>OJUG01000114.1_pt1 | contig 125630 bp, 114 predicted proteins | sample 1599841 | NCBI WGS metagenome assembly OJUG01 (sample SAMN04168659, study PRJEB22393) | human gut metagenome | biome: human gut microbiome; feature: stool | host: Homo sapiens | collected 2014-05-12 | reverse complement strand
CATTTGGAACCTGACCATTCTGCAAACATTAAACTTATTGCAGAAAAGTATCCTGAAGCCAAAATCGTTCTTAGTGCAAAGGCTAAGGCAATGCTTCCACAATTTTTCCAGATTGATAATTTAGACAAACGAACAATAGTTGTAACTGAACAGGATGAGCTTAATCTTGGAACTCATACTTTGAAGTTTATTATGGCTCCAATGGTTCACTGGCCTGAAGTTATGGTTGAGTACGAAGTTTCAGAAAAGGTGCTTTTCTCTGCCGATGGATTTGGCAAGTTTGGAGCTTTAAGTGCAGATGAAGACTGGGCATGTGAAGCAAGAAGATATTATTTTAACATTGTTGGAAAATATGGTATGGCAGTACAGACATTGTTAAAGAAAGCTGCCACTCTTGACATTGAAACCATCTGTCCATTACACGGTCCTATTTTAAAGGAAAATCTTGGATATTACATAGACAAATATCAGACATGGAGTAGTTACCAGCCTGAAGATGACGGCGTGTTTGTAGCCTGTGCTTCAATTCATGGAAATACAAAAGAGGCTGCTCATGCAATGGTAGATATTTTAAAAGAAAAAGGTGCAAAGAAAGTGGCATTTGCAGATTTGACACGTGATGATATGGCTGAAGCTGTGGAAGATGCGTTTAGATATGACAAGATTATACTTGCAGCTGCAACTTATGATGGAGGCATTTTTACACCAATGGACAATTTCCTTCATCTTCTTTCACACAAGGCATACCAAAATCGTAAGGTAGGTTTAATTGAAAATGGTTCATGGGCACCTACTGCTGCCAAAAACATGACTGACATTTTATCTACAATGAAAAATATTGATATTTGTGAAAACAAGGTAACAATCAAATCTGTTATGAATGAATCAAACGTAGAACAGATGAATGTTTTAGCTGATGAGATTTTAAAATAAAAAAATGGGAGAACTCCAATTTAGCACCTGATATTTTACGGGTGGTAATTGGTTTGCTCCCATTTTTGTTTTATTTAAATCAGTAACAATAATGTTCCACCAACTATGGACACAAGACCTATAGATGATTTCACTGAAAGTTTTTCCTTAAATACTATGTATGAAAAGGCTATTGTGACTAATATGCTTAATTTGTCAATTGGCACAACTACGCTGGCCGGTCCTGTCTGCAATGCCCTGTAATAGCACAGCCACAATACTCACTCTACATATCTTCCTGTGTATCCGTTTCAGTTGAAGCCAATGTGGTTTCCTCTGCCTCTGTTTCTGTCACCTTTTCTGTTGTAGGTTGTTCGGTTTCAGGAATTTTAACTGTATCTTTTTTAGCGTTATTTTGCTTTTTGTTTTTCTTCTTTATATTTTTCTTTTTATTATTCTTTTTGTTATTTTTATTTTTGGTTATCTTTTTGTCCTTTGAAGGACTCTTACTTAAAATTCGTCTTGCCGCACAAGGATTTCCAAGTGTACTTACAACCATACCTACTTTTCTATTGGCAGAATGTATCACCTTGCCATTTCCAATGTATATTGCCACATGGCTTATTCTCTTTGGGCTTCTTTTGTCTGTATGGAAAAATACCAAATCTCCCGGTTTTAATTTGTTTAAGGAAACTGCCTTTCCGTTGTGTGCCTGTTCAGCAGCTGTGCGGTTCAGTGAATATCCTGCATGTCTAAATACAGACTGTACAAATCCAGAACAGTCTGCCCCTCTTGTAAGACTGGTTCCACCCCATACATATCTGTTTCCTAAAAACTGTGCTGCATAGCTAATCAATGCTCTTGCTTCTTCATCTTTAGGAAGGTCACTTTTTGACAGGCTGTATCCTACAATGCCTCCGGTCCACTGGGTTTTAACCATACTGTCATATTGCTTTGAAGTATATGCTTCTTCCTTATCAAGCTGTAATTTTACTTTTGAGGTATTAACCCAGCCTAAAACAGTATCACCACGTTTTATCTGAACCCATTTTTGTTTTTTATCAATGGACACTACCGTATACTCTGCCTTTTTGTGGGCTGTTCCTACTGTAGCTGATTTTTTGCTATTATCTTTTTTGATTTTTATGTTTTTGTTTTTTACCTTTACAGAAAGACTATCTGTGCGAAGTAAAACTTTTTTTGCCTCTTTGCCGGTCACTATGTATTTGCTTTCAATATATCCTTCTACTTTTCCGGATTTAATCTTTGTCCAAGTCTTATCCTTTTTAAGTACCTTCACAACACAACCTTCAAGAGCTACTCCTGCCTCATCTGCTCCAAGGGCGGGTGTTTTATATATTTCGGCAATCTCATCTGTGTAATCATCTGTTTTTTCAGAATCATCATAGATTTTTACCACTTTTATTTTTCTAAATTTCTTTGAATAAAACTTTTTATGTTTTTTTGCGTTCTTTTTCTTATTCTTATGTTTTTTCTTAACTTCTTTGGTCTGTTCTTTTTTTACTTTTAACTCTGTTGTTGTCTCAACTTTCTTTGTTTCCTTGCTGTGTGTATCATTTTTTGAACAAATCATAGTTATTACAATTACAGCAATAAGTACACACACCATTGATACTACTGCCACTATTTTAGTTATTTGTTTTTTACTCATTTACTATCTCTTTTCTATGTATATTTATCATCTGTCAGAATATTTTTAATGTGTCCGTGCTCTAAACAGAATATTTTTATTAATTTCACTAATTATATATAATAACACTATTGTATCGTTTTTTGTATAGATATTTTTTAAAAAATGTGTTTTTTTTTGTAAAAAATTCACAATTGATTTTATGTATTTACAAAGTTTTAATTTTATCTTTATACTTGATGCCTTTTTATATTGATTCAGTAGTGTTAATATACAAAAATTCGATTGTTTTTTAATTTCAGGGGTGAACATCTATTCGATTTATGTTATACTGCCTTTATGATTAATTTAGATAGAACCAAAATAATACTTGCTTCACAGTCACCAAGACGCAGTGAACTTATGAAGCAGGCAGGTTATGAATTTGAGATTATTGCGTCAAATATTGAAGAAAAAATTACCAAAACAGCCCCTGAGGATGTGGTGGAGGAGTTGTCGCTACAAAAGGCTGACAATGTTATGAACCTGATTTTAAAGTCTGTAGATTTGTCATTGATGGCATATGATAATTTGTCACTTATGGTCATTGGTGCAGATACCATTGTCAGCAAAGACGGACATATTATGGGAAAGCCAAAGGGCTATGACCAGGCTTATGAGATGATTTCTTCAATTGAAGGAGCTGTTCATCAGGTGTACACTGGTGTTACCATTATTTTATACAACTTTACTACCGGTGAAAAAAGATACGACACATTCCATGAATGTACCAATGTATTTTTACATCCTATGACACATTCAGAAATCAATGACTACATTTGCACCAGCGACTGCTATGACAAGGCCGGTGGCTATGGTATTCAGGGACCTTTTGCAGTATATGTAGAAAAAATTGATGGTGATTACAACAATGTGGTAGGGCTTCCTATTGCCAAACTTTATCATCATATAAAAAATTTATAAGGAGAATTTCAGGTGACAGATAAATATTATGTGTGTATAGATTTAAAGTCTTTTTATGCTTCAGTAGAATGTGTAGAGCGTGGGCTTGATCCTATGACTACCAATCTTGTAGTTGCAGACAGTGAACGTACAGACAAAACTATTTGTCTTGCCATTACTCCTTCCATGAAAGCCCTTGGAATTAAAAACCGTTGCCGGCTTTTTGAAATTCCTAAAAATGTCAATTATATTATTGCACCACCACGAATGCAAAGATACATCGAATACTCGGCAGACATATATGGCATTTACCTAAAATATATTTCAAAAGACGACATACATGTATATTCCATTGATGAAGTATTTATGGATGTGACAAACTATATGACTCTTTACAATACCGATGCTGTAGCATTAGGTGAACGTATTATGGCAGATATATACAACACCTTTGGTATACGTGCCACCTGTGGTATTGGAACAAATATGTATCTTGCAAAGATTGCTCTTGATATTTCAGCCAAGCATTCTCCAAATTTTATAGGTTATCTGGACCAGGATTTATACAAAAAGACTTTATGGAATCACACTCCTCTGACTGATTTTTGGCGAGTGGGACAGGGAACGGCAAGGCGTTTAAGTGCCCTTGGCATATATACCATGAAGGATATTGCATATGCCAACGAAGATGTTTTATACAACACTTTTGGTATTGATGCTGAACTTTTAATAGATCATGCCAATGGCTTAGAGCCTACTACTATGGCAGACATAAAAAAATACCATCCCAAAAGCAATTGTCTTTCCAGTGGTCAGGTACTTATGTGTGATTACAATTTTGACGATGGAAAACTAATTGTCAAAGAAATGACAGATTTGCTGTGTCTTGATTTGGTGTCCCAAAATCTTATCACGGGAAGTATTACACTTCATGTTGGATATTCCAATCAGGCTCACTTAAATCCTGCCCATGGCACAACGTCTTTGGATTTTGAAACAAACTCTGATCTTATGATTATTCCGCAGGTTGTATCCTTGTACGAAAATATTGTAAGACGTGATGTTGGAATAAGACGCATCACTATTACCTGCAACAACGTAAAGGCTGAGGAATATGTTCAATATACTTTTTTTGCTGATATGGAAAAGCTTGAGCGAAACCGTAAAATGCAAAAGGCCATGATTGAGATAAAAAATAAGTTTGGGAAAAATGCTGTTCTTAAAGGAATGGATTTACAAAAAAACGCTACTACCATTGAACGTAACAGACAAATCGGTGGTCATAAAAGTGGAGAGTAACATTGGATTTTTTACGCTGTAAAAATGACTGTTAACAAGTAAAAATTCGTACCATTATATGATTGCTAAAAAGGAGGAGTTATGCCGTCAAAGCCTAAATTTAAAATGCCTATTGAAGAAAGAGCCAAACAGTTTATGCCTTTTTCAGCACTAAAGGGGCTTGAAGTAGCCTTGACTTCAAGAGAAAAGATTGTGGTTCCAAAAAAAGAACTTACTGAAGATTACGCACAGGAATTAAATCTTAAGTTACAAACTCTAATCACCGGCTCCATGGTCACTGTCATATATTACTGTAAAGAGGAATACTTGAAACTGACCGGAGTGGTCGCCAAAATTGACCTTGACAATCGAATGCTTCAAATCGTAAATACAAAAATACCTTTTGATGATTTGCTTGATATTATGATTGACTGATTAAATATAGCAACAAAACTAATCCACGTTGTAAGTTGCTGGTAATTCTAACTACAAGCTTCTATTTTGATAAAAAACTCTTGAAATATCTAAAACTGTCTGTTACATTCTTGCTGCATTTACAAACTGTCTGATTTTGTCTCTATTCTTACCAATGCCATTGTCATTTTCAACACCTGATGAAACATCTACGCCGTCAGGTTTTACTGCCTTTATGCCCTCTGCTACATTGTCAGCATTAAGTCCTCCTGCCAAAATAAATAATTTGTCATCTCTTTTTACATTTTCAAGAAGACTCCAGTCAAATGTTTTTCCACTTCCATATGTTGGTGCATCAAACACATATCCTTTGACATTGTCTATTTCTTTGTATTTTTCAATTTCATCTAAATCATTTACATTAAATGCCTTTAATACGGGGATTGATGTTTCCTTAAACAAATCCTCCGGCAACTCCTTGTGAATCTGTACAAAGTCAAACCCTGCGCTTTCAATATTTTTTACCTGCTCTATGGTTGGTGAAACCACCACTGCCACTTTTTTAATATTATTATTTAAACTGTCCATAATCTTTTTTGCCTGTTTAATGTCTATATTTCTTTTACTTTTTGGAAAATACAAAACCATTCCTGCAAAATCCACATTATTTTCGTTTAAATATTCTGCTTCCTCTACTGTAGTTAAGCCGCATATTTTTATTTTCATATAATTCCTGCCTATTCTTTCTTACCAGACTTATTTTTCATATGCTTTGCTATAAATATTATTTATTAGTTATACACTTCACCTGACTTTTTATACTGTATTATGTTTTATCTATCAATAGTTCATTTGATTTTTTTCAATACATTAAATTTTACAAATCAAAACACTTCTGAATATCGTTTACGTTTCCAAGTACAAGCAAATTGAACTTGCTGTCAAATACTGTATCAGGACCAATGTTCATAATGATTTTTTCATTATTTTTTAGTGCCATAATATTTATATTATATTTATTTCTAATATGCACATCTACAACAGTTTTTCCAATCCACTTTTCAGGTATTGCCACTTCCACCACTGCACAGTTTTCTCCCAGGTCAACGTAATCAAACAGATGATTTGCAGTGTATCTGATGGCTGTCCATTTTGCCAACTGTCTTTCAGGATATACCACCTGGTCTGCTCCGTTTCTAAGAAGAAACTTTGCGTGTACATCCCTTGCGGCTCTTGATACAACAAGTTTTGCTCCCAGCTCCTTTAGTAAAGAAGTTGTCTCCAATGAATTTTGAAAGTCATCTCCAATTGCAACAATACATACCTCAAAATTGCTCACACCTAAAGATTCCAGGAAATCAATGTTTGTGGCATCGCCAATCTGGGCGCTGGTTACAAAAGGAAGTGCGTCATTTACCCTGTCCTCTTTTATGTCAATTGCCATAATCTGATGTCCCAATTCAGCAAGATTTTTGGCAATATGGTTTCCAAATCTTCCAAGTCCTATTAATAATATCGATTTCATTTTTCCTCCTTACTATCCAAATACTATTCTATATCGGCAATTTTTCCACATAACAAATGGTAAACCTACCTTGCTATCCAACCATAATTTTTTCTTCCGGCAATCGTGATACATTTAGATTTTTATTTGATAATGCGGCAAACATAACTGTAAGCCCACCAACTCTTCCTAAAAACATAAGTATTATAAGTACAACCTTTGAAACCACCGATAAGGTTGGGGTGATTCCAAGTGACAGTCCTACTGTAGCCACTGCCGATGCCGACTCAAACAATGTCGTTACAATTGGTACATTGTCTGCAATACTTATTATAATGCCACCAAATACAAACAAAGATGTATACATTAACAAAATAGCACTGGCCGACTTTACAACGTCAATGGCAATTCTTCTTCCACACAAATGAGCATCCTGCTTTTTTCTAAATACTGCAAATGCTGTTGCAAACAGTACTGCAATGGTTGTTACCTTCATACCACCTGCCGTGGAACCGGGTGCTGCACCAATTAACATTAATATAATTGTAACCAGCTCTCCTGCTCCACTTAATTCGTTCAAATCAATAGTGTTAAACCCTGCTGTTCTTGGGGTCACCGATTGAAATAATGACATTAAAAATCTGTTTGGTGCAGATAGATTTTTCCACTGTCCCTTACTTAATTCGAAAAAATAAAAATATACTGTAGGTACTATAATAAGAATAGCTGTTACACACAATATTACTTTGCTCTGCATTCTGTACTGCTTAAAATAAAACTTATGTCTCTTTATGTCATCCAATGTTATAAAACCTATGCCACCAATTATAATCAAAAGTATAATCACCACATTGATTACAACAGATGTAGACAATGTAGTAAGGGATGAATATTTTCCTTTTATTCCCATCAAATCAAAACCGGCATTACAAAATGCTGACACCGAATGAAAAACCGAGTACCATATACCTTTTAAAAATCCCACCTTTTCTGCAAAAACAGGATACATTAAAGCAGCACCTGCAAGTTCTATAATAACAATAGTTTTTACTATAAATCCTGTAAGCTTTACAATGCCCTGCATTTTAGGTGCAGATATTGCCTCCTGCATTATGGTACGCCATTTTAAACTGATTTTTCTTCCTGACATTCTTGTAAGCAAAATAGCAATGGTAATAACACCCATACCACCAATTTGTATAAGCAGTAATATGACTCCCTGTCCAAAACCTGACCAGTATGTAGCTGTGTCATGGACTATCAGCCCTGTTACACATGTAGCAGACGTAGCTGTAAACAGTGCATCTATAAAGGGTGTTACCTGACCATCCTTACTGGAAAATGGTAACATCAAAACAAGGGCTCCCAGTAAAATTACCATTAAAAATCCTAAAAATATAAATCTTGATGTTGATATCTGTCCGTGTTTTTTCATGTTTCTGTCCTTTATCAGTCATAAATAAATTGTTAAAAATAACTATCTTTTTCTACTCCATGTTGTTTTTGACAACAGTATCATAATAGGGAATATCTCCAGTCTTCCCGCCAACATATCTATAATCAATATAATCTTTGACCAATCGCTAAATATGGAGTAATTGGATGCAGGACCTACCATATCAAGTCCAGGTCCAATATTATTAAAGCATGATAGCACACTTGAAAAATTGGTCAATATACTAAATCCATCAATTGAGATTAAAATAAAGCTTATAAATATAATAATAATATATGCTGTAAAATAGTTGTTTACATTGGTTACTACCTCTTCCTTAACAGCATTTCCACCCATTCTTACGACTTCAATCTTGCGCGGGTTAAGAGTTTTTCTAATATTTCTCTTTACACTCTTTAGCAGTATAAGCAATCTTCCACATTTTAATCCACCACCGGTACTTCCTGCACAAGCTCCAACCATCATCAGAATAAGTATGATAGTCTTTGACATGTTTGGCCACTGATTAAAGTCCTCTGTTGAAAAACCTGTTGTGGTAATAACACTAGCAACAGTAAATGCTGAATGATGGACTGCCTGACCGATAGTGTGATACATATGAGAAATATTAATAGCAATAACTATGATGCTGCCAATAACAAGTCCAAAATATAATCTTATTTCACTATCCTTTATTAAAGTTTTAAATCTTCTAAGAATAATCAAATAATAGCAACTGAAATTTACTCCAAATAAAAGCATAAAAACTGTACATACATTTTGAATATACGGACTATAACCTGCCATACTGTCTGCCTTAATGCCAAATCCACCTGTACCTGCTGTTCCAAAAGCTGTACAAATTGAATCAAATAATGGCATCTTGCCTATCAATAAAAATATAATATTTACAATAGTCAGTCCTATGTACATTAAATACAAAATAAGAGCAGTATCTCTCATCTTTGGTGCCAGTTTTCCTACGTCAGGTCCGGGACTTTCTGCCCTTAAAAGATGCATGGTAAATCTGTTAGTTCTACCATCAGCAGGTGCAATGGCAAGTAAAAATACAAGGACACCCATTCCACCTAACCAGTGACTAAAACTTCTCCAGTATAGCATCCCTTTTGACATTGCTTCAACGTTTGTAAGAATTGATGCTCCTGTAGTTGTAAAACCTGATACAGTTTCAAATAATGCATCAACAAAACTTGGAATTTCTCTTGAAATAAAGAAAGGTAGCGCTCCTAATATACTAAGTGCAATCCATCCTATTCCAACACATACCAGACCCTCTTTGGCAAAAAATCTCTGCTTTGCCTTTCTGCATAGCAAATACAATACTAAAGATATTAAAGAGGTAGCAAACATTGCACCTAAGAAGCCAAATATTGAACTGGTTTCTCCACAAAAAACACTAATAAGCAAAGCCGGTATCATAAATACCAGCTCTACTATTAAAATCTCTGAAATAAATTTTCCTACTACTTTGTAATTCATGTCTGCCTCTCAATTATTCAAATATATCGTTTAATTGATGTATTACTACTTCACCGGTTGTAACAACAATAACAGTATCTCCTGCCTCAAAGCTTGAACTGCCATTTGGAATAACTGTTATGCCCTTGTGGGTAATACATGATATAAGTACATTTTTTCTAATTTTTAAATCTTTAAGCGGAATTCCACAATTCTTTGTGTATTCATCTGCCCTAAATTCCATTGCTTCGCCCTGTCCGTCTGCAATATTATGTACTGATATTGCTGCTCCAGTTTGGGCATCCAATGCTCTAATATAGCCTACAATAGTATTACAACACAAATCTTTTGGACATACCACACTGCCTAAATTAAGGCTGTCCTGAATACTACTTCTGTCAGTATGACCTACCTTTGTAATAATCTTTTCAACACCACATGTTTTGGCATACATTGAAAGGATAATATTAAGTTCATCCATACCAGTGAGAGTAATAAACGCATCACAACCATAAATGTTCTGACTTTCAAGAAGAGTCCTTCTGCTGGCATCACCATGTATTACTGATACCTTTGGAAGAAACTGTGCAAGTTCAAATGCTCTTTTTTCATCCTGCTCTATCACTTCCACTGCAACACCTTGCCTGCTTAATATATTTGATAAATAATAACTTACTTTTCCACCACCGCAAATAATTACTCTTTTGATTTTGTGAGAAATAAATCCTAAATTTTTCAATAATATGGTTAAGTTCTGTGATGGTGCAGTAACATATATTCTGTCACCTTCACGTAATACGAAATTTCCATCAGGAGCCTGAACCTTTCCGTCTCTTCTGACGGCACAGACCAATACCTGACATTTAGCAATCCCATACAAATCATTTAATGAAATGTCCTTAAGTACACTATTTTCATCTATTCTTAACTGAACCAGTTCTATTCTTCCCTTTGCAAAAGTATCTCTCTGTAAAAATCCCGGATACTTTAATAACCTTTCAATTTCCACAGCTGCCTGTTTTTCAGGATTGACTGTCATGGACAATCCAAAATCATCCCTCATCTGATATATCTGTTCAGAATACTCCGGATTTCTTATTCTTGCGATAGTGTGCAGATTTGGATTCATTTTATGTGCTGTCATACAGCATAATAAGTTAATCTCATCTGCACTGGCTGATGCAATAAGAACATCTGCTTTTTCAACTCCTGCATTTGATAAAACCGACATCAGTGCACAGTTACCGTGAACTGCCATAACATCGTATCTTTCAAGACTTGCGTCAAGCACTTTCTGCTTTGTATCTATTAATGTTACATCGTATCCTTCTGCTGAGAGCTTTCTTGTAAGATTGCCTCCTACCTTTCCATCTCCTGCAATAATAATCCTCATGGATTCTCCCTCCGATTTACATTTTACGAAATTTAACATCTATAGTATAACACTTATATTTATAATCTCAACCTGATAAATTTAAACTTTACACAAATGGTATTACCTGCTCCAGATTCTCTAAGATTTTATAAGTCATCTCTTCATATTCCTTACCTGGATATTTCATATCAGGAATACATATCACTTTTATCTTTCCATTATGTGCTGCTTTTATTCCTGCCTCTGAATCTTCTATTACAAGGCCTTCTTCAGGTTTTATATCTATTTTATCGCAGGCTTTCAAAAATACTTCAGGGTCAGGCTTTCCGTGTTCTACCTCATCGCCACATATGGCACCATCAAAATATATATCAATGCCGGCATTTTTTAGAATAACATCAACTCTGTTTCTGTCACTGGATGTTGCCACCATGGTTTTATATCCATTGTCTTTTAAATATTTCAGTAAACTTATAAGTCCTTTTTTTACCGGCACTCCTTCTGTTTCAAACTGAATTGCCATCTGATCATGAACCCACTTTAAGCATTTATCATATTCAAAGTTATGCCCGTACTCTTCCAACATTATATCTTTACAACTGTCTTTTGTTTTTCCAAGAAGATTTTTATAAAACTCCTCTGTCATATCTTTGCCTATTTTCTTTAAGTACTGTCTATACCAATAAAAGGTAACTCTTTCACTATCAATCATAAGACCGTCCATGTCAAAAATTACGCCTTTAATCATAACAATATCCTCCTAAGTATATTTTCTTCAAATTGCTTGTATTTTAACACTAAAACAGAAATATATCTACAAAAATTCTCACATCCATAGTTAAATGTTTTCTTATATAAATTCAAATAAATTTCCTATTACGCAAAAATCTCAAAGGTTAGATTTTTTTCTAAACTTTGAGATTTTGTTTGTACTCTGTTAAACAATAAGTATTTCTATTCTTTATATATTTGTTTGTGCTCTGTTAAATAATAAATATTTCTATTCTTTATATAGATTTTTTACAATCCTTAATAATCTATAATATTTTCTTTAAAGGATTTAGCCAATCTTCTTCCTATGGTAATGCTTCCATAGTCTTCTTTAAGATAAATTGTATAACCTACAATTTTTTCAATAAATTCTATATTTACAACAGTATTCTTATTACATTTTTTCAAGCTTTTTACATTCAGTTCCATAAGTAGTTGTCTTGTTGAACGATAAGGTACTTCTAAAGTTGACCTGTCACTACAATGAATAACTATAGTAGTTGTTTTATTTTCTATCCACACAATATTTTTTAGTTTTAACGGATACAGTTCTCCATTTATTTTGAAACAATGAGATTCTTTTTCTGTGGTTGTATCATAAAATTTCAGTATCTTATCTACTGCCTTTTTCAATTCTTTTTCTTCGTATGGTCTTTGAAAATACTGATAGCAATGAATATTTTCATATGCAAAACTTTTTTTATCCAACAAATTTGACACAAAAATAATAGGTGTAAGATAATATCTTTCCATCATTCTTATGTTTTGTGCAAATTCAATACCTGACAAATCGCCATTTATTTTATTGTTTAATATGGGATTTAATATGAATAGTGCAATATTGTACTTTACAGAATATTGATATGCCAAAGCCACATTTTTAGCATGTACGACTTCCACACCTTGCATTCCTGACAATATTTCTATAATTTTCCTGCTACCACTGATATCAGAATCAGCTACTAAAACTTTTTTGTCTGTCATTTTCATACTCGTCTTTCTTTTGTTTATTCAAATATTTTATTGTCAATAGTTCCACAAAGAGTTGATATTATATCGTCTAGAATTGATTTCTTTCCTACCGGCTCTAAAGTATTAAAATACAACATAAACTCTTTTGAGTTGCAGATTTTTCCCTGTAAAATAAAATCTGTTGTAACATCAAACTCCTTACACAGATTAATCAGTACTTCCAATGAAATGTTATTATATCCCTTTTCTATGTTCTGATAAAACGACACTGATTCAACACCTATACGGGTTGCCATTTTCTCCTGAGATAAATTGTGAGCAATCCGTACTTCTTTTATTCGCTCCCCTATCTCAAGATTTAATTTAGTTATTGTCTGCTTTCTCATTCGTATTCTCCAACGTAAAATAGATACAAGCAATATTATATTTTTTTGATAACAGGTTCTACACTCCTTGGGTATATGCGCACATTCCCAAGGAGTGTATTTTCTTTTTATAATGGATATGTTTTTCTGATTTTTCTTTTATTTTAAGAATTATTGAGATATTTTTAGAATTGAAAAGCCCCTGTATATACAGTAAGGCCGGCAAACAAAGAGTAATACCAATGAAAGCCTGCCTCTTCCATCATCATCCCCTATGCAAAACTTAAAAACATATAGCTGCACAATATGGGTAATGATTTGATAAATGCTTTTTTAATATCTGATTTTAAATTATTTTTCGTCATATGTATCTAAAAAGCTATGCTTTTGTCCACCTTTCTTATATGAAACTACAGTATCAAGATTTACATTCTCAACACTTTTAAAAATATTTCCTTCAACGTATGGATTTACTTCTTTTAATTTTTTAATAAGTTCTTTTATTTCCACTCTCTTTGAACGGTTTTCCTCGTTATTACACGTGGTACATGTGTCTGTAAACTTACAGGCGCACTGTATAAAATGAAGCCCGTTGTAATCACGCCATGACTTAATATCATCTTCTCTAATTAAATAAAGAGGACGAATAAGCTCCATTCCTTCAAAATTTGTACTGTGAAGTTTTGGCATCATAGTCTGAACCTGTGCACCATAAAGCATACCCATTAAAATAGTCTCAATAACGTCATCATAATGATGACCAAGAGCAATCTTGTTACATCCCATTTCTTTTGCAAAACTGTAAAGATGACCTCTTCTCATTCTTGCACAAAGATAACATGGAGATTTTTCCACATTAAACACTGACTCAAAAATGTCAGATTCATATATTGTAATAGGAATATTAAGACTTTTTGCATTGTCCTCTATAACCTTTCTGTTTTCAGGACTGTATCCCGGATCCATAACTAAAAACTTAACTTCAAAGTCAAACTTGTTGTGACGCTTTAATTCCTGAAAAAGTTTTGCCATCAGCATGGAATCTTTTCCACCTGAAATACACACGGCTATTTTGTCATTTGGCTTTACAAGCTCATATGTGTTGATGGCTTTGGCAAACTTTGACCAGATAGTCTTTTTATATTTTTTTCTGATACTCTGCTCTACATCCTTTGCCTTGTCATTTTCCTGAGAATTATTTTTAGACATTTCCTCGTTCATTACATCCATAAGCCATGCAATATATCCACCTTCAAGATTTACGGCATCGTATCCCTTTTCACACAACTGTTCTGCAATCTCTAAACTGTTCATACCTCTTGCACAACAGATGATTAATTTTTTGCTGTAATCTATTTTATCATTTTCAAAAACATCATCAGGATTCACTCTTATGGAATCAGGAATTGCCCCATATGACACATCCATTTCACTTCTAATATCAATAACCTGATAAGAATCCTTATTCAGTTGTTTCATTTCTTTTGCTGTAATGTTCATTTATTTATCCTCATTTAATTCGCTTAAATCTTTAACAACCTCTCCTGCTATAATAAGACCTGCCACTGATGGAACAAATGCTGTACTGCCTGGGATTGCACGTCTTTCTGTACACTTGTGCTTTTCTCCCGGTGGGCATATGCAGTTTGCCCTGCAACTGATTGCCATATCTTCAACAGGTGTTAATGCCTGCTCTTCTGAATATACTACTTTTAATTTCTTTACGCCACGTTTTTTTAATTCACGTCTCATAACTTTTGCCAATGGACATACCTTTGTTTTGTAAATATCAGCAACTTTAAAAGCACTGGCATCTAATTTGTTTCCTGCACCCATACTGCTGATTATTTTTACACCCTTTTCCTGACACTTCATTACCAAAGATATTTTTGCTGTAACTGTATCAACAGCATCTACTACATAATCATACTTTTCAAATGGAAAATCATCTGCATTTTCAGGTAAAAAGAAACACTTGTAAGTATTTACTTTTGCATCTGGATTAATGTCTAAAATACGTTCTTTCATAACGTCTACTTTGTACTTTCCAACTGTTTTTCTTGTGGCAATAATCTGTCTGTTCAAATTGGTCAGACATACCTTATCATCATCAATCAGATCAAACTCTCCAACACCACTTCTAACCAATGCTTCTACAACGTATCCACCAACTCCACCAATACCAAATACTGCTACTCTTGCATTTTTTAATTTATCCATTGCCTCTTTTCCAAGCAATAACTCTGTTCTTGAAAATTGTGTTAACATTTTATGCTCCTTTTCTAATACGTAAAAACGGCGGATGCAATGCACCCGCTTTGATATTTTTCCTAGTAAACTTATGGGTTATTATATAGCCACAAAGCTTTTTTGTCAATTTCTTTGTGCACTATACCCATCTGTTATTTTCCATTTCCGGTGCACTGCGTCACCTATTATTTTCTATTCTCTAATGTACTACACCTGACTGTTATTTTTTATCACTTCTATGGGTTCCACCATGGTCTCTCATAAAAAACATCAATTCTATTTTTGATTTGTGATAATCGATAAACTCTCCATTGTCTATCATTTTTAAGATTTCTTCTTTTGTAGCCCAACGCACATCTGAAACTTCATCTTCTTTTATCACAACATCTTCTATGCTGATATTTTTTTCAACCAGATAACAGTCATCAAAACCTTCATTAAAATTGATTGTAAATGCAGCTCTTAAATCTTTTTCGTCTAAAGAAATACCAAGTTCCTCAAAGGTTTCTCTTGCAGCTGCCTGAGAACTGCTTTCTCCTGTAATAACACTTCCTCCAACACTTACATCCCAAAGTCCCGGCCATAATTTTTTATGGCTGTTGCGCTTTTGTATAAGCATTTGATTTTTATCATTAAATATAGACACATGAACTACCATACGAAAGTAGCCTTCCGGAACACTTTCACCTTTGTTAATAACTGTTCCTGTCCTGATTCTGTCTTTTGTAAATAAATCCCACTGTTCCATAATGCGTTTCCTTAAATAATGTTTTTAAATTAAAATTCTCTTCCATCAAATATATACTATTTATGTAATTATGGCAACTTTGTATTTTTATTTAATCACAAATTCCCATATGTTTAAAAGCATTAAAAATTCCACCCTCATCTATATCTGTTGTAACGTAGTCAGCAGCCTCTTTTAACTGCGGTATGGCATTTCCCATGGCTATTCCCACATTTGCAAACTCTAACATTTCAAAGTCATTTGGTCCGTCTCCCACTGCTATTGTGTCTTTCCTGTTTAATCCGTTATACTGCAAAAACTGCTCCATTCCTACCTGTTTATTAATGCCAAACAAACCTATTTCTCCACCTGTTTCATGATTATGATAACTTAATGCTGTAATGTCGTATTTGTATTCTAAATCAGAACGCACCTGTGTTATGGGAAGAGTTACTCCCTGATAAACCATCTTCTCTACCTTTGAGACATTCCATATATCTTCTCTAATTTCCATGTTTCCCAAAAGATTGTCTATGTGGCTTTGGCTTACTCCCATATCCTCAAAGTCTTTTCGAAGCAAACCTGCACATCTTTTGTTTGAAAACATTTTGTCCTTTGTCTGGGCACAAAAACAAAAGCTATTGTTTTCCAAATAATCATATATTACTTTTACATTTTCTTCCGGCAAATATCTATGATAAATATCCTTGCCACCACACTGAACATAACCACCTGATGCTGCTATAATTCCATCAAATCCTATATCAAGCAGTTCTTTATATACCTGAAACTTACTTCTTCCTGTACAAATAACAAGCAAGTGACCTAAGTCCCTTGCCTGTTTTATTGCTGCTTTTGCAGATTGTGGAATTTTTCCTTTATAATTTACTATTGTGCCATCTATATCTAAAAAAATAACTTTTCTGTTCATTATCAACCAACCTTAATTTATTGCTGTTCCATTTACATATAACTTATCACGATCTAAATTTCCTGTAAACTCCAACTTATCCTATGGATATGTAAGAAAAATGCCATTTATTTTTCCTTTTCCAGCAATCTTTTATATGTATTGTCTATTCCAATTGCTCCAAGTGGTGCTGTTATCACGATTGCAAGAACTGCCACTGACAATACTATCTTACCGCATCCAAGACCTGCTGCAAGGGGAACTGAGCCTATGGCAGCCTGAACAGTTGCCTTTGGAAGATATGCTATAACGCAAAACCCTCTTTCTTTTGCTGTAAGATTTGTTTTTGCCGTGCATATTAAAACACCCACTGTTCTAAATAAAAGTGCCACAATTATCATAAGTAATGCTGAAACTCCTGCACTTAATGTATATCTGATATCCACTGCTGCGCCAACCAGTACAAACAACATAACTTCTGCTGCAATCCACAATTTTCCAAACTTTTCTGACAGACGTTTTGAAACAAAGGCTGTACTTTTCATTTTAAGAGTGCATGCCATACTTACCACGGCAAGAAGTCCTGACACTGAAATTTTATTTTCAAGCCAACCTTCTATTGAAACCATTAAAAATGAACATCCAAGAACTATGATTACTTTCATGCTGTTTCTGACACAGTGTTTGTGTGCATATGATGTTTCAAAAAACAGGTAAAGTATCAATCCAAATACTATACCCAGTAATATTCCAAGCACAATTGATACCGGAATATTTACAAAATCCATAATGTGTGCGCTGCCACCCTGAGCCATGCTTAAAAATGTTGTAAATAACACTATTACAAAAATATCATCGCAGGAAGCACCTGCCATAATCATTTGAGGAATGGCTTTTTTCGTGCCATATTTTTGTTCCATCAACATAACCATTCTTGGAACCACTACAGCGGGAGATACTGCTGCAAGAACTGCTCCCATTATTGCTGCTTCTACTGCATTTACTCCCAGAATCACCGGTGCCAGCAACACATAACCTATGATTTCACAGGATGCTGGAACAAAAGCCAGTAACACTGCCGGGCGACCTGCCTTTTTCAAATCCTTAATGTCTAATGATAATCCTGCTTTTAACAGTATGATGATTAATGCAATTTTTCTTAATTCTGACGATATGGATAAAATGGACGGATCAAGGAAATCCAACACATATGGTCCTAATACTATTCCTGTAATAAGCATTCCAATAATTCGGGGCAATTTTAACTGACCACAAATGGCTCCCATTGCCAGTCCGACTAAAAATATAAGTGATAATGATGCTAACATATTTTCCTCCTACCTTTGTCTCTATAACTAAAAAAAGCTGGTGATTCCACGACAATAATCGTAGAAGTCATCAGCTTTAAATGCGGTTTTGGTTTCCCATGGGAGAACTTCATTCCCAATCTTCTTATATGATACTTTTTTATATTTGATGTGTCAATGACTTTTGCTCCATACTTTATTTTTGAGAATAATTTTTTGATATTATAGAAACTACTCTTTTTGATATTGTTCCAATGATTGCTCCTGTGACTAATCCTGCTACTAAAAGCGCAGGCATATAATACAAAATCCCTGTAGTTTCAACTACAACCATTGCCACCAGAACCTGACCTATATTGTGACACACTCCACCGGCTATGCTTACCCCAACAATACTAAACCCTTTGATTTTTTTCATAATACACATAACAAGAAGACTTAAAACCGCTCCGGCAACACTATATATAATGGACATTCCACTGCCAAACATAAATCCTAAAATCAGTATTCGTAAAATGGAGACAATCCACACATCCATCCCTTTCATTGTATACAATCCAATGACGATAACCAGATTTGCCAATCCTAATTTTATTCCCGGCACTCCAAGATTGATTGGTATGAGAAATTCTATATAGCTGAAAATTATTGCAAGTGCCACAAGCATGGACATTTTTGCTATTCTTTTTGTGCTCATAATTTCTCCTCCTGTACAAATTCCTGTTTTTAAACTGCCTGTTATAACCTTTTTATTATTTCACTATATTTTATTAACTTTATTTAACTACGGCATCAACTTTATTATCATCATTTTTGGTGTTATTGTCTTTACTGTCCTCTTGAATAATATCAACTACCACTTTATGTGGAAGGCACACAATGTTCTCACCGGAATGTTTTATTTTTCCCTGCTTTACACAATATTTGTCAGGACAATCGGCCTCTTTCATTTCCACATATCCATCTTTTATTTCTACTATGTTCTTTCCTTTTGATGTTTTTATTTCTATTGTTTTGTCTTTGTCCATTGGATATGTTCCATATGTCTTTCCATCTAGGGTTATTTTTACAGTTGTGCCTGTCTGGGAATGCATCCTATTGATTGCAACATACATAACTACTGCAATCAATAGGATTACAACTATTAATATAATATCTTTTTTCTTCATTTAAGACTCCGTACTTATACATTTTTTAATTTTAAATTTAAAGTATGCCCGGATAAATATAAATTTAAAATATACACGGATAAATATAAATTTTCAGTATACCGGCGCAAATATAAGTTTACACCATATGAAAATATGGGCAAATATCTTCATAATGTCCATCTTTCATGCGAAATCCCTTTGGTATTGTTCCCAATTGCTGGAAGCCAAGTCTTTCATACAAATGTCTGGCGTGAACATTTGCTGCTACTACAGCATTAAACTGAAGCACACCAAAGCCCTTTTCCTTTGCCATTAAAAGGCAGTCCTTTACCAGTTTTTCTCCAATATGAAGTCCACGTGTTCTTTTACTTACAGCATAACTTGCATTGCATATATGACCACATCTTCCCACATTGTTTGGGTGTAAAATATAAAGTCCGTAAATTGTACCTGTATCTTTATCAATGGCTACAGCACTATATGTCTGACTTTTGAAAAATTTCTTTCCTGTATTCATATCAAGGGGTTCTTCCTGGGGAAATGCAATTCCCTCCTCAACTACTTCATTCCAAATTTCAATCATTTCCTTAATATCATTTTGATTGTGTTCTCTTATTTCTATATTCATATTTTTCTTCCTTTTAATTTTTATTCCATTAAATTTTTATTTTATATATTTTTCTATATATTCAAAAAGTTCTTCATTTGTTTTTGAATTTTTCTCTTCTGCTTCAATATATTTTGGAAATGGTAAGTCTATCTGACACTCTCCACAAATATCTATACCAATTATTTTTTTATCTTTAAGGAAGAATTCCAGAAGATGTTCTAACATTGATAGCGACATATGTCCCTGACTCCAATTAGTTTCAATATAATGTTTATCCAAAATATCTTTATCAATTGAAATATAAAAAGGCACATCTTTTTTTATCTTTTCTAACTTTTCCCTTCCACAATTATTTCTTAGTTCTTCCTGAGAAAATGTTATCAGTTTGTCTTTGTTTTTCAAGTCTATGTTTTTTATATCTTCCTCTGTTGGTCCCACCAGAATCAACTGAATGAGATTTTTATTTTGCTCTAAAACCTGTCCTGCCCAATCACCACAACTGGTCATTCCCTCCAACATTGGCTTTTGCATATCTGTGTGATGATCGTACAAAACTAATGAAAAATCGTAATCAATTCTATCTGTGTTGATTTTTGATATGTAATGATAATTTCCTGAATCAATAAAATGAATACCTGAAATCCCATATTGCCCGGTTCGCTTTATTATTTCATTTTCAGCTTCAGTTGTGCAATACAAGTCACATCCCTGGATGTCTGAACAGTCAATTATTGTAATCGGCTCGTTTTGCTCATCTACATTTTGCTTACACTCGTTCATATCAAGATTATCATGATTGTCTGATGTTTGTTCTGTAGTTGAATATTTGGGCATTAATTGTTCTTTAGTTGAATATTTGGGTATTAATTGTTCTTTAGTTGAATATTTTGATATTGGTTGTTCTGCCGTCAAATATTCTGCCTGTTCTATTGCTTCATTTAATCGCTCGTCCATATATACATTTGAAAAATCTAATATATAGTTTTGACTTTTTATCATTTTTCTTCACCACTTTTGTATTTTTTGAGATTGTACACCCCTTTTTGGCTTTTTTCAGCTTTTTTGATGTACTTTTTCAATTTTATACTTTTTAATTTTTGATTTTCTTGAAAATTTACACCCCTTTATGGCTTTTTTCAGCTTTTTTGATGTACTTTTTTCAATTTTTTATACTCTCTTTTTAGAATGTACAATATTTTCTAAGTATTCTCAAATTTTTCCTGTACCTTCTTTAAACTTAAACTTTCTATTTTTGCATCCATATTAGAATATACATCATTTTCTGTATTTTTTCACATTTTTCCTGTAAACTTTTTAATTTTTACCAATTTGTAAAAGCATAATAGAATATTACAATTCCTCCACAAAAAAATAACAATAACAAACTTCAAAACATAACAATCTGTCCTAAATCACAACACAGCTGTGAACGAATTCACAGCTGTGCAATAATCATATATTCACACACATTAACCTTTCATTGCTTCTAAACCTGTGTAGCAAGCTTTCATTAATTTAAATATGTGCAATAATCATATATCAACTTTTACTTTCCACTTGTAGCTTTAAGTCTTACCATGGCTCTGGCAAGGGATGCTCTTGAATGATAGTATTCACGCATACTCTGATCCTGACGCATTTGCTCTTCAGCACGCTCTTTTGCCTCCAGTGCTCTTGCTTTGTCAATTTCTTCAGGCAATTCTGCTGTTTCTACCAAAACAGTTACACGGTTGTTGATAATCTGAGCAAAGCCTGTACCTACAACCACTGTTGTATATTCGTCGGCATCTTCCGGCTTGTATTTAAGCACTCCGTTTTCCACGGCATTAACCATGTTTTCATGATGTGCAAGAATCTCTTCCTGACCATCTGCAACAGGTACAATTATAGAAACACATCTTCCTGAGAAGAAAACCTTCTTTGCAGAAACTATTCTTAAATAAAATGTATTTACTGCCATATGTTACTCCAATCTGCATAATATAAATTAACATTCATTATCAACTAAAAATATCTTTGTCAGCTTAGAATATAAAAACAATTGATAATAAAGAATGTACTTATACTATTATGTTACTCCATTTCCTTTGCCTTCTTAATAACATCATCAATTGTTCCCACATTAAAGAATGCATTTTCAGGGTACTCGTCCATTTCACCTGAAATAATAGCTTTGAAGCCTTTGATTGTTTCGCTAAGTGGAACATATTCACCTTTAACACCTGTAAAGTTTTCAGCAACATGAAATGGCTGTGACAAGAACTTCTGAATCTTTCTTGCTCTGTATACAAGTGTCTTATCTTCTTCTGATAATTCTTCCATACCAAGGATTGCGATGATATCCTGCAACTCTTTGTACTTCTGAAGAATTTCCTGAACCTTACGTGCTACTTCATAATGTTCTTTACCAACAATATCTTCCTCTAAGATACGTGATGAGGATTCAAGTGGATCTACAGCAGGATAAATACCCTGTTCTACAATCTTTCTTGACAATACTGTTGTTGCATCCAAATGTGCAAATGTTGTAGCCGGAGCCGGGTCAGTTAAGTCATCGGCCGGTACATATACTGCCTGTACAGATGTAACAGAACCTTCCTTGGTAGATGCGATCCTCTCCTGAAGCTCACCCATCTCAGTTGCCAGTGTAGGCTGATATCCTACTGCGGACGGCATACGTCCAAGCAGAGCGGAAACCTCAGATCCTGCCTGTACAAAACGGAAGATATTATCAATGAAAAGAAGTACATCTCTGTGCTCCTGATCACGGAAATACTCTGCCATGGTAAGTCCTGTCTCAGCAACACGCATACGTGCTCCAGGCGGCTCGTTCATCTGTCCGAACACTAAGGCTGTCTTTTCAAGAACACCAGATTCCTTCATCTCTGTCCAAAGGTCATTACCCTCACGGGAACGCTCACCGACACCGGTGAAAATAGAATATCCACCATGCTCGGTAGCGATATTCTGGATAAGCTCCTGGATAAGGACTGTCTTACCAACACCGGCACCACCGAACAGACCGATCTTACCACCTTTGGCATATGGAGCAAGAAGATCGATAACCTTGATACCTGTTTCCAGGATCTCAACTGCCGGTTTCTGCTCCTCAAATGAAGGCGGATCACGATGGATGACCCAATGCTCCTCACCGTCCAGGGAATCACCGCCATCTACGGTATCTCCAAGAACGTTGAACAGACGACCAAGTGTTTTATCTCCAACCGGAACCTTGATACCGCTTCCGGTAGCTGTTACTTCTCTGTCTCGCTGCAGGCCCTCGCTGGCTCCCAGCATGATGCAGCGTACGATATTATTTCCAAGGTGCTGGGACACCTCCATAACGCATCTCTTACCGTTGTTCTCGACTTCAAGGGCATCCTTGATATCCGGAAGCTGTCCGTCTTCAAAAACAACGTCTACAACAGGTCCCATAACCTGTACGATCTTACCTTTATTCATAGTCATCACTTCCTTTTTTGTGCTTTAGCACCGCTGATAACCTCTGTGATCTCCTGGGTGATCGCAGCCTGACGTGCACGATTATACTGAATGGAAAGATCCTTCAGCATCGCCTTTGCACTATCTGTAGAGGACTGCATTGCTGTCATTCTCGCACTGTTCTCACTGGCATATGCCTCTACAAGACATCCATAGATCACACCTGTAAGGTAGTTGGGGATCATAGTATCCAGAAGTACATCTGCAGACGGAGATAACACGATCTCCTCCTGATAAATATCTGCCGGGATCTGACCCACCTTAAAATCAGCCTTTTTCAGCGGTAAAAGCTGCATATTCACATTTTCCATTGCCATCGCATTCAGCATCTGTGTATAGACAATGTGAATTTCATCCAGCTCTCTTTCAAGAAATGCCCGTACGATCTCTTCCGTGATAAGGCGTGCTCTGTGCATAGTCGGCTTCTGCACGGTATAATGAAAACTGCCGTCCATATCCACATCTCTCTTGCCGAAATACTGACGCCCTACCATACCAAGGACATACAGCTTGTGATGTCCCGGTACCTCTTCCATGAAATCTTCTGTCATTTTCTGTACATTATGATTGTATGCACCAGCCATACCTTTATCACCTGTAATGACAATGGTACCTACCTTTCTTTCATCCTTCGGAACAAGATGACGCTCACTGAAGAAAGGATGCTGGATGTCCGGCATATGACGGAGGATCCTGGCAATGGCAGCCTGCATATTATAGAAATATGGTTCCGTGTCCTGCAGGATCTTCTTGGCCTTCTGCATCTTGGAAGAAGAAATCATGTACATCGCATTGGTGATCTTCATGGTGTCCTGAATGCTTTTCATACGAGTCTGTATTTCTTTTGCATTTGCCATATCAACACCTACCTGCTCTTATCTCTGAATTCTTCTGCCGCCTTTACGATTTTCTCTACAAGCTCATCAGAGAGCTGCTTTGTAGTCTCGATCTCTTTGCCGATCTCAGGATATACATTATCAAAGTACTCCAGAAGATCCTTCTGATATTTCTTGATCTCTTTCTTTTCTACATCTACCATCAGCTTGTGAGTCGCAACGCAGAGAGTAATTACCTGCTGATGAAGACTTAACGGGCTGCAGAGCGGCTGTTTCAGAAGCTCCATCAGACAGCTTCCGTATTTCAGCTGTGCAGTTGTAGCCTCATCCAGATCTGAACTGAACTGGGTGAACACTTCCATCTCTCTGTACTGTGCCAGGTCGATACGTACACTACCGGAAGCTTTCTTCATAGCCTTGGTCTGTGCAGCACCACCAACACGGGATACGGAAAGACCAACATTGACTGCCGGACGCATACCTGAGAAGAACAGATCACTTTCCAGGAAGATCTGACCATCTGTGATGGAAATTACGTTTGTAGGAATGTATGCAGATACATCACCGGCCTGTGTCTCGATGATCGGAAGTGCCGTAATGGATCCGCCGCCTGCCTCTTCACTCAGACGGCTGGAACGCTCCAGAAGTCTGGAATGAAGATAGAATACGTCACCAGGATATGCCTCACGTCCCGGAGAACGCTCAAGCAGAAGTGACAATGCACGATATGCCACTGCATGCTTGGAAAGATCATCATATACGATCAGTACGTCTTTACCCTGATACATGAAATACTCTGCAAGAGCAGTACCAGCATAAGGAGCAATATACTGAAGCGGTGCACAGTCGCTGGCTGTTGCGGAGAATACGGTTGTATACTCCATTGCACCGTATTTTTCAAGATTGGAAACTACCTTTGCAACGGTAGAAGCTTTCTGTCCGATGGCAACATAGATACAGATCACATCCTTACCTTTCTGGTTGATGATCGTATCGGTTGCGATGGATGTTTTACCTGTCTGTCTGTCGCCGATGATCAGCTCTCGCTGTCCACGGCCGATCGGGAACATGGAATCAATGGAAAGGATTCCTGTTTCCAGAGGTACAGTTACAGACTTACGGTCGATGATTCCAGGAGCCGGGTTCTCGATCGGGCGATATTCCTCTGCCTGGATCTCTCCCTTTCCATCAATAGGCTCACCAAGTGCGTTCACGATTCTTCCGATAAATTTATCCCCTACCGGAATACCTGCCTGCTTGCCAGTTCTGGCAACCTTGGTGCCTTCCTTGATTCCTGTATCCTTTCCGAAAAGAATACATCCCATGCTGTTGGCACGGACATCCTGTACCATACCTTTCAGACCATTCTCGAAGGTCACGACCTCACCGTACATGGCATGATCGATGCCATAAACAGTTGCGATACCATCTCCCACGGAGATGACAGTGCCTACTTCCTGGTCCTTGCTGATTTCGTCATAGTTCTTTATTTCTTCCTTGAGAATCGAAATGATTTCATCTGGATTTATTGCACCCAATTCAATTTCACCTCCGGGTTAATTTCTGTTTCAGTTTCTTATAACGTCCGATGAGGCTCCAGTCGTACTCACGATCTCCTGCCCTGAGAACAAATCCACCTACAAGGCTTTTATCCTCTGTAAGGGTAAGTTCCACTTCTCTGGCAGAAAACTGGCTACGGAGAAACTCCTTCATCTTATTTTCCTGCTCTTCGGCAGGACGTGTTACATAAAGAAGCTCTGCCTTGAGAATTCCTTTCTGTTCCCGGCTGTAAGCATCATAAGCTTCAAGGATCTCTCCGATTCTGTCAATCTTCTGATACTTACACGTTACTTTAAGAAAACTCTTCATTTCCTGCGGAAAAACCCGCTCTATTACCTGTTCTTTTTCTTTGAGGGAAACAAGTGGATTTTCAAGCATCTTACCTATCTCAGGTGTATTCTTAAAAATCCTTCCTGTTTCGCAGATTGCCTCCCCCGGGACAGAAAGACCGTATAATGCTTTTGCATAATTAATGGACGTCTCTGTCATGAGGATCACCTGCTCCTTCTAAAAACTGGTCATATAGGGACATATCCTGTGCTTCGTCGTTCTTTTTTCCCATGATTCTGGATGCTGCATCCATTGCCAGCTCAGCCACTTTGCCTTCCATCGCTTTCATAGCAGCTTCCTGCTCAGTGCTGATATCTCTTCTTGCTTTCTCAAGAATCTGACCAGCCTGATCATTAGCTCTCTTCACGATGCTGTCTGCCTGTACTTTTGCCTCGTCCTTAGCCTGCTCTACAATACTGAAGGATTCCTCCTTCGCAGATTTCAGTGCATCCTCATACTGTCCTTTCAGCTGGTTTGCTTCAGTAGTTGTCTTCTCTGCTGAAGCAAACTGCTCATCGATCATAGCTTTTCTCTTCTCCATAACACCAATGATCGGGCCGAAAAGGAACTTCTTCATTAAAAGATAAAGAACGATCAGGTTTATAATAGTAAAGACAAGGTTGATATCAATTTTAATCACCTGGTCCACCTGCCTCTCTTAATCCTGAATTAGTATCTCGTCTTTACCTATTAGCCAAGCATGATGATGATCAGAAGACCGATTACGAAACCGTAAATAGCTGTTGCCTCTGCAAGAGCACATCCAAGAAGAAGCGCTTTACTGATCTTGCTCTCTGCCTCTGGCTGTCTTGCGATAGCTTCTACTGCTTTAGATGTTGCAAGACCGATACCAATACCTGCTCCAATACCTGTAAGAACTGCGATAGCTGCACCAATTGCGATTAACATAGTTTTTTCCTCCTGTAAAATACAATTTTTTTCATTTTTAGATCAAGCGGATCTTCCGCTTCACTACTCAATTGCTTCCTTAATGAACAAGGATGTTAAGAATACAAATACATACGCCTGTATGAATCCGTCGAAGAAATCAAAATACAGGCTGAATGGTATGGGAAGAATGGCCGGACAAACAAACTCCAGCAGCTTCATAACTACGAAGCTTCCCAGAACATTACCGAACAACCGCATGCAGAGAGATGTAGGTCTGATCGCTATTTCCAGAATGTTGATCGGAAGCATGATCGGAACCGGCTCCGCAAAGCTTTTCAGGAAACCCTTCAGTCCCCTTTTATGAAAGCCTGCATACTCGATCAGAATAATGCTCATCAGCGCCAGCGCAATGGTAACATTCATGTCCTTCGTTGGTGGTGTAAAACCAAATACGCCTGCGATATTGGCTATTCCGATGTAAATTACGGTTGACATCAAATAAGGCACATACTGTTTGCCTTCTTCTCCAAGGATACCCATGAAGAAATCCTGAAGAAAACTTACCCCGGTCTCCAGAAGCAGCTGCTTCTTACCCGGATTTTCCACACTGAGATTCCGAACTAAGATCAGAGACAGAATCACAAGAACCGCCATGATGACCCATGTGACTACCACGCATTCTGCAATTGGTATTCCACCAAACGCCGGAATGGTAAAGGCTGTCTTACTGTTTAGTTCTTCTGCCAGTGTACTTGATAAATCTCCCGTTTTTCTCCCTCCTTTTCTCTTGGCGCTGATCGTATCTTTTTATAATTGGTATGACCACGCCTTGTAGTTGACTTTATTTTACTCCGCATTTCCAGAATGTCAATATTATTTTTGCCTGTTTTGCACAAAAAAGAATCTGTTTTTTATACAAAATATACAATTCATTTCAATTAACCTTGATCCGACTTCCTGCGTACAGATACTTCTCCATAAGAAAGCAGGGTTTCTGAACCATCCTGTTCTCTCACAAGAAGCCTTCCATCTGGTGCTATGGATTCTGCATAAGCTTCCCTTGTACACTGTCCGTCTGTGATCACGATCATGTTTCCAGGAATGATATTATTTTCTGTATATTCTCTGGAAAGTCCCGGAGTCTCCACTTCCATGAGAAGCTGATTGACGATCTCCGCCACAAGAATACTGCAGTTTATATGCTCTGCGTCATTCCTGTTTTCAAATAATGCTCCAGCCGTTTTCTGTATATCTTCAGGAAACCCATCTTCCGGCATATACAGATTCAAACCAATTCCTACAACTGCAAACTCAATGTTCCCGCTTTCAAAGTCTGTAACAGCCTCTGTCAGTATCCCACACACTTTCTTATTATGAAGATACAGATCATTGACCCATTTGATCCCAAGGTCGATCCCGCAGATTTTCTTCACTGCACGGCACACTGCAGTTGCCGCCGCTGTAGTGATCAGGAGTCCTTCCTTCAGAGTTCGGTCAGGTCTTAGAACGATACTCATATAAAGTCCTGCATTTTCAGGAGAATAAAAACTTCGGCCTCTTCGGCCTCTTCCGCTTTTCTGTCTGCGCGCCAGTATCAGTGCACCATGACCTGCTTCTCCTGAAAATGCAGCCTCCTTGGCTGCCCGGTTTGTAGAATCCAGTTCTCTGTATATTTTTACAGGGACATCCGGATGATCGAGGTAAAGCCGTATTCCTTCTTCCGATAAACGGCTGCCTCCTCGAAGCACATAGCCTTTGTTTGGTCCAGCTTCTATGGTATATCCCTCTTCACGAAGGGATTTCACAGCTTTCCAGATGGCTGCCCGTGTGCAGTTTAGTTCTGCTGCTGCCGCCTCTCCGGATATCAGTTCATTCTCGTGCTGCTCCAGAAGCTTCAGCATTCTTGCTTTTACAGTCATATCTTCACCGTCCGTAATCTGCCTGAAATGGCAAAATTTATTCCCTCCTAAGAGTCGAAAGCATTATAGCACTTAAGCATCGCGATGTCTATTATCTTTTTTATATATGCTATCTATATTATTTTTATATTTCAGATGCAGCTATTATATGATTTTTCTCATTTTTGTCTGTTTTCATTTATTTTTTTATATATTATTTCTGTTGAAAACCTGCAGACTCAGGAGTGAATTTTCCTGAATCTTTATTATATACAGATTTTCTTTATCATATATTTATCATTTGTAATTAGAAAGACTTTTCTCAAGAAATTCCCGGTACTTATCGCGAACCTCATCCGGTGACGCGATCACCGCATCCGGGCCAAGACTGGCTATCCAGCCAAAGAACTGGTCACTGATATTTACACGAACCAGTGTTTTGAAATGTTCAGGATCCTTCCTGTGTATCATAATATCTCTGCCAAACCGATCCAGCACCACCCCGACCAAGCGGTTATGTGCTTCCAGACATATGGTTACTTCTCTGCCGCCAAACATCCCGAAGGTCCTGGATGTCAGCTCCCCTATATCATAATTCTCAAAAAATTCTCTGCCGCGTCGCACCTCCTTCTCTATACGGATCTGCTGGAGCTTATCTACCTGATACTGCTTAACCCTTCCACACTTCTCGTCGTAAGTGATCAGATAATACTCCTCATTCTGCCATACAAGTCCCCAGGGACTGACCGAATATCGTTCTCCCTCATTCTCCGGACGCAGCTTCTTCTCCACAGTCCATTCACAATATTGAAAAGAAATCTGCCTGTCCTCAGTTAATGCACGCTGGATCATATCAATACTGTAATACACATTCTCGTTTATAGTCCGGATACGGTTCTCTGCAAATCCCTGTCGCCGCAGCTGTCTGGACTCATAAACACTGGCAAGGCTCTCCAGCTTCCTGATCAGCTGTCGGGATTTCCCATTGGTGATACATCTGGAGGACTGTACTGCATCCACCAGAAGTCTCAGCTCCGGAAGCTCAAATTCCCGACTGGCAAGATAAAAACCGGCCGGGTGCTCCCGCCGGTTCAGGATATCCATTCCAAAATTCCGCAGGGTTTCAATATCATCATAGACAGTCTTACGCTCTGCACTGATCCCCAGACTATTCAGATAGGCGATCAGCTCCTTCACAGACATCGGATGCTCTTCGTCCGTCTGCTCCAGAAAAATGCGCATCAGATATAAAATTTTAATCTTCTGGTTAAAGACCCTTGGCATCCTTTCTCCTCCGTTCTGCTACTTGTCTGTCAGTGATGCTACCACTGCAAAATATAATACCATGAATGACAATACAACAGCAACGATATCTGCTCCGCGGAAATCAAAATTAAACAGCATCGCCCCGCCAAGCATGATCTCCATTGTAAGAAGTGCGCCCAGTACCATTGCCATTCCTGAGGAAAGCTTCTGTCTGCCGCAATGTCCGTTCTCAGCTTCCACATATCTTCCTTCTGCCAATACTGCCTTCCTGCTGCTCTCTGTATTCCACATAAGATCCATCCTCCCTGTCCTATGTTCGTCTCACGATTTATCGAACATATTTTCCAAACATATTTTCTGTATGTTTGCATTATAGCTCATTTTTAGTCCAATAAAACGGTACAAATATGGTTTTTTCGAACATTTGTTTATTTTATACAAAAATATGTTCGTCTTTAATATCCACAAAAAAGAATGCTGCCTGCCGGTCACTCCGACAAACAGCATTCTTTTTTTATCCGCAATCGCTATTTATTTTAGCACACCACTGTCAGCCAGTCCCCACTTACAGGTCAGAATATAAATTCGATGGACGCGTCTTATATCCCCATAGCTGAAGCAAGGGGTTTTACGACGCATTGGAAAAAAGCGTTGCTGTTCACTCCGTTCTCAGTAACACGCTCCGCGGGATATTACCAACGAACAACAAAAAAAGCCTGCCGTAAACGACAGACTTGTAAAATGTGACACTTTGAAAGGGCATTTGAAATCCTATGATATCTGCTTTTACATCATTCCCGCAAACACAGACGCTCCTACAACCGTAAGCAATCCGGCTACGGCAATGGCAAGGCTGCTCATAGCTCCTTCTACCGGGCCAAGCTCCATGGCTTTGGCTGTTCCGATAGCATGGGCAGATGTTCCAAGTCCAAGACCTCTTGCGATCGGCTCCTCGATCTTTGCGATCTTGTAGACAACCTCTGCGAGCATATTTCCCAGAACTCCTGTGATGATGATCACGGCAACGGTGATGGTCACGATACCGCCAAGCTCCTCGGAAACACCCATTCCGATGGCAGTTGTGATAGACTTCGGAAGCATAGTGACATATTCCTGATGATCAAAGCCAAACAATTTCGCCATAAGCAGAATGCTGCAAAGCCCGGCCAGCGTTCCGGAAAAGATCCCGGCAGCCACTGCCTTGAGATTTTTTTTCAGCAGATGGATCTGCTCATAAAGGGGCACTGCCAGACAGACTGTTGCCGGGGTCAGCAGATAGCTGATATATTTTCCACCTTCATTGTAATCATCATAATCAATATGGAAGATCAAAAGAACACCAATAACACAGATGATCGAGATCAAAAGCGGATTAAAGATCGCCATTTTAAACTTCTTTTTCAGGATCAGACCGATCTCATAGGCGATCAGACTTATCATTGCTCCGAAAAATGCGGAGTTTTTTATGAATTCCATCATTTTTCAGTTCCTCTCTTTCCCATACGGATCACTCCCTGTGTTACTTTTCCTGTTACGACCATTACGATCACCGTGCTGATAAACGTCATGATGAGAACCGGTACACAGATCGGTTTCAGAGTACTCCAGGCTGTGATCAGTCCCGCACCAGCCGGCACAAACATCACCGGCATGATCTCAACCAGAAAATCTGCCGCACCTTTGACCTGATCCAGCTTCAGAATACCTGTGAGCAAAGCTACCAGCATAATGATCAATCCATAGACACTGGCCGGTACCGGAAGCGGAAGAAAGGTTTTCAGTAATTCTCCAATGACGGAAATCAACAGGATGATGCTGAACTGCTGCACATGCTTCATGTTGCATCCCTCCTGATTCATGTAAAGCGCATATTCATATTTTGCTTTACTGCATACTCATGAACGCAGCTGCGTTCACAGTCTGCGCTCAAACGAATTTTTCAAAAGTGGTAAGACCACTTTTGTTTTAAACGTTTTTTTATTATACGCTACAAATCCAAAATTACAAGGATTGTATCCAATAAAATACAAAAAATCCTTTTATGCATCAGCGTATTCCAGTAATCTACAGAAACAGATCTGCATAAAAGGATCTATAAACAGGGTTATGATCATTTCCTGGAATTTTCCGCCAAAATGATTTTTTCCACCTGATATTTGCCATCCTCCACAGTCATCACCGCCATGGTAACCTCTCCGCCAAAGCGGCTTCTTCCACAGCTTCCCGGATTCAGCCACAGTCTGCCATCGATCATCTTCTCAAAATATTTGTGAGTATGCCCGAAGATGACCACCTGTGTGTCCCCCAGCTCCCACGCAACGTCTTTTTTGTTATGGACCATAAAAAATTTCACGCCGCCAATGGTAAAGCTTAGACTGGTGCGGAGATTTTCCGCCCAGTCTTTATCATTATTTCCACGGACCACATAGAGATTCCCCATGGAACGCAGTACATCCAGGATCTCATCTTTATTGACATCTCCGGCATGAAGAATGTATTTGCAGTCTTTTAAGATTTCCAGTACCTCAGGCCGCAGAAGACCGTGAGTGTCTGATATAATGCCGATTTTTTCTTTCATGATCTCTATCCTGCTCCAATCCTTTATCATTATCGCCTTTTACCTTTTGCAGCTCACGCTATGACCGGCAATACTCTTCACAATACATAAATATTTAACAGCTGCTTCTTTTCACACCATTTCAGAAATTTTCTTAATTGGATCAAGCCGATATTCGCAATCCTGCAGAGGACTTACCTGATTCGCTTAAAACAATTCTATTTTTCCATATTCTCCGTCAGATCCCGGTTTCCGCACCACTTCTCCTGCACGGAGCCGCCGGATGCCTTCCGCCAGAACTTCTCCGCCGGCTTTTCGGATATCTTCCGGCGGAACCTCTCTCAATATGGTAAACTCCGCACCCAGTTTCTCAAGCAGAGCCTCGTACTGTCCCTGAACTTTTTTGCTTGCCGTGGAAAATCCCACACATGCGGAGATCACCTCCGGCAGCGGCATCAGGCTTTCATATGGGCGGCCGCTTTCCGGCATGGCCGCTGAACTCTCATCACGGTCAGATAACTGTAGGATCCGGTGATCCACACCCATGGTCAGTTTCTTTCCGCACACCGGACAGATACCATTATACTTTTCTGCCTCTCTCGGGCTCAGGCAGACGCCGCATTTCCGGTGTCCGTCATAATGATACTTTCCCTCTTCCGGAAAAAATTCGATGGTACCCGTAAGTCCTTCTCCCTTCTGCACCGCATTCCACAAGCCCCGGTAGGAAAGCTCAATATCCAGAAGATCTGCTTCCCGTCCAAGTTTTGACGGGGAATGTGCATCAGAGTGTGATACCAGCTGATATCCATCCAGCGCCGAAATCTGCCAGTTCATCACTGGATCTGAGGACAGTCCGGTTTCCAGTGCATGAATGTACGGAGTCAGATCCTCAAAGCACTCTTCTATGGTATCAAAACCGGACTTCGCCCCGAACAGAGAAAAATGTGGGGTCCAGATATGCGCGGGGATATAGATACCCTCCTCACTGACCTCCAGCATCAGTTCCAGAAGATCATGACAGGGTAGCCCCAAAATAGGACGTCCGTCTGAATGGATATTTCCGATCTTTTCCAGCATTGCAGCAAAAGCATCTGCCTCATTGAATCCCGGAAGCAGGATCAGGCTGTGCACCTTCCTGGTTTTTCCGCCTTTTTTATAGATGGAACTGATCTCACCGGACAGTACGAACCTGGGTGCTTTTCCAGGATAGCGTGCCGCCTCCGGCAAAACATATTCCTCTTTCAGCCGGAACAGTCCCTGTTCTGCAGGGATCAGCTTCGCCTTCAACTCCTGCCGCCAGATGGGATGTGTCATATCTCCTGTTCCAAGGAGTGTGATTCCTTTTTTCCGCGCCCAGAGATCCAGCATCTCCGGCGTGCCATCTTTGCTGGTTGCCATGGAATATCTGGAATGTATGTGCAGGTCTGCGATCTGTTTCAAAACTTTTCCTCCTGTATCATCTTTTCCTCTGTCCACATGTACATCCTGTCTTTTTAACAAAAACGCAGACAAAGAAATTACCGTCTTCTTTGTCTGCATGAATGACCGGATCGTATATAACTCACCAGAAATCCATCTGTAACATGATCAGATATCTTTATAATACGATGGTGATATCACGTCATACTCCCTGCAGGAGCATCCGTTCTCATAGCTGTCACAGCAGTCACAGTTGGAACAATACATATGCGCGTCATTAATATAAAATAAACCGCCGTACTGCATGGAAGTGCGCTGATTCTTGGATTTCTTCTTGCTGTTGTCGTAGTAGGCTCCGTTGGGGATCATCATATTCTCCGGGGAGAAGCTGCTGAAATCAAAGAAATGGGATTCCGTACCATGATGTGGTACCTTGATACACCAGTAATGCTCATGAAGCGGAATCCTCCCATCATAGTTTTCTGCGATCATCCTCATGTACTGTGGCTGTACATCTCCGGTAAACAGAAGATTCAGCTCTCCGTCGCCGGTATTCTGAAATGCCAGACTGATCTTGTGGCGGAACTGACGCAGAAAATGCCCCTGTTTTTCCGCACTTTCCAGAAGTGCCTGAAATTCTCCGGTTGCCTGTAATTCACGGAATTTCTTTTCCAGCTTTTCCGGTTTAAGGCGACGTGCTCTCTCTTTTTCAGCTTCTTCCGGAGCCTCTGCTGTATCCTCAGCTGCTGCGCCTGTATCTTCCATTATAAGCTCCAGCTTCTCCTGCGTATATCCTTCGTTTTCCCCACCAGGCTCTGTCTGTCCTGTCAAAGAGCGCTCGGATCTCTCTGTATCCTCTTCCACCAAAGATGCCTCAGACAGTGGAGCAGATTTCTGCTCTGCTTCCGGCATCTCCTCTGTCATGGACAGGAACAGCTGACGTACCTCCTCCGCAATGTTCACAAGCTCGGTCATTGCGTTTTCATGATTCTCGATCAGGGAATTAAATACGTCCTCCGTTTCCCGGCTGACTTCCCTGAGATCCGGCCAGAGCGCTGTATATTTCCCCTCAAACTCTGAGCCTCTGGATAAAAGGTCGATCTTTACCCTTCTGGCGCAAAGAGCTTCTGCAAGGGCAAAAAGGCTGACACGTCTTCCGGGAAGGCTGGCCTTTTTTGTCACATCCGCAAGGAGCAGAAGCGCCAGTGTGTATTTCATTTCCGGACCGGAAAATACATCCGGAAGATAGATCTTTTCAAATTCGTAGGCATCTCTTCGGTAACGCATCATATAAAGCAATCCGGAAACATGGTCCGGGTGAAAATGTGTCAGAAGCAGATTTTTTTTGCGGATAGTGGTAAGGTCTGAAATGATCACATCAAAGACCTCTCTCCGTGGCCGCCCTTCGATCTTGCTGTTGGCTGCCCCGAAATCCACAAGCAGGCTGCTTTTTCTGTCACGGATACAGAAACAGTCTCCGAACCCCACATTATACATTCGTATTCTCATTTATTTTTCCTCTGGTTTCTTATTCAGCTGACCTTTGTTTCTGCAGCTGACTCTTCTTTTTTCTTCTATTGCTGTCTTCATTTCTCAGAACCAGATCTGCATATCATACCAGGTTGCTCCGCCATGACAGGAATCTGCCACACCCAGCTTCTTCAGTCCGTGGCTCTCATAGAATGGGATCATATGCTCCTTGCAGGTAAGGATCAGAGCTTTTTTTCCGCGCTCTTTCGCAAGCTCCTTGAAATATTCCACAAGCTCTCCGGCGATTCCCTGATGACGGTATTCCGGGATCACATTCAGTCCGAATACCGTCTGGATCTCCCCGTCCTTTCTGTGAAGCGTGATATCATGATAAAATTCATCCGGGAGTACTGGTTTATCTGTGGTTCCTCCGTTGATAAAGCCTACGATCTGCTCATCCTTTACTGCTACAACGAAATTCTCCGGGAATGCTCCCATACGCTTCACAACTTCCTCATGACTTGCTGCCTCCGCAGGTGGAAAACAGATTGCCTCGATCTCTGCCAGACGGTCCGCCTCACCAGGATCTGCCAGTCTGATCTGTAAATTTTCTGCCATTTTTCGTGGTCTCCTCTATATTTATTCCGTTTTCATCCGGTTTCGATTCTTTTTTAATTATATCGGGTGAGGGAAAATGCGTCAACGTGTAACCTGCAAAAAAGCCCTCAGTATTCGCACTACTGAGGGCTTCGCTCTTTTGTTTTTGTCTGTCATTATCACAGCACCGACCGGATCAGCTGCTCCGTATACTCTGTCTTCGGATGCTCAATGATCTCTTCCGGTGTCCCTTCCTCTTCCACATGTCCGTCATGCATCACGATCACCCGGTCGCAGAACAACTGGACAAGGGCCAGGTCATGGCAGATAAAAAGAAAGGACAGCTGGTTTTCTTTTTTTAACTTCTGAAGCAGCTCCATGATCTGTTTCTGCACAGTCACATCCAGGGCGCTGGTTGCTTCATCACAGATCAGCACTCTGGGTTCCACAGCCAGGGCTCTGGCAATAGCCGCTCTCTGGCACTCCCCTCCGCTGACCTGATGGGGATACCGATCTGCATATTCCGGAGTCAGTCCGCAGGTAAGCAGAAGCTTTTCCACACGGTTCCTGGTTTCCTTCTTACTTATCCCCATATTCCGGAGACTTTCCCCGATTCCGTCCCCAAGAGTGCATCTGGGGTCAAAGGATTCTGCCGGTGTCTGAAAAATCATCTGCATTTCCCGGTAGATTTCCCGGAGATTTTTTCCCCTTGCATGTGTGATATCCTTTTCCATGAGAAAAATCTCTCCGGCGGTGGGTTCTGTCAGATGTGTGATCATCTTCGCCACAGTGCTTTTTCCTGAGCCGGATTCACCTACGATTCCTAATACCTCCCCCGTTTTCAGAGAAAAGCTTATGTCTTCTACAGCCGTGAAGGATTTTTTACCGGTGGTGAAGCTTTTTTTCAAATGATGTACTTCCAGAATGTTTTTGTTTTCTGTCATCATCTGCCTCCATTTCCGGTACCTGTACGTTTCAAACGAGGTACCGAACTCATAAGCTCTTTTGTATAGGGATCCTCCGGATCTGTCAGAACCTGAGCTGTTTTTCCGTATTCCCTCACCTTTCCGTTTTTCAGTACCAGAACCTTATCTGCCATTTTTTCCACCACACCGATGTTGTGTGTGACAACGATCATGGCTGTTCCGTATTCCTTACGCATCAGCAGCATTTCCTCAACTACCTGTTTCTGTATGATTACATCCAGGGCACTGGTAGGCTCATCTGCCAGAAGAAGCGACGGATTCTGCAGCATGGAAATACAGATTCCCACACGCTGATTCATACCGCCGGACAATTCAAATGGGTAGCTTTGCAAAACACGTTCCCCATCCTTGAGGCCAATCTTAGCCATCATCCGGACGGCGCGCTCCGCACACTCTTTACGACTGATCCTTTCATGCTCCCGCATACTCTCATAAATCTGATCGCCCACGGTGCGGATGGGACAAAGGGCTGCTCCTGAATCCTGAAAGACCATGGCGATCTCAGGGCCCAGAAGTCTGCGTAATTCTTTTTCCGGCATATCCACCACATTTTTTCCTTTGTACCAGATATCTCCTTCTGTCACCATGCCTTCATTTCCCAGAAGTCCCATGATTGCCTTGATGATGGTACTTTTTCCGCTTCCGGATTCGCCTACCACCCCCAGGATCTCCCCTTTATTCAGTTTCAGATCCACATCATGTACAACCGGTTCTCCGTTGTAGCAGATCGTCACATGCTCAAGCTTCAACAATAATTCCATCTTATTTCACTTCCAGATCTGCCGTGATCTCGTAATAATCACATGGATGAGCAGTCAGCCCTGATACATTTGACTTTGACACAAGTCCCATATTCAGATGAGAAACAAAGAAATACGCATCATCATCCAGAATGGTCTGCTGTGCTTCCACAGCAAGCTTGCCTCTCTCATCTGTATCAAAGGTCTCATGCAGCTTCGCTACGATATCATCAAGATCTGAATTGCTGTATTTGCCATAATTTTTGGCAGCATCAGATACAACTGTACTTGTGAAGAAATATTCCGGATCGCCGGTAGGTGCAGTTGTAAGTGAGCTTACATATACATCAAATTCTCCATTCTTTGCATACGTCGCATGGTCTGCTGTATTGTTAACATCGACCTCAATTCCGATGTCCTTTAAAGTGGACTGTGCATATTCTGCAAGCTTAGGCTGTTCCAGACGGGTTGGATAGGTCAGCCATGTGATGGACAGCTTCTTTCCGTCCTTATCTGCATAGCCATCTCCATCCGTATCTGTCCATCCGGATTCTTCCAGAAGCTTTTTCGCCTCTTCCGGATCATAGGACGATGCCTTTACTGCATCGTTTCCATAGGAAAAGCTGCTTGGGAAGGCTCCCACTGCCGGAACACCTCGTCCCTCCATGATCACACTGCTGAAACCATCCTTATCGATTCCCATCTCAATGGCTTTTCTCACATTCTGATCCTGCATCAGTTCAGACTTCATATTAAACTGTCCGAAGAAACATCGGCTTGTTGCTACAGAGCTGATCTGATAGTCCGGATTTCCGTCAAAAAGCGCATAGTTATCATACTGAAGTCCATAGGTTCCCTGTATATCGCCTGTCTGTAATGCTGCTGTCAGGGCACTTCCGTCTGAGAAGGATTTTACGATAACGTTGTCTACCTTTACATCCCCGCCCCAGTAATCCTCATTTTTTACCAGCTTGATCTCTGTTGGGGATACCTCTGTTGCAACATAAGGGCCTGTTCCTGCCACATTTGCAGAGCCGCCCTCTCCCTGTACGCCATAATCCATATCAATGATAGCACCATATGGATCACCGAGATAATTGATCAGTGCCGGACATGGTTCGGAAGTATGGATCGTTACTGTCATTCCATCTGCTTCGATCTTGTCGATCTTCATATCGTAAGGTGCACGGTCATGGTTTGCGATCAGATCCTCCAGACATTCCTTTACCGCTTCTCCGTCCATGGTCCTTCCGCTGGAAAATTTCACACCGTCACGAAGGGTGATCTTTACTGTATTATCGTCTGTAAATTCATAGTCTGTAGCAAGCCATGGCTCTACCTCCATGTTGTCATTGTACTTAAACAATGTTTCTCCTACACCATAACGCAGACAGCTCCATCCGGAATAATTGTCGTGAGGGTTTAATCCTGCATCTCCCATTTCTTCACTGTATCCGGTAGTTCCGTAAACAAAGGTAGTTCCTTCACTCTTTTCTTTGCTTTTTGCTGCTGCCGGAACTCCCGTCATGCTCATGACCATTGACGCAGCAAGCATTGCTGCCAGAATCTTTTTCTTCATAATCTCCGCTCTCACTTTCTGTGTTATATTTATTTATAAGTGCCTGTTATCCTTTTCTCCTGTTTCGTTCCTTCGGATCCATATAATCCCGGATCGTATCTCCCAGAAGATTAAAGATCATTACCGTAATAAAAATCGCCATTCCCGGCGCAAGTACCATCCACGGTGAAATCTGCAGCATACTTCTTCCATCGTTGATCATACTTCCCCATTCTGCCATTGGAGGCTTTACACCAAGTCCGAGAAAGGAAAGTCCTGCCAGCTCCATCATCATGGTTCCAATATCAAGAACTGACGTAACAAGGATGGGGCCTGCAATATTTGGAAGGATATGTTTGAGCAGAAGCTTTCCTGTACTGCTCCCGGAAAGCTTTGCCGCCATAAGATATGCAGAGTCCTTCTGAGTCAGGGTAAGCCCTCTGGCAAGTCTTGCAAACTTCGGCCAGCTGATCACCGCCAGAGCAATAATGGCATTTTGGATACCGCCTCCCAGAACACCTGCTACTGCCAGGGCAAATACCAGTCCCGGAAAAGCCAGGAACAGATCGGAGATACGCATCAGAACAGTATCGGCTTTGCCGCCCTTCCAGCCACAGAAAATACCAATAGCCGTTCCCACCACCGTGATCACCGCAACCAGGAGCAGTGTTGCATAAATACTGGTCGTACTTCCTATGATCACACGGGAAAGCATATCTCTTCCATAACGGTCTGTCCCGAGCAGATGCTCCGGTCCCGGCGGTTTCTGAGCAAGTGCCAGATCCTGGGCATAAGGATCATAAGGGCAGAGATATTTTGCAAATGCCGCTACAAACAGAAGCACTGCTGTAAGCACAAGAAAAAAGACGAGCTTTGCTTTTGTATGATTTTTCCGGATCTTCTGCTTCCGGACTGTGATATTATTTTTTCCACTCATGCTCTGTCACCTCCAAGTCGTACTCTCGGATCCAGATAGTGGTAAATAATATCTGTCACCAGATTTACCAGAACATAAATAACCGCCATCCAGGCCACATAAGCCTGGATGATCGGATAGTCACGCATGGTGATCGCATCTACCGCCAGTTTTCCGACACCATCCCACATAAAGATATTTTCCACAATGGCAGTTCCTCCCAGAAGATTGCCGATGGACAGAGCCAGCAGTGTGATGATCGTCAGCATGGAAGCCTTCATTACACTCTTCCAGATGATCACACGACTGCGGATCCCTCTTGCCCGGGCTCCGGTCACATAATCCTTATTCAGTTCTTCCAGAACCGTGGCACGCACCTGTCTGGTATATTTTGCGGCCATGGAGATTGCCAGTGTCAGTGTTGGCAGAATAATACTCTGTCCGAGATCTGTATTTGTGACTACCGGTAAAACGCCCAGCCTGATGGACAGAAAATACATCAGGACCATGGCAGCAAAAAAATTCGGCATGGAATTGCCGATAAAGCTTAAAAATCTTATCAGATAATCTACCCATTTGTTGTGCTTTACTGCTGACAGGATTCCCAGCGGGATCGCAAGAACAATCGTAAGAAGGATCGATGACAGAGTCAGCATCATCGTTGCCGGAAGCTTTGAAATAAAGGTTTCATAGACATCTCTGTGAGACACATAGCTCTCTCCCATATCTCCGGTTACCATTCCCGCAAACCAGGCAGCATATTGTACAAGGAATGGTTTATCAAGGCCATATTCTGCCTTCGCCTTATCAATGACCTCCTGGGATACTGCAGAGCCTGCATTTTCATACATATAAGTTACTGCATCTCCGCCGGCAAGCCGCATCATGGCAAAAGAAAGAAATGTGATCCCGATCAGGACCGGGATCAGCTGCAGCAACCGTTTTATTATATATTTTCCCATATTTTCCTCTCCGCACTTTGTTTCTCAGTATTTCGAATAACAAAAGTTTAACAACACGGCTGTTCTGCCACAACCCCGTCGGGGGGATTTTACATATTCCATTTTGTCATGCATATGTATTCCATCATGTTCTTATATTCTCACACAGTGACATGCGGATAATTCTTTCCAGCCCTCTCCAAGAGACTGTGGCTCTTCATACTCGATCAGCCTCCGTTTTCTCTCTTCCAGCGGATCCGGGATATGGATCGCGGAAAGCAGGGACTGTGTATAAGGATGCTGCGGATTTTCAAAAAGCTCTTTTGTAGGTGCCATTTCTACCAGCTTTCCGTTTTTCATCACACCGGTTGTATCACTTAAAAAACGTACCATGGACAGATCATGGGCAATAAAAAGAAACGAAAATCTTTTTTCCTGCTGAAGCTTTTTAAAAAGCATGACGATCTGTGCCTGGATAGAAATGTCCAACGATGCGATCGGTTCATCTGCAATGATAAGACGTGGTTCCATGAGAAGGCTTCTTCCTATGGCAACTCTCTGTCTCTGCCCGCCGGAAAGCTCTCCCGGCTTTTTCGACAGAATGCTTTCATCCAATCCTGTTTCCTTCAGGATTTCCCGAAGCCTGTTCTCCAGCATTTCTCTGTCACGGATCCTGCGGCTGATCTTTACAGGCTCCAGCATGATCTGCCGTATGCTCATTCGGGGATTCAGTGCAGCGCCTGAATCCTGAAAGATCATCTGGATCTCCGTCTGCATTTTCTTCCGCATTCCGAAAGGATCCTTTTTATCCGGCACTCTTGCTCCCTGATAAAAGATCTCCCCGCCTGTAGGCCGGTAGATTCCTGCAAGCGTTCTGGCTGTCGTGGATTTTCCGCAGCCGGTCTCTCCCACCAGTGCCATGATCTCACCTTCCCGGATACGGAAGGAAACATCATCCACTGCATGGATCGTATAATCGGAACGGATACGGAAATGCTGCTTCAGATTTCTGGCTTCGATCAGTACAGGCGCCTGTCTCTGTTCTGTTTTCTGTAAAAATGGCGCTTCCTTTTTATCCGGTTTCTGTTTATGGCAGCTGTTTTTCTGTAATCTGTCCTTCAAAATGGAGGGCTTTTCTAATTTCGGAGCTCTTTCATCCAGAAGCCATGTGGCTGCATAATGCGTATCACTGACTTTAAACATCGGAGGAGTCTGTTCATAATCGATTGCCAGCGCCTGAGGATTCCGAACGGCAAACGCATCTCCCGGCGGAGGATTCAAAAGAGAGGGCGGCATTCCGGGGATCGGATTCAACTCCCTTTTTTCACCTGCAAATACAGGCAGAGAAGACAGAAGTCCCCAGGTATAAGGATGCCGGGGATCATAATAAACCTCTTCTGCTGTCCCGATCTCAATGATCTTTCCTGCATACATAACTGCAACTCTGTCTGCGATCCTTGCAACAGCTCCCAGATCATGAGATATAAACACAATACTGATCCCTGTTTTTTCTCTCAGCTCAAGAAGCAGATCCAGAATCTTTGCTTCCACGGTTGCATCCAGTGCTGTAGTCGCCTCATCGGCAAATAATATTTCCGAATCACAGGCCAGTGCAATAGCCAGCACACAACGCTGACGCATTCCTCCGGAAAAAAAATGAGGCTGCAGTCCATAGCGCTGTTCTGCATCCGGAATCCCTACCAGCTTCAGCATTTCCACAGCTCTTTTTTTCGCCTCATCCCCGGATACTTTCTGATTTTTGATAATAGCCTCTGTGATCTGTTTGCCAACAGGGATCGTCGGATTCAGCGTCAGCATAGGATCCTGGAACACCATGCTTACCTTACTTCCGCACAGCTTTTCCATTTTTTTTCTTTTATAGGCTGTGATATTCTCTCCGCAGAGACTGATCTCTCCGCTTTTTACATGTGCATTCGGTGGCAGAAGCTTCATCACGCTACGGCACATAACAGTTTTTCCACATCCGGACTCACCTACGATACAAAGTATCTCTCCTTTTTTTACCGTGAGATCAACATTCCGGACGGCCTGTACCTCGCCGTCCGGTGTGTCAAAGCTTACCGAATAGTTTTTTAATTTCAAAACGGTTTCCTGCATGATCTTTTCCTTATTTTGTAATGGTCCAGTCTTCAATATTCCACATAACACCTACGGAATGATGTCCCAGAACACGTGTGGTATCCAGTCCGTCAAGTCCGGAAACGCCTACATAATCTCCCTGAAGATAAGCAACCAGAAGGATTCCAGGTGCCTTGGCATATGCCTTTTCGAATTCACTATATGCTTCTTTTCTGGCTTCCTCAGTCTCACCGTGACGGCCTTCCTCAAGATATTTATCCACATCTGCATTGGAATAATGCATGTTGTTTCCACTTGCGTCGGTTACAAAGTTTACATATGCCATATCCGGGTCAAACTGTGTTGCATAGCCGGCAAGAAATCCATTGTATCCTGCATCCCAGTCAAATTTGGTAACAAGCTTTACTTCCATTTCCACACCAGCCTGCTTCAGCATATCAGACATGACATTGGCAATATCCACACGCTCTTCTTCGTAATCACGTACCTGGATGGTAAAGTGGAATTTCTGTCCGTTTCTCTCATAGATCCCATCATCACCTTTTTTCCATCCCAGCTCTTCCATCTTCTTTGCAAAGGTATCCAGATCATAGGAGTAGATATTGGCTTCCTTATCTGTTCCGAGAGGGTTTCTCTGGATCGGGCTGTATGCCGGCTCTCCCTGTCCTGCAAGAACACCTGCAATAATGGAATCCTTATCCAGCGCATAATTCAGAACGCCGATGGAATCTCCGTTTTCCTTCCAGAAATCTGTACTCATATCCATGGCAGCACCACGGTAATCTGCTGTGGTGAACTCCCAGTAATTATATCCGTCCTTATCCTTGAACTGAGAAGCATAGTTGGAATTCAGCCATGCAAGATCCGCCTCGCCGGACTGGAGCATGGTTGCCTTTGTAGTCTCATCCGATACTGTACGGTATACCACGGTTTCAATATTCGGAACCTTTCCGTAATAATCTTCATTTCGTTTCAGTGTGATCATTCCGCCGGTAGCATCCCAGTCTTCAAATTTATAACGGCCTGTTCCCACCGGGTTCTGGTTAAAGGATGTGGTATTCACGTCCTCTCCTTCCAGAAGATGCTCAGGAAGGATTCCCATGGTAAAGTAATCCAGCATGGCAGCATCATACTGATCCAGTGTAAAGATCACAGTCTGATCATCCGGTGCCTCAATACTTGTGATGTCCTGATAGTTGCTGGTGATGCTGGCTCCCAGGGTTTCATCCTCTGTAAGCTCCTTATAGGTGTATACAACATCCTCTGCATTGAAATCTTCTCCATCATGCCACTTAACACCATCTCGAAGCTTAAAAGTATAGGTATTGGTATCCTTGTCAAAGGTATAGCTCTCTGCAAGATCCTCTACCGGCTTTCCATTGGCATCATATTTCATCAGTCCTGAAAAAATAAGATCCGGAAGTTCATCATGGTTATTCAGAAGGGGATTGATCGTACTTTCTGACTCACCTGCATATACCAGAGTTTTGTTTTCTTCTGCCGCAGCTACGGTTACCGCACTGCCTACAGTTGCTCCTGTACATGCTGCGGTCACTGCTGCCAGCGTTATCGCCGCATATTTTCTGCCATAGTTGATTCCTGTTCTCTTTTTCATTCTGTTTTCCTCATCTTTCCTTATTTTCAAACCGGTTATCCACACTTCGGAATGTTTTATCACGGTTTGCGTCCAAATATTTTTTCTGACTGCATCAGAGATTGCTGTAATGATTATTTACCTCACTTCTCACAAAGCTTCCCATACTGGTAATGCACATTAAAGTAATGACCAGAAAAACTCCCGGGATCACGATCACCCACCAGGTATTCATGATCAGTGCTTTATTTGCCAACGAGAGCATACTTCCCCAGGAAACTACATCTGCCGGAAGCCCAAGGCCAAGAAAGCTTAAAGTAGATTCCATGGTAATACAGCTGCTTATCGAAGAGATCACCACAAACATGATCGCCGAAACAAAATTCGGGATCAGATGGTGATACATCACATATCCAAAACTTCCTCCGCAGAGTCTTGCATACATCACATAATCACTGTTCCTTATCTGCCGCACTTCACTTCTTACAATACGTGCCAGTGCAAACCACCCGGTAATACCGATGATCACAGATATACTGATCACATCATTGGCCTGAAGGACCGCAGACAGGATCAGGATCAGCAGAAGGGTCGGAATACTTCCGCACATTTCCGTAAACCGCATCAGAACCGAATCCACCTTTGGACCTGCTGTTCCGCTGATACATCCGTAGGTAACACCGATCACAGTAATGATCGCAGCTCCCAGAAGCCCGATCACCAGAGAAACCCGTCCGCCATACCAGATCAGTGAATAAATATCTCTTCCAAGCGAATCCGTTCCAAAGATAAATTCCTTTCCCGGCGGTGTATTCAGATTCTGGAGATAAAAACCTGAGGGATCATGATTTGCAACAACATTTGCAAATACACAGCCCAAAACGATCAGAAAAAGCAGGACCATGGAAAATACCGGTTTCCCCTTCAGCTTTTCCCGAAATGTTTTTTTTCGTTTTTCAGATCCTTGCTGCTTCCACCCGGCACCAACTACCTGAAAAAGCTCAGCTTCTGAAAGCTTCCGGTCAGCTACCATACCCTCACCTCCGAATCCTTCATTCTTGGATCGATCTCTTCATTGACAGTCTGTGCAACAAAGCTGCTTAAAAATACGATAAATCCCGTGATCAGCACATCGATCATCAACAGGTTATAATCGTGATATTTTGCAGATTCCACTGCAAGGTTTCCAATTCCCGCATAATTGAAAACAGCTTCCACAGTTACAGTCCCACCGGTTACATGGGGTACCGAAACTGCCATGATACTCACGATCGTCGGCAATACATTTCGAAGACAATGCTTCCACAGGATCTTTCTTTTGGAAAGTCCCTTGGATCTGGCAAGAAGTACATAATCCTTCCGCACCTCATCCAGGAATTTGTTGCGTATCATATATGCGTAATACCAGAGATGGCTGAAGATCATTACTACCAGCGGAAGGATCATATGCTTCATACGATTGCCGATACTATCTGCCATTCCCACATCATAGGCACCGCTGCTTGGGAACCATCCAAGATTTACACTGAAGATCAGGATCAGTACCACACCAAGCCAGAAAGCCGGCACATAATAGGCTGCTGTTCCGATCTTGCAGATCAGCCGGTCGATCCACTGATCCTCATGGAGCGTACAGAATATGGCGATCAGAACTGCCAGTAGAAAGATCACAATATAAGCAATTCCTCCCAGCATCAGAGTATTTCCGATCAGCGGTTTGATCACATTCATAACCGGCTGCCTGTATTTCAGCGACAATCCGAAATCACCATGGACTACATTGGTAAACCACCTTACATACTGTACCCCGATCCCCTGATCCAGTCCTAGTCTCGTTCTGGCCGCAGCCACCTCATCGCTGGTCATCATTTCCAGGGAATCTCCGTAAAAGGACTGCAGGGGATCTCCCGGTGCCAGTCTCGCCAGCCAGAACACCACCACAGACAGCAGAAACATAACCACTGCAAGCAGAAGGATCCGCTTCAGGATCCGAATGACGAGTTTATTTTCTTTGTTCATAATTTTCCTTTCCCACTGCCCTTTACAGTTCAGACAGACATTCGCATTCCGCTCTGCTGCATGCTCATGAACACAAATCGTGGAGCGATTAGTGTTCATATTTCAAAAGCAGTTATGGCATCCAAAACCATAACTGCTTTTGAAAGGGTCGTGTTATTATTCGACAAAACATTTGTATGCACAAATAGGAGTGCGCGGAGGTTATGTGCATCACAGTGTTTTTATATTCAGCACGCGGAGTGTGCTGCTGATATTATTTTATCATTTAACAGCTTTCGGACAACCCCGGTATGGGGATATTGGACAGTCGGGTTTGGCATGGATGTGTATTCCATATAAAAAACGGGACTTTTCTGTATCAGGAACCTGTGTCCCGTGCAGAAAAATCCCGTCTGGTCTTTTGCTTTATTTTTTATCACTTCCCGGAAATCTGAAGTCTTTCCTTCACGAATCCCAGAAAATCCTTTCCCTGTTCACTGAGCTCTTCACCTCTCCGGCAAATGCACCCGTAAACAAGTTTCTGGCCTTCTCCCGGAAATGTATATTTCACGGAGGAATATCCCGGATCACGGCCGGAAAGATCCGCACCACTGATATTACACAACTCTCCGGACCCAAGAAGACGTTCCACGATATAGTCACTGTTTGTTACGACTACGGTCTCTGCCTCCACTGCGGAATGACCGTTTTCCTCTACAAGGTTCCGGTAATTATCCGGGGAAAATTCATCGGGAAATCTCTGGATCAGCCTGAGCTGGGACATATTAAAATCTCCCTCATCTGCTGTATCTGCTTTCCCTTTCCCGGTATAAATATTTACCTCGGTTTCCGTCAGCAGCTCAAATTCCAGGTAATTCCGGGAAAGAAAATACTGGAACGCCGCCAGCTGATTCTGCATCACATAGGCGAATCCCATATCATCCTGTCTGCCTTTCACACGTTTTATGATCTCATGGGTATCTGCTGCGTAAACCTGATAATGAAGATCATCGCACTTATGTGCTTCATAATACGTTACGAAGATATCCGCAAACCAGGAGCTGGGATGAAAGCATACACACAGGCTGCTTTTTGCAAGTGGCTGTGCCTGCATTTCCAGTTCATCTATATTTTCCAGGATCCTCTGCACATGGATATATGCACGCTCTCCTTCCAGTGTCAGCTCTATGCCCTTTGCATGACGGACAAACAGCTGGGCACGCATATCGTCTTCCATGGAACGGATCACCTTGCTTACATTTGACTGCGTGGTAAAAAGCAGTTCTGCAGCCTGGCTGAAGGAGCCTGTTTTGGCACAGGCTGCAAAATACTGTATCTGTTTTATATTGAGCATGATCCTACCTCTGTTTCTTTGCAAAGATCAAAAACATCGGGGTCGGATTGTAAAACTCGTCTTTTTCTGTATAAATACGTTTGCTGATACCAAGGTCAAAGGAAAATTCTTCCACACCTATACGGCTCAGCGTTTCCAGATCCCATGCCGGACGCAGAAAAGAACTGATGGGCAGCTGCCGCTTGATATCCTCGCATTCCTGCATCAGCTCATCCTGGATCTGATGATGGGCATGATTCTCCGGAAGATCCGCAGTGTCCGCAAAGTCTGCTGCTCCGTAGTTTGCATCCAGATTTATCATCACTCCGCCCGGTTTCAGTACACGGAACCATTCCTGATAAGCATGCTCCGCGTCCGGAAGTGTCCAGGTAAGGTTTCGTGATACGATCACATCAAATTCCTCATCCGGAAAATCCGGAGCTTCTGCATCCATCACCATAAACCGGCAGTCTGCTTTTTCTTCCTCCGCCAGCTCCTTTGCATGAGTGATCATATCCGGCGTCAGATCGATCCCGGTTACCTGATGGCCTTCCTTTGCAAGAAGAATGGTAAAAAATCCGGTTCCGCAGCCTACATCCAGGATCCGGAGATTCTTTTTCTCAGGCAGATACTTCTTAAGCTCAGCCATCCAGCGGCCTGCAAGTGCACTGTGAAGCTCTGCTCTTCTCTGTTCCAGAAAGCTGTCGCTGCGCCTGGTCCAGTACTGGGCGATCCTTGTTTTCCGCTCGTCTTTTTCTCTTACGATATTTCCGTAGGTGATCACAGGGCCGCCTTCCACAACCTGAAGGCTTGATACCTGATAAAGGATCACACCATCCATGTCTGCACGACAGATTTCCTGTACATTTCCCTCATAATCACGGATCTCTCCAAGATACTCATCCTGATGAACGATATCGCCTGGTTTCTTCACCGGGTACCAGAGACCGTTGACACTGGCGCACTGATAACGCACATCATCCATTTTCAGCGGATAGTACGTACTGTGGGAACGGATTCCGTTATAGGCTCCGATGCTGCAGAGGATATTTCTTACATCTCTTCGCATGGAATCCACTTCCTCCCGTTCCCAGGTTCCCATACAGCCGCGTTCCAGAAGGACCGCCGGAATATGGAAGGTACTTGCCGCATAATTGTAGGCGCCGCCTGTACTCACATTTGACTGTACCATATATGGGACATCAACCTGCTCTGCCATTTTTCGGGAAGCTTCCACGATCTCCGGCTTTGCCACGCCTGCAAAATATACATACGGAGTCAGCTCCTCATAATCATCACCGCCGTGAAGATCGATATAATAATCTGCCTTCCGGATCAGGGATTCTGTGATGGCCGCTGCCAGTCGTTCCATTTTTGTGCCATCTTTTCTGCCAGGGAAAACACGGTTCAGATTTTTTCCGTCTTCCCAGCTGATGCTGCCTGCACGCTTCTCAAAATCTTCCCGGTTCAGCACCTTTACCAGAACCAGCTGGCCCTTTACCTTTTCCGGCTTCAGCCGCTTCGACAGCTCGATCAGAGTCTGGATCCCCACATACTCTCCTGCATGAAGACCTGCTGTGACGAGAACGGTTTTTCCAGGATCTTTTCCACGGATGATGGTTGCAGGAAGGACAAATTCTCCATCTCCGAGCTCGAGAAAGCCTTCTGTTTTTTCTCCTGCCGCAACCGGAAGATTCAGGAAATGATCCGGCTTTACACCAGTTACCATAAACATTGGTGTGGACTGATAATTTAATCTCTCCTCCTCACTCCAGACCGTTTTCCATATTTCTGTGTCTGTGCGGATCCCAAGAAGTCCTGCTTCTCGGAGAGTTTTTACATCCCACTGGGGACGATTGATCTTTGACAGCGGTACCTGGAGGGCGATCCGCTCCATGCGCTCAATATCCGTACAGAGATAGTGATCATCCAGGCTATTGTTTTCCACATTTTTCCGGTCGTTTTCGTAGGCCTTACGCTGCTCTTCCTCATAAAGATAACCGTACCAGTTGGCATCAAAATTCAGAAGTCTTCCTCCTACCTTCAGTACACGGACCCACTCTCTATAAGCAACATCAGGATGCTCCAGATTCCAGGTAAGATTTCGGGAAATGACCACGTCAAAGGTATTATCCTCAAAATCCAGCTTCTGTGCATCCATCCTCAAAAAGCGGATATTCCGGCAAAGGTCTCCTGCATTTTCCTTTGCCTTTTCCAGCATTCCTTCCGTATAATCCACTGCATCTACATGATATCCTGCTTCTGCCAGGATCACAGGAAAAAATCCGGGGCCTGTTCCGATATCCAGGATACGGATCTCTTCCTTGGGTTTGTCCGGAAACTGACTGGTCAGCACCTTAAGCCATGCGTTTTTCTGCGTTCCTGCAAGCTCTTTATGATTCACTTCGGAGTACCCTTCTGTACGGGTGCTCCAGTAAGATTCGATTTCATCGAGAAGTTTTTCCACGTTGATTCCTCCGCACTTTTCTATTCACGTGAGGGAGATCAGGTCCCTCACAGGTCACGTTTAATGTACCAAATTGTCAGGGTATTAACAAGCCCCTGGGGGGGATTCCCAAAATTGCTCTGCTGATAAAATCCCCAAATGCCACACACTGCTTCTGTACTCCTGTCCACCTTGTAATTCTCCGAATGCTGTGGTATCATCCTGGCTGTAGTAATTCAGTAATATAACCGAAATTGAAAGGATGGTTCATATACAAATGACAACACAGGAACTGGCCTATGAAGTTATCAGCCGTTTAAAAAAGGAATATCCGGATGCAGACTGTACACTGGATTATGATGATGCCTGGAAGCTTCTTGTAAGTGTCCGTCTGGCAGCTCAGTGCACCGATGCCCGGGTCAATGTAGTTGTTCAAGATCTCTATGCAAAATACCCGGATGTGGCAGCCCTGGCAGCCGCAGAGCCGGAAGCGATCGAAGCCATTGTACGTCCCTGCGGCCTTGGAAAAAGCAAAGCCCGGGACATCAGCGCCTGTATGCGCATTCTCCACGAACAGTATCACGACAAGGTGCCGGAAGACTTTAACGCGCTTCTGAAACTTCCCGGTGTGGGCCGAAAAAGCGCAAACCTAATCATGGGTGACGTATTCGGCAAGCCCGCCATTGTAACAGATACTCACTGTATCCGCCTTTCCAACCGCATCGGCCTTGTCCATGACATGAAGGATCCAAAAAAGGTGGAAATGGCTCTCTGGAAGATCATCCCTCCGGAAGAAGGCAATGATCTCTGCCACCGTCTTGTCAATCATGGAAGAGAAGTCTGTACAGCGCGGACAAAGCCTTACTGTGACCGCTGCTGTCTCAATGATATCTGCGAAAAAAATGGGATCTGAATGTATGCAGTTCAATAAACCTTCAGACCCCGGAAAGGAAAAACATAATGAATTTCAAAAAACTGGAAAATAATCTCCTGGATATGATTCAGGAACAACAGGTAAAGATCGGATACATGAGCGGAGTTACCCGTTTTTATTATCCGCTGCAGTCTCTGAACCGCCTTCTTGGCACAGAGCTTACGGAAGAAGAAATGCAGCATGCAATGAAAGAATTCTCAGATCATGCCTGTGACCGTCTTGGAAAAGTAACGGCTTCTTCCAAAAACGGGCGTTTCTGCATCACCCTGCCGCCTCAGGCCTCGGACTACGTTCACGAAAACCGGAAGCCGAGTGAATTTCTGGTACGCTTTATAGGCACGGTTGCCCGTCATGGCTGTACTCTGGATGAAGTGATGGACGTTTTTCATGCTTATTCCGACCATGTACACATGGAAAAAACAACCGGAACCGGATTTGATTATCTTGTATATTTCGAAGACGGGATTCCGGATGACTACCGGTATTGTCTGTCCCTGGAGGGTGAGCATATGATCTATCATAAGTTCACACCTGAGGACTATGAGGACTTCGGATTCTGATCTCCGAACACCGGGCAAGTTTTCCCCTCTGCTTATTGCTTTTCGCAGCTCTGCAGGGAACTTCCTTTATTTGCTAAACAACCGCCGGTCTGCAGACAGATCTTCAAAAAGTCCTCTGCAGATCGACGGTTGTTTTTATTTTCTATGCACGGAATTTCTTCTGCATCTCCCGCACCATATCTTTCCTCTTAAACAGGAACAGCCATACCAGCATCAGAAAGCTGACGCATATACAGATCAGCGACGGATACAGCACCGTTACCACACCGGCAGCCAGCAGGATCACAGGGATCACTCCTCCGAAAGCTCCTGCTTCCAGAAGATAGATCATATATTCCGCCACCTCCAGCTTCTGTACCGCAGTGATCACCCACATGGAGCAGATCACAGCAAGCGAAGCCAGAGGAAGCAGATAATCCACAGACCAGCCACGCCAGCCGGTAAACACATCCCAAAGCACTCCTGCAACAGCTGCGATCACCAGCTGCCACATCTCATTCTTCAGAAGATTCCGCCGCTTCACATAAGCCACTGAAACCATCAGCCAGGTGCAGAACGCCCCTGCAGTCACAAACCAGGCCCAGCCTATATGACTATCCAGCAGATAATCGATCAGATTACATACCACAGCCAGCACAATACACAGAAATGTAAAGCTCTCAAAAAGCTTCATCTGCTGTTTCTGCTCCTCTTTCTGTCCCGGAAGATCATTCTCCCGAATTGTACAGGATACCTGCTCATTTTTCAGTCTCTCCACAAAATTCCGCTCAATATTTCCATTGGGGATCTTGGACGTAAAGCTTAAAACCATCTCATCTCCAAAAGAACAGGAACACAGCTGCAGACTGTCCGTGCTTGCAAAAAGTCCGAATCTCTGAATATATTTCCGATATTCCTCCGGCATCCGGATGATCCCCACATTGGAATAGATCGCCGTGATAGACCTCCCTCCGAGAGTCGTCCCGGCAAGAAGGAACGGGGTTTTGATCTCCAGTGGTACCAGACGCAGGATCGGATTTTTCTCCAGGCTCACCAGATCATTCAGCTTTGCTTCGATCACGTCCTTACTCAGTTCCTTTGCAAACTGCTCCTTTACGGAGCTCAGAATATCCTCAAAGGCTGTATCAGGCTGAAAATAACAGCTGATCTCGATCCATCCGAAAAAATTTGCCATAGACCGGGACGGAAAATAATTTCTCAAATTTACCGGGATCATCAGACCAATGGGCTTTTTCGCCTGATTCTGAGGCACTTCTTCATGGATCGCCCAGATAAGTGCTGCCGTAAGAAAAACCGTGATCGACACACCGGCCGCTTTTGCACGGGCGTGGATCTCTTTTACCGGAATACAGACTTCCGTGATACTCATATCCTCCTGCCTGAGCTTCTCGCCTTTTAACTGGAAGGCAGGCTTCTTGGACTCTCTCTTTCTTGGCGCGTCGGAGGAATAATACTGGGAAAAGCTGTCCTCCTCCATATCCCTGCCCGTAATGTTTTCATCCGAAAAAAGCTCCGGAAGCTCTGCGGATGGGTGCGTCTCCTGAAGATAATTTTTCACCAGCTCCATCAGAAAATGCATGGCTCCCGTTCCATCCGTCAGCGCATGAAATACCTCGAAATTGATCCTGTTCTTATAATAGCTCACCCGAAAAAGAAGCGTTTTTTTGTCCGGAATATAAAGTCCGCTGCAGGGTGCACCTGCTTCTTTCTTTACCACTGCCGGAATATCACGTCTCTCCAGATAAAACCAGAACAGTCCCTTTCTTAAAACTGCACGGAAAAGAGGATATTTTTCCAGTGTCCTCTCCAGGGCTTCCTGCAGGTTTTCTTCTTTTATCTCTTCTTTCAGTTCACAGTAAAAACGAAATACCCTGGTGTCATTCTTTCCTGTCACCGCCGGGAACGCCAGCGCCGCATTGTCAAGTTTTCTCCACTGTGCATATTCGTTCTTCATGATGCTTTCCTTCTTCCTGTTCCTCTGTTTCCAGAAAACGATTTACATATGCAAAGCTCTCCTGCACATGCAGAAATTTGATCCCCAGTGCAAAATACCCGTGAAACGCACCTGCGATCCTGTGCACTTCCACACGATTTCCCGCTTCCTTCAGTTTTTCACCAAATGCCTCACCTTCATCCCGAAGAGGATCGAACTCAGCGGTAAGTATCAGTGTATCCGGCATATTTCGAAAATTCTTCTCCAGGATCGGCGCAAAATAGGGATTCCTCCTGTCTTCCGGACAACTCTCATAGAATTTCAGATAATCTTCCATCTTCTCCGCTGTGAGAAGATAACCGGTTCCGTTTGTTTTTACGGATTCAAAGGGAGAGTCTTCCGTATAACAGTTGTTCAGTGCCGGATAAATAAGGATCTGTTTTTTTGGAAAAAAATCTCCGCGGTCTCTGGCCATCATACATACAGCCGCTGCCAGATTTCCGCCTGCACTATCTCCCATAATGGTGATACGATCCGGATCCGTATTCAGAAGAAAACGATTGGTATAAAAAGTCTTCGCAGCTGCATAACAATCCATCAGTCCCACCGGGAAACGGTATTCCGGTGCCAGCCTGTATTCAACAGACGCCACGATCTGACCGGTAGACTGTGCCATTCTGGCACAAACCCGCTGATAATTCTCTACACTTTCCGTAACCCAGCCACCGCCATGGAAAAACAGGATCACCGGTGGTTTTTTTCCGGAGGCGGCACCGTTTTCCATGTCCTCTTCTGTTGGAAAAAACAGACGGATCGGCACTTTATAGTCTCCGTTATAAACTTCCGCATCCAGTGTCCTGTAAAAGATTCTCATAGGATCCATCTTCTTAAGATCTGCCAGCTTTCTGGAAGCCTCCACTTCGATCCCGCCATAGGAAAGAGCATGGAGCACTGTCCGCACGGCACGTGGCATAGCCGTTTCTCTCCCGGTCGGAATGCCCGGAACTATAACTGGGCGGCTTCTTCTGTTTTCTTTTCTTGTATAGATATATTTTGTTTCTGTTTCATATCTTCCAGGAATGCAGACTTGTTTCACGCAGGTACGCCTGTAGGCAATCCTCTTCAGGATCTCATGATCTGTACGGATGATCACTTCCGTTCCCTTATAGCCCCGGATATAATATCTGTTTTCTTTCTTTTTTATACGTGGTTGTCTCAATCGCAGTAAATATTTTCTGATTACTTTTTCCTCCGTGGATTTTTCCTTTATTTTCACCTATGATAGCATCCGCAGTCTATGAGTACAAGTCATAGTAAAAAATATACTGCTGCATGATCCCACGCATTCCTCTGTATCTGCGGTTGGGAAATCCTCTTTTGTAATGCACGTCCATGACCTGACGAATGTGGGTATCTATGGGAAAAGCATCCATATGATGCAGTGCAAACAGGCAGATACATTCAGCTACCTTTTCTCCCACACCACAGAGCTTCATCAGCTCCTTCTTTGCCTGAGGGTAACGCATATCATAGATTTTTTCCAGAGAGATCTGACCGGATGCAATGGTCCTGGCCGTTACTGCGATATATTTTGCCCGGTATCCCAGGCCGCATCCTCTTAACTCCTCTTCCGTTGCCTGACTCAGCGCCTCTACAGTCGGAAAAGCGTAGTATTCCACACCTGCAGATGAATTTTTTCGCTCTCCGTACTTCCGGCAGATGGTTTCGATACATTTGCGGATACGCTTGATATTGTTCTGCTGAGATATCAGAAACGTAACGATCATTTCCCAGAGATCCTGTCTTAATATCCGTATCCCGTCTCCTGCCTTTATTGCGGCACCCAGATATTTATCCCGTGGATTAGCAGCATTCATGTAAGCTTCATAATCCGTATCCAGATCAAAATAAAGCACCCAGTAACAGATAAATTCCTCCTGAGAGCAGCAGAAATCCACCACTCCGTCTTTCTGATACATTTCCAGATACTGGTCTCCCGCCACCATGGAAAAATGTCCGTCTCCAAGCTTTCTCATCCGGAAGCACTGTCCGGAATCGCATATTTTATCAAGGCTGAAATGTTCCAGCTCTACTGTGATCATGTCTGTTCCTCTCGTAAATATTTTTCCTTATATAATATTCTGTATTCTCTTGGTGTCATCCGGTACCGTTCCCGGAATACCCGGTTAAAAGTCCTCTGACTTTCAAATCCCGGGATCTGCACATACGCCTGTTCCACTGCAAGATTATCATCCTTCTCCTTGCGGTTTGCCCTGAGACACCGTACCGCATTTACAATATCCGGATGCACCTGCTCCTTTTTTATAACCGGGTCTTCCGGACAGCTGTTCTGAATGATATCCGCAAACTGACCAATCAATACCGGCTTTGCCCAGAGATAGACTGCCTTGTTTTCTCCCGGAGAGAACACCTGATAGTGATGGATCACATCCGGAAAGATCACTGCAAAATCTCCCTCTTCCATATGATAAAGCTCCTGTCCCATACCAAGCTCCAGAGTTCCCTCTGTGATATAGATAAACTCTATGGAGTTATGAAGATGGGGTGAAGCATGGGCTAAGGTCCGCAGATGAATATGGAGATTCTTCTTTTTTTCTTCGTATACTGGAAACATGGATTTTTCTCTCCGCAATATTTGACTACTTTTTCTGTGTTTTTGGCACGTAATATTTCCGAGAGTTTATTATAATGCATTTGCAAGTTAAAGAAAAGAGGAGGAAAATAAAATGAAAAAAATCATAGAATTTATCAAATATGCGATCAAATGCTACATAGAGATCAATGCAAGAAATCCATACTTCCACTAAGAAGATCCACAATAATATCTGAGGTCACGGATATTTTGTGTGGATCATGCGCATGAAAAAACTGAATAAAAGTCAATAAATGACTTGTGCGAAAATAATATCACCTGGCATCATGAAGTATCTCCAAAGCCCGTTTATATCTTCCATGCAGCCGTGATATCTGTTCAGTAGACATATTTTCGCAGTCAGAAAGACGTGTTACATCAGAATTGTGGAGCAGATCAGCCTGCTTCACTTTTTTTGCGATCGGATTCTTCCGAAGCTTCCGGATATAATCGAAATAATTCATATTCTTATCTCTTGTAAGACAACGTAATGCCTCCACAACCTCTTCCGGAAATTCTCCGGTAAGATCCTCAAATGTGATCTCTGTATCTTCTATCACATCGTGCAGAAGTGCCGTACATACACTGAGTTCATCATCCATTTGCTCCGCTACATGAAATGGATGAAAGATATAAGGTGTCCCGCTTCGATCTGTCTGTCCATGATGTGCCTCGTATGCCACCTTCATAGCTTTTTTCGTCAAAGCTGTATAAATCATAGCTGTGCCTCCCGTCAGGTCTTTCGAACCCCCGTTCATACTCTGTATTACACAGTATAGCATCTATATTTCCTATATACAAGGACAAAAAGGGTTATATATCTATCATTTTTACTTATATACGACAATTTTCTGATTATAACATTCCCAAAACTCTGCTGTTCTTATTTAGATCTTTCATTGGATCATGAACTCGCTTGCCCTCATTCTGAAATTGGTATATACTTACTAGTACAGCGAAAATTAAGTTTCTGCTATATTGACGCAGGATGATTTCTTCATCTGCAAGGCGGAGGAATGAGGCGTAGCGGTGGCTACGACGATTGACGACAACGCAGCAGATGAAAAATCAGACAAGTCAATATGGCGGTTACTTAATATTCGCTGTACTAGGTCAGGTAAAACTATCCATATTCGTAGTATTACACGGATCACTTCATTTTAAAAAAGAAAGGAATCTTACCTATGAAATTTATATATCCCGCAGTTTTCCGTCCCACAGAGGACAAAAAATACAATGCTTTTTTTCCGGATCTTGCCTGCTGTGAAGCCAACGGTGACACGCTGGATGATGCCATCGAAAATGCCAATGCAGCTGCATACGACTGGATCTACACAGAGCTTATGGAATTTGAGGGAAAGCTTCCTCCGGTTTCCGATGAGAGCGATCTGGAGCTTCAGGAGGGAGACGTTGTCCGCAATATCTCTGTAAATATCCGCTTCCAGGATGGCTGGGACGAATAAACTCTCGTATCATAAAAACAAAGGCAACATTTAATATCATTTTCAATAAATGTCCGTGTCGAAAATGCCTGTTATGCAAAAAGCATCCGGATCGGTAATTGTCCTTTATTACCGATCCGGATGCTTTTATTATACATTTCTTCATTGTTCGTGATACTGTCTGAAAAATTTACGCAGTCCGTCCAGTGCTTTTACCAGCACTTCTGTCTCATTCTCATTCAGCTCTGCGATCACCGCTTCTGTCATCTGCCTATGAAACTCCGCATGATGATGATATGCCATACGTCCCTTATTTGTAAGCTGGATAAATACCACACGCCGGTCCTTCTCACTTCGCTCTCTCTTCACATAGCCTTTTTTTACAAGACTGTTCATAGATGTTGTGAGGGAGCCTACGGTGATCTTAAGCTTGGCTGCAATGGAGGACATGTTCCCCCCTCCAAGGCCTACAGCCTCGATAATGTGCATATCATTGTTGGAAATATCTTTATATTTATCTGTGATGATGGCTTCCTCCTCCAGTCGGAGGATCTCATTGAACAGATTCACCAGCACGTCATTTATAACTTCCCGATTGTCCACTCTACCCGCTCCTGTTTCTCCGGAGCAAAAAGGCTTCTCCGGTTCTCTGTTTATGAAGCCATCGTAACATAAATATGGCATTTTTTCCACTGGATTTTTACTTTGCGGGCTACAAAATCACTGCCCTTATTGCTTCTACATTTTCCGGAAACGTTCATAGCGATGTTCCAGAAGCTTCTCCGGCTCTTCTTCGCCATATTTCTCAAGAAAATCCGCAATTCCGTTTTCCAGATAACCTGCAATATCATTTATGTTCTCACGGCTTACAGGCTCTGCTTCCGGAATCACATGCTCGATCATCCCCATCTGGTAAAGGTCTGCAGCTGTGAGCTTCATCACTGCTGCTGCTTCCTTTGCCTTTTTGCTGTCTTTCCAGAGAATGGAGGCAAAGCCCTCCGGGGACAGGATGGAATAAACGGAATGCTCCAGCATCCATACCTCATCTGCCACCGCCAAGGCAAGGGCACCTCCGCTTCCGCCTTCACCGATCACAACGGAAAGCACCGGCACTGTGAGACCTGCCAGTGTATAGAGATTTTTTGCAATGGCTTCACCCTGTCCACGTTCCTCTGCTTCCAGCCCGCAGAATGCGCCTGGTGTATCTACAAGGCAGATCACCGGACGGTGAAATTTCTCTGCCTGCTGCATCAGGCGCAGGGATTTCCAGTACCCCTCCGGAGATACCATTCCGAAATTCCGGGTAATGTTTTCCTTTGTACCCTCTCCTTTTTCCTGTACAAGGACAGTTACCGGCTGTCCGTGGAAAAATGCCACACCACCGATCACTGCCGGATCATCCCCGCAGTAACGGTCTCCGTGAAATTCCATGAAATCGTCAAAAAGCGCTTCGATGTAATCCTTTCCTGTAGGGCGTGTTTTGGCTCTGGCAAGCTGGACATGTTCCCAAGGAGTGAAATCTCCGGATGGGACGAAGTCCGGCCAGATCCTATTATCTTCCTCAACAGTTTTCATCGATTCCTGATTGTCAGACTTGAACCCATTTTCAATGTCCATATTATCGGACTGTACATTATTCAGGACTTTGTTCTGATGTAATCTCAGAATATCCGCCAATACGATCCTCTGCTCCTCACGCTTTACGATCTTGTCCACAAAGCCGTGTTCCAGAAGAAATTCCGCTCTCTGGAAGCCTTTGGGAAGCTTTTGCCCGATGGTCTGTTCGATCACTCTGGGACCTGCAAAACCGATCAGCGCTTTCGGCTCTGCCAAGATAATATCTCCCAGCATAGCAAAGCTTGCCGTCACGCCGCCTGTTGTCGGGTCTGTGAGGACCGGCACATAAAGAAGTCCGGCATCGCTGTGCTTCCGGATGGCCATACTGGTTTTTGCCATCTGCATCAGGGAAACCAGCCCCTCCTGCATTCTGGCACCGCCGGAACAGATATAGAGGATTACCGGCAGCTTCTCCTCTGTGGCACGTTCAAAAGCCCGCGTGATCTTTTCCCCCACGACTTCTCCCATACTGGACATCATGAAACGGCAGTCACAGACACCAAGTGCCACAGGTGTCCCTTTTATAGTACATTTTCCGGTAACTACAGCCTCATCAAGCCCTGTCTTTTCACGAAGTCCCTGAAGCTTTTCTTCGTAGCCTCTGTACTGAAGGGGATTCTGTTCTTCCATGTGAGCATCCCACTCCACAAAGCTCTTTCTATCTGCGATCAGTTTGATCCGACGATAAGCGGGTACATGGAAATAATTTCCGCAGTGGGGACAGATGTATTGATTCTGCTTTACCTCGTCTACAAAAACCGCCGCTTTGCAGGCGTTGCATTTACGCATCAGGTTATCCGGCACCTCCGGAGTGTTTTCCTGTTCTTCACCCCGGATATCCCTGACTGTTTTTTTGAACATGTGCTTAATTCTCATTGATCTTCACTCCCGCAATGATATGGCTGGCAAGAAAGCCAGTGTCAAAATTTCCGGACTGATAATCCTCATCTTTCAGGATTTCGTACTGATAGTCAATATTTGTATCGATTCCGTCAATGATCACCTCACCAAGAGCACTCTGCATTTTTGCAATGGCTTCTTTCCGGTTACCTGCATGAACGATCAGCTTCGCAAGCATGGAATCATAATATGGCGGGATCTTACAGCCGTTATACACACAGGTATCCACACGGATCCCGTTTCCTCCCGGAAAATGCGCTCCCTGGATAGTTCCCGGCGAAGGGCGGAAATTTTTCTGGGGATTTTCAGCATTGATCCTGCACTCAATGGCGTGTCCCTGGATCCGGACATCCTCCTGAGCGATCTCAAGAGGCATTCCGGAAGCGATCTTCAGCTGCTCCTTTACAAGATCGATACCTGTTACCCACTCTGTCACCGGATGCTCCACCTGGATCCTTGTATTCATTTCCATAAACCAGAATTTTCCATCCGGTTCCAGAAGAAATTCGATCGTTCCCGCATTTACATAACCGGCTGCTTTCGCCGCCGTCACCGCCGCATGACCCATTTTTTCTCTTAATTCCGGAGAAACTGCAGCACTTGGAGATTCCTCGATCATCTTCTGATGATTTCTCTGGATGGAGCAGTCACGCTCTCCCAGATGGATCACATTTCCGAAGCTGTCTGCAAGGATCTGAAACTCAATATGTCTCGGATTTACCACGAAATGTTCAATATACATGGTACCGTCGCCAAAAGCGATCTCAGACTCTTTTCTGGCGGTTGCATAGGCTTCCGGAAATTCCTCCGGTGTGTTTGCCACACGCATGCCTTTTCCGCCGCCGCCAAGAGCTGCCTTGATGATCACCGGATAACCGATTCTCTCAGCTTCCTTAAGACCGGTTTCAATATCCTCCACATCCCCTTCGCTGCCCGGAACTACCGGAACACCAGCTGCGATCATGGTGCTTCTTGCAATTTTTTTGTTGCCCAGCATACGGATGACCTTTGATGGAGGACCCACAAATGTGATCCCGCATTTTTCACAGAGCTCCGCAAATCTGGCATTTTCAGAAAGAAAGCCAAATCCCGGATGAATGGCATCCGCACCGGAAACCATGGTTGCACTGATGATCTGTTCCATATTCAGATAGCTCTGTGCAGATGGCCCCGGTCCGATACAGATTGCTTCGTCCGCCAGCTGTGTGTGAAGGCTTTCCTCATCTGCCTCAGAATAAACCGCCACTGTGGCAATTCCCATTTCTCTGCAGGCACGGATAATACGCACCGCGATCTCGCCTCTGTTGGCGATCAGTAACTTTCGAATCATACAATCACCTTACCCGATCATAAATGTAAGCTCAGCCTCTACGGCAACCTCGCCATCCACAGATGCCACTGCAGAACCAATGCCTACAGGACCCTTTCTGCGGATGATCTTTGTCTCAAGACGGAGCTTGTCTCCCGGAGCTACCTTTCTGCGGAATTTACACTTGTTGATACCTCCGAAATAAGCGGTTTTTCCCTTCATGTCCTCCAGGGAAAGAATGGCTACCGCACCCACCTGTGCCAGCGCTTCTACCATCAGAACACCCGGCATTACCGGCTCCTGGGGAAAATGTCCCCGAAAAAAATCCTCGCGGAAGGTCACACATTTATATCCGACAGCAAATTCACCCGGCTCATAATCTTCAATATAGTCCACAAGCAGAAACGGATGTCTGTGTGGAATGATCTCCTCGATCTGTTTTACATCAAGATGCTTCATTCTCTATCCTCCTGAAACAATAATTTTTCTTATTCTCTGATTCTGATCTGAAGGTACTTATCGGATACGGAAAAGCTTCTGACCGTATTCTACCGGCTGTCCGTTCTCCACATAGATCTCTGCGATCTCGCCGTCAAAATCACTTTCGATCTCATTCATCAGCTTCATAGCTTCCACGATTGCAAGAACCTGTCCTTTTTTTACCTTGTCTCCCACCTGAACGTAAGGCGGAAGATCCTGGGACGGTGCAGCATAGAAGGTTCCTACCAGCGGAGATGTTACCAGGCTGCCTGTCTGATCTTCCCCGCTCTGTGGTACGGTTTCCGACTGCTCAGTACCTTTCACTCCCTGTGCTTCTGCCACAGTTTTTCCTGTCACTGTCACTGCCATTTCATCTGTTGAAGCCGGTACCACAGGATCTTTGCCCGCCACCGGTGCTGTATTCACTGCCCTGCGGACTTTTCCACCGGTCATTCCTACTGCCGGAATGTTTTCCACAGTTTCTCCCATAACCCCCTGGATGATCTGTGGCTTTCCATGCTCCATACTTAAGGTCAGATCTGCTGTCTCATATGTAAAGGCAGTAAGCTCTGATGCAGATACGTGATCGATCAGTTCAAGAATCTGGTTAAATTCCATAGCTTCAGTCCTCCTCATACTTCTTTACAAGCAATGTTCCGTTGTGTCCTCCAAATCCAAGGGAATTGCTCATTGCATAACGAACTTCCTGTTTTGCCGGAGCGCCGATCATATAGTTCAGATCAAGCTCCTCCTCTGTTTCTGTTGTTCCCACTGTCTGATGGATAAATCCGTCCAGAATGGATTTTACGCATACGATAAACTCAACAGCTCCTGCTGCGCCAAGAAGATGGCCCACCATGGATTTTGTGGAATTGATCTTTACATCCTTGGCAGCGTCCTTAAACGCAAGCTTGATAGCTCTTGTTTCAAACAGGTCATTGTGATGTGTTCCGGTTCCGTGTGCATTGATATAATCTACCTGCGCCGGTGCAACACCTGCTTCCTTCATGGCATTTTCCATAGCACGTGCGGCGCCGCTTCCGTCCTCGGCCGGAGATGTGATATGGAAAGCATCTGCAGTTGCACCGTATCCCACAACCTCTGCCAGGATATTGGCATTTCTCTTTTTGGCATGCTCAAGCTCTTCCAGAACAACCACACCTGCACCCTCGCCCATAACAAAACCGCCTCTGTCTTTATCAAACGGAATGGATGCACGCAGCGGATCCTCACTTGTGCTCAGTGCAGTAAGGCTTGCAAAGCCTGCGATACCGATAGGGCAGACAGCTCCCTCTGTACCACCGGCAAGCATTACATCTGCATCACCATACTGAATGGCACGGAAAGCATCTCCGATACAATGTGTTCCTGTCGCACATGCCGTTACCACGTTGGTGCATTTTCCTTTTGCGCCGGTAGCGATAGAAACATTTCCGGCTGCCATATTTGTGATCATCTTCGGAACAAGAAGCGGATCCACTCTTGAAGGACCTTTTTCCATAAGCTTCTTCTCATTGGTCTCGGTAGCCTGAAGACTTCCCACACCGGAGCCGATGATAACGCCTACCATGTACGGATCTTCCTCTTCCATCTTAAGCCCGGAATTTTCCACTGCTTCCAGTGCAGCTGCTACCGCATACTGGGAAAAAGGCTCCATTCTTCTTGCAGTTCTCGGATCCATGCGATCCTTTGCCACAAAATCTTTAAGCTCTGCTGCCAGTGTTGCCTTGTATCCGGTCGTATCAAAACGGGTGATCGGTCCGATCCCCACCTTTCCTTCTTTTACTCCGTTCCAGAAGCTTTCCACATCATTTCCGATCGGTGTTACTGCTCCAAGTCCTGTTACTACTACTCGTCTTTTCATCAATCTATCCTCCTGACTCCGGGGAGCCTTCTTTACATTGCCATTCCGCCGTCTACGCGAAGTACCTGTCCTGTGATGTAACGTGCACCGTCTGATGCCAGAAATGCGGCTGCCTTTGCCACGTCTTCTGTTGTTCCCATGCTTCCCATGGGGATAGATGCCGCAATATTTTCTTTTACTTTGTCAGAAAGCACGTCCGTCATGTCTGTTTTGATAAATCCCGGTGCAATGGCGTTGACCGTGATCCCTCTGGATGCCAGCTCCTTTGCAGCGGATTTTGTAAGACCGATGATCCCGGCTTTGGATGCCGCATAATTGGCCTGTCCTGCATTTCCACGAAGGCCTACCACCGATGAAAGGCTGATGATCCGGCCGCTTCTCTGCTTCAGCATCATTCTGGACACATGACGGATGCAGTTGAAGGTTCCTTTCAGATTGATGTCAACAACTCTGGAAAAATCTTCCTCACTCATTTTCATGAGAAGTCCGTCCTTCGTAACTCCGGCATTATTTACCAGGATATCAACACGTCCGTATTTTTCTGCAACAGCTTTGAAAAAAGCTTCACATGCATCAAAATCTGCCACATTGCACTGCAGGATATCTGCCTGGCCGCCGGCTGCCTCGATCTCTGCTTTTGTTTCCTGGGCTTTTTCTTCTGAGCCGTTATAATTGATCACTACAAGGTTTCCTGCTTTTGCAAGCTCCAGGGCGATGGCTTTCCCGATCCCACGTGCACCGCCTGTTACAACTGCGATTTTTTTCTCTGACATATGAATTCCTTTCTGATGTTATGCGGTCATCCGTGATCCGCATTTGTTACCTGGCATTTCTGTCTGCTGCACTATGCCTGCTTTATTTTTGATTCTTTATCTTTTTTTCCAATATTTATACTAGTTCCTGGCAGACCTTCTCTGCATCTTCTACGGTCTGGATGTTATATACTTTTACATTTCTGTCGATCTTTCTCATAAATCCGGCAAGGGTTCTTCCCGGTCCGATCTCAATAAATGTATCTACTCCCTGACGGATCATATTTTCCACACTCTGCTGCCAGCGCACGGAAGAAGAAATCTGTTTTTCCAGAAGTGCTTTTGTTTCCGCCGGATCTTCCACATACTCTGCGGTCACGTTTGTCACATACGGGATTTTAAGTTCATGAAGTGTGACACCCTCCAGAACCTTTCCCAGTTCTTTTCCTGCAGTGGCAAGCATTGCGGAGTGGAACGGTCCGCTGACATTTAACGAGATCACTCTTCTTCCTCCGGCTGCCTTCAGCTTTTCAGAGGCTTCCGCAACAGCCTCCGCAAGGCCTGTGATCACGATCTGGCCGGGACAGTTGTAGTTTGCAATGCTTACATCTGCAATGTCTGCAAGCACTTCCTCGATCTTCTCTGTCTCCATTCCCATAACTGCTGCCATGCTTCCCTTACCTGCCGGAACTGCCTGCTCCATAAGGATTCCCCTTTTTCTCACGGTAGTAACAGCATCCTTCAACTCCATGCCGCCGGCAGCTTCAATAGCGCAGTACTCGCCAAGGCTTAATCCTGCAGTTACATCCGGATGAAGTCCCATCTCCTCTACCACCTTCTCCATGGCAAGACAGGTAGTGACCAGTGCAGCCTGTGTATATTCAGTCAGGTCAAGCCTGTCATTTTCTTCAAAGCAAAGTGCTTTCATATCCAGATCCAGCCACTCACCGGCAGAGTCGAAAACATCCTTTGCTGTATCGTATTTCTCATAAAAATCTTTTCCCATTCCGGCCTTCTGTGCACCCTGGCCCGGAAAGATGAATGCTGTTTTTCCCATTTATTATTCCTCCACAAGAAAACTGTTTTTCTTTACAGTCTCTTTTGTCTCTCTGATCAGTCTTGCCATCAGCTCCTTACAGGTCGGTACATCCTTTACCATACCTGCGATCTGTCCGGACATAACGCTTCCGGTTTTTACATCGCCGTCAACAACAGCCTTCCTGAGGCCACCAAGTGTCAGCATTTCCAGTTCTTCAAAGGATGCACCTGCAGCTTCTTTCTCCAGATATTCCTTTGTCATAGGGTTTCTTAAGGTACGGACCGGATGACCTGTGGTACGGCCGGTTACTCTTGTGTCGATATCCCTGGCTTTCAGAAGGAATTGTTTGTAATTCTCATGTACGTGACATTCCTCTGTTGCCACAAATCGGGTTCCCATCTGTACGGCTTCTGCACCTAGCATAAAGGCTGCCGCGATCCCACGACCGTCTGCAATTCCACCTGCTGCAATTACCGGGATCTTTACTGCATCCACAACCTGCGGTACCAGCGCCATAGTGGTTGTCTCACCGATATGTCCGCCGGACTCAGTTCCCTCTGCTACCACTGCATCTGCGCCACAGCGCTCCATTCTTCTTGCAAGAGCTACAGATGCAACAACCGGGATTACCTTTACTCCGGCAGCTTTCCATGCTTCCATGTATTTTTCCGGGCTTCCGGCACCGGTTGTTACTACCTTGATCCCTTCTTCTACTACGATCTTCGCAACCTCATCGGCACTTGGACTCATCAGCATGATGTTTACACCAAAAGTCTTATCTGTCAGTTTTTTCGCCTCACGGATCTGCTCACGCACCCACTCTGCCGGTGCATTTGCCGCCGCGATCAGTCCCAAGCCGCCTGCCTCGGATACTGCTGCCGCAATGTGATGATCTGCCACCCAGGCCATACCGCCCTGGATGATGGGATATTCAATACCAAGTAATTCTGTAACTCTTGTTTTCATCTTTTACCTCCGGAAAATTAAATCAAGCGAATAAAAGCATCCGCGGTTTATTTGGATCAAGCGGATAAAAACATCCGCATTCACTACGTAGCCTTATTTTAACAATTCATTAACAAGGGCTTTAATACTCGATCAGGCTTGCTCCGTACGTCAGTCCGCCGCCGAAGCCTGCAAGGACCATTCTGTCACCCCGCTGCAGTTTTCCGCTTTTTTTCATCTCATCCAGGAGGATAAGAAGACTTGCGGAAGAAGTATTGCCGTATCTGTCCATATTCATAGGGAACTTGGAAATGTCTTCGCCCAGCCGCCTTGCTGCGGAACGGATGATCCTCTCATTTGCCTGGTGGAGAAGATAATAACTGATATCTTCACAGGAAACCTGCTCTCGGGAAAGAAGCTCCTTCACAGCCTCCGGTACCTTGCTCACGGCAAAGCTGAACACTTCCTTTCCGTTCATCTGTATGTAGGTTTCCTTTGCCTTCGGATCATTTTCATAACGGATCTGATTTCTGCTCTGTAAGGTAAGTGCACCGCCTTTTTTTCCAATGGAATGGGTTACCTGTGCATAGCTTCCACCCTCTTCTGCTCTCAGCACGACTGCTCCCGCACCATCCCCGAAAAGAATGCAGGTGCCACGATCTGTCCAGTCCGTTAAACCGGACAGTTTTTCCGCTCCGATCACAAGGGCATTCCTATATATTCCCTGGGCCAGGTATGCCTGCGCAGTGTTCAGTGCCAGAAGAGATCCTGTGCAGGCGCCGTTCAGATCAAAACAGGTAGCCTTTTCCGCTCCGAGCCGCTCCTGCACCCCACATGCCACACAGGGCATGATCTCTGTTGGAGAAATGGTTGCCACAAGGATCAGATCGATTTCTTCTGCCTTCATTTCTGCGTCTTCCAGAGCTTTTAATGCTGCCCCCGCTGCCATCGTCACAGTATCTTCGTCCTCTTTTGCAATATGTCTCTGTACCACACCGGTTCTTTCCCGAATCCACTGATCACTGGTTTCCACCATCTTTGCCAGATCGTTGTTATCCCACACTCTGTCCGGTGCCCACGAACCGGTTCCACATATTTTACCTGTCATATTTTTCTCCATGATATCTGTCTTAAATCAGTCTGTATAAATCTGTACTGCTGTTCTCTGAATTATCTTTTATCTTAAAATATTTTGATTATCAAATTATATCATCATAAAAGTATTTGTCAAGAAGGAATTTTTGAGCATCCTTTTATGAAAAAAATAACAGCTGCCCCAGGCGTGGAGTATTGGTCTCTCCTCTGTCCTGTGACAGCTGTCTTATTTTTTTCAGACAGGTATTGTATTTATGGTTATTGCATTTATAGTTATTGCCTTCATAATTTTACTTCATCGCCCACTGTACCAGGCACACCACACCAATCTGCACCAGCAGTATCACCGGTACACCAATTGCAAATCTGGCTTTTCGGGTTTTGTGGTGAAAAAATCTCATGCCAAGGATCGCCCCGACGCTGCCACCGATGACAGCACTTAAGATCAAGGTCTTCTCCGGGATCCGCCATTTATTACGACGGGCTTTCTGCTTGTCAACTCCGAAAAGCACAAAGGCCAGGATATTGACTGCAAGCAGATAATAATATATGTAATCATTCATGATAGCTCCCTCCGGGCTCTGTGTCCTGTATTTCGGACAGTAACCGATTTATGTATTCATTGCAGTTTGATGATCAGCACCGGTATGGGCGGATCATTAGGCCGGTTTGCATATTCCGACAGGATCACCAGATATTTATGAGGATCCAGCTGACGGATAAACGCAAACATCTCATCCCGTTCCTGATATCCTGTATCCCCGCCACTGTAAATACAAAGTGTCATAAGTCCGCCCTTTTTCAGAAGCTTAAGTCCGCTTTCCACCGCTCTTATGCTGCTGTCTGCTCTGGTCGCCACCGAATGGTCTCCGCCGGGAAGATATCCCAGATTAAAGGTGATGCAGGACACGGTTTCTTCTTCTGCATAAACATCCATATTCTCATGAGACTCCAGAAGAAGCTGATAATTTTCCGGACAGTTATCTCTTTTCAGTCGCTCCTTCGTATGTTCCAGTGCCTGCTTCTGAATGTCAAAAGCCAGAACCCGTCCTCTTTTTCCTGCAAGCTGGCTTAACAGAGCCGTGTCATTGCCATTTCCCATTGTTGCATCAATACAGATGTCTCCCAGCATGACCTGCTGCCGTATAAAATGCTGCATGTATGCAGTGATCTGAAGATTTTTCATTTAAAAATCCTTTCAAAATTCTCTTACAGTTCATGATAATACGGACAGATATCCTCATAATGTCCATCCTTCATACGGAACCCCTTCGGGATCACGCCAAGCTGGGTAAATCCAAGTCTCTCATAAAGATGTCTTGCAGGAACATTGCAGGCCACAACCGCATTAAACTGCAGGACACCAAAACCATGCTCTTTTCCCCGGGTCAGACAGTCGGATACCAGCTTTTCTCCAATGTGAAGTCCTCTGGAATCTCTGCTTACCGCATAGCTGGCGTTACAGATATGACCGCATCTTCCGATATTATTCGGATGAAGGATGTAAAGTCCGTAAACTTTTCCGCTTTCCGCATCTACTGCTGCAGCTGTATAGGTCTGTTCTGAAAAAAAAGCTTTTCCTGTCTCTTCGTTAAGGCATTCTTCCTGTGGAAAAGCCACACCGTCTTCTACAACCTCATTCCATATCCGGATCAGATCCGGAAGATCTTTTTCTTCGTATTTTCTTACTGTAACATTCATGATGATCTTCTCCTCTATTTAAGCAGCTCCACATTCCGTCCATTTCTTCGGATCACACCCTCATCCGAAAGATTTTTGATCTCCCGCATCATGGCACTACGGTCCACACTTAAGTACTGGGCCAGTGCGGTATAGGACATGGGCAGCTTGAATTTCCCGGCATTTTTTTCCGCAGCCAGAGAATGCAGATAAGCTATCAGCTTCTTCCTGGTGGAGGATCGTGAAAGCATGTATATCCGATCCGTCTGCTGCCTGGAACGTAGGGCTGTCATCTGCAGAAGATTACTGACCATCTGGCTGTGATGATGACAGGCATTTTCACAGCGCTTGATCACATGCTCATAATCAATAAACAGCACCTTCGTCACGGCAGTAGCACATACATAATAATGCTGGGAATCTGACGGAAGCAGAAACGGTTCGCCAAATACACTGTCCCTATTCAGTTCATCGATGACATACTCATTTCCATCCTCGTCACAGCAGTAGAGAACTGCTCTTCCCTCCTGGATCAGACCGATCTTTTTCATGGAGCTGGAATATTCCATGATGGTTTCTCCATTCTGAAAAACTTTCTCCCGGACTTTAAAGCAGACACGCATTCTTTCCTGTTCTTCGGGCAAAATATCCGTAAATAAAGTGATATGCTCCATAAATTTTCCTCCCACCGGCAAAATACTCTTCCGCATATCTGTACTTTCCTCTTTGTATACAAGACTATGTAAGAGGACTCTCAAAGCAACTATCCGCATTTTATTTTGCTGCATGTTTCTGATTTTATACCAGCACGAAAAAAATGTAAAGTCTGGAAATTTTTCCTGTTTTGTTGTATTTGCAACAGTTTTTGCCATCAATTTCTGTTATATTTTTATCAAAGTTAAGAAACAAACAAATCACTGAAGCATATAAATAAATCCACCATAGAAAGAAAAGAGGAATCGCTCATGAAAATCACAGATACCATCAAATATGTAGGCGTTAATGATCATCAGGTTGACCTTTTTGAGGGCCAGTACAAAGTTCCGAACGGCATGTCCTACAACTCCTATGTGATCCTGGACGAAAAAATTGCGGTTATGGATACGGTAGATGCAAATTTTACTCACGAATGGCTTGATAATATCCAGAAAGTTCTGGTTGACCGGAAACCGGATTATCTGATCGTACAGCATATGGAACCGGATCACGCAGCCAACATCGCAAACTTCCTGAAGGCTTATCCGGACACCATCGTTGTTTCCAACAAAAAAGCCTTCGCCATGATGCAGAACTTCTTTGACCTGGATCTGGAAGGTCATCAGATCATCGTAGATAACGGCGGAACCCTTTCCCTTGGAAAACACGATCTGACTTTTGTATTTGCACCGATGGTTCACTGGCCGGAGGTTATGGTCACTTATGACAGCACAGAAAAGGTTCTTTTTTCCGCAGACGGCTTCGGAAAATTCGGCGCCCTGGATGCAGAGGAACCATGGGACGATGAGGCAAGAAGATACTATATCGGCATCGTTGGAAAATATGGTGTGCAGGTGCAGAACCTTCTGAAAGTAGCCGCAGCTCTGGATATCCAGACCATCTGCCCGCTCCACGGACCGGTTCTTACTGAAGATCTTGGACATTATATTAGCCTCTATGATACCTGGTCTTCCTACACACCGGAGGATGACGGAATCGTGATCGCCTACACTTCTGTATACGGTCATACAAAAATGGCCGTTCAGCAGTTGGCCGATAAATTCCGCAGCAAAGGATGTCCAAACGTTGTTGTCTATGATCTTGCAAGAGACGATATGTCCCAGGCACTGAGCGATGCTTTCCGTTACTCCAAGCTGGTTCTCGCAACCACCACATATAATGCAGGCATCTATCCGTTTATGAACGACTTTATTACCCGTCTGACAGAGCACAACTTCCAGAACCGCACGGTAGGACTGATTGAAAACGGAACCTGGGCACCGCTGGCAGCGAAGGTTATGAAAGAAATGCTTTCCAAATGCAAAAAGATCAGCTGGCTGAATACCACAGTTAAGATCATGTCTGCAGTAAACGAAGAAAACCGCAGGCAGATGGAAGCTATGGCTGATGAGCTCTGCCAGGAATACATTGCAAAAAGCGATGATCTTGCCAACAAGAATGATATGACTGCTCTGTTCCGCATCGGTTACGGCCTCTATGTGGTAACCTCCAACGATGGCAAAAAGGACAACGGTCTGATCGTCAATACCGTTACACAGCTTACCGACAACCCATATCGCGTGGCTGTCAACATCAACAAGGCAAACTACTCTCACCACGTGATCCAGCAGACCGGTATCATGAACGTAAACTGCCTGTCCACAGATGCTCCGTTCTCTGTTTTTGAGCAGTTCGGCTTCCAGTCCGGCAGAAGCACCGATAAATTTGCCGGACAGAAAGTAAACCACTCCGACAACGGCCTGGTATTCCTGGACAAATATATCAATGCTTTCATGTCCCTGAAGGTAGAAAACTATGTGGATCTCGGCACTCACGGAATGTTCATCTGCAGCGTCACAGAGGCCCGTGTCATGAGCGATCAGGATACCATGACTTACACCTACTACCAGAAACATGTAAAGCCAAAGCCACAGACCGAGGGCAAAAAAGGCTGGGTATGCAAAGTCTGCGGATACATCTATGAAGGCGATGAACTTCCGGAAGATATCATCTGCCCGCTGTGCAAGCATGGCGCTGTGGATTTTGAGCCGATCGAAGGATAAGACTGAAATCCCCATAACATAAATTGATTTAATCCGGTTACAGCTCCCTTATTTTTACAAATTATAAACCACAAAAAAGACAGGCTTCTGAGGTGGCCTGTCTTTTTTGTATTATCATCCAATGTCTTCGCAGCGTCTTTCACCAAATTTATTCTTACAGCAGATCAGACACTCACGCTCTGTATTTCTGCAGGAATCCTGAAATTTACGGATCATATGCCTTTTATTTATTTCATCAGTCTGATAACCTGCTCTGCAGTATCTGCCAGATTCTGCTTGGCATTCTCATTTTTCATGGCCTCCTCCAGAGTTACCACTCCGCGGAGGATCGGGAAAAAGGCATCGATCCCTGCATCGTTGCAGGCTCTTGCGTCACGCTGTACGGCACCTGCAAAGGCGATCACTTTTTTGCCATATTTCTTTGCAAGCTTTGCAACACCTACCGGCGCTTTTCCCATGGCTGTCTGTCCATCCATACGTCCCTCACCTGTGATCACAAGATCCGCGTCTTTGATGTAGTCCTCAAGTTTTGTCTCATCCAGCACGATGTTGATCCCGGATTCCAGGACTGCATCGGTAAAGGTCAGGAATGCAAATCCCATTCCGCCGGCAGCACCTGTTCCCGGATACTTTGCATCTGCTTTCGGAAAACGCTCCTTTGCAAGCTCTGCGTAAGCACCCAGCCACTGATCCATGTCCTGGATCATCTCCGGCGTAGCACCCTTCTGCGGTCCGTAGATGGAACTGCATCCAAGCTCTCCGCAAAGAGGATTTGTGACATCACAGGCAACACGGAATTTACATTCTGCAAGCTCCGGGATCACATAGGCAGCTGTAATCTCTGTGATGTCTTTCAGGCCCCTTGCTCCCGGAAGGACCTGCTTTCCGTCTTTATCCAGAAATGCATAGCCAAGTGCCTGAAGCATTCCCACACCACCGTCATTGGTGGCGCTTCCGCCGATACCCACAATAAATCTGCGGCAGCCTTTTTCGATGGCGTCCTTGATCACCTCACCGACACCGTAGGTTGTGGTATAAAGAGGATTTCTTTTTTCGTCCGGCACCTGCGTGATCCCTGCTGCACCAGCCATTTCGATCACTGCGGTCTTTGTGCTTTCGATGATGCCATACTCACAGATCACCGGCTCGCCAAGAGGCCCCGTAACCTTTACGTGCTCTGTTTTTCCGTTCATTCCTGCGACAAGGGCTTCCACGGTTCCCTCTCCACCGTCTGCCAGTGGTCTTACCTGAACTTCTGCGTCCGCATCCACACGATGGATACCTTCAGCAGCTGCAAAGCCTGCCTCCATGGATGTCATACTGCCCTTAAAAGAATCGATCGCTGTTACTACCTTCATTTTATTTTCCTCCTGTATGATTTTTATGTAAAGCTGATATCCGTACTCTCCGTTCTATCATTCCGTGTACCGGAAACGTGAAATGTTCATTTACGTGTCAGGCGGATATTTTCTGCGCAGCTCTGCAGCCAAATAACTGTTCTGCTGTTTGGTTATCAGCTGTCCCCGGATGAAAAGAACCTTCTGTGAACTTATTTTTCCCTGGAAATGTCTCTGGCTGATGCCGCAGAGAAGCTTTTTCTCCACAAAAATACTCTTCAATATAAATTAAACCACATTTATAAAAAATGTGGTCTCAATCCCCGAAAATTCCGGGACGCTGTTCTGTTGTATCTGGCACTGGAGCTGGAATGAACCGGCTATTTCACTATTCTCTCACATGAAAGCCAAACTCCTCCTCCAGTGGGATTTCCCTTGCTTCAATCCCCTCGATCTCCACAAAGCTCTGCTGAGAAAGGCGTTCTACCATCTCCCGGATTTCTTCTCTGGTTCCCTGTACTTCCATTTCCACACGATCATCCCAGAGATTCCGTACCCAGCCGGTCAGTCCCATGGACTGTGCAATATAATAGGAGCGGTAACGAAAGCCTACTCCCTGTACTCTTCCTGAAAAATAAAAATGTTTCCGAATCTTTTCCATCTGGCACCTCATATTTTCTGTCTTAACTATTCTGTCTCTGTATCTCCACCCGAAATTCTCCCGCATCCGCCGCAGGAATATCATAACCAGATTATATAATATTTCTTTATAAATTGTAAAGTTATATCCTTCTATCTATTGGAAACTATAATCATCTGCGTTATAATGGTTTTTATCAGAATAAAAAGAAATTTACTTTCTTTTGCAGAAAATATTTTCAACAAAATTTAACATCAGGAGGTAATGATCATGAATGAAAGCATCAAAAACCTGTTAGAACGCAGAAGCATCCGCGCCTACAAAAAAGAGCTTGTTCCGAAAAAAACTCTGGATACGATCCTGGAGGCGGGAGAATATTCCCCCAGCGGCATGGGACAGCAGAGCACTCTTATGGTAGTGACACAGGATCCGGAGCTGGTTGCAAGGCTTTCCAAAATGAACGCAGCTGTTATGGGCAGCACCTCAGATCCGTTCTACGGCGCCCCAACTGTGATCATTGTCTTTTCCGACAGCAAAATGGGCACCTGTGTGGAAAACGGAAGTCTTGTGATGGGAAATCTCATGAATGCCGCACATGCTCTCGGCGTGGACTCCTGCTGGATTCACCGTGCAAGAGAAGTTTTTGACTCCGAGAAAGGAAAAGAGCTGAAGAAGCAGTGGGGTGTTCCGGAGGAATATATCGGCGTGGGCCACTGTGTTCTTGGATACCGTGACTGTGAGTATCCAACAGCCAAACCGCGTAAAGATGGTTTTGTGATCCGTGTGTGATCGGCTTGCAGAATAAAATTTCCACTGCCAAAAACTTTTAATGTAAATAAAGATCTGACAGATTCCTGCATGATACGCATCGCTACGTATCTGAGAATACACAGGGAAACAACCCTCCGGTATCATAAATACCAGAAGCTTTTCCCGTCTTCTCCGGCAGTGATCTGTCAGATTTTATTTTCTCTTATTTCAGTGCTTTATCCTTATATCTAGAAATCTCCTCCAGATATTTTTTCCCAAGGGCACTGATGTTAACACCCTTTCTGGCAACATAACCGATTGTCATGATCTCATCGGAATCCAGCTTCACAGCACAGTAATCGGAACCATTAAGATCCTCACAGATAATACCGGAGCATAAGGTATATCCATTCAGTCCTACCATCAGGTTCAGCATAGTAGCCCTGTCATCGGCTTTGATCAGCCGTTTGTATTCATAGGTGCTCAAAACCTCCTCAGCAAAATAAAAAGAGTTATTTCCTCCCTGTTCAAAGGACAGACACGGATATTCCTTCAGTTCTTCCAGCGTGATCTTCTCACGCTTCGCCAGAGGATGCCCCTTCCACATATAAACGTAGATCCGACAGTTGAGAAGTTCGTGAAACTCCAGACCATACTCGTGAAACATTTTTGTAAGTACCTTACGGTTAAAATCATTTACGTAGAGGATCCCGATCTCACTCTTGAAATTACGGACATCCTCGATGACCTGATGCGTCTTGGTCTCGTGGACCGCAAATTCGTACTCATCCATGCCGAATTGCTTTACCAGCTCCACAAAGGCATTAACTGCAAAGGTATAATGCTGCATGGAAACACTGAATTTTTTGCGTGACTGTTCCTTGGAAATATATTTGGCTTCCATCAGTTCGTACTGTTCCACCACCTGCCTTGCATACCCCAGAAATTCTTCGCCTGCAGGCGTTACGGCGATTCCTCGGTTCGTTCTTCGGAAGATCTCAACACCGGTTTCTGCTTCCAGCTCCCGGATTGCCGTGGAAAGACTGGGCTGAGAAATATAAAGGCTTTTTGCTGCCTCGTTCATAGATCCGGCTTTTGCAATTGCTATGGTATATCTGAGCTGTGCCAGAGTCATCTTTCTGCCTCCCCGTTTCTTGTTCCGGCTTTCTGTTCCTCTTCAGGCAGATCCGGCAACAAGCATCCTTTATCTTTTTATTTAAGGTAGTTCTTATCTACATATCCTTCTTTTCCAAGCTTTGGAACATATACATACCAGTAAGTACTGTCTTTCTTCTCAATGACTTCTACCGTATCTCCGTTATTCAGCTGGGCGATCTCATTGTCCTTGTCATACGCCTTTGTACTGCGCAGAGCCAGATATCCGCTTTCCACTTTAACAGTCATGGATGGAGTTGTCGTACCTGAGCCTCCGGTAAGATAGTTCCTGTCAACATAACCGGTCTTATCCAGCTGCGGAACATATACATACCAGTACTGATCGTTGCTGGTGTCCTTCACCTGAACCGTGTCACCGGTATTCAGCTGTCCGATCTCATTGCTTTCATTATAGGCTGCCTTATTGCGAAGGGCAAGATAACCAGTTTCTACTTTAACTGTCCACAGACCACTGTTGTAAATATACCGGTTATCCACATATCCGGATTTATCAAGCCCCGGAGCATATACGTACCAGTAAGTAGAATCACTGCTGTCCTTTACAAGAACGACATCTCCGGTATTCAGACGTCCGATCTCGTTACTGTCATTGTAAGCTGCGGTACTTCGAAGAGCCAGATAGCCTTTTTTTACCTTTACTGTCCAGGAATCGTTGGAAGCTGTGGCGTTCTCTGCTATCTGGATATAGTTTTTGTCCAGATATCCGGATTTATCCAGTCTTGGCACGTATGCATACCAGTAGGTAGCGTCCTTCCGATTTGTAACTTCCACAAGATCTCCTGTATTCAGCTGTCCGATCTCATTGCCTTTGTCAAAAGCCTTCTCACTCCGGAGAGCCAGGTATCCATCTGTGACTTTGACTTTAAAAGTGGTTCCTGCTGCTGCCTTTGCCTCCCGGATCGTCGCCGGAAAAGCTGCTGCCAGTATAAGTGTCAGAAGTACCAGCCTTTTTACTGCCTTTATATGGGACAGAAGAGTTCTTTTTCTCATATTATACGCCTCCTTTTCTTTTTTGGATCTTTCTCTGATCTGCGGCTCTCTCTGTTTTTTATTTACTGAGCAGACCGCACCGGAATTTATGGTAGTATTATATCATATTTTCAGCTGATAGCTGTAAGAATCACATCTCTTATTGCAGTCCAAAATGTTCTTTTCCACAATGCAGGTATTGACACTTTTAATTAGTAGTGTTATATTACATGTAGAACAAGATAAAAGTAATGCCCCGGGATTTTTCCCGGGGAATTTTATACGCATACGTTCAATATATGACAGTCCGGGAGATCTGTCCTCTGAGAGGACAGATCAATCATCCGGGACGCTGCAGACTATAATATAAGGGAAGGTGAATACCATGGCAGTAAAAAGAGATTATTACGATGTTCTGGGCATTGACCGGAACGCAGATGAAAAAACAATAAAAAAAGCCTATCGTAAACTGGCCAAAAAATATCATCCGGATACAAACGCCGGTAATGCAGATGCCGCAGATAAATTTAAAGAAGTAAACGAAGCCTACGATGTCTTAAGTGATCCAAAGAAGAAAAAAATGTATGATCAGTTTGGTCATGCCGCATTTGAAGCAGGAGCTGATCCTGGAGCCGGCGCAGGTGCCGGTGGATTCGGCGGATTCCAGGGTGGCGGCAATGGCAGCTATCAAGAATTTCATTTTAACGGTGAAAATATGGACGATATTTTTGGTGATATCTTCGGAAATATGTTCCACGGCAGTCACGGCGAAAGCCGCGGTTTCGGCAGCAATGGCACATATGAGCATTTCACCGGTAACGGTGGCGGCTTTCACAGTGGATTTGGCGGAAGTGGCTTTCACAGTGGCAACGGCTTCGGCGGATTCCATCAACAGGATTTTCCGCAAAAAGGCTCTGATGTGAAGGCCAGCATCAACGTTACCTTTGATGAGGCAGCTTTTGGTGCAGATAAAAGGATCTCTCTGTCCGGTCCGGACGGAAGCTCCGGTGCACCGCAGACACTTCAGATTCATATTCCGGCAGGTATTGATACCGGCAAGAGTATCCGTCTGAAAGGAAAAGGCATGCCCGGAACCGGCGGCGGTGAGCCTGGTGACCTTCTTCTGAAGGTTACCGTAGGAACACATCCTGGCTATGAACGAAAGGGATCGGATGTTTATACCACCATTTCTATTCCTTACACAACCGCTGTTTTCGGCGGTGAAGCCACCGTTCCCACCCTTTACGGAAATGTTATCTGTAAGATCAGGGAAGGTATGCAGTCCGGTTCCAAGATCCGCCTGAGAGGAAAAGGCATTGTTTCCATGAAGAACCCTTCCGTCCGCGGTGATCAGTATGTAACCATTCAGATCCAAGTTCCTCAGGATCTGAATTATTCCGCAAAAGAGAAACTCCATGAATATGCAAAGGCCTGTGGACTGGAACGGAGTAATGCCACCGGATCACATGTAGCATAAAAGTTAAAATAAAAGAGTATCACAAAGCTCATCACTATCAATGAGTTCCTGTGATACTCTTTTTTGATTTTAAAGTAAGATCTGATATAGCTTATGACAGCGTCATATCTCCATCTTTCACCCATCCGAGCTTACGTACAAACATATTGATCAACGGGCAGAGAACTGCCGGGAGAATAAAAGAGATCAGAAAAAGTCCTGCCCAGTCCATAGCTGTAACAGCTGTCTTGGTTCCTTCTGCAATATCATTCATCCATCCTGTATACACACCGATCTGACCTACAAAACCGCAGGTACCCATTCCTGAGGATACAGCAGTTCCGTTCATCTGAAGCCTGAACAAGCAGGTTGCAATAGGTCCTGTGATAGCAGATGTTACGATCGGAGCGATCCAGATTCTTGGATTTCTGACGATATTTCCCATCTGGAGCATGGAAGTTCCGATTCCCTGAGAGACAAGACCACCCCATTTGTTTTCCCTGAAGGACATGACCGCAAAACCTACCATCTGCGCACAGCAGCCCGCTACTGCAGCGCCGCCTGCCAGTCCGGTAAGTCCCAGAGCCGCGCAGATCGCAGCAGAAGAGATCGGCAGCGTCAGTGCGATTCCAACAAATACAGAAACCAGGATTCCCATAAAGAATGGCTGCAGATCTGTTGCCCACATGATCACGCTTCCTACCTTCATAGCAGCTTTTCCAAGGGCCGGTGCCCACCATGCGGAAAGACCTACGCCCACACCGATGGTTACAAGAGGCGTTACAAGGATATCGATCTTTGTTTCCTTTGAAACTGCCTTACCGATCTCAGCTGCAACAATGGCAACAAACAGTACAGCCAGAGGACCGCCTGCTCCGCCAAGTGCGTTGGAGGCAAATCCAACAGTGATCAACGAAAACAATACCAGCGGCGGGCAATGCAAGGCGTAACCGATAGCTACTGCCATGGCAGGGCCGCTCATGGCAGATGCCAGAGAACCTACTGTGTACTGGGTATCATTGACTGTGGCAACTGCCATAGTCAGAAACGGAATGTGAAACTGTGTGCCAATGGTGTTGATGATCGTACCGATCAGCAGGGAACAGAAAAGTCCCTGTGCCATAGCTCCCAGTGCATCGATACCATATCTCTTCAGAGAGATCTCAATATCCTTTCGTTTCAGAAATGCTTTGAATTTTTCCATTTTTAAACTCTCTCCTTACCCTGATCCGCTTCCTGCCGGATCAGTTCCTTTATTTGCAAAAAGCCTCGCTTACTTTCTCAAGTTCCTCGCGGATGGAAATATGCTGCGGACATACTTCCTCGCACTGTCCGCATTTTACACATTCATCTGCACGCTTTCTGCCATGACTGACTACCAGCCAGTCTTCCTGATGCGCTGCGGCGGCTTTATTTCCGTACAATGTCAGATAATTCATTGCTGTAAAAGAACCGGAAATTCCGATTTCCATCGGACAGACCTTTGCACAGTAGTTACAGGTTGTACATGGGATCAGAGGAATTTTGCTCATAGCCTCTCTTGCCTTATCAAGAGTCTCCTTCTCACTGTCAGTAAGGCCATTGAAATCCTTCATAAAGGAAAGGTTATCCTCCATCTGTGCAACATTGCTCATTCCGGAAAGTACGGTGATCACGCCTTCCAGATTTGCCACAAAACGGATTGCCCAGGATGCTGTGGATGCTTCCGGCTCTGCTTCCTTCAGAAGCTTTTCCACTGCTTCCGGCGGAGTTGCAAGCATGCCGCCTTTTACAGGTTCCATGATAATGACCGGTTTTCCATGTTTTCTGGCTACCTCGTAGCAGGCTCTTGACTGGATCACCGGATTTTCCCAGTCTGCGTAATTGATCTGCAGCTGTACAAATTCCATTTCCGGATGTGCAGTGAGAAGTGCATCCAGCTCCTCCGGTGTGGAGTGGAACGAAAATCCTGCATGTCTGATCAGACCGGCTTCCTTCTGTTCACGGATCCAGTCCCATAAACCGTACTCATCAAAATATTTTGTTCTGTGCTCTCCAAGATTGTGGAGAAGATAAAAGTCGAAATATCCTGCCTTTGTTCTCTCCAGAGATGTTTTAAACTGTGCAAGAGCTTCATCTCTTGTCTTGCAGTTGATCCAGGCTGCCATCTTGGTGGCTAACTGATATTTTTCTCTCGGATAACGCTCTACCAGCGCTTCGCGGATAGCATCTTCGCTTCCTGCATAAGCCCATGCTGTATCAAAATATGTAAATCCGGCTTCCATAAATTTGTCCACCATGACTTTGGTCTGCTCCACATCGATCACACCTTCTGATTTCTGCGGAAGTCTCATAAGGCCAAAACCAAGTTTTTTGATCTCTTCACCTAAATATGCCATATCTTTCTCCCTTCTTATTACATACCGGAAAATTCCTCATATCATCTGATATATCACCGGATAAGCAATATTTCTGACACAGATATCTCCCGGACCGTTATATTTTTGCCGCAGAGAAACTGCGTTTCTCCTATTATAACGATATTTTTCCTGGTGGTAAACCTTTTTCTTTTACAAGTGTCAAGACAATGCCTGCATTACATCTGAATTTTTGCAGAAAACAGAAAAACAGCTGCCACACGTTTATCGCACGGCAACTGTCTTTTGTCCTATCAGTTCATCTTTGTTCTTTACACCTCAGATCAAATATTTTAAACTGATATTACTTATAATAACCATATATCGAAAGGCAGAAAACTCTCATGAAAAACAAGCAGGTCATGAACCGCCAGACTTCATCAAAAGAACTTCATCTTATTTCCTGCGGCTGGGAAAAATGTACACCGGAGCAGTCCTATGGTCCAGGTGTACGGCGGTATTACACCATTCACTTTGTGCTGAGCGGGCAGGGCTATTTCTATATGAATAACCGGAAGTATACCCTGAAAGCCGGACAGTGCTTTTTCATTCCTCCTGTGACCAGCTCTCTCTACAAAGCAGAGCCTTCTGATCCCTGGACTTATATCTGGATCTGTTTCAATGGAGAAAATGCTCCCATACTTTGTGAACACTGTCATCTTACTGAAGAAACTCCGGTCCAGCAGCTAAATTCGGTTCTTCCCTATCAGGAAACCATTCTTGAAATGATGGCTCATCCACAACTGACGCCTTCCGGTGAGGCCTATATCCAGAGCGGTCTTTACCGGATCATTGCCCTGCTGGAGGAAGAATTTCATGCTTCCTACACCACCATGGAATCCAACGATAATTTTTACATCACACAGGCTGTTGATTACATCAAAAAAAGTCCGCTACAGAATATCACTGTGACAGATGTTGCTGACTATCTCCATATCAGCCGCAGCCACCTTTACGGACTTTTTAAAAAACATCTTGGAACCACACCCCAAGCATTCCTGACTTCAGCCAAGATCATCAACGCCCGGGAGCTTCTGACCATCACGGATATCCCTGTCTCCAGCGTGGCGTTCTCCTGCGGATATCAAAATCCATTTGCCTTTTCCCGTGCCTTCAAAAAAGAAACCGGCATGACGCCACGGGAATACCGGGAAAAATATCATCATGCCGAGGATCTTCTGGATTGCTGAACCACTTTTCCTGATTTACGGAACAACTACCTTGGCATTATAATATTCCACCGCAGCATCCATGGTCGGACCTTCGTTGTCAAACCAGTCATAAGTGATAGTTTCGCCGTTTTCTCCCCATACCTCCGGGCAGTCGATTTCTTCCCAGTCAAGCGGAACAAAATGCTCTTCCTGTTCTGATGCACGCAGCATGATCTGATGCAGCTCCTCAAATTCCTCCGGATTCAAAACTCCAGGTTTTGCGGATACAAACAGTGGTGTACCGCTCTTTGCAAGAACGTCTGCCCACTGACGATTTTTCTCCCATGGGATCATTCCGAAAATACCGACACAGTCTGCATCAATATGGTAAAACGTATTGTGCTGCGGAAGACGGAATGCCAGCGTATTTACGCCCATTCGTCTGGTACGCTCCCAGATACGTCCGCTGGTATCGTCACCGGTCCGATTCAGATGCATCAGGCCTGCGCCGAGATGTCCGATGGTATTGCAGCCGATGATCACTGCGTTGTTGCTCCGGGAAGCATCATAAATCTCCTGATAAAGCATTTTTACGATTTCTGCGCTGGTTTTGGTCTGATCATAAAAATGCCATTTCTCCATGGAATTGTCTCTTAAATTCGCCTCAAATCCCCATTTCCCAAAGAGATCAAAGGTAGAAAAATCATGCTTGATCAGCGTGTATCCCCAATCACAGATCCTCTCGATATCTTTACGGATATATTCCAGTGCATCCGGGTGGGACGGATCGAGACAGCCATTATAGGAAATCCTCCACTCATCCGGGATATTCTCATCTTCATTAAGAAGCAGACGGACCCAGATACCCGGGCGGACACCTTTTTTCTCCAGCTTGTCTGCAAGACCTTTCATATCCGGAAATCTGGCATTGCCTTTTGTCCAGGGTCCACCGTTGTATTCATCCAGGCGGTGATGCTCCTGCCAGCAGTCATCAATGACCATGAACGGAGGATTTTTTACACCTTCGGTCAGTTTCAGGATATAATCGGTATCACTTAAGATCTCCTCTTCGGAGCTGTCACCGTAAGCATAATACCAGTTATTGCTTCCATATACCGGAAACTCTGGGAAGATCGGATCTGTACACATTTTTTCACAGAATTTCTGTGCAGTTTCAAAAGTATCTGCTCCTTCTGCTTCCATGCAGACGATCTGTGCGGCACACAGCTTTCTTCCTTTCAGCTGTACTCCTGTATTTCCGCAGCGAACATCCAGAAACAAAGTAATTCCTTTGGTATCCACCTGCCAGCAGCACATAGCAGAAGGACGGACCTTTACGCCAAAGCAGAGAACCTTCTCAGAAAGCTTCGCCAGAAAATACCATGGCAGATAACGGTTTCCGCTCATTCCATGCCATTCCGCATCACCATAGGTACGTTCCCAGGCATCTCCCAGAAATCTGGCTGATTTCGGGATCTTATAGTTCCATCTCAGCTTCACACATCTTACTGCATCCTCGGATGTGACAAATATATCCTCATGTTCACCTTCGTCCTGAAATTCCACAGTAGTTGCACCGGCAGCTACTGTCGTCTGCCCTCCCTGGCACACAAGTCTCTCCTCTTCTGTTTCCACTGTTACATAATCCGGTACCCCAAGCTTAAAATCTGCATATTTTTTCTGCATTATTCTCTCCTCCTGTACTTTTTCATTTACATTTTGCTTTACCTGCATACTCATGAACACTGTCTTTCTATCGTCTGTTCAACTCAGAAGAATGTACGAAAAATTTTTTTAATACATTTTGTCTATATGCCTTATTATATTGATTTTTTTGGTTTTTTCTATGCTTTAAAGTTATTATAACATTGCAGAATGTTCAATCTGCATAAGCTTTTCAGACCTTGTCCGATTCGCTTTTTAATATAAGAACATAAAGGGCTAAAGGTGGAAATTAGTTTTTCATTTTACGGAACACAAATTCTTCACAATTTTTTAGCACTCACCTCTTGACTTTGCTAACAACATGTGTTATATTACATATAGAACAAAGGAGAAGATAAAAAAGAACTTCCAGATGTTCAGAATAAAACCAAACGATCACCACTGCGGAATAACCCGAAGTGGTAACTATATACCGGCAACAGTTGGATTTCTTGATCCACCGGAACGGCTTTTCAATTTGAAAGGAGAAATGACTTATGATGTTCCCGAGTGTATTTGGAGAAAACTTATTTGATGACTGGATGGATGATTTTGGATTCAGAGATAATTTCTTTAGCGGAAAGAACCCTCTTTATGGCAAACATGCAAAAAATATCATGAAAACTGATGTACGTGAAACAGATAAAGGCTATGAGCTGGATGTAGATCTTCCAGGATTTAAGAAAGATGAAGTACAGGTACAGCTGAAGGATGGTTATCTTACCATCTCTGCTGCCAAGGGTCTTGACAAAGACGAGGAAGACAAGAAAGGCAATTATATCCGCCGTGAACGTTATGCCGGCAGCACAAGCAGAAGCTTCTATGTTGGTAATGGTGTAAAAAACGAAGATGTCCATGCAAAATTTGAGAACGGTGTTCTGAGACTTTCTATTCCGAAAAAAGCAGCTGAAGAGATTGAAGCTGATAAATATGTATCTATTGAAGGCTGACATCGACTCACTCTCACAGGGGGAGAATCCATAAGGATTCTCCTCCTCTTTTTTATACGCAATAATACATATGACACTCTCTTTCCAATTTACTACGTACTCACAAGTACTTTCACTCTATAGTAATGATCCTATTGTCAAAGTTTTCATGATATTGGATATTTTTTAACAAATACGCTTGATTTTTTGAATATTTTTTATATATTTTGCATTATATTATTTCATTTTTTTGAAATTAATGGTATAATATGCACAGCTAATCGGATATTTGCAATCCGCATTCGGTTAAATAAATCTGTTTCGTAATCCTTCAGGATAATTCTCCTGAACAACCACGTAAAACACGATCACGACAGGAGGTTTTTATTATGGATCAGGACAACATCATAAAAATTTATGCACGCACTGACAACCGCATACAGCTTAAAATGATTCCGGGACACTTCGTAACATCCCAATCCCATATCACACACTACCTGGATCTCACTACTATGAAATCCAGATGCGCTGAAGCACAGCGTATTGCATCCGCTCTCGCAGCAAATTACGAAGCATCCATTCCGGTAGACACCATCGTCTGCATGGACGGACTTGAAGTGATCGGTGCTTATCTCGCCGAAGAACTGACCAAAGCCGGCGTCCTTTCCATGAACGCACACCAGACCATCTACGTCATCACCCCTGAGTTCAACAGCACCGGGCAGATGATCTTCCGCGACAACTATGAACCAATGATCAATGGAAAAAACATCCTCATCCTAAATGGCTCCATCACCACCGGATCCACATTGAACCGAGCTATCGAAAGCGTTCTGTACTATGGCGGTAAGATCCGCGGCGTGGCAGCCATCTACAGCAGTGTAGACAGTGTAGCCACACTCCCTGTCCACTCTATCTTTCAGGCCAGAGACATCCCGGACTATCACTCCTACCGCTCTGACAACTGCCCACTGTGCAAAAACCGCCAGAAGATCGATGCTATTGTCAGCAGTTATGGATATTCTGTATTATAAGATTCAGATCAATCAACGAATCCCCCATGGATAGCAAAACCAGTGGGGGATTCTCTTTATCTTTTCTTATTATAATTGATATTCTCTGTACATGGCTTCACGCATTTCTTTATCTGTAACAACCTTCTGAATCTCATTACCACGATTATCAAGTATAAGCCTGTTGATCAGAACACTAAGTCGTTCTTCCCCCTGGGCCATTCCCTGGGCCATTCCCTGTTCTCGCCCCTGTTCTTTAGCTTCCGCCATCAGTCTTGCCCTTTTCTCAGATTCCAGTTCCAGAACATGTCCACCCATAATCTCACCTATTCCTTTCCGGACTTTCTCCTCATTTCTGAAAATATGATCAGATATCCGAGTTATCAGTCCAATCAGATCACTGAACAGTTCGGACCTTCCAGATTCAGTGATCTCTACCTCCAGTTTACTCCGGATCACTTCATATTCATTCAGTAATTCCTGAAAAAGTTGTGGATTCTCACTCATCTCATGCCCTCTTTTTTCATATCGCATGATATAAAAAGGAAGCAGCATAAGAAGACTCTTTTCAAATATATTATCTTTTGTATAATTCTCTACTTTAATGGCAGGCACTCTGTACAAATGACATCCTCCATCCGGAAAAACCACATCCACTTCCAGAAAATCCGGCGTATTCCTACTATTTCTCAGATACAACACACAAGAACGTGGAAACTCCATCCGATACCTCCGTCCCTGCTTTCTGGCAAACTCAACAGCAGTTGCAAAATCATACTCTATCATCCGTACAGCCATTGTCGTGTCATCCGTACTCTGACATTCTATATGATAAATCCTGTTTCCGATCAACAGCCGAGAATCCGTAATAATCTCACCATCCACCCGCTGATACTCATTACGCAGCTGCACAATCTCCACATCAGCCGGGTATGATGTATGAAAAACATCATTGATCAAAGGCACGACCAGAAACGTCATTTTCTCCATCATAGTACGAAAAACATCATCAAAAATCGTATTATCTCTCAAACAATACTCCTTCTGGTATATACAATTATACCATCAACCAAACACTTCAGAAACCCTGTATACAGTTTTTATAAATATTTTTGAAAAAACGCTTCAGACATTGAAGCAAAAAAGAAACCAAATAAATGGATAGATCTTATAAGATATACAAATCATACCACACATCCCACCACAACACCACAAAAACCCATCTCCAAATTTCGACACCACCTTCCAGCGTCCAGCAACGCACCGACATTCACAATCTCCCTCCAAACCACATGGAATCTTAACCTTCCAAACTACAAGCGTCCAGCAACGCGCCGACGCTCACAACCTCCCTGACAAACACATGGAATCTCAACCTTCCAAACTACAGGCGTCCAGCAACGCACCGACGCTCACAACCTCCCTGACAAACACATAGAATCTCAAGCTTCCAAACTACAAGCGTCCAGCAACGCGCCGACGCTCACAACCTCCCCGGCAAACCACAAGGAAACTCAGCCTTTCCTCCCAGCCATCCAGCGCAGCGCTGATGGCTCATCCAACTCCCGTCAGACCACTCTATCCCTCCCACCATGACCGCACAGTGTGAGGTTTGCAGCAGAAGTCCGGGTGCTTTGGAGTGAGCCTTGGTCCATACTTAGCGTCTGAGGTGGTTCACGGAGAGGTACCCGGCGGCCACAAGCCGCAGGGTAAGGCCCATCTGTCTGAGCCAGGTACGCATCAGCGTACATGGCGAGTTATGGGCCGGCCGCTCCGTGAGGCACCTCAGACGCTTAGTATGACCAGACGAAACGACGGCACCCGGACTTCTGCTGCAAATCTCACACGTCCGTCCGTGTCATCTTGCCCACACCAAACACCTGTGCTATAATCAAACTAATTAAAAAACCGAGGTAAACCACACATGAACAAAAAAGAAATCGCAGAAATAAAAAAACAATTCACCCCTGACCGCTGCTCCATCACCCGCATCTGCGGCTGCTACGTAGACGGTGAAAAAAACAAAAAAACCGAACTCAAAGAAGCCTTCTTATCCTTATCAGAGGAAGAAACCTTCAAATACTTCGACATCTTCCGAAAAACCCTCACCGGCACCATCGGAAAAAACCTCATCAACATGGAATTTCCTCTGGATCAGGAAACCGAAGGCGGAACCCAAAACTTCCTCATGAAACTCCGCAAAAGCAAACTCACCGACGACACCCTCACCGAAGCCTTCTACGACAGAATCATAGAAAACTACGACTACGGTGAAAACTACTACATCATCCTCATCCACGCAGTCTACGACATCCCCGGCAAATCCTCCGACGGTGCCGAAATGTTCGACGCTTCCGATGAGATCTACGATCACATCCTCTGCAGTATCTGCCCGGTCAAGCTCTCCAAAGCAGGCCTGCATTACAATGCAGAGACAAACAATATTGAAGACCGTATCCGGGACTGGCTGGTAGAAATGCCTGACTGGGGCTTCCTTTTCCCACAGTTCAACGACCGCAGTACCGATATCCACGGACTTCTCTACTACACCAAAAACGCCGAAAATCTCCGCTCCACCATGATGGAAGAAGTCTTCGGCTGCACCACACCACTATCTGCCGGAACCCAGCGTGACTCCTTCAATGCTCTGGTGGAAGAAACCCTTGGTGATGACTGTGCCTACGACACAGTCCTTGAGATCCACGAAAAGCTCAACGATCTCATCGAATCCCAGAAGGACGAACCGGAACCTGTTGTCCTCACCAAATCCGAAGTCAAACGTCTCTTCGAAGAATGCGGCGTAGAAGACGAAAAGCTCCAGAACTTCGATGAACAGTATGAGCTTGCCGCAGGAGAAAAATCAGCTCTGGTAGCATCCAACATCACCAACACCCGGAAATTCGAGATCAAAACCCCTGACGTGGTGATCCACGTAGCACCGGACCGGGCAGAACTGGTAGAAACCCGCATCATCGATGGTCGAAAATGCCTTGTGATCCCCATGGAAAGTGAAATAGAACTCAACGGCATCCGTGTCAGCACACTGAACTCTGTTAAAGATACATCCGCAGAACCGCTTCCTGTTAATGATATTACTGACATTGATAACAGTAACACCGAAGAAGAAATCCCATTTTAAAGGAGACCTTATGAACGATAAAAAAATCCTGTTCTTCGACATAGACGGCACACTGCTTACGCCTCACCCCTTCAAGGTTCCGGAGAGCACCAGCCGCGCCCTCACAAAAGCCCATGAAAACGGTCATCTTCTTTTCATCAACACCGGCCGCACCAAAGTAATGATGCCCTCTGCACTCTCAGAGCTTCATTTCGATGGCTATATATACGGCTGTGGAACCCACATTTACATGGACAACAAATTGCTTTTTTTCCGCACAGTCCCAAATCTTCTGTGCAAGGAAACCGTAGACCTTCTCCGCAAATGCAAGATCGAGGCAATTTTTGAATCCAACACTGAGATCCTGTATGATGGCGCATCTCCGGCCCAGTCCGAATTCGGAGTCAAAATGCGAAAAGAAATTCCAATGGTCGACATCACGAAATTCAATCGGGAGGATGCCTGCACTTACTCCTATGACAAATTCCTGGTACATATGCTGCCGGATTCCGATGTCGAAAAATTCCGCAGCTTCTGTAATGATCATTACACCTATTTTGATCACGGAGACGGAATCTGGGAAGTCACACAAAAGGGTACCAGCAAAGCCACAGGCATGGAATTTCTCCTGGATCGCCTTTCCATCCCCAGGGAAAACTGCTATGCATTCGGAGACAGTCCCAACGACCTTCCCATGCTGAAAGCTGCCGGAGTCGGCGTTGCTATGGGAAATGCTTACGGAGGCATCGAAAAGCACTGCACATACCAGACAAGCGCAGTCGACAGGGACGGGATTCTTCACGCACTGGAGCATCTCGATCTGATCTGATGATCCGTAAAGCAGGCATGAGTATTACAAAAAACGAGCCGTGTACGATAAATCCGTACACGGCTCGTTGTCTTTTCTCTTATCATTCCATTGTAAACATTGTATCTTATTTCTCAGCTTCCGGTGTAGCAGCTGCCTCAGATTCTGTACTGTCTGCAGTCTCCTCATCAGCCTTTGCAGAATCTCCCTCTGTCTCCGGTGTCTCGGTCACATCAGTCTGCTCCTCAGCTGCCGGTGTCTCGGTTGCCTCAGCCTTTGCAGAATCTGCTGTCGGTGTCTCAGTTACATCCGGGTCCGGTGTCGGAGTTGGAGTCTGGATCGTAAAGCTATGATTATCTGTGATCTTGATCTTCTTAATCAATTTTTTCTCTTCTTTGATATCAGCTTTCTTCTTCCAGCCATCTGTTGTATCATTATAAAAATCATCCTTCTTGGTGTTTGTCAGAGACTCTTTCTTACTCTCCGTTGCAGTTTTATCATTCTTGGAATCCAGTCTCACAACATACCATACGGAATCTGTCTTTATGATCTCCTCGTTCAGTGCACCCTCGTCCAGCTTTCTTAAAGCGGTACGAACCTCATCCGGATAAGTAGTTCCGTTAGCAGCACTGTCATCACCTTCCTCATAGGTAGGGCATGTTCCGGTTGTTGCGGTCATATCCTTGGAGATCTCATCTCCAAGAGTATTGAAATCTGCAGCCGGATCCTCTTTAACCTTGTCATAGAACTTCTGAAGATTCTCTTTATTCTTCTTGATATCATCATCGGAAAGATCATCTCCGCTGACCTTTGCACTTGCATAGCTGAAAGACATCTGCTGATATTCTTTCTCATCCAGCTTCACGTCCGCTTTGGCTTCAATGGCATCCTTCATCTTCACATCGTATGTTTCAAGCTCGAGGAAAGTCTTCACCATATCTTCATCAACCGCAAGCTCTGCAATTGTCTCATCGGAATTGGCAGCCATAAAGTTCTTGGCAGCTTCCTCAAGAGCCTTCTGCTCATCATCTGTGATTTCAACATCATACTCGGAAGCGTGTTCTTTCTCCAGACACATCTTTTCAACAGTTTCAACAGAAGTTGTTACCGCATTTTCACCGTAAGTCTCATCGGAATCATCATCCATTTTGGTACTCCAGATAGACATATCGCTTCCACCGCCAAGATACATCTTGTACATTGCCTCAGCCTGTGCCTGCTGCATACGTGCTGCCAGACTTACAACGCCAAACGGGATTTCCTGCTTATTGACTGTCACTGCGATCTTTGTACCATCGAGTTTTTTATTTCCGCAGCCTGCCATCATTCCTGCCGCTGTAACGCAGACAAGAGCAGTAACTGCCGCTTTCTTTACTGAATTTCTCATTTCATCCTCCATCTATCCGTCCATAAGAATCACGGTCCGGCTCTTATTCCATAATACTTGATTATAAACGTTTTCACCTTTAAGAGCAAGGAATTTCACGAACTTACACGACATTTCACAAATTATCCACAAGTCTTTCCGGGAAAATATCCGGTATCCACAAACCGGATGTTTTTTCCCGTGGATAACCCTAAGCTTAGCTGATTCTTCCCTTTACTCCAGTGGCTCTGCCAGTTTTGCCAGCTCCCCCGCAAACTTCATCAGCTCTTCGATCAGCCTTCCCTGTGGTGTCAGGATAAATTTCGGCTCATGATCAGCCTTAAACTGCAAACCTCTCCGGTACTGCGCCATAATAGCCGGGATACCTGCGGGATCCAGCTTGGCCTTTTCATAGAGCGTGATCCGGACATCTTTTCCAAGCTGCTTGATCTCCGTCACATATCCCTGATGGGCAAGAGCCTTCAGTCTTGCAATGGCAAGAAGATTCAGCACAGCTTTTGTCGGCTCGCCAAAACGGTCGATCAGCTCCTCCAGCATATCGTCATATTCCTGCTGGCTTTCAATACCGGCAATACGCTTATAAATATCCAGCTTCTGGAACTCGTTGCCGATATAGGAATCCGGGATAAATGCATCAATATTGAGATCAATGGTCGTCTCAAAATCATCCATAGTCCGGATTCCCTTTGCCTCCTTGACAGCCTCACTGAGCATCTTGCAGTAAAGGTCATAACCAACTGCGTTCATATGCCCGTGCTGCTGAGCACCGAGAAGATTTCCTGCTCCACGAAGCTCCAGATCCTTCATAGCTATCTTAAAACCGCTTCCAAGGTCTGAATACTCCCGCATGGCGCTGAGCCGTTTCTCCGCGGTCTCCTGGAGCATCTTGTTTTTGGTATACATCAGGAATGCATAAGCAGTCCTGTTGGAACGTCCTACACGCCCACGGAGCTGATAAAGCTGGGAAAGGCCATATCTGTCCGAATCATGGATGATCATAGTGTTTACGTTGGAAATATCCAGTCCTGTCTCAATAATAGTGGTGGAAACCAGTACATCCACATCTCCATTGATAAAATCATACATTACCTGCTCCAGTTCCCTCTGACTCATCTGTCCATGTGCAAAATCCACTCTGGCCTCCGGCACAAGTCTGGATATCCGAAGGGCTACTTCGGCAATGTCATTGACTCGATTATATACGTAATACACCTGTCCCCCCCGGCGAAGCTCCCTGCGGATGGCTTCCCGAACAGTCTCCTCATCGTACTCCATAACGTATGTCTGGATCGGCACACGATCCATCGGCGGCTCTTCCAGAACGCTCATATCACGGATACCGATGAGACTCATATGAAGAGTTCTCGGAATCGGCGTTGCCGTCAGCGTCAGTACATCCACATCTTTTTTCATCTGCTTGATCTTCTCCTTGTGAGTAACACCAAAGCGCTGCTCCTCATCAATGATCAGAAGTCCAAGATTTTTAAATTCCACATCTTTTGAAAGAACTCTGTGGGTGCCGATCACAATATCTACCTGCCCCTTTTTGATCCCTTCGATGGTCTTTTTCTGCTGGGCAGATGTCCGGAAACGGCAGAGAAGCTCCACCTTCACCGGAAATTCTTTCATACGCTGTACAAAGGTATTGTAATGCTGTTGGGCAAGAATGGTAGTAGGGACCAGATAAACCACCTGCCGGCTTTCCTGTACTGCCTTAAACGCAGCTCTTAAAGCCACCTCCGTCTTTCCGTAACCAACGTCACCACACACAAGACGGTCCATGATCCTGGTACTTTCCATATCTCTCTTGGTATCCTCAATGGCTGCCAGCTGATCCTCTGTCTCCTCATAGGGAAACATCTCCTCAAATTCCTTCTGCCATACGGTATCCGGTCCGCAGACATACCCCTCTTTCTCCTGGCGGACTGCATAAAGCTCAACCAGCTCTTTTGCGATATTTTTTACTGCACCCTTAACACGGCTCTTGGTCTTATTCCACTCCTGACCGCCAAGCTTGTTCAGCTTGGGCGTTTTTGCATTTTCGGAGGATCCTGAATATTTCTGCAAAGCATCCAGCTGGGTTGCCAGGATATAGAGATTACTGCCGCCCCGGTATTCGATCTTGATGTAATCCTTCACAACACGGTCAACCTCTACCTTTTCGATTCCACGGTAAATACCCAGTCCGTGCTTTTCATGAACAACAAGATCACCAATGGAAAGCTCTGCAAAATCCTGGATCCTGTTTCCGCTGTACTTTTTCTTTTTTTTGCGCTTTTTCTGCTCTTTGCCGAAAATATCGGTTTCCGTCATCACTGCAAATTTGATCAGCGGATACTGGAAGCCACGTCTTGCGTGACCATAGACCACCATGATCTCCCCGGGACTGATGATACGATCCATGTCCTGGCTGTAAAAAGCATTCAGTCCTTCCTCTGAAAGATCCTTTGCCAGACGCTCCGCCCTGGTCCTGGAACCGGAGAGCAATGCGATCCGGTATCCCTGACTCTTATACTGAAGGAGATCCTTTACCAGAAGTTCAAAGCTGCTGTTATAAGAATCTACAGACTTCACCGTAAGATCAAATTCCTCATTGATCTTCCATCCGGAACGTCTGGGAGAAAGTGCGGATACAGCCACACAATTCCGTCTGTTCAGCTTCTTCTGCAGTTCCTGAAAGCCACATAGCCACTGCTCCGGAAGATTTGCCTCGCCTTTTTCCTCTCTGTGCATACGACTCTGACGGTACTCTTCCTCCACACCCTCGCCGTTTTCTGCCAGGTGGTTCAGTTCATCCAGAAACACCAGTGTTTTTTCTTCCGGAAAATAATCCAGAAAGGATACCATATCTTCTCCGTCCATCTTTTCGACGGCCGGATAAATCGTAATTTCATCTACATTTTCTAGAGATCTCTGACTTTCCGCATCAAAGCTCCGGATAGAATCCACCTCATCATCCCACAGTTCGATACGCCAGGGATTATCCTCTGTCAGCGGATAGATATCAATGATTCCTCCACGCACAGAAAACTGCCCCGGAAGCTCTACCTGACCAGTGCGTTCATACCCCAGCTCTACCAGCTCTTCCTTCAGCTGATCCAGATCGATCACACTGTCACTTTTAAAATGAAGAAGTCTGCTTCTGATCTTTTCCAGCGGCATCAGGAAATCCATACATCCGTCAATGCTGGTAACAACGGTCACTTCTTCCTGTTCCAGAAGTGCCCGGATCACACGCATCCGCTGCCGGATCAGAAGATTTCCGTGAATATCTGCCTGAAAAAACAGAAGATCCTTTGCCGGATAAAAATATACATTTTTGTCATAGAATCGGTAATCCTCATAGATTTCCTTTGCGTTGCGCTCATCATCCGCAAGGATCAGATGATATGGAAAAAGCCCGGAAAGTCCATACATCAGATGGACCTTCTGGGACTCCATGCATCCGGAAACATTAAGAATTCCGCAGTTTGCGCCACAGCGCTTTTTTATTTCCTCAAACTCTGCAAGACCCTGCAGAGGCTGCAAAAATGCTTCCATACAAACCTCAATTCTTAGGCTTTTTCCTGTTATATTTATTCATCGCCGCATCTACGCCCTCGGACAGGATCATCTCCACAGCCTCTGCCGCATCATTGATCCCTTCATCCACAAGCTTGCGGTCACTGTCCGAAAAATGACCCAGCACAAAATCTGCCAGATCCCAGTCTTTCGGTTTTGCACCGACACCAACACGGATGCGGATAAATTTTTCAGTTCCAAGGCGGCGAATGATATCCTTGATCCCGTTATGTCCGCCTGCACTGCCCTTTTTGCGGATACGAAGCTGCCCAGGCTCCAGATCGATATCATCGTAGATCACGATCAGCTCTGTCTCCGGATCGATCTTGAAATAGCCGGACATCTCCTGGATCGGACCGCCGCTTAAATTCATATAGGAAAGCGGTTTCATCAGAATAGCTTTTTCACCGCCGATGATACTTTTTCCATACATGGCATTAAATTTTACGCCGCCCTGCGGGATATTATGCTTCTCCACAAGACAGTCAACGGTGTCAAAGCCCATATTGTGGCGTGTAGCCTCATACTGCTTTCCCGGATTTCCCAAACCTGCAATTAAATACATAAAAACTCCTCAGCTGTAATCTACCTATTTCAATGTCAGGCCTTCTTATGCCTTAAGGCATACAAATGCTCTGATCGTATCAGTTGAAATATACCATCTCATCAGCAAGTGGCTCACAAACTTCTACATGCTCTGCGTAAAGTACGATTCCCTCTCCCTGATATTCCATTCTCTTCTCAAACGCAACCTTCGCAGTAACATCCACCCACTGGCCTTCTGCGATCTTCGGAGCAAAAGCGCTCTTGCAGATGTAACCAAGAAATGTAGTATCATCTGCACAGCATGTCATGGCTGTTCTTCCGGGAACAAAGAATTTGCTTCCCATTCCATGCGGCTTCAGGGCACGTGCTTTAAAGTGAACGGTTTTTCCGACATAGCGGTCCGGATGATCCATGGAATCCACAAACCAGATACCATAATCCTCCGGAAGGATATCGATCACCGGCGCATCAATATCAAATGGCATCTCATCCTCAAAAAGATCACCAAGCTCGCCCTCTTCATCCTCAAAGATGATCTCCGCACGCTGGTTCACCACCTTGATGCTTCTTCTGTAAGAAGGAAGCGGATCGTTCTCCTGGCAGCGGTTAAAGATAACCATATCCGCATTGCGGACCATGTCCATAAAAAGGGACTTCATATTCGCCATATAGACTTGGAATGTGCTTGCATCCACACAGGTGATATGCTGCTCCACGCCCCAGCCTTCCGGTTTTTCCATTTCTTCGAATTTACTTACCAGCCACATGCCATTATACTCAATGATCACCCGCTCCGGCTGATGCAGGATCTCCATTGCCGCAAGTCGTTCCGGTGTAAGCTCTTCCTCACTGTCAATGCTCTCCACAACGGTATTGCACTGTTTCAGTGCTTCCTCATCATATTCTTCCTCACCCTCTTCACAAAGGATCAGCAGTGTTTTTCCATCGATCTGAAAGTAATCCTGCTGCAGGGTAAAGCTCAGGAAAGAGGTCTTGCCGCTTTCCAGAAAACCTGTGATCAGATAAACGGGTACTCTGGTCTCTTCCATAAATCCATCCTATCAGATACTGTATGATTTAATGTACAGTATCTGTTTCCTTTCTGTAACAATCTATATCTGTATTCCGCTTTGGCTTTGCGTCAAAACGGACATTTATTTTATCATATGCTTTATGCGATCCCGAAAAGCTCCTCCAGTGCATGCTCGTCAAGCTTAGAACCGATCACGCACAGACGGCCTGTATATTCCGGTGCACCCTCACGGATCTCAGTTTCTTCCGGAACCATATCAAAATAGATCCATGTTCCGTCTTCTGCCGGAAGCATTCCCTTTGCACGGAGGATGATACCGTATTTATCAGACTCGGAAAGTGCCTCAAGGATCTTCTCAAGTCCCTCACGTGTATATTTTTTAATAGTCTCACGGCCCCAGCTTGTGAAGACCTCATCTGCATGATGATGGTGGTGGTCATGTCCACAGCCACACTCTCCGTCGTGGTGATGGTGATGCTCATGCTCTTCATGATCATGGCCGCAGCCACACTCTCCGTCGTGGTGATGATGATGCTCATGCTCCTCCTCAAGCATCTCCTGCTCCAGGGATACCGGATGCTCCATAACCTCTACCAGTTTCTTACCGTCAAGATTCTCGATCGGAGTTGTAATGATAGCAGCATCCTTATTCAGGCTGCGGAGAAGCTCCAGGGACTCCTGAACCTTTTTCTCACTTGCAATATCGGTACGGCTCATGATGATAGCACCTGCATACTGGATCTGGTTATCAAAGAACTCACCGAAGTTCTTCATATACATTTTGCATTTTTTTGCATCAACAACAGTTGTATAGCTGTTCAGTTTAATGTCAACCTCGTCCTGAACACCCTGTACAGCCTTGATAACGTCAGAAAGCTTACCAACTCCTGATGGCTCGATCAGGATCCTGTCCGGATCATATTTGGTAACAACCTCTTTCAGAGAGGTTCCGAAATCTCCTACCAGAGAGCAGCAGATACATCCGGAATTCATCTCACGGATCTGGATCCCTGCCTCTTTCAGGAAGCCGCCGTCAATACCGATCTCACCGAACTCGTTCTCGATCAGAACTACCTGCTCACCCTGAAATCCATCCTTCAGAAGCTTTTTGATCAGAGTTGTTTTTCCGGCGCCAAGGAAACCGGAGATAATATCAATTTTAACCATTTTGTATACACTCCTTTTAACGTAGTTTGACCAGGAAGTATTATACCCCCTGGTTGTATCCTGTTATGCTCATGATGACAGAGAAAAAAATACCTGTTTCTGTATCTGCTGTCATTATATCCATTTTACAAAACAGACATTCCTATTCTGCTTTATATTCAGATTAATAGAGGGATGTGAAAAGCTCACATCCCTGAAAATCGTTCTTCCTATCAGCCGTTGATCATAAAGCTCATAAGCTTGTCGATATCCTCTTTCTCTGCTGCAACGATCTCAAGCTCCGGGATCTCACCAGCGGAAAAGATGTTTGCAAGAGATACATACTGGGAAAGCTTGGATTTCAGGTTCAGTCTGTCTCCCTCTCCTGTTACAAGCTCTACTCTACCCTTGCAGCTGTCAATTACCTCAAAAAATTTATCAATATCTGTAATATGTGTTACTTTCATTTTAAAAATCTCCTTTCTTATTAAAGGGCTGTTCTTAACTCTTTCCGTTAGATTATACCCCAGTGTTTTTAAAAAAGCAATCCCTGCCGGGCAAAAACACTTCACAGATATTCTCTACGGATCTATATATATTTCGTCATATTTCTTCAATTTCAACGGTACAGTCTTTTCTTCCTTTGTTCCATTTCATGAGATAAACCTTAAATCCCAGAGAATCTCTGGCAATGGTAAACGGTTCTTCCCTGAGTACTTCGGATCCCATACCCTGCTCGTTCAGCTCTGCCTGCTTTGTCCTGGCTTTTTCTGTAAGAACTCTAAGCTCTTCATCGGCTTCTTTTCCAAAAGAACGATTCCCATATCCGGATGAAGCTTCCCGCAGCTTTTCAGAAAGGCACATCGTTACCTGGATGTGTTTTGTACGGTGAAGCATTCCTGCCAGTTTCCGTGCTACCCATTTAAACGGAAGTTTCCGGTAAATTTCAAGCCACCTGACAAAAGTACGGTCTCCTGCCTGCCTTGCGATCTCTCCCATTACCTCAAATGCCTTTTCCGAGGGAATCCACGGATTTTCCCTGGGAACAATATACTTTTCCGGAACAGCCGGATAACAGCAGTAATTCAATGGCGGAAATTCCACCAGTGCAGAAAGCTTCTCCTCCAGAGCGTTGCAGCTGTCCCCGCCTATATAATCATATTTGTCGCGGAGGATCGCCAGGCGATATTCCAGCTGCCGTAAATATTCATATCCTTCTACCCAGAAATGACCGATCCGGCTATAATCGTAGAGATATTTTTCCAGAGACAGGGTTTCAAAAAACAAAGTCACCACCGAATCATCCTGGTGGACCACAAGGATGTATTCTCTACCCTGCCGGCTTAAATCTGCCAGGATCTCGCCCTCGTAATCCGGTTTGTATACACCTGTCATACGGGCATTTCCAAAAACAAGAAAGCTTTCTACCGCATCATTCATAAGATACACAAGACGGATTTCGCCGTTTTTTACATAAGAATCCACTCTGTACATATTGTCATCGGACTTTTCCGCAATTGCTTCCGAAAAAGCACTTTCTGAAGCTGCTTTCTGATCCTGCGGATCTTTCTCATCATTCACTGCCACCAGTTCAAACTGATCTTCTCCAAGCAGCTCTGCTAGCTTCTGAAAGGTATCTGGCAGCTCTTCAAAGGCCTTCTCTGAGACATATCTCTCCGGTGCTGTTTTTCCTGCAGTATTATTTCCAGTATCCATCAATTACCTCTTTATTCAGTTTCTCCCCAATAACGATCATGATCTCCTGTCCCAGCTTTGCCGGCTGGATGCAGATCTCATGGCGGGTAGCATTCAGCTCCAGCCACTGTCCATCTTCTTTTCTGAGAAAACCTTTTACGCGAAAAACATCTCCGCAGGATGGATCATTCAGGATCCTTTCTGCAGTTTCATGAAGTTCCTCCTCGCTTTTATGAACGTTCATAAAAAACAGAGAATCAAATCCGCCGCCTTCCGCATAGGATTCCTTCACGTAATCCTCTGCCACATACCCGCAATCCAGGATCTTTTCCAGGTCTGTGTCTGTGAGATCATCCCAGTTTCCGGTGAGGATCTCACTGTCCAGACAGCGCCTGCACTGGATCTGGCCAAGTGCACGGTTGAGATGCTCTTTTGTGCTGCTGATCTCTTCCACCGTGGCTTCCTGGCTCCTGCTCAGTAATACATAGCCTGCATCTGCCACCTCGGAAGCCAGCAGATAATCCGCTTCCGCAGAAAGATCCTCTGCCAGCTTCGCATCCACAATGGCGATCACATTTCCGATCTCATACCATTTATCCAACGGTTCCTCATGGAGAGCGTCAAAGAACTCATCCACATCAAAGATTCCGGATGGTTCTACGATGACACGGTCGTAACCGCACATTCCCATGGCGATCAGCTTTGTCTTAAATCGCCGTCTGTGACAGTCCGCATCACAGCCCCCGGAAACCATCTCCAGCTCACAGTTGTCTCCCATCAGATCCTGAAGCAGCATCATATCCACATTCACTGCCCCGAAATCATTTTCCAAGATCCCGATGTTCATGCCTTTTTTCAGAAGATAGGAGGCATATTTTTTTATAAATGTTGTCTTTCCGGATCCGAGAAATCCGGTTATCAGATCGATCTTTATCATATTTCTTCCTTTACCTTATCAACTCTCCGGAGCATACAGTAAAATAAATGCGAATATATGCTTTACTTATGTTCCGGTCATATTTCAATAATCTCCTGCCCGACAAATGCCGGACTGCTATCAGTATATAATCTTTTTTCCGCAAAGAAAAGAGGCGGTCCTGAAAAATCCTCTCAGAACTGCCTCTTTCCGGCTATTTTATCTTTTTATAAACATATATGAAGATTACTTTGTAAACAGATCTACCAGATCCTGACCATCATTATAGCCCTGTTTTTTCAGTTCCTGAACAAACCAGTCATCTACACCGTCTACTGCTTTCTTAAAGGAATCGATATCCATGTCCTTTTTCTCTGTGAAGGTCACACCGTTTTTGTCTGCCCAGCGTGCTTTGATCTCATCATCACTGGAACGGTTGATGTAACGCTCATACTCAACAGCTTTCTGACCACACTCGTCAACAACAGCCTGCTGCTCCGGTGTCAGCGCATCATAAATATCCTGGTTGATGCAGAAGAACAGGCAGTCATAGATTGCATCCCACATGGAGCAATATGGCTGTACCTCCTGTACACTGGCTGCATCGATGGCGGGCAACGGATTCTCCTCGCCCTCTACCGTATTCTGCTGAAGTGCTGTATAGGTCTCGGACCAGTTCATATTTGTAGCATCTGCCCCCCATCTCTTATAACACTCCATAAGAAGATTAGAGCCTGCTACACGAACCTTCAGATTCTTCATATCATCTACAGATTTTACCTCATGCTTGCTGTTTGTCAACTCACGGAATCCGTTCTCTGCAATACCCATGCAGTGAAGTCCGTAGCCGTTAAGGATCTCCTTCAGCTTGTCTCCGGCCTCTCCGTCAAACTTCGCATCTGCATCATCATAGGAATCATAGATGAACGGCAGGGATACCACATTGAAGCGTGGATCAAATGCAGAATAGATCAGATTGGAATGCATGGAGATCTGTACCGGGTCTCCGTTCATCAATGCCTGGATTCCCTCGGACTGATTTCCGTTTGTCAGCTGATCCGCTGCGTAAATGTTAACCTTGACCTTTCCTCCGGTAGCCTTTTCCATGAGTTCACCGAACTTACGTCCTCCATCAGCCCAGGTACTTGTCTCCGTTGTGGAGCATGCAAAGTTCCAGGTTGTCTCAGGCCAGTTCAGATCACTGTAATCCTCCACGGTATCTACCGAATCCTCTGTAAACAGATCTACAAGATCCTGTGCATCGTCATAGCCTGCACTCTTAAGCTCCTTTACAAACCAGTCGTCGATTCCGTCTACTGCTTTCTTGAAGGAATCGATATCCATATCCTCTTTCTTTGTAAAGGTCACACCGTTGCTCTTCTCCCAGCGGCTCATGATCTCCTCGTCGCCGGAACGGTTGATATAACGCTCATACTCAACAGCCTTCTGGCCTGCCTCATCAACAACCTGCTGCTGTTCCGGTGTCAGGCTGTCATAGATATCCTGGTTGATACAGAAGAACAAACAATCATAGATTGCATCCCACATGGAGCAGTACGGCTGTACCTCCTGTACACTGGCTGCGTCGATCGCAGGCAACGGGTTCTCCTCACCCTCTACCGTATTCTGCTGAAGTGCTGTGTAGGTCTCAGACCAGTTCATATTTGTGGCATCTGCCCCCCATCTCTTATAGCATTCCATAAGAAGGTTGGAACCGGCCACACGAACCTTCAGGTTCTTCATGTCGTCTACTGTTTTTACTTCATGCTTGCTGTTTGTCAGCTCACGGAAACCGTTCTCTGCGATTCCCATACAATGAAGTCCGTACTCACCAAGGATCTCTTTCAGCTTTTCTCCGGCCTCACCGTCAAATTTTGCATCTGCGTCATCGTAGGAATCATAGATAAACGGCAGGGATACTACATTGAATCTCGGGTCAAATGCAGAGTAGATCAGATTGGAATGCATGGAGATCTGTACCGGGTCTCCGTTCATCAATGCCTGGATTCCCTCGGACTGATTTCCGTTTGTCAGCTGATCTGCTGCGTAAATATTAACCTTGACTTTTCCGCCGGTTGCTTTTTCCATAAGCTCACCAAACTTACGTCCTCCGTCAGCCCAGGTACTTGTTTCAGTTGTAGAGCATGCAAAGTTCCATGTCATCTCCGGCCAGTCAAGATCACTGTAATCCGCGATGGTATTAAAAGAATCACTTCCGTCTCCGGAATCCTTGGAACTCTGGCTTTCTGTGTCAGAAGACTGGTCTCCTGTATAGGAGCCCTCTTTTGCAAGAGCCTTCGGAAGAGCTGTGGAAACAGCCGGAATATAAGTGATGATCAGAAGAACTGCAACGGATGCAGCGATCATCGGCATAACTGCTCTGGAGATCTGCTGAAGAGTAACCTCCAGACCTTTTTTGATCTTGATACTGATGGCAACGAAAAGATTTACACCTACCGGAGGTGTTACCTGTCCGATCGCAAGGTTAACTGTTGCCATAACACCGAATGCTACCACATCATAGCCCAGAGCCTTACATACCGGAAGCATGATCGGTACAAAAATGTACATCGCAGAGTTTGCATCAATGAAGCATCCTGCGATCAGGAAAATGATGTTTACGATCAGAAGGAAGGTAAACTGATTATGTGCAATGCCGGCAAGAAGCTCAGATGCCGCATTTGCAATACCAAACTTGGTACATACAAAAGAGAACAGGGAAGCACTTGCTACGATCAGCATGATTCCGCCGGTTGTCTTTGCAGAGTCCACAAGAATGTCAAACAGATCTTTGAGCTTAACCTCACGGTAGATCACCATACCAACAAACAGACCGTAAACAACAGATACGGCTGCAGCCTCAGTTGGTGTAAAGATACCACCGTAAATTCCCCCGAGGATGATAACCGGCATCAGGAATCCCCAGAATGCATCTTTAAATGTATCCCAGCGCTCTTTTGCGGAAGCTTTTTCACGGGATGGCTGAATGTTATGTTTCTTTGCCTCGATCATAACGATGATCACAAGAGCAACACCCATCAGAAGTCCCGGAACGATACCAGCCATAAACATATCTGCAATAGATACACCTGTGATGGAAGCGTATACAACGAATGCGATACTCGGCGGTATGACAATAGCGATGGAACTGGAAGTTGCCATCAATGCCGTGGAAAACGGTGCGGAGAAACCTCCCTGCTCAACCATAGCCGGGATCAGAACTGCTCCAAGTGCCGCAACCGTTGCAGGACCGGAACCGGAGATCGCTCCGAAGAAGCAGGCTACGATAACACATACAATGGCGATACCGCCCTTTTTATGTCCTACGCAGGTATCTACGAAGTTGATCAGTCGTTTGGAAATACCGGCTTTTGCCATAATGTTTCCGGACAGAACAAAGAACGGGATAGCAAGAAGCAGGAATTTACTGATTCCAGAGTACATATTTGTAGCTACGATCGTCAGAGATGTACCGGAATAAAGGATGGCACATACAGATGACAGACCTAAGCAGATCGCAATGGGAAGTCCCAGGATCAGGAAAACAAAGAAGGAGATAAATAAGATTGCACTGATCATTTATTTGTCCTCCTTTTCATCATCTTTTTTCAGGCAGAAGTCGAGGCAGTACTCAATAAAATGAAGGATCATACAGCCTGCTCCGATCGGCACGAAGGACCAGAAGATCCACTCCGGCCAGTTCAATACGAAAGTTCTCTTGCCGTTTGCCAGCTGTGTAAGAACTTTGTCCATTCCATATTTAAATAAAATTGCGGAAAAAACAATGCTCAGGACCGTGATCAGGATCACAGATGGTTTTTCCAGTTTTTTCGGAAGACGGTCCGTAACCAGTGTCAGACTTACCAGTCCTCCTTTTTCACGGCAGGCAAGTGCTGCTGCCAGAAGTGTGATGAGAACAAACACCGCTACAACAAGCTCTTCTGTAAAAGACCATGAGCGATGGATGACCTTACGGGAAAATACATTTCCCACAGTCAGCACAAGGATCAGCAGTGTGGAAATGACCAGTACGATTTTTTCTACTGCTGCAAGTGCATTCATGAGTTTTTTGTACACTTTCATACTCTTTCCCCTTTTGTATATTTTTCCGGTTTCAGATCCTTACCCCGTGGTTTAAAATGTTTTGGATAAAAAAAATCCGTCCCCTTTCAGGGACGGATATAAAATTCCGCAACCACCCTGTTTCTCCATTGAAACAAGCACGATTCTGCAACGTACCGGCATACGCGACTTCTGTAACGGGAAGCACCCGTGAAAACCTACTTACTTGTCTGAAACTTTCGGCTTTCCTTCTCAGGGATGATATTCAAGGCAGTTCCGACGCTGCATCACACCAGTCACAGCTCTCTGAAGACGGTTCCTCTGTCTTTACTGATTCCCTTCATGGAATTTACTTCTGTTATGTGTTAACTCTTTAATGAGTTAAACCAATTCTAACTCTGTTTGTTTTGATAGTCAAGTTTTTTTTTCAAAAACTCCTTCAGGCGTTCTTTCCTTCTCCGGCGAAGTACTCCTTCACAAGCTTTACAACCACACCGGAAAGCAGGAATACTGCGATCAGGTTAGGGATCGCCATCAGACCGTTGAAGGTCTCTGCGATACTCCAGAGAAGTCCAAGGTCAACAGTTGCGCCGATGATCGCTACCAAAGAGTACAGTACCATAAAAGGTCTGATAGCTTTTTCCTTAAAAAGGAACTCCGCACATCTGGCTCCGTAAAGTCCCCATCCAATGATAGTGGAAAATGCGAAGCAGCACATGGCAACTGCTGTAAAGATGGAAACCCAGTTTCCGTATGTACTGGTAAAACCGCTGATGGTAAGCTCCGCTCCTGCTGCTGCGCCATAACCAACCGGCACCCCGCTGCAGAGGATGACAAGCGCTGTCAGCGTACAGATCACGATCGTGTCCGTGAATACCTCAAAGATCCCGAAAAATCCCTGTTTTACAGGTTTTCTGGTGTCTGCACAGGCATGTGCGATGGAACCGGTACCAAGACCTGCCTCATTGGAAAAAATACCTCTGGAAACACCTTTTTTCATACTCATGAAAAAGCTTCCTACTACGCCGCCTGTCACAGATGCCGGATTAAATGCGCCTCTGATGATAGCGCTGAAAACACCCGGAACATTTTTCCAGTTGATGATAACTACACCGACGGCAAGAATAATATAAAACAATGCCATAAACGGTACCAGCTTTTCTGTAACCTGGCCGATCCTTTTGATTCCGCCAAGCAGGATCATTGCCACAAGAATCGCAAGGATGATCCCCATAACAAGGTTTACCGTAGAAGTATTGTCTGCAGCGATCACATTGTAATTGATCAGTGCAGAATCAATAGCTGTTGTAATGGTATTAACCTGGGTTGCATTTCCGGTTCCGAAAACAGTAAGCACACCAAAAGCGGAAAACAGATATGCCAGCCAGTGCCAGTGTTTTTTTAGACCATTCTTAATGTAATACATTGGTCCTCCAACCAGATCTCCGTTGGCATTGGTTTCGCGGAAATGTACCGCAAGTGTTACTTCTGAAAACTTTGTACACATTCCAAGAAGTGCGGAAATCCACATCCAGAATACGGCTCCCGGTCCTCCGATGGCAATAGCACCTGCCACACCTGCAATATTTCCCGTTCCCACGGTAGCAGCTAACGCCGTACAAACAGCCTGAAACGGTGTCAGACTTCCATCGGAAGCTTCTCTTTTCCGAAGCATACGTCCGATAGTGACCCTGATGGCATAGGGAAATTTCCGAATCTGGAGAAAATTCGTGCGGATACTTAAATAAAGACCTACACCAATAATACAGATCATCGCAGGAACGCCCCAGATAAAATTGTTTACGGCAGCATTCACTGATTCAATAACAGATAACATTCTATAATCCTTCCCTTATTTAATTTTGTCTTTTTGGATTGTACGTTTGTCTGTACAAAAAGACGATTCGTTAGATTATATCACATTTTTTGTCGAATGTATAAGAGAAAAGCTTTATAATTTTACTATGATAAAGAAAGGAAGTGAATAAAAGCTACCAATCCTGTTGTTAAATATGTGATACACATGTAGTAAAAATACTTATCTGTGATCAATATCATTTTCCGTATCGTCCAGGAATGTAAATATATATCCCCAGTATTTCTCCAGGATCTTACCTCTGCTTCCATAGATCTCATGCTTTGTTCCGATCATATGGATATAATCACAGCTTGTTTTTCCCTGGCGATTGATCTTTCCGGCAAAATTTTTCAGGGCACGGACAGACACCAGATCTTCAGTCTGGGCCTGAATGAGCAGCATTGGTGCCGTATATTTTTTCCATCCGTAGAGACGCAGATACCAGCTCATTTCCGCAGAAGCCCAGAGCCAGCCGTAGGATGGAGACCAGGTCTGGAGCTCCTTATGTTCTGCACGGAGATTTTTGTATCGCTCGTATCTTGGTTTTGATGTTGCGGAGCTTGTCTCAAAAGAACCGCTGCCATCGTAAGGCTTTCGGCCAGCTACATATTCCTCATCTTTTCCGAAAATGCATTTCTCCAGAGCTATGCCGGTGGCTGCCGGCCACGGAACATTATCTGTAAGAGGACGGATCATCGGAGAAGAAAGGATCACCTTGTGAAACCAGTCCGGCTCCCAAGCTGCAGCAATACCACCGATGGCACCACCCATGGAATGTGCATACAAGTTAAGTGACAGATCCGGATGTGCTTTCTTTATGTAGCGGCATGCTTTCAGAAAATCGCGGATATATCTTCTCCATGTATCGATGTGGACCAGAGACGGGTCTGCGGTAAGACGATAGCTGCGGCCATGACCGCAATGCTCCGGAATATATACATGATAGCCTTCCTTAAGAAAATAATAGGCCACTTCATCATATTTTACTGCTGATTCTGTGAATCCGTGGCTGATGACTACCACACCTTTAGGCATATCAATATCAGACAGATACTGCAGCATATGGATCTTACCTGTGATCCGTTTGCTTTCGTTACGAAACGGATAATCCGCACCCGGTACATAAAGTTCCCTTCTGTGAGACAGAAGATATGGCGTTACGATATTTTTCATGGTTTCTTCGTATTCATTTTCATGTATGATCTGCATATTGGTTAAAAACCTCCCTTGCTTTTACTGTATTGCTTTTTTGCTTCTCCCAAACTCTGCTTTTCAAAACCCTTCCATGTTGTCACAGCTGTTTTCTTACAGGATAACAGAATTCACTCCTCCAGGCAATCCTTTTCAGACCATTTTGCTCTTTAATTTCCATTAAAAAATGCCCGAACATTTTGATATGTACCGGGCATTTCTTCTATTATTTAATAAAATCTCACAATATCTTCCACATCTTTACGTTTCGGTCTTGCAGGCTCTTCGGCTGCTTTTCCGATGGCGATCACTGCCATTACCGTTTCTGTTTCCGGAATGGAAAGGATCTCACGGAGCTTATCTCCGGCACGAAGTCCCATGATCAGGGTTCCATATCCAAGCTCCTTTGCCTTCAGGATCAGATTCTCGTTCTGAAGTCCCAGATCATAGCAGCCCCAGCCGTTTCCAAGCTCATTATCCGGTGTTCCATCTTTCTGAAATCCGGCATGGTTATGTACAAAGGTTGTAACGATCAGGGATGCATTCTCTGCTTTTGCCTGGTTCATTTCCGGAAGACATTCTCTGCTGACCTTCTCCACCATCTCTTCGGACATTACACAGTAATATCTTCCGGTCTGGGAGTTTTTCCAGCTAGGTGCTTCCTGAGCGGCCCGGATCACTGCAAGAAGATCTTCTTTTGTGATCCTGCTCTCCGGGCTGTATTTACGGATGGTCCTTCTCTCTTCGATCAGTTTCTGAAATTCCATATTTTTCCTCCTTACTGTCCGGTGCAGGATCTGCTTCCGGATCCTGCAGTTATTCCGGCATGGATTTTTATGTTCACACTTTTTATGGAGCTATTTTAACACAATGCCGTATTGAAATCAATTTCAAAACTCCGGCATCGTTACTGTTCATTCTGCGACCGTTACTGTTCACTCCGTTCTCAGCAACACGTTTCAAAAAATATTGCCTGGGAACAATAACTGCAATACCACTTATGAAGATTTTTTTTGATTTACCACATAAATTCCCACACAGACAAGAAACAGTGCGATGAGACTTCCCATATTAAATGCCTGACGTACCTCTCCCAGAACCAGTGCAGACAGGATCACACTGAACAAAGGATTTACAAAACCAAAGATCGCTACCCTGGATACATCATTCCAGGCAAGCAGCACTGACCACAGTGTATAGGCCACTGCAGACACCATTGCCAGATAAAAGATGATCCCGATACCGGCGGCATTTACCACTCCGAAATGTCCTCCCATCCCTTTTCCGATCAGGAACAGAATGATCCCGCCCATGGTAAACTGCGTTCCGCTGAGTATCACCGGAGATACCTTTCTGGAAAAAATATTGATCAGCACCGTGGACATTCCGTAAGAAAACTGCGCAATCAGAATAAATCCTTCTCCTGTAAGCCTAAAACCTGCATCCAGAGAATTTCCCATGAGATTGATCACGACCACGCCGGCAAAACCGAGGATACAGCCGAGCATCTTTCGCCCGGTCATTTTTTCCTTGTGAAAAACAAGGCAGGACAGCAGGATCGCAATAAAATTCCCAAGACCTGTGATAATAGCGCCTTTTACACCGGAGGTATGTGCCACACCTATATAAAAGAAGAAATACTGACATACCGTCTGAGCCATACATACCGGCACCGCATATTTCAGAACAGTTCGATCCGGAAGCAGAACCTTGCACTCGCGCAAAGATGCAAAGATCAGTACAAGGATTCCTGCCAGTGCAAAACGCACACCTGCAAAAACGATCTGACTTGCCGTATCTGCAGAATCCATCTGCATCAGACGGTATCCTGTCTTGATCAGCGGGATCGCACTCCCCCAGAGAAGACAGCAGACGCAGGCAAGCGCTGCTACCACCCAGGTTTTTTTTAATATTGTTTTTGTTTGTTCCATTTGTTTATTCTCTCTTTCTCAAAACTTCTTCCATCTGACTGATCACAGCTTTTATTTCATTTATTGCACTGATACTTACGTCCTGGAAATCAAGCTTTTTCACCTTTCCGTATAATTCCGCCTCATAAGCGCTGGCTTTCTCTTCATCTTTATCCTTGTATCGGGCTTTTCCGATCAGCCAGGCACTGGAATCCGCACAGTCCGGATATTCCGTATTTCCCCGGATCAGAAAATCCTCTGAAGCTTCCGTCAATGCTGTTTTCAGTTTTTCTGCTTTATCCAGAAATTCTTCCGTTGTCTGCGGATAATGTTCTTTTATATAGAGGAGATTTTTATGAATACAGGTGGCACTTTTTTCCATTAGTTTCCGTTCTTCCGGATCTTTGAAATTATCATATTCCCCAGGCCGGACTTCCCATCCGCGGATGGATTTGCTTAATTCCATCAGCCAGTATACATGACGGGAAATATCGTCCGGAAACATAAAATACGTAGAAAATTCATGATCGATCATAGGTGCAAGACTTATGATCCCGCCATCTTTATCACAGAGAAATGCTACATTTTCATAATGATAATTCTGGTCTCCCTTCAGGACAGAGATCAGTACCTGCATGGCAAGCTGTTCCGCCATTTCCTGATGCTCCTGCAAAAAATCAGCTTCAAAAATATCTCTATAATCATAAAACATCTGGCAATAGTTTACATAATTATCTATATCTACCTTTTCATCCGGATATTTCCTGAAAAACTCCAGAAGATTCAAAAGGGATTCCCCTTCTTTATAGGCCATGGGTACTGCCGTTCCGTAGTCAAGATATTTTTCATTTACTGCCTCATACCCTTCACAGATGGCCAGTTCATACCTGGGCGCAGGCATAAAATATTCATTAATGATCGTTGACCAGAACACCTCTGCATAAGCATATAGTGGCGTGGAAAATGGTTTGGATTTCGTCAGTGGCTTGAAAATCATATTTCCAGGAAATATGGGGAAATGTTTTTCCCCGCTTACCACGCCTACAGCTTCAGACTTAAGATTTCCGATTCGATTTTTGTATTGATAGTGTCTGACTTTATAATACATAGCAGTCATATCGTATTGCCTTCCCCTTCAATGTATAAGACGGCTCCCGGCCGGCAAGACATTCACTTTTCAGCGGACGCTTGACGATGATCTTATCCGGATTTGCTCTGATAGCTGCATCAAAAAGATCCTTTTCCCCGGAACACGGTGGTTCCAGCTTCTGGATCAATTGAAGTTTCTTGTTGATCAGGCTGGATTTCTGTCTTGCCGGAAACATGGGATCCAGATAGATCACGTCTACAGGATCAAGAAGCTTTGACATACCTTCTACACTGTTTCCCTCGATCACCTTCATACGACCGGCAATATCTTTCAGATCCATATTTTTCTTGGCACGGCGAATGGCATCTTTAAGAAGGGCTGCGATCACCGGATTCTGCTCGTACAGCGTCACCTCATAGCCCTGGGCTGCCAGAAGAAAGGCATCCTCACCCATTCCTGCCGTAGCATCGATGGCCTTCCTTCCCTCCTTATCTGACTTCACCGCCTTCACCAGCATCTCATGCTGAAGTCTGCCTCTGGTAACTCTGTGAAGCATCGTCTCCACAAAATCCCCCTGATAGGTCAGCCCGAAACCGGACAGCGAAACGCCCCTGGAATCAAACCGCACCGTCAGAAAATCTCCCGGCTTATCCTGAAGCTGCGCTCCGGTCCTCCTGCAAAAGGCTTCCGCCATATCTCTCTGTCCGCCCTTTCCAAGACAGACTGCGATTTTATCATTCATTTCCTGATTCTCTCTTTCATGACTCTTTTTCATAAGCTCTTTCATTCTACAATTTTACAAAAGAAATTGCAATTCATCTCAAAAAAAGATGTCCGCAGACGTACCAAAATACGCTGCGGACATCCAATGTCTGATCCATAGTCAGGCGGTTACTTAATGCTTGCTGTCCTAAAACAGAAGATGAAGTCCCATTGCAATGATCCACATATATGCACAGGTCTTTGGGATCATCAGGCTTCTTATTGTCCGCACTCTGGATCCTTTCGATCAGACCTCTGCTCTCCAGATTTTTCAGAGAAGAGGACACGTGGGATTTCGTCGACTTACGGACCTTAACGATCTCAGCCGTATATTTATTTTGAATTTCTCTTTCCTTTTCTGACTTTGATCCTGCGGATCATCCTTCGGATCAGAAATACCACAAGCACAATGATCACAATAAAGATCAGACAAATACCTGCGATCATTGCCGAAAACTTATTCGGCTGCTTCACCAGATCAATGATATTTCTGCTGTCCTCCACAACCTTACGTCCATGTGTCGTCTCATAATATTCCGGCACATTGGCAATTCCGTCGCCGTCTGTATCCTCAAAGGACTGCATATATCTTGCGATCGCATCCCAGGCCTTTAATTCCCTGTCATCCTCCATGATCGCCTGATCTTCCAGATTTTCAATGGGATTCCCATCCCTGTCCTTCGGTTCAAGAGACAGCAGTCCATAGGACATTTTCATCACAGAACCAAGCATCTGGCCAGTATACAGATCTGTCACGACATGATACAGCTTATCATCCTGGATCTCGATCCGCTCTCCGTCTGCCCTGGTGAGATAACAATCTGTCACCTTATTCAGGATCATCCGATGTGGATTGTATGCAAAATTCAATCCACTGCAATATAACCTTGCCGTTGTCATAAAATCCGATACAGAAGCGTCCACCTCCGCTGCCAGCTTCAGCTCTTTTCCGGTCAGGTATGCACTGATCAGCGGATATCCGGCAACACCGTCCTTTCCGATTCCCAGTGAAAAGGAATTAAAAACATCCTCTACTGTGATATCGCCCTTTGTGTATGTATCCCGCACGGTTCCGCTTGGAACAACGGCTACATCAACCGGATCACCATCATAATACTCGGAATTCTCCACTGCATATATGTATGCATCGGACATGATATCACCAAGATTCAACTCTTCGTGCTTCGTGCCCATTTCTTCCAGACTGTTGAATTCAACATCATTTTCAGCAAGAACCTCTTCCCTTGTATAGCCGAAATCGGCAAGATAATTCTTATCCACCGTATCCATCAGGGCATCGATCTGTTCCTGTGTCGCCTGGTCCGGTTTTACATCCTCAGAAACAGGGATCAGCTCATAGGATGTCAGCTCCCACCGTCCGTCCTGTTTCTGTGTCATGGAAAGTGATCCCAGATTTCTTCCGTATTCGCCGCAGGATACGATATATGTATTCCCATGCTGAATTGCCTCTTTCAGCTCTGAATGCGTATGTCCGCTGATGATCAAGTCGATATCCGGCACCTCTTTTGCAAGAATCTCATCCTCCGATTTGTTCTCATCCTCCCAGGTTCCTCCATGGGACACACAAGCGATCATATCCACTTTTTCATTTTTTCGGATCTCTTCTACCGTCTGTTTTACGGCCTCAACCGGATCCTTGAACTTTAATTCACAGGTCGGTGCACATTCCAGGGCATCCTTACCGAACACACCGACTACCGCAGCCTTTACATCTCCTTTTTGAACTACTACATAATCCTTCACACCGTAGGCTTCAAATGCCGACCGGATCTGCTTCTGACCATCGCTTAATCCATCCTGCTCCATGCTGTCCCAGTCCACGTTGCACACTACCAGTGCCGGCACTGTCTCACCGGAAGCCTTCGCAGCCTCCAGCATATTTGCCAGTCCCTTTGAACGATAATCATATTCATGATTTCCCAGAGTCGTCACATCATACCCCAGATATCCCAGCATCCGAAGCTCTGCCGCCTCCGTTTCGTATACGGTCTGGATCAGGGTTCCCATGGAAAAATCGCCGCCATCCAGCACCAGGGTGTCCGGATCTTCCTGCTTCTTTTCATCGATCAGGGTTTTGATCCTTGCAAATCCGCCAACCTCTTTTTGCTCTCCATCTACGATGGTTGAAAAGCTGTTCAAATGCGAATGTGTATCATGGCTGAACAAAACATCGATCTGTTTTGCCTCGGCTGCTTCCACCGGGACATTCCATGCAAGAGGAAGCAGCAATGCAGCAATAATCATGATCGCCAGCAGCCTTGCTGAAATTTTCTTTCGTGTTTTCATAACACTCTCCTTTTGTATATAGTTTTCTTATGCCTTTTTACAAAACCATCAATAATGTTCCCACACCGATCAAAATACATCCCATCATCGATCTTGCTGTGAATTTCTCATGCAAAAAAACAAATGCCAGTACCAGTGTGATCACGACACTCAGCTTGTCTATCGGCACAACCTTGGATGCATCGCCTATCTGCAGGGCACGATAATAGCATAACCACGAAGCACCCGTTGCCAGACCTGAAAGGGTCAGAAACAGCCAGCTTTTTTTGCTGATCGCTGCGATCCCGCCCTGGGTATTTGTGAGGAAAACCATTCCCCACGCCATAACCAACACCACCATCGTTCGAATCGCTGTTGCAAGATTCGAATTAACACCGGCAATACCTATCTTGGCCAGTATGGAGGTCAGCGCCGCAAATACAGCAGACAGCAAGGCAAACACAAACCACATAGTAACTCCCCCCTTAAATATAAGATTTTTCTTAACTATCCCAATACAAGTCCATCATATCATTTCCCCTCTGATATGTCACTATTTACAATTTCCTCTGCCGTATATTCCTCTATTTCTGTCTTTGTCACCTGTTTGATATGCTTTTTTTTCAGGCGCAGATATACAAATTCCCGAAAGATAGTATAGAACACGGAAAGCAGCGGAATGAAAACAAGCATACCTACAATTCCCATAAGGTTTCCGCCGATCGTAACTGCTGCAAGAACCCAGATCGACGGAAGTCCTACGGATTCACCCACAACATGAGGATAGATCAGATTTCCCTCTATCTGCTGCAGCACCAGAAATACTATAATAAATAAAATTGCCTGTTTCGGATTTACCATAAAGATCAAAAAGCTTCCCACCGCACACCCGATGAAGGCCCCGAAAATCGGAATCAATGCAGTAAACGCAATCAAAACTCCGATTAAAAGTGCATATGGCATCCTCAAAATACTCAGTATCACAACAAACATACAGCCGAGGATCACAGCTTCCAGACACTGACCTGCAAGAAAATTTGCAAATGTCCGATAAGTCAGAGAACAGACTTTAAGGAAAGCATCTGCCTTTTTCTTTGGGAGAAAGGCAAAAAATACTTTTCGGATCTGCACATGCAGCTTCTCCTTCTGAAAAAGAACATAGCAGGCAAATGAAAAAGCAATAAAAAAGGTTGCCAATCCACTGACTATGGAACCCACTGCTGACATTGTGGTATTCATCATATTTCCTGCACCGTTTCCAAGAAGGCTTATCCCCCACTTGATCGCCTGATCCGGATTAAACTGTACCTGATCTACCAGCTTCATGATTTCCTGGTTATTATGGGAGAATTCCCGGATCCAGCTTTGCATCTGCGGAATAAAATCAGCGATGCTCATCATCAGAGTTCCCATTGTCCGCGTAAGCTGCGGGATCACCCCGAACATTACCAGGGCGATCACCCCTACTGCCAATATGATCGTAAGAAGCAAACTTATCGGTCTTGCCAGTTTTTCAACTGCCTTATTTTCTTTTTTTACCCTTCCAAAGATTTTCTTTTCCAAAAAGCTCATTGGCACATTAATCATAAAAGCGAGCGCCCCGCCAAGTACAAAAGGAAATGCGATCCCCCATATTGCTTTCAGCACATCGAGCACCACATCAAACTTCCACAGAGCGACCACAAGAAATGCTGTAAACACAATAAGCTCCCGGATTTTTTTTACAGATATTTTACTTATATCCACTATCATTCTCCTCTTTTTCTTAATTTCATGCGTATCCATTTAAGCAGCTGAATGATCGGAAGACTTGCAAACGCATACAGATATACACAGCCAAGCTGCATCAGATCCAACGTCTCTACTTTAAACAGGAGATGAAATCCTGGAATCGTCAGTACAACGGTAATGAGTACTGCCCCAAGTACAAATGCTCCCTGAAGCCATTTATTATTAAAGAAACGTTTTGTAAAGATAACCGGATGATCCGATTTGCAGTTGAATCCATGGAACAGACGTGCCAGACAAAGTGTTCCGAAGGCATAAGTACTGCCAAGCAGCGCACCATTCTGATGATATCCTGTCAAAAATCCGATCATCGTCATCATACCGATCACCAGTCCTTCCAGACCGATTTTACCAAGAAAATCCTTTGTCAGTATTGACTCGTCTGCTGATCTTGGTTTCTCATTCATCACCTCACTGCTGTGCGGCTCCACGCCTAACGCGATCGCCGGAAGACTGTCTGTCAAAAGATTGATAAACAGCAGATGTACCGGTGCAAAAGGAACCGGAAGTCCTGCAAGGGATGCACAAAGAACTGCCAGGATCGCACCAAAGTTTCCTGACAGAAGAAACTGGATCGCATACTTGATATTCTGATATAAATTTCGTCCGTTTTCCACTGCTTTTACAATTGTTGCAAAATTATCATCTGTAAGCACCATTGCTGCGGCATCCTTTGCGACCTCGGTTCCGGTCACTCCCATTGCAACACCAATGTCTGCCTGCTTCAGTGCCGGAGCATCATTCACACCGTCTCCGGTCATTGCCACGATCATCCCCTTCTCCTGCCATGCACGGACAATACGGATCTTGTGCTCCGGTGATACTCTTGCATACACAGAAATATTCGGGACAAATTCCTTCAGCTGCTCATCACTCATATTTTCAATATCAGCACCCTCGCAGGCCTCTGACAGATCATGTAGGATCCCGATCCTTTTTGCGATTGCCGCTGCTGTGATCTTATGATCTCCCGTGATCATGACCGGCCGGATCCCCGCTTTTATACATTCTGCAACTGCAGCCTTTGATTCTTCCCTCGGCGGATCCATCATAGCGATCAGGCCAAGAAATACCAGATGATTCTCATCTTCTGTCGTCAATACATGCTTCTCCGGAATTTCACGATAGGTAAATGCCAGTACCCGTAACCCTTCCATTGAAAATTCCTGATTCTGACGCCGGATCTTTTCTTTATCTGCTTCTGTGATTTCCCGAACTCCGTCCTTTGTCCAGATCCTGTCTGTCAGCTCCAGAAGCCGGTCAACCGCACCTTTTACGATCATCCGGTTTTCATCATCAATTCTGTGAAGTGTTGACATCATCTTACGATCACTGTCAAAGGGAAGCTCTCCTTCCCTTGGATAAAGCTTTCTTACACCAGCAGCCTCGATTCCGTACCGGCTGCCCAGATTGATCAATGCCGTTTCCGTCGGATCTCCGATCTCCACTCCATTTTCATTTGTTGAATCATTACATAAAATGCTGTAGTCTAAAAGACATCTCTGCGCCGGATCTGCTACATCAATTGCATCTGCTGTGATTCTTTTTCCATCAATATAATAATCTTCTACTGTCATTTTATTCTGTGTAAGTGTTCCGGTCTTATCCGAACAGATAACAGATACGCTTCCAAGACCTTCCACAGCCTGAAGCTTACGAATGATCGCGTGCTCCTTTGCCATCTTCTGTGTTCCGAAAGAAAGGACGATCGTCACGATGGAGCTTAAAGCTTCCGGAATCGCTGCGACTGCAAGTGCTACTGCAAACATAAATGCACTGCTGATCTTCTCACCGCGGAATACACTGATCGCAAACAGAATTCCGCAAAATATCAGGATCAGAATGGAAAGCTTCTTTCCAAAATCATCCAGATTCGCCTGAAGTGGCGTCTGTTTTTCCGAAGTTGATTTCAGAAGTCCCGCAATCTTTCCAACTTCTGTCTGCATTCCTACATTCGTTACAACTGCTCTGCCACGCCCATATGTGACAAAGCTTCCGGAAAACAGCATGTTTGTCCGATCACCAAGCGGTGCTTCCTCCAAAATAGTGTCCATACTCTTTTCAACTGCAAGACTTTCTCCGGTAAGGGCACTTTCATCGACCTTAAGACTTGCATTTTCAATCAATCTTCCATCGGCCGGGATCATATCACCTGCTTCAAGAAGGATCACATCTCCTACAACCAGTTCTCTTGCCAGGAGCTGTACCGCCACACCATCACGTAATACCTTTGCCTCCGGTCCGGAAAGCTTCTTTAAGCTCTGCAGGGACTGCTCAGCCTTTACTGTCTGCACAGTTCCCAAAATCGCATTGATCGTAATAACGATCACGATAACTGCTGCACTTTCCACATCTCCAAGCATACCGGATATCACTGCCGATGCGATCAGGATCAGCACCAGAAAATCCTTATACTGTTCAAAGAAGATCTGCAAAATACTTTTTTTCTTTCCTTCTGCAAGCTCATTCCATCCGCACTTCTCTCTGGACCGTCTAACCTGTTCATCGGTAAGCCCTGATTCCCTGCTTTCCACACGCTCGAGAACTTCTTCTGCTGTCTGCTGATAAATTTCTTTCATTACCTTTGCCTCCTTTTTTGCAAATATTCACCAACTGTAATTTTTTTATGCAATAAAGGATTTTTTTGACAAAAGGATATAAAAAAAGAAACCCTTATTGCACAACAAAAAATGCAATAAAAGTCTCACCATTTCCCTGCAGCGCCGGATGTTTCCACCGTACTGACGACACTGCAAACGCAGATTTCCAAACGTAGGTTACTCCCCTTTATCAGTTTTAATAGTATAACAGGATCGGTACCTCTGTCAAGATACTTTATAAATCACACCTTGCAAATATGATACTCCGGTAACAGAAAAACTCCCATTTTTTGAATGGAAGTTTTTCTGTTACCCTGAAAGTATTATAGGCCTGCAGCCGTTTTATTACCTTTTAAGATTTATTACTCTGATCAGCCACAATATTTCCCTGTACAACTCTTCCCTGATTTTTTCCTTTTCTCAGTCCTCGAACTACCTGCACATTTCCAAGAATCAGGTAATCCATTTCTCTCTTAGTGATTTTCGCAAAATTTTTCTTTGAAACAAAATAGAAGGTAACTCCCATCAATACCCACACGATCAGTGCTGCAAAGGACTGTGGAGCCATGAATGCAGGAGAACCGGGCACGATCAGAAGCAGCAATATTACAACAGAGATCACGCAGCCGCCCATTGCTACTGCCGGATGGATTTTATTTGTATCTGTATCATCGCCATATTTTTTCAGAAGAATATAAGCACCTGCACAGGTAAAGAAATATCCGAACGCAGTACCTACGGAACACATATCTACAACCCAGCCGATCACTTCTCTGCCGAAAAATGGGCAGATACAGCAGATGATCATGGTAAACCCAACACATATGGACGGAGTTTTATGCTCCGGATGAACCTTTTCAAAAGCTGACGGAAGCATTTTTGCTCTTGCCATACCAAATAAAAGACGGCTGGATGTCATAAAGAATCCGTTCATACCGGTAAAAATTCCCATGCACACTGCCAGTGCCACAAAGCACACACCAATTTTTCCCATTGCAAGATCAAGAACTGCACCTGTATGCCATTTTACAAGAGTTCCATTCGCATCTGTCATAGTCAGAACCTGCTGCCAGGGAACAACACAATCTGTCACCAGTGCCATTGCACCATAGATCAAAGCACCTACGATCAATGCTGAAATAATCAGCATTTTGCACTTCTGTGGCGGAAAATCATATTCTTCTGCCGCCTGTGGAATACAGTCAAATCCTACATAAAGGAACGGAGCCAATGCCAGGATAGATACAAAACCGCTTCCAAGAGACTTGCCTTCGGCTCCGTATGCCGGCTGCAAGTTTGAAGCATCAAAATGTCCTGTTGCGATCACACCAATGACTGATACAACAACCGCTGCACACATGATAAGGACCATCGCAAGCTGAAGATTTCCTACAGATTTCGCACCTTTGTAATTCATGATCCCGAAAAGTATGATAAAGAACAGGGATAATCCGACTTCACCCATATATACATCATATCCTGCAATTGTATACAGGTAACCTCTGTTAAAGACTCCAGGAAAAATATAGGATGCCAATACCGGAAGTGCCGTTGCATTCAAAGCTACAATAGACAGATATCCAAGCGACAGCATCCATCCGCATATGTACGAAGCAGTTCTTCCAAAGCCTTTATATGCATAGGCAAATTCACCACCCGCTACCGGGAATTTTGCGATCATATAAGAATAGCTGTAGCCTACCACGATCATTAAAAGACCGCCTGCCAGAAATCCCAGAAACAGTGGGAGCGGTCCACCTGCACGTTCTGTCCAGAGGCCACCCTGTATAAAACATCCCCATCCAATGATGGAACCGACTGCAACTGCCCAGATCGAACCAGGTCCCATGGATTTTTTTAATTTTGTTCTTTTATTTCTTTCACCCATATATATCCTCCTGCTTCATCAATCATATCATTCATCATCATCTTCTCTGGTTTCTTCACTGATCGTATATGCCTCACTGATATCGGAAACAAAAATTTTTCCATCACCATAATGTCCATACTGCCCACTCTTTGCACTGTTAATGATAATATCTACAACCTCATCTTTTTCTTTGTCCCCAACAGTAATATACAGCATGTTTTTTGCCATTTCCTGATAAAGGACATCCCCTACCTGAATTCCTTTTTCCTTACCTCTTCCTGAAATTGCCCATTTTGAAAAAGCAAAATATCCTTCCTGCTCCAGTGCTTTGATGACGTCCATCACTTTCTCAGGTCTTACAATTGCTGTGATCAGTTTCATAATCCTTCATCTCCCATCCATAAATACAAAAAGAGCCCAGATACCAAAGTATCCGGACTCCATCGTCTCTCTCTATATTATCATTATTTTTTTCAATATTCAATCAAAATCTTTCACTTTCCGGCCAGATATCGATACATCTCATCCAGCATCTCATCTGTGATCTCCACCGGATTGTTATAAAGGTTCGGGTGTCTGCTGATGCGAACCAGCTCCGCAATCTGATCATCATCAAGCTCCAGATCCTTCAGATCACACCGCAATCCCATTTTTTTCTTTAATTCAAGAACTGCATCCGCCATCTCTTCTGCATCTTTGAATCCAATCCTTCTGGCAAATTCCTCTACACGTTCACCACCTTCGCCTTTTGCATTGATTCTTATAAAATAATCCAGGGTCAGGCCACACGCCTCGCCATGCGGGATGTGATAAATATTGGTCAATGGAAATGAACACGCATGGGACGAAGTAGTTTTCGGTAAAGTAAACGCCAATCCTGCGATCAAAGATGCTTCGCACATTTTCTCCCTTGCTTCCTCATCATCGGGCTTCCTGTATGCTCTGTAAACATATTTAAATACCAGTTCTGCTGCACGCATCGCAAGTACATCACAGATCGGCTGATGACCTTTGCTCCAATAGCCTTCGATCGCATGGGAAAGAACATCAATTCCTGTTCCTGCCGTAACCTGCGGTGGCATTGTATAAGTAAGTTCCGGATCAATGATAGCTGCTGCCGGATAAAATCCCTCTGATACGATCGGCGCTTTTTTTCCATTTGCATGATCCGAAAGAACTGATACACAGGTCACTTCACTTCCTGTTCCTGCAGTCGTAGGAACTGCAATCAGTGGAAGATGTTTCTCCGGCATTGCTACTCCGGTTCCATGATACTTACGGATGGAATCCGGAGTCAGAGCTACACTGGCAGCTGCTTTGGCACAATCCATGGGACTGCCTCCACCCAGTGCTACCACAAATCCGATATTTTTCTGCCGGATCACTTCCGCACAGGCATCTACCTCTGCAACGTCCGGGTTTGGAGAAACATCTCCAAAAGAAGCAACGATCATTCCTTCTGACTCTTTTATGACCTTTTCGGCAAGACCGCTTTTAAAGAAAAACGGTCCTGCCACCAGAAGGCCTCTTTTGCAGCCAAGCTCTCTGGCTATTTCTTTGATTTCTTTTACTCTGCCTTTGCCGAAATGAATTTTTACCGGCTGTAGATAATCCCAGTTCATAGGCTACCTCCTGCTTTATCAGTCACAAAATTTTTCATCGACCATTGTAAGCACTTCATCAAGGATCGGGAGATACTCTTCCAGCTCCTCTTTCGTGATGATCAGTGGCGGACAGATTTCAATAAAGTTCTCACGTCCGAAGGTTGCAAAGCCACGTTTTTTTAATTCTGCAAATATCCACGGCATTACCGGTCCGGGTACACCGTATTCCTGCATCGGTTCTCTGGTTTCTTTATTCTTGACTACTTCAAGTGCACCGAACAAACCGATACATCTTGCTTCACCAATACATTTATGCTTCTTTACCATCTCATCCATAAACGGAGCAACGATCTCGTGCATCTCAGCTACATGGCCCTCGATGTCGTGTTCTTTATAATATTTCATTGCTGCTACACCAGCCGCACATGCAAGTGTATGTCCACTGTAAGTAAGTCCGCACTGAAGAACATTTTTCTCAAAATACTCCGCAACCTTTTTACTTACAATACATCCGCCCAGCTGTACATAACCACAGGTAACACCTTTTGCAAATGTAATGATATCCGGTTTCATGTCGAAATTCATAAATGCAAACATTTTTCCTGTACGGTAAAATCCTGCCATAACCTCATCACAGATCAGAAGGATTCCATATTTGTCACAAAGTGCACGAACACCTTCCATATATCCGTCTGGAGGAAGAATGACACCGTTTGCACCTACTATAGACTCCATCAGGATCGCTGCCACATTTCCGGGGCCTTCATATCTGAGCTGCAGATCCAGCGCATCCAGATATTTCTTCGTTACCTCTGCATCATCAACTCCTTTTGTATATCCGTCACGATACATCTGAGGGTTCATAAAGTGTACGAATCCATTTGCACCACCGATCTCTGCTGCATATCTTCTCCAGTCACCGGAAGCATTGGATGCTCCAAGTGTAGCTCCATGATAGCTTCTGTAGCAGGAAAAGATCTTGGTTCTTCCGGTTACCATACGTGCCATTTTTATAGCATTCTCATTGGATTCTGCTCCACCATTTGTGAAGAAAACTCTCTTGTATGTATCTGCTCCTGCTGCTTCTACAAGCATTTTTGCCAGCATGCTCTTAGGCTCGGATGCATATGCCGGTGCCATGAAGCACATCTTATCAGCCTGTTCCTTGATCGCTTCAACGATCTCCGGAAGCTCATGTCCGAGGTTGGAACACACCAGAAGTGAAGCCATATCTGCATATTTTTTTCCATCATAATCGTAAAAATAAATTCCCTCAGCTCTTTCTACCGGTAAAGTATCTGCTCCTGATCTTGCCCATGACTGCATCACATAATCTTTGTGCATCTGTGCTACTTCTTTTCCTGTTAAACTCATAATAACTTCCTCCTCTTTATCTGTAATTCAGTTTTAAATATTGTTCATTTTTGCGGTAAACAAACTTATTATTTGTTGTAGAATAAGAAAAGCGCCCGGCCCACATTCATTTGTGAACCAGACGCCTTTGTCTTATCTGAGTCATATATTACTCTCGACACTGGCTGTCTGCAATAGACATCTATCCAATTATTTTTGTGCTGCAGCACAATCGTTATTATTCTGCTGCCGCATTTTCCTTTTACATTTCATTCATCTGATATAACAGGAAACCCAGCCTCAGCTGAAAACGCACATCAAAATCAGAAAGATTTTTTCCAAGTATCTCAGCGGCCTTTCCAAGCTTATAATTAATTGTATTTCGATGTACGATCAATTCCTGTGACGCACTTTTGACACTGCAGTCGTTAGCCAGGTAGCACTGAAGTACTCTGACCAGATCTGAGTGGTTCATCTCATCATATTCATACAATGGAGCTACTGTATCTGCCAGATATTCTTTTATTGCTTCCTTATCTGTAAGTGTGAGCAGTACCCTGTAAATCCCAAGATCTTTGTAAAAAATAATCTTTCCGCCATCTGTGCTTTGCTCGCCCGGAACCTGACAGACACATAATAGATCAGACATTTTTTCCGCAAACTGATAGCTCTTATAAATCTGCCTGATCCCGGAAATCCGCTTACTTACACTTACAAAAATCTGTTCCTTCTGACATACCATCCTGCATAGTATCTGAAAAATCCTCTCTGTAGTTTTTCTGCATGCTTCATCAGAATAATCACACAAAACCAGAAGAATCTGCTTATCCTGGGCACAACACAAAATCCCATTATAATTACAGCGGATATGACTGCTCAGTTTAGATAAAATCTGCTCTAGCCTTGTTCCTGTTACACGATCATTGTCTTCCAGAACACACACATTCACAACCGTATATGCACTGTCTGTAAAATACCCTTTTCTCATCAGTGCCGAAACATACAGTTCTTCCTGGGACGGACATAAAAAGGCATTGTTCAGTGCCGTCGCAACCTCAATTGCGTTCTGCTGCTCTTTTGTTATTGCAAAACATATGATCCGCATGATTTCAGCCATTCGAACCCTCCACGGTACTTCAAATACCGGGAATCCCTTTTCATTTGCAAAATCAATAACATCCTGTCCGATCTCACTGATATAAGGCCCTGTATTGATCACGATTCCACTGGCTTTGTTTCGCCATACTTCCTTTACCAGACGAAGAAGAGTCAGATTTTCATTCAATCCTAATCCTGTTGTAAAGGTAAGTTCCTGTCCCTGCAGAAATGCAGAAATCGTGTCGCTGTCTACCATATGCGTCCATGACACTTCATGATCTAGTCCTGTCTCACCTGCTACCAGCTTCATCTCCAGATGCTGTACCTGTTTTATGATCTCACGCAATATTACTGCCATATTTATACCCCTTTCTCCACCGCAGCTTCCTGTGATCAACTGCATCAGACGATCAAAGATACTCCCGATATCAGAAGCAGTATATAAGTCAGATTCAGAAATACCTTCTGAGATACTTTACATACCAGCTTTTTACCTAACCATGTAGCTATAAGTAATGGCAAGATACTGATACAGATCAGTCGAATATCTGCCGTTCCAACCAGGCCGCTCCTGAACTGGGTAACCATCAGAAAAAAATTCAGCACCACCCATACAGGGGCCACTGTCGCACGAAATTCTTCTTTTTCTTTCAGTACCTGTGTTGCATAGATCACAAGTAAAGCCCCTCCTGATACAAACATACCATGAATTATCCCTGCCAGGATCAGAACTATCCACAAAATGAGATCCGGAAGTTTTTTCTCTGTATGGATGCACAGATTCTTTAATGCAACTACGACGATTATGATTCCATATATTGTCAGAAGAATATTTTCAGATTTCACGATCCGGCAGATCTGTATCCCAGCAAACATTCCAACCAACATGACCGCAGACATCTTAAGCAATTCTTTCCAGTTTATATGTCGATATCCGGTCACTGCGATCATCAGTCCGGACAGCCAGGCCATAACATTCAGGACCACCTTTGCATGATCCAGCCCAAGCAAATAAACGGAAGGCGACATCGCCAATACCGTGCCGGCAAACCCTGTGATAGCCTGAATAACATTAGAAACAAACAATACAAGCAAAAATAACAATTCTTTCATAGAGCATTCTTCCTTTTCTGTATTATCTGTTTACCGCACACTCTTTATCACTGCTGATAAAATAAAAAGACGCTTTGCAATAATGACTGCAAAACGTCTTTGTTTTCTACATTCTCGATTTTAACACGCTAAAAGGCAAAAGTCAACAGTTGCCTTTCTCCATTACCTTGACACATTCTTTTGTATTATTATTTTTTGCTATTTTTCTTAATGACAGCTATGGCTTCCACATCCATGGTCGCCACATGTATGTCCTTCCCCGTGGCTGTGCTCATGATGAGAACATTTCACATCCGGATTATACTCCAGTGTTTCATTGATAAAAGCTTCTACTGCTTCATCCGCATCTCCGGAAACTCCTC
>OJUG01000093.1_pt1 | contig 136751 bp, 132 predicted proteins | sample 1599841 | NCBI WGS metagenome assembly OJUG01 (sample SAMN04168659, study PRJEB22393) | human gut metagenome | biome: human gut microbiome; feature: stool | host: Homo sapiens | collected 2014-05-12 | reverse complement strand
CCCATCAAACCTTCCCGGTCCAGATAGGTCAACTGATTCTTGTCGCCTTGCCATTGAATATACTTGGACCGGGGATATAAATGATACCCTACCACGGCCTCTTCCATGGTTAAAACCTTCTTTTGAGCGCTTAAATCGAACATCATACTTAATCCGATTATTGCCAAAAACATCCTTTTCATGCTTTACTTTTAGCTGTTATTATTAATCTTCAATTGTAAATTCATCCCGATCTTCCAACACGGGGAACTTCACACGAAATTCCCGTAAAGCTTTCAAATCAATATCCACCTGTTTCACCTCGTCGGCAAAAGGTTCGCAAGCGACCAGCACGTCCCCTTTAGGAGAGATGACCGCTGAATCACCGGAGTAACTCAATCCAACCCCGTCCTCGCCCACTCGGTTCACCCCGATCACGTAACATTGATTCTCAATTGCCCTAGCCATCAACAAGATCTGCCACGGTTGTCTTCTCGCTTCCGGCCAGTTGGCCACGTACACGGCCAGATCGTACCCGCACGTGTTACGACTCCACACGGGGAAACGCAAATCATAACAAATAAATGGAGCTATTCTCACTCCCTGATAATCAAATACCAATAACTCATCTCCTGCCGTGAAATGCTCTTTCTCCTCTCCCATCGTGAACAGGTGTTTCTTGTCATAATGCAAGATTTTACCATCTGGGAAGGCCACCAGCAGACGGTTGTAGTAATGTTCATCCTCGAAATAAACAGTCGATCCCATGATCAACGCATCCTTTTCTCTGGCCCATTCCTGCATACACTGGTAAACAGCCTCGTAAAAAGGCGCCACCCGCTCTTTCCCTTTCATGGTAAACCCCGATGCGAACATCTCGGGTAAAACGATCACGTTAGCTCCTTCTATCGCCGCTATCCGCTTGTTAAAAAGCTTCAGGTTCACCGGCACATTCTCCCATTCCAAGTGTGCCTGTACGATCGCAACATTCATATATACTATTTATTTATAATACTAATTTCTTTTAATCACCCGCGGAAAAGTTTTCCGGGTGACGCGGGTTCGCATCCTTGTATGTTGACATGATGTATTTCAAATCCGCATCCGGATCACCCGTCGGTTCAAACCGGGGGCCCCACGTGCAATATTTATCCTTGTAATCAATACGTCCTAGATACACCGGAACCCCGGCCTCCTTAGCAATCACCAGAAATCCCTTTTTCCATTTCTTCCGTTTCTTCCGGCTTCCCTCCGGGGTTATAGTCAAATACATAACATCCCGTTTTTTGAATTCCTCCACCATTCTCTCCACGATATGATTCTCCTTATTTCCCCGATCAACAGGAATCACGTTCAAAGCCCTCAATATCGGTCCCAACGGGAAAAAGAAAAACTCCTTTTTCATCAAAATATAAGTAGGAACTCCTTGACTTATAAAAGTCAGCTTTCCCCAGATAAAATCCATGATGGAAGTGTGCGGTACGGATATAACCACCGCCTTTTTATCCTCAGGCAAGCCACCCTTGAGTTTCCATCCGAATATCTTCAATATCAGCCGTGCAATATATTTCATAACCATTCTGTTTTCTGAAATCCCGTCAAAGTTAATATATTTCCAGAAATAACACCCAATTAAAATCGGACACAATGTTTTTTATTGTAAATATACCAGACGAAATTACGATCCTCTATTTTACGCACTTGTTACCCAAAAAATTAATCAACAACAACTTCACTTCTAGTTTTACTAGGATAACTAGAAGTAATTGTTCAACAATAATAATCTATATCATTGTTGAACTTTAACCCACTTCATGGCATCAGCAATGATTACTTGTGGGGAATCATGTTTATCAATGGAATCATGTTTTTGATCCTTGTCACTCAAAGTCACCCTTCCCCTCCCCTGAAAATCAAAAACCCCTAAAGATATCCATCCTCCATCATTTTTGTCCATCAAAAGTATAACCTCATGCTCTTTTTTTCCGTCAAACACGGAATAATAATACTCCCTTTGGACATCACCACCTCTATTTTTTCTAGAAGGTTGATAGCAAAACACCTCGTATGCTCCCTCAGGTAAATCGGTTTCCCATTGTACTTTCTGATTTCCCTTACCGGCTCGTTTAAAATACGCTCCTTTTACGGGGAAACCATAACCTCCATTCCTATCGACCGTAAAACCCCAATGATTGTAAGGAGGATACTCATAATACTTGGCACGAGTCTCAACTATTCCAAATAGCGAAGCTATATTAAATTTTCTAGTTTCCAGAATAGTGAATCCCGAATCGACATTATCTACAATAAACTCATTCTCATTCTTAATTGAAAAAAAAGTTGAATCGAGAGGTAAAAACCACTTAGTCGTGTCCATATCAATATCAGCCTCCCCACGCTCGCTTGATAATTCAATATCTTTCGGAACATTTAAAGACATATATGTAGAAACATTGGAATTAAGAGCTGGCCCATACGTTCTGATTGCTCGTCCCTCTCCCGGGGGAATGATCCATCCCGGATGCTTACCATTCGTATTAATATTGATAATACCCGGGACTTTCCCCCAGTTAAATACTCTGAAATCGTATACTCGATCACTCTTACCTTTTATAAAGACGGTGTGCCCGTCTATCTCGAAAACGGGTAATTGATTCATTCGAAACCAATTCATAACGATAGAGTCTAACCTAACATTAAAATTGGCGAAAATTTCTTGCGAAAAATCCTCAAAGGTAGTTTCTTCAAAAAGATGTCGCTTGAGGAAATCATGATAAGCATCGTGAAATTCTTGTTCTCCAATCTTAATCTCTAATAACGTTTTTAACTCTGCGCATTTCATACGGAATATCCAATCAAACAGTTCCGGGGAAAGTAAGGTATCACTCAACGCCTCTTCTAAACTATGATTTTTCATATAATCAACAACAAAATATTGGATATTCTCCTTATTTACCCAAGTTAAATAGGGATAAAAAGCTAAAAACAAAGCATCATTAATCAAGGGACACTCGTCCGAGTAAATGAAACTCGTGTTACCCTTACCAGTTGATTTTAGATCACAACTCCCCCCTTTCCTAAACTGGTCAAATTCTCTCTTCAATCGAAATTCAATTTCCAATTCTTTGTCATTATAAGAGGCTACAGACACGTCCTCCGAGAATTTCTTTTCCGGGAGAAACACCATTCCTTCTTGTACTCGCTCACCCTCTTGTAAGGTTCTCCTCGGGAACACGTAAAAATCACACGGCACCTCCACAACCGTGATCCAACTATAAGGATACTGTAGCGTGGGATCAAACGCAACTTCATTCATTATACGTTTCAGGAAATAATCACCATTATCACCATAAAATTTGATTGAAGATTTGGCGTCCTCGATGATACTTGACCACTTTTCCTTGGGAATTTCATCGTAAAAATCAAGCATAAATTCATGCTCTGGCAAGTAAAAAAGCGCTACTTTCGTCGGATAATCATCCTTTACAATATCCGGCATCTCCTTCTTCAAATTTTGGATCATCGTTAATGCGTCACTACCAACTACGATCTCCCGTTTTCTATAATTACCAATACAAAGAGTGATACCTTTCATGCCATGCTTGAGCGTGAACGTCGTCTTCCCGACCGTGTCCCGACTCGCTTCTCCTTGGGATATTGCCATAAGTTTCGGGTCATGTTCTACCTCTAACCTGTAGCGAGTGAACATGGATCGTCTAAAACCAAATGTATCGTAAGGAGGCACACTGACCGGGTACCAAACACATTCTGGGGTAAGTAATTTATACTCTTTCTGGCAAAACGCAGGGGTATAACCGAAACGATAAATATCTATAGTATTTACCATCGGAGAAATATACTTCTCTTTTGAGACGTCAAGAAAGCAAAAACTATTGTCGATTTTCCCTTCGTAATTCACTACGACTTCTGTTATCTCGCCAGAAGCCAACTCCTTGTCCACAAGAACCACTTGCAAATCACGCTGAAAGGTAACGGTTTTCCCATCCATGATGATCGAGGAAATCACAAGCCTGGGATTCAGATAAAAAAACAATGGAAGAGCCTCATTTTCTCGGTTTTCAACACGCATTCGACTTGTCACGGAGATTCCCCCGTTTTCCGTTTCTTTCAAATAGAGTTGGTTATCGACTATTTTTAATACCTTTCTCTGGGCAAACTTGGAATAAACCGCCCTAAATGCTTCCCGTTCATCAGATATGGATTGGAATCCGCAAGAGTAAATAATCGCAAAACCTCCGGCAAACAACAAAGGGAATAAGGCCACACAAGCTAAGCGAAACTTTGCCCGTTCGTTATTGTGAATTCTAGGGTAAGGAATAACTGCAAGAATTGCCAAACCAATCCCGAAGAACAAGATAAATATCCGTTGTAGTATATAACTCCCGAAATTCACGTGTCCCGTGAAATCAGAAAACATATTGGGTATCCTCGCCGCGAGAGGGTCAAGTACCCCGTTTAACCAAATCGAACAGGGGATTGTTAACACCCCAAGAATCACCGCCAAAAGGATCACGTTTAAGCCTTGGTTTCTCGTCAATCTTGTCACAAGGGTCGATATACCCAAGCAAAAGACAAGAACGGGAAGGTTCAGCGTAAACCAATAAAAAAGATAATATCCGATATTAAATACCTTGGGATAGAAAAGAAGATTCAACAAACCACAAAAAGCGAAGATCAATATATTAGCCATCGAGAAGGCAAGGAATTTTCCAAAAATGTTTCCTACCGAAATATCTGAATTTCCTTGCGGATGAACGTTCAACGCCATCATGGCATCCAAGTGGAATAATCTCGTATCGTTGATGGCGAGCACCGTCACGAAGAAAAGTTGCAAAATATTGTACAAATAAGCACATGTGAAGGGTATAGACGAAGGCAACGCTTGGGAAATCCATCCCATTGAAGGTTGCTTTAAAAGCTGGTTGATACTTTTAACGTAAGGTAAAGCAGACAGCGGCGTAAACACGTAAAGAGCAATCCCCACAATCCCTAAAACAATGAATATACGAAAGATGACATTCCGTCCGACACATTTGAATCCATATAAAGTTTCAATAAAAATATGGTCACCGCTCATAACGCTCGATTTGAATTATAACACTTAATCAAAAGTATCAATTATTTTTGGATAAAAAACAAAGTCGGTAATTTTTCAAGAATTAGTTTAAAAGATTTTAGAAATATCCTTAAACTAATTCTTAATAATCAACGGAATAAAATTAAATATTTTACTTCTTCAAAAGTTTCACAGACAATAGCGCTGATGATGAATCTGAGCCATCGTCGTTTTTAACTTCTAGTTCATATATTCCAGTATCATCTTTCGTCAAATTCTTTATCGTCAATTTTACAACCTCGTCCTCATGAAAAAATTCATATTTTTCTCCTGCTTCCAGAAGTTCTCCATTTTTGCTCCAAACGGCAATACAATCAGATGGCGCAACATGGGCGATGAAGACAGCGTTTTGACCTTCAGTTTTTATAATATCACAAAGTCCTTGCACAATACGGGCAGGAATACCTTCAGCCAAAATTTTCTCTTGAAGATTTACATTGTTTTGCTCAACAATTCGATCTTCTCCATTAGATCCTGTCAGCACCAATAATAATACAAAAATAAAAATTACTCTCTGTTTCATGGTGTTTATATTTTAATTAATATTTATTATTGCAATAATAATCAAATAGATTCACATATCAAACATTATTTACTTTAATTTTTCAAATCTTTTCTTCAGCAAAATAGCATATTTACATACTTATATTACTTTCAAAAATACACAAAAATCAACTTTACATTTATGAATACAATATACAGGACAACTTGCCAAATTTTGACTAACATGAAAAACACCTACGATTGATCGCAGCATCTACTTTTATTACCTAACTTAAAATACCAATGTCAAAAATTTCTATTAAAGACAACGTAGTTTTATTCAACGATTCTTTGTTGTTTCAAAAACAATTGCTACTTTTGCCGAGCGAAAATTTAACCTCAGGGGTACAACAAGTGGAAGAATCCCACCCCACGGTATTAACTTAATAATGAAATAGAACAATGTACGCAATTGTAGAAATCGCAGGACAACAATTCAAAGTTGAAATAGACCGTAAAGTCTATGTTCACAGACTGACTGCAGAAGAAGGCGCTCAAGTTGAATTCGACAAAGTGCTTTTAGTAGACAACGAAGGTGACATCAAAATCGGAACTCCGGTTGTAGAAGGAGCTAAAGTTACGGCAAAGGTATTATCTCACGTGAAAGCTGATAAAGTAATAGTTTTCAAGAAAAAGAGAAGAAAAGGATATTGTAAGAAAAACGGTCATCGTCAATGTATGACCCAGATTCAAATCGAAGCTATCAACGCTTAATTTATTTTGTAACTTCTAAAATTTAAAACGATATGGCACACAAGAAAGGAGTCGGTAGCTCTAAGAACGGTCGTGAATCAGAAAGTAAACGATTAGGAGTAAAGGTATTCGGCGGACAATTTGCTAAAGCAGGTAATATCATCGTTCGTCAAAGAGGAACAGTACACAACCCGGGATTAAACGTGGGTATCGGTAGAGATCATACCTTATTCGCATTGATCGACGGAAAAGTTGTTTTCAGAAAAAAACAAGACAACAAATCTTACGTTTCTATTGAGGCTATCGCTGAATAAGTAGAAAAATGAACATATTTAAGCTCCTGTCCTTACAAAGTACAGGAGTTTTTTTTTATTTTTACGCCTCGAAACAAGAACATCCGTGTTCCCGTTTCGATGATTTAAAATTAAAATCTAAAATTTAAAATTACCAGAGATGCTAAACCTTAAATTTATTCAGGAAAACAAAGACACGGTGATTCGGAAATTAGCCGTGAAGAACTTTGATGCCAAGGAATTAGTTGAGAAGATTATCGCTCTCGACAACGAGAGAAAGAATTTACAAAAAGAATCGGATAACAAGCAATCCGAAATGAATAGCATCTCCAAGCAAATCGGTTCCTTGATGAAAGAAGGGAAAAAAGAGGAAGCCGAGCAAGCAAGGGCTAATACAACCCGTCTGAAAGAAGAGATTGCAGCCTTGACTGCCCAACATAATAGCACCCAGAACGAGTTGAACTCACTCATCGTTCGTTTACCGAATTTACCACATGACTCCGTACCTCCCGGAAAGAGTGATGCGGACAACGTGATTGTAAAAATCAGTGATAACGTGCCTGCCCATGAAGAAGGACAACTTCCCCACTGGGACCTGGCGAAAAAGTATCAGTTGATCGATTTCGAGGTAGGTGTGAAGATCACGGGTGCCGGATTCCCCGTCTACAAAGGGTTGGGAGCCCGCCTACAAAGAGCCTTAATCTACTTCTTTTTGGAAGAAAACACCAAAGCAGGCTATCAAGAAGTGCAGCCCCCGCTTGTCGTTAATGAAGATTCAGGCTTCGGTACCGGTCAGTTGCCCGATAAAGACGGACAGATGTATTACGTGAACGAGGACAAACTATATCTTATCCCCACGGCAGAAGTGCCTGTAACCAACCTTTACCGGGATATGATCGTGGATGCAGACCAGTTACCGATCAAAAACACGGCTTACTCCGCTTGTTTCCGCCGGGAAGCCGGATCATACGGAAAAGACGTGCGCGGATTGAACCGCCTGCACCAGTTCGATAAAGTAGAGATCGTGCAGATCACCCGTCCGGAAATGTCTTACGAGGCTCTCGACGGCATGGTAAAACACGTGGAAGGACTGTTAATCAAGTTAGGATTACCTTACCGTATCGTACGTCTATGCGGTGGTGATTTGAGTTTCACCTCTGCCCTAACCTTCGATTTTGAAGTGTATTCAAAAGCACAGAATCGTTGGCTGGAAGTCAGCTCTGTTTCCAATTTTGAAGAGTATCAAGCAAACCGTCTGAAACTACGTTTCCGGGATAAAGGAGACAAGAAAACGACCATGGTACACACGCTGAACGGTAGCGCCCTAGCATTACCGAGAATCGTGGCCTCCTTGCTGGAGAACAACCAGACTCCGGAAGGTATCCGGGTTCCAGATGTACTCCGTGGGTTTATGGGTACCGACTATATAAGATAAAAACTGAAAACTAAAAGATAAAAGTTAATCCTTCACGGATATTTTATCTTTTAGTTTTTAACTTTATCTTTTATCTTTTAGTTTTTATCTTTTAGCTTAATATGCGCTTTATATACAACACGACATTCAGTATTGACGAAAACATTGCAGAGGAATTCATTCAGGTTATCCGGGGTGGTTACATCGCTTATCTCAAGGGCAAAAACCTTTGTAATGACATACTATTTACCCGTGTCATGATTCGTGAAGGAGAAGGCCTGTCCCTATCCCTACAACTCATATTCCCTTCTGCCGAAGAATACAGCATCTTTATAGAAAACTACAAAGACAGATTATTACATATGCTGGTAGATGTGTTCGGTGAGGATCTTTTATATTTCAGTACCACTCTCGAAGAGATTGAATAAATCGAAATTCTGACAGATTTTCGCTATATTTGTAATCTAAAACTGATAGATGGAAAAACTAATCATGGGGATAGACCCCGGTACAAACTTCATGGGATATGCAATTCTTAGGACAACCGGAAAGAATTGCAAACCGGAACTTGTCGTGTCGGGAGTCGTTGACATGAAAAAAATGACCGATCCGTATCTCAAACTGCAAAGAGTATTTCAACGCACACTGCAAGTCATTGATTCTTACCATCCGGACGAATTGGCCATCGAATCACAATTCTACGGTAAGAACATCCAGTCTATGCTGAAACTCGGACGGGCACAAGGTGTAGCCATCGCAGCCGCTCTACAACGGAATATTCCCATTTTCGAATATGCCCCGAAGAAAATTAAAATGAGCATCACGGGAACAGGAGAGGCCTCCAAAGAGCAGATTGCCCTTTTGCTAGGCAAATTCATGACTATACCGACCACCATTTCCACCTTGGATGAAACAGATGCCATCGCCATCGCCTATTGCCACCACCTACAAGGCAACTTACCCACCACGGGAAACTCCAAATGCAAGGACTGGGGAGACTTCATCAAACAGAATCCAGACAAGGTTCTGTAAAACAATAAATTGTTTCACAAAGTTACAAGTTAACAGGTTACAGGTTCGCCATAACTTGTAACTTGCAAACTTGTAACTTGTAACAAATCGGGCCATAGCTCTCGCTACGGCCCGATTTAAAATGCAAAGTCAAACAATTTTAATCAACAATATCCAAATAAATACTTTCTTGAGCGTAAGGATAAAATTCTTTATCAGTACTTGCCCTCTCTTTCAATTGCGGGTCAAGTTGTATAGCTTTCTGTAAAGCAACAGCCATTGCCTGTACATCTTTTACTCTTGCAGCAGCCACGGCCATCATGTAATACTCGTACCCTTCTGTCAGGTTCAACTTCTTCAAAGTCTCCAAGGCAGCACGATTATCATTAGCCATCAACTGAGCGTAAGCCAGATTCACATTCGGCATCGCTTTCAAATAAGGAATAGCCTTATTATACTCTTTATCTTTCAATAACAACATCCCCAAGTTATACTTCGCCTCATTCTTTATAGAAGCTTTCGTATACATATCTTTAGCCTGAGTATTATTCCCTTCATTTTGATAAACAATCCCAAGATTATTCAGCACTTCCGGTTTTTGATTAATTACAGCTGCCGATTCCAGTAACTTTTTAGCTTTTCTGTAATCCTTGTTACGGATAGCGATGACAGCCAAATCATTCAACAAATTTACATCCGTACGAGCTGACAAAACTGAAGTCTCTTGTAATTGAGGTACGTAATAAGTTGTCACCTGATCCTCCACCTGCATCACTTCGGGCACGGCATAGAAAACGTAGAAATCGGCCCGCCGCAATGTCGGAAGAATCACATCTTTCAATTCCGGTACAGTCTTAATATATGATTCCAAAACAGCCTCCCGTTTCTGTAAATTCGGGGCATTCTGCAAATCCTTCACGATTTGTGCCTTATTCTTTAAGTTGGAATCATTCAACAACATATACAGACCTTCCCAATTCTCGCTCACCGTGTTGGAAACGATAAATTTAGTATCTTTTGCCATCGGCGTGTTAGCCAATCCCAAATCTTTCATGAAATAAGCCTTGGCCGTATTGAAACGATTCGTGGTCAAATTCTTGTTTAATCTTTCCGGTCCTTCCGGAGAGCTGGAAACGTACATTAACATATTGGTAATCTTGGCATTCTTGTCTGCCAGAATTTTCTTCATCTCTTGGGCTGCCTGTGCCATGACAGACGATTTTTTCTGCGCGTCTGTAATCACGGATTTAGATAACGGGAATAACACGTACCCACTAATGATTCCCACACCTGTTGCCGGAACATCTTTCACAAAAGTTTCAGTAAACAAAGGAATTGCATCCGGATTGTTCGGTAGAGAATACATGTATGTTTTCCATTCCTTCACCCCATTCGTGTTTAATATAGCCGGAGTAAACGCAACAGTTTTATTTCCCATGATCGCCTCTATATCAGCGATTAGTACCCCTTTTTGCATGCCGTCACGATAAGGGAATGATAAATTATAAGTTCCCAGCGTGTTTCCTTTATATTCCACCACCGGATAATTAGTTCCTTTCACCTTCTCACCTTGGAAATAAAGCGGTTCCATCGCTTCTTCCCCACCGGGATATTGCATTTTAGGAGTCACTTTCAAAATTAACTTTTTATAAAACTGCTTGGGAGCAAAAGCAATATTATAATTAAAATTCACAACCCCATCCACCGCAGTCAACTGCTGAGGAGAAACTTTCCCCACAATTGCCGTTTCGATGGCCTCTCTCTCCAACTTCTTCATGGTATTACACCCCACCATCAAGAAAGAGAGCATCAAAATAACTCCACTCGTTATCAAAGATAATTTTCTCATAGTTCTCTTTTTTTGCGTTTAACTTATTCTATCCATTAAAAATGTTCATATTTTTCAATTCATATCCTCTCTAACGAATTTTATTGAATAAGGTTTTTTATCTTTGTCAAAAGTTTTGAAACAAGGAGATTCAATTCACATTTATTATGGAAGAAACGGTTAAACCGATATATATTGAACAGCTTTTTAAAAGTAAGAATCCGAAGTTAGCCCGCTGGATTCCGAAATTCGTCTATTCATTTTTAAAACGTGTGATCTGCCAAGACCAGATTAACGACTTCATCTCTAAATATGGGGATCAAAAAGGTTTGGATTTTGCCGAAGGTATCTTAGAATATCTTGATATTTCTTACATTATCGAAGGTAAAGAGAATTTACCCGATCCCAACGGACGCTACATTTTCGCCGCTAACCATGCACTGGGAGGGCCGGATGGTATCATTCTGATCTCTTTCTTAGGGAAAATATATAAAAAACTTAAATTCCCGGTAAACGATTTGTTGATGAACCTCAAGAATCTGAATAATATCTTTTTACCGGTTAACAAGCATGGAGCCTTGGCCAAAGAAGCTGCCGTGGATTTGGAAAACGCATTTGCCTCCGATGCCCAGATCATCACCTTCCCTGCCGGAATGGTAAGCCGCAAAGTTAAAGGTGTGATTCAAGACTTAGAATGGCAAAAAAGTTTCGTGGTTAAAGCAGTCAAATACCAACGAGACATTATTCCGATACGGGTAAAAGCGGAAAATTCAAAATTCTTTTATAATTTAGCAAACTTTCGTACCAAAATAGGGCTAAAGGTTAATCTGGAAATGATGTATCTTCCCAAGGAAACATTCAACAAGAAAGGTTCAACTTTTACCCTTGTCATCGGGAAACCCATTAAATGGGAAACGCTGGACAAGAGCAAAACCCCGAAAGAGTGGGCGGAAGAGATAAAGAATATTGTCTATCAATTATAGTCTACATAAACTATGCAACCAGTCATCTATCCTGTAAACAAAGCGAAATTATTAGCAGAACTGACAGAAGAAAGATTCATTCGTAAAACCAACAAAGGGGGAAACGAGATCTATTCGTTCAATGCTTTCAACAGCCCTAACTTGATGAAAGAGGTGGGAAGATTACGGGAATTAACTTTCAGGACTGCCGGGGGGGGTACTGGAAAAGAGGTAGACATTGATCCGTTTGATGTTGACGAACAGGTTCCCTACCAGCAATTAATCGTATGGGACCCGAAAGAGCAGGAAATCCTAGGCGGGTACCGGTATATTTTATGTGACAACCTTCCTTTAAATCAAGAGGGAGAACCCAACTTGGCCACGACTGAATTATTCCGTTTCTCCGAGGCTTTCAAAAAGCAATATCTCACTAAAATGATCGAGTTGGGGCGTTCTTTCGTACAACCTTTGTACCAGTCTACAAAAATGGGACGCAAATCCCTGTTCGCCTTGGATAACTTGTGGGACGGTCTGGGCGCTCTTACCGTGGAGAATCCGGGTATGGAATACTTCTTCGGGAAAGTAACCATGTACACCAGTTTCAACATAGAGGCCCGTGACATGATCCTGTATTTCATGCGAAAGTATTTCAAAGACACGGAACGACTTGTCGAGCCGATTACTCCGTTGGAAATTCATATTGATGACAATAAACTCGGGAAAATACTCTGCGGAAATAATTATGACGAGGATTATCGAATCCTTTCTCGTTACGTCCGGGAACACGGGGAAAATATCCCCCCGCTTGTAAATGCCTACATGAGCCTGTCACCTTCCATGAAATCCTTTGGGACAGCCATAAACCCGGGCTTTGGTGGTGTGGAAGAAACAGCAATTTTGATCAAGATTGCAGATGTATACGAAACCAAGAAAGCCCGCCACATCTCGACCTATATACCTCGAATACTTCGATTAAGAAAATTCTGATCAAACAGTCACGAAAATCAGACTGATTCCGATGGCAAAATAGACCAACGATTCGATGATATGCATGATCAACGAGAATCGAGCATTTTGCATCAACCGACGTGATAATCGGTCTGCCAGCAAGGCTATCAACGAGAATATAACAATGGCCTGCGCCATAAAAAGCAATCCCAGCACCAGTAACTCTCCTGCCGGATTCTCCGTGGCAGGACTTACAAACTGGGGAAAGAATGCAATAAAGAACAACAGCACCTTCGGATTTAGTATATTCATCAGAATTCCCTTCCGGTACAGTTTATATTCTACCCCGGCAGCAGTCGGCAAAGCTAACGAATTTTCCTTCCGGTGGATATATGATTTCACGCCCAAATAAATCAAGTAAGCCGCCCCCATGTATTTCAGTACGCTGAATGCCACCGGAGAATTATATAAAATCAAAGAAAGTCCCAGACTCACAGCCGCCGTGTGAGCAATTAACCCCGTACACAACCCGCAAGCAAAAATAATTCCCGCTTTCTTTCCCCGGGTAATACTTTGCGTGATCACGAATAAAATATCCGGCCCCGGCATCAAAGTCAATAAAATGGCCGCACTTAAAAAACCCAGTATATTCACTTGAAAAAACTAAAAGTTGAAAACTAAAAGATAAAAGTTTAACCCAAAAGATAAAAGCTAACAATCCTAAATCATTGAACTTTTAGCTTTTATCTTTTAGTTTTTATCTTTACAGCAAGTTACTTGCCACTTCTGCTAGGTAACTTCTCTCTCCCTTCTCCAGATGCACGTGGGCAAAAATATCCTGTCCCTGCATACGGTCAAACAAATGCGATAAACCATTCGATTGTCGATCCAAGTAAGGAGAGTCTATCTGGTCAATATCTCCCGTGAATACCATCTTCACGCCCTCTCCCGCACGGGTGATAATCGTCTTTACTTCATGTGGCGTAAGATTTTGCGCTTCATCCACGATGAAAAAGACATTTGACAAACTCCGCCCCCTGATATAGGCCAGCGCCGAAATCACCAGACGTTCATCTTTCAACATATCCTCAATCAACCGGTTCTCCTGACTATGCATATTATAACGATGCTTGATCACGGCCAGATTATCAAACAAAGGCTGCATGTACGGGCTAACTTTCTCGTTTACATCCCCCGGCAAATACCCCAAATCCTTGTTTGACAAGGCCACGATCGGACGTGCAAGGTAAATTTGCTCGAATGCTTTGTTTTGTTGCAAAGCTGCCGCCAAAGCCAATAACGTCTTTCCCGTACCGGCCTTACCGCTCAATGCTACCAACGAGATATTCGGATTCATCAAGGCATCCAGAGCAAACGCCTGCTCCGAGTTCTTCGGGTAAATACCGAAAGTATTTAGTTTCTCCACTTTTCGCACCACTTTCCGGACGGGATCATAACAAGCCAATACCGAATTACTACCATTCTTCAATATATAGTAATTATTTCCTTTAATTTCTTCCTTCGGAAAAAACGTCTCTACCGGAACTCCTGCCTCCCCGCTTTCGTAAAGCTTTGCGATCAACTCTTGAGAGAAATCCTCTTTTGTTTCTATACACTTGTTTAACGACACTTCCAAGTCCTTCACCTGATCGGTCTTGTAGTCCTCTGCCAAAATTCCCAGAGACCTCGCTTTCATCCTCAAATTCATATCTTTCGACACCAAAACGACCTTTTCTCCTTCTCTCTTCTCTGTTACATATTCGGCAATTGCCAATATCCGATGATCGGGTATATCCTCGCTAAAAGAATCATTCATTTTGGGAGAGAAAGGCACTCCCGTCTGGATAAACAAACGCCCTCTCCCCTTACCTAACGGCGCTCCTTTTTGAAAAAAATCTGATCCGGAAATCTGATCCAGTTCCCGGACAAACTCACGGGCATGGTAATTAATCTGGTCATTCCCGCGTTTAAACTTATCTAATTCCTCCAATACCGTGATTGGAATAACAATATCATTATCCTCGAAATTGTAGATGGATCTGTAATCGTGTAAAATCACATTCGTATCTAATACAAATGTTTTCTTATTTTTAGTTTTAGCCATAATGTAATTTTTTAAAACAATGACAAGTTACAAAATATAATAACAAAAAAAGCGGCACATGCCGCTTTTTTTAATGTATGAACCGGAATATCCTGTTCCAACGTATCTTACCCAAGAAAGATTTATCTTTATCCAGAGAAAGCCAGATAAAATAAGCTTTCCCGACAATATGATCTTCAGGAACAAATCCCCAGTAACGGGAGTCAGCCGAATTGTGACGGTTATCCCCCATCATCCAGTAATAATCCATCTTGAAAGTATATTTATCTGCCGGGGCGCCGTTAATATATATAACGGAATCCTTGACCTCCAGTTTATTCTCCTCGTATGCCCCGATAATACGGTCATAAAGCGGTAAATTCTCCAACGTCAGGTCAATAGTTTCCCCTTTCTTCGGGATCGGTAACGGTCCAAAATTATCACGGGTCCACGGGTAATTCGGGCTATACGGGAATATTTGTCCATCATCCTCTTGATGATTCACGGATAAAACATTCGGCATTTTCTTGATCTTCTCTACCATTTCAACCGTCAGAGGCAACACGTAATGATTATTCCCCATATACCCCCCATTAATATCTTCCATGGAAATCCCCATCTCTTGCAACTTTACCTTATTAAAGGGAGAATTCACGATAATATCATAATTATATTGCATCTTATCTTTATCCTCCAACTTCTTCCCGTTCACGTAAAGTACAGCATCCTTCATTTCCAGAACATCCCCCGGAATCCCGACACACCGCTTGATGTAATTCTCCCGCTTATCTACCGGGCGAGCAATAATCTCGTTCTCCCGCCAAATCTGTTTACGAGCGATAGACCAAGCCTCCTCCGGGGTTACACTCAACCCCTTCTCTTGTGCCACGTACCGAATAGCAGCCTCCTGTCCCCTGATTTGCGAATAGTAATCCGGGTTTTCCCTTCCGACTACTACCGTATCCCCCGCCGGAAAGTTAAACACGACAATATCTTCACGTTTAATCTCTCCCAACCCGGCAATCCGTTTGTAAGGCCATTGAATCAAGTCTGAATAAGCTTTCGTTGACTGGGTGAAAGGCAAGGTATGATGAGTAAATGGTACTGACAACGGGGTATTAGGTAATTTCGGTCCGTAAGCCACCTTACTCACGAAAAGATAATCCCCGACCAGCATAGACTTCTCCATGGAGGAAGTCGGGATCGTGTACGCCTCGAAAAAAAACATACGAATCAACGTAGCCGCGATAATAGCGAAGATCAAAGCATCGATCCACTCCACCGTCTTGGTCTGTTTTTCCACTCCTTTCTTCTTCCAGAAAGCCCAATGCACCTTCTTCGTGATATAAATATCAAACAGAACAGGCACACCTAATAACAACCACCAGCTCCCGATCCATAATGTCCACAGCAGGTACACGAAAAGAACGCACCCTAATTTAAACCATTTATTTGTCAATATCCTACTCATATATTTTTTGATTTATGATTTTAGATTTTAGATTTAAACCGCACAAGACCAACGTTTTAACTACCCCCTCTAACTCCCCCTTACACAGGGGGAGGATACCGCCACACTGTTACATCGTAGTGCCTTCTTGCGTCCGTCTCTCCCCTTGTGTAAGGGGGAGCCGGAGGGGGTAGTCCTTTCATTCTAAATTCTAAATTTTAAATTCTAAACTACTTTAAACTCTAAATTTTCAACAAGTCTTCCATTCCAAAAACACCTTTTTTCCCCATCAGGAATTCAGCTGCCATCACGGCTCCCTGGGCAAAGCCATCCCGGGAATAAGCGGAATGGTATATCTGAATTTCGTCCACGTTCGATTTATAAGTTACCGTATGGATCCCCGGAACTTCTCCTTCTCTTTTGGCTTTTATGGGCAACTCTCCCGCACCAACCGCCCCTTCATCCAGTACCCAAGACGAGTATTCCGGATGCTCTTTCAAAATATCTTTTACCAAAGTAATAGCTGTTCCACTGGGAGCATCCAGCTTGTGAATGTGATGGGTTTCCTCGATAGAAACTTTATAATCGGAAAATCGAGCCATGGTCTGAGCCAACCAGCGATTCAAATGAAAAAATATATTCACCCCGATACTATAATTGGACGCGTAAAAGAATGCTCCCCCCAATTGCTCGCGTGACATCATCACTTCGCTCCATCTTTCCAGCCATCCCGTCGTACCGGATACCACCGGAACATGATTACGGAAACACCAATTGTAATTATCGACTGCCACGATCGGGGTTGTAAATTCAATCGCAACATCAGCCTGTTTCAATTGATCATCCGTACACGCTGCCCGGTTATTCTCATCCACGATCAACACGACTTCATGCCCGCGATTACGAGCCACACGCTCTATCGTTTTCCCCATTTTCCCGTATCCAAGTAATGCAATCTTCATTATATTGAATTAAAAATAATGTACCACTATTTTACAAAGGTAATATTTAAAAATAAAAAAAGGCCACCCGCGGGCAGCCTTTTCTGATATTTTATAATTACTAAGCTAACTCTTTCACTTTCGCAACGATTGCTTTGAAAGCTTCCGGTTGATTCATAGCCAGATCAGCCAGAACTTTACGGTTCATGTTTACCTCGGCTTTATGAACTAAGCCCATAAACTTAGAGTAAGACAAACCTTCCATTCTAACTGCGGCGTTAATTCTCTGAATCCACAACGCTCTAAATTCTGATTTTTTCTTCTTTCTGTCACGGTACGCGTACGTTAAGCCTTTTTCATACGTGTTTTTGGCAACCGTCCAGACATTTTTTCTTGCACCAAAGTTACCTCTGGTTTGACTTAAAACCTTTTTTCTACGTGCTCTTGAAGCAACGGCATTTTTAGCTCTTGGCATAATCTTTTGTTTTTTGAATGTTAGCGTCCCTCAAGGAACTTAACTAGCGTAACATCCTGGTTAATTACTGTTTTTTTAATTTCTTAGATACAAAGCATTTTTCTCACTGTTGCGTCGTTAGCCACGTCAACGATAGCTGTATGAGTCAAATTTCTTTTTCTCTTGGTTGCTTTTTTGGTCAAAATATGACTTTTAAAAGCATGTTTTCTCTTGATCTTCCCGGTCGCAGTCAAAGTAAATCTTTTCTTTGCACTGCTCACACTCTTCATCTTTGGCATTTGTTCTAATTTTAATTTGTTTCAGAATATATGTAATTATAAAATATCCAGTATCAATTTTAGATTTAATGATTTCAGATTTCAGATTGAAAAATCCAATGATGGAATGATTTTAGATTCACAGATCTATTCATTCTAAATTCTAAACTTTAAATTCTAAACTTCCACTATTTCTTAGGAGCAATCACCACGATCATTTTCTTTCCCTCAAGCATGGGAGCGGATTCCAGTTTCCCGTAATCTTCCAACGCATTGACAAAGCGTTCCAACAAGTCAGCCCCTTGGTCTTTAAACAGAATCGAACGCCCTTTGAAGAACACGTAGGCTCTCACCTTCGCCCCCTCTTGCAGGAACCCGATCGCGTGTTTCAACTTGAAATTGAAATCATGATCATCTGTTTGAGGCCCAAAACGGATCTCCTTTACAACGACCTTCACGCTCTTGGCTTTAATCTCTTTCTGCTTTTTCTTCAACTGATACAGGAACTTGCTGTAATCAATGATCCTGCATACAGGTGGATCGGCATTGGGGGATATCTCTACCAGATCAGCTCCGGCAGCTTCAGCCATGGCTAAAGCCTCTTTTAAAGGATAAACACCCGCTTCTACATTTTCACCAACGACTCTCACAGAAGCAGCCCGAATTTGCTCGTTCACTCTGTGCTGTGGCTTGTCATTTTGACCTCTGCCCCTAATTTCCATTGTTCTTGCTATAATTAATCCTCCTTTTATTATTATTCATTGTAGATAGAGTTCAACTGAGCTTCTACCTCTTTATTTATCATTTCCGCAAATTCTTCCGTTGTCATGGATCCTTTGTCTCCCTCTCCTTGACGACGAACAGAAACTTTATTTTCGTTCATTTCCTGCTCTCCGACAATCAACATATAAGGAATCTTTTTCAACTCGTTATCACGTATCTTACGACCAATCTTTTCGTTACGATCGTCTAAAACGGTGCGAATGTCGGAATTATTTAAGAAATTTACAACTTTTTGAGCATAATCGTTGTATTTTTCACTGATCGGGAGTACCACGACCTGATCCGGAGTCAACCACAAAGGGAATTTTCCACCCGTATGTTCGATCAACACGGCCACGAAACGCTCCATACTTCCGAACGGTGCCCGGTGAATCATTACCGGACGATGTTTCTGGTTATCAGCACCCGTGTATTCCAACTCGAAACGTTCCGGCAAGTTATAATCCACTTGGATCGTTCCTAACTGCCACTTCCGCCCGATGGCATCCTTCACCATGAAATCCAGTTTCGGACCGTAGAAAGCGGCCTCACCCAACTCTACCGTTGTTTTCAAACCTTTCTCGGCTGCCGCCTCGATAATGGCACTCTCGGCTTTCTCCCAGTTTTCATCGGTTCCGATGTATTTCTCCTTGTTATTCGGATCTCTCAAGGACACCTGCGCGGTGAAATTCTCGAAACTCAACGCTTTGAATATCGTGAAAATAATGTCGATTACTTTCTTGAATTCCTCTTTCAACTGATCGGGCGTACAGAATAAGTGGGCATCATCCTGCGTAAACCCGCGAACCCTTGTCAACCCGTGCAATTCCCCGCTCTGCTCGTAGCGATATACCGTACCGAATTCTGCAAAACGAACCGGAAGATCTTTATAAGACCGCGGTTTGAATTTGTACATCTCGCAGTGGTGCGGGCAGTTCATCGGTTTCAACATGAATTCCTCCCCTTCTTGCGGGGTCGTGATGACCTGAAAACTATCCTTACCGTACTTCTGGAAGTGTCCCGAAGTCTTGTACAAATTCACGTTACCGATATGCGGGGTGATCACCTGCTCGTAACCGTACTTCTTCTGTACCTTGCGCAAGAAGGCTTCCAGACGATCTCTCAACATGGCTCCCTTCGGCAACCACATCGGAAGTCCCGAACCAACTGCTTGCGAGAACATGAACAACTCCATCTCCTTACCAATCTTACGGTGATCGCGTTGTTTTGCCTCCTCCATCAATACCAGCCATTCGTCCAGCATTTTTTGTTTCGGGAAAGTGATACCGTATATACGGGTTAACATCTTGTTATGTTCGTTCCCTCTCCAGTATGCCCCGGCAACAGAAGTCAACTTGATAGCCTTGATATAGGATGTATTGGGCAAGTGCGGTCCGCGGCACAAGTCCGTGAAGTCACCTTGACGGTAATACGTGATTGTTCCGTCTTCCAAATCGTTGATTAACTCTACTTTATATGTTTCATTGAGCGATGAAAAATGATTCAACGCCTCTTGCTTACTAACGTCTATCCTGCAATACTCCTCGTTTTTTCTTGCCAATTCCAACATTTTCTTCTCGATCTCCACCAAATCTTTCTCTTGGATAGCAACACCTTCTCCCGGATCCACGTCATAGTAGAAACCATTTTCAATTGCCGGACCGATACCGAACTTGATATTCGGGTAAATAGCCTGCAAAGCTTCTGCCATAAGGTGTGCAGATGAGTGCCAGAAAGCATGGCGTCCCTCTTCATCGTCCCATGTATATAGCTTAATCTCGGAGTCTGTTGTTATACCGCGCATCAAATCCCACGTGACGCCATTTACGGATATAGACAACACTTCCTTAGCCAGCTTATGGCTAATCGACTTAGCTATGTCCATGCCGGTTACCCCGGACTCGAACTCTTTTACATTCCCATCGGGAAATTTAATCTTTACCATTCTGCTTTCTTTTAGTTATTACTTTTTGTAATTTACGAACCGCAAAATTATAAAAAAACATCGGAATATCAAAGAAAAAGCCCGGCTTAAACACGTCTCTTGTCTTGAAAAAGAAACAGACACGAGGCATGTTCGAGAACGACCCCGGATGTTATTTAATAAATGTAAATATTCGCTATTATTTATCTACTTTATTGCATTCACATTGTGACCCGCTCCCATTCCACTCCCATCCCTCCCCTATTCCCCTCCTATTAATATTGAAAATATATTAAATTATAATATAATATACAAACGAGCTGGTTAATGTATGACAACAAGTAAATACATAAAATATAAATAATTGATTTACAATATATTGCCTAACAATATTTGTATTTTTCTAAAAAAAGGTAACGTGTAGATGTTAGCTCGGGAAAAAATGAGAGACGAACTCAAAAGTCATGCTCAAAGCGGCAACCTTCCCTAATCCCTCCTTACTCGGAAGAGGGAACCGCTTGGTAATCAACCCTTCCCCTGTGTAAGAGGAAATTAAAAACTAAAAGATAAAAGGTGTCGGCTCGCACACTGGAATCTAAAATTGACAAAGCTATTCCTGCCCATGTAATTTATTAAATAAAATGGCCAAGTTCGTGTATATCGTCGTGTTCTGCACGGCAATATGGGCAGGCACTTTAATCCGGGCCGGGGTAAAATTCCAAATAGCCTTAATCCCCCAAGCAACCATTAAATCGGCCACGTTCTGGGCACATTCGGCCGGAACGGTAATGATACCTATCGCCACGTTACATTCTCCCGGCATTCCCCGGAACTGGTCCACGTGAAAAATCTCGACATCATTAATCTTGGTCCCGATTTTAGACTTGTCCACGTCGAAAGCCTTCTGTATATTCAACCCAAAATTTCTCAATCCCTTATCCTGCAACAAGGCACATCCTAACGAACCTGCCCCAACCAGAAAAGCGTTATTAATCTTGTTGAAACCAAGAAAGTCATCCAGTATCTCCACGAAATTATCCACCTCGTAACCCACACGAGTTTTACCGGAGATACCGGTATGCGACAAATCTTTCGTCACTTGCGTGGCGTCTATTTCCATGTATTCGGCAATCCTTGTCGATGAGACGTATTTCTCTCCCTGCTTTTGCAATGTCTTCACGAAAGAAAGATACGCGGGCATCCGTCTCAAGACCGGAACTGGAACAACTTTACTATCATTAGCCATATAACGTTCTATAATTTCTGCAAAGTTATATCTTTTCGGCGAAATCCGACACAAAGAATTTGCATTATTTCTTTTCTGCCGTTTCCGGGCGACCAATACCTTTGGCAGACACAACCATACTACACTCCCCGTTAAACACCGCCCCGACTTCAACAACCATGGTTGCCGCAGAGATCGTTCCCTTCACGTTTGATTTTGCCCTTAACACGACAATACCGGTTGAAACGATATCCCCCTCCACGTTCCCGAACACGTCAATATTCGGAGAATTAACTTTTCCCGAAACACGAGAAGAAGGCCCGAGCACCAAACGCCCATCAGTACGAACTGTCCCGACAAGCGTGCCGTCAATCCGTATATCCCTTGGCGTTTGAATATCTCCCTCCACGACGACACCTTCATTCAAAAGATTCAAGATTGCCTGTACTTCCTTTCCCATATTTTTATTTCATTTTATTTCCCAAATGCGACACATACGTTACTTCGATAATTAGCACGTTTTCTTATCATGACATACTAATTCCGGGTTTAAAGTTAGTGAAATTTCGTCAAATACATACACCATCTCTTCCGACACACACTCACTCTTCACCTCACGCCCCACGCTCGTCAGATGAAATAGACGAAAAGAATACACCACACAGCCTACATTTCTCAAATTTATTCCACATTTGCACGCAATCAAAAACCCATGCTTCTTATATATTATTAACATTTTCATCCTCAAACACACGCCTTTTTCCACTGAAAAGAAATATCAAAGCCTGAACTCACACCCACCGTATATTTTTACTATTTTTGCCCGCTCAATAGAATGAACCAGTTTATTTAAAAGAATATACATGAACTACAAGGAAACATTAGAATGGTTGTTTGCCCAACTTCCCATGTATCAAAGAGAAGGTAAGGCCGCGTACAAAGCCAATCTGGACAACACGTTAAAACTGGATGAACACTTCGGTTCTCCGCACAAACAATTCAAGACCATCCACGTGGGGGGTACAAACGGTAAGGGTTCGGTGTCTCACATGCTAGCCTCCATATTACAGGAAGCCGGGTATAAAACCGGACTATACACGTCACCGCACTTGAAAGATTTCCGCGAACGTATCAAAATAAACGGGGAGATGATCACGGAACAATACGTGATCAATTTCGTGGAAGAGAATAAATCCCTTTTCGCCGGGATCAAACCGTCCTTCTTCGAGATGACAGTGGCCATGGCCTTTCAATATTTCGCAGACCAGCAAGTTGATATTGCTGTTATCGAAGTCGGACTTGGCGGACGACTGGACTCCACGAATATCATTACCCCTCTGGCCTCGGTGATCACGAATATTTCATTCGATCACATGGCCCTTCTCGGTGACACGCTTGAAAAAATCGCACACGAAAAAGCGGGGATTATCAAACCCGGTGTTCCCGCGATCATCGGAACGAAAGACCCTGCCAGTGATTTTGTCTTCATTGAAAAAGCAAAAGAGTGTGAAACCACCCTTGAATTTGCATCCGAAAACTGGCAAGTAACACGGGATAATGAAAACGCCTACCGGCTGGAAAACAAAAACGGGATCGTGTTTGTCCCCGTGCAAGCAGACTTGAAAGGACTTTATCAACGAAAAAACATTCCGGCCGTTCTGGAAACGGTTCTAAGCTTAAGAAACAATGGTTTACATATCTCCGATCAAAACATATATAACGGCATAGCCAACACGATTCGCAACACGGGATTACTTGGACGTTGGCAAGAATTATCACAAACGCCCTATACGGTATGCGACACCGGACACAACATCGATGGACTGACCGAGATTGTCGCCCAATTAAAAACCTGCACGTATGAAAAACTCCATTTCGTGATCGGTATGGTAAACGACAAGGACGTGGACAGCGTGTTGCACATCCTGCCAAAAGACGCTATTTATTATTTCTGCAAAGCATCCATACCCAGAGCCATGGATGAGAAAACTTTAGCCGAGAAAGCCCGGGCAAATCATCTCCACGGGGAAACCTTCCCGACAGTTGCAGCTGCTTATCAAGCCGCTCGTGAAGCCGCCAGCAACCGGGATATGATATACATCGGGGGAAGCACTTTTGTCGTCGCGGAAGTGGTTTAAAAAAACTTATAAACTAAAGAGTGTCAAAACAAATTTTGACACTCTTTTTACTACACGAAAAATCAAACTATAAACTTTGTCTTATTCCTTTTTAGGAGTTTCTTTTTGCGCTTTAAATACCGCAATCACGTTATTACTATCTTTCAACGTCAACTTATCATTCTTTATGATAAAACTCTTCGTATCTTCCAGAACCTTGAAAAAACTTGTTTCAATATCCATATCAGGGCAAGCCATCTTGGTTGCTCCCATACCGCTAAAAGTTAATTGCGACTCGTTTTGTTCGTAAACTCCAAAAAAGCGATTACATCCCGCCCTTCCAAATACTTTCTTATCACTGCTTTCAAGCGTGATGAACACCTCGCTCCCACCTTCCTTGAACTTAATCTCTTTCCCGTTCAAACTCTCCGCAACCCATTTCACCCCGGTCAGAGAAACGCTCTCCTTTGCCGACTTGCACGAAGTCATCCATATTGCTAATACACAATAAAAAAATATTCCTTTCATAATTCAATCACCATTTTGGATAATTAGTACTCATTAGTTTTCTCATTCTTTTCTACAAATACCATACCAAAAGGGAATTTCATCAATAAACCTCACCTCATTCAAACATTCATTTATTTGAAAAATCAAGCAGTAAAAAAAAACATCTAAAGGGATGAATTAACTTTTGAATTACTGAATAAATTCAATAATTGATTATATATTTGCACGTGTTTTTAAAATAAACAATTACAGGGTGAATTAGAAATAATTATCTACATATCAAAAACATAATAGAACAATGTCCAAGGTTATAAAACTGAAAAAAGGCCTTGATATCAAGTTAAAAGGAGAAGCCGAAAATCTGGTGAAAAACATCGAGAGATGTGATTCTTATGCGGTAAAACCGACAGATTTCCGTCTACTTACTCCCAAACTTGCAGTAAAGGCAGGCGATCAAGTGAAAGCGGGTGACGTGTTGTTTATCGACAAGTACAGACCTGAAGTCAAATTCACATCACCTGTTAGCGGTACAGTCGAAACCGTAAACAGAGGAGAAAGAAGGAAATTGCTGGAGGTCGTGGTTAAAGCGGATGCCCAAATCCAATACAAGGATTTCGGGGCAGCAGACGTGAACAAACTTTCCAGAGACGAAATCATCGAAAAATTACTTGACAGCGGTGTTTGGCCCATGATCAAACAACGTCCGTACGACATCATCGCTACCCCGGCTGATATGCCGAAGGCGATATTCGTGTCCGGTTTTGATTCCGCTCCTCTCGCTCCGGATTTCGACATTACTCTTGCAGACGAGCTAACCGCACTCCAATCCGGAATCGATTGCTTAAAAAAATTATGCGGTAAAAACGTGAATTTGAACTTGAAAGAAGGGACGCCTTCAACATCCGTGTTCGCCAAGTTGAAAAACGTGGATGTGAATTATTTTGCGGGACCACACCCGGCAGGAAATGCAGGAATCCAGATTCACCATCTGAACCCGATCAACAAAGGGGAAATCGTTTGGGTGGTAAACGCAATGGATCTTGCCATTATCGGACGATTATTCACTTCCGGAAAATTCGACGCTCGCAAGACGATCGCTCTCGCAGGTTCGGAAGTTGAAAAGCCTGCTTACTACAAAACCATTCTGGGGGCAAAAATCGGTTGTATCGTGAACGGAAAACTGAAGAATCAAGTTCATCAACGCATTATTTCCGGTAACGTACTCACGGGCTACAAAGTAACTGAAGAAAACTATCTCGGATACTATAATAATATGGTAACCGTTATTCCTGAGGGTGATAATTACGAATTTTTGGGTTGGGCAACTCCCGGTTTCAACAAATTCTCCATATCAAAAACTTTCCCCTCTTTCTTATGCCCGAACAAGAAGTACACTCTTGATGCCAACTATCACGGGGAAGAAAGAGCCTTCGTGGTGACCGGACAATACGAGAAAGTTCTTCCCATGGACATCCTTCCCGTTTACCTGCTAAAAGCGGTACTGGCTGAGGACCTGGACAAGATGGAACAACTCGGTATGTACGAGGTTGCCCCGGAAGATATGGCTTTATGCGAGTTCGTTTGTACCTCTAAAACTCCGGTACAGGAAATACTGGACAAAGGTATAGAGTTAATGATAAAAGAACTAAGCTAATTTTAAATTGCAAATTTTAAATTGTCAATTCCTTGATGGGACACGATTCAAAATTTAAAATCTAAAATCTAAAATTTAAAATTATAAAGATGAATTTTTTACGCAACTATCTAGATAAGCAAAAGCCAAAATTTGAAAAGGGAGGCAAACTATACAAGTTGCATTCCGTTTTCACGGGTTTTGAGTCTTTTCTTTTCGTGCCTAACCGCACGACATCTTCAGGCTGTAATATCCGGGACGCAATTGATCTGAAAAGAACCATGATCATTGTCGTGATGGCCTTGATTCCGGCCCTTTTATTCGGTATTTATAATGTGGGATACCAGCATTTCAATGCTATGGGTACTCTGGCCGATACCGGCTTCTTCGAGTTATTCTTCTATGGACTGTGGAGAGTGTTACCCATGATCGTCGTTTCCTACGTGGTCGGATTGGGTATTGAGTTTGCTGCAGCACAAATCAGGGGACACGAGATCAACGAGGGATTCCTCGTATCCGGTTTATTAATCCCAATGATTATGCCGATTAACGCACCCCTTTGGATGGTGGGAGTTTCCACCGCCTTCGCTGTGATTATCGGTAAAGAAATCTTCGGTGGTACAGGAATGAACATCTGGAACCCGGCCTTATTAGCCCGTGCGTTCTTCTTCTTCTCCTACCCTTCCATGATTTCGGGGGATAAAGTATGGATCGCCGGAATGCCCGACGGGTTCTCGCAAGCAACCCCGCTTGCCGAGGCTGCCCAAGGCCTGCCCACGACCTATGATATGTCTTCCATGTTCTGGGGATTGATCCCGGGATCCGTGGGTGAGACATCAACCTTCTGTATATTGCTCGGAGCCATCTTGTTAATTGCCACCGGAATCGGGAGCTGGAAAATCATGCTTTCCACCTTCATCGGAGGTTACTGCATGGCTTTATTACTGAACTACACGTTACCCGCAACCAACCCGTACGCGGCAATCACCCCGATTACTCATTTAATCATGGGAGGTTTTGCTTTCGGAGCCGTATTCATGGCAACAGACCCTGTAACATCGGCACAAACGGAAAGAGGGAAATGGATATACGGTTTCATTTTAGGAGTCATGGCCATCCTCATTCGTACGCTTAACCCCGGTTACCCGGAAGGTATGATGCTAGCCATCCTGTTAATGAACACCTTTGCTCCGCTTATTGACTGGTTTGTCGTTCAAGGTAACATCAAGCGCAGACTGAAAAGAGCTAAACAATTTCAGATTTAAGATTTCATGATTTCAGATTACCTAAAAACAATCGTAAATCATAAATCGTAAATCACTAAATCTTTAATGAGATGAACAAACAAGGAAATACATATACCTTTATCTATTCCATCGTTTTGGTTGTCGTAGTTGCAGCCATTCTGGCGATAGTGTCTCTTTCACTAAAGCCATACCAAGATGAGAATATTGAGAACGAGAAGAGACAAAACATTCTGAGTTCTGTAAATGTTAGTTCTACCCCGGAAACTTCGGCTGAATTGTTCAACAAAATCATCACAAAACAATTCATTCTGAACTACAAGGGTGAGGCTATCGAAGGAAACGCTTTCGCCGTGGACATCCCGACCGAAGGTAAGAAACTTCAGAAAGCAATGAAAAACCCCGAACTTCAAAAAGCGTTAAAGGACGGAAAATTGCTTTCAGAAACAATCAAAGATGACAAAGCATTAGCGGACATTAAATTCCCTGTATTCGTGGCCGACATTGACGGAGCCACCAAATACATCCTGCCGACATACGGGGTTGGACTTTGGGGTCCGGTATGGGGTTATATTTCTTTAAATGAGGACAAAAATACCGTTTACGGGGTTCTGTTCGACCACAAAGGAGAAACTCCCGGACTTGGAGCCGAGATCACCCAACCGTTTTTCCAGAAGCAATTCAGCGGAAAGACCGTTTTTGAAAACTCCTCTTTAAAAGCCATCACGGTGAAGAAAGGCGGTAACGCAACCGGAGTACACGAAGTTGACGGAATCTCCGGGGGTACCATCACGTCAAAAGCAGTTGAGACGATGATCGCCGACTACTTAAAATGTTACGAACAATTCTTAAAACAAATACAATAATGAGCGATAAAGAAACATTATTTTCAGCTAAGAACCGAGAGTTGTTGCTCGGTCCCTTGAGCAAAAATAACCCCGTTCTGGTACAGATTCTGGGTATATGTTCTGCTCTCGCCGTAACCGCGAAAATGGAACCGGCCATCGTGATGGCTCTTTCGGTTACAGCCGTAACGGCATTCTCTAACGTGATTCTTTCGCTACTGAGGAATACAATCCCGACACGTATACGTATCATCGTGCAGTTGGTCGTGGTTGCTGCATTGGTAATCATCGTCGATCAGGTACTGAAAGCATTCGCCTACGAGGTAAGTAAACAGTTATCCGTGTTCGTCGGGTTGATCATCACGAACTGTATCATCATGGGACGTATCGAGGCTTTCGCCTTGGGTAACAAACCGTGGCCTTCATTACTGGACGGTATCGGTAACGGTCTCGGATACGGGTTAGTCCTCGTGATCGTAGCTTTCTTCCGTGAATTACTGGGGTCCGGAACTTTGTTCGGGGTAAAAGTAATCCCACAAATATTCTACGATTGGGGTTATCAAAACAACGGTTTAATGATTCTTCCCCCGATGGCATTGATGCTGGTGGGGCTGATCATTTGGGTTCACCGTTCCAAGAACAAGGATTTAATAGAACAGAAATAGTCAACTAAAAGTGAAATAACGATATGGAAAATCTATTAAATATATTTGTACGGTCCGTATTCATTGACAACATGATCTTTGCTTACTTCTTGGGTATGTGTTCATACCTTGCTGTATCAAAGACCGTGAAAACATCATTCGGATTAGGTATTGCCGTCGTGTTCGTGTTATTAATCACCGTCCCGGTAAACTACTTGCTGGATAACTTCGTGCTAAAAGCTGGAGCTTTAAGCTGGTTACTGGGTGAAAGTGCGGCAAACATCGATTTAAGTTTCTTGAGTTTCATCATGTTCATCGCAGTTATCGCCGCTATCGTGCAACTCGTGGAAATGGTCGTTGAGAAATTTGCCCCCGCACTTTACAACCAGTTAGGAATCTTTCTTCCGTTGATCGCGGTAAACTGCGCCATCATGGGAGCATCCCTGTTCATGCAAGAAAGAGGATATGCTAACATTGGAGAGGCAACGGCTTTCGGTTTGGGTTCAGGTATCGGTTGGATGCTCGCCATCGTGGGTATTGCCGCTATTCGTGAGAAACTGAAATATTCAAATATCCCCGCCCCGCTTAGAGGTATCGGTATTACCTTTATCGTGACCGGATTGATGGCTATTTCATTCATGAGTTTCTTGGGAATTAACCTGTAAAATAATTTTAAATTGTAAATTTTAGATTGTAAATTTCTCTGGAGTCCTCAATTTAAAATTTAAAATCATAAAATCTAAAATTAAAAAATGATGTTATTAGCAATAAATACAACAATTGTCATGTCAGGGGTCATCGTGTTCCTCATCGTAACACTGATTCTCGTGGGCATGCTTTTGTTCGCCAAGGCCAAACTGACTCCCAAAGGAGAGGTGAAAGTTGACATTAATCATGGCGAAAAGGAATTGGTAACCGAACCGGGGTCCACGCTGTTGGCCACCCTTGGAAACAACAAAATCTTCCTCCCCTCGGCTTGTGGAGGTAAAGGTTCATGCGGTATGTGTCGTTGTCAGGTTGAATCCGGAGCAGGGTCTATCCTACCAACAGAAACGGGATTCTTCTCCTACAAACAACAACACGACAACTGGCGCTTGGCTTGTCAGGTAAAAGTGAAAGAGAATATCGAGATGCACATTCCGGAAGAAGTTCTCGGAATCAAGAAATGGGAGTGCGAAGTGGTTTCCAACAGAAATATCTCTACTTTCTTGAAAGAATTCGTGGTAAAATTACCAGAAGGCGAAAACCTGAAATTCAAATCCGGAGGATATATCCAGATTGACGTGCCTGCAATCGACGTTGACTTCAAGACGTTCGATATTGACGAGAAGTACAAGGCTGACTGGGAACGCATGAAAATGTTCGATCTTAAAATGCACAACCCGGAAGCAACCTACCGTGCTTACTCCATGGCCAACTCCCCGGCAGAAGGTAACATTATCATGTTGAACATTCGTATCGCGACTCCCCCGTTTGACAAAGCTATCGGTGGTTTTGCCAACGTGAATCCCGGTATCTGTTCTTCTTACATCTTCTCTCGCAAGCCGGGAGATAAGGTAAGTATTTCCGGACCTTACGGAGAGTTCTTCTTGAGAGACACGAACAACGAGATGATGTTCATCGGTGGTGGTGCCGGTATGGCCCCCATGCGTTCACACATCTTTAACCTCTTCCACACGATGCATACCAATCGTAAAGTTACCTTCTGGTACGGTGCGCGTGCTTTGCAAGAGGCTCCTTACGTGGACGAGTTCAACAAGATTCAAGAAGAGAACCCGAACTTCCACTGGACGCTGGCTCTCGACAGACCGGATCCCGTGGCTGACGCGGCCGGAGTGGCTTACAAACCGGGTTTCGTTCATCAGGTAATCTTCGAGAATTATTTGAAGAATCATGAAAACCCGGAAGATATTGAATACTACCTCTGCGGTCCTCCCATGATGATCTCGGCAGTAACCAAAATGCTGTACGACCTTGGAGTTCCGGATGAAAACGTAATGTACGATAACTTCGGAGGATAATCAAAATAAAAAAAGCTGCTTTTACAAGCAGCTTTTTTTATTTCAAATGACAAATTACTTTTTCAAAAACATATTCTTAAATTCAATCGCTTCAAGCAGTAATCCCGAATTTACTTGATTCCGGGGAAGACGATTCAACAGAGAATCCGTCATCTGGATGTTCCCGGCCACCTTCTTCTCGTAGATCATGTTATCCATGATAAAAGCATAATTCTGCGGATCCCCGGCCAGATGAAAAGGCGGGCGTTCAGGATCAAACAAATCCCTTCCCATGGAATAATCTTCCGCCGGATTCTTCACTCCCAGCACCCGTTTCATTAAAGTCGGTGTCACGTCATAATGAGATGTCCTGTACGAGTACACACCGGGAGTATTTCCCGGATAGTACAGGATAAACGGAACATGCACCTGTGCGTTCGAGAAATCACTTCCATGCCCCCAGAAATTCTTTTTATTCTCGTTAAACTCTTGCCCGTGGTCCCCGGTAATGACAATCACGGAATTATCCAACAACCCGTTCGCCTCCAGTTTATTCACCACCTTTCCCACAAGCGAATCGACATAATAGGCACAATTTCGATACAGGTTAAAGAATGGTTCCGGATCCAGATTATTATTTAAAGCCAAATAATTGGCATAATCCCACGAAGGCTGAAATTTCTTACGATAGGGAGCCGGAATATCTATCGCGTGCAACAAATCGTAGAACACGAACGAAAAGAAAGGTTGATCCACTTCTTTTCGTTCATCCAGATAATTCAGAAAATCTTCCGTGATCCTGTTATCCCGGTCAAACGGAGTTGCCCCCGGTGTTTCCTTGCGAATATCTTTCACGTTCCCGAAGACGATGCGATAAAAAGGAGGATTAACAAGCGTCGCACTGGCGAACGTCTCTATATCATACCCATTTTCCAGTAAGTTCTCGATAAATAAAGGTTGTACTCCCGTACGTTCAAAATCTTGCCAGTACGTCGCGGAAATACCGAAAAACAAACCGAATATCCCACCCCGCGTACCATTACTGGAACTCAGGTGACGATTGAACACCGCGGAACGATCGCCAAAAGCCCGGATGTTAGGACAACACTCCCGTGTAAAAGTCCTAAAATTCCACGAATCCAAAATAAGATAAATGATATTCAACGGTTTCACGCTATCCGTTTTTTCCAGCGGATGCAGAGGATACACGAAACCATGCCCTTTCCCCTTATCCGGGTTATTCACATACAAATCTTCCTTTTTGACCACTCCCAACTTCAACATCAAACGGTTGGCCGTCAAAGGGTAATATTGCGGTAAACAAGCCGATACTTCCGTGATCGAATTCACGTTAGCTGCCGCTGCATAAGCATGGGTTAACTGGGGTGCGATACAGGAAAACAGAAACAGATAAATCCCGATTTTCACCTGTTTCGAAGTAACATACCGGGCATATCGATAAGCAATAAAAATAACCACCAAAGTAAACAATAAAATAAGTAACCCGATAAAAACCCCGTGCAGGACCAAGGTATCATTAAACACGAATACTTGGTTTCCTCCCCCGCCAAAAGCCAGATCTAGCACGAACCCGTTAATATGGAATTTATACAACTGGAAAACAATCCCGTTCAGATAGGCCAACACGTTCAATAAAAATATAGCACAAGTAAACAGCATGGTACCGACCTTCCGCATCTGCCGCCACCACGCGAAGGGAAGATATAAAACAACCCAAGGAATCAAATTGAAAAGAAAAGCTTGTCCCAGTGCCGCTATCAAATAATAAAAACCCCCGACGAAATTCAAGGATTCCCAGTAATTACTATTCACGAGATAAATCACAAATTGAACGAGTAACAGGCAAGAGGCACACATATATAACAGAAACCCCCTCTTCAAATAATTCACTTTCCCAGCGTAAACCATTGATTTAGAATCATTAAATGTCATAAACGATTGTATTAAGAAATGATCATATAATAGTTGCAAATAAAAAGCATTAAATCGACTTTTCAATCATTTTCTTAAAAATTCATTCTCAATTATTTAATTCTTTTTCCCACCTCCTTGTGAGCAAATAAAATGGATGTCAATAAACGATCGTTTATTGACATCCATTACATCAGACAAAAACCCCTATTGATGGGGGTTTTACTTCAAAATATTAATATTTTAACTTACTATAATTCAGTCCATATAGAATAATAAACAAGAGAGCAAAGAACCCGGACATTGCCATGGAAACTATCACGGCACTGTTCCAACCGGAGTAAATCGGCATGATAAATAATTGCCCGATCTGCGCAACCGCGTACAAATAGAAACCATTCCTTTTTAGCTTGTACATCATGAAAGCTCCTATCAAACTGATCACGGCACACAAGGCTGCCAACGAGTAGATTGCTTTCCCGTGCATGATGGTAGTTTGTAACACCTCCAAGGATGAACTCAGCATGGAAGAAACCCAAGAAGGTTGCGTTTCGGTCCCGGCCATCGTCGTTATCTGTTGAATTTGAGCAACCAATCGTTCCGGTGTAAACATCGCTAATTGGAATAAATTGTTAATTAAACCCCAACCACTACCAATAAATGTCAAGATGCAAAGTACAGTTAGAAAAGTCGGTCTGACCGGTTTCTCTACGTTAAAAGGATTTTCCATAATCAAGTTAATTTTATACACAACAAACGTACACAAATATTCGAAAATTAAAAAACAAGAGATGAAAAAAAGTTGACAAATACTTTGTTTACATGCACGATTAGTATAATTTTGGCCTAGATTTATAAACGTCTATAGTATTAAAAATCTAAATAATGAAAAGAGACACTCAAATTTTCGACCTGATTGACAAAGAATGTCATCGTCAAAAAGAAGGACTTGAATTAATCGCATCTGAAAACTTCGTGAGCGAGCAAGTAATGCAGGCTATGGGATCTTGCCTGACCAATAAATATGCAGAGGGATACCCCGGGGCCCGTTATTACGGTGGTTGCCAAATCGTTGACCAGACGGAACAACTGGCTATCGACCGGGCTTGCCAGCTATTCGGTGCCGAATTTGCTAACGTGCAACCGCATTCCGGCGCACAAGCTAACGCTGCCGTGTTCTTTGCTTGCATGAAACCCGGCGACACGTTCTTAGGTCTTGACTTGGCTCATGGCGGTCACCTTTCACACGGATCACCCGTGAACCTTTCCGGTATTAACTATCACCCGGTAGCTTACCACGTGAAAGAAGAAACCGGGATGGTTGACTATGACGAGATGGAACAACTGGCTTTGGAACACAAACCGAAATTAATCGTGTCTGGAGCATCCGCTTATTCTCGCGATTGGGATTACAAACGTATGCGCGAAATCGCTGATAAAGTAGGTGCTTTGCTAATGTGCGATATGTCTCACCCTGCCGGATTGATTGCCAAAGGTTTGTTGAACAACCCGATGGAATATTGCCACATCGTGACAACCACCACTCACAAAACCCTTCGCGGACCTCGTGGGGGTATGATCCTTCTTCCGAAAGATTTCCCGAATCCTTGGGGATTGAAAACTCCGAAGGGAGAGATCAAGATGATGTCACAAGTGATCAACTTTGCCGTGTTCCCGGGCCAACAAGGTGGACCGCTTGAACACGTGATTGCCGCTAAAGCTGTTGCTTTCGGCGAGGCATTGTCTGACGAGTACTCGGAATACGCAAAACAAATGTTAGCAAACGCCAGAGCGATGGCCAAAGCATTCGTGGACAAAGGTTATAAAGTGGTTTCCGGCGGTACCGACAACCATTCCATGTTGATTGACCTGAGAACCAAATTCCCGGAATTAACTGGTAAGAAAGCTGAAAACACGCTTGTTAAAGCTGACATCACAATCAACAAGAACATGGTTCCATTTGATACCCGCACCCCGTTCTCTACTTCAGGTCTTCGTGTAGGAACTCCAGCAATCACCACTCGTGGTTTGAAAGAGGAGCATATGCCTATCATCGTGGACATGATCGACAGAGTATTGAGCGCCCCGGACGATGAAGCCGTGATCGCACAAGTAAAGAAAGAAGTAAACGCCATGATGAGTGACAGACCTATGTTCGCTTGGTAATAAGACTTTCTAAATATACAAAGAGACCGCAACATGGATTGCGGTCTTTTTTTATTTGTTAATTAGTATTTAGTCTATCACGAGATTTCACGGTAATCTTGCATTTGGATCTCACTATATCTCAAGGTAAATACACCGGTATCCCACCTATGTCTCGCTAAGAGGTTAACGATAGATTAACGATAGGTCAACGATACGGGGAATTAATTTGTTCCTGACATCATGTTCTCATACAATCATCATATTAACGAGACTACGGCAAGACACGGGCGAAATAGACTGTCAATACCACTACTTCCCACCTCGTTCTTTTTTTACCTTCCGGGAATTCTTTTTTATATCCTTCAGCCCTTTTTTCATCGCATTATATAATAATGTACCAGCCGAACGAGCAAACACAACTTGCTCGTCTCCCGCATCCAGTGTCACGGATGCTATTATTCGCTGAAAATAAATCCGGGCTCCCAAGAAGACATCATACACGGCAATACAGACTTCCGACTCGCTCTTCTGGTAAGAAAGTGGTCCCCCGGGATAAATCAAATCACTGACCTCATTACGCACTTTTCGAGCCGTGGCAGTCACCACATACTTGTAATCCGTTGTTTTCTTCAACGTCTCCATCACTTCGGGAGACAACTCGAAAGAGAGCTTGTCATGAGACAAGTATTTCAAGGATATATCATTCAAAAAATAAATAGAATCCCCTCCCATCTTTTTCAATTCCTTTAATAGATCACGTGTCAACCCTTCCCTGTACATGAGAGGTAACTGAGTTTCCACGTTCGTCACCAACCATTTGCCAGTCGTGAAATCCAAACTTTTCGGGGACTCATATAAATGCATATAACTGGGAGTAGCACACGAAACAGCCATCACCACTAAAATCAATAAAACGCCGTACTTTATCATGATTCTTATTTCATCGTGTTTCCAATCCTTCTCCGAAATTCTTGTATTTCAAACGAGGTAATAGCTCCTCCCTCATCCGGGAAGTATCACCGTAATATGACACTCGCCCAATCCGGATAAAATCGATAGTTAACGGGCTTCTAACCCCGAACAGTCGGGAAACCAACTCGAACACTCGTGCCGCTGTGTTAATCATCCATAAAGGCATTCGCCAAGGCCTACACGTGTGCCAGTATTTTGTAGCCTCGTCCAAGAATTCTTGCAAGGTCTGAATACCCTCATCCCCAACATGATAAATTCCACGTACCCCTTCATTCATGATTGCCGCCCTCGTCGCCTCCAAAAAGTCATCCGTGGAGATCAAATGAATACAAGTAGGCTTTCTCCAAACTCCCAGCAGGGCATGACGAGAAAACCAACGGGCCGCATCAATCATCAAGATCCCTTTCCCGTAAACCATCCCGACTCTTAAAGCGACAGGTTCAAAACCTCTTCGCTCCCCATACTCGAATAGTAACCTTTCCTCTTCCAAGCGAGTCCGGGCATGCATCGAAATAGGATTTCCGTCCAATCTTCCCCTAGCGGGATGATCCGGGGTTGTCTCACCCTCCACGTGCGGGAAACTAATTAAAATAACCCGCTTTACCCCTTTTTGAACGGCCACATCCAATAAATTTTTAAAATATAGGGTATTTGTCGTCTTTAAAAACTTTTCCGGATTATGCTTGAAAAGCACCCCGGCAAAATGAACGATAGTATCGACCCCATTCAAAGCATCCCTCAAACTCTCCCGCACAGCAAGATCCACCCGGAACACGTTCACATTATCTTTCGTCTTTAATTCCTGACTTACATCTTTACAATGAACGAGAAGATGCAACAACATCTCGTCTTTCAACAAATGACGGGCGAGCAATCCTCCCAAATTTCCCGCGGCGCCGGTGATCAACACTCGCTTTTTCATACCTCACGCTTTACTAAATCATAATAATACATATCTATCACCCGTCCGTTTTTAATCGCTGCATCACGCAAAATAGCCTGTCTGGTAAAACCAACTTTTTCCAACACTTTCATCGAGGCAGGATTATACTCGTAAACAGAGGCAAACAAACGAATAATTCCGGTTTCCCGAAACACGTAATCAACCAGCAACGCAACAGCCTCGCCCATTATTCCCCGCCCCCAATAGTCCTCACCCAGCCAATAACCGACCTCCGCACTAAGACGCTCCACATCAGTCAAGGGTACGATCCCTACCCCACCCACGGCCTCTCCCGCTACCTCTATGGCAAAATTTTGGACATAAGGCTGGGCTTGTACCATCCGGATATACTTATCGGCATCCAACATTGTATACGGGTATGGAAGTCCATCCCGCACGTTATTCCATATTTTCACGTTATTAATATGTTTCGCTAACGAGTCTATATCCGTCAACTTCCACTCCCGTAATCTAAAATTTTCCTGTTTCCTTCTTATTTCCATCAAGTCCGCTTTATAATGCAATCCAAATTTCAAAATTATTTATTATTCTATATCTTTTTTCAACGTCTATCGTAAAAAAGATTATAAATGAGTAATAAATCCACATAAATTGTAGAATAATGGGGTATATAAAATGTTAATTTGTAACCTTTTCGAAACAAAAAAACAATTTCCGGTAGTAAAAATACTTATTTCTATATAGATCGATAGAAAAAAAGAAGAAAAACATTGCAAATGCAATTTATATTCTTTAAATTTGAAACAAACACTAAGTATGATAAGATTCATATTGCATAGTATTCTTATTCTTGTGGTAACACAACTCAGTAATGTTGCCATGGGACTGATCATGACTGAATCTCAACATACGGCAGTGACCTACCAACTAGCACAATTACATGACTCCATAAACAAGGGACAAAGCCTTGATTTTCAGAGTCAATATCCCAGCCCGTTAATTCGGACTTCACTTGTCAGCATGACAAGATCAGAGTTACCCTGCCGGGTTCGAGTGATGCTGGACGGAGTCTACAAACAGGCAAATGAAAGTCTTACCATTAACAAGGAAACAGATCACGCGGGAATACACGAAGTATTCATATCGCACCCCAAGCGATATTTCCATGAACTCTGTTTGTTAATTATTTAAAACTTCTCGAAAATATGGCACGTATCTTGTACTAATACAAGATGTTTACACGATTAAGTGTTATCCTTTGATATAAAAAACAGAGCAACGCTGGGAACGTTGTATATATATACACACACACAACACAAGAAGATGAAAACAACTTTATTCAGTAAGAACCGGGACGAGAAAAATTACGAGTTATTTTTCGAATCAGATGAATTGCACCGGGTGCAATATCTATTAGAAACCAAACAATTCGGGGAACTCTCCGAATTACAAAGTTCAGAAGACGAGGACACGGGTATTAAATTGAAACTCTCATTAGCTGAACGCGGAAAACTGGTGACGGCACAACTCTTCGAGTACATCATGTCTGCTTACGAGGCTGTATCACCGATCATGACTTTCCGTAATAAAGAGGCTGTGGCTCTTTCAGGAGCCGTAACGCTCGACGAATAGACATTTTTTTAATAAACGGGTTCCCGAAAATCGAGAACCCGTTTATTATTTATATCCTTAAAACTTACAGAAGATAATCTGTGTACAGGATTCCATTCAAATGATCGATCTCATGTTGAAAAATACGGGCTGTAAATTCTCTCACCGTATCTTGTCTCCACTCGAAAGAAAGTTCATCCCGATAGCGCACGATAATCTCTTTAGACCGATATACCGCCCCCGTCCGATCCGGGATCGACAAGCAACCTTCCTCTCCTAAAACTGAATCTTGAGAGAAATAGACGATTTCCGGGTTCACGTAAAATTCAAAAGGCTCTCCCACTTTATCCAAACGCTGCACGGCAACTAATTGACGTGATATACCGACTTGAGGAGCCGCAATACCCACTCCCTCGTTCAAAGAATCCCTCACGGTAGCAAGCATACGTGACCTTAAAACACGAAAAGTTTCCGTCTCGATATCTTCTTTCCCGAATTCCTTTGCCTGTAAACGCAAAAACAATGAATCGGCCCGGTCTGTGACAAGAAACAGGGGCATGATTCCCGCCTCTTCCGAATGCCCGATACGTTCCCGTTCCTCCCCGGTAAAAGAATCCGATTTTTCGTCACACGCCCCAAAACATAACCCTACCCACACGCCAAGTAATAATTTAACTATTTTCATTCCACTATTTTATTGGTTTTAAACAAAAGCCCTTTTCTGATAAAATACATGAACGTACCTATCGTGGTCATGAAAGAAATAAAATCTGCCATAGGCATACTACTCCACACGCCTGTAATTCCCCAGAAACGAGGCAATATTAACAAAAACGGTATCAAAAATAGTAATTGTCGGGAAAGAGACAAAAATATGGAGACTTTAGCTTTCCCGATAGATTGAAAAAAGTTCGTGATAATAATCTGGCTCCCCGCAAGAGGAAACATCAGGCAAGTCACTCGTAAGCCGAATTTAGATAATTCCATCAACTCATGATTATCCGTGAACATCCCCACGATAGCCGAAGGGAATAGCTGACTTAATAAAAAACCGAATGTCATGATCGAAACCCCGGCAATCAAAGCGTAACGTAAAGTCTTACGCACCCGGTCAAAAAGAAGTGCCCCGTAATTAAACCCAATTACCGGCTGCATCCCCTGTGTCACCCCGATCTCAATCATGATAAACAAGGTCAGTACCCGGTTTACTATTCCGTAGGCTCCGATAGCCAAGTCACCGCCATAGCGCATAAAACTGTTATTCAATATAATGACCACCGAACTGGCACACACGTTCATCAAGAAAGGTGACATCCCGATGGAAAAAATGCTCATGATTATTCGACCTCGCAATTTAAATATCCCCGGCTTAAAACGTATCGTCGTGTTCTTGTTCAGGTAGTGACTCACGATCCAGATTAAACCGATCGACTGGGAGATTACCGTGGCCAATGCCGCTCCCCGGATTCCCCAATCCAAATGAAAAATAAATATCGGAGCCAAAATAATATTGGCAAACACGGTCAGTAAAGAACTTAACATAGCCTTCTTTGGGTACCCCGTGGCTCGCATCACGTTATTCAGACCGATAAAAGTAAAAGCTATCGGATTCCCCATCAAGATAACCTGCATAAAATCCCGGGCATAAGGTAAAGTCGCCGGACTAGCCCCGAAGAAATGCAAGATCGGATCTAGGAATATCAAGGTCAATCCCCCGAAACAAAATCCATTAATCATGCATAACAACAACACGTTCCCCAAGACAGAATTTGTTTTCTCCGTGTCTTTCTGCCCAAGATAAATCGAACTGATTGTCGCACCCCCGATGCCCACCAAAGTCGAAAAAGCAATAATCAGGTTCATCAAGGGAAAAGTGATCGCTAAACCCGATATAGCTAACGGCCCCACGCCATGCCCGATAAAAACGCTATCAATAATATTATACAATGACGTTACCGTCATCCCGATGATTGCAGGGATTGAATACTGTAACAATAACTTGCCGACTGGCTTTGTCTCCAAAACCTGCGATGCATTAATACTCGACATAACTCTTTATCCTCCTTCTATTAAAATAAAACACCTCTTGATGGAATGGCCGTGATTGACCCACTATTTTCAGAAATATAACCCGAATAGAGGACACAAAGATAATAAAACTCGTCGTTTATTTTAGATTTTAGATTCTAAATTTTAGATTCCAACCACACAAGGCCTTATTATTTTAGATTTTAGATTTTAGATTCCAACCGCACAAGGCCGACGCTTCTTAATTTCCTACTTTCAACTTTTAGTTTTTATCTTTTAACTTTTAACTTTTATCGTTTGGGGCGTTTTTTAAACAAATTACCAACTCGCCCCAATCCCCAACGCAAAAGGATTGGCAAAGCGGCCTCCCACAACAAGGGCGAAATATTTTTAAACATCATTCCCAACATCGGGATTTGTCCTTCCGCCTCTTCTCCCCCGTCGTTCTTCTCGTTTTCTCTTCGTTTAGAAAAAAACAAAGAAGAAATCCCGGCAAACAAAATCCGCCCGGAATGATCATGTATGAACTTAAAATCCTCGTTTATTTTCTGTTCCTGCACCCGGCAACTCTCACGCACCCGGCGCTGTTCCGCCATCAACATGTCCAGCGGGGTCGGTTGTCTCCTCATTATCCTTTTCATCCTTACTCATCATTGCTGTTATAATCTCGTTCATCACCTTGGACGTGATCTTTCTCTTGAAAAACATCGTTATACCGAACAACAACAGGTACATCCCAACCACCAACACGAATCCCAAAGCCATGCTACCCAATAATTCTCCCAAGAAAAAACCTAACGCCAAGAACAAAAATAAAATGGCAAAAAAAGCCAATAAAACCAAAACAATACCATACGAAAAGACTGCCATTGTCTTAGCAACCCTTTCGTATGTATTCAATTTTAATAGCTCTAGCCTCAATTCCACGTAAGTTGAAATATCCTCTTTCAACTCAGCGAACGTCTTCTCGGCAATATTCTCCATAAGCTATTACTTCGTTTCCGTAGCTGTCTTCCCCGCAACCTTTTCAGCTACATGATTGACATCCTCGGTCACGTGTTCTTTCACGTTTTCGGCCTTGTTTTTTGCTTTTGAATAAACCTCCTTCACCTCTTCCTTCACTTTAGACACGGCATGATCGAATTCTTCCGCTAATTTTTTACGATTATCAGCTACCATTAAATAACCGACAGCAACTCCTACAACAGCGCCAATACCTAGCCCTATCAATAGATTTGAAGTTTCATGTTTCATATTCTTTATTTTTTATGTTCGTACCTAATTTAACGAACTGAAACATGAAAAGGTTCTCTTTTTAGTGATTTTTTTACGAATATTTTTAACGAGTGATAAAATGTCTTCTTGCGCTTATGGAAGCATATCCGTAAATTTCTGGCTACACATTTCCGTCGCCAGCTCCCGCACTCGCGGAATAATCCTCACGAAATGGTCGCTTTCTTTATGAATAGCCAACAAAGCTTCATTTTCCCATGTCTCCACGATCATCAACACGTTATTCAAACGACTATTTTCAAATATTTCGTACCCGATACACCCCTTTTCTTGTCTTGACAATTCAGACATCTCACGCAAAAGTTCCATGACCTGAGCGCAAACCTCACTCTTCACCTCTATTGTAACATTTATCCTGATCATATACTCAAATTTTGAAATTGCACATTTGTTCCCCACCGCTCTCTTTCATAAAAACGGTCAAAATTATAAAAGTTATAGGACTTTTTAATAACCAAAATGTACTTTTATTCGTAAATGACATAAACTTTAAAAGAAAAATAGAAGATGAAAACAAAACAAGCATTCAAAAAGATATGGATAGTTGCCCTTCTCGTCACGACAAGCGGGGCATTGTGGGCTCAACAACAAACAACAAAAGAGAAATTTTCCCTCCCGCCTTTACCTTACGAAACAAATGCCCTAGCACCCGTTATCAGTGAAACCACCATAAAACTACATCATGGTAAACATCTGAAAACCTACATTGATAACCTGAATAAATTGATCGTGGGGACACCATTCGAGAACTGTGATCTTGAAACCATCGTCAAGAACTCCACCGGAGCTATATTTAACAACGCAGCACAAGCGCTGAACCATATTATCTATTTCAATTCGTTCTCTCCGAAAGCAGAACATACCCCATCAGGAGCGCTACTTGCTGCCATAGAAAAAGAATGGGGTTCATTCGATAATTTCAAAAAGGAGTTCTCGGCTGCCGCCACCTCGTTATTCGGGTCCGGATGGGTATGGCTCGCAAAGGACAAAAAAGGGAAACTATACATTTTCTCCGAGAGTAACGCCGGGAACCCAATTACCAAAGGCTACACTCCGATACTGGGGATCGATGTTTGGGAACACGCTTATTACCTAGATTACCAGAATCGCCGTCCGGAACACATCGAAAAAATATGGACAATTATTGACTGGAGAACCATCGGGGCCCGTTACAAATAGCCCGGAATATTTATAATATAAAACCAATCATGACATTTTCACGAACAAACATCTATATTTGTAAGTTAAAAAAAGAACAAATAATGATAAACCCATTAGATATTATTCGTAAATATTACACGTTGGATTCCCTCGCCGGGCAATCCCTCCTCATACATAGCCAACTTGTTCGAGATAAAGCACAATCACTGGCTATCCGACATCCCAAAATGGATCTGGACATTCCCTTCATTCAAGAGGCTGCCATGCTCCACGACATCGGGATTTTTCTCACGAAGGCCCCGGACATCGGTTGTTTCGGAGAACATCCCTACATCTGCCACGGTTATCTGGGAGCCGATCTACTCCGCAAGGAAGGCCTTCCCCACCATGCTCTAGTATGTGAACGACACACGGGAGCCGGCATATCACTTGAAATGATCAAGGAAAATCATTTACCTTTACCCCCACGGGATATGCTCCCCGTTACTCTTGAAGAAAAACTGATCGCTTTTGCCGATAAGTTTTATTCGAAAACCAATTTAACCCGGGAAAAGAAACTAGGCAAAATCCGGGCAGAAATGGCCTTTTATGGTGAAGAAACAGCCGCCCGTTTCGAAGAATGGTGTGAACTTTTTCTTTAAACTCGTCATTTAAATACGTGATGCAGTTATGGAAAATTTAAACAACTGGATTATAGTAACCAATGATTTTATCTGGACCTATATATTAATAGCCCTGCTCATCTGTATCGGGGTCTACTTTACCTTCAAGAGTAGATTCGTACAATTCCGGAATATCCGGGAAATGTTCCGGCTGCTCAGCGACGGAATAGCAAGCGGGAACCACAAGAACTCGGTTTCTTCTTTTCAAGCATTTTGCATTGCAACCGCTTCGCGAGTTGGTACAGGTAACCTAGCGGGTGTGGCTACAGCTCTAGCCTTGGGAGGACCGGGAGCGATATTTTGGATGTGGCTTATAGCGCTTATCGGTTCTGCCTCTGCCTTCATCGAATCCACATTAGCCCAAATATATAAAGTTAAAGGAGACCGCTCGTTCATCGGGGGACCCGCCTTTTACATGGAAAAAGGTTTGAAAAAACGATGGTTAGGTATTCTTTTTGCAGTCATCATTACCATCACCTTCGGACTTGTATTCAACTCGGTACAGGCAAATACCGTTACCTTGGCATTTCATGAAGTCTTCGGTACAAGCCGTGTCTGGCTGGGAATCATTCTAACCCTGTTCACCCTACTGGTCATATTCGGTGGAATTCACCGGATCGCCGTTATATCCGGGATTATCGTCCCCCTCATGGCTATCGCATACATTCTACTTGCCGCTTTCATCCTGTTCACGCATCTCGGAACATTACCCCATGTCATTGGTTCTATTTTTACGAACGCATTCGGATTCGAACAATTCGCAAGCGGGGGTTTAGGAGCCGTCATCATGCAAGGAGTCCGGCGAGGACTTTTCTCAAATGAAGCGGGTATGGGGTCTGCCCCAAATGCTGCCGCAACGGCAACCGTCTCTCACCCGGTGAAACAAGGATTAATCCAAGCACTCAGTGTTTTCACCGACACGCTGATCATTTGTAGCTGCACAGCACTCATTATCCTACTTTCGGACGTTCCGCTAGACGGCTCGGTGAAAGGAATCCAGCTGACACAAATGGCCCTGTCTCACCAGATCGGAAGCGTGGGAGGACAATTTATCGCTATTTGTATACTTCTGTTTGCTTTCAGTTCCATCGTGGGTAACTATTCATACTGTGAAACAAACTTATTTTTCATATCCAAGAATAAAACCTATTTACAACTTTACCGAATTATCGTGGGGGGAATGGTCATGTTCGGATCAATCGCCGCCCTAGATCTCGTGTGGAATATTGCCGATCTATTCATGGCAATCATGGCTATAACCAACTTGATCGCAATCGTATTACTGGGTAAAATCGCCTTGAAAGCATTACAGGACTACAACCGTCAACGCCGTATCAGGAAGAAAAATATCATATTCAAGTCCTCGTTCATCCCGGAATTAAAAGATTCCACGAGTGAATGGGAATAAAATATTTTTTTTAACTTTGCAACAAACAGAAGGGATTGACACGATGATAGATTTATGTGTAATTTTCTCCTGCCGCTGTACTTTAAAACAGGAAAAAGGCAGCATTAAAAATAAAGAATAGTAGAGATATAAAAGATGAGATTTGACGAGCTGGAACTAGAGGATTCATTGTTGCAAGGATTAGATGCCATGAATTTTCAGGAAACAACCCCTATACAAGAATTAACGATCCCTGTTATCTTAGAGGGAAAAGATTTAATCGCCTGCGCACAGACAGGCACTGGAAAAACAGCCGCTTACACCCTTCCGATTTTAAATCGATTAATCAAAGAAGAGAACCGATCGGATACGGTAAAAGCTGTGATCATGGCTCCCACCCGGGAATTAGCCCAACAAATAGATGTACAATTCGAGGGATTTTCTTATTTTCTCCCTGTTTCGACAGTAGTCGTCTATGGGGGTGGTGACGGAAGTTTATGGGATCAACAGAAAAAAGCATTGCGTCTGGGTGCGGATGTTGCCATCGCAACACCGGGACGGTTGATCGCGCATCTGCAACATAGCGATGTGGACCTTTCGCAAGTAAAATACTTTATCCTTGACGAGGCCGACCGGATGCTGGATATGGGATTTTTTGACGACATCATGCAAATCGTGAACAAACTGCCCAAAGACCGACAAACCATACTCTTCTCGGCCACGATGCCCCCGAAGATACGGCAGTTAGCCCAAAACGTACTTCGAGACCCGGTAGAAATCAACGTGGCGGTATCCAAACCCAACGAAGCCATCATGCAAGCCGCCTACATCTGCCACGAAAGCCAGAAAATGGGTATCATTGAAGAACTTTTCAGCAAACCGGTCTTACACAAAACGCTAATCTTCGCCTCTTCCAAACAAAAAGTAAAAGACCTCGCCTTCACCTTAAAACGTAAAAAATTCAATGTAGCAGCCATGCACTCCGACTTGGAGCAGTCAGAACGGGAATCTGTTATGATGGATTTTAAAAATAATAAAATAGATATACTCGTTGCCACCGACATCGTATCCCGTGGTATAGATATTGATGAGATTGGATTGGTAATCAACTTTGACGTTCCCCATGATCCAGAAGATTATATTCACCGTATCGGACGAACAGCGAGAGCCAGCGCAGAAGGTGTTGCCTTGACCTTTGTCTCCGGTGCGGAACAAGGAAAGTTTCATCGCATAGAGCAATTTATTGAAGAAACGATTTACAAAATACCGCTCCCCACCCACTTGGGACCGGCACCAGAATACAATCCGAAAGCATTCGAACATGGCTCGTCAAAAGGCAGAGGACGAAAACCTAGTGGTCGTTCTTTCGTAAAAAAGAAAAACCACGCCAAGCGAGAAGGAGGCTCAAACTAGATAAATAACCCTTTAAAATTAAACACTTATGATTCTAAATGCCGGAAATATATTACTTATTGGATCTATCCTATTATTTATTAGTATCGTTGTCGGAAAAGCAGGTTTCCGTTTCGGAGTACCCGCTTTACTTCTCTTTTTGGGAGTAGGAATGCTTTTCGGAACCGACGGTTTAGGGATCGAGTTTAACAACCCGCAAACCGCTCAATTTATCGGAGTGATTGCATTAAGTATTATATTGTTTTCCGGTGGTATGGATACAAGTGCGGCAGAAATCAAACCCGTTCTGGGACAAGGCATTGTTCTCGCCACGGCCGGAGTCATGTTTACGGCCCTTCTCACGGGTTATTTTATCTATTATATCACGAATCTCGAAAATAGTTTCGTCACCCTAAATTTCACAGAATCATTGTTACTCGCCTCCGTCATGTCATCTACCGATTCCGCATCCGTGTTCTCGATCCTCCGTTCCAAACGACAAGGACTAAAAGAGAATTTACGCCCCATGCTAGAGCTGGAAAGTGGTAGTAATGACCCGATGGCCTATATGTTAACGATATTACTTATCGGAATTATCCAATCCGGAGAAAGCAGTTTAAGTAACACGATACTGCAATTCATCATGCAGATGAGCATTGGTGCCGTATCCGGTTACTTGTTAGGAAGATTGGCAGTATACTGCATCAATAAACTAAACATCAACCAATCATTATATCCCGTTCTTTTATTAGCCTTCGTGTTTTTCATTTTCTCGTTCACAGATCTGGTAAAAGGTAACGGTTATCTGGCAGTTTATTTAGCCGGCTTAGTAGTTGGAAATCACAAAGTGGTACACAAGAAGAGTCTTACCACCTTTTTCGACGGTATCACATGGTTATTCCAAATCGTGATGTTCCTCACATTAGGCCTTTTAGTAAACCCGGCTGAATTATTCCCGGTTGCAGTGTTAAGCATTCTTATCGGGGTATTCATGATTATACTGGCTCGTCCGATAAGTGTATTTTTGTGCCTTCTCCCCTTCCGGAAAATGACCACAAAAGCACGGGCATACGTTTCATGGGTCGGTTTGCGCGGAGCAGTCCCCATCATTTTTGCCACGTACCCGCTAATCGCAAACATCCAGCACGCATCATTAATATTTAACGTGGTATTCTTCATTACCATTCTTTCTTTGGTCGTACAAGGGACAACTGTCAGTTTCATGGCAAAATTACTCGGTTTGTCAACCCCTGAAGAACGTAAAAACGTCTTTAACGTCGAACTACCCGAAGAAATTAAAACCGCCATGTCCGAAATTGAAGTCATTCCTTCCATGCTGGCAAAAGGCGACAAATTAATGGATTTGGTATTACCGGATAACACGTTGGTAGCCTTGATCAAAAAGAACGATTCCTATTGCGTTCCCAAGGGAAAAACCAAACTACATACCGGAGATAAGTTACTCGTGATCACGGATGATGATGAAGCTCTCATGAAGACTTATGAAAGTCTGGGAATCACGGATTATTCAATTCAAAAAAATGCTTGATACTGGCCATACGGTAGTACATCAGAGATAGAAAAAATTACACTTTATAGGCATTTTCTATCATCTGATAAAAACTAAATATTTGTTTATCAAAACAAATTGTCGTATTATTGTGCTATCAAAACACGACCACTAAAAAGATTAAATTTATGAGCATTAAAGGAACAAAAACAGAACAAAACTTATTGAAATCATTTGCCGGTGAATCACAGGCCAGAAGTCGTTATACTTTTTTCGCTAGTGTAGCTAAAAAAGAAGGATTCGAACAAATCGCCGGAGTATTCATGGAAACTGCCGAACAGGAAAAAGAACACGCCAAGAGATTCTTCAAATTCTTAGAAGGTGGAATGGTTGAAATCACCGCATCTTACCCCGCAGGTGTAATCGGAACAACAGCAGAGAATCTGAAAGCTGCCGCAGAAGGAGAAAATGAAGAATGGTCAGACCTCTACCCGGAATTTGCTAAAGTTGCCGAGGAAGAAGGATTTACCGCCATCGCTGCTGTATTCCGTAACATTGCGAAAGTAGAGGCAGAACACGAGGCTCGTTACAGAACGCTTTTAGCTCGCGTGGAAGCCGGTAAAGTATTCGAGAGAGACGAAGTGATCCTGTGGCAATGCCGTAACTGCGGTTTCGTTTACGAAGGCAAAACAGCCCCGAAAGCGTGTCCCGCTTGCGCTCATCCTCAAGCATATTTCGAGGAAAAGAAAAACAATTACTAATCATACTTGTAATTGAGGATAAAAAACTAAAGGTTGAGGCAGATGTCTCAACTTTTAGTTTTTTATTTTATCCCTCTTGAAGAAATCACAACTCGATTTTCGTTATATTCGCGACAAAGAAACAGAAATCTATTTTTTAATTGATAAAATAAAGTCATTATGAAAAAAGTAATCAACTCACCAAAAGCACCGAAAGCCATCGGTCCTTACAGTCAAGCAATTGAAGCAAACGGAACGCTTTACATCAGTGGTCAACTTCCTATTGACGTGAACACCGGAAAATTCGTTGAAGGTGGAGTAAAAGAACAAACAGAACAATGTTTGAAAAATATCGGTTACATCCTAGAAGAAGCCGGATATACTTTTGACAACGTGGTTAAATCAACTTGCCTGTTGGGAGATATGTCTTATTTCGCTGATATGAACGAAATCTATGCCAAATATTACAAGACAGATTGTCCTGCCCGTGCAGCTTTTGCCGTAAAAGCCCTTCCAATGGGTGCCATGGTTGAAATTGAAACCATCGCTATAAAATAAAGATAAAAACGGCTGGTTCAGCCGTTTTTTCATTTTTTTTTCTTACCTTAGAGGAAAGTAGTGCATAACTTAAATCAAACATGATGAGAATATTCGGTTTACTCCTTATGCTTGCCCTATTTTTCTCCTGTGCATCTCAAAAAGAGGTAGCCCAAAATAAAAAGGGGCGTTGCGCTATAAAAGATTCAGCGCAATATGAATTGATCGTTTTTGATTCGGGATTCGATTTTTGGTTGGCAAGTCACCAAAACGTGGCCAGTCAACACTCGGAAAGTTATTACCAAAGTATGAATCACCAGTATGCCATCGAATGGAACAGAAGGTATGCTGCCGGAGATCCGAGAATCAACAGTTATATCGATTACAGCCTGAACAGGGACTACGGGTTTGATTTCAATTACAAACTCTACATGTATTTCAGGTTCTTCGAAGACACGAACAGGATAAAACTAATCCCGGGAAACAGAAGCCTTTAATGATTTTAGATTTAATGATTTTAGATTTTAGATTCCAACCACACAAGCTATCCCTTCTTTTAATCTCTCAATCTAAAATCATTAAATCTAAAATTACTCGCTTCTTTTATTGCCTCCGGGGTACCCAAGTCGAGACATCGGCCATCGTGCCGGAAAAGCTCGATAGGATGTTCTTTTGCCTGCGCCAGATGCTCGTCGATGATAGAGAATACTCCCTGATGAATGATATGCTTTAAATATTCCGAGCTAAGAATCTGAATCCCGCAGTAATTGAACTCCGTGGCCCCGTAAAAGCCTTCGTCCACGATCTTTTGCTCCCCGGTTCGCTTGTTCTCCCACCCCTTCAAAATACCGTGATTAAACTTCAATACCCGATCTGCAACGGCCTGTTGCACGACCAGTGTGGCGTATGCCTCACGTGATTCATGTTGACAAACGAGAGCCTTCAAATCCAAGTCCGTTAAAATATCCACGTTATGAATAAGCACGGGTTCCCCCGGAATAAATAATTCTCGGGCCTTCAAAACCCCTCCTCCCGTATCCAGTAACTCATCTCGTTCATCGGACAAAACGATGTCCATACCGAAATCTCCTTTCTCTTTCAGAAAGAGTTCTACCTGATCGGCGAAATGATGAATATTAATCACTAACCGCTCCACCTGCACTTCTCTCATTCTCTCGACCACCCGTTCCAACAGCGTCTTTCCTTTCAATTCTACCAGAGCTTTCGGGCGATCGTTTGTCAATGGCCGCAACCGGGTACCTAAACCGGCTGCAAAAATCATCCCATTCATCTATATCTCTATAATATTATTTTTAATCGCATACATCACCAATGCCGCCGTATTCCGACATCCAGTCTTACTGAGTAGATTTGCCCGGTGCTTGTCTACCGTACGTTTACTGATAAACAATTCGTCCGCAATCTCCTGATTTGACAATCCTTTGCACACGTGATACAAAATTTCCAGCTCCCGTTCCGAAATATCATTATCTACGGTTTCCGGTGTCTCGCTTTTGTTATCACGCATATTATTCAGAATATTCACCAGCAACTCTTCCGAGAAGAAACTTTCCCCTTCCGCCACCTTCCGAATAGCCGTTACCACCTTATCAATTCCCGAGTTCTTCAACAAGAAACCCTTTGCTCCCGCATCAATCATCTTGTAATAATACTGCTCGTCCCCGTACATGGAAAGAACAATAATCTTCAAATTGGGTTTCATTTTCATCGCCTCGATCGTGGCATCAATACCATTCATCTCCGGCATCTCTATATCCATCAGCACGACATCACAATCAACAAACGACAAATTCTCAATAAACTCCCTCCCGTTCGAAGCCTCGTAAATATGTCGAACAAAATCCTGAGTCGAAAGCAATAATTTCAACCCCTCCCTAAACAATTTGTGATCATCAACCAGATATATTCTCAATTTATCCATAAAACAAGATTTACTTACACGTTATAAAAGCCCTCGCAATCATTCCCCGGCCCGATTCGCTGGAAATCTTTATATCTCCATTTCCCGAATTCAACCGGTACTGCATGTTACTCAATCCCATCCCGCCATCACTTTCGGCCTGCTTCACGTCAAACACCATGCCATTATCCTCGTATTCCAAGTACAAAACATCACCCTGCAACTGTAGGTCAATACTGATTTTACTGGCATTAGCATGTCGCAACGTGTTATTGATCAACTCGCAAATTACCCGGTACATGATAACTTCCACGTTATATATAAAACGACGATTATCAATATTTGTTTTAAAATTAATACTAATACCTTCAGCCGGACGCAACTTGCGAATAAATGACTCCGTGGCATCCTTTAAACCAAAATTATTTAATATATGAGGACTGATATTAGCTGAAATCTCCCGCACGCTCGTGATGGCCTCATCCACGGCCTGTTTCAGGTTTCCCTTGATCTTGTCGTTTACCTCAGGCAAGTTCTTTTCCTCGAAACCGGAAAGCAACATTTTTATAACACTCAATAAAGGCCCTAGCCCGTCATGCAATTCCTTAGCAAAACGCTGCCGCTCCTGTTCTTCCGTGCGGATAACAGCCGACAGGACCCTTTTTTCCGTCTCACTTCGTATACCATCCAGCCGACGTAAAAACTGAAATACTTTCCGTATATAAAATGCCCCGATAGCAAAGGCCAGCGAAATAACAAATGACAACCACACTTTCGTCTGGTACAACTCTTCCGACTCTCCCCGGTGCATCGAGGGAACCAATTCTATCGCCCGGTAAATCGCCATCAAAAAAAAGCCCGTTGAAATCAAAATCCAAGCGGCATTAAACTTCGTCCGCTTAAACAAACTGATAGCGAATCCCATCGCAACGATCTGTAACAACAAAGACAAGTATACAACTATTTGTGTAACCACAACTTCAATAATTTAAAATTTAGAATTTAGAGTTTAAAATGAATGCAAAAGTCATTCCCCCAAATATCGGTATAATTTACAAATTTATCAACGATTGACGCAATAAAGTCACGCCTCCAGATTCCACTCCCACAAGCCAATATCCTTTTTCATTCTAAATTCTAAATTATTAGAACGGGTACCCGATCGCCACGTTGAATACTGAGCGTCGGAATCCTCCCCGTGAATCAAATAACACGAAACGATTTTCCACGGGCATGGAAGGATCTTTCACCTTGATTCCCAAATCAAAACGTAACAAAAAGAAATTAGCGTTCAACCTCAAACCCGCCCCCGTACCGATTGCAATCTGGTTAAAGAAATTGTAATTCAGTTTTGCCCCGGAACGATTTTCTTTCGGGTTAATATTCCACACGTTTCCAGCATCCACGAACAACGCTCCCTCCAATAACCAAATCAACTTGAAACGGTATTCAATATTTCCCGCCAATTTGAAATCCCCCACACTATTCGGGTATTTCTCCGTGGCCAGATAAGAACCGGGACCTAACGTCCTAGCCTGCCAAGCCCGGATGTCATTTGCCCCACCCCCATAATACGCCTCCTCAAAAGGCAAAACCTTCATGTTTCCATACGGGTAACCACACCCCACGAAAAGACGTCCCACGAGCGAGTTCGCCCGGTTGATATACCAGTTATAACGATATTCAGCATCTGCTTTCACAAATTGCGCATACCTTACCCCGAAAATTTTGTAATACTTTTCATTTAACGTTCCACTCGCGGAACTTTTACTCCCGGCAATTCCATCTATAACGGAAAGAAAATTCCCTGAAGTTTCCGTGTTCACCCGAAAATAACTATAATTCGCAGTTTTCACGTTCACCTGCTGATCCGTGTAAGTGGCAGAGAAAACGGCAGAAAGGATCATATGGTCCGTGTAGGCATTTTTGATATACTCATTTTTCAAACCATCGATAAAATTCTGGTCCACATCCTTCATCAACACATAGTTCAAATCTATCAAATCAAAATTATACCTCCACTTTTTGTTCGCTTTCCGCCATAAATAACCGAAACGGGCATTAGCAATCGAACGGGTATAATACGGTGTATATTCATAACTATACGAGAAAGAAATCGAAGTCTTCGGGGCATAATTCCGCCGGAAATCTTTCATCTTGAAAAACGGCATCCAAAACTGCGGGGTCACAAGCTTCAATTCAGCTCCGATTTCCGAGGTATTAAATATTTTTCCCTCTCCATTGACCTGCTCTTTCCGCAAACTTCCCCAAATACTGGCCGAAATATTCTCCCCCGCACGGAACACGTTACGATGGTTGTAAGTAAAATTACCTCCCACTCCCATATTGCCTGAATTATGCGTCCCCTCCAAGAACACGTTATAGGATTGCCTCTTCACAGGCGATAACTGGATCACGCAGTCCAAAGCTTTCACGTCTCCATCCGACTCCACCTCTTTAAAATCGATATTCACCATCTTGAAAAGATTCAGCGCCTGCAATCGCACGTAAGTATCTATCACCCGCCGGGCATCGTACAATTCCATCTGCTGCAACTGGATGGTTTCTATAATCATTTTAGGCTTTATCTTTAGCTTATCCTTGTACAAGATATTATAACCATTGTAATACAACGTATTATACGTGGAATCCACCTGCTCTGCAGTCAGCATCGGGTCGTAATCAAAATTCACACTGATGTTCCGCACGAAATAACGCCTGTAAGCGTTGCTATCCACCGCATTCTCAACCACTCGAACGAAGACTTTAGCCATATTTTCTTTAGCCGCGCTTGTTGTATCGGCAAAAAACTGGATAAAATTCTTTGAGAAATTAAAATATCCCTTTTCCCGGAGCATCTTCGTGATTCGTTCCCGTTCGTCATCCAAGACGTCAAGATCCAATGGAGCATCTTTCTCCAAAAGAGTATTCACCGTATCCCGTCGAAAATTGGCCATCAACCCGCTTTCCTCGGCGATCTGGTTTACCCGTCCCCCCTCCTTATCGTCAAATCGCACTTCCTGAATCCGGGTAACAGGTCCCACTTTCACGTGGTATTCCACAAACGCCTTCCTTTTCTTATAAAAGATCGTATCTGACACTTCCGCACTATAAAACCCTTTATTATGGAGATACAATTCAATCTGGCTCGCACTTCGTTGCGTCATGAAAGGATCGTAAATAACGGGAGCCTCCCCGATACGTCGTAACCATTGGTTAAATTTCTTTTTTTCATTTCTCCCGCTTAAATTATATAATCCCAGATGAAAACGGGCAACCCCCAAAATTCGGGTATTCGGTTTTTGTCGGATATTTCGTTTCAAATCAGACCGATTAAGCTTATAATCATCCACTTTCACCTTCACACGATCCAACAAATACTCGTCTTTCCCGACATACTTCGTCGGTGAACACGAATAAAAAATGAAGAATATAAAAAAAATAAAACTTATCTTGTACGCTACCCGCATGCTCAAAAATCTCAAAAAAATACTATGTTTGTGTTTTATTTTAACCAGCAAGCTTAAAAATGATGCTTAGCAAACACCTAACAAATGTAATTCAAAACCTTGAAAAAAAGAAATTCAGGGAAAAATATAATTTATACAAGGTAGAAGGAGATAAACTCGTTCAGGAATTACTCCTCTCTGACATGAAAATAGATTCATTGATTGCCCGTCCCTCGTGGATCGAAAGTAATCAACAACACGTGAAAAAATGTAACACGATCGAGGTAAACGAGATCGAGATGGGACGTATTTCCAATTTCAAATCCTTACCGGAAGTCATCGCACTAGCCGAAATCCCCGTTAAAACATACAACCCGGAGGAGATAAAAGACTCGCTTTCAGTGATTCTCAACGGCATTCAAGACCCCGGCAACATCGGCACGATACTCCGGGTTTGCGACTGGTTCGGTATCCGGAACATATTTTGCGATCACGATTGTGCAAACATTTTTAACCCGAAATCCGTTCAAGCAAGCATGGGTGCAATATTCCGGGTGAACGTTTTTTACTTGGATCTTGTCAGTTTTATCCCCCGGTTCACGAACCCGGACTTTCCCTGTTACGGGACATTTCTGGAAGGAGAAAACATCTACCGGATGAACCTCCAAACCAAGGGATTTATCGTCATGGGAAACGAGGGAAACGGAATTACTGCGGGTATCGAACAACTGGTAGACCACAAAATAACAATTCCCAGTTTTGCACACAGTCTTTATTCGACAGAATCCCTGAACGTGGGAGTTGCCACTGGCATCATCCTTTCGGAATTCAAACGAATAGAATATAATTAAATAGATAAATCAATTATTTAAAACAAAAAGAACAGTATGAAGAAAATTGTAGTATTGGCATTATTCAGCCTTATCGGCCTTGCAACAATGGCCCAATCACTCCCAATTAATTTTGGTATACATGCGGGATGGAATGATACGAAAATCAGTGCAAAACACTTGAAAGTAGATTCCCACGGGGGATATATGATTGGAGCTTTCGCCCGTATCAATCTGGGAAGTATTTATCTTGAACCCGCCTTGAACTTTGCTCACAAAGAAAGTAAAATTAATGGCGAAATCGGTTCCATCGGGAAATTCAAATACAGCTCCATCGACATTCCTGTTATGGTTGGATATAACATCCTTAAACTCCCCGTATTCAAATTGCGTGGATTTGCGGGTCCCGTTGCTTCCTTCGTGACCAAGGATTTAAAAAAGGACTTCAACACGGATAAAATGATGTGGAACGGGAAAATCGGAGCCGGAGTTGACGTTTGGAAAGTAACTTTCGACATTGACTACGAATTCGGATTAAAGAAATTCGGGGACGATATAAAAGCTCCCAAATCATGGAACTTAACCCTAGGATTCAAGATTATCTAATCCTACCTTATTTCTAATGTAGTTTTCTAAAATCGGTTTACTCGATTTTAGGAAACTACACGGACGTAAATATTCGATCGGCTGAAAAAATCCCGCCAAATACTTGCATTATTCATTTATTCTGTTTTTCTTTGTCCCAATCAATTCAATCTGCGAGGATTGTTTGAATTATAAAGAGGAGTCGAGAGAACGGGCTCATGGAAACTCCGACAACCTGCAAGACCACTTGCAAGGTGCCAAAACCCGACCTGAGAACCAGGAGTTATAATTTAAGCTGAAAGAAAATGAAAACAGAAACAACAAAACAAAACAGCATTTATTGCACTACAAATTGTAGCATTCTTTTCATTCATTCTATCGCCATGTCTATGCGTATGCGCTGCATGCGCTAATATTTTTTATACCCCGGACTTTTTATTTTAGATTTTTTTAATTTCAGATTTTTGATTGGGAAATTACACGGTAATTTTCAGGATTTTATGAATCGGTTTCAAGGATAAACCGTGTGAAAACGTGTCATTGCATACCATCAAATCATCCATAGAAATCAATTAGTTGCAAGGCAGCTAACAGATAAAAAATCACCAACAAACAATTTATCCATTAAAAAATTGTACAAGATCATGGCTAAAACATACGCAGAAATAAACGATAAAATCAAAAAAGGTACGGCTGTCGTGTTGACGGCCGAAGAGGTATCAGAACTGGCAAAAACGCTCTCCCCGAAAGAGATTGCGGAGAAAGTGGATGTCGTGACCACGGCCACTTTCGGGGCAATGTGTTCCTCCGGGGCATTCCTAAACTTCGGACACGCTAATCCCCCGATTCGCATGGAAAAAATCGAGTTGAACGGCATTCGTGTCAGTGGTGGACTAGCCGCCGTGGACACTTACGTGGGTGCCACTGATTGCAACCCGGAAAATCCCAGTTACGGGGGTGCCCATATCATAGAAGACCTGATTGCAGGTAAAGAAATCACGCTGGAGGCCTGGGGAAAAGGTACGGATTGTTATCCCCGGAAACATATCAAAACGGTGATCACCAAAGATACGATTAACGAGGCCATCCTGTACAACCCCAGAAATGCCTACCAGAATTATAACGTGGCTACTAACTCCACGGATAAAATTAAATACACGTACATGGGAACCTTGTTGCCAAAATTGCGAAATGCCTCTTACAGCACGGCCGGAGAATTATCTCCCCTGTTGAACGATCCGGAATGTCGTACGATCGGTTTAGGAACTCGTATTTTCCTCTGCGGGACAGAAGGATACGTCACTTGGAACGGAACACAATTCCACTCCACGAAAGAAACGAACGAACACGGAATACCCACCAGCAATGCCCGCACGATTGCCGTAATCGGTGACTTAAAAAACATGAGTACGGAATTTTTAAGAGGAGTTTATTACGAAAAATACGGGGTAAGCATGTTTGTCGGCATCGGCATCCCCATCCCGATTCTGGATGAAGACCTTGCCCGCAGAGTATCTATCCGAAATGAACAAATAGAAACCACGGTTGTCGATTACGGAGACGGGAATAAGATTTTAGGTAAAACAAATTATGCTGCCCTACAAAGTGGAGAGATCGAGGTCAATGGCCATAAAATCAAAACGGCTCCTGTTGCTAGCTTGTCAAAAGCCCGGCAAATTGCCGAGATTTTAAAGTCATGGATTCAGAAAGGAGATTTTCTGCTCACGGAACCTGTTCGCCCCATGCCAACAGGCACTTCACTAAAAGGACTCCAAGAAATTGAAAATGGAGAATTGAAAAAAGATTAAGTGATTGCCGATTCAACGATTACGTGATTTTATAATCATCTAATCGGAAATCACAGAATCAAATAATTAGTAAAATCTAAAATTAATAGCGGCTATGACTAAAAAAGTAATATTAACCTTCCCGGTTGACGCAACAGATAGACCCTTGACATACGACTTAATTCGTATCTATGATGTAAAAGTAAATATCCTAAAGGCAGAGATACAACCCGGAAAAACCGGATCACTCTTGATCGAAATGGATGCGGATCCCTTGAGAATAGAACAGGCTATCGCCTTCCTGAATGATAACGGGGTAACCGTAAGCCCGGTATCCAGCAAGATTTCTTACGACGAATCCCGCTGTATCAATTGCGGAAACTGTGCCTCGGCCTGTTTCTCCCACGCCTTGACGATCGAGGCTCCCGACTGGAAACTACAATTCAATCCCGAAAAATGTATCGCCTGCAAACTATGTTTAAAAGCTTGCCCGTTGAAACTTTTCAAGATTGAATTCAGTAATCCGGAAAGCTGCTAGACAATTGAGAATTGAAAATTGAAATCATAAATTAATTCGGTTATGATCGAGTACAAAAATCGCACATATCGGGAGCATTTGCAGAAAGAGCGCTGGTATTCTTTCACGGTTGCTTACAAAGAGACAGACCTGTGGATCGGAATAGATCAAGCATCTTTCCAAGAAAGCATACCTACATTCACGGAATCCCGAATCCGAACATTACGGGAATACATGGATGCTTACCTGCAAAATGATCCGGATTACGCCACGTCACTCGTTTCCTACGAGGCACAACCGGGAGCCCCAACCATTTTTCAAGAGATGTCTGAGGTGGCCAGAAAATCCGGAATCGGTCCGATGAGTGCGGTTGCCGGGGCTGTTGCCAGCCGAATTGGTCAAGAGATCAAAGAAAAGTACGGGGTGCGGGAAATCATCGTGGAAAATGGCGGAGACATCTACGCAGACATACAAGAAAACATAGATATTGCCGTGTTTGCCGGACCCTCTCCCCTGTCGGAAAAAGTGGGTTTCACCCTCCGGGCTGACCACGCCCCCCTAGGAATTTGTACTTCATCCGGAACCGTGGGTCCCTCTTTAAGTTTCGGGAAAGCGGATGCCGTCATGATTATTTGTAAAAATTGTGCTTTAGCCGACACGTATGCCACGGCTTTTGCCAACGAAATCAAAACAACAGATGACATCGCCCCCTGCATCGAAAAGATCGGGAAGACGAAAGACATCCTTGCCGCCATCTGTATCAAGGATGACAAAATCGGAATTCACGGCATTTTTGATTTAAAACTCTTTCATTCTAAACTTTAAATTCTAAATTACAAAAATGAACCTACAAGATCGCATATACATACTGGATGGAGCCACCGGAACAGCTTTGCAGCAATTCCGGTTGACGGAAACCGATTTCCGAGGCAAGGAATTCGCACACCACCCGATTCCCCTAAAGGGAAACAACGATGTGCTGAATATTACCCGCCCGGACGTGATTCGTCAGGTACATCAAAACTATATTGATGCGGGAGCCGATATTATCGAAACCAACACCTTCAATGCCAATGCTATTTCACAAACCGAATACGGTTGTACGGAATGGGTGGAACGCTTTAACTTGGAAGGCGCCCGTCTGGCAAAAGAAACCGCAGCCGCTTGTAAAGAACGGAAAGTTTACGTGGCAGGAAGTATCGGACCAACCGATAAATCCCTGACCCTCACCCCTGATCCCGATCAACCGACTTACCGAATCGTGGATTTCGATACGCTGGCCAATGCATACGCCAGTCAGGTAACGGCATTAATAGAAGGCGGCGTAGATTTGTTGCTGGTTGAAACCATCTACGACGGGCTGAACGCAAAAGCCGCCCTTTACGCTATCGCAAAAGTACAGGAAGAGAAAGGTACGCATCTTCCCGTGATGCTTTCCGCCACGGTAAACGACAAAAGCGGACGTACACTGACCGGACAATCACTGGAGGCCCTGTTCACGAGTCTCTCCCACTACCCGATTCTCAGCTTTGGCCTGAACTGTTCATTCGGGGCGAAAGAGTTACACCATTTCCTACGGGAACTGGCTCCACGCATCCCGTGTTACATCAGTATATACCCGAACGCAGGACTACCGAATGAAATGGGAGAATACGACGAATCTCCGAAATTTACCGCTCTTTGTCTCCAGAACATGGCAAAAGAGGGATTGATCAATATTGCCGGAGGATGTTGCGGAACGACACCGGAACACATCCGGGCAATCGCAAACGCCTTGAAAGACATCCCCCCTAGAAAAGTCCCGACATCCAACCACCAACTAAAAGTGAGTGGTCTCGATACCGTCGTGGTGGATAAGGAATTAAACAATTTTATCAATATCGGCGAACGTACAAACGTGGCAGGCTCCGCTAAATTTGCCCGTCTTATCCGGGAAAAGAATTACACGGAGGCTGCCACGATCGCCCGGAAACAGATCGAGGCAGGAGCGTCTATCATCGACATCAACATGGATGATGCCATGTTGGACGGCACGGCCGAGATGGAACGTTTCGTGCGAATCATCAGCAACGAACCGGATATTGCCAAAGCGGCTTTCATGATAGATTCTTCCAAGTGGGAAACCATCCTTGCCGGGTTAAAAAACACGCAAGGAAAATGTATTGTAAACTCGATCAGCTTGAAAGAAGGGGAAAAAGACTTCCTTTACAAAGCCAAAGAGATTCAACGCCTAGGGGCGGCCGTGGTCGTGATGGCATTTGACGAAGAAGGCCAAGCCACGACATACCAACGTAAAATAGACATTTGCCAAAGAGCTTACGACTTGTTGACCACGCAAGCTGGATTTACTCCTGAAAACATTATCTTCGATGTGAACATACTAGCCATCGGAACCGGAATCGAGGAACACAACAACTATGCCGTGGACTATATCGAGGCGGTACGCTGGATTAAACAAAACTTGAAAGGATGCCGCACATCCGGTGGTGTCTCCAACTTGTCATTCTCGTTCCGGGGAAATAACACGGTGCGGGAAGCCATGCACTCCGTTTTCTTGTACCATGCCATTCGTGCAGGGCTGGACATGGCGATCGTGAATCCTGCCATGTTACAGGTATACGACGAGATCGACCCGGTATTGCTGAAAGCCGTGGAAGACGTCGTACTAAACCGTACACCCGAAGCGACGGAAACCCTGATCACCCTTGCCGAGAAATACAGGGAAACGAAAGGAGAAGTAAAAACCGTGCAACAGGAAGAATGGCGGAACCGTCCCCTGGAAGAACGTCTCGGACACGCACTAATCAAGGGAATCACGGATTATCTGACGGAAGACCTTCAAGAGACACTCGCGCATTATGCCAGCCCGGTCGAGATCATCGAAGGGCCTTTAATGAAAGGAATGGAACGGGTCGGACAATTCTTCGGGGAAGGAAAAATGTTCTTGCCACAGGTCGTGAAATCAGCCAAGGTTATGAAAGAAGCCGTACACATCCTGCAACCGGAAATCGAACGTCACAACGCATCGGGCAAAAACGTAACCCGTCGCCCCCGTGTCGTGATTGCCACGGTGAAAGGAGACGTACACGACATCGGTAAAAATATCGTGAATATTGTTCTGACCTGTAATAATTTGGAAGTAATCGATCTTGGTGTCATGGTTGACAATCAAAGTATTGTCAATGCTGCCAAAGAACACGAGGCAGATATTATCGGAGTCAGCGGTTTGATCACGCCCTCTCTGGGGGAAATGGAAAACCTGTGCGAACTGTTGCAAAAAGAACAATTACAAGTTCCCCTACTTGTTGGTGGAGCTACGACCTCAACCGTGCATACGGCCGTTAAACTGGCACCTAAATATGATTATTGCGTCGTGTCAGGCGGTGACGCATCCCGGACCGTGGGAATCATCAAGCGTTTACTGAATGACCGGGAAAATTATATTCGTGAAATAAAAGTTGAACAAGAAAACATTCGAACTTTGTACAATCAACATCAACAAAAACAAATATCACTCGAAGAAGCTCGCCGGAGAGCCCCACGGTACGATTGGGAACACGTGGAACCCACAACTTTCGGAGAACACAATCTACTGGTAAAACGCTTGAATCTCGAAGATTTAGTGGAAAGAATCGACTGGACGCCATTTTTCCATTTCTGGGGATTCAAAGGGATATACCCAAAAATCATTTACACGAACGACGAGGCGGACCGTACTTACCAAGCAGCACTGGATATGCTGGGTAAAGTGATTGCCGGAAATGAATTTGACGTTTCCATCATTGTCCGTTTCTTTGATGCCTATTCGGAGCATGAAGACATCGTTCTGGATGGTCAATATCGATTCACGATGCCCCGGCAGCAAGCGGACTTGGAAGAGTGTCTTTCACTGGCTGATTTCGTCATCCCGAAAGAAAAAGGAATCGGCAGCGTGGGACTATTCTGCTTGAAAGTACAGGATGATCACCAATGCAACGATTGCCGTGATTTTGAACACTTGTTACGAGGAAGTCTCTGTGCCCGGTTGGCAGAAGCCTGCGCAGAATGGATGCAGGAACAAGTCAATGAAGGAACTCACATCATCCGTCCCGCTTTCGGTTACCCGACTTGCCCGGATCATGCGATGAAGAAATTGGCCTTTGACATTCTGGATGCTCCTACCCAGATCGGGGTACGCCTCACCGAGGGATATTCCATCTATCCCTCGACAAGCCTGTGCGGTATGCTGATTTCCCATCCTAAAGCGAAATATTTTAGCGTATAACACTGAAGTTTATTTTAAAACCGATTAGTAATCAACCCTCCCCCTGTGCAAGGGGGAGCCGGAGGGGGTAGTCTGTAAAAAATCGCAGAATAAACCGAGTTCGTACAGCTGAAATTTAAAATTTAAAATCTAAAATTATGAAGGTCATTGACATCCTAAATAAATCAGATAAGGCGGCATTCTCTTTCGAGCTGGTACCGCCACTAAAAGGCGGGGACATCAATAAAATATACGAGGCCATCGAACCCTTGATTGCCCTTGCTCCCCCATTCATCAACATCACCTTTCACCGGGATGAAGTGGTATATCGTGAATATCCGGACGGAACTATCAAAAAAGTTACCGTGACAAAACGCCCCGGTTCCGTGGCACTGGCCGCAGCCATCATGAAACGGTACAACGTGGACATGGTTCCTCATATCGTGTGCGGGGGAGCCACCCGCCACAAGATCGAGAACGAACTCATAGACTTGAATTTCCTTGACATTGAAAACGTGATGGCCCTCCGGGGTGATCCCATACCGGGAGAACGTTTCTTTACTCCCGAAGAAGGCGGACACCAATATAGTTGTGAACTGGTAGAACAAATCACTCGCATGAACCACGGACAATACTTGGATGACACGCTGACAGAGGCCGTTCCCACGAACTTCTGCATCGGGGTTGCCGGATACCCGGAAAAACATTACGAAGCTCCCAACCAAGCCTGTGACATCGAAAACCTGAAAAAGAAAGTCGATGCGGGAGCAAATTATATCGTCACCCAGATGTTTTTCGATAACTCCAAATTTTTCCAGTTTGTCGATAAATGTCGGGCGCAAGGAATTAACGTACCTATCGTACCGGGACTAAAACCCATATCAACATTCAAACATCTGGAAATGCTCCCACGTACATTCAGTATAGACATCCCACACGAACTGGTTAAAGAGATTCGTTCATGCAAAAATAACAAGGAGATCAACCAAGTCGGTATAGAATGGTGCGTAGCACAGAGTAAAGAACTCATCGCACACGGGGTTCCCGCCGTTCATTACTACACGATGGGGAAATCGGAAAATATTCAGGAAATTGTAAAACAAGTTTTCTAAGCTATGCAACAAGAAACTAAACCAAACTTTTGGGCACTAACTCCCTTGATCGTATTTTTAAGTATCTACCTGATAGCCTCTATCATCATGGGAGATTTTTACAAAATGCCGATCACGGTAGCATTTCTCGTCTCTTCCGTTGTGGCCGTGGCCATCTCTTCCGGAGGAAAACTCCACAAACGGATAGACCTATTCTGCAAAGGAGCCGCCAACAGCAATATCATGCTCATGGTATGGATTTTTATCCTTGCCGGAGCATTTGCCCAAACGGCAAAAGCCGTGGGAGCGGTAGATGCGACCGTTAATCTGGCTTTATCCATACTTCCGGACAGTCTCCTACTTGCAGGAATCTTTATTGCTGCCTGTTTTATTTCACTTTCCATGGGGACTTCTGTCGGTACGATCGTGGCTCTTACCCCCGTTGCCGTCGGTATTGCCACGCAAACAGATATAAACACGCCTTTCATGGTAGCTATCGTGGTCGGAGGCGCCATGTTCGGGGATAACCTATCTTTTATCTCCGACACAACCATTGTTGCCACCCGCACACAAGGCTGTAAAATGAAAGATAAATTCAAAGTTAATAGCTTAATTGTCATTCCGGTTGCCCTACTCGTAACTATCGTTTACCTGTTCCAAGGCAGCGAAATAACAATAACACCCAGCATCACCCCGATCGAGTGGTTAAAAGTAATTCCTTACATTTTGGTACTAATCACCGCCTTGGCTGGCGTGAATGTCATGATCGTACTTCTACTCGGTATTCTCTGTTCCGGTATAGTCGGAATAATTACCGGAAGCATTCAATTCTGGGAATGGATTGCCGCCATGGGTACGGGCATCACCGGCATGGGAGAACTGATCATTATCACGTTATTGGCAGGCGGAATGCTCGAAATGATTCGCTACAACGGAGGGATTGCCTACATCATTCAGAAGTTGACCACTCATGTCAAATCAAAAAAAGGAGCCGAATTAAGTATTGCCGCCCTCGTCAGTTTCGCCGATTTATGCACGGCAAACAACACAATAGCCCTCATCATGTCCGGCCCCATAGCTAAAGACATTGCCAATCGTTTTGGTGTCGATCCCCGGAAATCAGCCAGCCTGCTAGACACATTCTCGTGTTTCGTGCAAGGTATCATTCCCTACGGGGCGCAATTACTCATGGCCGCCGGTCTAGCCTCCATTACCCCGTTAGCCATCATGCAGTACCTCTACTACCCGTACTTAATGGGTGTTGCAGCCCTTTTGGCTATATTCTTTCGCTATCCTCGGAAATACTCACGGTAAACTTTTAGCTTTTATCTTTTAGTTTTTAACTTTGCCCCATGACAATAATCGAAATCATCGTCACCATACTCCTCGGTACCGCCGCAGGTTTTATCAACACGTTTGCCGGGGGCGGCTCCATGTTGGTAGTACCTTTCCTTATCTTCATCGGCTTACCGGCAAACGTGGCGAACGCAACCAACCGGATTGCTATTTTATTGCAAAACGTGGTATCCGTCAGCGGCTTTAAACAAAAAAAAATACTTGATTTCAAAACCGATTCTAAACTGCTACTCCCCGTGGCCCTCGGAAGTATCGTGGGTGCATTTATTGCCGTGGACATCAACGAAGAGATATTCAAAAAAGTCATTGCCGGACTTTTAATCGTCATGTTTTTCATGCTACTCTTGAACCCGGATGCCTGGGTTAAAGCAAATGCGGACAAGGCAAAAATGAAAAGCCCGTGGCTACGAAACATTATCTTCTTTTTCCTAGGAATTTACGGCGGATTCATCCAAATCGGTATCGGGTTCTTCCTGCTGGCGGGGTTGGTTCTCGGATGTGGTTACGATCTATTAAAAGCCAATGCCATAAAACTATTTATCGTGCTATTCTACACGATTATCGCTCTAGTAATCTTTATCTGGAACGATCTCGTGGATTTTAAAGTCGGACTTATCCTAGCCTGTGGAAATATGCTTGGAGCATGGTTAGGAGTACGTTTCAGTATCAAATGGGGAGCCAAATACATCCGGTATTTCCTGCTCGTCGTACTTGTCATTGTAGCCGTACGCCTGTTTTTCAGCTAACCGAATTTAAACAATCCATAACATCACGTGAAAACTTCTTAAAACGACCTTTCCATACAGGATTATTAGTTAACTTTGCAATTCAAATTCAAAGATCATGGAAATAAAAATAGGACACTCTTTCACACAAGAAATTACCGTGCAACATAAAGACACGGCAGCCGTTTACGGTTCCGGGAAACTGGAAGTATTCGCAACACCCGCAATGGTAGGTTTAATGGAAAACACAGCTATCAAATGCCTGGAAGGAATGTTGGAAGCCGACAGCGACACCGTAGGTATCGAAATCAATACCAAACACGTGAAAGCTACCGCTGTAGGTAAGAAAGTAACCTGCAAAGCTACCATCAATGAAGTCGATGGTCGCCGCATCCGATTCTCTATTGAGGCATGGGATGAAACCGCCCCTATCGGCTCGGCCATCCACGACCGCTTTATCATCAACCCAGAGAAATTCATGAGCAAACTTTAATAATTTTAGATTTAATGATTTTAGATTCCAACCACACAATCCAACACTTTTTAATCACCTAATCTAAAATCACTAAATCTAAGAATAAAAAAATCATTTAACCATAGATGTTTAAACTAACTTCCCAATTCGAACCGACCGGGGATCAACCGGAAGCAATCAAGGAACTAACGCAAGGACTTCTGGATGAAGTCCCGGGGCAGGTATTATTGGGAGTTACAGGATCGGGAAAGACATTTACGATTGCCAACGTGATACAAGAGGTTCAGCGTCCGACACTAATCCTCAGCCACAACAAGACGTTGGCCGCCCAGTTATACGGGGAGTTCAAGGCTTTCTTCCCTGAAAATGCAGTAGAATACTTTGTATCTTACTACGACTATTACCAGCCGGAAGCCTACCTGCCCACCACCAACACGTATATCGAGAAAGATCTTATGATCAATGACGAGATCGACAAATTACGGTTACGGACCACGGCATCCTTGCTATCCGGACGCCGGGATGTAATTGTGATTTCATCCGTTTCGTGTCTTTACGGTATGGCAGACCCAACTGCTTTCGGTTCAAATATTATCTACTTGCAGAAAGGTCAAAAGATAGCCCGTAATCAACTTTTACGCCATTTGGTGGATGCCCTTTACGTGAATAACGAACTGGAATTCAAACGTGGTAGTTTTCGGGCAAAAGGAGACACCGTGGACATCTTCCCGGCCATTGAAACCTTCGAGGGAATGGCCTACCGGATCGAGTTCTGGGATGATGAGATTGACCGGATTACCTCGTTTAGCCCGCAAACCGGGAAAACGATCGACGAAATGGAAAATCTGAACATCTACCCCGCAAATCTGTTTGTCACGGATAAAGCCACGCTTGCGAAAGCCATACATGACATAGAACACGATCTTGTCGTGCAAGTTGATTTCTTAAACTCCATTGGCAAACACTTTGAGGCAAAACGACTGGACGAACGGGTAAAATATGACGTGGAAATGATCCGGGAACTAGGCTATTGCTCCGGTATCGAGAATTACTCCCGTTACCTAGACGGGCGGGCAGCCGGCGTTCGTCCCTTCTGCCTACTGGATTACTTCCCACAGGATTTCCTGCTCGTCGTTGACGAGTCACACGTGACCCTCCCGCAAGTCAGAGCCATGTATGGTGGTGACCGTTCCCGCAAACAATCACTCGTGGAATACGGGTTCCGTCTTCCGGCAGCTTTCGATAACCGCCCACTCACGTTTGAAGAATTTGAGGCCAACACGGGGCAAACCATATACGTCAGTGCCACCCCGGCCGATTATGAACTGGAAAAATGCAATGGGGTTGTCGTGGAACAGATTATCCGTCCCACCGGAATTCTTGATCCGGAAATCGAAGTCGTTCCCAGCAAGAACCAGATAGACCACCTCATCAACGAAATACAAAAACGAATTGAGATCAACGAAAAAGTTCTTGTAACCACGCTGACCAAGCGAATGGCGGAGGAACTAAGTAAATATTTGGACCGCATTCGCATCAAATGCCAGTACATTCACTCTGACGTGGACACACTGGAACGAGTACAGATCATCGAAAATTTACGCAAAGGAGTAATTGATGTAATTGTCGGAGTTAACTTATTACGTGAAGGATTAGATATGCCTGAAGTTTCCCTTGTTGCCATCCTCGATGCCGACAAAGAAGGATTCCTACGTTCTACCCGTTCACTGATACAGACCTCCGGACGTGCCGCCCGTAACCTAAATGGCAAAGTGATCATGTATGCAGACACGATCACTCGCTCTATGCAGGAAACCATCAATGAAACCCAGTACCGCCGAAAAAAACAAATGGAGTATAACCTTCAACACGGTATCACCCCTACCCAAATACGGAAATCCACGGAATCCGTACTAAAAGAAACCTCTCGTGCTTACATCGAAGAAGAACACGTAAATATGGCCGCAGACCCCGTTACCGCTTACATGAGTAAACCGGAACTGGAAAAAATGCTGCAAAAAACAAAAGCCGCCATGCAAAAAGCCGCCAAAGAAATGGATTTCCTTGAAGCTGCCCGCCTCCGGGATGAAATGTTTAAACTGGAAGAAACAATCAAACGGCTGAATCCTTAACAATATTTTTCTATTATAATAGCAAAAGCAACTGCTTTTCCAGTTGCTTTGTACCCTTCCAATCAAGATTCGACCCCACATTCTACAGGCGTTCGAAGTATTCTCCATTGTTTATCTACAGATTCTAAAAATTCTTCAAGTTTCACAGAAATTTCTTTTAATTTCGGGGAAGATAGATCATTTAAATACAAACCATTAGCACTTATCGTGTAATTTCCCGTTAATGCCTCCCCATCACATTGACGAATACTTTTGCTTACAAGTGGAATCTCGTTCAAGACTTTCTTTCTTGGGGTATAGTCTTCCCGTATTGTAATGAAAGCCTCTTCTTTTTCCGTAGCCTCTTTAATATTCATAAACTCTCTCTTTTCCATCCGATCCAAGAATTGTTGCATTTGCTCGATAACACAGCTTATTTGCTCGGAAGATGTAAAGTGCATCTCCCCCTCGTAAGTATCAATATAGTAAGAAACACCATAAGTATCTTTATTCGCAAAACGACAAACAGACATATCCACATCAATTCCACATAAATCATCATCCTCAAATTCCTGAAAAGAGGTATTATCTTGTTCAAGAAACGTTTCGATCGTATCATGAATTTCAACTAATTGTTTTAACGAAAGATCGTACAATAACTCATCACCAATGGAAATACTATAGAGGCGTCGCATCTTACACGCAACCTCTAATTCTTTAATTTCTTTCGCTTGAAAAGAATTGTACACAAACCATTTCTCAACAAAAGAAGTTTCCCTTGATAATTTCACCATTAATTCTATTAATCGTGAAGCTAACAGTCTCTTATCCTTACTATACGAGGGGACATCAACGTAACCTTGAAAAAAAGCATCAGCCAATTTCATCCAAGGAAGTCGCATACAATCCAAGAGTTGTTGCGTTTCATTCATTTCATGGAGTAAGCCTCCCAATAAATTTTCATCACAATCTCCTCTCAATTTATTACTCCGAAACCTTCTCATAACCTGAGACTTCGTCAGATAGAAATCTTTCGAAGACATTCTTTGTTGCTCTCCCGATATCCCGTCAGAAAAAGCACTTTCATCCTTTTCACCCATGATAGTCACATTTCAGGTTCATTACTCCTCAAACCAATCAAAGCTTCTACTTCTTTCCTCTGTTGCTGGTATTGACGTGCCAAACCCATAATCAAAGGTTCTTTCTTTGAGAGATATTTCATCTTTTTTATCAACTCTATCACCAAATCTGATAAGCGATTTTGCTTCTCTTTTCCCTCTACCAGAACTACATAATGCATAAAACTACTATATAGTACTGAAATACTATCCTCCCACTGAAATTGTAAACTGTGTAATAGGTTTTCCACGATACGCAAGTGTTTCAACATAACCTCTAAAGGTTCCTTTTTCTCTTGCACCCCAAACGCCATTAAACGTTCTGCCTCCAAAATGTAGTAATTTTCCAGCCTTTCAATTTCTTCCGTGGACAGACCACCTAACGCATCTCCATTTTCTGATTGCGCCTTCAAAGCATCATTCTTTTCCATAAGTTATAGATTTAAGTCAGGCAGAAAAAAACGGTTCTGCCTTTCCCGTTGACTTACACCATCCACGGCAGTGGGTACATTAATACACCACACGGGGGTACAGAACCGTATGTTGAGTAACAGGCATGAAAAATGCCTGCTACAATTAGGCAGGAATCCCTACCGTGGATATATGTAAGTCAATAGCAAAGGTATCAAACTATAAACAAATAACAAACAGGAATGCAAGATTATATTAAATTTTTTCGATCAGTGTTTATGTATAAAACCACGACACTACCTCAAAATCATCATATAAATTCGCAAATTTGCGAATTTATAAAATTTATTCCCTATCTTTGTATTCAAAGAAACAACTAATATGATTGTTACATTCGATAAAGAGTATCTAAAAGAATTATATGAAACAGGAAAAGCTAATGACAAAAAACATCATTTTCAGCCTGAGATTATACGTAGATACAAACGTTGTATAGATATCATGATTAACGTTTCTAACATTACAGCACTTTACAAATACAACGGACTAAATTTTGAAAAACTATCAGGAAATAGAAAAGAACTTTGTTCCATTAGAGTCAACAATCAATATCGAATTGAATTCATAGTAACAGAGATGCGAGGCGAAATTGTAACTACCATTTGTAATATAATTGAATTATCAAACCATTATAAATAGAAAAAGTTATGAGCAAAATAGATAATATCGACCCTAAAATGATTGCCAATAATATTACTCCTTTTGAGCCAACACACCCTGGAGAAATTTTGAAAGATGAAATTGAATACAGAGGCATTTCTCAAAAGAAACTTGCAAAAGAAATGGGCGTATCTTATACAGTCTTAAATGAGATACTAAATGCAAAACGTCCATTAAATACAGAATATGCCATGCTCATAGGGGCAGCTTTAGACATTGATGCTGAACCTTTACTTAAAATGCAAACATGCTACAATCTGCAAATGGCAAAAAACGATAGCAAGTTTATGGAAAAACTGAGCAAAATACGTAAAATTGCTGCTATCCTATAAGCTTTCTATTAACTAAGACTTAGGTAGCACCACATTCGTGATCCGTCCAACAGATGCCAAATTCCCAAATTCATCCGTCACGTTAACAGATACCACGTGAGTACGATGTCCTTTATGGATAAACTCCGCACGACCGATAACATAACTTCCTTGAGCTTTCCGAACGTGGTTGGCATTAATCTCGATTCCAAACACGTGATTTTCTTCCAGATTCTCTCCGATATAAGTTAATCCACTTCCCACGGTCTCTACTAATGCCATAATTGCTCCACCATGCAACAAATTACCGGGGCGCATCGTCCGTTCGTCAATAGGCATTTTTGCCTCCAACCAATTCTCTCCGATACCAATAAACTCTATACCTAAACTTGCCATTAACGTTCCCCGGCTCTCCCGGTTCATCCGCTCTATAATTACTGAACTATCCATGTTTTAATTTTAGATTTTAAATTTTAGATTTCAATCAATCACTAAATTCATCTTACTTTTTCTTTCTCTTTGGGTTTTCGGGAAACCACCCTTTACGCACTCGTTCTTCCTGCTCGAAAATCTCCTTGATCGTCCAGAAAGAAGAAAAGGCAAACACGCCTAGTAGAGAAGACCATAGCACGTTCGTCACCCACAAAGCGGCCACTGTCCCCACGATTCCCAGAACGAGAAAAATCCACCAGCAACCTGTTCCCCAATAATATTCCGCTTTAATCACCACGGGATGAAATAATCCGATAATCAGGAACGTGCAAATCCCGATAATCAGCCCTGTCAAATTATACGTTTCTATAAATTCCATACTCTATTTTTAGATTCATGCAAATGTACAAATATTCCAAAACTCTATTTCATTTCACCAAAATATTCCTACTTTTGTACATAGACTACGGGAAAAGAAGTAAACAAGTTTTATTAAATCATAAATTGTTTATATTCCTTATCGTAAATCACTAATTATAAACGAATATGGCACCATTAAAAGAAGGAGATAAAGCCCCTTACTTCGAGGGCATAAATCAAGACGGGAAAAAAATCACGCTGGAAGATTTTAAAGGGAAAAAATTAATCCTCTATTTTTACCCGAAGGATAACACGTCGGGATGCACCGCGGAAGCATGTAGCTTGAATGACGGTTATTCTTCCCTCACGGAAAAAGGATTTGAAGTCGTTGGTGTCAGCCCCGATTCGGCAAGTTCTCACTTAAAATTCATTACCAAATACAACTTGGCTTTCAACCTAATTGCTGATACCGAGAAAAAGATACTGGAAACCTACGGTGTATGGGCCGAAAAGAAATTATATGGCAGAACTTACATGGGAGTCGTTCGCACCACCTTTGTTATTGACGAGAACGGGATCATCGAAAAAGTGATCACGAAAGTAAACACGAAGGATCATGCGAAACAAATCCTTGAACAATTAAAAATAAAATAAAGAACTCCTCCGGCCTTCGGCCACCTCCTTCTTCCCCTGCCTGAGGGGAAGTACCCCGAAGGGGGGAGGGAGTTCAAATTTAAAATCTAAAATCTAAAATTTAAAATCAATAAATTATGGCAAACACAGAAACTAATCAAGACAAGTTAAAAGCACTTCAACTTACCCTTGACAAGATCGAGAAGAACTTCGGTAAGGGGAGCGTCATGAAACTTGGCGATAATGTCGTGGAAGATGTTGCAGTGATCCCTTCCGGCTCTATCGGACTGGACAGAGCATTAGGAGTAGGCGGATACCCGAAAGGCCGTGTGATCGAGATTTTCGGTCCCGAATCTTCCGGTAAGACCACATTAGCCATCCATGCCATCGCCGAGGCACAAAAACAAGGCGGTATCGCGGCTATCATCGATGCCGAACACGCTTTCGATCGGTCATACGCAGAGAAACTGGGAGTTGACGTGAACAATTTGTTTATATCCCAACCGGACAACGGGGAACAAGCCCTTGAAATCGCGGAGCAACTGATCCGCTCGGCAGCAATCGATATTATCGTGATCGACTCCGTGGCCGCCCTAACCCCAAAAGCTGAAATAGAGGGAGATATGGGTGACAGCGTGATGGGATTACAAGCCCGTTTGATGTCACAAGCACTACGTAAATTAACAGGAACCATCAGCAAGACAAACACCTGCTGTATATTCATCAACCAGTTGCGTGATAAAATCGGTGTCATGTTCGGTAATCCCGAAACAACCACGGGTGGTAACGCGTTGAAATTCTATTCATCCGTGCGACTGGACATCCGTCGTGTTGGACAAATCAAAGACGGAGAGGAAATTTACGGTAACCACACCCGCGTGAAAGTGGTGAAAAACAAAGTCGCACCTCCATTCAAGAAAGCCGAATTCGACATCATGTACGGGGAAGGTATCTCTCGTTCAGGCGAAATCGTGGATCTCGGAGTTGAATATAACGTGATCAAGAAAAGCGGTAGCTGGTTCTCTTACGGCGAAAGCAAACTGGGACAAGGACGGGAAACCGTGAAACAACTGGTGATGGATAACCCGGAACTGGCAGAAGAGCTTACCCAAAAAATCGTGGAAGCCATGGAAAACGGCGTACAACCGACAACGAAATAAGAAAATCGTGTAATAAAACAGCTAAAATTACAATGAAAAATTATTTATGTTCTGCATTAGTCTTGTTGGCAATGGTGTCGTGTGACAGCAAGAAAGAGGCAGTAAAACCAAGTTATAAAACACCGGATATGAAACTAGCATCCGACGTGATGACTCCCGAGGTGTTATGGTCATTTGGTAGAATCGGTAGCGTAAGCGTATCACCCGATCAAAAAACACTCGTGTACGACGTGACTTACTTCAACAAGGAAGAAGATCGTTCATACAGTGACATCTACGTGATGAACCTAGCCGACGGTAAATCAAAACAACTGACAGACACGGATTACAAGGAATTCGGAGAGACGTGGACTTCCGACGGTAAAATTGCCTTCATGTCCAGCAAATCCGGTTCCGTACAATTATGGGAAATGAATGCCGATGGTAGTGGGCTTACCCAGTTAACCAATATCGAAGGCGGTATCGGGGGCTTTATTTTCTCCCCGGACAAATCCAAACTTCTTTTCTTGAAAGACGTGAAACTGGAACAAGATGTTCACGATCTTCACCCCGATCTTCCGAAGGCAAACGCCCGCTTGATCGACGGTCAAGTATATCGTCACTGGAATGACTGGGTAGAGGCTTACACCCATCCTTTCGTGGCAGATTACATCCCTGGCCAAATGGTTACCACGGGGAAAGACATCATGGAAGGAGAAAAATGGGAATCACCCGTTCGTCCTTGGGGCGGTACAGAACAGATCACATGGACCAAAGACGGAAAAGGAGTAATCTACATGGCCCGTAAAAAAGAGGGAATCGCTTACATGACTTCTACCAACACGGACCTCTATCTTTACGATTTGAATTCCGGTAAAACCCGCAACCTTACAGAGGGGATGATGGGTTACGATCAAAACCAAGTGATCTCCCCCAATGGAGAACTCATGGCTTGGGAAAGCATGGAACGTGACGGTTACGAGGCGGACAAAATTCGTCTATTCGTGATGAATTTGAAAACCGGGGAGAAAAAAGAATACACGAAAGATTTCGATCAAAATGTTGGGGCTCTCTCTTGGGGTGACGACAACACGATCTATTTCATTTCAGACCATCACGCTACGGACGAGATCTATCGGTTAACCTTGAATGACGGTGTTATCACCAAATTAACCGAAGGCGTACACAATTACACCTCGGTTATTCCCGTGAACGACTACCTCATCGCTACCAAAGTATCTATGAGTCAACCGGCAGAAATCTACAAAGTTGACCCGAAAACCGGAAAAGACACCGAATTATCATTCGTGAACAAAGGGATTTTGGATCAATTAACCATGGGTAAGGTTGAATCTCGTTGGATCAAGACCACGGACAACAAACAAATGTTGACTTGGATCATCTACCCTCCCCACTTCGATCCGAACAAAAAATACCCGGCAATCCTTTATTGCGAAGGCGGTCCTCAAAGCACGGTAAGCCAATTCTGGAGCTATCGCTGGAATTTCCAGATGATGGCAGCCAACGGTTACATCATTGTTGCCCCGAACCGTCGCGGTCTACCGGGATTCGGGCAAGAATGGAACGAGCAAATCAGCGGTGACTACCCCGGACAAAACATCAAGGATTACCTTTCTGCCATCGACGAGATGAAGCAAGAACCTTATATTGATGAAAACCGTTTAGGTTGTGTGGGAGCCTCTTATGGTGGTTTCTCCGTGTATTTCCTTGCCGGACATCACGACAAGCGCTTCAAAGCATTCATCGCTCACTGCGGTATCTTCAACATGGAAATGCAATACTACAACACCGAAGAGATGTGGTTTGCTAACTGGGATATGGGTGGCGCTCCTTGGGAAAAGAATAACAAGGTGGCTCAACGCACGTTCGACAACTCTCCTCACAAATTCGTGGGAGAATGGGACACCCCGATCCTAGTGATCCACGGTCAAAAAGACTTCCGTATTGATGCCTCTCAAGGAATGGGAGCCTTCAATGCAGCCCGTATGCGTGGCATCCCGGCACAGTACCTGTACTTCCCCGAAGAATGTCACTGGGTATTGGGTTGCCAGAACGGAATCCTATGGCAACGGACTTTCGCCTCTTGGTTGGATAAGTGGTTGAAAAAATAAAAACTTGGCTAATAAAGTAAAGAGGGTGTGTCGGAATTGAAGTGCACACCCTCTTTCATCTTGGTGCTGTTGAATCAAGATGATTTATGGAAAAGCATGCGTATTTAAATCACTCGTAACGGATGGCATCTATCGGATTCAAGTTGGCAGCTTTACGAGCGGGATACCAACCGAAGAAAACTCCCGTAAACGTGCAAACGAGAAAGGAAATAATCACGGAATATAGTAACACGGATACCGGCCATCCCAGCAAAAAGCTGAGAATCAATGAAACACCTATCCCCAATCCCACGCCGATAACACCCCCGAATACACTAATAATGATTGATTCTATCAGAAACTGGAACAGGATATGCCGTCCCTTTGCCCCGATAGACATTCGCAAACCGATTTCCCTCGTGCGCTCGGTGACGGAAACGTACATGATATTCATGATACCGATGCCACCGACAAGCAAGGAGATACCGCCGATACAAGCCAAGAGTATAGTCAACACCTTGGTTGCCATCGTCAACACCTTGCTCATCTCTTCAAGGGAACGAACCGTGAAATCATCCTCCGCTCCCGCCGGGACACGGTGTGTCTGTCGCAACACGCCCGTGATCTCTCGCATCATCTTGCCCGTGTACTTCTCGTCAATCACGGAAACATAAATACCGTGCATGTAAGGAATCGCCAATAATCTTTTCTGGATTGTCGTGAAAGGGGCCAGTATGATATCATCCTGGTCCCGCCCCATGGAGTTATACCCCTTGGGAGACAATACCCCCACGATACGGAAAGGAACTTTATCGAAACGAATCACCTGACCGAGAGGATCTTCTCCATTCTTGAAAAGGTTATCCACGATCGTCTGCCCCACCACACATACTTTGGCGGCATTTTTCATGTCCTGATCACTAAACATCTCTCCCCGGTTGACTGTCAAGCGCCGGATGTCCAAGTAGTCCTCATTAATACCATAAACCATGGTCGGCGAGTTATTCGGACCGTAAATAGCTTGTCCCGATTTCGACACGTAAGGCGAACAACTCTCCATGTAAGGAACTTCCGACACTATCGCCTGGTAATCCTCCAACTTTAACGTCTGGACAAGTACCCCGTTTTGACGGATTCCCCCGACCATGGCATTCGTGGGATTAACTACCACCATGTTTGCCCCCAGTTCCTCGATCTGTTTCTCTATCGTGTACTTCGATCCCTCGCCAATGGCAAGCATAGAGATGACCGAACTGACCCCGATAATGATTCCCAACATTGTTAGGAGCCCTCGCAATTTATTATTACTCAAAGCCCGAAGGGCTATTACTATCAAATTCCCGTAATTCATCTATCCATTTATGATTTTAGATTTATGATTTCGGATTTCATAAATCGTGAATTAATTACTTTCTTTCGGTAAAGATTCCAACACTTGCCGGGCAGAACCGATTCGCAAATTTATCTTATCTTCAACTACCCGACCGTCACGGAGTAATATGTTCCGACTACTGAACTCCGCTATTTCCGGGTTGTGTGTCACGAATATAATGGTTCGTCCCTCAGCGTGCAATCGTTGGAACAAAGCCAATATCTCGTAAGAGGTACGCGTATCCAAGTTACCCGTCGCCTCATCAGCCAACAAGATAACGGGGTCGTTCACCATGGCACGGGCAATTGCCACGCGCTGTTGTTGCCCCCCGGACATCTGGTTGGAACGATGATTTACCCGGTGTTCCAAACCTACCGCTTTCAAGACGCTCAACGCCTTCTCTCGTCTAACCCGCTTGGAAACCGACGGGTTATACAACAAAGGCAATTCCACGTTTTCCAATGCTGTTGTCTTCGGTAACAGGTTATAGGATTGAAAAATGAACCCGATTTTCAAGTTCCGGTAAGAAGCCCTGTCATTTTTTCCCATTGCCCTCACGGGCATCCCGTCCAGGTAATACTCCCCCGACGTGGGAATATCCAAACATCCCAGCACGTTCAACAAAGTCGACTTACCGGAACCACTCGTCCCCATGATCGTCACGAACTCTCCCGGCTGAATCGAAAAAGAAACCCCTCGCAGCGCATGCACGGTTTCCGAGCCAACCACGAAATCCCGGCAAAGATTTTCTATCCTGATTATATCTTTCACTTGTCCACTCATAATCTTGATCTATAAATGACACTAGTGAGGACGCATTCCGGTCATGTTAGGCATCAAGGGATTGCCACCGGGTTTCACCTGTTTCATGCCAGATGCAGACACAGGTACTTGTATTCCCGTGATTACTCGTTCTCCCGCCTGCAAACCTTCCGTAACCTCCGTATAGATACCGTCTGATATGCCTAACCGCACGTTTTTATTCATCAAGTTACCGGCAGCCTGTACCCAAACCGATTTCATTCCGGGAGCCGTCTTGCCACTCTCGGATTTTAGCGGTTGTCCATGCTCCTCCTCAGGTTGGAAACGTAAAGCACGCAAGGGAATCATCAATACATCCGTTTTCTCGTGTATCAACACCGTGATGCTAGCTGTCAACCCCGGTTTTAACTTCAAATCAGGATTCGGCGCATCGATCACCACCTCGTAAGTAACCACGTTCGACGTCACGATAGGCTCCAACCGAACCTGTGTCACTGCCCCCTCAAAATATTCGTCCGGGAAAGCATCCACCCTGAATATCACCTTCTGTCCTTCTTTCACCTGACCGATGTCTGCCTCGTCCACGTCGGCAATCACGCGCATCTTCCGCAAATCATTCGCAATAACAAATAATTTAGGAGTATTAAACGTTGCTGCCACCGTCTGTCCCTCATCCACCACACGGGAAATAACCACCCCGTCAATTGGAGAATAAATCATGCAATAATTCAAGTTCGTTTTCGCTTTCAACAAATCCGAACGGGAACGGTCCAACGCCCGACGAGCTTTCTCGTACTGATACTCGGAAGTTTCGAAATCTGAGTCGCTCACCAGATTCTTGGCGTGCAATCCTGCCACCCGCTCGTGATTCTTTTTCTGGTAATCGTACTCATTCTGGTTGGAATAAAAAGCCGATAATTGTGACTCGTATTCCGATTCCAGTACTGTCTTGTCCAACTCGGCTATCAATTGTCCTTTCTTCACGTCCGTGTTATAATCCACGTAAATATGGGCGATCGTCCCAGATACTTGGGTTCCCACCTCCACTTGCGTGATCGGTTCTATCGTTCCCGTTGCCGTGATCGTGTTGCGAATATCCCCTTTCTTCACCTCAAAAGAATCATATTTCACGACTTCTTTTTCTTTCGGGCGGAAAGCGAAAAAGGCCAAGGCTATTCCCACCACTATAATTACTGCGACAATTACTTTTTTCATTTTCAATTACGTTAAAATCAACAATTAGATATCAATCGGTTCGTTCCTGTAAAAATTCAATAACTTGAAAGCAAGCACTGCCTGGTATTTAGCTTGAATCTGCTCCTGCAAGGCGGAAAGGTAATTGTTCTTTTCCACCAGTAAATCCACGGCACTCTTCATACCCGCATCGAACTCCGCCTGCACCTGGCGATAACTCTCCCCGGCAAATTTCACCCGTTGTACCGCCGCGGAATATCGACTTCGTGCGGCCACCACATCTTGGTGCAACGATTCCACCGTTTGCAAGAGGTCTTTCCGGGTATTCCGCTCGTCCAAACGTGCTTGTTCTGTCTGAAGTTTAGCCCGTGAAACATTCAAACGAGCCTGTTTACGGTTCGAGATCGGGATACTGATATTGACCCCCACGTTCTCTGCCAACCGATCGTCCATTTGCGAGAAATAAGAACCCCGTCCCTTGGAATCATGTCCGGTAGAAACAGAAGCCGAAAGCGAAACGCTGGGCAAGTAATCCCCTTTCGCGATTTTCTCTCCCAATACCGACGCTTCCACGTTCATCTGGCTACTTTTCATCTCCGGCATCTGTTCCAACGCTTCCCGATAAACATCTTCTAACCGGGGGATAACAACAATTACATCTTTTTCGTCCAATTCCGGAAAAAACACCTCGAAACTTTCCTCCGGTTCCAACTCCAGCAATTGTTTTAATTGCAACTTGGAAAGAGCCAAATCATTTTCCGCTTGCACCACCCGATAACGGTCACTACTATATTGAGCTTCCATCTGCGCCAAATCGCTAGCATTCATCGAGCCGACATTGTAAAATTCACGTGCGCATATCAACTGGGCTTCCGAACTTTCCAAAGTTTGTCGATCGGTTTTCAACATCTCATTCGCATACAAGATTTGCAGGTAAGCCTTTGCCACGGCAAGCTCGATATCGTTTTGAGCTACCATCACGTCCTGCAATATGGCCTCTTCCGCCAATTCCTGCTGTTGCACGGAACGAGAGAGTTTCCCCCCCTGGTAAAGTACCATATTCCCGTTCAAAGAATAATTCCCCGCGTAAGCGATCGACGATTTCAAATCTCCGTACGCGCCGGCTTTTTTCTGGTGGCCCCAACCTTGAGTGCTGGAAAAATCCAACGAAGGCAAACGTTGTGCCCTGCCCCGGGTCAATTCCACTCGAGTGTTTTCCAACGCGACCCGGGAATACGCCACCTGGATATTATGTTCCCGAGCGTGCTCGATACACGCCCGCAAGGACCATGTTTTTCCCGACTGGGCGTAACCCTCGCCCGACACGGTCAACAACACGCTCGCGCTCCCGAAAAACACAAGCATCCCCCGTTTCACGTTTTTCAAACGTGAACAAACATCACTTAAGAAACTCATAATCAACACTATTTATATCGCCCTGGAGCGAATAAGTTCTACAAAAAATCCCTTGTCAATAACGATTGTTCCGCATCGGGACCTATCGATCCCCACTTGTGTCCCCTCGGGAAAACCGTCCCGCAGTGATAACCCCTTAACGGGAGATCCCCTGAACGATTCCCAGGCCGTAAGGTATTAACCAGAACGCCCAAACCAACACGCTAAACTTGCTGAAATTCCGTCGTGCCCGCAGGCTCCCTTTCCAGAGTGTCCATATCGCCCACGACGCATGAATCATCATGAGAAACAGGGCTAAAGCCCCCGTGATTCCATGCAAAAAATCCATTTCATCTCCCGCGATCCGGGTCATCACCGCTGTCCCGAAACTGTCAGCAAATAAACCCAAAACGAAAAAAACGATATGCCAAAGTTTCAACGTGCCTTGAAAACGTTCCGCCCACGTCCCCACGGAATAAAAAAACAAGGCCAATGTCATACTAACGATTGCCGTCCCTAAAAAAGTGATCATACATGTTATCTTTTCACCCTTTATTTAATCTTATCTTCCTTTCCTCCTAACCCACAGGAACACCCCAGTTCCCAAGAACAGCAAAGGAAGAACATATATAAACCCAATTCTAATTATATTAAATCCTACACGATCAATGTGTACCTCGGTATCTGTTGACGAGGGGCGCCGTGCGTCAATTGGCATTTCGAGATAAGAAAGATAGTGATAAGTTCCCAAATCCATCACAAAGTTCGCCGGAGCACGTGAAGCCACTATCTCACTGTTAGAAATACAATCAGCATCCCCCGTAAGGACAATTCTCTGCTCCTTACCATTCACATTACGTGTTAAAATTAAGGCAGGATAATAATCTCCAGCTATTTCGCCAGCCTTTTGATTATATTTCAGCGATTTATCACGATAATCCAATGACTCCATCTCATTCCATACTCTATAAGATCTCGCCTCTTTCTTCTTTACTTCACCAACCACGGTATCACTCTTTAGCAATGGAATAATATTAAATCCTTTATCTTCCACTTTTCTCAAACCTGCAGTAGTTGGCATCATCACATACCAAGCCATCTCATAATAAAATGTCAATTTTTTTGCTTCCTCAGACATCAAACTATACAAGGCATCCGGTTGCAACCAATCCCAACGATACTGAACCAATGTACCCTCCGTCAATTCAACCCCGAATAATTTTTTCAAAAAAGGATTCATTACCTCACGTCGTTTGGGTTCCCCGAGTAAAAATACGTTTCCCCCTTTATTCACGAAATCCGTCAAGTTTTTCTCCTCTTCCGGGGTAAGGGGATGCCTTACATCTGCCATCGTTAAAATATCGACATCCTCCGGTACTGGCTCATCTAGCAGAAGTTCCACTGCATCAAATCCTTGGTTGATTAATGACTGCCGAAAATCCCTATCACCAGCAACTGTATTATATCCGCGAGGAGAAATATCACTGATCGTACGCATCCCATACCCTTTCACGAATGCTACTTTAGGTAACTTCATGGTCAACCGTTTAAAAGCAGCTGTCATCTCGGTTTCCTTAGGGAAAGGACTCATCGGATCTTTGCGATAAGTCCGTAAAAATGTTCTCTTTCCATTCTTTCGAACAATTTCCCAAACAAAAGTCTTTTCCCCAGTTAAATCTGTCATCTCTCGAACCTCTTCCGGAGTCTTCACTTTCGCACTGTCTATTTTCCATCTCTCACATTTTTCTATAGCCAATTCTCTCAAAGTCTTACCTGGATTCTTTTCACAAAGAGCTACAAAACTATTACATGCCTCTCCTCCATCAGCAGGAGTTATCGAATCATAGTAATATACTACTTTCAACTTTGTTTCCGGTTTAAAACGTTCATACAGTTTGAATACTTCCCGATTTCGCATAATAAAATTAGGATAAGCATAATAAGCGTACAAATTATCCAAGATATTCACGTAAGCCGTAATCTTTACATCTCCATCCATCTTAGCAATTACTTCCTGGCTAGTTTCTGTCAGCGTATTCCATTTCGTGGAACTTGCATCGTAATAAGCCATCAATTTCGGACGGGAAGAAAAATATCCCAACAAACACACCACCAGAATTACCCCTAGATTCCTTCCTAAAGTGATCGCAAAACGCACTTTCTGCCTAACCGCTACCAATCGAATAATCGTCAAAGACAAGAATAAAGCTGTTACTATCGGGAAATACAACAGATCTTCAGAGCAAATCATACCCATGATAAAAGTAGAAGCCCGTCCGTTGATACTCAACCAATAGGTAACTTCCCGAACGAAATCATACTCTTGCCACCAACCACCAATCATACTCAAAAACATCAACACAATAAATGTTCCCACTGCCGCCACAAATTGATAAGATGTTAAACTGGAAACAAAAATTCCCACTGCCGCATACGTGCAAGTCAACAGAAACAATCCTAACAAACCAACCAGAATTGCCGGTAATTCAAAATCTTGAATTGTCCCCCACCCCACAAATACGTACAACAATAATATCAGACACATCACCCCAGCGTAAATCACCATCGAGCAAAATTTACCCAAGATTATCTGTGCATTCGTCAACGGGGAAGAGTAAAGCAATTTAATAGAACCAGAACTCAATTCTCGACTCACCAATCCCATCGTCAACAATGGAATATAATAGTACAAATAACCAGACACAATACCCCACAATCCCCGCATAAACACGGAAGCAGAAGCCATAAATTGAACCCCGTCTCCGTATTCTCTGTTTTTCAAAAACATCTCGTATTTCCCGACAAATACTAAACCTGTCTGTATCGCAAACACGACAAGTAAAAACCAAGCCACGGGAGAATAAAAAAGCAATTGCAATTCTTTTCTCGCTATTTTTAATATCATTTTCATTGCTTTCCAATTTAATTATTTATCACTACTCTTTTTGGATAACTCTGCAAAAATGGTATCCAATGAACTTCTTTCCAAACGTATCTCAGTCATTCGCCAATGATTGGCTGCACTCTCTTCTACCAATCGGTTCATGACAGGTTGTGCCTCCGTGAAATATACCCGGAAATTGGAACCGCCCAACTCTTCTATTCCGGTTACCCCTTCTATCTGTTCCAACATTCCAATTGCTGGTGCATCTGCCAACGATAAAAAGATCGTGTTCGGCACGATATAATTGTCAAAAGCCTCCACCGTTCCAGAAAATACCAGTTTTCCTTGCTCAATCATCAAAATATGGTCACAAATCGCTTGCACTTCAGATAAAATATGCGTCGACAGAATTACCGTTCTTTCTTGAGCAATCCCTTTAATTAAATTCCGTATCTCTTGAATCTGATTCGGATCCAAACCATTAGTCGGCTCATCCAATACCACTAATTCCGGTTTATGAATGATCGCTTGAGCTATTCCGACACGTTGTTGGTAACCACCTGAAAGATTCTTCACCAAACGCTTGCGGAAATGCTCTATTTGGCATAACACCAACACCTCGTCCACGGCCTTTTGCAATTCATCATCCGGCATCAAGCGTAAAGCGGCAGTGTAAATCAGATACTCCTCTACCGTCAAATCATTGTATAATGGCGGTTTTTGAGGTAAAAAACCAATAAATTTCTTTAACCCGATCACATCTTTCCGATTATCCACACCGTTAACCGACACGTACCCTTCCGTCTGCTTCAACACCCCACACAAAATATTCATCACCGTGGATTTTCCAGCACCATTAGACCCCAGCAACCCGTATATTCCTTTACGAGGAATATCAAAACTTATATCGCGAACAGCCCACTGTACACTATACTTGTGTGACAAGTGTTCCACTTTTACTATTGATTCCATATTCAATTTCTTTACATTTTTAACTTTCAACTATCTTCCCCTTCTTCTTAACCACAAATAGAAGTATATACCTATTAACAAGAATGGAAATATCCAGCGTATCATAAATTCCAGTACAGAATAAGTACCGACACTCATAAACACCTTGTTATCTGTCGTAGCTGGTCGTCTCACATCAAGCGGAGCCTTTCCATAAGACATCCAATACGAACTGCCCAATATCAACACTTGGCTCAAACTACCAATTCTGTTATTTGTCATAAATGCATTATTAGAAAGAATATCAGAATCTCCCGAAATAATAATCCGTTGCTCCTTGTCTCCCACCTTTCTGGTTAACCCCATCACAGTTGTAAACACCTTACACTCCTCACCGACAGCAGGATCAAATTTTACCGTATCATCAATGAAATCTGTTGTTTCCAGTTCAGTCCAACACAATGCCGTCGTATCATTCAAGGTTACAGGAAATGATTCAAAACCTTTATTTTCAACTACTTCTACCCCAGAACATGTAGGATTAGCCAACAACCAAACTTTTCCCAATTCATACATCAAATCTTTTGCAACTTTTGTTGGTTTCGATCTGGTAATCTCCGGAGTTACTTGATTTTCTTTATCAATAGATACCAGCAACGGGGTAAGCTCAACCCCAAATAACTTCCGTAAAGTAGGATTTAATGCCTCGCGATGACGAGGTTCACCCAAGAACAACATATTCCCCCCGCGATCCAAATATGCTTGCAAAATAGCTTCATTATACTCCGAATACGCCTCGCGAGGATCCGCTATAATAATATAATCAATATCTTCCGGGATCGGTTTATCCAATGTAATATCTTCAACATCAAATCCTTGATTCCACACTGAAAACTGTACTTTTTTGTTTCCCGCAATAAAATTATACCCCATCGGACTCTTGTCATATATACTGGCCTCCCGGTGTCCTGATACGAAACCAATTTTTGGCAGTTCCATAACCATTCGTTTTAAGGCAACTGAAATTTCAGCCTCTTCGGGTTGCTTGTTAAGCCCATAATCATATACTCTCAACCAATCTTTCTGACCATTTTCCCGAACGATCTGACGGATAAAAGTGTAACCTTCCTCCGACAAATCCACCATTTGGTCAATCTCGTGTTGGTTTTTCAACATCATACTATCCAAATCGTGTATCTCACACACGTATTTCGCTTTTGCCCACGTTTTTTCTCCCGTTGGGTCTGCAGACCGCAAATCATTATCCGGTTCCGCATAATAATACACAGTCTTCAATTCTATTTCCGGCTTGAAACGGGTATATTGACGGAAATAACGTTGATTTTGCATGATAAAACCGGGAAAACGATACGTTGAATAACTTCTATCCAACACGTTTACATATGACGTAATCGTCATTCCTCCTTCAACTTGTTTAATAATATCTTGGCTCACAGGTGTCAACGTATTCAATTTAGTATGAGTCGCATCGTAATATCCAATCAAAGACGGACGAGAAGAAACAAAAGCAATCACACACACGACTACAATCACAATCGTATTTTTCCCACAAGTAATCACAAAGCGTTGCTTCTGCCGTACAGCATTCAAGCGGATAATCGTCAACGCCAAAAACATAGCTATCACCGCAGGAAAATAAATCACATCCTCACTACACAACATTCCGCTAATAAAAGTTCCGGCACGACCATTGATGCTCAACCAATATGTAATCTCACGCACGAAATCATATCCCTGTCCCCAGCTACCGACCATATTCAATAACATCAAGATTATAAAAGTTCCGACAGCGGCAATAATCTGATAAGTTGTTAGACTCGACATAAAAATACCTACCGCCATGTAGGTACAAACCACCAAAAATACTCCTAACAGGCCACATAATACCCAACCCGCTTCAAAATCCTCAATCGAACTCCAACCGACAATCAAGTACACGCATAACACTGCAACCAAAATCAAAGCATAAAATACCATGCATAGGAATTTTCCGAGAATAATCTGGGTACTACTGATCGGAGAAGAATACAATAACTTGATTGATCCACTCCCCAAATCCCTACTTACCATACCCATGGTCAACAATGGGATATAAAAATACAAGAAATTCAGGACTTGAGGCCATAACCCTAGTCCGTGGTCCCCCACGGCAAACAAGGTCCTGGAAGCCCTCCATGCATGTCCGTACTCCTCCATTTCTCTCACAAAATCTCCAAAAAGACCTGAAAATATAATTCCCGTTTGAATCACAAAACATATTAATAGTAACCAAGCTATTGGCGAATAGAAAAGCATCTGCAATTCTGTCTTCGCTATTCTATAAATCACTTTCATCTTATCTAAGTTTTAATTAAAGATACCTCTATTTTCGAGCTTTCTTCGATAACTCGGCAAAAATATCGTCCAGAGAACTCTTCTCCATACGCATTTCACTAATCTGCCAATGTTCCGCAGCACCCTGTGTTACAAGTTGTTCCATTACTTCTTGGGCATCTGAAAAATGAATCCGGAACTTCCCGTCCTGCAAATTATCCACCCGTGTCACCCCCTCTACGGACTGCAAAACCTCCACGGCAGGAGGTGTTACCAATGACAAATAAATCGTATTTGGTACCAAATAATTGTCAAACTCGTCCACGCTCCCCATAAACACAAGCTTTCCTTGTTCTATCATCAAAATATGATCGCAAATAGTCTGCACCTCTCGTAAAATATGGGTCGACAACAATACAGTTCGTTCCTCTGCTATATGCTTGATCAAATGACGTATCTCCATGATCTGGTTGGGATCCAACCCATTCGTCGGTTCATCAAAAACCACCAAATCCGGTTTATGAATGATCGCCTGGGCAATCCCTACCCGTTGTTGATATCCCCCGGACAAGTTCTTTATCAACCGCTTGCGGAAATGGGAGATAGCACACATATCCATTACCTCCTCCACTGCGCCTTTAATCTCTTTTTCCGGTACCCAACGGATATCTGCAGTATGTCTTAAATATTCCTCCACCGTGAGATCAGGATATAATGGTGGTTTCTGTGGCAAGAAACCGATATGCTGTTTTGTTTCTATCGGCTCTAAACGAGTATCCCGATCATTTACCAATACACGCCCCTCCGTTTGCTTGATTACACCGCATATAATATTCATCATGGTCGACTTACCGGCACCGTTCGAGCCTAGCAAACCGTAGATTCCCCGTTGCGGTATTTCGAAACTAATATCACGTACAGCCCATTGAATACTGTACCGGTGCGACAAATGTTCCACTTTTACAATTGGTCTTTCCATAATATTCCAAAATTTACATACAATACTCTCTTGAAGTACCACCCGATAATCATCTGTCGAGTGATACTCCTATTATTTTTCTTTTCAACACATCAAATTTAATATTCTACTACCAGTGGAATCTGGATCTTCTCCATATCTATTCCTGCATTGCGGAAAGCTTTTACCACAATATCATACTTTTTCTTTACTTTAGTTGCTTCCGGACGTTTAAACAAACCGGATAAAGAAGGAGTGGCCTCATAAGAAATATCCTCCAACTCCCCGTTTTCCAAATAATCCAAAGAGTAAGCAACCAACGTCACATAAGTCTGAAGATCAAACGCTTTATATTCATCTTTGGTCACGCCATTACGTATCGAATACTCCGCTTGTTCTAAATAACCATTCTCGAACAAATCCGCACCACTAAAACTAGTCTTATCATAACTACTCTCCGCATAAAACTCATCCGGAATCGTTACTAGTTTCTCTGTTACTATACGTTGCAAAAGATAAGCATTCAAACTATGCGAAAAATCCAATTGATCCTGTCGAGTCATACTCACAATATAAGAACTAGCACCATTCACAGCAATATTATCCCATCCCTCGTACATCCAAATCCGAGTCGAAATATATTCACCAAGTACACGGTCATAAGTATAATTCCACAAACTCGAACACAAAAAAACCCGCAATGGCATTCCCTTTTGAATAAACTGTTCCGGATAATGATTCAAGAATAATTTTTCGAACATATCCACCAGGTAACCGACATATTCCGGGTCACCAGTTTTCCCTTTTTCCGTACCACTCGTACTAACCTCCGGTTTTCCTCCCTCCAACCAATCTTGGTTTGCCCAATAAATATCTTTCTCGTCAAAAATATACAAACCATAAAAACCGTAATGTTCAAACCACTTCACAATTCTCGTATCATAATCATGATCTCCTTGAGGCAATTTAAATATCTCTTCCGTTCCTTCTGTCGGAGTCAACGTATCCTCTTCATAACAAGATGATAACACTCCTATAGCTAACACGATGAATAAATAATTCCATTTCATACTCTAAACATTATTTATTTTCATTCCACCTATTTTTTATTCAAATTCGGATTTTGCAAACGCACTTCTTCCGGTATTGGTAACACGTAACGGGCATCTCCTTGTTCCAAGACATACTCCTGTCCTCGACCATTATCGTCATCCATATAGACGTGCTTAATCTCAGGCATACCGATACGTTTCAAATCAAACCAACGATGATTCCCTTCCCCACACAATTCGCGGCGGCGTTCCCTCAAACAAAAATCCAACAAAGCTTGTTGATCACCCTCGAAATCCTCCAAATTTTTCTCTTGAAACCCACTAGCCGAGAAACGACTCTGCCGTAAAGTATTCAAATCAGACAACGCCTGCCGGGCATATTCTTGATTTCCATCTTCCATATATTTCCTAATATATGCTTCCGCACGGTTCAAGTAAAGTTCTGCAATCCTAATTCCCCCCGTATACCACGTATTTCCACTTCCACTTCCAGTTTTAGATACGCCATAACGCTCATACCCATAATACAAGTAATCACCCTCATCCCCCATGGCATATTTAAATCCCCAAGCCAAATAAGCAATATTACACCCATTACCGCCATCTCTCCAATCAACCTCTCCGTCGGTTTTATCCCGTGTATAAAGACGAACCAAATCTTCAGAAATCGCATATGGACATCTTTCTCCATAACTTCCATTCACCTTTTTCTCTCCCATAACCCACAAGGTCTCAATATTTCCTGCCATAGTATAAATACTACTACTCTTCTTTTCTTCAAAGCGTAACAACGAACTTTTTACCTCTAAAACCGAATCAGCATACAAAATCGCCTTATCCCAATCTTCCATATAAAGATACATTCTGGACAACATACCATAACCTGTCAAATAATTTACCCGAAATGATTGAGAGGATTGTCTTTCTTTATTCACTCGCATCAATTCCACACCTTTCAACAAATCTTTTTCAATCTGCGCATAACATTCTGCCACTGAATTACGCTCGAATTTTTCATCTGTCACTCCGGAAACCAACTTTAACGGTACTGCCGGATTTTCTGCCGGATTCCCGTAATTATAGGGGAATCCAAAAAAATTCGTCAAATAGAAATAATAAAAACCTCGCAAAAAATAAGCCTCTCCTCTTAAATGCTCCTGCTTAACCTCGTCTCCATCCATCTGATCCATGTACTCCAAAATCACGTTACATCCCTTTATCCTTGAATAAGGAACCTGCCAAATAGCGATATCATACCCCCAACCATTATCATCAAACATATTTTCCTGCCACAAAAAACGGTAACGATCTCGTTGTTTCTCTTCCAAATAAGTTTTAGTAACCACGTTACAAGCAATATCATCCGTGAAAATATCCGTTACCCTCGAGAACAAATGTCCTTCATTCGAAGTATAATAAGCCTCCCCTTCTAACAACTTTTCCATATCGGACACTGTCTTCGGGTGAATTTCATTTTGGCTTTTCTCTTCCAAAAAACTTTCACACCCCACCACCAACCAGACAAATAATATCAAATATATACTCGTTCTCATATTATTTACTTTTTACATTAGAAACTCATACTTACACCTAACGACATCGATCTTTGCAACGGTTGACTCCCCAAGGCTACTTCTGGATCCCGTCCTTTAAAATCGTTACTCCGCATTTGGAACGGATTCGATACAGAAAAATTAAAACTTAAACTCTGTAAAAAACTCGGCAATTTTTTCTCCGGCACATAATAAGAACAAGAAATACTATTGCAACGCAAGAACCATGCATCCACTACCCGCACCGTTGAATAGGCATACAGATCATACGGCTTTACATTTGTCTGCTTCTTACCATCTTGAGTTTTCCGATATATTTCCACCGCATTCGTGGCAATATTCGGTAAAGCCGGAACATTCGTATGTTTCTCGTCACCCGGTTTACGCCAGCGTTTCAACCATTCCGTTGACATATTCTCGTATTCACTCGGGATACTCTCCATATCCTTCATCAATGGAGCCATAAATTGTTGATTCCCGAGACTCAAATACAATCCAGAAGACAACGAGAAATTTTTATACCGGATAGAAAAAGAAATTCCACTCGTGAAATCCGGCTCCATTTTCCCTGCATATACCATCCATGTTGTGGCATCCTCAAATCCCTCATCCGTATCCCATCCGTCCAAATCGAATTCAGGTCCACCATGTTTCGGATTCAATCCAGTAAATTTTACTGCCCAAAAACTGGATACCGGGTACCCCTCTTTATTCAAATTTCCACTGGCAGCTTCCTCCCACGTTCCAGTCGGAGCAAGTTTTGAATTTATTTTATTCTGTGTCCCCGAGAACGTAAATCCTAAAGAAATCACGAAATCTTTTGCTCGATAAGGGACAAAACTGAAATTGGCATCCCAACCGCTATTTTTCATACTCCCACCATTCATCGGACGCGAAGTTACCCCGTTCTCATAAGGAACCTTATATTGTACGACCATATCCTCCGTTTTCTTGTAATACCATTCAAACGACCCACTAATATAATTTTTGAATAAACTGAAATCGATACCAAAATTCCAATTCGATACTTTTTCCCATTTCAACTCTGGAGCCGGCAAATCCTTTAGTGTCAACACGTAATCATAATTACTACCTGTCGCTATTTGTGCAGTTAATTCTGGACTTACATTTTCTGCTACATTCCCTTGGTATCCAAAAGAGACCCGGAAACTCATGTCGCTTATAATATCTTGTCCTTCCAACCAAGATTCAAATCCTACATTCCAACGGAATCCCAATGACCACACGGGTTGAAAACGAGAACGTCTATTTTGCCCAAAACGATTTGAACCATCTCCTCTCACGCTAGCATTCAACGCATAACGATTGTCGAACATATAACTCAATGTTGCAAAATAAGATAATGTATTTGATTCAGACTCAGTTAGTGTTGGCACTGTCCGGTATTGGCTATAAATATCATAATTCTGGAAATCAGACTCCTCTTGACTGTACGGAGGAATATCAACAAAAATTTTCCCCCGATCCCGCATATAACCGTAATTTTTCTGAGAAGAGCCATTTGCTTGTGAACTCATCACCTCCTGTCCGATCATGGCTGTAATCGAATGTATATTATTCAACACTTTCGTCCATTCCAATTGATTACGCCAATTCCATGTCAACGCCGAATTATTCTTTTGATTCAATTCTCCCCCGTTAGGCAATGGCGAATTCAAATACTCTTTCGAACCCGGTTCAAACTCCTCGTAATTATACCCACGTATTCCAGCAATATAATGTGATCTCTCCGTGTACCAAGATTCCCCTCTCGTTTCAGAAGATGAAAAAGAAAGTGTCGTGGAATAAGACAAATCATCCGTGATTCTCCAACGCAGATTTATATTCGCATTCAAACTGGTCACCGTATTTTCCGTGCCGCTATTCTCCAACTCATTTTCTATATTATACAAATATCCATCCGCCTTATTTTCATAAAAATAACGGCTACCATCCTCGTTATGAGCAGGCAAAGCCCTGTTTATCGTCGTGGCATAACTATAAGGATCCGTGCCCACGAAACCTCTCGTCTTTCTAACGCTACCCGCCAAACTCGTATTTAAAGTAATCGATTTCCACAAATTGGCACCAACACTCACGTTTGCGGTGTAACTTTTTTGGTCATTCCCGATAGCCGTATTATAATTCTCCGAATAACCGAAAGAAGCACGATATGTTGCTTTCTCGTTTCCCCCGGAAATTCCCACACTATGATTATGGCTGAAAGCATTCCTAAATAAAATATCAAACCAATCCGTATTATTGGTTTCCAACTTCTTCACCTCCCGATCAAATTCTTCCAAAGAAATTTTCCGGTTTCGATAATCCTTTGCCAAAGCCGTATAACCGATATTTTGATTCCCTCGCAGTATAATTCCCGTTTGATACGCCTCCCTAGAAACATCAACCCGTTGTTTAGAATTCATTACCTCCAATTTATTATAAGTCATCCGAGGAGTCAGCGAAAAATTACCGGAATAACTAACTGCCATACGCCCCACCTTCCCCTTTTTCGTGGTGATTACAATAACACCATTGGCTGCCTTCGTCCCATAAATAGCCGTAGAAGAAGCATCTTTCAACACAGTTACAGATTCAATATCATTCGGATTCAACCAATCAATAGCCCCTCCCACGAAAGTACGAATCACGTCCATACTATTCGGATCAATATTATTCAAATCATTCGTCTCAAAAGGTAACGGATCAGTCTGAATCACCCCATCCACGACCCATACCGGATCAGCGTTACCCAGCAAAGTAGAAGTACCTCGTACTCTCACCCTCTGCCGAGTACCAGTCAACCCACTCCGATTCATCACCATCATACCCGGAATCTTTCCCTGTAATGCCTGCTCCAGTGATTGTGTCCCATTCAGCACCAAGTCTTCTGCCTTTACCACACTGATAGATCCGACTTGCGAACGTTTTTTCAATGTTTGATACCCTGTAACCACCACCTCTTCCACATGCTTTGCATCCTCTTTCAAAACAACATTAATCGTATCCTTTCCCTCGTATTCCACGACCTTGGTTTCCATACCCACAAAAGAAAAGGATATGGAAAACCGTTTTAGTGTAGAAGGAATTGTCAATCTGTACTTTCCATCCGTAGAAGTGGCGGTTCCCAATACAACTTTACCACTCTTCGCAAGAACGGTTACACCCGGAAGTGGTGTTCTGTAACCGTCTGTTACAACACCTGACACCTCGAACTTCATCTGTTCATCCCCGACTCCATCCTTTAGCAACGGCAACAACAAGATCAAATTTTTCTGAACTTCATAACGTAACGACAATTGCTTACACAACTCACCTAACACGTCGGATAACGAGGCTTCTTTAAATTCCAATGAAATCTTTTTAGTCTGACTGACAAGCTCCTCGTTATAAACAAAATTGATCTCAGCTTTTCTCTGCAACTCTTCTAGGGCTACACGCACCAGAACATTTTTCACACTTATACTGATCTTCTTATTCGTCTGTGCAAACACATTTATACTTGTCCAAGCGATCAACATACAGGTAATAAAATACCTTAACACAAAACTTCGCCAACGAAAAATTTCATTTAGTCGTTTTTTTCTCATAACTTTGAAATTGATTTAAAGGTTAAATAATACCCAACTATTAACTTTTGATTATCAGCATAGCAAAAAGGCCCCACCCTCTTTGCTATGTTTTTATGTTTATTTAAGGTAATTAATATAAATTGTATTATTTTCACGAATAAAACGTACGTTAGCCACACGCTCGACCACCTTGATCGTAAACCCTAACTCCTCATCTCGGTAAATCACCCCAGCCAAACGTTTATGCTTTAACTCCTCTGCAGCAAAACGAATATCAACATCATACCAACGAGATAATTGAGCGGCAATATTCTCGAGTTCCGTGTCCCGAAATTCATAACGCCCATTTATCCAAGACACATATAAAGAAGCATCCACCTCCCGTACCTTGATTCCCGACATTTTCGGTTCTATAATTGCCTGTTCATCAGGATTCAAAATAACACTTTGCCCGTTGTGACTCACTTTTACCATCCCCTCTGCCAATGTCGTATACACTTCATCTTTTTTATAAGAAACAACATTAAAATGAGTACCTAATACTTCAATTGCATTATCCCCAACATATACGATAAAAGGACGGGTAGAATCTTTTGCAACCTCGAAATAAGCCTCTCCAGTCAATATCAACTCTCTTTTCTCCCCAAACGTTTCCGGATAACGCAAAGAACTTTCAGCATTCACCCATACTTTGGTTCCATCCGACAATATTAACTGATACTCCCCTCCCCGAGGTACTGACAAAGTATTATATTTCACCTCTAATGGGGTTGTTTCCGTTTGTTTATATACCAACTGGCGATCAATATTATTAATCTCTGCCATATTCCCCTCGTTATCCAACCTTCCTGTTCGTTTGGTCAAATCAACTTTCACTCCATCATCAAATACGAGAATCGCTTTTTTACTCTTCATCTCCGGAAAAGAAAAAGAAGTAGCAATCATGACAGGTTCATTCGCATTAAAAACATATACAATATGAAAATACACGGTAAAGGCAACGAAAACAACAATTGCAGCTGCATAACGCATCAAACGCACAAATGACATCGGACGCTTCCGTATCTTCTTCTGAATACTATCCCATCCTTTCTCCAGATCATTTCTCTCCCGGAAACGAATTTTTTCCAGCAAAACACGTTCATCCCTTACTCGTTCCAATAAAGACCTATTCTTCGGAGACGAATCCATCCAACGCAAAAATTCCACCTCCTCTTCCGGGGACAACACCCCGTCCAAACAAGCTTTTATTCGCCGGATTTTTTCTTCTATAGACCTTTCTAAATTTTTTTCCATATTCAAATAATCACAGGTTTATCGCCCACTAACTATTCTTAATACAAAGATCTCGACCAAGAGGATGACACGGGCCATCACTTTTTTATAAAAAAATTACATGAAAATTACAACCCCAAGACGAACGTCATCATGAAAAGATCCTTCAATTTCGTTTTCAATTGCTGACGGGCACGGGCTTTATGCGTCTTCACCGTGTTCACAGAGACTTTCAGAATCTCAGCAATTTCAATATTATTCTTTCCCTCCAAATGCAACATGATTACCCGATGTTGCTCCTGTGGCAATTGCCCGATTTCCTCCATCACCAACCGATGCACCTCCTCTTCCACAACCGCATCCCCAAACTCCTCTTCCGATTCAAGTAAAGCGTATTCATGACAATACGTCTCCTCCAATTTCTTCACCCGCATATAATTCAGACAACGATGTCGCATGGATTGGTACAAATACATTCTCATGTGAACCAACGATTCTATCGTCTCCCTCGCCTTCCACAGATTCACGAAAACATCCTGCACAATATCCAACACGTAATCTTCCTCCTTCACCATCCTGATTCCGAACAGGCACAAAGCATGATAATACATCTCGTAATAATAACGAAACGCACTCTCATCACCACTCCTAAAACCCACTAACTTATCATCACCATTGCTTTCCATACACTTGTTGATCACTTACTTTCCACGTTGACAAAGATAAATAAATTAATATCAATCACAACGCAAGCTTCATTTTATCCGTCAAAATTAACACAAAACAAATCCCCAATAATACCCATTTCTCACGGATACAATCCCTCGTTGCCTGCTTGTTCCCCGACAAATAGGCGGTAAATAGGCGCCGTCGCCCCATACTCGCCCCCTTGTCGCCCGATCATCGCCGCCATTTTAAGGAAAGAAAAGGATATTTAACTTGACAAACGATCATTCCTGTCGTATCTTTATTCACCTATTTAGTTAGCAACACAAATGAAACGGGGAGTAATAAGTAATTATTAATAATAGTAAAATTATGGTAGAAATTAAATCCGGTTTATTAAAAGATGCTCACGGGCGATATGATGGTATGGTTATATACCACAAAAGAGGAAAAACGTTCGGTCGCAAATTTCCCTCGTATGATGGCAACGCAGGTTCACCCACCAGAGCCCACCAAAACACCCGGTTGTCATCGGTGGTAACTCTTTATCAATCCGTGAAGAACACGTTTTTGGTTTACTCGTGGAATAGGGAAGCGAACAACAGGAACATCGCTTCGGGATACAACCTTTTCGTCAAGGAGAACATCAACGCGTACGACACGAACTACAACATTGGGGATTTCGCCCTGTTAAAATTTACCGTGGGGGACTTACAGATGCCCTTTCATTTCCGGCAACAGGACGCCCCGGAAGGAGTTCTTTCGATCAACTGGGAAACCACCCCGTGGATTCTTGACCGCAGAAACAAGGATGAACTCGTACTCGCCGTGATTTACGACAACGAACCTTTCCGGGTCCAAATCATCGAGAACACGGGCATCACCCGGACTGACGGGATCGCCAACATTCCTCTCGAACAACCGGATGCAACGGAAGCTCATGTCTATGCCTTCTTCACGAATGCGGACAGGGACTCGTTCACGAATAGCCTTTACTACAAGGTTAAGCTAAAGTGAACTGAATCCTTCAATCCAAAACCGTAAATCATAAATCTAAAATTAGTATGGCTATATTTCACTCACATATTTTCGATAACGCCTCCGGCTCCGTGGGGAACGTCACGATGTGCAAGTACAAGGGGAAAAGCATCGCCAAGGGAAAAATCTTTTTCAAAAGGAAAAAACAATCCCCGGCACAAGTCATCCAACAAACCCGTTTCAAGGTTCTTTCCGACCTGTCCTACCATTTCTACGCGGCTATACAAGCCGGATTCCCCCGTCAATCTTGGTCCACCGCCCGAACCCGATTCATCGGGATGAATCAAAATGCCGTGGAAATTGACGCGGAAACCCTTGACGTCACGATCCGCTTGGAACGAGTAACCTGCACGACGGGAAACCTGACACCACCCGCGGTAGAGGTTCATATCCGGGAAAACGAACGCATCGTCCGCGCGGAGTGGCTCCGTCAACCCCTCAGTCCCCTCGCCAAAGACGAGGACGATATATTTTTGGTTATCCACGACACAAAAGAACAGGACACGCTGGCCTACCCGCTGGGCAAACGAGGAATACCCGGAACGAAAGAATTCCCTTTACACAAGGATTTTACCCCGGCCAACTGCGTCGCTTACGCGTTCGTCCTCTCCCCGGTGAACACGAGAGCCTCTGTCTCCAAATACACGAATATCATACTGGAATAATCACCGGTCCATGAAAACCCGACCGAGAGCGCAAAGAACAAGCACGTAGTCATACGTGGCAAAGGCCTGTTTCAAGCGCTCCATTCCCCGGTGCAACTGGGCTTTCACGGTGTTCTCGTTCATATCGAGCCGGGCAGCGATTTCAGCATACTTGTACCCCTCGACGAAACGCAAAAGACAGACTTCCCTGCACTTTTCCGGCAACTCGTCAAGCACTTGCCGGACGCAGGCAAGGAGTTCTTCATCGTCCACCATATCCACGTTCTGCGACTCGATATAGGCCTCCACGTATTTACGATTATTACGATCCTCGATTTGCAGACTTTTCAAGTAATTCAAGCAACCATTGCGCACGGACGCAAAAAGATAATGCTGGATGGAAGACGTTAGCTCCAAACGTTCGGCATTCTCCCATATCTTCAGAAAAACATCCTGCACGATGTCATGCGCTTTATCAGAATCATAGATATACTTTTCCACGAAAAGATACAACTTCTCGTAATATGTATCGAAAAGAACAGACAATGCCGTTTCATCCCGATGCTTCAATCCTACAAGTATATCATCACTATCCATGCACTATTTTTCACTTATTCCAAGGATTTATCACCAACAAAGATAACGAATCGCCAACAATATCAAACTCCTAGACCTTATAAAATACGCTCCATATGATCAAACTCGAAATAGATTCTGATTAATATTCAATCTTCAAAGTCATACCCTCCACGGCCACCCCTTTTGAGCGGGTAATCGGTAATTTTTGTTCTTCGCTGCCACCTAATGTTCCTCCATCCCGTAACGTCACGTCCGAACCGATAACATAATAGGCTATTTCAAGCATGAATCCTTGTAACTCGGTCAAACTATGTTTACTTCCCAATATCTCGATCTCTTCTTTCCCGAAAGCCGTCATCCCGTACGTGTACACGTTATTTCCCACCTCGCTCTGGTACAGGCCGAAATACACCCAAGCCAACACGGGTAAGTTTTCCTCATCCTCCTTCATCATATTGGCCACCTCGATATAAAATTCCGGTTGGAACACGGTTCCGGAAACATAAACGCCAATAGCATTGGGCTGTCTCAGACAAGTAGCGATCACTTTCACATGTAACTTACCCGCTTCCACCGGGGTCAAGCCATGAGCAAGAACCGCTACCAGCACGTGAGCCTTATGTGTTTTTGTTGTCTCAACGGCTTCCGGCCACATATAATTGGTTTCTGCATAATACTCGGCCTCTCCATCCGGAACTCTCGCCGGCATGAGACTGATCGCCACCAAAGTCTCACCGAGATAAAACACCCGGGTCGATTCGTCTGCACGCGTATCATCACTGGCCATATCTCCCGGTTTATCGGATGGTTCTATTCCCCACTCCGCCTTCAAATCAGCCATGACCTTATCTACGTCGAAACTCACCGAGTTTAGCAACACGGACCCGCAAAAAGTCCCGGCCTTCTCTTCCCCGTTCTCCACCTTCCCATCGTCTTCCTCCACGCCCGTAACTTCAAAAAATGACAACCCGTTGGAAATATCCTCGATCAGCGAAGTAAATTCCTCGTCTCCCGGCATCAAAGCCAAACCTCTCCCGGCAGCCTCTAGCGCCTCTTCGGTTCTTTGACATCCATACAATAATTTGCTGTACACCAACCATCCCCACGGGTAATCCGCCTCCACCGTCACCGCACGTTCGGCATACGGCAATGCCTCTTCCAGTCTCATTTGATGCATTAAGGCCACGGCCATTCGGTAATTCCAAACACCACTTTCACGCCCTTGGTCTTCCACTTCACGCAACCACTCTTCCGCATCCCGATAAAACCCCTGATTCAAATAAGCATAAGCAAGACACAAAACCGCCTCGTAAAATTGACCGGGATTTTTCAGCTCTGGCAGAGCCTCTATAATTGCATCGTAATCTTCTTCTTCCGCCCAATCCCGGATCTGTTCCATTAACGCCTCAACACTCGGATATTCCATATTTCTATTATTTAAATTATTATTACATCAAAAAAGCAAATAATAATGATGTAAGATCAGAATAGCCCCAACAGGCATGACAATCCCAAACAACAGGACAGGCCATACCGTAGCCGGAATGTCCGAAGACAGGTCTTTATCCTTCATACAACCTCTTTTTGCATTGCGGCAAATATAAAGGAATAAATCGGAAATGCACTCCCGGAAGTCTCTTATTTAAAATTTATTCCAGATTCTTTCCAGAATAAATTACTATTTTTGTTCTATAAAATTTCAACGCCATGAAGATATTAATCATTGAAGACGAAAAAGACTTGCGAGAAGTGATGACCCGATCACTGGAGAAAGAACGTTTTGTCGTGGAGACAGCGGCAGACTATTCTACAGCCCTGCAAAAGATCAATGATTACGACTACGACTGTATCTTGCTGGACATTATGCTCCCCGGGGGTAGCGGTTTGTCGATTCTAGAAGAGCTGAAAAAATTAAAGAAACGGGAAAGCGTGATCATCGTGTCGGCCAAGGATTCCATTGAAGACAAGGTCACGGGACTTGATCTCGGTGCCGATGATTACCTCGCAAAACCATTCCATTTGGCAGAATTACACGCAAGGGTAAAATCCGTGATCCGACGCCATCAAACCGACGGGAATACCGAGATCGAAATTGAAAACCTGACCGTCCGTCCCGACGATCACACCGTGTTCATCAATGGAGAAGAGCTGAAACTCAATCGTAAAGAATTCGATTTGCTCTATTATTTTGTCACCAATCCCAACCGCCTGATCAACAAAACGACGTTGGCGGAAGCCGTGTGGGGCGACAACATTGACCAAGCCGATAGTCTTGATTTTATCTATTCCCAAGTGAAAAATTTACGTAAAAAGATGAAAATCGCCGAGGCCATCCCGGAGATAAAAGCCGTGTACGGGTTCGGGTATAAACTAATCACAACGCCGGAAGCATGAAACTCATCCACCACACGATAAGCAAACTCTCGATCGTGATGATTATTATCCTCACGTTCTGGGCAGGCTTTTTCTTTTATAGCATTCTGGATGAAATTCTGGACGAGACAGACGATAGCCTCGAAAACTACAAACACCTCATTATTCAACAGGTTTTAAGGGATACGGCCGCGATTAATAATAGTAGCGATTTAATGAGTCAGTACTTCATAAAAGAAATACCCGAAGAAGAGGCCATTCATTACAAGGAACGATACTTTGATTCGACTCGTTTTTACGAGCTTGAATACGACTTCGATCCCGTTCGGGTTTTAAAAACGGCCTTTCGGGGACAGGACAAAAAGTTTTACGAATTGACCATCATGATCTCAACCCTAGAACAGGATGACATGATCGAGGCGATATTATGGTCGATCGTGATCCTGTACATCACGCTACTTATTTGTATCCTGATCGTTTCTGAATTTGTTTTCAGGAAAAGCTTGGCCCCTTTCTACAAACTATTGGACTGGTTGAACAAATTCACCCTAGGCGGGAAGAATCCTCCGTTGGAGAACCCGACCAAGATAAAAGAGTTCCGGCGACTAAACGAAACGATACTTAAAATGACCCGGCGAAACGAAGAGATGTATTCCCAACAGAAACAATTCATCGAAAACGCCTCCCACGAACTCCAGACCCCGTTGGCCATTTGCCGGAACAAGCTGGAATTACTGGCAGAACGACCGGATTGCACGGAAGGGCAACTGGAAGAAATCGAGGACATCCACCGGAATCTGGGACGTATCGTGAAATTGAACAAATCCCTGTTGCTCCTTTCCCGTATCGAGAACGGTCAATTCCACGAAACAAAAGAAGTGGAACTCAACCCGATTATCAAAGAACTCGTGGAAGATTTTCAAGAGATCTACGAGCATAAAAACCTGCACGTGGAAGTGGAGGAAAATGCCGTTTGTAAAATCCATATAAATGAATCGTTGGCAAATATATTAATCACGAACCTGCTGAAAAACGCTATGATACACACCCCGAACGAGGGAAGTATCACCATTCGCGTACAATCAACCGGGATCACCTTCACCAACAGCACGGATGGAAACGCTTTGGATCAATCCCGCCTTTTCACTCGTTTCTACCAAGCCGACAACAAAAAAAGTGATTCCAACGGACTAGGATTGGCAATCGTTCAGAGTATCGTCCACCTTTATCATTTCCACATTTCCTACTCCTTTGATGGTAAACACCGATTCGATTTACGATTTTAATATATCATTCTGTGATTTCCGATTCAATGATTCCGTGATTAAAAAAAGCACACATTCACGGGGAAAAAATCACTTAATCGGCAATCATCAAATCACAGAATCTTCAAATTTTTAAATCCAAAATCCTTAAATTCCCAAATCTTTCCCAAATCACCCCTTTACTTTGTTCTCAGAAATTAAAACAAAGAATACAAACATTAAAATTTATATGCCATGAAAACAAGAATGACTATTTTCGCTTCTTTATTGTTAGCCGGATTTGCTTTCACAAGCTGTGATGATGACAATGATAACTACACTCCGGATGAGAAAATCGTGAACGTACTATACGAAAAATACCCGAACGCGCAACGTATCGACTGGGAACTGCAACACGACCACTACGTGGCTGACTTCTATGACAATAACATCGAGAAGGAAGCATGGTTTAACACCAAAGGCGAATGGGTAATGACCGAAAGTGACATCCTATTCAAGAATCTCCCGGAAGCCGTACAAACCGCATTTAACGAGTCTGATTATAAAAATTGGAAAATCGAAGATGTAGATATGTTGGAAAGAGTTGAAATGGAAACCGTGTACGTGATCGAGGTTGAAAAAAGCAAACAGGAATTCGATTTATTCTACGCAGAAGACGGAACTTTAGTTAAAGCCGTAGAAGACGTCGATAACAACAACAATTACCAGCCTAACACGGTTCCTGAAGTCTTGAAAAATTTCATCAACAAGAACTATCCGCAAGCAACAATCGTGGACATTGAAGTCGAAAAAGGGATCACCGAAATCGACATTTTACACGATAACAAAGCCAAAGAATTACACTTCAATAGTGCTAACGAATGGTTATACACGACTTGGGATGTTAGAGAAAGAGAGATTCAGAAAATCGCTGACAAAGTGAAGGCTGCAAATCCCGGTTTCCACATTGACGATATTGATTACAAAGAAAGTGCAGACGGAAGTAAAGTATACATCTTCGAACTGGAACAAGGCGATAACGAGAAATACGTGACAGTAAACATGGATGGAAACATCGTGGGATAATAAACAGGTAACATTTAAGTTGTTGTAACGTAAAACAAGAGGATCTTAAATTAGAAATTATGAAAACAACATTAGTTACCGCATTAATCCTGTTCACCACCACGTTTGCCTTTAGTAGCTGCAAAGACAGCAGCTACACTCCACCCAAAAACGTCGTGAGTGCCTTTAAAGCAAAATACCCTTCTGCCAAACGAGTAGAATGGGAAGTGAAAAACACGTATCAAGTGGCCGAATTCCATATCGACTTCACGGAAGCCGAGGCTTGGTTTGGCAACAACGGCCAATGGGTGATGACAGAAAGCGACGTCAAGTATAGTTCCCTCCCCGTGGTAATCCGCAATAGCTTTGAATCCGGAGAATACGGAAGATGGGAAGTAGAAGACGTTGACAAGCTGGAAAGAGCCGGGATGGAAACCATCTACATCATCGAAGCCGAACTCGGGGAGCAAGAAGTTGCCCTGCATTATCTGGAAAATGGAACACTGGTAAAAACCCTCATGGATAACGGTCGGGGCTATCAACCGGAGAGCGCACCACAGGCAGTTTTACAATTCATCCAGCAGAAATACCCGCAGGCCAATATCGTGGAAATAGATCAGGATAAAGGGCTATTGAAAATTGACATTATTGATCAACGAATCATGAAAGAAGTAGTGTTCAACCACCAGAATCAATGGGTTGTCACCACTTGGGAAGTACTGCAAAATAATGTACCGACTAACGTGATGAACGTGTTGAAAACTTCTTCCTACGCAAACTACCGGATAGATGACATTGATTACGAAGAAAGAGCAGACGGTTCTCTCGTTTACATCTTTGAAGTTGAACAAGGGGATCGAGAATTCGATGTCACGATAGACGCTAACAATCTCAAGATTGTATCTGCAATACCAAAGAATTAATAAACGAAAGGGCGGCCTCAAAAGACCGCCCTTTGATTTTACAAGTGTAATTTCACTTCTACCGGTTTCTCTTTCACTTTCACTTCTTCACCTACCCATTTACCGTCTTTATCGAAATAATTCAACGTATATACTTTATTTTTTTCCACCATAAATTCCAACACGTCATTCATATCCTGTGTTGGTCCGGCTGTACGTCCACCACCGATTTGGTCTTTACCGCAGAAAATATCCACGTTGGCAGCTACCCGATCATCAGATTTACGCATATTGCGTTTATCTTTAAACATCATGACCTTTAGAGGTACATAATTTCCTCCGGCCAATTGAGATTGATAAACTTCTTGATAAATATCCAAGTACCGTTGAGTGACATTGATAGCAGGCACGTACTTAATATTAAAATCCCAAACTAACGGGAAACTCTCGCCTGTCGGTTTAAAAGAAGAGGCCCAGATAGCGTGCATCCGATCCTTTGGATCAGCTTTTCCGGCATCGGCGAGGAACCAAGAACGGTCAAGCTCGTTCGGGTAATACTCGGTGAAATACCATTTACCATCCAACCAAACCTCGCACCAGTTATGATTTCCACGGTTATCATGCCAGTTAGCTGTTCCGGCAATACGGGAAGGAATACCCACTGACCGCAAAGCATCCGTTAACAAAATAGACAGACCGCTACAAGAAGCCATTCCCTGACGAATAGACTCTGACGGGTTCTGATCCGGTTTCTCACGAGCCGTGTTGTAATCCACCTTCACTTCATCACGGATGTTCTTGTTCACGGCTTTAATTGCCTCCTCCAAAGTTTTGCAATTCTCCACGTAAGGAGCGAATCTCTTGTAGAAATCGGCACGCCATTGATCTCTTTCCTCGTTCAGTGAAGCGTAAGGCAACACGTCATTCAAGAAAATGGAATCCGGCACGCTCTTCGCCCAAGCAAAACGGTTACGAGCCTCGTATGCCAATTTCACGTTCGACAACAAATCATCCCCTTTCATCGTTTTCAAATCCCGCTCCGGCATGTAAGAAATCAAAAAGGCCACGCCCTCCTTCATTTCCGGCGTCGCACTTTCCAACGCTTTTGCCAGTTCCGGCTGATTCGTTCCCGACGTTTCTAAAGCTTTGTCCAACAAAGCATGATATTTTTCCGGCACTCCCGGATACTTCGCACATGCAAAGCACATGCAACACAACAACAAGATAAATGTACTTCTCATAAATTAATATTGTTTATTACTAAAGTATTTCATGAACTGGGCTCTTTCATAAAGATCCGGATTCTCGATGGACGAATAGGAAAGCATTCCCCGGTAATCCCCGATCGTCTTGAAAGCTTTCGTGTCCATCCATTTCCCGATAAAATTATTTATATCCTCGATCACGTGAATACCCTTCTCGTAAAGAACCGAACAAACTTGAACTGTCGTTGCTCCTGCCAACAATAACTTCACGGCAGCCTCACCGCCATGTACGCCCGTGGATGCAGAAATTTCCAACTTTTTATCCTTCCCGGCCAATATTCCGGTCCATCTCAAGGTTGTCCTCAATTCGGCAGCCGTGCTAAACACGGATGCGGCCCCCATTTCTAATGTATTAATATTTATATCCGGCTCGTAGAATCGATTGAATAACGTAGTTGCATTCGCCCCGTAAGCCTTGATTTTATCCACGAAAGCGGAAAGGTTCGTGAAATAATGACTGATCTTAACAGAAACAGGTATCTTTATCTGGCTCTTGATGGATTTCACGATCTCGAAATACACATTCTCCACTTCCGCACTCTCCCTAAATTCGTTTACAGGCAAAATGAAGACATTCAACTCCAGCGCATCTGCCCCAGCCTCTTCCAACTGGCTGGCAAACGAAATCCATTCACCACCACTAAAACAGTTCACGCTGGCAATCACGGGTATCGTCAAACGACTCTTGGCATTACGAACCAATTCCACGTACTTCTGTATCGTGTTGGAACGAATGTACGTTTTGATATAATCCTCGGCCTCCGGGTAAGCATCACTCATCCCGTAACCGGCCTTGAACACACCGGAAGTCTCCTCGTTAATCTGTTCCTCGAAAATAGATTTCAACACCACGGCTCCCACTCCCGCTTTCTCCATCTCGACCATCTTCTCCACGTCGGACGTTAAACCGCAACTTCCCGCGATAATCGGACTCCGTAACTCCAGTCCCATGTATTTCGTCTTCAAATCTGCCATAATGATTTATTTAAATAGTTAATAATGAATCTTTCAAATTATATATTCGCGTAATTTCTCGCCCCGAAGATGGAACTCCCCACGCGTACCATCGTACTTCCTTCCTCCACGGCTATCCGGTAATCACCGGACATCCCCATGGATAATTCCTTGAATTCAGGGTTCTCCGCAAAATAAGTTGCCTTCAACTCGTCAAAAATCTCTTTCAGGTGATGAAATTCCCGTCTGACCTGCACCTCATCATCCGTGTTCGTCGCCATCCCCATCACGCCCACGATCTTCACGTTCTTCATCTGCTTGTAATCGTTACTCTCCAAGAGAGCTTTCGCCTCTTCCATATCCAACCCGAACTTAGTTTCCTCACTGGCTATATAAAATTGCAACAGGCAAGGGATCACCCGATCATGTTTTTTCCCTTCCTTGTCAATGGTCTCCAACAATTTCAAGCTCTCCACACCATGAATCAAAGAAACGAAAGCGGCCATATACTTCACTTTATTCGTTTGTAAATGACCGATCATGTGCCATTCTATATCTTTGGGAAGTACCTCGTACTTCTCCGCTAGTTCCTGTACCCGGTTTTCCCCGAATACTCTCTGCCCAGCCTCGTATGCCTCCACTATCGCCTCCACGGGCTTTGTTTTCGATACGGCAACTAATTTTACTCCTTCCGGCAAACTACCGGCAATCTCTTTCAAATTTTCTACAATACTGTTCATTCCTTTTCAACATTTAACATGCCCTTGAAATACTACGGACTTACAAATATAACGTAAAATCAGAATATAATGTCAGTATACAAGCGTTAAAAATTAACGTTTATACCCTTCCGTTACAGGTTCTCGGGTCACAAGTCGCAAGTTAATTGAAATTTACCCGTGCATGGCATTCCCGCAGCCCGAAGAACAGACAAAGTAAAAAACGTTTCATGTTCTTCTACTCTCACGGAATTTTGTTAATTTTGAATCTTGAAAAAGTGGAAACATGCACAGGTATTTTATTGAATTAGCATATAACGGAAGTGGATATAACGGTTGGCAGATACAACCCAATGCCCCCTCTGTCCAAGAAGAAATCAACAAGGCTCTCTCCCTCTTGTTGAAACAAGAAATCAACGTGACCGGGGCCGGACGAACAGACACGGGAGTACACGCATCGTTTTTCGTGGCCCACTTTGAGAGTGATGTCGCCATTTCTCACACAAAAGCCTTGGCAGACAAACTCAATCGTTTCTTGGGAAAAAACATCGCGATCAAAGATATATACGCCGTGTTGCCTGATATGCATGCTCGATTTTCGGCAATATCGCGTACGTACAAATATTATATCAATAAAAGCAAGAATCCGTTTACTTACCCGTTTGCCTACCGACCGCACCCCCTACCGGACATCCGGTTAATGAACAACGCTTGTGAACTTCTCCTGCGTTACGAGGATTTCACCAGTTTCTCCAAACTGCACACGGATGTAAAAACGAACATCTGCCATTTGATGGAGGCCAACTGGGAAGAAACGGATGAACAACTTGTATTCACGATCAAAGCCGATCGTTTCCTGCGTAACATGGTACGTGCCATCGTGGGAACATTGTTGGATGTAGGGCAAGGACGTATCACGCTGGAACAATTCCAACAGATTATTGAAAGCAAGGATCGATGCAAAGCAGGAACTTCCGTTCCCGGTAATGCCTTGTTTCTTTGTGATATTGAATATCCCCCGTGTAAACTATAATATTGAAACACATGAAAACAAAACTATTCATCATATCCTTTTTCCTGATTTTACTCACGGCGAGTACGTCAGCCTCCGTCAAGTTGTCCAAAGACGCCACGATCAGTATTCTGACGTGTTCCCCGGGTAACGAACTCTACTCGCTGTTCGGACACACGGGCATCCGGGTGGTTGACAAGGCAAACAACATGGATATTGTTTTCAATTACGGAACGTTTGATTTTGCAACCCAAGGATTCTATTTCAAATTTGCACGTGGACTACTTCCCTACCAATTATCGTGTTCCGAGTTCCGTCGTTTTTTATCGTCCTACATTCACGACGAGCGTAGCGTGTATTCCCAAACCTTAAACTTGGATTCCATTCAAAAGCAATACTTGATGGACTTACTCGTTGAAAATTATGAACCAGCAAACCGGGAATACCTCTACAACTTTCTATATGACAATTGTTCAACCCGGGTTCGGGACATCATAGAGAAAAGTACAGGTAATCAAATCACATGGATAGCTCAGCCTTCCACGAAAAGCTTTTGGAATCTTCTGGATGAATATCTAGGTCGTTCCCCATGGATTCAATGGGGTATTCACACGATCCTCGGCTCTCCCGCAACCTCCACGGCTACCATCCATGAACAAATGTTTCTTCCCGATTACCTCATGTATCGTTTAGATTCCGCGGCATATAATGGGACTCCACTCGTGCAACCGATAGAGACAGTATACGAGGCCCCGGAACAAGACCTTTCAACACCTTGGTATTTCTCCCCGTTCTTTGTTTTTGCCATTTGTACGCTTGCACTCATTTTATTTTTACAAAAGGTAAAAAGCCGCCGTTTGCTAAAAGCTATCGCTATTCCCTTCTTTATTGCGACAGGCGTTGTCGGGTGCCTCATCGTCTTTTTGTGTTTCTTCACGAAACATCCCACGATGTTCCCCAACTTCAATGCTTTCTGGGCAAATCCGTTAAACCTCATCGCCGCTTTCTTCCTCGGTAAACGCACTCTACCGTGGATCATCAATAAATACTTGTTCATCTACCTCTATCTCTTGATCATCGGCTTTTTGCTATGGTTCCTGTTCGTTCCGGCAGTTCCCTATGCTTCCATGGTCATCATGGTATGGATGATATACCTCTGCATCCGTCTTCGACAAAGCGGGAAATAATATTTTTCGAGATTCTTTGCCTCAGCTCTTGCAGATTGAAATAAAACCTCTATATTTGCACTCGCAATTCAGCGATGGTACCATAGCTCAGTTGGTAGAGCAAAGGACTGAAAATCCTTGTGTCCCCGGTTCGATTCCAGTTGGCACCACTGAAAATGAGAGAGTTACAAAAGTGACTCTCTCTTCTTTTTGCCTCAAATACCGACATTTTTAGATCAAAGTTAAACCAAGAGTTAAACCGAAAATCGACATGAGCGAAGGTATTAACATCTTGTGTTACAAATCAAAAACACTTGCAAATGGAGAACACCCTTTAATGGTTAGAGTCTGTAAAGACGGAAAAAAGAAGTATGTGAGTTTAGGAGTATCTGTTAATCCAAAGTATTGGGATTTTATAAAGAACAAACCGAAAGCAAACTGTCCTAATAAAGAACAGATCGAGAAACTTATCATTAACAAGGCAAAAGCGTATAATGATCACGTGATCGAGTTAAAGGCTGAAAACAAGGACTTCACCCCGACTTCTTTAATTGAAAAGGTTACAAACACGACTAAAAGACTAACAGCAGGAGAACTATTCCTACGACAGATTGCTTTATTCAAAAAAGAGGAAAGGTTAGCTTATGCCGCATCGTACAAGCAAACGTATAATTCATTACTAGAATACAACAAGCACTTGGATGTATTCTTCTCTGACATTAACGAACAATGGTTGAAAAACTACGAGGCATGGTTAAGAACTAAAGAGATAGCGACCAACACTATTGGTATTCGTTTTAGAAATATACGAGCGGTTTACAATATCGCTATAAAAGGGGGACACGTGAAAGCGGAACACTATCCATTTAAAGATTACAAGGTGTCAAAACTACACGAGGCTACCCCGAAACGGGCAATAGTGAAAGATAACGTGAAAAAGATCATTAACGAGGCTCCCACAAACAACGCATACAAGGAACTTGCGGTAGATTTATTCACCTTTTCCTACTTCACGGGAGGTATCAACTTTACAGATATGGCACGTGTCAAACACGATAACATCATGGACGGACGATTGGCATATAAGCGGAAAAAGACAAAGAAGTTGATCCAATTACCGTTGCAACCTAAAGCTATCGAGATCATCAATAAATACAGATCACCCGATAGCCCGTATATCTTCCCGATCCTGTCACCATTTCACAAAACGGAACAACAGAAGATAAACAGGATTCACAAAGTAATTGGCAAAGTGAACAAGCATTTGAAAAAATTAGGTGCGGAATTAGAACTTGACAAGAAACTAACTACATACGTTGCCCGACACTCATTTTCAACCGCCCTAAAACGATCGGGAGTTAGTACATCACTCATTTGTGAGGCTCTCGGTCATAGTTCGGAGAAAGTAACACAAATCTACCTCGATAGTTTCGAGAACACGCAAATGGAGGCTGCAATGAGCAACTTACTATAAACAATAATACCGTTTCTCCAATTTCGGGGAAACGGTTATAATAAATGAGCCTTTCCAAAGAACCCCAGCAATGGAAAGGCTGTTCATTTGTATTGACTATTCCGCAGAAGAAACCTCTGCAAGTTCATCAATAGTTTCTTTTGAAAGAGGATCATTCTGATACCTTGTCAATTCATCTTCCGAGAAAATGGCGAAGTTCATCCGATACAATTTCTCATGAAACGTGTTCTCTAGTCCATTCTTGAACACTTCATTTACTAGCTTTTCGCCTGCTAGCACGACGTGTTGAGCTACGAATCTCGGTGTTAAAGAATAGCGGAATGTCTTGCATTCTTCATTAAAAGTTTTCAAAGCTAATAATCTCTTAACAGCTTTATCAAACTTCACGAAGAACTCGATTGTGGGCATCCCGTTCTTAACTAGAGCCTTCAATATTATTTTACGTGCAAGTTCTTCGTGCGTTCCCTCCTGCGCTCTTAACCGCATCCTAGCACTAGACAGGACACTATTAAAAGCACTATCGGGGTTCGCCCTCCGTTTACTTTCACGCTTGGCTTTCAAGGTTTCTAACTCCTTTTCAACCTGAGCCAACTTGTTTTGAGTCGCTATCAGCTCTTCCACGACCTTGCGGAACTCTGAATATGTTTCCATGTCAATTATATCTTTAAATTAATCAAATATAGCCGAGTCTAATGACTATCGACCTTTTACCAATTCTCCAATATAACTGCTGTATGTCATCTTAATAATGGTTATCACTAACCACCTAGCCAATGGGCTATAAAATCGTGGACAGATGACCAAAAGTGAGAAATAGACCCTCCACACGTTCTATTCCCCAACACACGCTTTACTCCATAGCTGGGACTACTTCGTCATAAACGTCCTTCCAAGTGCAAAGGTATTCAATCCTTTTTAAATTACAATCATAATTCACGATTATCCTCTCGTTAGCCTGTTATTTGCACGATAAACGTGACAAAAACGTGTTTCACGCACGATTATCCTGTTTAAAACGTGTTTTCATGACGTTTAACCTGTTTGAAACGTGCTAACATAAAACATCTTAAAAGAGAGGTACACGTTAGGTTAAGATCATCTTTTGAAGTATCTTTGTACTAGAGAATTGGGAGAAACTAGTAAGAGTTTGAATGATGAATAATATCCCGTTTACTATCGCTTTCAAGCCAATTAATCATCAAGTAGATTTTTCTCCCGAGCAACCGCCCTCTAACAAGATTTTATAACGAGATCGGCACTTATCAACACGAACCCGATCACGATTACAAATTGACTTCAAGATCAACTTCCAACTTCGGACAGGTTTTCTGATTCTGAAATGACTATTCCTTTATATAGTTTACAAAATCAATATTCCTGTCGAGATCAACCCGTTTTCAAGATCAACTTCGGACAGGAATCCCGCTTGCGAGTTCACCACTTGTTTATAAAGAATATAGAATTAAAAAAACTGTCTAGCGGGAAACAGAGATTATCTATATATAAACACCTATTTTTAAATGGGAATGAAAACAGAATGTATAACAGCACCAAAAGGGACAAATTATTTAAGCGATCTATGCGATCGGCTAGTATTCAGTGACAGGTTTAACGATAAAGATTTCAACAAGTGTATTCTTGACAAGGGAAGAACGGGGTGTGGGGGAACGCACGTTGCCATAAACAACGATTACCCGACGTTAATAGCCATGCCTTACAAGAACCTGGTTTATAACAAGACGGGACAGTTTAAACACTTGCTGGGTGTGACAGGAGATACAAGGGACGACGAAATTACTAGATACATACATGAACATGGAGACAGGTTAAAAATAGCGACAACTTACAACAGCGTGGAGAGGGTGACAAGGTTACTTCAACAAAACGGGGTGAACCCGTACACTGGCATGGATTTACTCGTTGATGAATTGCACGTGCTGACAAATAGCTATAACTTTAGATTGAATGCCATTAGAAAGCTGGTTGCGCAAAGCCTGCAATTCGACAGGGTTACTTACATGACTGCCACGCCTGTCGATAGTGAATTTTTACTTGATGAACTTGCAGGATTACCCGTTGTCAAGGTTGAATGGGAAGAACCCGAAATTACGGGGATTACCTCCATACACGCAACCGATTTAATTAACTCTACCGTTGGATTGATAGAAATTGAACCGAGAGATAACAACTTGCATTTATTCGTGAACAGTGTCGAGTTTATATCCTCTGTTATTAAAAAAGCGAGCTTGCAACCCGAAGAGGTTAGGATTGTTTGTTCAACGGAAAGTCGGGGCAAGAATCAAGCTAAACTAGGTGAAAGATACGAGATTGAAGACACGACAACACCCGTTAAAAGGATTAACTTTTACACCTCTACCGCTTTCGAGGGATGCGATATTTACGACAAGAGAGGAAAGACGTTTATTATCACGGATATTCACAGGGGGCATACCTTGCTTGACATGAGTACAACGTTTATACAGGTGGCGGGACGTGTGAGGGATAGTGTTTACAAGTCCGAGATCACACACCTGTATAACACGAATCAATACAGGACGAACGTCAGCCTTGAAGAATTTAGAGCGGCAACGGGAAGACAAGCTGAAAAGAGCAAATCGTTTGTCGAGGCGATCAATCAAATGCAAGAGGAACACAGGAAAACCGTTATAACGAGTTTAAAGAAGACAGGCTTTGACGGGAAGTACATAACGTGGAACGATGAAACTAACACGCTGGAATACGATCCCAACCTGTTAAAAATGGATACCCGAAATTTCAAGTTAACCAATCACGATTACACCTCTTTAGAATCCGTGCGTGAAGAATACCGCAAGAGAGGTTTAATATTAAAAAATCAATACGAGGCACACGTTAGCGAGGTGGAAAAGGAAAAGAGAATGCCTGCCAAACCTAGGGAGTCATTTCGGGACTTGTTTAACGAGTATGCCGATTTAAAAAGATCGGGTAGCATGATTCTCTCTTTCGAGGACGACAGGGCAACGATCATTGAAAGGCAAAACCCGCTAGTGAAACCCGCTTTTTACAAGATCGGGGAATGCAGGGTTAAAGAGTTGAATTACAACGTCACGAACATCAAAAGAGAACTAACAAAGCTATCTTTAACCTCCGAGGGCAACAAGATCGTGGAATTACTGTATCAAAAAGGGTACACGGACACGGGAACGGTGAAAACCGCAACGGAAATAAAGAATGACTTGAACGAGATATACGGTTTTCTTGAAATAGACAGGAAGCCTGTGGCGACAGACCTGTCGAACTGGTTCGAGATTGAAAGCGTGACTAGAAAGATCGACGGCAAAAGCACTAGCTGTTACAAGACCATTAGGCGAAAGATCATATACTCCGAGTAAACAGAAAAAGCCAACACCTTAAGGACATTTAGGGTGCTGGCTTTGATCATTTGGATTCACTTCTGTTTTCTAACAAATCTTTTCTTAACCTTCTCTTTAGGAATCTGAAACAGTTCGGGGAAATGCTTTTTAATCGCCTCCCGCGCGGGCAAATAATACGCCTCCGAGTAGTGAACATCTCGAATGAAGTCCAACATTAAAGGCTCGTTGCAACTTTGCTTCATACTTTTGACCTTGTATATAGTAAATGTATAACACCACAAAGGTACGACTTCGGGAACACCTCACGAAATGAAAATAGCACTTCTTTAAATAATAGTGTTGGTTGGTGCTTGTTGTTTGATTGTATAAAAGAAACGGTACTTCCCGTTTAAAGAATGGCAGGTAACACTCGCTATGGTTGTGTGACCTCATAGACCCCCACCCCATTGTTAAAGGAAAACAATGTTATTAATCAAAATTTATGAACAAGTTCGCTTACATAGACAATTAAGATAAGGGGAAAGCGTGGAGGGGGAAAGACGGTGTTTCATATTTCTAACTTGGAACGGTATTTAAACTATTCAAAAAGAGAATATAGGCAACCGTACTTTCTCTCTCTCGCTTTTAAATAACACTAGAGAACGACACTATTTTATTTTAACTAGCACACCGATTTACCGAAATTGTATGAACAACGATTTAATGAATTTTGCGGAGGTGAAAGTAACTTATTCACCGAGGATCAAACCGTCAGAGAGGCTGAAATTAACGACATCCGAGGAAACCTATCAATTACTGAAACAGGTGTTCGATATTAACACGATAGAGTACAGGGAATCGTTTAAACTTGTACTTTTAAACAGGGCGATGAAAGTGATCGGCATTACTAGCATTGCCGAGGGAGGGATTGAACGTGTTTCTGTTGATATCAGGTTGATTTTTCAAACGGCACTACTTGCCAACGCATCATGTTTCATCATCTGCCACAATCATCCGAGTGGCAACCTGCAACCAAGTAATAACGATCGGAATTTAACTCGGACAATACACGAGGCGGGCAAGTTATTAAACATCATCTTGATAGACCATATCATCGTTACCAGCGAGGGATATTACAGCTTTTCAGATAACGGGATTCTCTAATCTTGAAAGTTTTGATTTAACTTTGCCACACAGCAACCCGAAAGCGTTTGTTAGATGCTGAAATTTGTTTACTTTTGTGTTGTCTTCCAGTTTAACTGGTGGGCAGACATATTGAATTAATGAAAGCGTTTTGTTTTATCCTTAGTAAGGAAATCGCCAATTTTTAGACTAAAGGGATAAACAGATACAAACGCTCATGCTTGCCGTATATATATCTACTATATACATGGTTTAGCGTGGGGTTGCTGTTTATTTTTTAGTCGGGTGTTTGGCGATACCTCTTACTAGATAAACTTACAACTACCACGCTTTCTTGTTTATATTAATTACTTCTTTGGTAGTTGGAAGTAGAGATTAATTGCAATTAAAAATGAAAAAGATTTATTTATTGATGATGTTACTTGCTACGGTGTTCGTGGCGTGTTCTGATGATGATGACAAAGACAAAGAAACACCTTGGGAGATTAAAATGACTATTGAGGTTAAAAAAGAAAACGAAGAAATTTCTTTTACAGCCTATGATGCAATCAGCAATGCAAAAATAATAGAATCTGTTGATTGGGGGGACGGTAATATTGATGAAAACATTAGTAGAGATTTAACACATTATTACAGTACGGGAACATATAATATCACAGTAAAAGGCAAAGGCGAAATAAATTGGTCATGTTCTGACAACAACATTACAGCATTAGACGTTACAAAATGTACCACGTTGGTTTGTTTATCATGTGGAGACAACCAATTAACTTCTTTAGATGTTAGTAAATGTCCAGAACTTTATCTATTGGAATGCACTAATAATCAGCTAACGCTATTAGATGTTACTCAATGCCCTAAACTTGCAAGATTCGTTTGCTTTAACAATCAATTAACTTCTTTAGATGTTACCAAATGTACTAATCTTATGTGGTTAAATTGTAGTGACAACCAATTAACTTCTTTAGATGTTAGTAAATGTCCTACATTGAGAGAATTATATTGTGGAGGTAATAACTTTGATAACAATGCAATGAACGCAATTTACAACGGATTGCCTGATCAAAAAGGAGATGACTATCATGGAATTATTAATCTATACAAAGATGATGCAAAAGGTAACACTACTATTGCACTGAATAAAAATTGGAAAGTAGAATATTAAAAACAACATATTATCACTTCTGACCCTTCGGTCTTGGGAGTGACAATTATTTATGAGATTATGAGTGAAATTACATTAGAGATACGTTGGAAACAAACAGATCAAACTCCGCAAGAACTAACAGAATCTTTTTTCAATCGCAATGAATGGGCAGCGTTGAAAAACAAAGATATTATAAACGGTGTCTTCTCATTTGGTTGTGTGGATAGTAAGTTAGTGGATATTCAAATTAATGATAGAAATGGAAAAGAGGTAGATTGGGCAGAGAAATTGATTGACGCTTTAAAAAAGGAAAACGGTATTGCATCCATTCATTTGATTTCTGATACGGAATTAATGGACATGAAAGAAAAAGGATTGATTGTTATTGACGAAGAGAGAACACTACAAAGTGATCCCCAAAGATACATATACACTGTAAAATAATAGTTAGCGTGTGCTAGGTATGGTGTGAGGGGTGATAGGCTTATGCTTGTCACCCATTTTTTACAAATAAACAACTCTAAAGTCACCTTACGGTAGAGCGAATATTAACATGAAAAACATACACGTATGGAGAAGAAAAAACACATTTTTAGAACAACAGTTATACACTTATAATTAGAGAGTTAGATAACATTATTAATCAATCTTGATTTAGCTTTGAGTTAAACCGTCAGTTAAACCACAAGTTAGCACACAGCAAAAGATAGAATTTCAGTAACTCGTATGGTGCCATAGCTCAGTTGGTTGCGTCAAAAGCGACAGCTTTTGATGCTTGGGAGAGCAAAGGACTGAAAATCCTTGTGTCCCCGGTTCGATTCCTGGTGGTACCACACAAAAAAAAGAAAAAACGGAGAAGACCCTTGAATTTCAAGCAAATTCGAGGGTTATTTTTTTATCATCCACGAACATTTGAGGCACAGATACTGTTTTCATGTATTCTTTCGAATACGACATGCTAAACCGAACATCTAACGGCATTCTAGTGGATAGTCTTGCGTACACTTATTCAGGAAATCAACTTAAAAAGCTAACTGAAAATATTATAAAACATCAAGACAATGACATATACATATCTAATGGCATTCTTAAAGGGGAATACTGTTATGACAAGAATGGCAACATGATTAATGATAGCCGTAGAGCTTTGGATTTATCGTATAATGTACTAAATTTGTTGAATGAAGTCAAAACCACATCGGGCACGTTAAAAGCGAAATATATTTATCTTGCAGATGGAACAAAATTACGGGTTCAAGATAGCGAGGGGGTGAATCGTTTTGATTACTTAGGTTCTTTGAAATACAGGAAAATAGTGCAGGGTTACAACTTGAATCGGCAAATTCCGACAATGGCATAATTTTAGTAAGCAGTAACGGAAGTGAGGTAAACTATTTCTTGAAAGATCACCTGGGAAGCACTAGGATGGTTGTTGGTAATCTTGGGAAAATGGTCGAAAGGAATGATTACTATCCATTTGGAACGAGACACATTAAAAGTCAATACCCTCAAACAGTAAGAAATCACTACAAGTATAACGGTAAAGAAGAACAGATAACAGGAAATCTTGGCTATCTAGACTACGAGGCAAGGATGGATGACAGCAAGTTAGCGAGATGGATGACCATAGACCCGGTATCTGAAAGTTCTGCCGTAAACTCCCCGTATTCATACTGCAATAACAATCCACTAATGTACATTGCTCCTAATGGAGAAAGGCTTGTTTTCCACTGGCTGGAAAATAATGGAAATGGCACAACTACCCGACATAATGGGCTTAGAAATAGTCAAATTGAACATTTATGGGAAATATTTGCAAGTACTGAACTGGGCTATAACCTATTATCCCTTTACGCTAACAAAGGACAAACGATCGGTGGTATTACATTTGAGGAAGATGGTCTATTATATTTTATAGATCTTATCATTTATGATTTTGATTATTGGGGGAAATTAGGCTCTTTCCAAGCAGAATTCCTATACAAGAACAAAAAATTAAATGAAAATGAATTAAATTTTAGAATAGAAATGAGTTCAATAAACACAACTAGAAAAAATGATGTTAATGGATTTGCCAATTATCTTGTAACACTTGGACACGAGATGTTTATCCATATGGAACAATGGTATGTTAAATATCTAGTTTCCTTTTTGAAAAATGATAAAAAAGAATTTGATAGATTAATGGATATATCAAATAAAGATGGTGGTGATTATGACCATTCTAGATACATTAATGGAAATGAGAATTACAAATTTTTCAATACCTATTTACAACAACTAAAGAAAAATGAACATATCGCCAATAACGCCAAAATTAATAGATAATGCGAAAAAAAACATGATAGTCTTTATGAAAAATTCAAGAAAAACAATAAGAATAATTAGTAGTATTATTCTTTGTTGGGGATGTAATTCCCCAATTAACAAAACAGATCATGTTTATTACTATCTAGAGACGTGTAAAGAAGATAGTAGTATGACTAGATATTCTGCACGAATATATATGCATCAAAAAGGTGATAGAATCTTGGAAAGAGTATACGTGTATAACAACCCAATAGATTCCGTGACAACAAGAGATTCAAGACTATACAGGAAAGACGGGCTAACACTGATTAGCTACACTTCCCTTGATGATAAAGAAGGGCAAATTTATTTAAAAGTTAAACTTGACACGTCTTTCATTTTCGAGTATGAAGATCCTCTGATCGATCATTTCTTGGGAACTAAATTCCAGTATCTTGGTAAAGATTCATTACAAAAACATGACAAACAACAAGAATTTTACAAATTTAGGGAAATCAGGCATGATACAGAATTTTATGTCTATCTAGATAATAACTTCATTCTTGAAAGGTTAGAATGGATCATAGAAAATTATCTACATTGTGCCGTGCAAAGGTTGGATTCTTGCCAAGTACCCCAAGGATTAATAGAGAATATGAAAAGAATAAAACAACAAAACTCTATAACACAAGGAAAATAAATTCTAAATAGAAAAAGAACCTTTTCACGCAATCATCAAATGTATTATCCCAAAAAAGTTTAAAATAAACCTATATCAAAATTGCTAAAAACACATTTCGTTACAAAGTGGTACATAACAAGGTTAAATAAACAGAATATACATGCATTTATTATATATACTTTCCTTTGACATTTCTATTCCCAAAATAGCTTTCATAGCTATATTGCATTATTTCATTTTGTTATTTCTAATTTTATTTATATATTTACAGTATGCTAGAATTGACGTAAAAAGTACATTTAATAATTTCTTTAAATCATCATGACTATGAAAAGAACATCGCTCTCATTTTTGACGATAATCATTCTTATATTGTCATCGTCATGCGCCTCGCTAAATCAAAATTCAGCAAAAAAAGCAGTTACAACAGCTGTCAAAGTAAAAATCGACAGCCGGAACTACGTTATTGAAATGCCCAAAACACTTACGACCAATTACAAGCGTATGTTCATACCGGAATATATCCACGTGAGCGGAGACTCCCTGCTCTCTTTCACAGAACACGATAATCAAGATGAATTAAACTATTACCAGAAAGATTTTGTCGAGCAAATGCAAAGTGCCAAGTATAAAATCTTTGATTACACGCAAACACAGCACCGAGGAGGTCGAATAGAAGTCAGTTTTTGGTATAATTCTGTCTACAAAGGGGATGATCCGCAAATTATGGTGATAAACCAAGGAAATCTCATCCCCGTACGATACAAGTTAGTGTTTAGACGTTCCAATAAAGTTCGTATTTATAGGGATTCATATGCTATCGCCGGAATATTGAAATTATAATTAAGTTTTCATATTCCTAATATATTTCGTTCGTGATGTGTTCACGTGCGGTATAGTGCTATTAATTTAGGCTAGTTTACTACTTTTACAAAAAGTAGTAAAGAACATTCTGGAAAACAGAAAAAATTAATCCGAATTATACTGGAAAAAATTCTTTCTTATCTACTTTTGTACCCGCAAAATGAATACAAGAAGATGAAAAAGGATGAATTAAAAGGCCATTTATCCATGACCACAGCCAATATGATGTGGGGATTGATGTCTCCCATCTCGAAAATGGTGCTTCTTACCAGTATTATAACACCTTTTATTATTGTCGAAATCCGGGTTATCGGGGCAGCTATCTTATTTTGGATTGCCTCTATTTTCACCAAACGGGAACACGTATCTCCTCCCGATTTGTTAAAACTATTCTTCGCTTCCATGCTGGGAGTACTTTTCAATCAGGGATTGTTCACCATAGGACTTGGTATGACTTCGCCGGTAGATGCGTCAATCATCACGACAAGCACTCCTATTCTAACAATGATCATTGCCGCAATCTACTTGAAAGAGCCTATCACAAGCAAGAAAGTATCGGGTATATTTCTAGGTGCCTCTGGAGCTTTATTATTAATCGTAAGTAACCAAAATACCGGTGGGACAACTCACAATAGCAATATCTGGGGAGATATCGTCTGCCTCGCTGCCGAGCTTAGTTTTGCCCTATATCTTGTACTATTCAAGCAACTCATCAGCCGTTACTCTCCCGTCACGCTCATGAAATGGATGTTCACTTATGCGGCAATATGTATTATCCCATTTTCTTTTCAAGACATGACACACTTGGAATGGTTATCACTTGACCCTAATATATGGTATGGTCTCAGTTTTATTCTACTGGGTAGCACGTTCGTCAGTTATCTGTTGGCACCTATCGGACAACGCTACTTACGTCCTACCGTGGTAAGTATGTATTGTTATGTCCAACCGATTATTGCCAGTTGTGTTGCTGTTTATTGGGGAATGGACTCATTCAACTTATTAAAAATTATCGCTGTTATTTGCGTTTTTTCCGGAGTTTTCCTAGTAACACGTAGTAAAAGTCGGGCAGACATGGAGGCGGCCGTATGAAAACGCTATTCTTCAAAATCATCCCTTACGTGACCGTGTTACTCGCCGTACTAGCATGGGCTCTCGGATCTGTCATTTACAAAGAAACTCTGATTGCTTGGTGGGAGCCTCTCTTGATGGCTCTAATACTCGCTATTGCAACTCTGTTTTTATGCAAGAAATGGAAATGGCTAACTCGCTCCGATAATAAAATTTTGAATGGTATATGCCATCTATTTCACGTGAGTGCTCTTTGTTTCCTCTTGATTTTAGGTGGAAACTTGATATTGGCTGATCCGTCTTCTACTCGGGAAGAAAAAGTAACCGTACTCTCAAAACATATCGAAACACACAAGCAAACCCGTAGAGTCGGAAACCACCGTTATGTTCCAGCCGGGGAAAGAAAAGAATATTACCTGCAAGTAATTTTCGAAAACGGGACACGAAAAAAACTCCCGGTTTCACTCTCCACCTATAACAAGACACGTACGAACGCAACTAGGACACTAACCCTAGAAAAAGGATTTTTCGGCTATACGATCATTAAAAAAAGAATCTAAAACTATTCCTGTCGATACAAATCATTTGCCTGTTGAAACTTGGATGCCATCTGTTGCACCAACACAGGTGGTGATAGCACCCGAATCCCTTCGGCAAATCCACAAATCTCCCGTCTTAGCTCTTGATTTATAACCACCTCAATCTCGAACACGATAGACCCGTCTTTTTGTCTTTCCACCACCCGCTGTGACTTATGCAAGGGTTTGGTTTCCACGTATGGAGCGTTGAGTCGATCTACCCAAAAACGAACCACCTCAGCCCTTGATCCAGTGTTTTTAGTCACCCCGACAAGATCGTCAAAAAACGTGACCGGATCAAACACCGTGTTTTCCCTGTAAGATTCCTCTTTAGCGATTTCAAGACTATGAATACGGTCAAGGGCCAAGTTTACAAGCACGGACGTTCCCTGTTTTACCCCGAACACGAACCAACGATTCCGGTACTCTTTCAGTAAATAAGGATAGAACAAAAACGAGGAGGCGGATCGGGCCTTGAAAGACCGGTATTTCATCCGCAGCACTTGTTTGCTCACCACCGCGTGATAAATCATATCCAGATAATCAATCCCCTTCAGACTCTCGTTCTTCTCGAAATCAATCACCGGGATTGTTTTCTGCCGGGCTGAAGTCACATGATCCTCCAAACGACTGATAATATCCCCCATATTCGAGAAGTAAGAGAACCCTTTAAACTGGCGCAACACCTCCACGGCCTCCGACATCACTTTCAAATCCTGCTCCGACAAGGGTGTGTTCGTGATACTATACTCCTCGTCTTCGTATCTATAGTATTTGTTATCATATACCACGATCGGGGCATTATAACCCAATTTCTCGCTACGCATCATCTGTATATCCATCTGAATCGTGCGCCGGCTGATTCCTTTCGTGATCCCCTCGTACTCGTACAAAGCATCGGAACACGCGTCAATCAAATCTTCAAGCGTCCATCTTCTATATTTGTTACGCAGGCAATTATCTATTGTTTTATAACGGATTAGGGCATTACGATTCGCTGGCATAAGAACAGGATAAAAATTATTTTTTCAAAAATATGAAAATAATTTCAGTTACGCAAAAAGCTTGCGCACCGACCCATGCATCTTTGTGGTGTAAAACGAAAAAAGATACAATTATGAAATTCAATTTTACAAACAAAGGAAAAGACACTACCGTGAATTACATGGGAGCCAAGGCTTACAAAATGACGCCGGAAATGGAACTCTATTCAACCGTAGTCACCTGCGTGGTCGATGATTCATACTACGAATCAAACACGGACAGGGTTTGCAGGATCAAAAACCTGATCGCAAAATGCAGTCCCGAGTTTGTAGCCAGACTCGCAGTGTACGCTCGCACGGAAATGAACTTGCGTTCGGTACCTATGATACTGGCTGTTGAATTGGCAAGATTGTATTCCGGTAACGAAATTGTGAAACGTGCCGTTGCAGGTGTAGTAAAACGAGCTGACGAGATCACCGAGATTCTCGCCTATTACCAAATCGCCAACAAACGGGAAGGGACCAAAAAGTTGAACCGATTATCAAAACAAATACAAAAAGGATTGATCGAATCGTTCAACAGGTTTGACGAGTATCAATTCGCCAAATACAATACCGACTCGGCTGTAAGCCTGCGAGACGCTTTGTTTCTGGTTCACCCGAAAGCAAAGGATGAAGCGCAACAGGCCATATTTGATAAAATCGTATCGGGTAACCTGACTATCCCCTACACGTGGGAAACCGAATTATCCGAACTGGGTAAACAAACGTTCGAAAACGAGAAAGCGAAAGCCAAAGCCGTTTCCGAAAAATGGGAGGAACTCGTGTCAAGCGGTCAAGTGGGTTACATGGCTCTATTACGCAACTTGCGGAATATCGTCACGAAAAGCACTGATAAAGCATTGGATACGACCTTGAATATCCTGACAAACGAATACCGGATCAGAAAAGCAAAACAAATGCCTTTCCGTTACCTGTCAGCATTCTTGGAAATAGACAAACTGGCCAAAGAAACCTCTATATTCGAAGGAGAAAAAGCGAAAATAAAGAAAGCCTTGACTGCTTTGGAAAAAGCGCTGGTAATCAGTTGTGACAATATCCCGACCCGCGAGGGAAAAACCGTGATACTATCCGATAACTCCGGAAGTATGTACGGGGACCGGGGAGGGAAATCCCTAGTGTCGGCCATGAGCGAACGGAAAACTTCGGATATTGCCAACTTGTTTGCCGTGTTGTATTGGAACAAATGCAAAGACACTTACGTCGGACTGTTTGGTGATCGGTTAATTGATGCGAACTTGAGTCGCTCGGTAAACGTGTTCGAGAATTTTAACATCATTAACCAAGCTGCCAAGAAATGCGGCCCGGCAACGGAAAGAGGAATATTCGACTACATGGAATATTTGATAAAATCAAAAACGATTGTAGACAGAATCGTTATATTCTCTGACTGTCAAGTCGGTGACGGGTGTAACTGGTACGATCACAAAGGAAATCGGGGAGAAAACTTCAACCGTCTTTTCCAGAAATACCTGAAGATCAACCCGGACGTGAGGGTCTATACGGTTGACTTGAGAGGTTACGGGAACAACATGACCAAAGATAACGGCAACGTGATCCTCGTCAGCGGGTGGAGTGAAAAAATATTCGATATGATATATTATATCGAACAAGGTTCCTCGGTTGTCAACGAAATAATGAAAATAGAAATATAAAAGCGTTCTTTGAAACAAAAATATAAAGCAAGTGCCGTAGACAAGAGTTACTTCGCATTATAACGCCCGGGTCGCGGGTTCGAATCCCGCCACTTCCACGATCTGTAAATCACGAACAAGGGAGTGTAGCTCAGTGGGTAGAGCAGGAAACAGTCTCTTATCGCTTGTAGCCTTGCTTTTAAATTACTAAAACAGGATGTCGTAGAGAAGGGTTACTTCGACTCAATTTAGGGGAGGAATAGTGAGGTCGTAAAATCGACGAGACTATCCGGTTCGACTCCGGCAAGTCATGCCCCGTTTCCTTTCTCGCTTGTTACTCCTGTTTTTTACAAATGAAACTCATGCGGATGCCGTAAAACAGGGTTACTTCGTTAAAGTGGTCACCACGGGTTCGAATCCCGTACGATCCTTGTTTGTCCGTTGCTCCGCGTATATTAAAAACAAAAATTATGATAGAATTAAAAGGAACATACAATCAAGATTGCAAAATCTTTATCGACGAAGTGGAAACCGAGGCCATCGAGTTGGTCCGGAACATTCTGAATCAAGAAATCTCTGCCGGAGTACAAGTACGAATCATGCCGGATACCCACGTGGGTAAGGGAATCGTGATAGGATTCACCATGCCCGTGACACGAATGGTCAACCCGAACTATATTGGTGTGGACATCGGTTGTTCCGTCACCACGTTCAAATTAAACCAGCGAATCGAAGAAGAACGATTCCCTACACTGGACCATGCCATCCGGCGTTCCATCCCCATGGGAATGCATATCCGAAAGGAGAAGAACTTGGATGACTGGTGGATTACCCCCTATTTTGAAACCGTGAATAATAACCTTCATGCCTTTCAACAAAAATGGTTCCAGCGATTCGGGGAAACCAAAGATTCCATTCTAGTCGATAAAGAATATATCTCCCGCTTGTGTAAAAAAATCGGTATCAAAGAAAGTACCTTCTATTGTTCCGTGGGTACACTAGGTGGTGGAAATCATTTCATTGAACTAGGAGAATCTGCCAAGAATGGATCACATTACCTGACCATTCACTCCGGTTCTCGCCATTTCGGGTTGAAGGTGTGTAATTATCATGCCAAGAAAATGCATAAAACGACCGTCCTTCCGGAAGAGTACCATGAAGAATTCAAGTCTATCACGCATGATACACTACCAACAAGTGATATTCCCCAGAAACTGGAAGAGTTAAACAAACGTTACCACGTCGGGAAAAGGGAGTATATGCTTGAAGGAGAAGATATGTATGAATATCTTGTCGATATGGTTATTGCTCAAACTTACGCGCAATTCAACCACAAGGCTATGGCGAAAGCCATATTCAAAGACTTGGGTGAAAATTACCAAGCCGTGGACACGGTTTACTCCATGCATAATTTCATCGACACGACCGACTGGATCATTCGAAAAGGAGCCATTCGAGCCTATCAAGGTGAAAAAATGGTTATCCCATTCAACATGCGTGACGGTTTGTTGATTTGTGAAGGAAAAAGTAACCCGGACTGGAATTGTTCTGCCCCTCATGGAGCCGGAAGGGTACTTGCCCGTAACAAAGCTCTGAAAACACTGGATATGGACGAATTCACGAAAGAAATGGAAGGTATCTATTCCACCTCCGTCTGCCGACAAACCCTTGATGAATCCCCGATGGCGTATAAAGACAAGGATTTGATCATGCAGGCGATACAAGACACGGCAACGATCATCGACACGATCAAACCAATCATGAACATCAAAGCTTTGTAAAACAATAAAATTCTGAAAAAATGGAAATAAACGAATGAAAAATATGTTTACTTTTGTCTTCGTTAAGCAACCCAAACACATCTATGAAGGTCCAAATAGAAGAAAGTTGGCAACAACGCTTACAGGATGAATTTGACAAACCCTATTTCGAGAAATTAGTGGCGTTTGTCAAGAGTGAATACAAGAAAGCTCATGTACTTCCTCCGGGACACCAGATATTTCATGTATTCAACGCCTGCCCCTTTGAAAAAGTAAAAATTGTCATCTTGGGACAAGATCCCTATCCTAATCCGGGCCAATATTACGGGGTATGTTTTTCCGTACCGGATGGGGTAGCTATTCCCGGCTCTCTGGCAAATATTTTTAAAGAAATACACATGGACCTAGGGACACCCATCCCGACCTCCGGGAATCTGGACCATTGGGTAGCCCAAGGGGTATTCCCCATAAACTCGGTACTCACGGTTCGGGCGCACGAAACGGGATCTCACAGAGACAAAGGCTGGGAAATTTTTACTGATGCCGTGATCAAAAAATTAAGTGATGAACGGGAGAACTTGGTTTTCATGTTATGGGGAAGTTATGCCAAACAAAAGATGTCACTTATTGATACTCGTAAACATCTTGTGTTAACCACCGTACACCCCTCTCCCCGTTCTGCCGAGTATGGTTTCTTCGGTTGTAAACATTTCAGTAAAGCCAATGCTTTTCTACGAAGTAAGGGTATTCAAGAAATCAACTGGTAAACATGAAATTAAAAAAGCAGCATCTTGCAAGGATACTGCTTTTTTAATTAATTCTCTTTCATGATACTGTAATAATAGAAATCTATCACCTTCCCATTTTTCACGGCCGCCTTGTGCAACACCGCCTCCAATTGATACCCTGCTTTCTCCAATACACGCATGGATCCCGGATTGTAATCAAAAACCAAAGCGTAAAGTTTTTGGTAACCGAACGTTTCAAACGCGTATTGCGTGACGGCAGCCACGACTCTAGGCATGATTCCCCGTCCCCAGTAAGGTTCTCCCAGCCAATAACCGATTTCGGCAGTTACCCGTTCAATGTCACCCTCTGAACCAAACCCGATGCTTCCTACCGCTTTTCCATCCACCTCGATCGCGAATCGCATCGAAGGAGCAGGCATGGCATGAACCATACTGATATAATCAAAAGCATCTTGTTTCGTGTATGGATGCGGAAAGTGATCCATAACATTATTCCAAATCTTCTCATTATTGGCATTTTCGGCTAAAGAATCACAATCCGAAAAACGCCATTCACGCACCACGAATCCCTCACCTTCAATCCTAACACTGTGCTTTTTTTCCCGTAACATGAAGAACTCATTTCCCTGATTCATCGATCGGGGCAAATCGCTTACACCTGTTTTCATAATTGCTAGATTCCTTGGAATCTCTCCTTTATCATTTTTTGTTTTTGTATATTAAAACTACGCAAACATACGTAGTTTAATAATATCTTGTTCCGTCCCCCTCAAATAAATTTTTCAACCGTCAATCTCACAAAATAGCCAAGCCCGCACGAAGATAAATCCCGTATTCCAACAACGAAAACAACAAAAGTCGGGCCGCATATTATGCTAACCCGACTTTCAAATCTAACAAATCGAAATTAAAAACACACTATTTCACGATAATCGTGAAACAATTATCCACGTCTTTAGAATACCCCTCGTTCGAAAACGTGAGCGAAATCACATAACGTCCCACGGGAATATCATGATGACAAGGCACATTCAACATACCATCCCCTTTCACGGTCAACACGGCTTTCAATTTTCCGGCATCTCCATCATTACTCGTCACGCTTTTAATCGAAACATAAATCGGTGCCGTTCCGTCCACCCCTTCAATCGGGGTACTCGTCCACGGGATGTTATATTTATCCCGTGTATAATCCTCGCCTCCTCCTATTTCAAGCGTGGGATAAATTCCCATTTCAATGCAACTTTCAGGATCAAATCCCATATCAATATATTCCTCGTATTCCGGGTTAGGGATAATTTCCGGAACAGCATTATCCAAAACAACCTTTACCTCCAATGAATCAATTTCATAACCGGCCTTTTCAATATTTAAGAAACCAATGGTCACATCCTGACAAGAAGTCAAGACCGCCACAAACAATATCCATATTATATTTCTCATAACCATCCAATTAAATATGTCCTAATCGATACGAGTAATTCAACGCATGTACCACGCCATTCGTCGGTTGAATATCCGGAGAAGACATGGGAATCTTTCCCCACGAAGGCGACCAGCATCTCAAATTTACCTCTCCGGCATCCGGCACCCCGGCGTAATCGCTACCCTCCCGGTAAGCGATAAAACGATTCCCCGCCAAACAGGTAATCCAAGTTCCCCCGTCCTGCCCCGATTCATTGATCTCGAACTCTTTATTTTTATAAGCAATGTCCTCCTTTAAAATCTTTCCTTTTGTAACGTGCTTCAACAGGAATTCCCTACAAAGCGACTTCGGAATATCCGAAACCTTCGTGTACACCTTCGTCAAATCTTCATTCTCGTGTGAATCAAAAATAAAACGTTGTATGGAATAAGAAGGTATTCCCCAAAATGTGATCACTGGCATCGTGTCCACTTTTCCCTCGAACAAATCCGTCAACCCGGCGTGTTCAATCATTTGTACTGTTAATTCCCAATTATAGGTATCTCCACGCATATAATCCATCATGTTACAATCATGGTAAGGTGACGATACTCCCGAATTAATCACATCCTGTTGCGTGCAAGCACTCAAAACTCCCATACAACACAATATCAATATTATAACTCTCATTATTCTAAATTTTAAAATTCTAAATTACATATACCGCAACCAGTATGAATTCTGGCGCATCAACGTATTTTTACTAAACGCGCCACTTCCAATTGCATTAAAGAAACACCCGTCTATAAAATCCTGATCGGAGGCTTTTCGGAAACCTTCTTCCAACTCCATCCGCACGTATCCATTCCGGATCACGTCATAATACCGGTACCCCTCCATCAACAACTCTTTCTCCCGTTCCTTAAAAATTGCATAACGTAAATCCCCGCCATATTCTGAAGAAGAATAGAGTTTAGCATTTGCCCGGCGGCGAATCGTGTTCAAATCCTCTATCGCCCCAGCAACATATTCCCCTCCCAAACGGGCCCGACATTCTGCCCGCAACAGGATAATATCAGCTAAACGCCACCAAATTTTGTTTTGATTAATATTACGCCAATATTTTCCCCATCCATCATCTTTATAATAACCATATCTCCATTTATAGGGATAAGCAAAGCCATGAGTTATTTCCACGCTATCCGGATGGGCCATTTCCTCAAACTTATAAAAATAAGCGTCTTTACGCAAATCACCATCGGGAAACATCTCCTGTACAGTCGTTGTTTTAATATTAAAAGCATTCCATTCATTGTCCGAAGGCATGGCAAGATTATTAATCGGCCAGTTCTCGTAATCTTTTGCAGGATTGAATTTCAACGCTTCCCACATGCCCCCCATTTCCACCCATTGGTCCTTGTACACGGATTCGAAAATACTTTCCTTACTCCCCCCAACCATGACCTCCGTGCAAACCTCTTCCGGGGACGAGGCCAATTGATAAATAGACGAATCGATTACCCACGAACAAGCCCGTTCCGCTCTTAGCCAAAGTTCCCGTTCGTCGTAATCTCTCTGGTCTTCCCGGGCAAAATACTTTCCCCCGGCTTTCCATGCGCATAAATGAGCTAACAAAGCATTCGCTGCACCCTTACAAGGAGTTGATTTATAGCGGGCAAACTGCCCTTTAGAATCCTTTATTTCCGAGAAATCGGGTAATGCATCCACGGCCTCCTGTGCCACTTCTATCGCGTAATCTGCAATTTCCGTCCACGGGGATTTAGCCACCGGCTCGGGTTCCACCTCATCTTTAATCAACACGCACTCCCCCCATTCTTTCAATAAATCATAATAAATAAAAGCCTTTAGAAAATACCCTTGACCAAGATACAAATTCTTCCGATCTTGATCAAGATCACTGTGTTTCGCTAAATATATCGTCCGGTTAGCCACGGAAATCACGTTATATTGCTGCCCCCAATCTCCACCCGGAATCACTTGCGGGTCCAGATTCCGTCTCAAAGAAAGAGTATATTCCACCTCATCAGCATAACTACCATTCACATAATTTGAACCATTATTATAGTGCATCATCATATAAGTCCTGATAATCGCTTGCGCCCCCCGAACAGATGCTTCCAACTCTTTCTCTGTCATGCTATTCCCGTAAGTCAAGGAATTCTTAGGTTCCATTTCTAAAAGATCCTCGCACCCGGCAAGCAACCAAATGCTTGTTATCAAAATAATAATATGTTTCATCTGCTTAAAATTTAACCGTTAAACCCAATGTAAACTTACGTGCCAAGGGATAATTTTTCCCATCATCGAATCCCGTACGCACGTCCACGATTTCGGGATCGAGACCGGAATAATTGTGCCAAGACAAAAGATTCTCCCCACTCACGAAAAAACGTACCTGTTCCAACTTACAAGATTTCATTAAAGATGCCGGCAACGTGTACCCGATAGACAATGTTTTTAACTTTAACCAATTCACCTTTTCCACATCCCGATCTGTAGTATTATAGTTCCCAACCCCTTGATCGGTTTGCCATTGCGTGTATCTCGCTCCCGTGTCTCCCGGTTGCTGCCAGAAATGCTGCTTATTCATATTCAGCAAAAACGGATGTAAGATTTCGTTCGGATAACTTGTCTTTAGTGAGGCATTTGCCTGTGCATTCACGATATGTCGGCCGATTTGGAAGGTAACCGACATATTCAGATCGAAATTCTTCCAACGTACCTCGTTCACGATACCTCCCGTCACGACAGGTAAAGCACTCCCTTGGTAAATCCGATCTTCTTCACTGATAATTCCATCCCCATTTACATCTATAAATTTATAATCTCCCGGCTTATAAAATGTACTTTTATCTCCATTATTCAAATAAGAACTGATTCCCGCATTATTGTAAGTAACAGGCAATTCATCCTGTTTATTCACAAAACCATCGGTTGCCAAAGTATATATCCCATTTAAAGCCTTCCCGATAATACCAATTCGGGGAATATCCTCCCCCGTGTATGACTTCTCGAATCGATTCCAATTCTTGGCCCCGTTCACTGAAATCTTCCAATACAAATTATCATTCCGGAATATCTCGTACCGGATCAACAATTCAATCCCTTCGTTAGATACCGCCGCTGCATTTCTCCATTGATAAGCAAAACCGTTATAATCCCCCGGTAATTCAATCTGCCATAACTTATCACTTGAATAACGATAGTAATAATCTAACGTCAAACCCAAGCGATAATTGAACATATCCATATCCAACCCGAAATCATACTGGTCTGTTTTCTCCCACGATAACTCCTCGTTATACAACCCGTTTCCCCACGACAAGGTACTCTCTCCCATAAACGGCTGTCCGGAATACAGCGATCCCAAAGCCAAGTAACACTCCTCGAAATGCATCCCGGAACGTCCCCAACTGGCCCTGATCTTTCCAAAACTCAACCATTCCAGATTATCCTTGATAAAACTCTCCTCGCTAAAATTCCATCCCCCGGCAATGGAAGGAAAGGTTCCCCATCTATTTTTCGCCCCGAAGGTTGAACTTCCATCCCGACGAAAACTTGCTGAAATGAAATACTTTTTCTGATAATCGTACTCCAAACGGGCAAACCACGATAGTAAGGATTTTTCTTTCATGTCTGATTCGTATGCCTGCAAGGGAATCACCTCCTTATAATCGTAAATTTCTTTTTCCGCTAACGTCGGGAAACCACTTGGTACATACTGGATCTTATCACTGGGAGAATTCCGGCCACTGCCCCCATTATATTCCTCTTGATCATATTGGTAGGAAAACCCCGCAAGCACATTAAACGTGTGGTCTTCCTTAAGCGTCTTCGTGTAGGTTAACATGGTTTCGCTCAAAGCCATCACGTTAATTCCGGTCTCCCCTATGCTTATAGAATACCCGTCCGTATCCAAATAAGACGGCGAGAAATAGTGACGTCTATGAATCGAGTAATCCGCGGCAAGAGAAGTTGATACATTCAACCCCTCCAACACGTCATAACCGATCTTTATATTAGCCCTTCCCCTCACGGATCGATTCTTTTCTTTTATACCCTGAAGAGATTTCAACACCTCATCCCACACCACGCTCCCTTTACCGGGAAGTAAGGTTGTCAATTCAAAAGGATCACCGGGAATAACATCCACGTTCGTACTGGTTTGAAAACCTTCCATTTGATTCTCGGAACTTCTTTTACGATTCGTCAATGAAAGATAGAAACGCAAATCCACGTTTAAACGATTCGTCGGAATGACGTTCAGGTTGGTCGTCAAATCGACACGATTAAATCCAGTTCCTTTCAACACACCTGCCTCGTTATAATATCCCAAACCGATACCATAGTTTATCCTGTCCGATCCCCCGTATGCCTGTATATTCGCATTCGTCACTTTCCCCGTTTCAAAGTACATTGGAAAGAAATTCGTGGCATGATTATAAAACGCATTCAAACTATCCTGAAGAATAATCCCGTCTGCCGGTTGTGAATCACTTTTGGGATAAAACCAATCCAGAAAAGACAATCGATTCTTTTCCATCTCGGATATAGAACTCGGGTATTTATATTGCCTGTTTTCCCAATCCAGATAAGCTTTAGGCATATTCCGTAATGCCTTTATCCGCCACCATCGTTCAGCCCGTCCGACCATCAGCGTCGGTAACTTGGGTAACACGCTCCACGTTTGGGAAACATTGACTGAAAAAGTAGCCTTTTGATTCGCCCGTCCTTTTTTCGTTGTCACGATAATCACACCGTTTGCCGCACGAGACCCATAAATAGAGGCTGCCGAGGCATCCTTCAAAACCTGCACGGATTCAATCATATCGGGGTTTATCTCGGCCAACAGGTTCGTACCCGTAATCGGTGAAGTAAACGAATTCAATGGCACCCCGTCAACCACCCACAAGGGATTCGAAAACTGGCGACTCTTCTGTTCCACGTCCAAAGAATTATATCCCCGGATGGTAATAATCGTTCCACCTCCCCCGGGCGCCCCGGTAATGTTCGTCACGTCCATTCCCGCGACCCGTCCTTGTAACAGGCTGGCAATACTCCCCGACGGAATTCCCCTCAATTCATCCGCTTTAATCACCGAGATAGCCCCGGTTGCCTCCCGACGGGTTGTCGTTCCGTATGCCACCACAACCGCCTCATCCAAAGCCTGTATATCTTCTTGCATCACGATTCGAATCGTATCTCGCGTGGTTGCCGAAAAAGTCAAGCTCTGCGTCTTATAGCCCACGAAAGAGAATTCTAACGCCCCCTTGGCCAAAGGTAACGTCATAGTGAAAATTCCCTTGGAATCCGTCGCCGTTCCTAAAGTCGTTCCCGTCAATTTCACCGTCACGCCGGGCATGGCCTGTTTTTTTTCGTCAACGACTCTCCCCACGATCCGCAATCCTTTTTGAACAGAATCTTTCCCCCACATCGAAGTACGTTCTTTTATAATCACCAGATTATCATCGAAAGTAAACCCCAGTCCCAATTTTGTCAACAACTCGTCAAGAACCTGACTTAACTCTTTATCAACAACTTGAATACTCACCCTGCCCCGGGCTTCCACCACCCGGTGATTGTAAAGGAAACTACAATTAGATTGTCGTTCCAACTCTTGAAACACCTTTTCCAACGACACGTTCCGAAACTCCACAGACACTTTCGCCTGCTGAGAATACACCGCTGCCTGAATCTGAAAAAGACAACACATCATAAAAATAAATACAAATTTCATCATCAACACGCATTTTCGGACAAAAATCCAACCATCGGATCTTGTGCCGATTCGATTTTTTTTCATACTTTTATACTTTGAAAGTTACACATAGCATACAGGGTTTGCATGTACCACCAGACTTACCCTCATGCTTTACTTTTAAGAGCTGTTCCCGTCCATCGTGAACAGCTTTTTATTTCAACTGAATAATAACGTTATTTCCTTTTCGATTAAATACCACGTTCTCCGTCTGTTCAAATTTTCGAAGTAAATTCCCGACATCCTCGTACCGTTTCACTTTTCCCGTAAACTCCAGCCGTTTCGCCTCCTCATTCTGGTAAAAGACCTCCAAACCATACCACACGGAAAGAGTTGTCATAATTTCTTCCAACGAGGCTTGCCTGAATTTATAGTACCCGTCTTTCCACGAAGTGTATAACTCGGTATCGACTTCCCTGACACTTGCCAATTTTAGCCCTTTACGGTATTCGAATTGCTCACCCGGAACAATCCGGAATGATTCATTATCACACGTGATTTCAACACTCCCCGTCACGAGCGTCGTGGCTATCGATTCCATCCGCTCGTACGCTTTCACGTTAAAAGACGTTCCCAGTACCCGAACGTCCATTTCTCCCGCATGTACCCTAAAAGGACGCACGCTATCTTTCGCCACTTCAAACCAAGCCTCGCCCTTTAAAAAGACTTCCCTCTGCCCGTCACGAAAAGCTTCCGGGTAACGTAATTCCGAACCGGAATTCAAAAACACCATTGTTCCATCGGATAGAATAACCCGAAATTCCCCACCGACCGGAACCGTCAACACGTTGTAAGTATCTTCCCGCACCTCACCTTGCATCACGGAATACACGAGCGTATTTCCCTCGTTGGTAACACATAACGTGGTATCAGCCACGATCACTTCCTTCACATCCCTTTTCAACGGAACCACTTCCCCATGTTTCAATGTAAGCATCACCTGCCCGCTTCCCGGTCTGAACGGTTGCTCCATCGTCCCCTTCTCTCCAAACGGTAGCCCCCACCACGTCAAAGCAATTCCTATCACCAGCAACACTCCCGCAACCGCAGAAATATACGCGTACCGTCTGATCTTCCTTTGTTTACCCCGTTCAAGCCGCCTTGCTACCTGTTTATAGGCAACTTCCCGCACTATTCCCCCTCGTTCCCGAATAAATCGCACAGGTTCTTTCAACCGAACCAACAACTGATACTCCCTCTCGTGTTCCTCCCTCCAAACCTCCAAATCTTGTCGCTCTTCGTCCGTTAGCGTCTCCCCGGCGACCACTTTGGCTATAATTTCATAAATCTCATCTTCCATGATCTGCAATATTTCCCATAAAACACCGCAGATTCAAAATCATGTGACAGAAAAAGTGATTTTTTTCAAAAAAATATCAATCCTATTATTTGATTTACTCAACATATTGAGTAATTTTACTCAAGATATTGAGTAAATTAGTTACCTATGTTTGAAAGAATTCATTTACAGACTATTAAGAAAAGAATTAATGAATCAAGAAAATTCATTCAAGTTATATTAGGCCCTAGACAAGTAGGTAAAACAACCATGATGACACAATTGTTATCACAAATAAATATACCCTACACGTTTGAATCAGCTGACGCAATATCCGCAACCAACTCAACTTGGCTATTACAGGTTTGGGAAACAGCCCGATTGCAAATGAAGGTCAGTAAAACAGATGAATATTTATTAGTCATTGATGAAATCCAAAAAATCAACAATTGGAGTGAAGTAATCAAACAACAATGGGATCAAGATTCCCGGGAACGAACAAACATTAAAGTTATATTACTGGGATCATCACGACTTCTGATACAAAAAGGACTCATAGAATCATTAACAGGAAGATTCGAAACTTTGTATCTAGGACATTGGTCTTATCTCGAAATGCAGGCTGCTTTCGGATGGGGCGTTGAACAATACGTATATTTCGGCGGCTATCCGGGATCAGCATCTTTAATTGAAGAAGAAAATCGCTGGAAAAACTACATCAATGATGCACTTATTGAAACAAGTATCTCCAAAGATATTCTAATGCTCACCCGTGTTGACAAACCGGCATTATTAAAACAATTATTTGAATTGGGTTCATTGTATTCAGGACAAATTTTATCGTTCACGAAAATTATAGGACAACTACAAGACGCCGGTAATGTAACAACGTTAGCCAACTATCTTAAATTACTTTCTGATTGCGGACTTTTAAGCGGATTAGAAAAATATGCCGGAGATGTCATTCGTAAACGTTCATCTTCTCCAAAATTCCAAGTCCACAACAACGCCCTTTTAACAGCTCAAAACGGCACGACATTTCAAGAGATACGTGTAAATCCAAAAGAGTGGGGTCGTTTAGTGGAATCCTCCGTGGGAGCCCATTTGATTAATTATTCTATATCCGAACGGTACAATCTCTATTATTGGAGAGAAGGAAATGAAGAAGTTGACTTTATCATGGAAAAAGGAAATAAAACGATAGCCCTAGAAGTAAAAAGCGGCATACATTCCGATAATACCGGCATGAGCGTTTTTGCCCAAAAATTTCATCCGGAAAAGGTATTACTCGTAGGCACAGGCGGGATTCCGTATGCTGATTTTCTAAAAATAAACCCTATCGAATTGTTTTAAATTGTTTCTTCACCTTCAACCAGAAACAAAGCAAAGAAGAGAACACCTGATCTTTCAATTTTTCCCGAAGAAATTTCATAGAGCGCCCCATTTGCGTTCGCACGGTATTAATACTGACACCCAACGTATCCGCAACATCTTGATACTTCATGCCTTCGGCACAAATCATCATAAAAACCCGACGACGTTCAAGGGGCAACTGATTAATAGCTGCATACAGAATATCCATTTCATGTAGCTCACCTTCTCCCCCGTTTTCATTCTCCAAGGCCATTTCCGCCATGACCTTTTCATGTCGTAACTCCCGACGTTGAGTCCCTCGAAGATCATTTAACGCGGCATTCTTTACCAGATGAAACATATAACGATCCAACCCGTCTGAGAGCTTTTCAAAATGGCGATTCTCCCAAACATTCACGAAACAATCCTGCACCACGTCCTCGGCAGCATCCACGTCTTTCAATATCCCCGTGGCAAACAAGACCAGCACCTCATAATACTCCGAGAAAAAAGCCTGAAACGCGCTCTTTTCTCCTTTTTTCAATGCGGCCAATATTTCTTCTGATCGATTCATTCACATAGATTGATTCCACAAAATAAACAATTATATTACAATAATGTACGATTTTATCCTGAATTTTAAAATAAAACAAAATGGGCTGTCCCCAAAAGTCATTTTTCAAACTCCCTCCCCCCTTCGGGGTACTCCCTCTATAAACA
>OJUG01000089.1_pt1 | contig 137809 bp, 108 predicted proteins | sample 1599841 | NCBI WGS metagenome assembly OJUG01 (sample SAMN04168659, study PRJEB22393) | human gut metagenome | biome: human gut microbiome; feature: stool | host: Homo sapiens | collected 2014-05-12 | reverse complement strand
CCGTGCGGGCCTTTTTCAATTCAAGAGAGCGCCGTAGGCGGTCTTTCCTATAAAGGAACAAATAATAGAATGCACGCTTTGCGAGCATTCTATTATCATGAATAAAAAACCTGCTGACACGAAATCAGCAGGTATCGAATCTTTGTGGGGGGATGGCAGGACATCCTCCTTGCGGAAAACATCCTGCCTGATTTTGTGGGTTGATAACTTCTCAACTTGATCATATTGTATCGCACCACTGTATCTTTTGTCAACTACTTTTTCAAAATGTTGTAGTTCACACGCTCCCTTCGTACCTTTTTGTAAGCAGATTTTCATGCGAGCATAAAATCTGCCCCCAAACGGTACGGGTGAACTGTAACAATAGAATATTTTCCCCAAAAAAGATACATACTGATCCCAAAAGCTTTCCTATTGCTTTTTGAATCCAACAATGAAAAGGAGGTTTTTGTCATGTATCCTGTAATTCCAGAATCAGACCGTCCTTCTGACCTTGCGGATGACTGCATCCTCTCTCCCGACGGTGTCAATCCGGTTTCCAAAAACGACGAAGCGCCGTCTGAAAAAAATCTGTTCGACGACAAGATCGCGGTATATCCTGTTCCGGGTGCGACCCTTCCGTTTTATTTTCCGGGTTATCCCAACCAGCCGCTGTAGGGCGTTCTTACAGCTCCCGCGCGGCGTCGGCAACACTGCGGACACCGACTAATCGGATGCCGGAAATTTTCGGCATTTTTTCGAGACAGACCTGGGGGAGGATACAGGTTGTGAAACCGAGCTTCTGCGCCTCCCTCACTCTCTGCTCCGCCATCGAAACGGCGCGTACTTCCCCGCTCAGGCCCACTTCCCCGAAGGCGACAACGCCCTCCGGGACGGGGCTGTTTTTGAAGCTCGACATGATTGCCATCACGATTCCAAGATCGATGGCAGGCTCTGTAATCCGAATGCCGCCCGCCAGATTGACGTAAGCATCACACCCCCCGATCTGCATGCCAAGCCGTTTTTCCAATACCGCCATCAGCAAATTGACGCGGTTAAAATCCGTTCCGGTCGTCTGACGGCGTGGAATGCCAAAATTGCTGTGGCAGACGAGCGCCTGAATCTCCGTGAGCATCGGACGAGTCCCCTCCATTGAGCAGGAGACGACCGAGCCGCTCGCGCCGGCAGGTCTGCCATTTAACATGAATTCCGACGGGTTTAACACCTCTGTCAGCCCCTCTTGGCGCATCTCAAACACACCGATCTCATCGGTTGAGCCAAAACGGTTCTTGACACCCCGAAGGATTCGATAAGATGCATGTCGGTCGCCCTCAAAATACAACACCGTATCCACCATATGCTCGAGCACTCTGGGACCTGCAACCGTTCCCTCTTTGGTCACATGGCCGACGATAAAAATCGAAATACCGAGCCCTTTTGCCAGCCGCAGCAAAACACCAGTCGATTCGCGCACCTGCGACACGCTGCCGGGCGCCGCGCTGACCGCTTCATTGTACATCGTCTGGATGGAGTCAATGATGACGATCTGAGGCTTTTTCTGCTGGATTACCTCCTCAATCCGATTCAGGTTCGTCTCACAGAACAGCTCCAGCGTGTCCGAAAAATCGCCGATCCGCATCGCGCGCATTTTGATCTGGCGTAAGGATTCCTCGCCTGATACATACAAAATGTGCTGCTTTTTTAACGAAAGGTTCCTGCACATCTGCAAAAGAAGCGTCGATTTGCCGATACCCGGGTCGCCGCCGACCAGCGTCAGCGAGCCGGTAACGATTCCGCCGCCCAGTACCCGGTCGAGCTCTCCCATCCCGGTTTCCGTGCGTCTTTCCTCTTCCATCGAAATTTCATTCAGCACCGCCGGAGCGCTCTGCACCCCGGACAGCACCTGCTTTTTCTCTTTTCCGCCTGCGGTCACAGAAACCGGTTCCTCTACGAGGGAGTTCCACGCCTTACAGCCCGGACACTGCCCCAGCCATTTTGCCGTTTCATAGCCGCATTCCTGACAGAAAAATCTGGTTTTTATTTTGGTTGCCATTTATTTTGAAATTTCTACCTTTACTTCTCCGATTCCAGCAAGCTCCACGCTCACATTCAGCTTTCCGCCAAGGTTCGTGCGCATTCTGCCCGCATCCTCACCGTTGATTTTCACATCATATTCCGTATCTTCCTCCAGACCGAGTGTGATCTGCGCGTCCTCTGTGCCCTCTACCGTGAAGCTGACGCCATTTTCGCTCTCCGCAAAATGCTCTACGCTCGTGCCGGGCACAGATTCATAGACAAACATGCCGTTTCTTTCCAGCTTGGTAATCTCTTTAAAAGTCTTTACCTTGTACTCATCGCCGCCAGCCTCAAAGCCCTCCTTCTTGCTCTTTTCCTGCAGAAGATGATTACCGAAGCTGATCTTTCCGTCTGCTTCTGTTCTGATGAGTTCTGCTACTGCTGCCATTCTTTTGTCCTCCTGTCCGCCTTTGCGGCGGTTTGCTGTTTATTTGTTTTTGACGCTGAAAACAACTTTATTCTCGCGGAAGCCTGCACTCACATGATCGCCGGATTTTACCCGTCCCGACAGAATTTCTTCCGCAAGTGCGTCCTCGATCAGCGTCTGAATTGCTCTCTTTAACGGTCTTGCACCCATTTTCAGGTTGCTGTATTTTTCTACGATATGCTCTTTCAGAGATGGTGTCAGTGTCAGGCTGATATCCAGCTGCGTCCGGCAGCGCGTAATCAGGCTCTGCGCCAGCAGATTGATAATTCGCTTCATATCGTCTTTTGTCAGCTGATGGAATACGATCGTTTCATCAATCCGGTTTAAAAATTCCGGTTTGAACAGGTGTTTTACCTCTTCCATCACGCCGGATTTCATCTTTTCGTAAGTCTTTTGCGCATCTTCTTTTGCCGCAAAGCCGAGATTTTTTGGCTCCACAATCCGCTGTGCACCGGCGTTGGACGTCATGATGATGACGGTATTTTTGAAGCTGACCTTCCTGCCTCTGGAATCCGTGATATGCCCATCGTCCAGCACCTGTAGCAAAATATTGAAAACATCCGGGTGCGCTTTCTCGATTTCGTCGAATAAAACCACCGAATACGGATTTCTGCGAACCTTTTCAGAAAGCTGTCCGCCCTCGTCAAAGCCGACATAGCCCGGAGGCGAGCCGATCATTTTCGAAACAGAGTGCCCTTCCATATATTCCGACATGTCCACGCGGATCAGCGCGTTTTCTGAACCAAACATCGCTTCTGCCAGCGCCTTGGAAAGCTCCGTCTTTCCGACACCTGTGGGACCGAGGAACAAAAACGAACCGATCGGTCGTCTCGGATCCTGCAGTCCGACTCTGCCGCGGCGCATCGCCCGCGCAACGCTCGATACGGCTTCTTCCTGTCCGATCACGCGCTTGTGCAGAATAGATTCCAGCTTTAACAGCCGTTCGCTCTCTTTTTCGGTCAGGCGGCTCACCGGAACCTTTGTCCAGGTGGAAATGACCTTTGCGATATCCTCTGCTGTCACCTCTGGCTGCCCCTTTTTGCGGCTCTTTTCCTGCCGTTTCTGGTGCTTTTCGTAACGGGCGAGTGCCTCCTTTAGCCTTTGCTTTAGTCTGGAGGCCTCCTCCAAATCCTGATCGCGAATCGCCTGCTCCAGCTTTTCGTCCAGCGTTTTGATTTCCTTTGCCTGGTCTGTTGCCTCGTCAGTCGTCTGCATCCGCTGCAGGCGCACCGCAGCAGCCGCCTCGTCCATCACGTCGATCGCCTTGTCCGGGAGCTTCCGGTCGTTGATATAGCGATTGGAAAGATGTACTGCGGCCTCGAGGGCTTCCGGCAGAATCTTTACTTTATGATGCTCTTCATATCTGGAAACGATTCCCTGTAAAATGCCGATCGCCTCTTTTTCCGTTGGCTCTTCGACCGTAACCGGCTGAAAACGGCGTTCCAGAGCAGCATCTTTTTCGATATATTTGCGGTATTCTTCCAGCGTTGTCGCGCCGATCAGCTGAATCTCGCCGCGCGCAAGGGACGGCTTCAAAATGTTGGAAGCGTCAATCGCCCCCTCTGCGCCGCCTGCACCGATCAGTGTGTGCAGCTCATCCAAAAACAGTAAAATATTTCCGTCGTCTGTCACCTCACGGATGACCTTACGAATTCGCTCCTCAAATTCGCCGCGGTATTTGCTTCCCGCGATCATCCCGGACAGATCCAGCATCAGAACCCGTTTATCCTTTACCGTATCCGGCACGCTGCCCTCCGTAATCCGAAGTGCAAGTCCCTCGACGATCGCCGTTTTGCCGACACCGGGTTCTCCTACCAGGCACGGATTGTTCTTCGTCCTGCGGCTTAAAATCTGAATCACGCGCCCAATCTCCTGATCGCGCCCGACAACTGGATCGAGCTTTCCCTGTGCAGCCAGCTTCGTCAGATCCCGGCTGTAAAGCTCCAGCGTCCCGGTCTGGCTCTTTTTTTGCCTGCGTCCCAGCTCTTCGCGGTACGCCGTAGGGTCCAGTCCTGCTGCCAGGAGCGTATCCCGCATGATTTTCTGCAGCGGCAGCGACAGCGTCTGCAGCACCCGCACTGCAACATTATCCCCATCTCCTAAAAGCGCTAACAAAATGTGCTCCGTTCCGGTCAGCGCGCTGCCTGCCTTTTCCGCCTGTCTGTGGCTTTCCTCCAGAACTTCCTCTGCCCGGGGGGAATAACCGTCCCGCTCTATGACCGGATTGGGCGTCTCCGGAGCCAGCAGATCCTGAATCATTTCCCGGATCGCCTCTTCTTTTGCCCCGTTTTCCGTCAGAACCCTTGATGCCACGCCGGTTCCTTCTTTGATCAGGCCCAGCAGGATATGCTCTGTCCCAACATAATTCTGATGCAGGCTTTTTGCCGCCCGCCCTGCCAAAAGCAGGGCAGTTTTTGCCTTATCCGTAAACTGTGACTGCATCTGTTATAGTCCTCCATACTCTTCATAAATCTCATCTATCAAAGCATGTACTTCCTCGCGGGAAATATTCCGACAACTTGCCCGTGCCAGAATGACCCGCAGCGACTCCCGCATCTGCTCCAGATCACTGATCCGATCTGCATCAATCGCAATCACTGCGCCGCGGCGTCTGTCCACCTTGACGAAGCCCTCCTGCTTGAGCACGGTATATGCCTTATTCACTGTATGCATGTTAATCCCAATGGATTCTGCAAGCTGCCGCACGCTCGGGAGGGACTCTCCCTCCTTGAGCCTGTTTGTCGCAATCCCGACAATGATCTGATTGCGCAGCTGTATATATAACGCTTCTTCGCTGTTAAAATCGACTTCCAGAATCATGCTGATCTCCCATCCATTTTCTCTTTAAAGTGTTCTAGAAACACTATAACAAGAATCCTGAAAATAGTCAACAATAGCATGCACGCGCTGCGAGCATGCTATTGTCATGAATAAAACAAAACACCCGGCACTGCTGTTTCCTGTGCTCCCGCCAGACAGCGGGCAGTTTGCAGCAAAAGCCGGATGTTTTTTATGGATTCACGGCAATAGAATGTTCGCAGAACGTGCTTCTATTGTTTTCTGAATGCTTGCTTTTTGGAAGATTTATTTCAGGTCAAGGAATTCAAATTCGAGATCGTCATCATCCAGGAAATTCCTGGACTGCCAATCTTTGGATTTGCCCTTTTTGCGGCGTGGACGTTCTTCTTCCTCTTCCTCGTCCTCATCCTCGTCATCCTCGTCTTCATATTCGTCGACTCTGGGGCGACGGACAGGCTTCTTTACCGGAGCCTTCTTTGCCGGACGGCGGCGCGGACGCTCTTCTTCCTCTTCCTCGTCCTCATCCTCGTCATCGTCTTCGTCCTCGTCGTCATCCTCTTCTACATAACGGGCAGGCTTTTTGCGGCCAAAGCGGCGCGGACGTTCTTCTTCCTCTTCCTCGTCCTCATCCTCATCGTCGTCTTCGTCATCCTCGTCGTCCTCTTCGTCATCATCATAATCGTCATAGTCTTCATACGTGCTTCTGACTTTGATGATCAGGATTGTTACAACGATAATCAGAACTACGATTACAAACGCCATCAGAATAACGACAAAGCGCATGCTCTTTGCGGTCTGGTCGATGGTCGCCTGGTTGTTCTTGTTGGTCTCCTCTGCATTCAGCAGGTCACTGACCTGATATCTGGTTCCCATAGTATTATCATGCAGATACCATGCACTGCTGCCGCTTCCGTCATCCTCAAAGGCGACGGAATAATCTGCGGAGTTGTCTACGATCGGCTCCTCCTCCGGTTCCTCCGTCTCCTGAGTTTCGTCAACAGCCGGCTCTGCTGTCGCCTCCGACACATGTGCCTCTACCAGATCGGAACGGATATATCCGCTTACATTATCAAATGTTACTGCATACCAGGTCTTGCCGTCGCTGCCCTGTGTCTCGCCGGTAACGGTCAGCTCCTGTCCGCTGGTTGCCTTACCTGCAATGCTTGCGCTGGTGGAAGCTTCGCTTCTGATATTAACGCTGGAAGAGGTTACGGTTGCGCTGGTAACGGTTCCTGCAGCAGCTGTCCCTGCTGCGTTATCCTCTGCGGCGTTATCCTCTGCGGCTGCATCAGCGTTTCCGTCCTCTGCAGCATTGGTGTCGGTTGTTGTGGTCGTTGTCGTTCCGCTCGGGGAAGAGGTCAGCGGCACAGCGCCGACTTCCATTGTGGATGTAAATAAAAATACCGCAGCAAGTGCACATCCCAGCACAGTGCTGAACTTGGTCGTCCATTTCATCATTCTAATTTACGTACCTTTCTGATTCCGATCCGCAAAGGTCTCTGCGGTTCTTTTCTCTTTTCCAAACTCCTCAGCCAGGCTTCCGATTTCGCCTGTCGCCAGTGCTCTATCGGTATATTATGCTTCGTCGATCGCTTTACCGATATCGTGTCTCATATATTTGTTGGCAAAATTGACCCATTCGGTCGCTGCATACGCTTTTGCGCGCGCTTCCTTTAAGGTAGGCGCCTTCGCCGTGATACCCAGCACACGTCCACCGTTGGTCAGGATCGTCTTTCCGTCTTCTGCAAACCTGGTTCCTGCATGGAAACAGAACACATCGTCTTTTCCGTCAAAGGCTTCCAGGCCGGAAATCGGGAGTCCCTTGTCGTATTTTAACGGATAACCGTCCGATGCCAGCACAACACAAACTGTCGCATTGTCTTCAAACTCCAACTTAAGCTGATCGATCGTACCGTCGATACATGCCTCGCAAACGTCCAGAATGTCGTTTTTCATACGCGGCAGCACAACCTGCGCTTCCGGATCACCGAAGCGGACATTATATTCCAGCACTTTCGGGCCGTCAGGTGTCAGCATCAGGCCGAAGAAAATTACACCCTGAAAGGTGCGTCCTTCCGCAGCCATCGCATCGACGGTCGCCTGATAGATATATTTTTTACAGAATGCATCAACCTCTTTTGTATAGAACGGAGACGGAGAAAAATTGCCCATGCCGCCGGTGTTCAAGCCCTGATCGCCGTCCTTTGCGCGCTTGTGATCCTGGGCGGAAGACATGATCTGGATGGTCTTGCCATCTGTAAAGGACAGCACGGAAACCTCGCGTCCGGTCATGAACTCTTCGATGACCATCTTGTTGCCGGCTGTGCCGAATTTCTTATCTGTCATAATCGTGCATACGCCGTCTTCCGCTTCTTCCAACGTGCTGCAGATTAAAACACCTTTTCCAAGAGCAAGGCCATCCGCCTTTAAAACGATCGGGAATTTCGCTTTGGTATGCAGATATTCCAGCGCATCCTCTGCCTTGTCGAACACTTCATAGGCAGCCGTCGGAATGTTGTATTTTTTCATCAGTTCCTTGGAAAATGCCTTGCTGCCTTCCAGAATCGCCGCATTTTTGCGAGGACCGAATGCACGGATCCCGGCTGCCTCCAGCTGGTCTACCAGGCCCCCGACAAGCGGATCATCCATGCCGACGATAACGAGGTCGATCTCTTTTTCCTTTGCGAACTCGGTCAGACGGTCAAATTCCATCGCGCCGATCGGAACGCACTCTGCCAGCTGCGCAATTCCGGCGTTGCCGGGCGCACAGTAAATCTTCTCTGCTTTCGGGCTCTTTGCCACGCTTGCAGCGATCGCATGCTCTCTGCCGCCGCTTCCCACAATCAGAATTTTCATATGAACCTCCATATTTTCAGGCGCTTTCGCTGTTATGCGATGCAATTTTGCATCACGATGCGATAATCGTCTTTCCATCCACAACGGTTACTCTGCCCTGGGCAATCAGATCGATGGCCTGGGGCAAAATTTTCCATTCCGCTTCCTCCATGACCCGCTGCTGCAGACTCTTGGGTGTATCGCCCTGCTGCACTTCAACCGCCTTCTGTAAGATAATCGGACCAGTATCCATTCCGCTGTCCACAAAATGCACCGTCGCGCCGGTCACTTTTGCACCGCGCGCAAGCACACCCTCATGGACATGCAGACCGTAAAAGCCAACGCCGCAAAACGCAGGGATCAGCGACGGATGGATATTGATAATCTGGTTTGGGAACGCTTCGATCATCTCTACCGGAACAGCGACTAAAAATCCTGCCAGCACGATCAGATCCGGTGCAATTTCCTTCACCTTTTCGGTCAGTGCGTGATTGAACGCCTCTCTGCTCTCGAAAGATTTCGGAGAAAGACAGATTGCTTCCACATTATGCTGCCGCGCACGTTCCAGCGCATATGCGCCCGGGTTGTTGCTGATCACCGCTGCGATTTCGGCATTGTGGATTTTTCCCGCATCAATCGCATCGAAAATCGCCTGCAGGTTCGTGCCTCCGCCTGAGACACAGACCAGAAGCCTTAGCATAAGGTCACTCCCTTTTCGCCTGCTTCGATGGTGCCTACCACATAAGGGGTATCGCCTGCAGCTTTCATTGCTTCCATCGTCTTATCCACATCGGCGGGATCTACTGCGACAATCATACCCAGGCCCATGTTATAGGTGTTATACATCATATGCTCTTCGATATTGCCCTTTTTCGCCATCAGGGTAAAAATCGGAGGAATGGGATAGCTGTTTTTGTTGATCACCGCATGGGTGCCTTCTTTTAACATACGGGGCACGTTTTCATAAAAGCCGCCGCCGGTGATATGGCTGCATGCCTTTACGGTTACGCCGGCTTCTTTGACTGCCTTTAACGCCTTAACATAGATGCGTGTCGGAGCCAGCAGGGTCTCGCCCAGGGTTGCGCCCAGCTCATCATAATAGGTATTTAAGCTTTCAACGGTCATGTCGAATACCTTACGAACCAGAGAGAAGCCGTTGGAATGCACGCCGGAGCTTGCCATGCCGATCAGCACGTCACCGGGCTTTAAGTTTTCGCCGGTAATCAGGTCTTTTTCATCCACTACGCCGACTGCAAAACCAGCCAGATCGTACTCATCCTCCGGCATCAGTCCGGGATGCTCTGCTGTCTCGCCGCCGATCAGGGCAGCTTCCGACTGTACACAGCCTGCGGATACGCCTTTTACGATCTCTGCGATCTTCTCGGGAATATTTTTGCCGCATGCGATATAGTCCAGGAAAAACAGCGGTTCGCCGCCTGCGCATGCAATATCGTTTACGCACATGGCAACGCAGTCGATACCGATGGTATCATGCTTGTCCATAAGAAAGGCGAGCTTGATCTTGGTTCCGACACCATCTGTACCGGATACCAGGGTAGGCTTTTCCATATCCTTGATCTTTTCCAGGGAAAATGCACCGGAAAAACCGCCCAGTCCGCCAAGCACTTCCGGGCGCATTGTCGTCTTTACATACTGTTTCATCAGTTCCACCGATTTGTATCCGGCTTCAATATCCACTCCAGAACTCTTGTAATCCATCTGATCCTCCATACCGTGCCTGTGCACCTGTTTATTTTGTGTAGTTGTGATAGCCGCATTCCTGCAGCTTTGCATCCTTTTTCAGTACGCCGTCTTTCATCTCTGCGCTGTAAGCCTTGAGCTTTGCAAGAAGCTCCGGATCGGAAACCGCTAAAATCTTCGCCGCCAGAATACCTGCGTTTGCACCGCCGTTGATCGCAACGGTCGCCACCGGGATACCGGAGGGCATCTGAACGATGGAATACAGGGAATCCCTGCCTCCCAGAGACGTCGTGTGCATCGGGATACCGATCACCGGCATCGGAAACAATGCAGCGCACATACCCGGCAGATGAGCTGCCATACCGGCGCCGGCGATAATCACCTTTACGCCCCGTTCCTCCGCGGTCTGTGCATATTCAAAAAAAGTATCGGGCATCCGATGTGCGGAAATAATCCGCATTTCATAGGAAATACCGAATTTGTCCAAAATCTCAGCTGCTTTTGCCATTACAGGCATATCGGAATCACTGCCCATTACAATACTGACCTGTGCCATGTGCTTTTATCCTCCTGTCAAAATATGTCGCAACTTATCAATCTACAGTGTACTAAACTTTTTTGGCAGATGCAACCTATTTTTGTATTACAGTTCACTCGTACCGTTTGGGGGCAGATTTCATGCTCGCATGAAAATCTGCTTTCAAAAAGGTACGAAGGGAGCGCTATTTTATGAGCAAAAGGAGCTGCAACGCAGCGGAGAGCGTCGAAGACGCGTTTTTGCGAATGGCGCGGGTGAACTGTAACGCACCTTCCCGCCAATAGCGCGTGTGAACTGTAAGATGTTTATCCCTGATACAGCGGCAAATTCAATTCTTCCGTGCCGTCCAGTACGAAAAATCCGTCCTTGATCAGGCCAATCCTGGTGCCGTCTGCACATACTGCTGTTACCTCTGCCAGCTCTGCGTACGGGATCGTAATATCTGTGTGGCAGTTAAAATATGCCTTTTCCGGATCGGTATGACGAAGCGCGGACACCTCGTTGTCCCGCGCGATGATCGCCTTGCCATCCGGATTATAGGTCATGCGGTCTTCTTCATAGCTGTAGCAGGTATCACCCACTGCGAAGTGGGGGCCGGTCTTTTCTGCAATCAACACCGGAAGCTTGTCATTGATTTCATAACGGCGCGCTACCATATAAGCAGTCGTGTTCGTACCAATAGCAAATTCGCCGATCGGCAGCGTATCATGATGATACAGCACACCATCCTGCAGCAGCTTTTCGTTTTCCGCTTCCTTTTCGAAGTTACGGCAGGTGTATTTGGTAATCATGCCATCCCTAAACTGCAGCTCCAGATCGTTATACTGCATACCGCGCAAAAACGTCTGCGGTACATGCAAAACGCCTTCTGTTCCGGTCAGCTTCGGAGAGGTGAACACTTCCCCAACCGGAATGTTGACGTCCGCCACGCAGTTTTCGAAATTCGTTTCCTGCGCAGGGTTGTTGAGCGTATGGAGCATGACTTTCATATCGGTGTGGTTGTCGCCGCGTCCCTTGATCTCCACCCACGCTGCCTTATCCAGCGCATCGATCAGGTGCTGCTGAATCGTCTCGTAGGTCTTGTAATCCAACGTATTGATCTTTAACACTTCGTCGAAAATCTCCGGGAAATGCTCGCCGATGCCCGGAACCGGGAACGCGATACAGGTAAAACTTCTTTCCTCCGGGTCGATATATTCGTTCGTCATCGCACCCGCCTGGCTCTGATATTCGACATACAGCTTCTGCTGTTCGGCCGATAAGGTGAGCAGATGCTCCTTGCTCGCAGGCTCGAAGGGCTCTTCGCCGAATGCTTCGATGACAGCGGGACCTGCATGGACAACCGCCATATCTTTGTACTCTTCCCACGCATTTTTGCGGCATTCCAGCATCCTGTGGACATATTTTTTGTCCAGGTACAGTGCCTTATCGTTTTCATGGTCATAGTCGAACTGCCGGTTCACTGCACCGCCGAAAAATCCGAGCCGGAACACTCTGCGTCCCTCTGCAAAGCTCGCAGGTGTGCGGGCGATGACAGGCTCTAAGCCCATTTTTCTGAAGTTTTCAATTGCAGCTTTTACGACACGCTCAAAGCCCAGAGGATAACGGATCTGGACGGATTTCTTTTTGTCCAGAGGCTTCTTTGCCAGCTCAAAGCCCTTGCGAAAGCCCTCCGTGTAGGTGTCTGCGATTTTCTGAATTTTTTCTTCCGGCAGACCATTCAAATGCTCTGCCAACTTCCACTGATCATCCGCGATATATTCCCCGAACCAGAACAGGTAACGGATATCAGACAGGTCTGCGTTTTCGATGATGTCCAGCGCAAATCTCTGTCCCCAGTCCACGGTATGGCGGATCGCATGCTCTGCAGTCAGCTCCGCATAGTCGCTTGCAAACCAGTAGAAAATATCCCGGATTTGGGAATATTCCGGTGCTTCTTTTGTCTCCTCGAAGCTTTCTGCAAACGCACAGTAAATTTCGACAAACAGCTCCAGGCGGATCGTAATGCCTTCCAGATCCTGTTCATAAATAAACGCAGGCAGGCTGCGCAGCTCCGCCGCAACTGCTGAAAGCAGCTGTCCAAAGGTTTCGCCAAGCTGTGCATACGCCCAGTCGGGGTTTGCATAGCTTGTCTCATAATTGCGTCCCATCAGGTCGATGAAGCAGCTTTCGTTGTGCCGTTCCAGCTCTTGCAGAGAGGCTTCCCGCATCGCCCCGGACGCTATCCATTTGTATTCTTCGAGCAGGACGCCCAGGTAGTCCGCGTTTTCTGCAAAATAGCGTTGAAACTGCTCCGGCATCCTTTTTTCTTTTTCGATTTCCAAAATACGCTGTGAGGCAAGCTCAAACCGTTCTTCCATTACTGTCATAATCCATACACTCCTACTGCCACAATCCCCCCGATCCCCAACAGGGTCAGGGCGTTCAACACAATGCCAATCCAGGCGAACAGATAAAATTTATCCTCTTCCAGCTTCGCCATAATTCCAATTACCAGACCTGCCACAGAAAAAATCAGGCACAGCAGTGCCACCACGCCGTAGCGCACATATGCCGTCCCATGATTCTGCCAGGTAAAATAGACGGTCAGGAAAACAGAAATCAGGGACATTGCCCCCAGCATTGCTGACAATATCCCCTTTTTGGATTCCCTCTTATCGGTAAAAATGTAATGCCTGCGCACGCCGGTCTCCTTTCCGAAAAGCTTCGCTTACGCAGTTCCCTATCTGTAACCGGGAACTGCGTAAAAATTCCATTTCCTGCATTCTCAGAAAATCAGTTTGCCCCGGTGCGCCAGCTGTCTTGCGCCGTTTACGATCAGCAGCACGCCGCTTGCAATCCCGGAAACCAGCACAACCGCGCCGACCGCGATGTTCAAAGCGCCGCTGCCGCCCAAAAGCTTATAGGTCTTTTCTTCCATATTGGTTGAACCTCCTTATTTTGCACCGTACTGCGCGTAATAAGCGTCGATCGCAGCCTTTAAGGTATCATCAATATAAACCTGTCCCTTGTAGGGCTTGTTATACAGATATTCTGTCACTTCTGCCATGCTTACGATGGCATTGGCATCAAAACCATACTTCTCTTTGATCTCTTCCAGCGCGCTCTTCTCAGAAGAAAGTCCGCGCTCCATGCGGTTTAAGGAAACCATCAGTCCAACAATCTCCACATCTGCCTGTGCTTTTAAGATCGGGAAGGTTTCTTCGATGGACTTGCCGGAGGTCGTTACATCCTCGATAATAACAACGCGGTCGCCGTCCTTTAACTTGCTGCCCAGTAAAATACCGGTGTCGCCATGATCCTTTACTTCCTTACGATTGGAACAGTAACGGATATCCTTGCCGTAAAGCTCGCTGATGGCCATCGTCGTCGCAACGGTCAGCGGAATGCCTTTGTATGCGGGTCCGAACAGCACGTCAAAATCCAGTCCGTAGTTGTCATGAATCGCCTTTGCATAATATTCGCCCAGTCTGCGCAGCTGTGTGCCGGTCACATAAGCGCCCGCATTCATGAAAAACGGGGACTTACGTCCGCTCTTCAACGTAAAATCGCCAAACTTTAAGACATTGCTGTCCACCATAAATTCGATAAATTCCTGTTTATACTGTTCCATTTCGTGTATTCTCCTTCGTTGCAGTGCATTGAAAATGCCTGTGCTTTGTTATGAATGCAGCGCGATCGCCTGCAGGTACAAAAAGATAATGTTAGTATAGCATTGCAAGACAGGTTTTTCAACCGTTAACTAACAGCACTGCGCTAAAGGGCAAGAGGTCTAATACACAGCCGTTCTCATATACCAGCTCTTCCCGTTTTTTGCTGCCACCAAAGCACTCCCAATCGCTGTTAAGCAACTCGCGATAGCTGCCGTCTTTCTGCAGCGGTACGGCATAGCCGTTTTGCGGCTGAGCGGAAAAATTGAATACGCCGATCACGGTCTGGTCGCCCGCCATTCTCTGCATCGCGTAGATCACGCGCCCCTCCTGATGGCAGTCCAGCCAGGTAAAACCGTCGCGGTTAAAGTCCTTTTCCCAGAGCGCCGGATGATCGAGATAAAGGTGATTCAGTTCCTTCATATAATGATAGAACGCTTCGTGAATCGGGAAATCCAGCAGGTTCCAGTCCTGCTCCCGCTTTTCATCCCATTCCCGGAACTGCCCGATTTCATTGCCCATGAAATTCAGCTTTTTACCCGGATGCAGCATCATATAGGCGTACATGGCGCGTGCCTGTGGGAATTTCCGTTCGTAATCGCCGTTCATCTTCTGCAGAATCGTCGCCTTTCCATGCACTACCTCATCGTGGGAAAGCGGCAGCAGATAATGCTCGTTATACGCATACATCATTGAAAAGGTTAGCTTGTGGTACGCTTCCGTGCGCGCCGACGGATCGAGCTGAAAATATTCCAGCGTGTCGTGCATCCAGCCCATGTTCCATTTTAAATCGAATCCAAGTCCACCCTGATCAGCGGGCGCCGTTACGCCGGGGAAATTCGTAGAATCCTCCGCCGCCAGGATACAGTTCGGAACGCGCTCTTTCAACCCTTTATTCATAAAACGGATAAAGTCAACTGCATTACCGTTTACGCCGCGCCGTTCATCCCCCTGCCAGTAAATGATCCGGCTGATGGCATCCATCCGGATACCGTCAAAATGAAACTCCTTCATCCAGTAATACGCCGCAGACTGTAAAAAGCAGCGCACCTCCCCACGGGAATGCATAAAATTACAGCTTCCCCATTCACTCACTCCAACATCCCTGCTCGGATATTCGTACAGCTCTCCGCCATCGTAACGCTTCAAACCGTAATCATCTGTGGCAAAGTGTACCGGTACAAAATCCAGCAGCACATAAATTCCATTCTGATGCATCTGATCCACCAGCTTCTGTAATCCCTCTGCCGTACCATACCGGGCAGTCGGAGCAAAAAATCCCGTATTCTGATATCCCCAGCTTTCATCGCAGGGATGCTCGCTCAGCGGAAGAAATTCCACACAGTTATAGCCGCTTTCCTTCAGATACGGGATCAGAACCTCTCCCAGCTCCTCATAAGTATACCAGTCGGTCTGTCCTGTACCCGGCTTTTTAAAGGAGCCAGCATGTACCTCATAAATATTGAGGGGCTTCGTGCTGATATCCTCCCGATCCTTTAACCATTTTTCATCGGTAAATGCATAGCGGTTAAGATCCCGTACCACTGATTTATGTGCCGGGCGAAGCTCCATTCCAAACCCGTAGGGATCACAGTGCTCCTGACAGGAACCATCCCTGTGCCAGATACGGAATTCATACAGGTCCCCTTCTTTTACCTGGTCCAGTGTAATTTCATAAAAGTTGCCGTCATGCACCCGCTGCATTCCGTGTCCCTGTCCGTTTAATACAAGCTCCACGCCCGCTGCAGAGGGGGCAAACGTCCGAAACGTCGTGCGCTCCTTCGTGTAATGGGCACCCAGATATTTATAAGCTTCAAATTCCTGTCCGGTATAAAATCCGTAAAAATCCATGTTCTTCTCCCTTTCTTCTCTCTCCGTCCGCAAAGATCATTTTTTGCAGCCTGCTTTTCTGATCTGCAGTTACAGTTCACTCGCGCCATTCGCAAAAACGCGTCGTTGATTTTCTTGACGGGTGTCTATTTGCGCCGTATACTGATGATATTATCATACCAGCCGGAGCGTTTCCGGCACAATCGACAATCCTGCCCCTTGTTACAATACTGGACGTTTCGGGCAAATTGTCCAGAAAGGAGGGAATTCTTTTGGATCAACGGGAAATCAAAACCAAACGCGCCATCAAGAATGCGTTTCTGATGCTGCGTGCCCAAAAGCCGATCGAAAAAATCACGATCCGGGAACTTGCCGCCCTCGCAGAAATCAGCAAAGCCACCTTTTATCTCCATTATCAGGATATTTACGACCTTTCCGAGCAGATCGGGAAAGAGGTGCTCACCAATATTTTAAACAGTATTTCCAGACCGGAAAATGTACTGGAAAAGCCCGATGTGTTCACAAGGGAAATCACAACGGGCTTCTTTTCTCAGATCAATCTGATCCAGCTTCTGTTCTCCGGTTCGCAGGCGCATATTCTCCCAGACCTCGTCGATTCGTCGATCCGGGAATATATTTACCGCCTGAAACCGGAATATACAGACAATATGCAGTTCAACATTCGCCTCTCCATGCTCATCAAGGGAAGCTTCTATGCGTTTTATGATAACTACCACAAGTATGACAACGCTGCGCTGATCGATGAAATCTGCGCGTTTCTTGGACAGTGCACCCGATGAAGGAGCATTAACGCAAAGCGACCAGCAGGAAGAAATTCTCCCGCCGGTCGCTTTTTTTATTCTGATTTGCTCTGCTTAGAACTTTCCGCTTCGTCCCGAGCCTCCTCCACCGCTTTCGCTGTGGGTACTTGAGGAGGAAGAGCTTTCTCTCTCAATTTTGCGTCTTGTCTGGATCGTGTGGGTGTAACGATCCTCTTTCCGGCTCAGCTTTAGCTTTTCGGAGACATAATCGTTCGCTTCTGTTTTCTGATGCACCGTGTGCATCTTCAACAGCAGCAGCAGACAGATAATGATAGAAATCACACAGGAAATTCCCAGTGCCATCAAAAAGCTCACCCCGAAATTTTCTCCGGGAGTCGCTTCATAATCCTCATAGTCACCGGAATCGTATCCCTCGGGCGCACTGACAGGTGTTCCCTGCTCTGCAAGCTGTAAGTAATTGCTGCAGGCATCGATATAGTCACCAAAGCCTCCATACCAGTCGTCATCCCGGAAATTATCCAGGAAATAGGTTTCCAGCTGTTCCTGACCATACGCGTTGAACACCTCAGAAGCCTTCGGACCGTATACAAACATCGCATAATCCCGATCCTCCATGCTCAGCAGGATCATAATGCCGTCCCGGTCCTCTCCCATGCCCATCTCATAGTCATGATAGATGGTATAATCTGCGGTATATACGCTCTCCGTGCTGTAATCCGTATAATCATCAACCGTTATCATATAGACGCCGCACTGATATTCTTCGGAAACCTGCTGTGCACGCTGCTCCAGATCTTCCCACTGACTGTCTGTCAGGATCCCGGCATCATCCGTTACATAATTTAACTGTGCATTGCTCTCTGCAAAAACTGTCATCGGAGCCAGAAGAAGACAAAGGGCCAGCAGCACAGAAACAAATCCGTTCGGTTTTTTCTTCATCTCTTTCTCCCCCTTACGACAGCATCAAAATGATCGTCAACACAACCGTCATCGGTGCTGCAATGGCTGCAAACAATCCCCAGAACTTTCCTTTGCTCGTCGGAAGGTCGCCGACCATCTTGCCGGTCTGACCGTTCATCGCAAACAAAAAATCCTGTCCGTTCCATTTCGTATGCAGCATCCAGACCGGAAGCAGTGCATAATGTACCTTGCCGCGCTTTAAATCGATCTGCTTGTGCTCAAGAGTACAGGAGTCATATCCGGTTACCGTTCCCCGAAGAGCATCCTCCAGTGTGCTGGCACAGCGCGTATCCGCACGCTTCTGGCTGTCCTTGACACTCACATCATATTTGTCTGCAAGAAAGCCCGGCAGATATGCAGTGGAAAACTCCTTTAACCCGCTGTAATCATAGGGCTCGATGGAATCCATATGATCATCCGGCATTTTGGATGACGCATCCACCGGAATTTTCTCAAAGCCGATGGAGCCGGCACGGGATACCTCATAATGACGGGTTTCCGTAATCTCTTCGTCACCCTTTTCGTATACCTTCGATGTCGTAGCCTTATAGGATGCTTCTCCGGAGGCTTTGCCGTCGAACATCCAGAACGGAACATAAACGCCCTGGATCTCTTCGATGTGGTTGTCGTCCTTAAAGGATTTCGGCAAATAAGGTCTTCCCTTATAGTGCATTTTCAGTTTTTCGATCGCTTCTTTTTTGCTGACCTTAAACGGGATCACATAATCCGGCTTCAATACACCGGAAAACTGTCCGGGCACAACAGTCGGATTCCCGCAGTAGGGACAGGAGGTTGCAGCAGTCGTCTCATCGCAGATCAGCTCCGCGCCGCAGGAGGGACAATTGTAGCTTTTCATGCCTGCTGCATCCTTCCCCCAGTTATCACTGATATCCGAAGTATCCCAGCCCTCTTCGGCCGCCTTTGCCTGCTGTTGCTTTTTCTGTTCCGTCTCTTTTTCTGCCTTTTTCTGGGCTTCGACAGATTTTTCTTCCTTCTTGGCATACATTGCTTCGATTTCTGCGACTTCATACTCCGTACCGCAGTAATCACATTTCAGCTTGCCAAGGCTTTCCGAATAATGCAGCGGTCCGGTACAGGCCGGACACTGATAATTGGTAATTTGTTCCGCCATAACAGCTCATCCCCTCTCAGAATCGTAATCATCCCTGTATCTCTTTGGATCAGTTCTGTACATCTCCTGCATCAAAGGGGTCTCCGCACTCCGGGCAGAATTTCGGCGGATTGGTGGGATCCTCCGGAACCCAGCCGCACTTGTTGCATTTATACTGTTTTACTGCAGCCGGTTTGGGCTTTCCGCATTCGGAACAGAATCTGCCTTTGTTGACTGCACCGCAACTGCAGGTCCAGGTATCGTCAACAGGCTTGGGCTGACCGCATTCTGCACAGAATTTGCCGGTGTTTACTGCGCCGCAGCTGCATTTCCAGCCCCCTGCAGGAGCTTCCATCTTCGGTGCTGCCGCTGCCTGCTGTGCTGCCGCATTCGCTGCTGCCTGCTGTGCCGCCATCTGTTGCTGCTGCCCCATCGCATACAGGCTCTGCGCATTGATGCCTCCTGCCTGCTGTGCCATGCCCATTCCCATAAATGCCATTGCAGGACCGGCTGACGTATTGGAAGCAGCTGCTGTCATCGCCTGAGCCTGGGCACGGGACAGGGCGCCGGCTGCACGGGTCGGATCCATATATGCAGCTTCACGCTGCATCTCTTTGATCATCTGCTCGTCTTCTTCACTTGCCTTGACGGAAGATACGCCAAAGGAAACGATCTCCAGACCACGGACATCCTTCCATTCTGCAGAAAGCTCATCGTTTAATGCTTTCGAGATCTCCTTTGTATGGGCAGTCAGACCGGAATAACGGACACCGGTTTCCCCAACCCTTGCAAAGGCGGGCTGCAGTGCTGTCAACAGCTCTGACTTTAACTGATCATCAATCTTATCACGGGTATAATCCTCTGATACATTACCGCAGACATTGGTGTAGAACAGCAGCGGATTCGTGATTCTGTAGCTGTAGGCGCCAAAGCAGCGGATACCGATATCCAGATCGATGCCTGCCCGTTCATCTACCACCCGGAACGGAACCGGAGACGGAGTCCCGTATTTATTGCCGGTAATTTCCTTTGTATTGAAATAATAAACCCTCTGCTCCTTTGGTGTCTCGCCGCCGAAGGTAAAACGCTTGCCGATATTTTTGAACACCGCACCGATACTGGAACCTAAGCTTCCTGTAAAAACAGACGGTTCTGTGGACATATCATATGTATATTCACCCGGTTCTGCGCACACATCCACGATCTTACCCTGGTCTACGATCAACATACACTGACCGTCTGCAACTGCGATCAGGGAACCGTTGGAAATCACATTGTCACCGCCCTTGTTGCTTGATCTGCCGGATACCTTCTTGCGTCCTCTTACCGCCAGGACATCAACCGGAAGGGCTTCACAGTAAAAATACTCCTTCCACTGATCCGCCATTACGCTGCCAGCTGCGCCCATTGCCGCTTTTATCAATCCCATAAGTAAGTCCTCCTTTTTTTGCAGTCAGATCCCTTATTCACAACATACACGGTTTACCGGCATTTGACTGCGAGTTCACAATATTATCGATATAATTCTATCAGAATTTTCTACAAAAATCCATATTTTTTAAACATATTTTTGTGCATCCCGTTCAGACAAGCCTCTGGCTTTGGCATATGCCAACAGCCTCTTTTGGGCATCCTCCAGGGTTCCGAAGGACTCCCGACAGCAGATCACCTTCCGGCAGCCGTCCATGCAGCGCATCGCCTGCTCCAAAAGCTCCTCCGAAACCGGTTCAAAGGCCGGTGCGGAGAAAAGCCGGGAGGAAAGTGCCTTTGCCGCCGGATAATCCAGGTCGTTTTCCCAGAGTAGTCCTGCTGCAAAGGGAATCCCCTCCCGCTGCAGCCTCCGAAACGTATTTCTTCCGCTTCCATTCCCGGCGATCACAAATATTTCCGGAGTCCCCTTCACTGCCGCCAGCTCCATTTCCTGGCTTTCTTCCTCAAAGCTCCCCTGGGTGATCTGAAACAGCTTCGAAAGATGTCCCGGCCGGAAAACCTCCTCCGGCGTTCCGACCTGCTCCACAAAGGCTCCATCCACACACAGGATCCGGTCAGAGACCCGTGCGGCAAGCTCCAGCTCATGCAGCGACAGGATCACTGTCAGTCCCTTTTTTTTCTGAAGCTCCTGCAGCACGGAAAGAAATTCCAGCTTATATTTTATATCCAGATAAGAGGTCGGCTCATCCAACAGCAGGATTTCCGGCTGCTGGCAGATCGCCCGGGCAAGCAGGATACGCTGCCGCTGTCCGTCGCTGATCTTCGCAAAATCCCGATCCCTGAATTCCAGCACATGCACGGCTTCCATTGCTTCCTGCACGGCTTCATGATCCTTTGCGGACAAAACTCCGAACCGCCCGGTATAGGGGTAACGCCCGGTTGCCACCACATCCTCACAGGTCATCAGCTCTGTATGCGGCCGTTTTGTAAAGACAACCGCCATCTTTTTTGCCAGCTCACGTCCCGAAAGGCTCTGCAAATTTTTATCCTCCAAAAGGACACTGCCTCCCAAAAGCTCCAGCTGACGCGCAATGCTTTTTAAAATAGTGGATTTTCCGGCACCGTTTGGACCGATCAGCGTCAGGATTTCCCCTTTTTTCAATTCGATCTCAATATTCTGTATCAGCGGCTGGTTCTGATATCCGACACAAAGCTGTTTCGCCTGAAAATAATATGCCATCAGTCCACTCTCTCCTTTTTCCCGTAAGCCATCACCCAGAGAACCACCGGTGCACCAAACACTGCCGTCACCGTGCTGATACTCAGCTCTGTCGGTGCAAACAGCGTCCGCGCCAGCAGATCACAGAACAGGCAAAAAACACTGCCCCCCAGAAAGCTGGCCGGGATCATCCAGATCGGTTCTGCGGTTCCCAGCATTTTTTTGACCAGCTGCGGGACTGCGATCCCGACAAAGGAGATCGGTCCGGCGAAGGCCACAACGCACGCGGACAGAATACTTGAAAATACGACCATTCCAATTCGTAAAAGTCTCACATTCACACCGAGATTTAACGCATACGATTCGCCAAGCTGATAGGCGGACAGTGGCTTCGACATCAGAAACACCAGCACAAAAATGACCGTCACACAGATGCAGGCCGCCCTGACGCTGCTCCAGGTCGTTCCGGAAAAGCTGCCCAGGGACCAATTATGAAGATTTACAATGTCCGCATCCTGCGCAAACGTCACGACCAGCTCCGTCACCGCCGAGCAGATATATCCGATCATCACGCCGCTGACCACCAGCATGGACATCCGCCTGATCCGCCTCGACATCAACAGGACAAAGCCCATGGAAAGCATCGCCCCTGCAAATGCCGCAGCGATCATCCCTGCCGAATTCACCATCCTGCCCCTGCCCAGGGAAAAAACCATGACAAGTGCCACCACCATCTTTGCCCCGGAGGAGATTCCAAGTACAAAGGGTCCGGCGATGGGATTATGGAAAAAGGTCTGCAAAAGGTAACCGGACAGCGCCAGTGCACCTCCTAATACTGCTGCAAGGATCGTGCGGGGCAGACGCAGCTGCAATATGATCGTCTGCTGCTTTTCCCCCATTGGCTGACCGGACAGGATCTTTAGGATTTCGGACAGGGAAACCGAGACGCTTCCGATACAGATATTGAGCAATATGCCTGCCGCCATTGCTGCTGCCAGCAGCAAAAACGCTGCCAGAATCCTTCTTTTTTTCCGTACTGCACTGTCTGCAGAGTTTTTTTCCATGCTGTGTTATCCCTTCTGTTGTCTTTCCTTACTACTTTAACCGGTACAAATACCTGGTCTCTTTGTCATCGCCCGTCAGCATCCTGTGAAAATCCTCGATCAGATTTCCGGCCGACATGGACTGCTGATACATATCCTCTGTCGTACACCAGACCTGATGATTTTTTACTGCCTTAAAATCCTTTAACAGACTGCACTTTTTCAACAAATCCTCCAGGGTCTGTACCTGCCTGTCGATCGTCGTGTTATACACTAAAAAGTCTGCATCCTGCGCCCCATCATAAAAATCCTCCAGCTGCAGATTGACCGTTGAACGGCGGGAGTCCGGATCTCCCAAATTTTCAAAGACATACTTTCCACCGGCAAGCTCGATCATTTTGGGGATATAATCCGTGCTCTGGCGTACCTGCACCAGTCCGTTTGAGGTGATATAGAAAAAGGCGACAGTTTTTCCTGTGCTTTCTTCTGTTTCTACGCGCTTTAATGCTTCTTTTTGTTTTTCAAACAGTTGATCTGCTTTTTCTTCCTGATCCAGCAGCGCACCGAAAAAACGGACCCATTCCACGCGCCCGAGGGGATGTTCCTCATAGCTGGAATACTCCACCAACGTCGGAATACCGAATTCCTCCAGCTTTTCCATCACCTCCGGGGTGTGGTAGATCATCGAATTTTCGATGGCCATGCTGCAGTTTTGGGATAGGAGCAATTCATAATCCGGCTGACTGTACTTTCCGGCATAAAGGAGAGTGCCATCCTTCATCGCCTGCTTTGCCGCCGGAATATACCAGTCCTCTTCCTTTAAGCCGCACATGGAAATCGCGTCCATGCTGTCTAACTGTGCAAACATATCCATTACGCTGGAAGCCACCAGATACAGGTTTTTCACAGGCTCCTGCAGCACGATCAGCTTTCCGGGCTCTCCCTCTGCAGAGGGGCTGACCAATGCTTCTGCGTCCTCCGGAGCTTGCTGATGTTTCGGAACGATCAAAATCCGGTCTCCATTTAGCCGTGTGGTCAAAAGCTTATAACCGCCCTCGTAATAATCCACTGCAAAATTTTCCGCATAGGAAAGCTCCATGCTGTGATCGTAGACAAGGGGATCAGCAGTGCTATTGCTGCCCGTTGCCGCACTGGTGCCCTTCGCGCCCGCGTTTTTGCCAGCCGACATGCCGGTGTCATTCGCGCCAGCTGCCGCGCCGGTACCATCTGCACCAGCCTGCTGCCCGTTTTCTGCCCCGCCCGCACCTGCTGTCACCGCGTTCCCGGCATGAAAGTTCAGCGTGTATTCGATTTCATGGGGTGTGCTCATCGCCACTGTATCTGCGATGACAGCAATATCCTGGTCGAATGCCTCCACCGGAATTTGAAACACAGAATTTCCCTCTGTATTGACCGGAAGATATTTTTCCCCGTCCACCACCATGTAATCATAATTGGGGCTGCTCCATTCCAGCGTTGCCACTGCTTTTCCGTCCTTTATTTCCACCTTTGCCGGAGAAGTGACAGATGCCCTGCCGCTTCCCCCCAAAAGCTCCACCTCCATCTGATACGTACCGTCCTGAAATTCCCAGCCAGTCTCTTCTTTCGTAAGTACTGTCTCCGTCTGCTGCTCCGATACGAAGGCCTGACTGCTGCAGCCACACATTCCCAACAGCCCCAGCACAAGCAAGCCTCCTGCAATCCATTTTTTCTGCATATCCTCTTCCCTTTTATCCTGTAAATAATTGTTTTATGCCTGACCGATCGGCGTAATTATACCATGCATACCTAAGAAGAACAACTGGATACTGCAGTGCGTTAAAAAGTGAAAATCATTGACACCCTTATGGAAAACGATTACAGTAAAACTATAAAACAAGTATTCCTTTATGTAAAACAATCCACTACGAAAGGATATCTGACCTATGAATGTTACTGTCCGTCTGCTGTCTGGTGCAGACCATCTCAGCCAGATCCTGACCGGCTTCCAGATGCTTTCCCGGGAAAATAAGCTCACCCTCGACATCCTTGACTGCCGCAAAGACTCTCCTGTTTATCAGGAAGCGTTTCTGGAGGCCCAGGTCAATGGGATCCGGATTCTGTTTGACCTGATGGACGGCTACTGGTATAACCGCCCGGAAACAGTTTTCCCGTTGTATCATTCCGCAGATATCATTTTTAAACGGTCTTTTTCATCTGTTAAAAACAGTGAGGTTTTCGGAGCATTTTCAGAAAAAATTCATCCGCTGGGCTTCAACTATCACGTGTTCTGTCCCGGCTCCCCTCTGATTGGTACCACTTCGAAAATCGGATTTTTGAAAAAACGCATCAAAGGGGTGACCTGCTACGTCTCCGACTATGAAGCAAAGATGACGCACGTTTCTGCCCGCCCCCGGATTCTTTTTATCACTCGCCTCTGGGACCCGGCAGAACCAGTTGTTCAAACGGATTCGGAGCTCGTCCGCCAGTGGGGCGAAATCAACGAAATGCGGATGCTGCTCGTACGAAAGCTGCGCGCCGCATTTCCGGAGCAGTTTATCGGAGGCATTCAGGACAGCCCGTTTGCGCAAACGCAGTGTCCTGACCTGATTCTTTCCGAACACTCCACCTGGAAACGGATCTATCTGCATCGCATGAAGCATTCCGAAATCTGCATTGCCTCCACTGGTCTGCACCAGTCTTCCGGATGGAAGATTGCAGAATACCTCGCCGCAGGAAGAGCGATCGTGTCCGAGCCGCTTTGTTATGAGGTTCCGGGGCCGTTTCAAGTAGGCGAAAACTACCTGACCTACACCTCTGCAGACGGCTGCATCGAACAGATCAGGACGCTGCTTGCACATCCCGAGCAGATTTTGCAGATGGGACAGCGAAACCGCGCTTACTACGATACATGGCTGCGCCCCGACCAGATTGTGGCAAAGGCACTGGAGCAGGCAAAGATTTCGCTGTAACGCAACAATAGAATGCACGCTCTGCGAGCATTCTATTGTCATGAATTAAACCCAAAAGGAGGGTTTCACGATGGCTCAGCAATCAGATCATTCCTCCCGCCATGCAGGCTTTGAACTGCTGCGGATTCTTTCCATGATGATGATCGTACTCATGCACGGGATCGGTCACGGCGGTCTGGGAACAACCGCTGCTCCCGGAACGTTTCCCTATTTTATTTACTGGCTCCTGTTCATGCTCGGACGCGTCTCTACCAATTGCTTTGTCATGCTGACCGGCTATTTTATGTGGCAATCCAAAACGAAAGCATCCCGCCTGTTTCGAATCGAAATGCAGGTGCTGTTTTATTCTCTGCTGACCTTTGTGATCGGTCTGTTTGCCGGTTCTGCCTCTCTATCTGCCGGCAATCTGCTGCGGGCTGTTTTTCCGATCACCTCCTGTGTATACTGGTTTTGCTCCTGCTATTTCATATTGTATCTTGCGATCCCGCTGTTAAATAAAATAATCGCTTCCCTCACGAGGGCGCAGCACCGTTTTATGCTGATCGTGCTCTTTCTCCTATTCAGTCTGTGGTCGACCGTCTGCTTCTGGTCCGGCATGGCGCGGGTGGAAAACGGCTATAGTTATGTATGGTTTTTCGTTCTTTATTTTACGGCAGCATACATTTCCATCTATCAGGTGCGGATGTCCTCTGCCCTCTGCCTGAGCCTCTATTTCGTCTTTTCCCTGCTCTCTGTTCTGGTGCGGATCTTCGGCTCCGGGATCGAAGCACGGATGGGACTGGAGGGAATGCTCGACACACTCGGCGGATATCAGTCTCCGACCGTGTTTTTCGCATCCGTTTGCTTCTTTTTGTTCTTCCAGAATCTCAAAATTCAGGGCAATCGCTCGAAAAAAGTTATCCTTGCGATCGCCCCGCTTTCCTTTGGCGTATATTTGCTGCATGACAGCGATTTTACCCGCACATTCCTCTGGGAAAAAATCGCGCTTTCCCGTTTTGGAAGCCTGCCTGCGTCCCTTGGCTACCTGGCTATCGTAACCGTTTGCATCACCTGTGCAGGGTATCTTGTCGATACGCTGTATCAGAAGATTTACCGGGTGGTCTTTCGGAAAAAAGCGGAAGGAAAAGTGGATGAGATCACAGAAAAGATTTATCAATGCATCGAAAAAGGCGAGTGAAACTTTTCACTCGCCTTGATCTTTATTCATGACAATAGAATGCTCGCAGAGCGTGCATTCTATTGTTTCTTCACCGGTTCACAATCCTCTAAACGCTTCTCAATAGTTTCCCATGCCGCTCAAGCGCCCGCTCTACTTCTCAATCAGGCTCACATAAATTTCCTGCAGACGCTTTGTTTCTTCCACAATATCGTAGCCCGCGCTGCGTACAACGCTGCGTCCCTCTGCTCTATCCCTGTCAGCCGTTCCCAGCCTGATCAGTTCCTTTGCCCAGACCTCGTCCGGCTGCTCCAGGCTCAGCCGAACCGCCCTGTCTGAAAGAATGATTTCATCCGTAATCGTATCCGAGAACACACACGGCAATCCGGATGCCTGCGCTTCAATTCCGACAACCGGCAGTCCCTCAAATAAAGACGGCATCAGGAAAACATCCATCGCCTGATACCAGATCGAGGTATCCTTTTGCACGCCGAGAAACGAAACGCTGTCATAAATTCCAAGCCGTTTTGCCTTTTCTTCCATGGCAGCCTGCAGCTCGCCTTCTCCTGCCAGCAACAGATGGCTGTTCGGATATATTTTTTTCAGACAGGCAAACTGTTCCAGCATCCGGGTATGATTTTTCTGTACCATAAACCGCGCCACAGAACCGACCACCAGCTTATCCTCCAGCTGATATTCCCGGCGAAGTCTGGTGCGTACCTCGCTGCGGTAGCCAAACCGCTCCAGATCGATGGCATTATGGATGAGTACACCGCTCTCGTTCCATCGTTTTTCACCGAAATAATAGATTCCGGCTTCTCTCCCGCATGCAAAATAATCCGTCGCTGCTCCCGGAATCATCGCCTTACAAACCAACTTGACCGGCAGTTTCAGTCCACGCGGCAGATGCGTATTATGCGCATGGGCAATTCGAACCGGAAATCCCGCCTTTTTTGCCCCGTTTAACGCATAAAATTCCATCGCCTCGTTATGGGCATGCAGCACCTTAATTTCTTTTTCCCGGTCAAGGAGTGTCTTCATATAGCGCAGATATTCCGGATACTTTAAGGGGCTCAGTCCCGGTCCTATAAAAATACGACCCCCCAGAGAACGCACCTCATCATCAAAAAATCCCGGTTTTTCTTTATTTACCAGAAAGTCAAACTGAAACTGATCCCGATCCAGATGCCGGTAATAATTCATCAGCATCGTCTCAATTCCGCCGCGATCCATATTGCTCACAGACTGCAAAATTCTGATCATCTTTTCCGCTCATTTCTGCGCACTCTTTTTTGCGCATGTCGAGTTTGTGTCAAGTGCGCGCAGACACAAATCTCGCGATTGAAAAATTTTATTTTTCAATCTTTTCCTGTTCTTTCCGTCCCTACTTATTATGCAATCAACGGAAACCACTTTCCCTGCAGCTTCCACAGTCCATACTCCGAGGTCATCAGCGCCCGGTGCGCTGTCCGGACTGCAAACGGCGCATGTTTTGCTTCATAGTCTCCCGCGTTTTTTTGGTAAAGCAGACAACAACAGGCAAATACGCCCTGTTTTTCTTCTTCCGTAAGCCCTGCCACACACACATAACAGTAATTCGACAGCTGCAGCGTCAGATTTCGATAAAACAGCTCGTCCCAGGGCTGCTTGATTCTTCTGTGCTGCTCCAACAGTTCTTCCACGATCCAGTATGCCTGCACCGCCTTTTTCGTCCCCTGCGAGGTAAACGTAATTCCGTTTGCATTTCTTCGCCATGCATAGACCACCTGCGAAATGGAAGCGATCTTTTCTGCCGCCGGAAAAATCAGAAAATGGATGACCGCATCCTCAAAGCAGGTATATCCTGCCGGAAACCGGATCTCATCAAACAGGCTCCGACGATACAGCTTCGCCCACGGAGTCCCCGGCAAATCCAGACAGTCATATGCCGTGCGTTTTTCATAAATATGTTCTGCAAACCGCTGTGCTGCCCCAAATTTCCCGTCTCCATCCAGATACTGCCAGCCGCCCTGCACGATATCCGCACCGGTCTGCTGCGCTTTCTGCAAAAGCGCCGAAATCGCTCCCGGCAACAGTACATCGTCACAATCCACAAACAGAAGATATTCTCCTTTTGCCTGCAAAATCCCGGCATTGCGTGCCTTCGCTGCACTTCCACCGGTTTCTTTCGTCAGCTCAACCCTTCTGACTTCTCCCCAGTTTGCATATTCCTCCAGGATATCGCCGCTGCTGTCTGTAGAATTGTCGTTGACTGCAATAATTTCCACTGTATTGCCGCACTCCTGCGCCAGAATGCTGTTCAGACACTGCTTTAAATCCTTCTCCCCGTTATGTACCGGAACGATGACGGAAACAAGGACTTCTGTCTGCCCAAAGGGCTGCAGCGCCTGCCAGCCATCTGTATCCGCTGCCGGTCTGAGATAGCATTTTTTCGCCGCCTCTGCCGCCTGCAAAAGCGCATTCTCGCTCATCTGTTCTTTTTTTAAGCATCCAAGCAGACCGACGGCAGCCCGTCCGACCATTCTTCCGCCCCACGCGCCGACTGCAGCGGCGCAGCGGTTTTTCGTCCAGTCATAAATGAACTGATAAGCTCTCTGATTCCGCAGCATGTTTTTTATTCCTTTCCTTCAACCTTGCAATCGCTTCAAACGTCCGCCGGCAGTTATTTCCGTCATGCAGCGGGAAAAACCGCTCTGTACGCTGCACGTATTCTGTCTGCATCTCCATGCCGTTTTCAAAGCTTTCCGTCAGCGCCCCCAGCAGTGCTTCCTGTGTCGTACATACCGGTCCAAACCCGTCCCGGCGGAAATCGAAATATCCCTTCTGATAATGATATTTACGAAACTCCTCTTCGTCAAACTGATAATACACAACAGGCTTGCGCAAAAACGCCACATCAAAAAAGACGCTGGAATAATCCGTCACCAGGAGTGCACAGTCCATCAGAAGCTCCTGCACATCATGGGTCTCCTTCGACACGATTGTGATCCGGTCCGAGCCCGATTTAAATCTCCGGCTGTCCTTCTGCATTTCGACATGGGGATAAAAAACGAGCCGATAATCCTGCTGTTCCAAAAGCTGCTCCAGTTCCTTACAGCAGAGCAAAGACTGAAAGTGCTCATAATACGCTGTTTTTCGAAACGCCTCCCCTGTCGGGTAATGGGAGCCGCGCCAGGTCGGCATAACAAGAATCATCTTCTCTTTACGCTCTGCCCGGATCAAATTATCAAATCGCGCCAACCCGACATACTGCGGCACGTGTTCCGGATATCCGAACGTATCGCGGATGTATTCATATTCCGGCTTCGCCCCGCAGACAAACAGATCCATATACATATTTTTACGGTGCAGCCATTCCATTTCATCCTTGATGATGCCATGCTGCAAAAAAACCTGTTTTCCCCTCGCCCGGATTCCTTTTCCCGCAAGATGATAAAATAAAATCAGATCCGGCGCACAGGGCTGTACATGCGTGCCAACCAGAAAATCCGCGCAATAATACGCCAGATAATGAGAAAAGCTCCCTCTCGGAACCATTCCTCCCAACGCCTCGATTTTCGCCCGGTCAGCACTGTCTGTCTCGATCACATAACGCGCATTGATTTCCGGATGCTCTTCTTTTAAATACCGGTAAAACCAGTAACCATTATCCCGCGCATCGTTTCCGCGCTCACATACCAGCCACAGCTCCCGATATTTGGCACTGCAGCACCTGCAGACCGCACCAAACAGCTTAAAAAAGGCCATCAGGCATAGTTCCTTCAGATAACACAGCGCTCTTACAACTTTTCTCATGTTTCCTCTCATCCTTTTTCCGGTTTGCCTGTCAACGGTGTCTCTGACTGGAAAGCCAGATCACCGCCCTATACTGATGGAGCTTTAATAAAAGCAGCTTAATCCGGTCATTTCTGCTGTGAAAGCTCTTTACTGCAGTATTTTTTATTGCGTTTTCCACCCGCGGCAGCTTCAGCGTTTTTTGCAGCCAGGCTGTCCGCTCTTTGGCAGACAAAGGACCGCTGCAGACATTTTTAATGCCGAGCTGCAAATCGCGCACCGTACAGTAGCAGGCTTTCTTCCGATGCATTTCGCTGTCCTGCAGCCCCCAGTCCTCTACCACGCTCCAGACCGCATCGCTTAAATAAAAATTGTCCTGCAGCCGCTCCGGATGCCAGGAGTTGGAAAGTGACGCGCTGCGCGCAAACGTGTAATGATACAGAGGCTTTTGGATCGCTACCAGGCAGGACGGATTCTGCCGCATAAACGCTACATAAAACAGACCATCCTCCCCGAGTGTCCGCTCCGGGAATCTCAGATGTTCTGCTTCAATACACGCCCTGCGCAGCATTTTCGTGGCAACCAGATAGTAGGATGCCAGCACATCAAAATGCTCCTGAAACGGTTTTCCCCGATATACGCCGCAAAGCGCAGGACCATCGATCAACGTCTTCACACAGTTGCCGTTCTTATCGTAATAATCATTGTAAATTCCAAACATCACGATATCTGCGTTTTCCTTTTTTGCAGCCTCATATAACACCTTTGCCATGTCAGGCTCCACCCAGTCGTCCGGGTCCAGAAAACAGACATATTCGCCCCGCGCTGCATCCAGCGCTGCATTCCGCGCCTTTGCCACACCTTTGTTGGGCTGATCGATGATCCGAAACCGCGGATCCTCTAAGGCAGCGCTCTTACAGATCGCAAGGCTGTTGTCCCTGGAACCGTCATTGACGAAAATCGCCTCGAACCCGGGCATTGTCTGCACTTTCAGACATTGGATGACCCGGGGCAGATAACGCTCCATATTGTAAACCGGAATCACAAAGGAAATCCCTGGTGTCTTCATTTGGTTTTCTCCTCCTCTTTATCCCTCCTGCATCATGCTTCGGATCTGTTCCTGCATTTCCGCCCTGCTTTTGGGCTTCCAGATCTCCTTCTTGGGCGGCTGATGCCGTTTTTCAGCATAAGAAAGCACAATAATCCGAAGCGCCATCGTGCTCCAGAAATAAAATGCCGTATTATCCGTCAGATAAGTGATCGTCATATATCCAAGATCCGCCATGTACAAAAGCGCCGTGTTGTTATCCGCATACTTCGTCCAGAAAATCGGACCTATCACATACTGGATGCCGGACCACAATACAAAGCCCAGGAAACCCATTTCCACAAATACTTTCAAAATATCATTGTGAAATGGATAGGGATGGTTGATCAGACCGGAGCTGTACCAGTTTGCAACGATCGAATCCACATATTCAAAACCGTGTCCCATATAGCCGATGGAAAAATCATAATGCTCTCCGACAAGCTGCCACAAATAATCACGCCCCATCATGTCGATTCCGACCATATTCATAATCTTTGACACTTCTCCCGTCCGAACCCCGTAAATATACAGGAAAAAGAACGCAACCCACAAAAGACCCTGTAGGATCAGAAAGGGCTTTAAAAACTTTTTATTTTTCAAAAAAAACGAATACACAACGAAAAGAACGACTGCCGGAATGGCGATCCGCTTCATTCCGACCAGAAAGAAAAAGGTACACAGTAAGATCATCCGCCAGCGCTTTTTTCTTTCCCTGCGTGTATCTTTCGGTGCAAACACCACATAATAGAGCACCAGCTGTCCGAAAACAAAGGTAATATCATGAATCTCCAGATTTCTTGCGTAGCCCTCTGCTTCGCCGAAGGTCACCAGACAGGTGATCAGGGACTGTACGCTCGCTGCAATACCAAAGGATGGAATCTCCAATACCATGATCGCACCGTTTGCCAGGCACATGGAGACTGCAAACAGATCCACTGCTTCTGACCCAAACAGGTACACACCGGAAACAGCCGTCAAAATTGCAATGCTCTGGAAGATCACCTTGGAACAGCCCCGAATCATGGAGGAGAGATTCATAAAATTCAAAATCCAGATCACCATGGACCACAAAAGCAGAGCTGTGATCAGGGACATGTAAAACAGCGTAGGTCCTTTCAGCTGTTTGAAGCGTTTCAGATCCGGAAAAATGATCGCATATGCTATAGTCATACAAATGATACCGGCTGTGATCGCCTTCGGCAGACCGCCAAGCATAGTGTTTAACGTTTTCCATTCTCCCAGACCTGCGGCTGTCAACAGAAAAATAAAGCAGAGCCGCAGCCCTTTCTGGATAACCGGATTGTTCTGATCCAAAAAGGGGCGTGGCTTTTGCTTCGCTGTGTAGTCTTTTTTTACGATAATTTCAGATAAAGTACGCAACCGCAAACTCCTTATCAGTCTGTCACCTCTTGGATCGCATTTTCAGCCACCTGTTCCATTCTTTCCACAGGTCTTTAGATTCCTCTAAATTTGTTAAAACATTCACCAGGAGATAGAGTGCCGCAATCCACAGGGAATTTAATACTGCAATTCCCGCAACATAAAAGTAATTGACCGCCCTGCAGCCGTCCAGCCCGAGTATCCATAACACGACTGCTGCAACTGCCGCATTGACTGCGACCTTTTTTATGCTCCGTTTTGCATTTCCCGGACGGACATTACCGAACATGTACCGGGAAAGCGCTATGGTCCGATAGGTAAGTGCAGCCAGGGTTCCTATCAGACAGCCTGCAATTCCGATCCGCCAGGTCAAGATCAATGAGACCAGGATATTGATGACCATTTCCCGGACAGCCTGTCCTTTCGTGTCATCAAATTTTCCGGCGATGGATTGCAGCTGGATCAGCGGCATTTCCACACAGGACAGGATCGACCATGCCGCAAACAAAAGCAGCATCTTCTTGCTGTCATAGATCGACGCATCCGCTATTCCGCTGGTATACAGACGGATGATGGGCATCAAAAATGCCGTGATCACCGTATAGACCCAGAACACAAACATATAATACAGGGATTCATACCATTCAAAGGCCCTCTCAAACTGTTTCCGGTCACTGTGATAAAGCTGTCCGAAGCGGAACGTCACTCCATTGGAAAATGCCGTAATCAGCTGTTGGAAATTTGCAAAAAACAGCGAAAATACCGCATATACGCTGGCATAATTCATTCCGCACAGAAAGGAAATAATAACCGTATCCGTATTGGAAAATAAGCAGGAAGAAATCTGATGGATCAGAACAGAGTTTTTCTGGGCCAGAGCACTGTGATCCGGCTCTGCCTTCCAGTCAACCCACTGGTAATGCTTCCGCACATAAAAGATGATAAAAACAACCTGAACGATCGAAGGTACACAGTAGGTGGCCTGGATCAGAAGCAAATTATCAGAAATCATCAGAAAAATCAGCTTTAACAGATTGGAAATGACCATTGTGACCATCGCCAGGGATGTCACGACATATTTCTTTCCCTCTACCTCAAGAAATGCATTGTACTTTCCCCGCAGCGAAAACAGTACGATTCCAGGCACACCATACAGCAGGATGATGCAGCAGACCGTAAAATAATCCAGCTCCGTTTTTATAATCAGCGGATATAACAGCGCAAATCCAACTGTAATCGCAGTATATGCCACGCTCGTCTTCAGATAAAACCTGCGTGTTGCAGACAAAATCCCATTGATGCTCCCGGTATCGCCCTTTGCTACAGGTCCATACAGGGAATACTGTGCCGAGAGTCCAACCCCCGCCTCCAGAAGGGACAGATATGCAAAAATATTTTTTATGGTGCTGTTGAGTCCATTTACCTCTGAGCCAAAATTAACCAGATACAGTCTGGGAAGTACCAGACCAAACACCGCAATGACAACCTGATATCCAATTGCCGTTATAATATTCAGGATTACCCGTTTATTTTTTTCACTGCTTGTCGTTGTTTCCGCTCCGCTCATCGCACCATCGTTTTCCTTTCCTCTTTCCTGTCTGTTACGCCGGAAGACCGATTTTCCTGAAAATGTCATCCAGTCGACAAAGCCTGATCAGCTTTCCGAACAGCCAGGGCAGTGCGATCGCACTTACCATACAGGCTGCAACCGTTACCACAGCAGAAAAATGCAGCTTCTCATACAGAAGCATCCCCAGCAGGGCACAGCAAAACGGCTGATGATACAGATAGTACCGCATCGTATTTCTGCCAAACTGCGCAAGGCGTCCCAGGTACCGGTTCCACAGAATACATACCGCCAAAATTCCCAGGCAGATGCCGACCGTAATCGCATTATCCACATAGGACATCCCTAGATTTATATAAGGATTGTCATAAATCTCTACCGGCAAAAAGCAAATTTCCAGCACCAGCGCTGCGAAACTGCACGCTCCCACTGCTGCCAGAATTCCAGCCTTCTTTTCCACCTTTTCCCGTACAAGCAGCGTCCCGAGCAGGAAAAAGAGATATTTCTGGAAAAATCCCTTGAAAACCCATATCCAATCCCTGCAAAACAACGTATAAAATGCCGGCAGTGACAGAATCAGAAGTATTGCTGCCCTTCTGGCATACTTCTCTGAAAGAAACTTATCCTTCAAAAAAGTGACTGCTGTAAATAAAAACAGGGTCTGCAGATACCAAAGATGAAAGCTGTAAGGATTTTCATTTTTCAGCATCGCAGCCAGGTATTTTGCCGGGGGAATTTTCTGATAGGCAGTATTTTCCAAAAGCGCCCTGCACGGTGCTAAAAGCTGCGCAGCGACAAATATCACATAAATCAGGACGGAATAGGAAAACCACGGCAACAAAAGAGCTTTTGTTTTTTTTCCCAAATAACGCCACTCCGTCAGGGTTTTATTTTTTTCAAGCGTCAGGGCGTACCCAAAACCGGAGAGCAGAAACAGCAGCGAGACGTGGAACCGATACACCAGCGCATAGGAAAAATCGCACCACGCATAGGCTGCCCGCATACTCTCCCGAAAGGTATGACCATAGATAACCAGGAGCACCGCAATACCCCTGGCTGCATCAACATAATGAAAACGTCTATCCTTCACGTTTCCTCCTCTGTCTTATCCTTTTTTTCTTTCTCCATCTGCTTCCATTTTTTCTGTGAAAGGCGCAGCAGCTCTCGGATTTCATAAGTATCTGTTTCTTCTGTCGTTGCCCACGCCGCCGTATAGCGGATCGGATATTCCGGATTTAAGCTGTTATATTCCTCTACCTGATTGTCCAGGATCCGGATCATGGCTGCTGCCTTTTTGCTGCTGCACTCTTCAAAAAATACAACAAAGCGGCCAACTCCATTATATCCTCTCATGCCTTCCGTATCTCCCATCAGCTGTACCAGTCCGGCGAAATCCTTTAACACGCCATCGCCTACGGTATATCCGAACCGCTTTGTCAGTTCGGACAGATTATCCAGATTCAAAGTAAAGCAGGTGAAAGCTTCCGGCAGAACCTTCCCCGCCATTTCTTCAATATAAATATTTAACTTTTCCCGGTTCGGCAGCCCTGTCTTCTTGTCGACATACAACAGATAGTCCACGATATCCGACATTCGTCCCAAAAGGACTGCTCCGCAGCAGCCGATCACGAAAAACAATACCAGCGCGAGCATAATATAGAGCTTGATATTGATCGAAGGCGCTACGCGGACAGAGCTGACCATTTTCAGATAATCCGCACTGATATACAGGTTCAGTTCCTTACTGCTGGTATTGACAATTTCATAATATTCCTGGAGCTCGTTCTCATAATCATTGATCATCTGCTCCATTTGGGTATGCTCTTCCTCTGTTCCGCCAAAGGACACGTTCTGAAAGGCCGTCAGGGTCTCTTCCAGAAACTGACGGTCGATCTTGTCTGCCGCGATGGTCTTATCAATTCCGACCAGCTCAAGGATCAGGTTATCGTAGGTTGTGATCGCCTTTTCACCGGCTCCTGCATCCTCGATGGTTCCCAGAATATAATTAGACGAAACATTGTCTCCGCCCTCTGTAAAATAGCTCTTCAGAATTCCGGCATTCTTTTCCACATAGGAAGCGATCAGCCTTTCGATCTCGCTGCGCTGCTGTGCTCCAACCGCTTCACTGTTCTGGGAATCTGCAATGCTGTTTGCAATAAATTCCTGCAGGATCTTACCATCCCGTATCTGCGGTCCATCCAGAACATATGCATACAGCTTCGGGATCTCATATTTTTTCAGTTCAGAATAAATCGCACAGAGATCTTTGTACGTATAGCCTGTCTGGGAGGATCTGAAGTTCGGGTAGCTTTCCCGCTTTGCCAGCAGGAAATCATGCATATCGTTGGTATCGTTTTCGAGGATACGGACACATTCATAATAATCATAACCGTTATCCAGAAGATTCCTGGACGGATTCAGGGACAGCTTCTGCTCCACATATTTTTCCGTATAATAGGTACAGTAGCTCTGCATGATCGCATCCAGCATATTGCGTGCATAGCTGCCGCCCAGCTTTCCATCCACCACCAGACTCACCTTATAAGTATCCGGAAAATAGGTGACTTCTTCTCCCTTTTCGATCAGTGCATCGTTGATCTTCTCCTGTTCCTCTGAAATAATCGGTGTAACGCTGCAGTTCGATCGTACTGTCGTCAGTCTTCCGGATGCTCCAAGGGAATCCATCGCCTGTGCAATTACGGTAGAGGAATAGATTTCATTCACATCCAGCTCAGAACCGTCCGGGGCATAGCCGTCCTTTACGCCGTCATTTGTGTACTTCAAAACAACAGATGCTGTATATTGCTGCTTTCCCTGCGCATACAGGTAAATCATTGCCGCCCCTGCCATCGTCAGCAAAAAAATCAGCATACTGAAACGTTTCAGATATCGCAAAATCTCAAACTTTTTCACTTTTCTTTATGCCCTTTCTGTTCTTCCTGACTTTCCTCAGAGAATTCAAGCCCACCATAAACGCCAGAACTGCTGCAGCTTTCATTCCTGTCTTTTTTACGTTAATTCGTTGAACAAGGGACGCATTATTATAAGTAAAAGAGACATAGTTCTGTGACTTGTATCTGATATATGCCTTATCCAATATAAACAGCTGATCCGAAATCTCATTGATTCCGCTTTCCAGCTTGTTGATCATATCCTGTGCTTCCTTCAGACGCCCTGCATCATCGGTAACCGTCTGCATCTTCTCCACTACATAACCGGTATCCACGATTTCCGACTGATAATCCGTCGCTGCCTGCAGCGAGCTGTCCGCAGAACGTGCCATATTGTCCATTGCAGTCTTTGTCCGGGACATGTAATATTCTTCCATCTCATCTGTCGTCGGGATCATGACAACGGATGTCATGGACTTTTCATATACGGAAATTCCGTTTTTGTTGGCATCATAATATGCCATTTCCTTCTGTGCGGCAATATCGTCGATTTTGTTTTTGTACTCCAGAATGCTGATCAGCAGAGAAGCATCCTTTGCAATCCCTCCTTCGATCACGTAGGCCTTCACATTCGGAATATCATAATCCACAATATTGTTGATCTGCTTGCTCAGCGTCGTGAAGTTATTGGTAGACGAATCCGGATTTTCGGTATCGACATAGCTCTTGTTTTCGCTCAGACGCGCATTTAAATACTGCATGATACATTCTGCCCGCAGCTCCAGCTCATTCAGACGCAGGTAGGGCTCACAATCTGTTGTAACTTCGAGTTTTTCCTTTAACATGTCCTGATTGTCGCAGTAGTTTTTCTGAAAAAACTCACGGTATGCTTCACAGATACTTTTCAGCAGACTGATGGTTGTCCGATTTTTCAGTTCCAATCCGTCTGCATTGAGATTGATATTATAGGATGTGCTGATGTAATCGTCACTTCCGCCCACATGTCCCGTTCCTTCCGGAGTGATGAAGACATGGCCGGCAAGCTCCGATGCGGAAATGCTTCCCTGCAAACCAACTTTTTCGATGGCACGCTGCATAACCTCCTCTGAAACGATTTCATAGGCGTTAAAACGGGTTTTATTCGGGCTTAAGCCCAGGGATGCCTCTGAATAATTAAATGAAATATTCGCGCTGGACCAAATGCCGCTTTCCACATAATGAATGCATCCAAACAAAATGCACAAGATCAGCATATAATATGTCATCCGATATTTGTTTTCCCACAGTATCTGAACTGCTCTTTTCACTTTTCCTTTAATTTCTTTCATTGCACTATCCTACTTACGGCATTGGAAGGTTTAGTTAATATCGATCACTGAAAGCTCCGGGACGTTGTTGATTCTCGGCCACTCACTGGAATCTCCCAGTCCGCGGCTGACAATCAGCGTCGCCTTGTTTGCAAGCGTATAGCTTCCCCCTCCGTACTCCGGGAGCAGTCCTTCTTCCATCGAATAAAGGGGTCCCAGCTTCGGCACACGCACGATTCCGCCGTGGGTATGTCCTGCAAGTCCAAGGTCGAAGCTGTAATTTTCCAGCTTCTCCGGGAAATAAGTAGGCACATGTGCGATACAGATGCGCAGATCATATTGATCCTCTGCTTCCTGCGCCTCCATACACTCTTTCGCTCCATAGCTTGCAAAATCTTCCGGTTTTCCTTCTATACCGATCACACTGACCGTATTGTCATACAGGGAATAGGACGTTTCCTCGTTCCGCAGGATTTTCACGCCTGCATCTTCGAAGCGTTTTACCAGTTCCTCATCTCCCTGATGATAAATCTTCACATCCTCATGGTTGCCCAGCACACCGCATACCGGTGCCAGCTCTAACAGCTGACGGCAAAGGGAAATCATATTGTCATAAGAATCCACAGTATCCTTTACAAGGTCTCCGCCAAGCAGGATCAGGTCCGGTGAAAGATTTTCTATATCCTCTACAAGATCGCTGTTATCCATTCCGTATTCCCGCAAATGCACATCTGTCAGAAAAACTACCCGAATACTGTGTGTCAGCTTTCGGGAGCTGACCTGATAAAATTCCGCCGTATAATTCGTCCGGTTATCGTAAATATTTTTGGCAAGTCCGCCTGCCAAAAGCAGGATCAAAAACAGAAACTTCGCCAGAAACTTCATTCTTTTTTTTAATCTGCTTTTTCCAGCTTTCTTTTCCGTATGTTTTATGTTTTTTGCAGGTTCTCTCTCTATGGGCAAAGCTTTACTGCTGCTTCTTCTCTGATGTACCTTGCGTACCAGCGCCTGTTCCCGCATCCGGTTTGCATAGTGATTCGGCGCAAGTGCAAAGACAAGAGCCTTTGCTCTGCGTCTGGCTTTATAGGCACATTTTAAAACGACAAGTCTCTTTACACCAAGCTTTTTTCTGCTTTTTGGTTCACTGGCACAATAGCAATCAATATATTTCCAGGACAGATCATCTTCCAGAAGCCTGCGCAGCTTCCGGGGCTTTACTGTTTTATAAAGCTTCCTCAGTCCATCGTAGATCTTCACCCTGTCCGCAATTTTTTTTGCGTTTAAGGCCGTGGAATTCATAATAGAATCACTTCTGGAATTATCATAATGATAATAGACATAATCTGTCAACACAACCCGTTCCGCTTTTAACAATGCTCTCGGTGTAAATTCTTCATCTTCATGTAAAATACCGTACTCAAAATACAGGTCATTTCTGACAAGAAAATCTCGCCGAAACATGGTTCGGATAACCTCTACCCGAAGTGCACCACCCTCCAGACATCCCATCAGATATGCCGGGCCGCTATAGATACGATGATACTGAAAACGATCCTCCGCCACCTTTTCAAACCGTGCCATCCCTTCAGAGGGCTTCTCCAGTGCCATTTTGGAGATAATTATATCTGCAAAGCCTGCCCTTGCTTCCTTCCATAGGTTGGCACAGGCCTGGGGCTCCAGATAGTCATCGCTGTCTACAAATAAGACATATTCCCCATGCGCCCGCTCCAGTCCGTAGTTGCGCGCATCCGACAAGCCGCCGTTCGGTTTATGGTAAGCGGTAATCCGTGCATCTTTTTTTGCATAATTGTCACAAATTTCTCCGCACCGGTCAGGGCTGCCGTCATCTATAAGAATAATTTCCAACCACGGAAAATCCTGTGCAATCAGTGACTCTACACACCGGACAAGATACTTTTCCACCTTATAAATTGGTACAATTATTGAAATTTGCACATCCTGTTTCTTCATCAGCAATTTTGCTCCCAACGCTTCTCATTTTTTCTGTTCAGAGCACATTTGTAAACATCTTCATGCCATTCGATCACTGCATCATAATCAAAATTTTCTTTGACATATTCCATTTCCTGCTTCAGCAACTCTTCGTCTTTTGGAGTTGCCAATTCCTTCGAAAGCGCAGCCGCCAGCGAATCACTATTCTCTGCCTCAAACTCTGCCCCGTATTGTTTGGTGATCACCGTATTTGCCGGAATATCACTGACCAGACATCTTCCGCCACAGGACATTGCCTCCAGAAGGGCAAGGGAAAGTCCCTCGGTATGACTCGGAAGGACAAATAGCCTGCAGTTGGAAAACAGCTCAGCGAGCTCTTGTCCCTGCACCAGGCCGGTACGGATCACCCTCGGGTCTGCATCGATTTTGTGGAGCATTTCTTTTCCAAATTCCGTTTCCGGGATCGGGCCAGCCAATACCAGGCGTTCCTGCAGCCGGAGCTTCTGATACGCCTCCAGCAAATCCTGCGGACCCTTTTCCGGAGAGATCCGTCCGACATACAGAATATAGCTGTCTTTTTCCAGACCATATTTTTCCCGGATAACATTACAGGGAACCGGTGTGATCCGTTCTACCGCATTGTGGATCAGAATAGAGTCCCGATTATACTTCTGCAGAAAATATTGTTTCTCCTCTTCGGAAAGAACGATTACTTCATCAGCAAAACGGGCGGCAACTTTTTCTCCCAGACGGAGATAGAAGGAAGCGAAACCACCCCACTTATCACTTCTCCAGTTCAGTCCATGCACCGTGCATACCGTATGCTTGCCAAACAGCTTTGCAAGAAACAATGGAACGGAGGGTCCGATCGCATGATAATGAATGACATCAAAATCATGAAATATTGTATCAAATGTCGCCAGAAAAGAATAGACCATTGCATTCAAAATCTGCTTTTTAAATGTAAAAATCCGCTTGACCCTGACGTTCTGTTCCCGATAAGTATTATGCCCCTTTTGCCTGCCTCTGTTGTACACGGTTACCTCATGTCCTCTGGCAGCAAGTCTGGTGGAAAGCTCATAAACTACCACCTCTACGCCTCCGGAACGAGAAGGGAAATCTTTATGTCCTATCATCGCTATTTTCATCTGTGTCTTCCCTTTCATTTGTATTTTTCTGAAGAAGAATGTCTCCTTTGTGATATCGTTCTCACTCTTTCTTAACAGAATCTTAACATGCATTGCCCAACTGCAGTGTATCGTCTGATTCTGCTGCGCCTTTTCCCCTGAGACGCATATTTCTTCCTCTGTTCCCCGCTCTTTTAGATTTTTCCCTATCAGTTTAGATCAATCTTCACTATCTGTAAAGATTTTCAGAAATTTTCCAGCTCCTTTAGCACGGTTACTGTGGCTTCGTACGCTTCTGCCACCTTCTGATATAACTCCTCGCTGCCCTCGGTCTGACGTCCGCGCAGCTTTTCGGTCAGCTCGCAGTCTGCTTCGTATAATCTGTCCAGCCCAAGATTGGCGCAGATACCCTTTAAGGTGTGTGCGGCGCGGAATGCGTCCTCTCCGTCCTTTTCTTTCAGGGATTCCGTCAGCTCCTCAAAGCTCTTGTCTTCCAGAAATTTAACTGCAAACCGTTTTACCAGCGCTTCGCTGCCCATACGTCCCAGCACTTTGTCAAAATCAGATCCGATTTTTTCATAGCATTCTCTGACTGTCATCTTTTCCTCTCCTTTTCACTTATCCTCTATCCTTCTGTCTTCAAACCCGCCACGAGGGTGTTACCCCCCCCCCAGAGGTGTCCAGCTATTTCTGTGCTCAGCATTCATCAGCTGAATCGGGATATCTTCTTTTATCTCCAGCAGACATTCTATCAGCAACGGATTGAACTGTCCGCACTCTCCTGTGACGATCATTTCAATCGCCTTTTCATGTGGAATCGCCTTTTTGTATACCCGCTCGTTGGTCAATGCATCATATACATCTGCAAGGGAAACCACCTGTGCTGAAATCGGGATCTCGTCCCCCTTTAAGCCGTCCGGATAACCTTTTCCGTCATAGCGCTCGTGATGCCAGCGACAGATTTGTTCTGCAATACGTACCAGCGGTTCCTCCTGATACTGTTTCAGATTTTGCAGCATCGACCACCCGATCACGGTATGCTTTTTCATTTTTTCATATTCTTCCTGCGTCAGCTTTTCGGGCTTATTTAAGATGGCTTCCTCAATGCCGATTTTGCCGATATCATGAAGTGCCGACGCCAGTGCGATCCGGTTTAAGTCTCCCCATGTCATCTGGTATCGATCCGTTTTCTGCATCAGCTTTTTCAAAAGAATCTTCGTCAGTATTCCGATATTCCGGACATGCTGTCCGCTCTCTCCGTTTCGGCATTCTACGATATGACTCAGGATATTGACCATAATTTGGTTGTTTTTCTCTTTTTCCTGCATCTGGCCTGCAACCAGGTCGATCAGCTTGCGCTGCTTTGCATACAGCTTGATGGTATTATATACACGTTGGCGAACAACACTTGTATCAAAGGGTCTGCTGATATAGTCTGATACGCCCATTTCGTATGCCTGACGGATATGTAGCTCCGAGTCTTCGCTGGAAATCATGATGACCGGAATATCTTCGATGAGATGTTCTTTATTCATCACCTTCAAAACACCGAGTCCGTCCATTCCCGACATGATGAAATCCAGTAAAACAATAGATATTTCTGTCCCGTATTGATGCAGCAGCTCCAGACACTCCTCGCCGCTGGATGCTTCTATAATGTCAAACCTATCCTTCAGCATTTCGAAGAGAATCTCCCGGTTGATCTTGGCATCATCCACAATGAGGACAAGCTCTCTGCCGGAGTCGCGTTCCAGCCTTTCTCCGACCTCCTGACGGATTCCCTCCGTACTGCTTTCTGTCACAACCTGATTTCTATGCTTCTTTGCCTGATACATCAGCCGATCCGCACGCTCCAAAGCGGTCCCCACAGTCTCTTCCACCGTCGTTACTCCTCCGATGCTCACAGAAAGGGAGATACCCGGATAGCCGTCCAAAGTGGTCTGATGAAGCTGTTTTTGGATCTGGTTGAGTTTTTTGTCAAAGGCGTCCTTCCGGATCCCGGGCAGTACCAGCAAAAATTCGTCCCCGCCATAGCGGATCAGAAAATCTGATTTTCGGATATTGGATAAGATCACTTTTGCAGCACTATTGAGTGCAAGATCCCCCACATTGTGTCCGTAGGAATCGTTATAATATTTAAAATTATCCAGATCCATCATCGCAATGCCCACAGGTCCCCACATATTTTTGATCTTTTCTTCATAATAACGGCGGTTAAATACACCTGTCAGCACATCTTGATAGAGCTTCTCGTTATAGCCTGTCAGCTGTTCAATCAGATATTGTTTTTCCTCCAGATCCGTCAGTGCATCCTCATCCAGACGATGTACCAGCTCCATCACGTAAGGCTTTCCATTCATTTCCAGATATCTTGCGATCACCTGATAGATGTCATTCCCCACAATCTCCAGCTTGCACTTTTCTTTTCTGCTTCTGACTGCCTCCAGTGCAATGCAATGCTTACAGGGAGCCGAGTATTTCCACAGATCATAACAATGGCAGATTTCTGGTGCATCGATCTCCACCGGTTCTGCTTCCATGCCATCGTTTCTTCGCAGCAGCCTTTCCCCGTCCAGGAGCCTCACAATCGGAAAAAGCCTGCGGAAATATTTCATTTCTTTCTGAACCTGTTCTTTTGTTATGCTGACTTCCTGATTCATTCTTTTTTCCTCGCTGCAATATATTACATTTCATTTATTATATTGCGTTTTTTTTGACTTGTCCATATATTACGTTTTTTTGCCTTGTCCATCCCCTCGTGCCTTGGCACATTCTTTTTTGTATAGAGACGCTGTTTCCTACACGAAAAAAGGCGGAAGCGCCAGATACCTGACAGCTTCCACCCGATTTTTTCTATATTCTGATTGACGTTTTCATTTATTTGCGTCCCTGCAGCGCCTGTGCGATATCTTCTCTCATATCAATAACCGCCTGTCTGGATGCGTCCGCATAGTTAGCCGCACCAAACTGTGCATATTTTTCCTGCTGATATGCTGCAATGATGCCGCGGGAAGAGTTGACAATCGCGCCAAGTCCGTCTTCATTGAAAAAGTGGACCAGATCAGCGCCCTTGCCGCCCTGTGCGCCGTAGCCGGGCACGAGAATGTAGGACTTCGGCATCACCTTGCGCAGCGCCTTGCCCATTTCAGGATAGGTTGCGCCAACAACCGCACCAACATTGCTATATTCGCTGCCCATGCACTCGCTGCCCCATTCGGCAACCTTTTCACCGACGATTTCATACAACGGTTTGCCGTCCACCAGACGATCCTGGAACTCACCACTGCTGGGGTTGGAAGTTTTTACCAGCACAAAAATGCCCTTATTTTCTTCTTTGCAGACCTTTATGAACGGATTGATGCCGTCGGAACCCAGATACGGATTCACCGTTGCAAAATCCTCGTCAAAGGGTGCATAGCTCTTTTCTCCCACTACTACTTTTCCGAGATGGGCAACCGCATAAGCCTCAGAAGTGGAACCGATATCGCCGCGTTTTACATCGCCGATGACAACCAGACCTTTCTCTTTGCAGTATGCGACAGTCTTCTGAAATGCGATCAGACCTGCTACGCCGAACTGCTCATACATGGCGATCTGCGGCTTTACTGCCGGGATCAGATCCGCTACTGCATCCACGATGCCCTTATTGTACTGCCAGATCGCTTCTGCAGCGCCCTTTAACGTCTCACCGTATTCCGCAAAAGCAGCTTTCTGAATCTGCTCCGGAATAAATTTCATCATCGGGTCCAGTCCGACAACGATTGGAGCATTTGTCTTTTTGATATTTGCAATTAACTGGTCAATCATATCTCTTTCTCCTTTTTGTTTTCCTGGCTTGCGTCAGTTTTCTAAGCTTCTGCTATGGTATCACATTCTGCTTCGGGCAACAAGTCCGGCGATGGGGTCTTCGATCAGTTTTTTGGAAAGTACCGCACCTGCGCCGGTCAGAAGCAGCGCCAGAATCAGAAACGCTGCGTTCGGCAGTCCGATCTGTACCCGCACCATGCCGAGCCCTTCTAAAATTACGGCATGCACCAGATAAATCTCATACGAATACCGATCCGTCCACAGCACAGCGTCCGAAATCCAACCGCCGATTCCTTTCCTGCAGAACCGAAAGCCGCTGCCTGCAAGCAGTAACATGCCAAAGCACCACGACCACCAAATAAACGAATCCGTCTGCGCCCTGCCAAGGGCCAAACCCGCACCTGCTGCCGCAAGCATGCCGATATAGACAAGCAGCTGCGCGCCGATGCGCCTTCCCGCTTGATGGATCTCCCAGACCAGCATACCGAGCAGAAAATAATGCAGGTAGTAAAAAATCATCATGTAATCACCGTATCCGGTTTTTACCCACAAATACCGCAGAATCAATGCCAGTACATAGCAGAAAAACGCGCTCGTACAGCCGCGGATCAGGCGCACAAAGACCGGCACAAGCAGATAAAACGCCATAAACAGGCTGATCGTCCAGGTTGCGCTCAGGTTTCCCCAAAAATCATTCGGTGCAGGGATCACGCTGTTTGTCAGGAAAAAATACCGAAGCCAGTACAGGCCCTGCGGGTCTGCCGGAATATCCTTTAAAATCAGCCCGTGTAGCAGGATGTTATAAAGGATCACCCCATAATACAGCGGAAGAATCCGCACCAGACGTTTTTTATAATAGGTCAGCAGTTCTTTTTTTCCAGCCGTCGGGAGCTTTCTGTCACAGCAGGCGAGATAGCCGCTGAGAACAAAAAAGAGATACACGCCCGCCGCTCCCTGATTGGCAAGCCACGCGGCTTTTCCCGTCGCTCCCATCCTCGGTGCAAGGTGGGTGATAAACACTCCGATACAGGCAAGCACCCTCAGAAGCTGAATGTGTTCGTATTTTTGTTTCATATTCTTCCAATGCTCTGCATCAAAAACCGGAACATCGCTGCGTAAGTTGCACCATCATAATGCAGTCCGTCCGCCTGCGTGGTATATCCGCTGCCCGTCAGAAACACATACAGATTCAGTCGTCCGATTCTGGCATCCAGCCGGTTGTTTAACTGGTTGTTAAAATATTCCACCGCCCAGTTGCGCTTTCCGTATTCGTTATCCCCGACCGGACCGACCGAAGCAAAGTACACCGTCGCACCTTTCGAAATCCAGTCCTGTGCATATCGGTTAATCGTCGCAATATAATCATTGTGTCGTGATAAGTCATTGACGCCGTAATTGAGAATAATCACTGAGCCGGGCGTCACATACTGGTCGACGTCCTTTTTCGCCTGGGCGGTGGAAAGCCAGTCCACGCCACCTCCAAAGCATGCCACAAAGGCCGTACCAGGCCATGCTGCCGTTCCACCGACTGCATTCGCCATCTGTCCCGTGCGGGAGTCCCCGACGAAGATGACGTTGCCGCTGCCCGCCGGAATGGGGGCTTTCTGCTCAACCTGCGCCTGAGCCAGTGCCGCCTGCCGTACTGCTGCCTGCTGCATTGCTGCCTGCTGCGCTGCCAGTGCCGCCGCTGCTGCTTCCACCTGTGCCACCTGCTGTTTCACCGCTTCCGCCTGTGCAGCAAGCGCTGCCGTCATCGCTACATCCACGCAGACCGGCTGACAGGCTGTCTGTGTGATATAGCCGATCGCATTTCCATAGATAATCTGGTACATGCCACTTTTCCCGCTGCCGGTCTGCCCGCATACGTTGACCGTCGTGCCGGCCGGTAAAATACCAAGTGCTGCAGAGGTTTTATCCGCCTGCTGCGTCACCGTTTTTTCTTCCCCGACGACTGCCGCCATCGTAACCGGCGTCACTTTTTTCCCGGATGCTGCCTGTGCCGTCATCGATATCGACAATCCGAGACAAAGGCACAACGCCAGACAGCAGATACGGGCGATCGCGCCGCCAAAAACCATTTTTCTGATTTTTACACGTTTCTCCATAGTCATTCCCTACATTTCTTTCTAAGCAGCCATGCGACTATACTGTCCTGTCCGTGTGTGTGGAGCTACCGCGTCTGCAGAAATACCGCTTCCCGCTGTGCCTTTTCATCGTCCGGATACAAAGCAAGGTACTGATCCATCGCAAGCTTCGCTTTATCGTACTGCCCAAGGTATTCATACGCTACCAGTTCGTTGAACATCAGCGACTGCGTCGCCGTATTGCCCTCTACTTCCAGCCCCGCCTGGAACGCTGCAAGCGCCGCTTCATAATCGCCGCCCTTTAATTTGCAAAGTCCGAGCTGATTGTACAAAGACGCGTCCGGCGTTTTGTTCTGCAGGTAGGTGTTATAGACACTCGCCGCATAATTGTAGTCACCGAGCGCCTCATAGGTCTGACCGAGCAGGGACGCTGCTTCCGCACCGCCGTTTTCCTGCGCCTTTTCCAAAGAGGTACGGGCCTGCTCATAATCGCCCAGGTAGTAGCTGATTCTGCCGAGATCGAAATCCGAAATCCGCTTCCTGTCGCCGTCCAGAACATTTTCCAGATAGGATTTTCCAAGATCGTCCTGTCCGTATTTACTGCAGCTGCAGAAAATATCAATCCGGATGTCGTAATCGTTCGGCGCAGCCTCAACCGCCTTGTCAAAATCGGCTTTCGCAGCGTCCATACTGCCCTGCTCCAGCTCCATGGTTCCTTTTAAGTACCAGGCGGTCTTTTCCCCGGGCTTCAGATCCGTGATTGCCTGATAAACATTGATCGCCTTGTCGACCTGTCCGTTCCGATAATAGGCAGTCGCCAGATAATAGTTGATGTCATAATCCATCGCATCCGGACGCGGGCTGCTCTGCCCCAGCGCCTTTTCAAAGCTCGCCGCTGCATTCTCATAATCTGTCATGCCCATGTAAGCCAGCCCCTGCCCTCTGTAAACCTGACGCAGATCCTCTTTATTCAAAGCTGCCGCCTCGAAGCAGGTCAGCGCGCCCTCATAGTCCATCTGCTCCACCAGCGCAATTCCCTGCGAAAGATTGTCCTCCTTCGCAGCACCGCAGCCGGTAAGGAGCGCGCACGCCAGAAGCGCCGTCGCGAACACAATGCAGATCTGTCTATCCTCTCTGTCTTTTTGTTTCTCTTTCTTCACGTTTCCTCCAGTCCGTACGCAAAGCCCCTGTATGCCGTTTTATTCCTGCACCAGAAGGATTTCATCCATGCGAACCCCGCTCTCGCCAAAGAACAGCGTCAGCTGGTTTTCCCCGCTTTCCGGAAAGCTTATCGTTACCGCACGCTCTATGATCTTGTTGTCGGTTCCGTTAAAGGTCGTCGTCTGCTGCAGGACGCCGTTGACAAAAATGGAAACCGGCAGCTGCGCAAACGGATTTTCTCCGGAATGCATTTTAAAAATCATCTGATAGCTGCCTGCTTTGGAGACGTCCAGCAGATACCCGGCGCGCACGCCCTTCTGGGTGCTCAGCTTTGTCAGATCGAGCTTTGTCTCTTTTTCTACTTTCTGGCTTGCGATCAAATTTCCTGCCATCGCATCCTTTGCCGGATTGTTAATTTCTTCACATACATCAAATTCCCGATCACAGAAACGGTTCATCACCGGAGAACGCATCAGAAAATGACAGATATTCTTTGCATTTCTGACCAGCTGTCCCCTTGTGAGCCGTCCATCTGCCAGGCCCTCCATCGTGTTGTCATTTGCAGAGTTCGAAGCAGAATCCGAAACAACCATGTAAACGTCGTTCTGGGCGCGCACCATCGGAATCGTATTGCTCTGGGAGCCTTCCTCGCCTTCCTCGTTCATCTTCGCCCACCAGTCGGTCATTACCACGCCCTGGTAGCCCCAGTCTTTCCGCAAAATCGTCGTCAGCAGGTCGTAGCTGCCTGCTGTCCAGATTCCGTTGATCGGTCCGTAGGTAGACATAATGCTGTAGGCATGTCCTTCTTTTACTGCGATTTCAAAGCCTTTTAAATAGATCTCGCGCAGCGCACGTTCGGAAACAACGCCGTTTGCATCGTGCCGCTTAAATTCCTGGTTATTTCCCGCAAAGTGTTTAATCGTTCCGGTCACACCGTATTTTCCCATGCCCTTTAACTGAGCTGCAGCCATCGTACCTGCCACACAGGGGTCTTCCGAAAAATATTCAAAGTTTCTGCCGTTTAACGGATTGCGATGAATGTTCATGCCGGGCCCCAGCAGCGTGTCAATCTGATTCTTGCGCAGCTCCATTCCTTCCATCTCATAAAGCTGTTCCACCAGCTCCGGATTAAAGGTGCAGGCAAGCAGTGTGCCGTTTGGCAGGGAAAAGGCGATGGTTCCGCAGTCCATACGGATTCCGGAGGGTCCATCCGAGCAGCCCGCAACCGGGATTCCAAATGCCTTTAAGGAATCCGTCACACCGCCGAATGCAGATGCAATGCCAGGTGTTGCCTTCGGAGAGCACATGCCCTCTCCCCGGACCAGGCATGCCAGATCTTCGTCCGATAACTGGGATAAAAACTGTTCCAGCGTCACCTTTTTATCACAAACATCCGCTAACTTCCAGCCCTGATCGCCGATGCAGGCCTCTGCCTCCGGGCGTTCAGTCCGGATTCTTTCTGCCAGATCAACGCTCCGCAGAGGCGCTGCCTGTTTTCCGATTTCCAGAACCGGCTCTCCGTCTGTGCCCTTTTTGCCCGTTTCGACCGGAACCAGACGCTCATATGGCTGTACCGGTGCAAGCGCCTCTTCCAGTCTGGAAATGACGCACAGCTCGTCTAACTGCACCTCGCAAACCTTTTTCGCGCTGCGGACATCTGTTCCGACATAGATGCCATAGGCGCCAGCTTCCAGCACCCAACAGGATTTCTCCCCGGTTACGCCGCTGTCATCATAGGATGCACTCTTTTCCAGGGAAACGACGAGATTTACCTCCTCCCCCTCTCCTGGCGTAAGCAGCTGCGTCTTGTAAAAGCTGTTTAGATTCCGGACAGGCTTGCCAAGCTTTCCCTGAGGCGGGCAGACATACACCTGCACGACTTCTTTTCCGGCAGTCTTTCCGATGTTTTTAACCAAAACGGTAAGTTCTGCTTTCGTACCGTCCGTTCTTGTATTCAAAACCTCCACGGAAAAATCCGTATAAGACAGACCAAAGCCGAAGGGATAGCTTACTTTTTCCTTTGCAAAGGTTTCAAAATAACGGTAGCCAACGTAAATATCCTCTGCATACACATTGCATACAGCATCTCCAAAATTATCCGTAGACGGATAATCCGAAATATCTGCTGCGATCGTATCGCTCAGCTTACCACAGGGGTTCACTGCGCCGGTCAGGATATCTGCCGCCGCGTGTCCGCCCTCCTGACCGCCCTGCCATACATACAAAACTGCCTGGGGCTGGTAGCGGTCCACCCATTTCATATCGATGATATTGCCGACGTTTAACACAACGGCAGTCCGTTTGAATGCGCTGCAGACGGTTTTGATCAGCGCCTCCTCCTCTGCTGTCAGCAGATAGCTTCCCGGCTCTGCGCTGTTGTCCATGTCCTCGCCTGCTGTTCTGCCCAGCACAACAACAGCAAGGTCAGAGGATGCTGCCGCTTTCTGTGCAAGCGCCTCGCTGACCGGCATTTCCTTCTGGCTCCAGGGCTCCTGCGCCCAGCCTTCTCCCATATCAAAGGGATTTTCCCGAATCCAGTCCTGATAAACCGCTTCCAGCTCTTCGTTGACAGAAATATCCCTGCATTCCTTTAAGCTATCCAGGATATTTGTCACATAGGGAGCATTTACCATACCGCCCGATCCGGTTCCGCTCTTATAATAGGTAAAGGCAATCCGTCCAAACACGGAAACTGTCTCTCCTTTTCGGATCGGAAGTGCCTCTTTCTCATTTTTTAAAAGAACACATCCCTCTGCTGCCGTCTGTCTTGCCAGGGCAGCGTACTGATCGTAATCCAGTGTAAATCTCATAATGTTTTCCTCCTTTTTTTGGTTCCTGTATATGTAAAACAGAGTCCTGCTCCGCCTGTGGCGGTTTGCACAGACAGCACATCTGTCACATTGTTTTGCGCAGCCCTTTGGGATAATGATTTTTTAAAATCCCGCCTGCCAGCTTTCCCCAGCCGAGGCTGTATCCATCTACGCAGACCAGCTGCCAGCCCTTTTCCCCGTCTTTGGAAAGCGTCATGCCGTTGATCCACTGCCTTGCCTCCTGGCTGTCACCGGAAAGGTTGCAGCAATGCACTGCATCTTTGGGCGAAAGCGAAAGTGCCAGCGCATGTGCCGGTTCAAACCGCCCTTTTTTCATCGTGCCCAGATGCAGTCCCGGACGCAGCACCTTTAAGCCTTTTAAAGCCGGCATGTCCTTTGGTGCAAGATAAAGCTGGTCGCCGAACAATAAAAAGATTCCATCAAACTGCTTCTTCAGGCTTTCTCGTTCAAATTCTTTCCATGCAGCAAAATCCTTGGGCGCAATTCCTTTCTGGATTCCATACAGGCTGCGCGCCCGGTATCCCTCCGGCACTTCCCCTGTTTTTTCAAGCACCGCCAGAAAATGTCCTTCTCCATGCAGCTTATGGGGCCAGAGACGAATGGTCTTTTCCATTCCGTCCGGGACGGGCTCGGTTCCCGCCCAGTCCGGTCTGCCCGACTCCATACCGTCATAACGGTGCGTCTCTTTTATGGAAAATTCCGGATGCCGCAAAAGGAATCGTGCAACACTGCCTTCATCCTCCTGCAGCGCAAACGTACAGGTCGAATATACCAGCCTGCCGCCTTTTTTCAGCATTGCGGCAGCTTCATCCAGCACGCTGTCCTGCCGCTTTGCACACAGCTCCACGTTTTCGGGACTCCATTCGCTGCAGGCTTCCTCGTGCTTTCGGAACATCCCCTCACCGGAGCAGGGGGCGTCCACCAAAATTTTATCGAAATATTCCGGGAAATAAGCGGACAGTCGCTCCGGGCTTTCGTTCGTCACAACTGCATTGGTCAGTCCCATCCGCTCCACATTTTCCGAAAGAATTTTTGCCCGCGCCGGATGGATCTCATTGCAGACTAAAATACCTTTTCCCTGCATCGCAGCACCGATCTGGGTGCTTTTCCCGCCGGGGGCAGCGCACAGATCCAGCACATAATCCCCCGGCTGTACGTCCAGATATCCGACAGGCGCCATCGCGCTCGCTTCCTGAATATAATAAACACCAGCCTCGTGATACGGGTGCTTGCCCGGTGTATCCTCTTCGCTGTAATAAAAACCGTTTTTCTCCCATGCAACCGGCGTCAGATGAAACGGCGATTTTTCCATAAATTCCTCCCGGTCCGTTTTGCGCGGATTGAGCCGCAGCGACTGATAATGACCGGATTCATAGCTCTGCAGAAATGCTTCGTATTCCTCTCCCAGCATTTCCTGCATGCGCGTCAAAAACGCGGACGGCAGATTCATAATATTCCTCACTTTAATTCATGATTTATCCTTATCATAAACCAGACGCGTAAACTGCGCAAGATTATTGTTTCCGTTCACCCGCTTCCTCTGTCTCCAAACCCGGTTCGTCCTCCGGCACTTCTTTCACCATGAATCGAATCATGTTTTCCTGAATTTTGCCCATCAGCTTTTCCATCTGCTTCTGTTCCTCGTCCGAAATACTTTCCATGCAGACGCTGTAGAGGTCTTTTTCCACGCGCAGCAGCTCTCCGGAAAGCTTCCTGCCTTCCTCTGTCAGGAGCAAGCGGTTCTTTTCTTTCTTTTCGCTGCTTTTTTCCTTTTTGTCCGCCGTGCGCTCTTTTTTCTCCGCTGTGCTTTCTATCCCGTCGGCGGGCTTTTCCTTTGCACTCTTTTCCTTAACCGGCTTTTCCGGCACGATCAGCTTTTTGCGTTCCAGCTTCTGCATCGCAAGAAACAGCCTCGGCTGTCCGACTCCGGCGATTTCCCCGAGCTTACGTGCGCTGTAGCAGGCGCTGCACTGGGCGAGGGCACACAGCAAAAGCGCCTCATCCAACGTCAGCATATTTTTCTGCGCCGCCAGATCCAGCTCATATTCATACAGCCTGCGGAACCGGTACTGCCCGATCACTGCGCCGTTTCCTTCCACTTCTTCCCGGGTAATCCGCCTGCGCTCTTCCCCCAGCTTCTTGCTTCCCGGAAGCACGCCGCCGTCCTTTGCCGCAGCCCATAAAAAGCTGTAGACCTGCAGCCGGATATCGGCATAATCTTTATCCTCGTAAACGTCTTTATAAAACTCGTTATAATACTCGAAAATGTTGCTCTTCATCCGCACCGTATTCGTGATGCTCGCTCCCTGGCTGACCAGGCTGCCGCGGCGCTTCAGATAATAATAAATCGGCACCTGCAGGGCAAAAAAACTCTCCGCATGGCGGATATATTCCAGATTAAACAAAAAGTCCTCACACCAGCTGATGGAGGTATCCATCCGGATATGATATTCTTCGATGATGCTCCTGCGGTACATTTTGTTCCAGAGTACGCCGTAATAAAAATCCGCCGGATTTTCAATCATATAGGAAGCAAACTCCTGACGGCTCATCACCTTGTCCTCTTCGATGTCGCCCTTCTGCGCCAGCCTTTCCCCGGAAACCCGGTAAAAGTCGGAAATGACCATGTCGCAGTTATATTCCTCCATCGAACGCACCAGAAGCCTTGTCGCCTCCGGCACGATCCAGTCGTCACTGTCCAAAAACTGAAGAAACGTTCCCCGCGCCAGCTCCAGTGCCTGATTTCTCGTATCCGACACGCCGGTATTTTCTTTATGGACCACACGTACCCGGCCATCCTGCTGTGCATATGCATCGCAGATTTCGCCGGATGCATCCTTACTGCCGTCATCCATCAAAAGCAGCTCAAAGTCGCGGTAATCCTGACTTAAAATGCTGTCCACACAGCGTTTCAAATATTCCTGTGCATTGTATACAGGAACAATAATGCTTACCTTCGGTTCCATACTTCCTCCTGTTTTGAATTGGTTTCCTCTGTTTTCAGATATTTCTGCTCCATATCTTTTATCCGTCTGCTGCACGGTTCATGCAGATTTTCCGGTATTCCCGCGGGGATATCTGCATCCGCCGCTTAAAAATCTGATTAAAAAATTTTATGTCTTCATAGCCGACTCTGCGAGCGATCTCCACCACCCTCAGATCACTGTCTTCCAACAGTTCGCAGCTTTTTTCGATGCGGACATTCTGGACATATTCGCGCAGCGTCACCCCGGTTTCCTGCTTAAACCGCCTGCTGATATAGGCAACGCTGTAATGCTTCTGCTCACAGAATGTTCCCAGCGTCAGGCTGTCCTGATAGTTCCCGTTTACATATTCCAGCACCTCCTGCACAGACGTACTGTAGGGGCGCTCGTTTTCCGGTTCGATCAGCCCGCGCAGCGTCAGAAGCAGGATTTCCAGAAGCTTGAACCGAAGCAGCGGATAACATCCGACTTTTTGCTCCTGATATTCCAGAAGCATTTCCTGCATCAGCTGCCCTACCTGTCCATCCCGGTCGTGAAACACTCTGGCAAACTTCGCCTGCCCAAGTGACATCCGGTAATATTTTAACAGACAGCCCTGCAACAGCTGGGAAAAACTCCGGCAGCCCTGCAGTGTTTCATCCACCGTCTCCGGCAAAAACAGACAGTTGATCAGCGTCAGATTTTTACAGTTCTGAAATCCATGGAGACAGCCGTAATCCACAAAAAAATAATCGCCTGCAGAAATGGTTTTTCCTTCGTTTTCCAGCGTATGCTCCGCTGTCCCACCCGTGATGTATGCCAGCTCAAAAAAATTATGGCCGTGCATTTCAAGATCCTCCTGACAAAACGGCATCATAATGAGTTTTTCCGCTTTCCTGTTCTGATAGAACTGGAATTCTGTAATCTCCCCTCGGAACATAAAGACAAGTTCACCCCCATTTTCAGTCAAAATCAGGTGCTTTTCTTTAGGCTACTATCTGTTATCATAAAAGTCAATACGAACCAAAACAAGGAGGGTATGTTTATGATTCCAAACGCAAAATGGATTCGTCCGGCACAGACAACAGGGGACGTCTGCCCGGTCTATTCCAAACAGTTTTCTCTTTTTTCTTCTCCCAATCAGTCGTTATTTTCTGTTGCGCACGCAACACTTTCTGTTACAGCAATGGGAGTTTATGAAGCATCTTTAAATGGAAAACGCATCGGCGATTTCGTCCTTGCTCCCGGCTGGACATCCTATCGCCACCGTCTGCAGGTGCAGACCTATGATGTTACCGAGCTCCTTTCTTCGGAAAACGAACTTTCCATCCTCGTCGGAAAAGGTTGGTACCGCAGTCCGCTTGCCTGGCCCGATGAAGCGCACCGTCAGCAAAAAGCACAGATTTCAGCCGGACTGATCGCACTTTTGACGATTACCTATACAGACGGCAACACGCAGCTTCTCCCGACCGGAGCAGACTGGTCGGCATATGAAAGCAATGTCCGTTTCAGTGAAATTTATGATGGCGAGACCTACGACGCGGCATTTGATCCGTCCTCTGCTCCAATTGCAATCGAGGAATTTGACGGTCCGTCCGATACGCTGATTGCCCAACAGGGCGAAAAAATTACCGAACAGGAGCGTATCGTGCCCGCGCGGATCTTCACTACGCCCGCCGGGGAAACTGTCATCGATTTCGGTCAGGAAATTACCGGTTATGTCGAAGTTTCTTTAGACGCCCACGCAGGCGACTGTGTTGAGCTTTCCCATGCGGAAGTTCTTGACAAACACGGAAACTTTTATACAGAAAACTATCGCGCTGCCAAAGCGAAATTTTTATATTTCTGTAAAGAAGGATTCCAGACCTGGCATCCGAAGCTGACCTTCTTTGGCTTCCGCTATATCCGTGTCGATCACTTTCCCGGCGGAGCGGATGCAGTACGTCCGGACATTTTTACCGCAGTTGTCGTCTGCTCCGACCTGCAACGCAGCGGTTTTCTTTCCAGTTCAAATCCGCTGTTAAATAAGCTGTTCGACAATATCATCTGGGGACAGAAAGGCAACTTTGTCGATGTCCCGACCGACTGCCCGCAGCGCGATGAACGTCTCGGCTGGACAGGCGATGCGCAGGTATTTATCCGTACCGCCTGCTACAATTTCGATACGGAAGCATTTTACCGCAAATGGCTTTCGGATCTTGCCGCAGACCAGTATCCGGACGGTCATGTAGACCACGTCATTCCTGCCATACTCGAAAATCAAAAGAGCAGCGCAGCCTGGGGCGACGCAGCCTGTGTCTGCCCGTGGGAACTTTATCTGGCATTCGGCGATGCAAACATTCTGCGCAGCCAGTTTAACAGTATGAAAAAATGGGTGGGCTATATCACTTCCTCCACCACGACCAAATACCTCTGGACCGGAGGAGAACACTACGGCGACTGGCTCGGTCTGGATGCACCGTCCGGCAGCTACAAAGGTTCTTCTGACGAAGACTTAATCGCTTCTGCTTTTTATGCGCATTCCACGGAGCTGGTCATGAAAGCCGGTAACGTGCTTGGCGAAGATGTTTCGGAATATGAGACACTCTACAAAAATATCGTTGCCGCTTTCCAGGAAACCTGGCCGGTTTACCACACGCAGACCGAATGCATCCTCGCCGCCCATTTCCACCTGGCAAAAGACTGTCAGGCCGCAGCAGATCAGCTTGCAAAGCTCGTTACAGACGCCGGTGTGCAGTTAAAAACCGGCTTTGTCGGAACGCCTTACCTGCTCCATGTACTTTCGGACTACGGCTATGTCTCCCTCGCCTGGTCACTTTTGCTGCGGGAAAACTATCCTTCCTGGCTTTATCCGATCACAAAAGGCGCAACGACTATCTGGGAGCACTGGGACGGTATTATGGAAAACGGCGATTTCTGGACCCGCGACATGAATTCCTATAATCATTACGCTTACGGCGCAGTCGCTGACTGGGTATATGGAAACGCCGCCGGAATCCGTCCGCTTGACGGCTATCCCGCCTATGAAAAGATTTCTGTCTCTCCGCTTCCCGACAAACGCCTCGGCTGGCTTTCCTGCTCCTATCGCTCCCGCCATGGTCTGATCCGTTCCGACTGGAAACTGCAGGGCGATCAATGGAGATACGAAATTGAAACGCCGGTTGATGCAGTCATCACGATTGCCGGGCAGAAACATGAAGTTGCTCCCGGAACGTGGATCTTCTTCAGTGCGGTAGAATAAACAGTGAAACTCGCAGTCTGCAGCTGCGTGGAAAAAATGCCCCGGGCTGGCGATCGTGTCACCGCTGCCCGGGGCAATCTTGTACTCTATTCTACGCCTTCCAACAGCTCCAGATAATTTCCCTTGTCGATATGCATCATTGAGATCTGGTTTTTGTGGCGGCGGAAGCCATACACACAGTCCACGTTGCGGATCAGGGACTGTAAGCGTTCGTCAGGCACGCAGACAATCAGCTGAAGATCCATCTGCCGGGCATATTTTAAGCAGACTGCACTTCTCTCCTGATCCATTTTGGAAAAGGCCTCGTCCAGAAGCACCAGCTTAATTCGACTGTCGCGGTTGGTCTGCTGCATGTAAAGCATCGCAAAACCGGCAAGCAGTGCGACGTATTTCGGATTCTGACCCTCACCGCCGGAATCGCGGCCTGCCATGTCGTCCACGAAATTTTCACGGATCACGTTTCCGTCTGCATCCGTAACCTGCTCATACATGGAAAAGGACAGATAATTGCGGTAATCCGCATACTGCTCCATTTCCCGGCGGTGCTGCTCCAGCACCCGCTCATCGTCGTCCTTTACCGGCATGAACTTGTCTGTCAGCAGCCTGATCTTTGCTTCGTATTTCTGATAAAAGCTGTCCTCTCCAAGGGACAGCTGCCCCTCGAAGCCGTCATTGTCCAGGTTCTTGCTGTCTAACTCCGGTGCCATGAGCATGTCGTAAAACTGACCGTTTTCATTGTAGGCAGGCTCGATTTTAATCTGGTAAATACTATCAGAGAAGTTCGTCTTTTTCAACAGGCGGTTGATCTCCGCAGCGTGCCGCTTTGCCGCCTTAATGTCGCCGTGAATCGTTGCGATCACATTCTCCCGCAGGCTGCGGTAAATGAAATCGCATTGTTTTTCAAACTCGGTCCGATACTGGGGCTCAAAATCTGTCTCATACTGGGAAAGCAGCTGCTCATAACCCTCATTGGATTTCTCCGAGCCGGAAAATCCGCTGGAGGGATACTGCAGGATATAGGCGTTTCTTGCCCGGGACAGCTCTTCTGTCTGCTCCTGCTCCTTTTCACAAAGTACTTCTATCTCCGCATTTTTCTGGGCCCTGACCGCGCCGGAAGATCGTTTGGACAGCGCCTCCTGCACCATTGCGGTGATCTCCGGCTGCTGTGTATAACCGACAGACGCCTCCTTTAATGCTGCGTTTTTGGACTGCAGCTCCGTGCGGATGCGCTCCTGATTACCGGTCTGCTGTGCAATTTCATTCTGCATACCGGACATTCTCTTTTTCAGCTCGCTGCGTTTTTTGCGAAGCTCTGCTTCTTTTTCTTCCAGCTCCTTATATGCACCCATCCGCAGACTTTCGATGGTTGCTTTCGTCTCCTGTGTTTCCAAAAGCACGGCCTCCAGCTCCTGTGCTGCCCGAGAAAGGCTTTCCAGATACGCCGGCTCTTGTTTCAGGCTCTCCATCTCCCGGACCGCCTTCAGACCGTCCGCCATGCGCTTTGCTTCTTCCAGCTCTTTTTTCAGACGCTGCGCATCTACTTCATAGTCCTGCTGCCGTGCGCGGGAAACCTTGCTTCCGATGCACGCGCCGACGGTATAATCCCGTTTTTTCAGATGCCGGAAAATAAAATTACTGTAGGAATAACAATCCGGCGTCACACCGTCTTTGGCGCTTCGCAGCTCCTCCACCGTGCGGCATTTCATAATCCGTCCCAGATAGCGTTTTAAGCAGCTGTCTGCAAAGGGCTCGACCGCCCGCACAGCCTCGTATAACGAACCCTCCTCCGCCCTCGGATTGCTCTTTGTGACCGCCTCAGAATGAATCAGATCGATTTCCTCAAACTGCCCCATCTCCCGGAAGGCTTTTGCTGCATCCGCCGCGACCTTCGGCTCTGTAATCAGGCTCAGCTTCAGACGTCCCAGACGTCCTTCTACCGCATTTTTCCATTCCTCATCCTCAACATCGAACAGGTCTGCAAAAATCCACACCTTGATTGTTCTTCCATACAGTGCAGAAAGCTTCTGCTCCAGGGCAGCCCGGGCCTTTGTCAGCACCTCCGGATAGGATTTGCGGTTGTTTTTCATATCGTCCAGAAGCTTTTGCTTTTCCTTCAGTTCTTTGGACAGCTGTCGCTCCTGCTCGTGGTAGGTTTCGTACTCTTCCTCGATATTCTGGCGTTCCTCTTCCAGACGGCTGCGCAGCTCCAGACACTGCGCCTGTGTCACCGGTCCGGTGCAAAATGCGCCAATTAAATTCAGCAGCCGGTTGCTGATATAGTCCGCAACGATCTCGTCGCTCTCCCATCGCCGCAGTCCCTGCAGGATTTTGCGCCACTGTGCCGCGTTATCCGCCAGCATCCGGCTTCTTTTTTCCAGCTCTTCCAGACGCTCCTGACGGCTGCCAAGGTCGCTGCTCTTTAAGTCCGCACTGACAAGGATCAGCTCGTTTTCCAGCTGGGCAGACAGGGCTTCCAGCTCTTCTTCCTGCTGCCGAAGCTCCCGCAAACGCTCCTGTGTCCGATCCTGATCCTGTAAAAGGGCGTCGATCCGGTTCTTCAAATCCTCAATGTCGATACAGCGGATCACCGCCTGCTGCTTTACGATATCTGCGCGTGTCATCGTCAGCTTTTGTCCGGTTTCCCGCACTTTTTTAAGCATTCCGATCTTGTTTTCCAGCACGTCGATCTTTTCTTTGATGTCCCGGTAAGCGCCCAGCTGTTCGCTGATCGTTTCAATGGTGTCTCCCTCGCTTTTGGGGAACATGTAATCCCGGATAAACTGTCCCGTCCCGTTGGACATTTTCAGCGCGATCGCACTTTTTTCCATGGTCATAAAACGATTCCCGTCAATGTAGCCGAGGATCTGGTCATACAGCGTGCTGATATACGCCTCCCGGGACGGATAAATACGATTTAACTCTGCCCTGCCGCCCTTTGCCGTCTCCTTCATCCGCGTCTCTGTCAGTGCCCGGATCTCCTGGTTCGAATAGGGATAGCCCTCTGCCGTCAGATACCCGCCCTCCGGCATTTTTCCGAGATGACTGAAATAAACGAACTTTCGTATTTCAGAATCGTTTTTCCGTACTTCAAAAGCAATTCCCATGCAGACATACTGCTTTGTCCCGGTATCCTGCAGCTCCAGGACGATCTGGGAGCAGAAATCCTGTCCTTCGCGGTTTGCCGTGCCGTCCTTTTGTTCCCCGCGCAGATAGCTCAACACGCTTCGTCTGTTTTTGGCGTCGTCCGCCGCTTTATTTAAAAAACTCGGAGAAAAGCTGCCGTATAAAATCACCTGGATCGCATCCATGACTGTGGATTTTCCCGAGCCACTCTTGCCGGAAAACAGGTTCACATATTCGTGAAATTCCAGAATTTTATGGTTGATTCCGCCCCAGTTATTCAGACACATCCGGGTAAAGATCTTCTTCGCCTGTTTCACGTTCCTCTTCTCCTTCCGTCGTTTTTTCTTCTGCGTCATCCCGATAACGCTGTACCAGCTCGTTGATTGCCAAGGACGAGCAGAAAATATTCACCGTACCGTAAATATAGATCGGCGTCTGATCCTCTACGTTCAAAATCGCCCCCGGCAGCTCGATCATCTGGTGGGTTTTCATCAGATTTAGCGCAGCCTGCCAGTCCTGTGCGTTCAATTTTCCCGGAAGCAGTCCGGTATTTCTGCCATATTCCCGGATTTCCGCCAGGGTCGTCACCGTTGCATGCAGTCCCTCGCCCATGATTTTATCCCGGTAAATCAGCTTTAACAAAAGCAAAAGCTTTGTCGTCGTCAGGCTCATTTTTTCCATCGCTGCACCGTCGCCTGTGATCCGGAACAGATGATCCTGCGGGTCGTGCACCAGTTCACAGCCCATCACAGAAAGATAGTCCGCAATAAATTCCCGGTGCTTTAAACAGACCTGATAGCGCCCATTATCCCGGGCCGTCAGCGTCACCGGATCGTATTTTACCTGTAAAATACAGGTCTGACGAAGCAGCTCCTGTATGGTTCTTCGAATCGCCTCCACCTCGGCGGGGGTGCGTTCCTCCAGATATGAAAACATGTATCAATTCTCCGTTTCGTCTATACTAAAACCGGTGTAGGAAAAGCCGTCCTTCTGATGGATTTCCTCCTGCAGCAAAATCCGGTCTTCCTCCTGTCTGCTCTGGGTCGCCTCCTGCCAGATAAACAAAAGCTTTTCCAGATCCTCTGCCGACTGCACCGTATCCTCCAAAACCTGAAAAACTCCGTTCTTCGTATGCCGCCGTCTGAACTCCTCCAGCTGTCTGCCGGTATAGAGCGGCTTCGGGACGAAATCTGCGATTTCCGAGGACGCCTCCTCCTGCAGAGCCAGCGGTACGAACTGATTTTCCAGCCTTGGCCGACGGTTGTAAAGGCTCGCGTCCCCGACAATGGAAAACGGTGCCGTCACATACATGCTGTCCCGCAGCTCTTCCAAAAGCGCTTCTTTTTTGTCGCCGTGGTTGAGCAGACCGATCAGCTCCAGTGTGCTGTCCTCTACGCCTGCACCCTCCTGCAAAAGGTAGTGGATTCTCGCCAGCGCCCGCCGCGCAAAGACGGTTTTCAATTCGATCAGGCGGTTATACTTTTTCTCGATTAAATCAAATTCGCGCTCCACCAAAAGAACCAGCTGCGCCGCCTCTTCGCAGAATTGAATGCCGCGCTCAAGCCTTAAAAGGGCGGGCGCAGACGCGCCGGAGGCCAGTGCTTTCGCCTGCATGGACGCTGCATAGCTGCCTCCTGCGCTTTCTGACGGTTCGGGCGCGCTGCTGTCGCTGCCCTGTGCAGCCATAAGCATCCGCTTCTGCGCCGTCAGCCCCTCGCGGCGGTTTTCATTTTCCTCCAGGATCTTCGCAATCAGCTCCTTGACCGCCTCCTTATAGCGGTAAAAACTGTCTGTCGTTGTTAAAATTGCATATTTTACGCTCTCGCGATTGTTGATCTCGTTGACCAGAACCTCCTGAATTCCGATAAAGTCCTTTCGTTTGGAAAGTTCATCGAACCACAGCCGCATGCTGTCCTGCATATTGGACAGCATCTGTCCGAGGCTTTTGGATGTGCGCAGGGCACTTTTTAAAATGCTGTTATTTTTTTCCGGATCCGAATCATAGGTGTAAAGGGCGCTGTATACAGACAGAATACTTTCCCGCTCCATGCTGTCGTCCTCTTTTTCAAGACGGTCAAACAGCTCCACATACAGCCTGCTGTACTCCGGAAAGCCAATGATATAGCAGTTTAATTTTTCATCAAAATCCTTCGAAAGCCAGCCCCACTTCACAAACCTGTCCAAAACAGCGGAGGGCGAAAGCCCGGGAAAGCCTTCGTCCTCCGTTTTTTCTGTTTCATCCTCCCACCAGACCAGGTTGACCCTGGCGATCGTTTCCGCCAGAATGCTCCTGCATTCCGAATCCGTCAGCTGCGTCAGGGCATAGGCTTCCTGATCCGCCTCGTACAAAGCGGTCAGAAGCTGCATGTAATACTCCATGTTCTGGGTGCGGAACAGCTTATAAAAATCTCTCGGTATCTTCTTTTTCAGAATCATCTGTCGTGTTAAACCTCATATTCCAGTTCTCCGTCAAAGACAAACTCCGCCGGACCTGTCATAAAGATATGGTTCGTCTTTTCGTCCCATTGGATCGTCAACGCACCGCCCAGCACCTCTACGGTCACTTTCCGCCCCGTTTTGCCGTTTAAAACGCAGGCAACCGCCGTCGCACAGCAGCCTGTTCCACAGGCAAGGGTTTCACCGGTTCCGCGCTCCCAGACCCGCATTTTTACATATTCCGGGGATACGATTTCCACAAACTCGGTATTGGTGCGTCTCGGAAATCTCTCGTGATGCTCAAAATGCGGTCCGATCTGCTCCAGTGGCAAATCTGCCGTGCTGTCCACAAAAACAACGGCATGGGGATTTCCCATAGACACGCAGGTCATGCGGTATGTTTGATTCTCCACAGTGATCTCTTCATCGACGGACTGTCGGTTTTTAGAAACAACCGGAACCTCTGCCGCCGTCAGGATCGGCTCGCCCATATCCACACGGATCGCTTTTGTCACGCCGTTTTCCACCGTCAAATCCATATATTTCACTTTTCCGCCGCTGATAATGGAAAACCTTGCCCGATCGGTCAATCCTTTGTCATGGGCATATTTTGCCACGCAGCGGATGCCGTTTCCGCACATTTCCGCTCTTGTTCCGTCTGCGTTATACATCTCCATCTCAAAATCTGCTTCGTCAGAAGGATTGATAAAAATAACGCCATCGCCGCCGACCCCGAAATGACGGTCGCTGGCAAAGCGGACAAATTCCGGCTTCTTTTCCTGCGGTATATGCTCCGTAAATCCATTGACATAAACGTAATCATTCCCACAGCCCTGCATTTTTGTAAATCTGATCTTCATAAATCCTCCATACAGACATAATCTGTAAAACCCCTGCGTACACTGGAATAACAAAGTATCCGGGGGTATCGCAATGCGTTCCAAAACAAAAATTATCGTACTTCATTTAAAAGAACTGATCTATACCGGAATCCTGCTCGTTTTAGGCGTTGGACTGCTTTTTTTGCTGCTGCAGACCTTTCTGCCCAAAAAGGCAGTTCCAAAACCGGACTATGACGCAGAAACCTCCCTGTACCTGCCCGGAAAATACACCTCCACGGTTCAGCTCGGAAACGACCACGCGGATGTAGAGGTCGTCGTGGACAGCTCCGATATTCTTTCCATCCGTCTCGTCAATTTAAATCAGACTGTCACAGCCATGTATCCGCTGGTCGAACCCTGCATGGATACACTGGCGAAACAGATCTGTGAAAAACAATCCCTCGAAGGCATCACCTACCCGGACGAAAACCGCTACACGTCACAGCTTCTGCTGCAGGCGATCGACGCTGCGCTGCAAAAGGCGACATATCCCCAAGCCTGACCAGCCCAGCGCATTCGCAAAGGAAGGTTTATCCCGGCAGCTGATCCAGTTCCTTCTGCCATGCCATGCGGCTCGCATCCGAAGGCATCCGAAGGTCTCCCCTCGGCGATACCGCGACACTTCCGACTTTCGGTCCGTCCGGCAGGCACGAACGCTTAAACTGCTGTGCAAAGAAGCGGCGGCAAAAGGTCTTTAGCCACTTGCCGATCGTTTCTTTGCTGTAAATGCCTTCAAATGCCCTGCAGGCAAGCCGGTAGATCTTCGCCGGGCCAAAGCCACAGCGCAGCAGCTGATATAAAAAGAAATCATGGAGCTCGTAGGGGCCGACCAGATCCTCTGTTTTCTGGCTGATCTTTCCGTCCTCCGGCGGCAAAAGCTCGGGGCTTACCGGCGTGTCGAGGACATCCAGCAGCACCTCCTGCAGCACTTTTTCGCTTTCGCTGCAGGTATTCGCACAATATGCCACCAGATGGCGCACCAGCGTCTTGGGCACGCCGACGTTTACGCCATACATCGACATATGATCGCCGTTATAGGTCGCCCAGCCCAGTGCAAGCTCCGACATATCCCCGGTTCCGATGACAAGTCCGTTGCTTTGGTTGGCGAGATCCATCAATACCTGAGTGCGTTCCCGCGCCTGCCCGTTTTCATAGGTTACATCGTGCTTGTCCATATCCTGACCGATATCCCGAAAATGCACCTGCACCGCCTCTCGGATGTTCACCTCGATTAACTTCGCGCCAAGGGTCTGCGCCAGCCTGCAGGCATTTTCATAGGTGCGGTTCGTCGTACCAAAGCACGGCATCGTCACCGCTAAAATATCGTTTCTGTCTTTCCCGAGCAAATCAAATGCCCGCGCCGTCACCAAAAGGGCAAGGGTCGAATCCAGACCGCCGGAAACGCCGATCACCGCCGTTTTCGCCCCCGTATGCTCGTAACGTTTTTTCAGTCCCTGCGCCTGAATCGATAGAATCTGCTCACAGCGCTCCTTTTTCAAGGTTTCATCCGACGGGACAAACGGCATCTGGGCAAACGTGCGCGTCAGCTTTGTTTCTTCTTTTTCCAAGGTAAAACCAATCCGTACACAGGTTTCTGTGTTTTCGGGCACAAATGTGCTCATTCTGCGCCGCTCGTGGCAGATTTTATGAATATCCAGCTCCGAAAAAATCGTCTCGTTTTCGAAGCGTGCAGCCTCCGCCAGCACGCTTCCGTTCTCTGCAATCATATGATGCCCGGAAAAAACGAGATCCTGAGTGGATTCTCCATCCCCCGCGCTCGCGTAGACATAGCCACACAGAAGCCGCGCGCTCGTGGCAGCAATCAGGCTCTTACGGTAGGTGTCCTTTCCGACCGTCTCGTTGGAGGCGGACAGGTTGACGATCACCGTCGCGCCCGCCTTTGCCAGCGCCGTCGAGGGCGGGTCCATCACCCAGACGTCCTCGCACAGCTCACAGCCCACGACAAGCCCTTTCAGATTCCTGCAGGAAAACAACAGATTTCCGCCAAAGGGTACGGTCTGTCCCAGCACATCCACCTCGGACACTTCCCTGCTGCCTGCCGCAAAATGCCGCACCTCATAAAATTCGCCATAGTTTGGAATATTCTGCTTCGGGACAAGCCCCAGGATCCTGCCATCCTGTACTGCTGCTGCCACATTGTAAAGCTTTCCGTCTTTTTCAAAGGGAAGCCCCACAAAGGTCAGCGCATCGTGCCCTTTCGTATGCTCCAGCACCGTCTGCAGCCCTTCCAGACTTTCTTCCAGCAAGCGTTCCTGCAAAAACAGATCCTGACAGGTATATCCGGTCAGACACAGCTCCGGCAAAACGATCAGCTTTGCACGCTGTGCATAACAAGAGTCCAGCGCCTTACAGATTTCCAGTGCGTTCCAGGCAGGGTCTGCAACACGGATTTTCGGTGCAGCCGCCGCAGCTTTTAAAAAACCGTCTTTCATCGGGATTTTTTCTCCATTTTTTTCAACTCATCCACGTCAAACTTATAGGTTTTGCCGCAGAAATGACAGTTTACCTCGATCGGCTTGTCCTCGTCGATCATCTCCTGCAATTCTTTTTTGCCGATGGAAATCAGTGCTTTTTCCACCCGTTCCTTGCTGCAGTTGCAGGTAAAGCTGCAGGGCATCCGGTCAGTAATCTCCACATCAAAGCCGTCCAGCACCCGCTCTAACAGCTGCTCCGGTGTCATTCCCTGGTCGAGCAGCGCCGTCACAGAATTGATCAGCGACAGGTTGTGCTCCAGCTTCGAAATCGTCTCTTCCTCTGCAAAGGGCATCAGCTGAATGATAAAGCCGCCTGCACAGCGCACGGTATTCGTCTTTTCCATCAAAACGCCCAGACCCACCGAAGAAGGCGTCTGCTCGGAGGTTGCAAAATACGAGGTCAGGTCATCCCCGATCTCTCCGGTCACCAGGGCTGTCTGTCCCACATAGGGTTCCTTTAAGCCGAGGTCACGGATAACAGAGAGCGTTCCCCTGCCGACCGCCCCTCCGACGTCGAGCTTGCCCTTCGCATTCGCAGGCAGGATGACGTCCGGTACCGTCGCATAGCCCTTGACCTCGCCCTTGGCGTTTGCCGTCACGGTCAGACCGCGAACCGGACCATCGCCGCGAACCTGCAGGGTTAAAAGATCGTCGTCGCCCTTTAACATGCTGCCCATCATCACGCCGGCTGTCAGCAGACGTCCCAACGCCGCCGTTACTACCGGGCTGGTGTTGTGTGCCTGTCTCGCTGTCTCCACAAGCTCCTTTGTTGTCACTGCAAACGCGCGCACCTGTGCATTCGCCGCCGTTGCGCGTACCATATAATCTCCCATAGTTCCTCCATTCCTCAGGCTTACTTTGCGGCAAGCGCCTGCCATTTCCACGCTGCGCTTTTCACCGCATAGCTTTTCTGCGCTGCGCAGATATTTTCATTTCTTATCCCAACTTCTTCCCGTGCTCGCGCGCGATCACATAGATCCGCTCGCTCGTCTCCGTCACGCTGCCATGCGTATCTGCATCCAGCGCCTCGACAAAAATCAGCCCGGACTGTTCCACGAGCCGTTTCATCGTTTCCAGCGTATAGCCGCGCTGCAGATGGGTCTCCGTAAATTTGCGGAACAGGTCTTTTTGCTGTTTCACAAAAATCGTCAGATCATATTCGTTGATCTGATCCTCCGCCGTATAATAATTTTCCCAGATAAAGCTGCAGTCCTCCCGGTTTTCCGCAATCGTGCTGTCACCAATGACTGTTTCGTATTTATAGACCGTATTAAAATCGAAGATAAAAAGCCCATTCGGGTCAAGATAGTTGTTTACCAGTTTAAAAGTTGTCAGTAAGTCGTCTTCTTCCAGTAGATAATTTAACGAGTCGCACAGACAGATCACCGCCCGGACCGTTCCGTAAAGCTCAAACTCCCGCATATCCTGCTGCAAATACAAAATATTATGACCGGACTGCGCACGCTTCTCCATTGCAATGTCCAGCATGCTGTCTGACAGATCAACGCCGATCATGTCGTAGCCCTGCTTTGCCAGAAGCTCCGTCATGGAGCCCGTGCCACAGCCGAGATCCAGCAGGATTCCGTCCGTGATCTGATCCTGTTTCAGGCGTCCGACTACAAACTGACACCATTCTTCATAGGGCGTTTCATCCATGAATCGATCATAAACTAACGCAAAATCCTCATACATTTCCATTCGTTATCCACGCTCCTTCTGCCGCGCAGCGGCGTTTTTCTGCATCTGTCCGCGTGCGTTCCTGTGTCTGCATGCGAACGTATTTTCCGCTGCTGCCCGCGCGTTTTCGAACATGCCGCGCCCTATTTCACCAGCTCTACCAGCACTTCGACCAGCCGCTCCATCTCCGCCTGCGTGCCGACTGTAATCCGCAGATAGTTGTCGATTCTGGGCTTTTTGAAATATCGCACATAAATTCCGGCTGTTTTCAGGTTCTCGAATAACTCCTGCGCCGGGACAGTTTTGTGCGTTGCAAAAATAAAGTTCGCCTTCGAATCCGGGAACGTAAAGCCAAGCTCTGTCAGCTTCTGCTTCGTCCATTCCCGCGTCGCCACGATTTTCCCCGTAATCTCCTGAAAATACGCACGGTCCTCTACGCATGCCTTTCCGCAGGCAATCGTCAGGCGGTTCATTGTATAGGAGTTGAAGGAAAATTTGACATCATTTAAATAGGAAATCAGCTTCTTTTGGCCGATTGCAAAGCCGATTCTCATACCCGCAAGTGCGCGCGATTTCGAAAACGTCTGCACGACGAGCAGATTTTCATACTTATCCACAAGAGGCAGGGCACTCACACCCCCGAAATCCACATAGGCCTCGTCTACAATCACAACGGAATCGGGATTTTTTGCCACGATCTCCTCAATCGTATCCAGATTCTCCATCAGACCGGTCGGTGCGTTGGGGTTCGGAAAAATGATGCCGCCGTTTTCGTTCAGGTAGTCCTCTTTTTTCAGGCGGAACCTTTCATCCAGCCCAGGCGTCCGATAGGGAATTCCGTACAAATCCGCCCAGACGTCGTAGAAGGAATAGGTGATGTCCGGGAACAGAATCGGCTTTTTGCTGTTAAAAAAGGTCAGAAATGCCAGCGCCAGCACATCGTCGGAGCCAACGCCTACAAACACCTGGTCTGCTGCAACCGGGTGCTCTGGAATAGAAACCGCTGCTGCAATCGCTTCCCGCAGCTCAAGGGCCGCCGGATCGGGATACAGCCGCAGCTTATCCGCTTCAAACTCCTGCAGCGCTTTTGTCACACCCGGTGCAGGCGGATACGGGCATTCATTGGTGTTTAACTTAATGATGTCATTTCGTTTGGGCTGCTCTCCCGGTGTGTAGGGGACAACCCTGCGTACATTTGCTTCCCAGTCTGCCATGACAGTTCCTCTCTTTCTGATGTCGTATCGCTACTCCATCTCCGCTTCTTTTAACGCTTCCTGCTCCTGCTGTGCCTTTGCAAGCTCTACAAACTCTTCCAGGCACAGGTTATTTTCCTTCATAAACTTCGCCGCCTCTTCCCCAACGTAGCGGAAATGCCAGGATTCATAGGAAATCCCGGTGATCGCCACCTTGTCCTGCGGGAAACGGAGAATAAAACCATACTCCGCAGCGTGCTCGTTTAACCAGATCGCCTCTTTGGTCGAAGCCTGCGATTTATCCAGGCCCTGATGATTTTTTCCTACGATATCCACGGCGAGACCGGTGTGATGCTCGCTCGCACCGGTGAGGGCGATTTCTTCCTTCGTCTTGAAAAAAGCGTCCTTATAGCTCATGCCGCCCCTTACGAATTTTGCGATGGAGTTGTCCATCAGCTGATCCTGCTTTTGATAATCGCGGTAAGCGGAACAAACCATCAGGGGCAGCCCTTCCTTTTTGCCGTCCACCAGCATCGTCTCAAGGGCTTTCTGAATCCGCCTGTCCACATACTTCCCATTGTCCGTCTTGGCCAGATCTACCTCAAAATCCTGCCGCAGCGGATTTTTTTCATTGACCAGCACATAGTTCCAGTCCTCCAGATCTACAGAAAATGGAATTTCCGGCAGATCCTCTTTCTCGCCGTCCTGCAGCATGACGGTTACATAGCCTTCCCGTGTTTCTTCCACTGCATTGCTGCTTTCTTCCAGCTCCTTTGTCAGATCCTCCACCTGACTCTGTGCGTTTAACAGCTCGCCGCTGGTCTGCACCAGTTCTCCTTTTACCTTTTCATAAGACACATAAAACGAACTGGTCAGCACTCCTGCAATGACTACAAAGCCGCCTGCCAGTCCAATGAACCATTTTTTATAATTATCGTTATTCAATTTATTCGCAGTCCTTTTATCGTTTTATCTTTTTTGTCAATTCAGTATATTAGTATATTCCCAATCCGAAACGGTTACAAGCCCTAATTTTATTCCCAGTTCACTCGTCCCTTCCTGCAGGCTGATTTCATGCTCGCATGAAAATCAGCCTGCAGGAAGGGACGAAGGGAGCGCCATGTTATGAGCAAAAGGAGCTGCGAAGCAGCGGGGAGCGTCGAAGACGCGCTTTTGCGAATGGCGCGGGTGAACTTTCACAATGCGCAGGTCAAGGTTCCGTAGCTTCGAAAAAAGCTTGACACGCTCCCTCAACCCGACTATCATAAGCAGTGGAATGGCGAAAGCTCGCAAAACGCGTTTCTTTTTCCATTTCAGAATTTCATACTATTGCCAGGGGAGCGATTGCTGAGACTGAATATCCGCCCGGATTTCTGACCCTCATCACCTGAACCGGATAATACCGGCGTAGGGAGGCACATGTGACAGATTTTTATCTGTCCTGTTTTTCGTCCCCTCCTGTGCACACAAGGAGGTTTTTTTATGTCCAATTTTTTTGCAATCCCCATCACGGATGAATGGGGAACGACTTATCAGCTGACCACTGCCGGTTATACCGCACTGGTTGTCCTCATGCTGGCGCTTTTGCTGCTGGCCTGCTTTATCGGCAATTCTGTGAAGCAGCCTAAATTTTCCGCACGTCAGCTGGCATTTTCCGCAATGGCGATAGCTGCTGCCTTTGTCACTTCCGAAATCAAGCTGTTCCATCTGCCCTTCGGCGGCTCCATCACTTTATTTTCCATGCTGTTCTTAGTCCTGATCGGCTATTGGTACGGTCTGCGTGCCGGACTGATGACCGCCATCGCCTACGGCTTTTTACAGCTGGTCAGCGATCCGTATATCATCAGCATACCGCAGATGCTCGTTGATTACATCTTCGCATTCGGTGCGCTCGGCTTATCCGGCCTGTTTTCCAAATCGAAAAACGGTCTGGTGAAGGGCTATATCGCAGGTGTACTCGGTCGTTATTTCTTCGCATTTTTATCCGGTATGATCTTCTTCGGCGCTTACGCTGCAGACTACGGCATGTCCGCACCGGTCTATTCCCTGGTTTACAACGGCATCTATCTGTCCGTGGAAGCGGTGCTGACGCTGATCATCCTCTACCTGCCTCCGGTCAAAAAGGTCATGGGACAGTTAAAAACCATGGCAACACAGAGATAAAACGCACGCTTTGCGAGCATTTCAGATTTATAAAAAAAGAATCCGGCGCACAGTCCTATCGCTGTCTGACGCCGGATTCTTTTTTATCGTATGGAAAACTTCGTTTCCATGCGATAAGAAACACTCCGCAAGGATGCGCACTCGGCGCAAGAATGCGCCAAGGCACATTCCTTTTCACAGTTCTGCAAAATTCAGAAAATCTCAATACTCCAGGTATTTTCATACCGCTTGCCTGCAGGCAGATGAACCAAGTTGGGCTGCTCGGAAAGGTCTTCGATCCTGCCCTTGCGGGAAGGAAGCGCAGACCAGGGCTCGATGCAGACATAGGGCGCATCGGTAAACGGCATATGCCAGATCCCCAGGAAATTCATCTGCGGATAGGATACGCGCACGCTTCTTGTTCCTTTTTCACTGCACAGGGTCACTGCCTTCGCCATATCAGTCAGCACGATCGCATCCTGATCGAACAGGTTGTGTGCAAGGGGCAGTTTACCGCCGTCAGATAAAATAAACTCGCTGTCCTCGCCATTTACGAAGCAGTCCTCAGAAAAGCCAACGCGGGTCGGATTCCCGGGAGCTTCAAACTGTAAGCAGTAATCCTCAAATGCAAGACCTTTTTCCAGCGGAACGGCAAAGCCCGGATGACCGCCGACGCCGAAATACATCACCTTTTTGTCGTTATTTTCTACCGCAAAAGTAACATTTAATTTGTTGCCGACAAGCTCATAGGTCAGCCAGTAAACAAACGCAAAGGGATACATTTCTCTCGTATTCTCGCTGTCTGTCAGCTTCAGCACCAGTCTCTGTGCCGTATGCTCTTCCGCTTCCAGATCGGAAGAATTGACAAAGCCGTGGATCGGCATTTCGTAGGTCTTGCCATCCAGCATATATTTGCCCTCCGTCAGACGTGCGATATACGGAAACAGATTCAATGCGCGGTCTTTCCAGTAAGCCGCATCGCCCTGCCAGAGATATTCTGCCCCATCCTTTGTCTGAATCGACCACAGCTCGCCGCCGTGGGAGTTTACCTGAACCTTCAGGCTATCATTTTCCAGTGTGTAAATCATACATTCCCCTTTCCGCAGCCGATGAAAAAATCCGCTGCATCCCCTGATTCCATTTTCCCGGAGCGCAGCATCCAATTTGCCCGCGCCCCGGATTTTTTTTTAAAACGCGATACCCGTGTCCCACAGCTCCGCGTTTTTTTACTGGAATGGATTCCAGAAACGGCTGCCATCCGCAAATGTAATCGTCAGAGCAACCGCCATAAATACTACCGCAAATCCAATCGTCAGATAGTCATTTCGTACCAGCTTCTTTCCCATGTACCAGGTACGTTTTTTATTTTTACCAAAGCCCCTAAGCTCCATGGCATTGCTGACCACATCGATACGATCCATGCTGGAAAACAGCAGCGGGAAAATAATCGTGCTCATCCGCTTGATTCTCGTCCAGAGGGATGTCTTGCTGCTCATCTCGATGCCCCGCGCCTCCTGCGCATGCTTGATCTTGGTAAAATCAGACTGTACGTCCGGGATGTAGCGCAGCGCGATGGCAATGGCGTAGCCCACGTTGTAGCTGACACCCATGCGATTTAAGCTTGCCGCAAACTCGCTCGGGTTGGTCGTCACAATAAACATCAATACCACCGGCGTTACTGTCAGATACTTCAGCATAATATTAAACTGGTAAAACAGCTGTTCCTTTGTGATATTATGATTGCCAAACAGGTGTAAAAGCTCTGTTTTTGTGCCGTAGATCACAGTTCCCTGATTCGGGGAAAACAGCCACACCGCAAGCATGTTAATACACAAAAACAGCAAAATAAACTGAAATACCGTCCCGACCTGTTTCCATTCCGTATGGGAAACCTTAAAGATCACCAGACTGCAGACCAGCATGACCAGCAGCACTCTCGTGTCATAGGTCAGCATACCGGTCAGCGACCAGAGCAGGAAAAAGATCATTTTTGAAACACCGGAAAGCCGATGGATCCAGGTATCTTTTTCACTGTACGTCAGAATTCTGCCCGCCATCCGCTCTCACCTGCCTTTCATAATAAATAAACCGCTCTGCAAAGCCGGACGCATCCCCGATGCCGCAGCGCACCGCCAGATCATACAGCGACGTCTTTTTCAGATAAGCACGGTCTGCAACCGCTTCATCCGTCAGCACCTTTGCCGGCTTGTCGTCCGCAATCAGCTCGCCGTCCGCGATAACGATCGCACGGTCGGTATATTCCAGCATCAGATGCATATCATGTGTGATCATGATGATCGTAATGCCAAGGGTCTCATTTAAGTGCTTTAAAAATTCCATAATTTCCGTATAATGACGGTAATCCTGTCCTGCCGTCGGCTCATCCAGAATCAGGATCTCCGGATTCATGACGAGGATCGAAGCGATGGTCACACGTTTTTTCTGACCAAAGCTCAGAGCAGAAACCGGCCAGTTCCGGAAGGGATACAGACCGCAGATCTTTAACTTATCGTAAACCCGTTCCTTTACCTCTTCCTCCGGCACGCCACGGACCCGCAGTCCCAGCGCCACTTCATCAAAAATCATCGGCTTGGAAATCATCTGGTTCGGGTTCTGCATGACAAGCCCGATGGCCTCGCCACGCTCCTTGATGGATTTATCCGCAATATCACTGCCATTTAACAGGATCTTACCGTGATCCGGATGGATAAAGCCGCAGATCAGATTTGACAACGTACTCTTTCCCGCGCCGTTTTTGCCGACAATTGCGAGCATTTCCCCTTTGTTAATACGGAAATGAATATCCGACAGGATCGGTTTGCCTGTAATATAGGAAAAGTCCAGATCCAGCACTTCGAGGGCCGGCTTTTCCTCTCCTTGAATCTCCGGCAGGGAAACCTTCTCGAACCAGTCCCTTACCTTTTCCTGATAAGGCTCCAGATTCATCGTCTCGATATGTTGAGGATGATCCTTTGCCGCAACCTGACATCCCGCATGTTTGAGCGCCGTCACATACAGCGGCTCACGGATGCCCTCCTGAATCAGAATATCGGAGGCAAGCAGCTCGTCCGGCGTCATATCCGCTACAACCCTTCCGTCCCCGATCACCACAATTCTGTCTACATCCCGGTAAAGGGCATCCTCTAACCGGTGTTCGATAATGATAACCGTCTTGTCGCGCTCCCGGCAGATCCGGTCGATCAGGTCGATAGCCCGCTTGCCGGTCGCCGGGTCAAGGTTTGCCAGCGGCTCATCAAACAGCAGGATATCCACATCATCTACCAGCACGCCTGCCATGGAAACTCTCTGTTTCTGTCCGCCGGAAAGCTCCGTCGGTGCATTGCCGAGAAGGGCTTTGATATCCACAACCTCTGCCACTTCGTCTACTGCGCGGAACATCTCTTCCTGCTCTACGCAGTCGTTTTCCAGTGCAAAAGCAACATCTTCTGCAACCGTCAGGCCGATAAACTGGCCGTCTGTATCCTGCAGCACCGTACCGACGATTTTGGACATTCCAAAAATGCCGGTTTTGGCAGGATCTTTACCGCCCACAGTCAGGGTTCCGCTGCTTTCGCCAGGGTATGAAAAAGGAACCATCCCGTTGATGCAGTGCACCAGAGTCGATTTTCCCGACCCGGACGGTCCCACGATTAAAACCTTCTCTCCGGGATTGACCGTCAGGTCAATCTCCCGGAGTGTAGGCTCTGACTGTGATCGATATTTAAAAGTATAGTTTTTAAACTCGATGATCGGAGTCATGTATCAGTCCTCTTTGGAAAGGCTTCCGGACTTTGCGCCGACCTTGGAGTAGGCAACTAACAGCAGAGTTCCCAGAATGCCGATGATAATTACATTTGCAACAAAAGCGGTTACGCCCTGTGTGAATACCTTCTTTACAGGCTCTGCATAAATTACGATGTCCAAAACCGGAGCAACCAGAATCCATGCCAGTGCGTTTGCAACAACCTGTACGATATTGAACAGGCCGATTTCCTTGCCGCCGAAGCTGCCCTCTTTTACTTTATACTTCGCAGCAAACAGGCCAACGATGATGCCGAATACAGCGTCCGGGAATACCCAGCTCCACCATACGCTTCCGTAGAATACTGCATCACCCAGTGCATGACCGATCAGACCGATGGCGCCGCCAACAACGGGACCAAAAATAGCGGAGAAAAATGCAAGTACCGCTGCGCGGGTCTGCAGAGCTGTGTTCGGGATGAAACCAACCGGGATCTGCACGTTGGTTAAAACAACGAACAGCGCGGTTCCGATACCCATCGCTACGACATGCTTGATGCCAAACTTCTTATCCATGAGTAAATCCTCCTCATAAGTATTTATTTGTGGAAAACCACGTTCTTACTATAACGAATCACTCCGGATTTTTCAATCCCTTTTCTGTCTTTTCTCCCTCGTTTGCGTCTTCCAGTACAATTTCCGACGCAAGAGTGTCGATATCGGAATACCACACCCGAAATACCGCCTGCGCTGCATTCGCGTAAATATGGGGCAGCTTCGATTTTTCTTTTCCGGCGTCTTCCAGCACATCCAGGATTTCCCGCAGCACGTCCCTCGTCAGATACGAACCGCGCCAGTGAAACGTCAGGACTTTTCCTTTTTTTACCGCCTGCTGCGCGCGCTTTTTGACCTCCTCCATTTTCGTAAAGGAAAGCCTCTTTTCCTTATAATAAAAATGTCCATTGTCCGTGCACGCCGGCGCCGGTGCGATCAGCGGCTCATGGTCGCGGAACATCGCCTTATCGTCGAGGTTAAAATAATCGTAACGGCACTCGGCATCCTCCCGCGCCCCTCTGGTCAGACTATTGTCAAATGTCGCATCCAGATGATAATACTGCCCGCCGATGCGCACGATATTCCAGGTGTGTCGGTATTTGATGCCTTTTTCCGGATTGTTGCCGCAAATCGCAATCATACACCATAGCCCGAGCGCGTCGCAGAGCACCTTGACCGCCTTTGCAATTCCCTCGCAGACGCCTACGCCCTGCCCCAGCGGTCCGATGATTTCATGAGAATACGGCTTCTTTAACTTGTCATACCGCACATTTTCACATATAAAATCGTGTACATATTTTTCTTTTTCCCATTCCGAAAGTCCCTGCGCCTGCCGTGCAAGCTTTTCCACCCGCGATGTCAGCGCTATCTGATGCTCTTTGATTTTTCCTTTTTCAAACAGATATTCCGGCACGAAAATCAGGTTCGGGGAGTCGGGGTAATATTTCCATGAAAACCCGACCACCCAGAATATTTCCGGGTGATCCAGCCGCATCTGGAAAAAAATGTCATACAGCTCTTTTCCATCCACACGCGGCAGCTGAATCTGATCCGCCAGCTGCCGGACGCCCTGCAGCATGCCGTGATACACTGCCTGCTTCTGCCTGTCCATTTTCTGATAATAAAATTCTTCCATCTTACAGTGTAATCTCCTGTTCCAGCCCGAACGAATAGATCAGCTTTTCCTTCACGCATTTTCCGGTCAGCCGCACAAGTGCTTCCTCATAATAGTCCAGCTGAACCCGGTAGCGCAAAATCAGCTCCTTCGGGTCTTTTACCAGATCGGTCTTATAATCTGCCAGCACGATGCCGTCCTCTTCCTCCAGATAAACATCGATAATTCCCTGGATCAGCACGGTTTCATCCTCCGGAAAGTCTGTATTTAAACGGTTTGCCGAAAGCCCCAGCACAAAGGGCTGCTCCCGGTGCAGTCTGTTGCTTTTGGCAGCCTTTGCCATGCGCGCTGCAAGAGGCGTCTGTAAAAATGCCCGGATCTTGTATACATTGATCGCAGCAGCATATTCCTCCGACAGCCTTCTGTCTGCTTTGCATTCTTCGATGACCGTACGGATTTTCGCCGCCGTCCAGGTTTCCTGCCGTTCAAAGGGGAAAATCTCCAGCAGTCTGTGGTACGCACTTCCCCGTGTCGTCCCGCTCACGGTTTCTTCCTGTTCCCTGACAAACTGCGGCAGATACGGCACGACCTCTTCCTCCGGGAATAGCGTAAGCCCTTCCGCAGCTTCCTCCTGCATGCCTTCTTTTTTCAGTTCGGAAACGGTTGTTTTGACAAAAAGTCCCGCCAGGTTTTCATGTGCATAGGGCTTCTGCAGGCGCTCACACAGCGCAAGCTCTGCCGCCTCCGGCTCTTTTCCGGCTTCCTCAAAAAGCTTCTGCCTGCTGTTGTATCCCAAGGACGCACGCACAAGCTCTGCCTGCAGCAGTTCTTCCTGCGTACAGATCTGAAGCCGACGTCCGACGGACTGCCATGCCGGAAGCACCAGATCATAATAGGAAGACGCTTCCTGCAGCCGCAGCGCCGAATAGCCATACGCACCCTGTGCAGTATCCTCCTGGGGCAGCTTGTCTTCTTTACAGGTTCCGGTCAGAATCAGCTTTTCCTCCGCACGCGTCAGCGCAACATATAGAACTCTCAGTTCTTCTCCCATGCTGTCGGCATTTAATTTGCGCGCCAGCACATTTTTTTTCAGCGTCGTATGTCGGATCCGTGCTGTCGGATCCACCCAGTCGATCGCCAGTCCCAAATCCATATCCATCAGCACCGGAGCTACGCTGTCCTGCCGGTTAAAGCGTTTCGACAGTCCCGACACAAAGCATACCGGAAATTCCAACCCCTTGCTCTTGTGAATGCTCATGATCCGCACGACATCCGCGTTTTCGTCCGACGCGCCCGTTTCGCCGTAATCAATGTCATATTTTTCCAGCTGTTCCATGTACCGGATAAAATGAAACAAACCGGAATAACTCGTCTTTTCAAAGCTTTCTGCCCGCGTCAGCAGCATTTCCACGTTGATTCTGCGCTGCACACCTCCCGGCAGCGCGCTGACCGTATACAGATAGCCCGTTTCCTCCAAAAACTGCTCCATCAGCTTGTGAATCGGCAGATAGACCGCGTACTCGCGGTAGCGGTTTAAAAAGGAAAGAAAGCTGCAGCATTTTTCGCGAAGGGAGGCATCAGCACCATTGCTTCCGCTGCCATATCCTACGCTGCCTTCACCACTTTCTCCTTCTCCCGCCGCCAGCTTCACGCAATCGTACAGGCAGCGTTTTCCCGTCTCATCCAGTGCGCGCAGCGTCGCCAGCTGCGCATCGCTGAATCCAAACAGCACCGATTTGAGTACGCCGAACAGTGGGATTTCCTGCAGCGGATTGTTCAGCACACGCAGGAAATTCAAAACCGTTTGCACCTCCGTTGCCGCAAAATACCCCGTCTTGGACGTCACAAAGACCGGAATGGCGTTTTCTTCCAGTATCTTTTTAAACGTCTCGTCCCAACCGGATGTCGTCCGCAGTAAAATCACGATATCCTGATACCGCGCCGGGCGCAGCTGTCCGCTTTCGCTGTCCCGCACCGGGAGCTTTCCAACGATTTCGCGGATTTTTCCGGCGATCATTTTCGCTTCCAGCTCCTTCGGGTCTTCGCCCTTTTCGCCGGATATTGCAGCAATGCAAAGCTCCGGCTCGTAAGGAGAGCGGGCGATCGAGGCTTCGCAAGCCGTACTCACCGGCACAGCACTCCCCTGCTTTTCTTCTCCGCCGAGCGCTACGTCCTTTTCCCGCGCGTCCGCTGCTTCGCCATCTGCCTCCGGAAACTGCGCCGCCGGGTACAGCGCCGCATCCGCGTCGTATTCCACTCCGCCAAGCTCTCGGTGCATCAGCTGTAAAAACAGGTCGTTGACGCAGTCCGTCACCTCATGGCGGCTTCGAAAGTTCTGCTTTAAGTCCACACGGACGCAGTTTCCGTCTTCTTTTTGATAGGTCGCAAATTTTTCCAAAAACAACTCCGGCCGTGCAAGACGGAATTTGTAAATGCTCTGCTTGACGTCACCTACCATAAACCGGTTAAATCGCCCGTCGTCCTCGCCGGAAATGCTCTGTAAGAGAAATTCCTGCACGAGGTTGCTGTCCTGATACTCGTCGATCAGAATCTCTACGAACTGTTCCCGGTATTCCAGCGCCGTATCCGACGGCACCATCTGTCCGTCTTCCTCTTCCTTTAACAGAATCTGCAGTGCCAGATGCTCCATGTCCTCAAAGTCCAGCAGGTTCTTTTCCCGCTTTTTCTCCGTCAGTCTTTCTCCGAACAAAAGCGCCAGATCCACCAGCTCGCACAGCGCTGCGTCCGCCTGTCTGCATTCTGCAAGCCACTGCTTCGGACCGGATGCGAAATATTTTTCGGAAAGCGTCCCCAAAAGGCTTTTCACACGCTCCCGCATCGCCTTGACCAGCTCCCGCTTTTCTGCCGACACGCTGTCATCCTTTTTTGGTGCCATGCGGGCGTAGGAAATGCCCTGCACCCGCGCTGCAAGGGCTTCGAAAGCATCTTTCGCAACGGACGAGTCCATTTCTGCAGATGCCACAGACTGCTCTGGTTCTGATGCTGTCTGCACCACGCTCGCCAGCTCCTGTTCCAGCCCTGCGATCAGCTCCTGATCCTTTTCCAGCGCTACAGCGTAAAAATACGGCCCATCCGGCTCCTCGCACACCTTCAGCGCAGCTTTTTCCTGCTCTTTGCATTCCTGCAGCAGGGCTGAAATTTCCTGCATCATGCCTGCAAACCACTCTGTTTTTACAAGCTCCTCAAACGTCTCCACATGATAATCCATGCGGTGCTGCCGCAGCCATTTTTCCGGAAAAGGATAGCTTCCGGAAAAGGTATATAACCGTTCGATCAGCTCTTCCATCCGTTTTTCCCGACCATCGTAGGCAAAATATTCCACGCAGTCGGTAAATTCCTGCCGTCCCAGCGCGAACTGCTCTTCCAGAAGCTCTGACAAAACCTCCTGCTTCAACAGGCGTATTTCGCCCTCGTCCGCCGTCCGAAAATCCGGGTCGAGACCGATATCATTGAAATGATTTTTGATCAGATATAAACAAAAGCTGTGGATGGTCATGATCTTCGCATTGTGGATCAGCATCAGCTGCTTTTTTATATGCTCGTTGTCCGGCTCTGCCTCTACGCGGTCGGACAGTGCCTTCGTAATTCGCTCCCGCATCTGTGCTGCCGCCGCATTCGTAAACGTTACGATCAGTAACCGGTCAATATCCACTGCCCGCGACGAATCGCATCCTGAACCGGAGACCAGCTCTACAATCCGCTCGACCAGCACCGCCGTTTTGCCGGAGCCTGCCGCCGCCGACACCAAAATATTACAGTTTCTCAGATCAATGACCCGCTGTTGATCCTCCGTGAACTTCATTCCCATCGGCGACCTCCTTTCTGATAAGCTCCATCGCTTCGTCTTCTTTCAGGTTTTCCAGCTCGCGCATTACAAACCCGTCGATCTTTTTGTCAAATCCGCACACTTTCTGGTACGCGCAGTATTCGCAGGCGTTTCTGTTGCCCTGCTCATACGGGTCCAATGCGATTTTTCCATCCAAAATCTGTCGTCCCGCCTGCCGGATTTTCTGCTCCACAAATGCCGATACCGCCTGAAAATCCGTCTCTTCCAAAACACTCGAACGCGCCGAAAAGCTGCCGTCCTTTTTCCGTTCCAGCGGCACCACATCCGAACGCCCTAAAAAGCCCTGATCCAGCCCCTCGACAACGTCCTCCCTGGCATTCACAATGCCGGTTGTCCGCAGGGCGCGCAGCACCTGCGCATTGACCTCCTCCGCCGAAGGCTCGCCCTCCGGCATCTCGATCATCGGATCCTGCACCCGGTAATACAGCATCGCCGCCGGGACAATTTCTTTCTCCGGATGCTTTTTTCCGGCAATTTCCATCGCAGCATTCATGTATACAACAAGCTGCAGCTGCAGCCCGTAATACAGCGCTGCCAGCGAAAACTCCCTGCTGCCGGACTTATAATCCACGACCTTGACATAAACATGCTCCCGGTCTTCTTTCATATCCACACGGTCGATCCTGCCGCGCAGCCGCATTTTTTCCTGCTCAGAGAGCGCGATATTGACCGCATCCAACTCCTCCAGCACCGAAAACGAAACCTCGAACTTCTCCGGCACAAAGCTGCCTTTTTTGAGCTGATACTGCATGGCGCTTACCGTCCGTTTTAAAATCCGCTTGATCCGCTGCACGATATAGGCGTTTCTCGCGCTGTCAAACAGCACCGTATGATGATACGTCACCGCATACGCGTCCACCGCCTCATCTACCAGCCGCTCGCCCTCTTCTTCAGTAAAATCAAACCAGTTTTTGCCGATCTCCTTTAGTTTTTCCGCAAAAATTTCCAGCACGCCGTGGTAGAGATTTCCCATATCCACCGCTTCAATCGCGAACTCTTCCTGCTCCTTTAACTTCATGCCATAGCGCAGAAAATGGGCATAAGCGCACGCTGCAAACTGCTCCAGACGGCTGACGCTTCCGGAAATCGTCTGCCCGTAAAGCGCTGCTGCCACCGCTTTTCCAAGGGACGGCTCCTGATAGGAAAAAAATGCCGTATCCGTCAGCTGTCCGCTCCACAGCCGGTACACATCCTGCCGCTGGTAAACCCGGTACAGCGTCAGGAACTCACGCTCCGCTGCCTCATCCAACAGCCCATCCGCATAGCTTCTAAGTCCATTCGCAAGATATTCCCGTCCATCCGAAAAAGACTGCACCTGTAAAAGCATGGGCTCCAGCTCCGGCTTTTCTGTCGGAATCGTCGGAAACAGCCGCTGCACCTGACCCACCAGAAAGCTCTTTCGCAGCGCCCTTCCTTCCAGATTCATCCGCGCCCAGGAAAGCACCAAAAGCTCGGATGGCTTTGTCATATTCAAATACAAATAAAACCGCTGAATGTACATCTGCTGCCGCGGCGACGGCGCAAGCTCCTGCCCGGAGCCGGTTAAAAATTCCCGGTCGAGGTCGGAAATAATCCCTCCGTTTCCCGCGTTGCCCGGAATATTGCCGTCATTTACGCCTGCAAAAAAAAGCGCCTTCACCTGTTTTAAACGCGTCCGCTCCATATCCCCCGCCACCACGCGGTCCACATTCTGGGGAATCGTGCCAACCTGCAGCTCTTCGAATCCGGCTTCCAGAAGCTTTGCAAATTCCTCTGCTGTCGTCTCCTCTTCCCCGACCAGACTCACGATCTGATCGAGCAAATCCATCACCAGTCGGTAAATCTGCGCATACTCCCGCTCCCGCACCGGATCGCCCGCCTCTGCAAAGCGCTGCTCGAAGCTTTTTAGCTTCTGCTGGATTTTACTCTGTGCGATAAACTCATACAACCCCTGTGCGTACTCCTTCGTCGTTTTGTATTTTCCATACAACGGCGCAAGCCCCAACACCAGCCGCTCCCGCAGCGCATTCAGCTGCGCCAGCTCAGCCTTTGCGTCCAGCATATTTTCCGTCGGATACACAAACAGCGTCTCCCATTTTTTCCGCCCACGGATACCCAACGCCCGTACATAAACCTCCAGCCGATCCGTTTCCTCCGGCGCAAAATCCGCCAGACCACTGCGCAGATAGTGGAAAACAGATTCATAGCTATAGTTCTTTACCCGTACCTGCAGTGCGCTTTTTATATACTCAATAAACGGATTCAGGGTGACGCCCCGCGTCTGATCCAGATAGACCGGAATGCCGAATGCCGCAAACTCCTGCTCGATGCAGCTTGCATATGAGGTGTAATCCCCGCAGATGACCGCGATATCCCGATAACAGTAATTCTGCTGCGTCACGAGCCGCCGGATTGCGATACAGATCTGACGCACCTCCTCCCGCAGTGTGGAGGCTTCCAGAAGACGAAGCTGCACGGGCGGCAGGCCAATCGCAGCGCTCTGCGCCGCAGACCGTTCCTGCCCGCCAGTCTCTGCACACTCCTGCACCACCATTCCGGCAGAAACGCTCTGCGTGCTCACTTCTGCAGGTGCAGGCTTCCACACGCACACCGGATAGCGGAACAGGTATTTTTCCAGATGCTGCAGCATTCCTTTTTCCGAAAACCGCGGCGAACATTTCGGTGCAATTTCAACGACGTCCGCGATGGGAATTTCTACATCCCGTGCAAGCTTTGCAAGCGTCTGTATCGTCTTTTTGCTCATGGAAAAAAGCTCCTGCTCCCGGATTTCCTCCCATGGATTTTCCCCACTTCCGAGGGTAACTGTGACGATCACTTCTTTTGCCTGCTTCATCAGCTCTGCGATGACCCGGTTCTGTACCGGCGTAAAGCCCGTAAACCCGTCGAATACAATCACGCTGTCCTTCAACAGCTTCGACTGCGGCACATACGACGCCAGCACCTCCAGCGATTCCTCCGTCGTCAGATATTTTTCCCGGATGAACTGCTGAAAGCCCTCGTAAATTGTCCGCAGATCTTTTAATTTATAGTATAATTGTCCTCGTTTTTTTGAAAATTCTGTCAGCTGATCCAGCTCCTGCAGACCGATTCCGTACTGCATAAACTCCGAAATCGCAGACTTCACCTCATGGATATATCCCGTCTGTCCAAGCCTGCCGCCCAACACCGGAAGCTCCCCCCTCTGTCCCGCCGCCACACGTCGGATAATCAGGCTTTTTCCCGTATCGTCCAGCATCGGAAGCCGATTTGCGCCCATCTCCTCAAAAATGCGGTGCGTCAGACGGCCGAAGCTCAGGACGTCGATATTCATAATCCCTTTCCGGTCATGCAGACTGACCAGATCCTTCTGTGTCTGCATCGTAAACTGGTCGGGCACAAGGATAAAAAAACGCCCCTCCGGTTCTCTTTCGGAACGGGCGATAATCTGCTGATCGATATAGGTGCTTTTTCCGGAGCCGGACGCACCGGTGATAAACTGCAGAGACATCGTTTTTTCCTCTCATCATTAGACTGGGATTGTTGTAGTCAAGTAGTTACAGTTCACACGCGCCATTCGCAAAAGCGCATCTTCGATACTTTCCGCTGCTCACAAAGCCACGAGTGAACTGTAGTCAAGTATATCATACTTTCCGGCGGTTTGCGAATGCCGGATACGCCATGTATGTGTCAAGTGAGTATTCCGGGCGATTCTGAACTGCCATTCCGGTGATGTCCGGACAGGTGGTGACTCAGAGAGCCCCGGAATAATCACGCACTAATCAAAGGAGGTATCCAAAGTGGATGTAAATAGTTTATCACACAGTAAATGGAATCGTAAGTACCATATTGTGTTTGCGCCAAAGTTCCGAAGAAAAGTAGCATATGGAGCGTTACGTCAGGACATAGCAAATATTTTGAGCATGCTGTGTAAAAGAAAAGGAGTCAATATAGTGGAAGCAGAGATATGTCCGGTGTGGCGATCCCCGGAATAATCATCCGGATCATGTGCATATGCTTGTAGAGATTCCGCCAAACATCAGTGTAGCAAGTTTTGTAGGTTACCTAAAAGGAAAAAGTACACTGATGATATTTGAAAGGCATGCAAACCTGAAATATAAGTATGGCAATCGGCATTTTTGGTGTAGAGGTTATTATGTAGATACTGTAGGAAAAAATGCGAAAAAGATCTAAGAGTATATCCAGAACCAATTAAAAGAGGATTTGGAATACGACCAAATGACACTAAAAGAGTATATTGACCCGTTTACGGGTGAGCCAGTAAAACAAAGCAAATAAGATGAGCCCTTTAGGGCTCTGCAGAGAAATGATGTTGCGGCTGGCGAGCTTTCAACGGGTCTTTAGACCCAGTGCCGGTAACAGCCCCTTATAGGGGCAGAACAAACCACCGGCTCAGCCGGTGGTTATGATTTCAGGAATAATTCCTGATTCTGCCAACAATAATTATACACTAACAAGGTCGCAATGGTGTCGCAATTTCTCCCAATTCTGCGAAAACGAATGTTTCCAACAGATTTGCAGTGGTGAGAGTACGCTTGCAGATGCGATCATAGATCGCATATCCTATGATTCCCCGTCGGGGTGAGAAGCTCCATGACATTGATTATTCCAGTTCCATTGTTTCCTAGCAGGAAGTTACTATTCATGATGTCAGCCCCCTATATCTCCTGAAGCGGATTTTTCTCCGGTAAAATAGTCCAAAGTATAGTCACTCGCTTTCACATATCGGACATCTTAATTTGAGAAAAACACAATTTACTACTCCTGAAAGCAACTGCTGAGATCTATCACAGGGTAGGCATTTTCTGCAATAGTAAAGTCAATTAGATGAACCCTCATTCTGCTCCATACGGTATTCCTCATACTCATCAATATGTGCATTTATATATTCTTTTAGTTCGGCATGCACCTTAGCCAAGATTTCCATTTCTTCTTTCTTTACTTCATCCAACAATATGCACAACTTTTTTGCCTGGAAATCCTTGCAATCTTTTACATTTTCTTTCACCAGGAGGTTCCGCACCACAAGACATTTCTTTTCCACTCTTTCGTGATATAAGTCGCTGCAATCATGGATAAGATATCCTTTCTGGAATAAATATTTTAGACGCCTCGTCATTAAAATTTTATGGTCTAATAAGCTGCACAGTCCTCGCCAGTCACAGTGACCATATCTATTTTCCGCTACATGAAGATAATACTTTTTCAATTCATCATAGCAATCTATGCCGAATACATAGTCAGATAGAATCTGGGGTGGATTCAGATATTGTTCAAGATCATGCTGGAGCTTTCCTATCTGCATCATATGGTTTGTTCCCGCCTCATGTTTATCTGAATCCGCCATCACTGAAAAGAAATAGATTCCATCCGGTCTCCCCATGTGGTCACCTGCTGCAAACTCCTTGGTAGAAACATCCGCTGCCTTTTCAAAATCCTCATAACCAATTTCCTCGAATACAAACTTTCCAATAGGATTGTTGTCAGCCGCATAAATCTTTTCTGTCGCATCATCATATCCCCAGACCAAAGCATTATGATAATCGGGTTCGTCATAGCCCCTGTATACGCTACGGTCAAGTAATATATAGACATAATAATCGTTTTCGATGCATTCTCTGACAAATTCAAGTTTCGAATTCCATCTGCTTTTCACCATCTCATCCGGAATGCTCATAAACTTCAACCATGGATTGGCTTTCATTTCATAGAAATTGAAATCGCCATAATACTGATAGAAAAAATCCACTGTCCCCAGACGTTCGACCGCTGTATATAAATTGCGCAAGGTAAAGATCTGTATAAAGTTGCAGTTCAGCCACGCCTCTGTTTCTGGATACGCAGATAATATACTATGTACTGCACCTTGATGCCCGAAACTTCGTATAATTGGTTCCATAATCTTTAATTTTTTGTCACTCATTAGTCTTTCCTCCATACTACACAACAGCACATAAAGTCTTCACATGAATCATCATAGTTTCCAATATATTTCTTCCTTTTTAGAAAATGATAAAAGATATTTTCTAAACGCTCTTGGCTTCTGTGAATCATAAATACATATGTACCTTTCCTTCTCCGCTGGATCATTTACTGTAAAAATGATACGTCTTCCCCATTCTTCTTCAGTAAATAATGGTGCACATTCAAATTGATCTCCGCTCCGATTGGGCCAAGTCATATCATTTAATGTATGAATCAGATATTGAAGAATTATTAAGTCTCTTGGTAACTTCCTCTCACGAAGCATTTCCTGAACACACATGTTTACCGCCACATGATCTGCATGCATATCCAATCTATGAGGAATAAAAAGATATTCTGGCCTAATCTCTGTAACCACTTCGTTTAAAATATTTAATAAATTATTCTTTGTATAAAGCATATGCTCCCCATTTTTTAAATAACTGAATTCTTTTTGTGTACCTGGTCCATTTGTATAATCTCCTTTATTTCCAGATACTATTTCATCTCCATTTTGGCAGGTAATTAATTTATAAATCTGACTCTTCTCTTTTCTCATACCCATATCCGAAAATCCCAAATGTATGATATGATACTCTGGAATCCCCAAATCCGCAAGTGCTTTCTTTGCTTCTTGTGCTCTTATCTCTTCCTGATTCTTATAATCGCCATTTGTGACAAAGACAACATAAACATCATTATGATATCGTGTGCTATCACGTAGCACCTGAAAGCATGCAAGCATTTCATCATCAGGATGTGGAGCCAATATTACAATTCTGCTATCTCGTATTATCATAATATGTCCTTACCTTTTCTTCATACTCAAACAAACTAATCTTATTATGATAGAAGTCTTCGTAGAGCGCCACTGGATAATCTGGATTCCTCTCAAAAAACACTTTGAAATTGTTATCTCTTTGCGCATATATTTCTTTTCCATGCTGATGATACAAATGATAAGTTACCATCTCGTCATTCATAGCAAAGCGATATCCTGCTTTAAAGGCTCTATATGATACATCCATATCTTCAAATCCCCACCCAACAAATCGTTCACTGAAACCACCGATTTCATCAAAAACATCTTTTTTAATCAATGTATTGGCAAAAGTACATCCTACCCATGGAATACTAGTGTCAATTTTACTATATATAGAACGCGTCTTAATATAATATCTTGAATTACTGGTTTTATTGTGTAGTATTTCTTTCTGAGTTGAAACAATCGAAAAAACTTCATCCAAACGATTTTGAAAATTCCTAATATACCATTCTTTTCGTTTCCCGAATACTATATCTGCATTCATATAAGAGAGATTCTTCAAATAACCATCACAAACTACACGATCGTCATCCAAGAATAGAAGGTTGGTATTCTCTGCATTTTGTATACCACTATTACGAGCGTTGGAAAGTCCACCATTCTTTTGATATATATATTTAATGTTCATTTTTTCACCATATCTGCCAACAATATCACGTGTATTATCACAACTTCCATCATCAATGACGATTATCTCAATATTCTCTGGGGTGTCAAGAGTGACCACTTCTTGTTGAAGAGACAGTAACATAATATTAAATCTTGTCGATTTATTATAAGTTGGTATAATAACGCTCAATTTCATTTTTTTCCGCCTCCAGTTTTATGAGTAATGCTTCCAAGCGATTCGCGAGGCACTCATTTGTATATTGTGTAACAACAAGATCATGTGCTTTCATCCCAATTTCTTTCCCCAATTTCCTGTTATGTATTAGCATCAATATATCATTGGTCATTTCATACGGGTCTTTATTGTTTTCCATCATAATCACACATTCAGAAGAACCGATCAATTCTTTAAATGTATCGATACCAGAACAAATAACTGGCTTCTTCAGATACATAAACTCAATGAGCGTTAATCCGAACGTTTCATACAGTGACGGAACAATCGCAATATCACACGCCTTCAAATGTTTCACAACGCCCCTATTGTGGTAATATTCAATATGAACTTTATCTTCAATTTCATGTTCTTTAATACGTTGATATAGTGTTTCCTTCTCTTTCCCTTTTCCATAAATGTAAAACTCGACTTCATTCACCTGTTTTAGAACCAATTTTGCTGCATCTATGAATGTATCAAAATTTTTTATTTTGCTCAATCTGCCCATACTTGCGATTCGAATCGTTTGCTTTTCTCTATCTTTCACTTCATCAGAAGAACACTCCATTTCCATAATATCAATGCCTAGCGGAATAACATAATGATTTAACGCCTTTCCATATTTTTGTTCCATTTGCTTCCTGAGTGTACAACTTACAAATATCAATGCAAAAGATTTTCTAATGCATTCCTTTTCAAGGTAATACGCATCTTCTGCATCAACCGAATACTCATCAGAAACCCAATATGTATTCTGTCCTTCGCTCCTAAAGATCGCCTCAAAATTCTGATTAACAAAACTTACTAAAGGAATCTTAAACTTTTTAGATACAATATAAGCCTCTGGAAATAAAAAGAGATCCATAAGTATAATAAAATTATATTTCTCTTCAATGTATCTAACACAGTTCCTTAAAAACTGCATTCTATGTTGATAGGCTTTCTCTCTTGCTTTAATATATATTTCTCCATAATTCTTTAATGTTACTACTTTTATACCTTCTTGAAAAAAACACTCTTCTTTAACCCCTTTTGTTAATACCAAAATATTCCATCCTCTATTTGTTAGACCTACCGCTAAATTTCTCGTCAGCGTTCCAACACCACCAATAAAATTCGGTGGATATTCACCTGATATAATAATCAGATTATGATTTTTCATAAATCAATCCCTCATATAGATCCCTATATTCTTTAACAAAATGCTCAAGCGTCAATTTTTCGTGAACAGTGTATAATCCATTCTCCTTTATTTTTTTTTGTAAAGCCGGATTGCTTATTATTCTATGCAGAATTCCATCCACTTCATCTTCACTATCAAAAAGAAATCCATTTTCCCCATCTATAATGACTTCATCAGCTGCTCCGACACGTTTTGTAACAACAATACATTTTGAAGCCAGAGCTTCTAGAAAAACCAATCCAAAGGCTTCCTCTTCGCCATCTTCTAACCAGTAGAGAAAAATATCTATCATTTGATATTTGTCATTCACAAAACTATCATTAATAATAAACACTCGATCGTCAAGTTTATATTGAGAAATCTCTTTTTCCAACCTTTCAATGACTTCTTTATCGCCAATACCATAGATAGAATATTTAAAATTCTTTATAGTAATCTTCGATAATGTTTCTATCAAATTCCGTGGGATTTTAGTGGGTATAATCGTGCTGACTCTTCCAAGGTATACTTCAGTCTCATCAATCTCACTTCTTGTATTTACTGGGAACAAATCAGGATCTATACCAAAATATATGTATTTTTTCCTGTCCTCTGGGATCTCATATAAATATTTATAGTTATTTTTACTACCTGCAACGTAATAAGCATTAATCTTAGGAGGCACGACCTGCTCTTGCAAAGAGAAAACAATTGGCACCCCTTTCTTTTCAAAAACAGTCCCCATTACCTTCATACCTGGCCACCAGTGATAATGCACAATATCATAATCCAACTCTCGAATTGCACGAACAAATACCCCCATGTCACTAATCAATATTACTTTTACATTCTTTAACTGACTCAACCACATTTCATATTCTTCACAGATTTGATATGTTAAAATATAATGATTGAATTCATCCATTCTTTTTACTATGTTATACAAAACTCTTTGGGCTCCTCCGATATTCATATCTTGTATAATATGTAAAATTTTCATTTATCCAAATGCTCCTTATCCTTCATTGTTTTCTAAGTAAATTCGATCCGATAAATCTCAAATGAAAATGTAATCTAAATACAAAAGATGTAAACATCATGTGGATTCAAAATATACATTGTTCCCAATACACAAATCGTTCTTATGACTAATTCTTCTCAGAAACATTCATTGGTTTTCCTTTATCTTCCCAGTAGATGTCCTTGACAGCGCATCTCTAATCTCTACCTTTTTAGGGATTTTTGAAAGCGGAAGTTTACCCATCAATTCCTTTCTAATATTTATTTCTGCACTTCGATCATAAAGAGATATATATGCGCTGATATACGTATTATTATTTTTGTCCATCTCGGCTTTTACTTTAACTTCCCTTACATTTGGTATTTCATATATTTTCTCTTCTATTTCACGAAGCGATATCTTTTCCCCAGCTATATTTACAATATTATCGTTTCTCCCCACAATGACTATATTCCCTTGAGAATCACGTCTTCCGATATCGTTTAGTATCCATTTTTTTCCGTAAATGTACTGAGTTTTTCCGTTTCTTATCCTTTTAAACATCAAATAATCCGTTTCAACCGAAATAACGCTCTCATTTACATTCTGTTTCTTTTCATCGACAATTATTCTTACGCCGTTGTATTCGGTCCCAACATCTTCATTACTTCCACCATTTTCATACAATTCGATACATAAAGCACCTGTTTCCGTTGTGCCATAAGCATTGTTAAACTTTATTGTTGATTTTTTCATTCTTTCTGTTATGGCACATCCACTACAAACTCGTAAACGTGGAATGTTCAACTCCTCTGTATCAAGAATTTGATCATAGTAAAATGGTGTTGTAATAATAACGCTAAAGCCCCCTGCTCTCATTGTGTTTATAATCGATTGTCTCGTCACAATATTATTCATATATGTAACCGAAGCACCTACACTTGCTGGCGCAAAACACGCATACGCGTTACAATATGCATGATACGGAGGTATTATTGCCAAGATTTTATCATTTCTTGTATATCGCAACTTTTCAGCAATAGCTCTTCCTTCCTTCTCTAATACTGATGATTTTTTATAAATGATATCTGGTGCTCCTGTTGTTCCACTTGTCATAAAAAGGTAATTAATCTCCCCATTAGCTTTCTTCTGCTTCTTTTGCTTCATACTTTCCTTGACATATAGATACACATTCTTCTTCCATATAGACACAATAGTCTTAGAGTATCCACGAATATCTCCTGCATCTACATCCGTAACATAATATGATATCTGTAATATCGAATTAACGCGTTCCAATGAATTTTCATTTAGAAAGAGTATTTCAGATGCGAATCTACGTAACACCATAACTATCGGGCTAAAAAGCGCATTATGTCGAACAAAAATAGCAGTCAGATACCCATATTTCATTCCTTGTTGACATAAATCATTTTCCTGTATTGTTAACAATGCGTCTGTAATTTGAGAATAATCAACATTATCACCTGTTATACCTGGCATTACGTCACTGACCTTGTATTGCATGCTATTTATAACTCCTTGTATAATGTATTTAGGTTATTCAAGGGACACCTATAACACCTTAGACCTACTTCTTTACAGTTCCTGTCTGATAGAAGATAATAGCTTTATTAGATTTAGAAGAAGGACCTTCACTCCATGAGCATTTCTGCTCGTACCTGAAAGACTGATCCCTCCCTCTAATAAGCTCACGTATGAACTGGATGTTGGTTGCTCATTGGCTTCTCCCCGTATCTAGTAGCGGGACCTATTAGAGTAGTTGCCTTCCAATCAGAACTTTTCCTTTGAGGTGGTTCCTATGTTTTTAATTGGTATCAATATTGGTAAAAACAACCATGTTGCTTCCAAGTTGAATGATTCCGAAAAAGCCGTTTTCTTCCACAATACTTCCGTGGTAGAAATGCCCTGTATACAAAGTCTCCCAATCCTGTCGCTTTTGAAATTGGTATGTAAGCAACCGGACACTACTGGCTTTTTGTCTATTTATTCCTCTTTAGAAAGGGGTCCTTCTGCATTTCATTATAATCCCATTCAGATGAGTGGCGTAAGGGAAAAGAAATCCACAGGCGTAAAAACGATATCATCGACTCCATCCTTATCGCCGATCTGATCCGCCATGGTCAGTTCATTGAAATCAGGCTTGCGGATGAGGATTTATTCTCCCTGCGTACCCTAACCCGTTTTCCCTCCCTATTTTGTAGAATCCATCAGCGAGCCGAAACAGAAATCATCTGTATGCTTGACCAAGTGTTCCCGGAATACCAGTCGGTCTTTTCCAACATTTTTGCAAAACCTCAAAGAAATCCTTCTTCAATTTTCTTCACCAACCGATTTTTAAACAGTTTCACCAAAAACTCTGCAAAACTTCTTGACCAACTAAGCAGACAGAAGGTCGGGACCTAAAAGGCTGGAAATTAAAGAATGCTGCCGCTCATTCCTTTGGCATTACTTTTTCAAAAAACAGATTTATCTTCCAGCTCAAGGCTTCAATTGAACTGATTTCCGGAGGAATGCCGAAAACCACGTCACTCATAAGGGTGGCGTTGATTTTAAGTGCACGCGCATGATTTGACGTTTACCTTTCACAGACTCTGATTTCCTTTATCGAACTGCAGGTAATGGAATCGGCAGTGGAAATTTCTGACCATATAGAAAAAATAAATTCTCCCATTACTAGTATCGGCAAAGTTACCGGAGTTGTTATCATCAGTGAAATCTGCTATATTTCCAAATTTAACAGCCACAGAAAGCTGATCGCTGACAGCTACACAATCAGAGGAAGTTGAAGCCGTCCACAATGTGATGAGCAAACGCGGCTCGCCCGATTAATCGTCAACTGACCTGTATAAATGCTATTGACAGAAAATATGTAACATTATTATGCTGTTCTAAAAAACAACCAACCTTACGTTCCAAAGACGTAATTCCTTGTGTTCTGTCTCCGACTCACCTGACAGCAAGTTATTGTTGTACTCCTTTTTCACCAGAAAATTTCTTTTTACTTTTTCAATCATCAACTTGACTTTTAATAATTAGTCTTTCTATTTTGTATTAAAACCATTTTACAAAATATATTTCTGAAAAAAAATTTCTATAATCATAAACTTCTTTTTTAGAATCCGTTATATATATATACTCTTTCCACTTATCAGGCTGTTGTTGTAGTATCTGTTTCTTTGAATTATTACATTCATCTATGGAGTATATCATTTCAAACAAACCGATAATTGAAAAGTGTCTGAGAATAAATTCCGTAGTTTTTTTGTCTCGTCCAGTAAGCAGGCACATCTCATACCCTTGATTAACTAACCCATACAATTTCTCTGAAATATTAATTTTATCTTCTAATTTATTTGCTGATACAAGAGCTATGAACATATCTTGATATAACAGTAACGCTTCCATATAATTATCTTTAAAAATATTCCAGATTGTATCAATTAGACATGCTGCTTGAGAACATATCAATTTAGCCATAGATATGTCTGCATCATATATTCTCCGATATGTCTTTCGAATTGCCTCGCAATGCGTCTCCCAAGTATCGAATAATGTCCCATCAAGATCCCAAACTATTTTTTTACTCATACTCTCACTATTCATTTGTAATTCCATATGCAGATATCACTACCGGCAATATCATCGCAGCTCCGGATGCAATACCATAATGCATACCCCAATCAATAATAGGCTCCAATTTCAATTTTTCAAAAATATATTTATGCCCTTTCTCCGATGAAAGATGTGAAGGAATAATGCATTTTCTAATACTTTCATTTATCTCATACGCAATAAGAGCAGAAACACCACTAATGAAACCATCTATGATAACTACCATACCATTCCTGGCACATCCCAAAATAAATCCAGCTTCCGCACATATTTCTACTCCACCAACTTTCTTGAGAATTGTCAACAAATCACCTTCATATTCCTTTAATTCATCAATCTTTCTTCCTACAATTTCTATTTTCTTTTGCAGCTTCTCATTACTAATTCCGGTCCCAACATCTGTTATTTCATCTGCCTTCTTTTTACAAAGAATTGCAGTAATGATTGAGGATGAAATAGTATTACCACATCCAACCTCACCTACTGCCACAATATCACTTCCTTGCGCTTTCAACTCATCTGCAAACAACATTCCAGTCCTAATGGATTGAATAACTTCTCTCTCTGACATAGCATCATCTATTAACAGGTTTTTTGTTCCATTCATAACTTTATAGTCACGTACAACTCTTCCGCTACAAACTTTGCCTGCAATGCCAACATCCAGACAATACAATGGAAAATGTGAACAAGCAGCGATTTTATTTATCGGTGTCTTTCCTTCTTCCATCATCTCAACAATTTTTTTAGTCTGCGATTGCGGAAAAATTGATAGTCCCAACTCGCTGATACCATGATCTGCAGCAAAGACACATATTGTGCCTCTAATTTTACTTGTTCTATTAATTCCTAGGACCTCTGAAATCTTATAACCTATACTTTCGATACGGCCGAAACTCCCCAAAGGTTTCTGCACATTCATCTGATTTCGTAGTACTTCTCCTCTGGTACTACTACAACTAACTTCAAAGTCATCTAAATAATCTCTCAACATTGTTTAACCTCATAATCAATCACAACTTAATCCAAAAACTTCTGTTTCTGAATTCTATACATGTCTGCATACCTGCCTCCCAATTCTATCAACTCATCATGTGTGCCTTGTTCAATGATTCTTCCATCTGATAGCATATAAATCTTGTCAACATTTTGAGTTGCATAAAACCTATGGGAAATGAAAATGACCGTTTTCGTATTAAACGCCGACATAAATAAACTGTTAAAATTTCGTTCCCCAACAGGATCAAGATCACTTGATGGTTCATCAAGACACACAACGAAAGAGTCAGAAACGAGAATTCTAGCCATAGCGATCATATGCTTCTCTCCACCAGAAAGATTTACGCCATCATCTTGATATTCTTTTGTCAGTATTGTTTCAATTCCTTTCTTCAATTGTCCAAGTTTCTTTGAAAAACCAGCTTGATTCAGTGCACTTAATATCCTCTCATATGTGAAATCATTACCCATACATATATTCTCTTTTATGGAATACGCATATATCCTGTAATCCTGAGATAAGCACTGAAAATAGTCCTTTCGTTGTATCTTTTTGTACTTTTCTATTTCTACACCGTCTAACAATATACTACCACTATAATGAGAATATAATCCCATTATGAGATTTATTAACGTTGTCTTTCCTGCGCCATTATCTCCCACGATTGCCACTTTTTGTCCTGGTTCAACACTTAGATTGACATTTTGTAAAACAGTGTTCTTACCATCATAAGAAAACGAAACATCTTTTAAATCTAGTGCTAATGCTTTACTCGGAATATCATGAATGCCATCTATCTCTGATGTTTCTTGTTCTAAAAAGGCGATCATTCTATCCATATACGCCGCATCCCCACCAAGAACGGCAAAATGACTAATTAGTTGTTGCAGTTGATCAGTCAAACTCCAAATTGAGCCCAAAAGTGCAGATAACCCACCTATCGTTATTGTCCTAATAAAGAGATCGTAGACAAGAATAAAGTACACACTAAAACTAATCAACAATGATTGAACCACACCATTACACAATTTACATCGTCCTATCCACTTCCCAAAGGTAGAATTTATTGCATTTTTTTCATTTATTGTTTCCTCATAATCTTCCAGTATAAACGATATGTCCTTCTTCATTTTGATTTCTTCAATATATTCTTTTAAATAAAAGATCCGCTTATAATATGCTATTTTCTTGTTATCTTTCGCTAGTTCTATTTCTCTCTGCACCGTCTTTTTTGTTGCACAAACATCTGCGAAATAACTACAAATAACCGCCAATACTATTACAGCAACAACAAATATATCTATCTGGAAAACAATTGACATTACTGTGAACAGGTTAACAATACTATATACAATATCACCTATATGCTGCACAACAGCTTGTGGTCTGTTTCCAGATTCTTTAATCATCATATGAAAGTCATCATAGAACTTCGAATTATCATAAAAAGAATAATCAACTCTTATAGCCTTATTAAAAAGTTTATTCTGAATCAAGCACATAACCCTTGTATCAGTCTTCGCTGCATAACATCGATCAAAATACTGTCCTACTATGATATTCAATATATTGGCACAGATAATGATAGAAGTAATCACAACAACCTGTCTCAGGTCTCTTACACCCTCCATTAGTTCAAAAACAACTTCTAATAGATAAATATGATTCACTGCAGTTAATACCGCAGAAAAAACACGTCTTATAAAATAGAGAACCGTATATAGTTTGCTAACTGTCCAATAGCTTCTCAACACAAGATTTAAACTTTTCATTTTATATAGAATTTTCATTGTCCTTCACCCAACCTTGAAAGTTCGCAGCCTGCATTTTATACATACTTGCATATCTGCCGTTCTTTTCCATCAATTCATTGTGTGTTCCTTTCTCAGCAATTCTACCATCTTCGATAAACAATATACAATCCGCCATTTTACCAAAGGAATAATTATGAGAAACAAAAAAAACAATTCTATCATTAAAGTTATTCTTAATCACATCAAAAAATTTCGCCTCTGCAATCGGATCTAGATTACTTGTTGGTTCATCTAGAATAAGCATGTCCTTCTGTTTCGCTATAGCTCTAGTTATAGCCAGCTTCTGGGCTTGTCCCCCCGATAAAACAATTCCATTATCATCAAATTCTTTCGTTAAAATCGCGTCCATATTATGTCCCAATTTATCATATATCTCATAAAATCCGCCCAAGCGCATGGCTTCTTCAAGCCATTCGTAGTTCGGTTTATCATCTAGACAATTTTCAGATATATTTTTGTATATCGACATAGAAAACAATCTGTAGTCCTGCATTACCTGGCCTACTAGTTCTAAATAATCAGTTTCAGAGATTCTCTCTATCTCCAAATCGTTGATATATACTGTTCCGGTTTCTGCCTGATATAGATTAAGTAAAAGTTTAACCAATGTGCTTTTCCCTGCACCATTTTCTCCTAATATCGCAATCTTCTGTCCCCTCCTTGCTTCAAAAGAAATATCTTTTAATATTATATTCTCTCCATCATAAGTAAAAGAAACATGATCAAAGCGAACACTTTCTATGCTTTTTATGGACACAATATGCTTTGTAAAGTTGTTTACATTTTCTATACCATATTGCTTGAACGAAAAAAAATCTCTAATATATTGTGATTGCCTATTAACTTCTGAATACAGATTTATAACATTTTTCAAAGAATAGACAATCTGATTATATAACGAAATAATTACTACTCCATCACTAAGAGCCATGGTTCCTGAACATACCCGATAACACACCAGTACAATCACGGAGAAAAAAGATACAACCTGATAAGACATTGAAATAACCGATTCAAGGCGAACGATTTTGGGCATCTTTCGATGTATCAATGATATCACATTATATACATATTCCTCATATTGCTTTAAGACTACTTTTGATATGGAGGTTAATCTCATGTCTTTTGCATAGTCCTTTATGTACATTACCCTCTGGGTATATTCACCTTTTCTGTCTTCTTCCTTCTTTGAAACATCATATTCATATTTTCTGCGGTTCAATAATGGTGTAATTAACACATCAATGATAACAGGAAAAAGGAATAACAAAATTAGTAAAGGTTCCGCAACGACTACAATCCCTACTAAAGAAACAATCGTTACTACAGTTCCTGTTATAGATTCAATCAATCCCCAGTATTCACTCACACGGTTTTCTACATCGTTGATTACAAAGTAATACTTCTGATAATAATCGGACTTTTCAATTCTTTTAAGCGGCATTCTCTTCAGTAAAACAAATAATTCTTCATTAATATGCCCAATAATCTTGGTATCTGATATTATGCTATAATATTCGTAATAATAACTCTCAATCGCCCAAACACCAATCTGAAATACAAGAGCCAAACACATTATAATAACAAATTCACCGATATCGAACTGATTGGTAGTATATGCATCTATTATATATCTTAAATTAAAACACTGAACACAATTTCTGAAAAAGACAAAGATGCACTTGTTAATGCTGCAAGTGGTAGCCTATTTTTATCAATTGAATTTAAATATTTACCGTATTTTATCATGCCACTTCCAGCATCTTTTTCACTTTTCATTCCACTAACCCCCTAAAGCATCTCATCTCGGTAGCTATTCCAATCTTTGCAATACTGACAGCTTTCACCATACCAACCTTAACAATACATTTTCCAATTTCTAACCATCTCCAGGAATGGTTCTTTATCCACTTCATCATAATAAAACGGACATTGTGTTCTCTTAAAGTCATAAATCCACTCCCCTAGTTCAATCATACCAGTTTCAACACGTTTGCCATAATCAACTGGCTCAATCATTGCCATATAATTAGACGGAACATATACTTTTTCTTTTTCACAATCGATTCTTCCGTTCAACATTGACTCTGCCCAAAGAACAGGAAACGGCATATTAAGTTTTGTAGCACAGTAATTAAATGGGTTATTTCTAAAATTAATCTCAGTAAAAAAGAGTGTATCATCCTTATCAATAAGAAATTCGAAATCAAATATCCCTTCATATCCCACTTCAGCAAGAACTTCTTTGCATGATTCCAATATTTCGCGTTTATTAACAGGGAAAAAGGTCATAAACGGACTGTAATAACCGGGCAGAAGATAATTATATTCAGATGCAATAGGTGCAAATACTTGACGGCCTCTATCGACAGAAAAACCATCAATAGTATATTCATTTTTCTTATCAAGGTATCGCTGTATCAAGACACGCGGACTAAGGATCCTTGAATATGCTTCTTTTAGCTCTTTTGCATTATTACATATATGAACATCTTTTTTCCAACCGCCCACATTAGGTGAAATACTTTTTGTCAAAATTGGATACATCAAGTCATCAGGTACTACCCCATGATCCACTACTATTGTCGGAAGAACATTTAACCCATGCCTAGCCGCCAAATCCAAAACATTCTTTTTATCCATAAATTCAGTTATTCTTCCTGCTTTTCCTGCATTAAAAAAATAAAATCTATTTGCTAATTCAGCATACCTTGAGTCCAAATAGCTTTGCACATCATCATCCGTAGTTAAAAGAAAAGGTTTTCTCCTCAACTCTCCATATTCTCGTATCAGTACGTCATAACCCTCCTCAATAGATTCTACATGATGACACTTTTCTATATACCTACTTTTAGAAGCAATTGGACCTTTATTTTTTATAGCAATAAAAACAGGATTAATTCCGTTCTTTCCAAGTGACCGGATTACAGTCAATGGATTATAATGCTCTGCGCCAAAAACAATAAATATGTGGTCTTTTACCATGTTTCCTCCTTTCTACTACAACATATTTATGGCTAATAACCCTTACAGCCAGAAAGAAATTACCTATCTCATTACTTAAGCAGTATAAAAATGGAACAATATGAATGTTGCCTTTTATTCTTGGACTTCGCATATGTTCCTCATTCGCAACGTCAGCTTTATGCAGCATGAATCTTCTTTAGGATGCGTTCATGTCACAAACACGAGATTGAATAGGTAACGAGCAAAACTGGTACCGACCAATTACTATCCAAACAAAGACTGATATTTTATACTCCCAAACGAAAAAGCACAGCGGCAATTCTCCTCCCTAGTGGAATTGTTATGATACTGCGCATTGTTCGCCGTCATGATGCACCAAAACCTAATGCATAGGATTTACCAAAAAACTTTCACTCTATTTAGTCAAGTCTTTTTCCTTGAAGATCAAGGATTTTTGATATACTATCAATAAATATCTCAGAAGAAAGAGCCATTGGTATGGGCATTTCTCTATATCTGGTACGAAAATAGCTGGTTCTTGGTACACGAAGTAAAACGTCTTTTCCGTTCTACATAACCTCGTCTATACCCATCCGTCTACGGCAACGCACCTCCCGTGTCTATCAGGATCTCCCGCATTTCTGCAGAGTCCTAACTTTCTTCGTCCCGTCTGTCCTTATCCAGGGTGTCAGCTTAGCTCCTTTTCAGGTTCTTGCCCTATGGTAATTATCCCACTGACTACTGGCCCATTCTTTCTCCTAAATCTTACTGACCTCAAGCCAACACCTTGCAATGGACGTTTTCAGGCCTGTTTCTCTTGCATTTCAGCCTTCCTGCCACAGCTGAATTCAACTCTCAGAATTGTTTTCTAAAAGCTCAATTCAACTGTAGCAGGAACATTACCTGTTTTGTTTCTGGTTGTTATTCTGCCTGCATCTGCGGTCTTTTGATGTCTCCCATCAGTTTCTCCGCATCATAATCTACGTCTTTTGTCAGAATTGCGTAGAATACCCTTATAATCTTGCAGGCTACCGCAGCTACCGACCGCATCTTTTTCAGCGAATTTTCCTTTCGGCTTCGGTAATACTATGATTTTTTTATTCGATCCTCGCTGCTTCCTTACTCACAATGCTATGCACTGCGGCTGATACCAGGGTCTTAGCCCCCCTTCTTTCAATATCAGGAATCCAGCTTTCGTGTTACTGAACTCCAGCGGATTTTTGCTATACTCATAATTTCTCCATTCAAAAGCCCTAGCGTAATGAGTTTCGTTCCCAACATCAATACCAACCAATACCAACAATCAAAGTTTTTTAGTAATAGATGCAATTTTGGCGTTCTGTGTGTTATAATTCATTTCAGAAACCTCTCTGTTCAAAAGATTTTTACTAACCGACTAAGTCAGCAATCTTATTTTACTTTGAGGTATTTTTTCTCAGCCTTCTTTCTTGGAATTCCCTATACTTGAATTATACAGGAAGCTCCTAGATATCCTTTTAGTAAGCCGCTTAACCGAATAAGTAATGCCATTATAACTCGTCTAAGGCAAGGTCAAAAATACTGCCCGCTTTCTTTATCGACATTTTTACTTATCAAAGTTCAAACACCACTGACCGTTGGATGGCAAGCGCTAGATTCTGAGGGCTTATTATGTTATTATATCAGCCTTTTACCAAAATGTCTTTCCGGCTTCATTCGGTCAGTTCATACGTGTTTCTATATATACACGCAGTTGCTCCATGTCGCTCAATAAATCTAGACTTAAATCCTCATCGTCGATAATTATCCCAAATTCTTCCTCAATAAGTGATAAAATATGAATACCAAAGATTGAATCAATTGGATATTCTTCAAGCAATTTCGTACTCTCTGAAACTGTTACTGACAACTCGGGATATTCTTCATTGACAACCACCCCAACAATTTCCTCTAACTTACTGTAATAATTTGCTTTTTCCATTTCTGTTCCCCTTTTTGAATAAATAATACTTGGCATTATACTCTATATAATGCTATGTGCTATCGTATTTCTTGTAACAAGCACATAGTCACTACATCAAACTAACCTTTTGCTAATCGTTATCACATCCCAACAGTTTTCGATAGATACATCTCACCCTTTACTCTTTCCACGTAATTTTCCCCTAAAATATGCAGTAGTCAAAGTACTTTTGAGGTATCATAATCAAGTTTTCTTGGTTCAACTGAATCTACTTTAATTCAATTATAATAATTCCTTCGACAATACCCATAAAGCAATTATTAACTCATTTCTTGTTATATACTCTATAGTCCCATAATACCTCACAGTGGTCAATGATACAATAAAAAACTTTCTCGAGTTTACGCATTTTTATCCACATGAGTACTGTTTGATAACACCACCTAACCACGGCGTTCAAGCCCCCCAAAAAACAAGAAATCCTGGCTAATTTTATAGAAGAATTAAAACAACATCCAAGAGGACTCTTTATGGCTTATTATAACTACAGATACCTTTACTTTGAAACAGAAAAGACTTTTTCAAACTAGATTTCTAAAAATTTTTCCAAACCTTTTCATCACCGATATGATCTATAGCATGCTCTCCTCTGGCAGCTGCCCTCTGACATAAATCAAAGATCAACTAAGCAAAGATTCAATTTACATTCAGGATGGCTGCCAGCAGGGACGGGGTCACAATGCTGTTCCGGAGCAAATCCTTTGGCCTTTCTCCGCGGCTGAATTCGTCCTGATGGTCACCGTCAGTCCCAACGTATACCTCGACTGTGTGAACTTCAACGGTCCATGATGCCGGCCCATAACGCAGCTTCTTATAGGTCTCACTCGGCATCTGACGCCAGTAGCCATTGCCATAGAAGGCATCCAGTTCTTCTTTTGAAACATGATGAGGTGGAAGGATCTCTACCGGGAAATCTTTCAGATCCAGATCCCGTTTTCCTTTTTTCTTCTGACTCCGTTTTTTAGTCAGGATCTCATCTGCAGAAGGTTCTGGAATCGATGCATCATATGCTGCTTCTGCTTCATCAAAAAAAGAAAGCTGTCCGTCGATAGATTTTAAGGTTTCCGTATGCTTGCCAAAACGATGGCTGTTGGCGAGGCGCACCTGTTCGATCAGTTTTTCGATGTTCTGGTTCAGCATATCCAGTTGTCCCTGCATGGAAAGAACCATGGTGATAAGTTCCTCACGGCTGCAGTTATTTAGTTCCGCAAGTGTATATTTGTTATCCATTGCCCCGCTCCTTTTCGATGTCTCCATTATAGCAGAAACAACGGAAAATAGCGAATTTCCAGGAACCGTGTCTTCGTCATTATGCCTATATGCTGGAAGCCGTATAACGTCCATAAACGCAAGGAAATATAGTGTTTTCAAGGTTCAGAAAATTTATTTTAAATCATTTCCAGCTACACTGAGTGTGTCTGGAAAGAGTTAAAACCTGTGTTACAGTCACTGATTTTTGACTTGATGGCAGTGCTGAAAAAATCTCTGTTTTGCACAAAGATCAGAGTGTTTTTTTTCGGGTTGACCTCTTTGATCTTGGGATTCAGCGGGTTCAGTCCGAGCATCAGATACTGGAACTGTTCCTCTGTAAGTTCTTCAGCTTCCTGTTCTGTCCTGGGCCAGGTCAGGGCTCCGTCTTCCAGGCGTTTGTACAGAAGTAGGAATCCATCACCCATCCAAAGCAGACCTTTGATTCGGTCGGATCTTCTTCCACAGAAAAGGAAAAGTGTTCCTTTTTCAAAAGGATTCTGATGGTATCTGTCACCAATGATCATGGACAGCCCGTCAATGCCTTTACGCAGGTCAACATATCCACAGGCAAGTACAACCCTGCGGATTCCTGCTGCATCGTCAAGCATGACGGATTACCCGGAAGATCCTGTCAAGCAGAGCTTCCGAAATGTCGTTAGATATCGCAATGGATAAAGTTCCATTTTTGATGATGGCAGCCGGAGCCTGTTCCTGAAAGGAATGTACCGGCTCTTCCTGCCTGCTTAACACAACAGGGAGCTCAGCAAACGTGATTTTCGAAGAGGAAGCGGCTGGCGGCATCTGAATTTGCCCATACGCTTCCTTGCGGAACTTTCGGAGCCAGTAATAATACGATTTTTCTTTGATACCATTGTCGGCGAGCCATTGCTTCACAGTCATATTTTCCGGTCTTTGCTGACATTCTTCTATAATGTTCAGCCAGTTGGTACGTCTTACATCATGAGTTGATTGATCCATACTTTAGTCCTCCTCTAAAAAACTAGCTAGTTTTTTCGTATTTTTTAGAGTATCTCACAAATGTGCAGATGAGACTAGGCGTATGGTTTGACGTTTACCATCCATCTCTGCTTCCATCATTTCTTTGATGGTACCTCCCAGCAGATCTTTCAGGGCGTCCTGGATATCCTCTGCCGACTGGATATCGTATTCTTCCAGAAGCTGGTGGATAATGTTTCTCTTTCCTTCTGTCATTTGTACCTTGTGAACGGTTTTTTTTCTCTTGCCATAATAATAGGTCTCCTATGATTTAGATTTTATCATAGAAGACCTATTGGCTAATACTTATTTACAGAAAAACTTTCACAGACTCACCAGAGATTTAGAAAATGTCACTACACTCTCTTTTTTGACGCCTACTCCCTTCAGTATTTTGGGGATTATTTCCTTATTGTTCTTCTTATTGTCATAAGCACTTCAGCAGAATCCATACAGCATTGATTACCCCAGAAATGTGACTGGTTTTCCAATGATTTCGTTGACCGTGGATGTGGATAAACTCGAATTTCACTAGTATAACACTCAAAGGCCTTACGTTTTCTCTCAAGGAAAATCGAAATATCAATCCATGTATCTGGTACAAAATCTCTAGGGTACCCCCATTCAGTACTACTCACAGTATAAAATGTATAGAACTCTTCAATCCACATATTAATAGGACGAAATGCAATATTTGCAGCTTCAAATACAATTTTGTGATCACGATTTGCATCACAGGCAGATTGGCAATAAATTATGTTAGGCTTAAATTCTTCAGATATTATCTCAAGTGGTTCGATTAGCTCTGTTAGAGTATACATATCGAGTTTCTGATCTGGATAATTGAGACTGTATACCTGTTCCACACCCAAAATATCGGCCGCCTTTTGCGTAGCTATACTCTGTCCTACATCTTTGGCATATCGAAAGGATTCCCCTTCGCACATAATAACAACTCTCACCTGATCCCCATTATTCGAATGCCTTAAAATAATTCCTCCGACTCCCAACAATTCATCATCTGGATGAGCCGCTACCACTAATACTCTTTTATTCATTCTACGTTCCTTCTTTTATCTACATGTGATATTCCTTTGTATAGTGTAATATGTAATGACCTCTTATCATTCTCATTTTTACCCATGTTTCAATGGTGCTCACAAAAATAGTAATCAGATTATAGCTGGTCTATGAAGAACTGCAAATAGTACATAAATGTGCATTTACCACATGCTATTTTCCTAAGTTTCTCAAACAACACGCCGTTGTAACTACTTTGCTTGTCACATTATCCCAAATTTTGGCATATATCATCCCTCACTTTTAATCAAAGTCCTTAGTGATTCACATACATATTCCACATCATCATCCGTTAACAATGTGTGCAAAGGAAGAGAAACTAGATTCTCGTAATAGGTATACGAATTAGGAAAATCTTTTATGTTCCAACCCAGATTTCTGTAAGCAGTCATCATTGGAAGTGGCTTGTAATGCACATTCGTTGCAATGCCAAGCTCAGACATCCTTTCAATGAATTTATTTCTTCTTATCACATTAAAACCAGGTATACGAATTAGATACAAATGATTCGAACTTTCCATCCCCTCTGTGTGATGGAGTAGATGACTAATTCCCAACTCATCACACACAGTATCATAGTTTCGAGTAATCTCTTTTCGCCTCTCCAACATCCTCTGATAACGATCCAGTTGTCGCAGACCTATAGCTGCCATGATATCTGTCATATTACACTTATACCAAGGTCCAATAATATCATAGTCAAAAGCCCCTTCATTCGTTTTTGCCAAAGCATCCTTATTCTGCCCGTGAAGGGAAAGTAATTGATAATATTTATAAATTTCACTATTATTTATGCCCTCTAGCGCTTTCCACGTACTGGCACCACCTTCAGCAGTAGTGAAATTTTTTACAGCATGAAAGGAAAATGAAGAGAAATCAGCTATCGCACCGCAATAGGTTTTAATTCCATTATGCATCCGTGAAGCACCAAGACTGTGAGCGCAATCTGCAATAACTGCAATTCTGCCAATACTTTTCTGGATTCGAGATGAAAAATCCCCCAGGGGCGTTCCATCCGATTGAACAGGACGGAACACCCCCTTCTTTCTTTTAACAATGTCAAAGATTCTATCGTAATCACATACAATTCCACCAAGATCAACTGCAATAATCGCTTTTGTCTTTTCGGTGATAGCTTCTTCCAGTTGTTCATAATCCATTTCTGGCATATGCGTAATCTTATCACCATCTTTTTGAATATCCACAAACTTAATAGATGCACCACAGTGAATTGCAGCCGACGCAGTAGCTGTATAAGTATAGGCTGGTACGATAATCTCATCGCCTTTCCCAACCCCCAAAATCCTCAGATTCATTTCTTCGGCCGCAGTAGCTGAGTTCAAGCAGACTACACGATTGTTCCACCTATTTGAATCTCGGTCAACATCAAAACAAGCATCTCCAGTATCAATATATGCTGCCAACCTCCTCTCGAGGAGCTTTGTTCGAAAACCTGTGGTAATCCAGCCGGAATGTAAAGTCATAATTACTTCACTAATTTCGCTGTCACTGATATCTGGAGGACTAAACAGAATAAGTCGTTTTTCTATCGGCGAACTTTGAATTCGAATATCCCCACAAATTTTCTCCTGTCCTTTAAAACTCCGTTTATTCATCCAATTCTCCCCATTCCGTATACCATTCCACATCCTCATACAATACACTTAGGAAATATTTTTCCAATTCTCTATATTTGTTCATAAATTATAAGCATTCAGCCCATTACCATAAGTATAACATGGAAAGAAACTCTATGATTTTTAAACCAAAGCGTCTAACCAAAAGAATAATCCCAAACAGTCTCTTGAATCATACCCAATGCAACCTGTACTGGTCAATCTTTTTTGCAATGTTTCTAGCAAAAATCAAGATAATTAGTGCTAAGTCACCTCCAGTTTCTGCCATCTTTGACATCCGCAAGATGGCAACTTCTTCTTTCTCGCTCAGAGTCATGAACATGATATGAATGCCCTATGTTCTGTTGTCAAGCACGCCATGCTTCAAAATGAGTCCTGTACCTATAGCAAATTCCTGCATGCCTGTTACAGCTGCTCCTTTGCCCTGAATTCATACAGATTCGCGTATTCATTCTTCACAGTATTAAAGTACTGTTCCATCTGTGCGTTGTCGTAAAGATATCCTGCTTTGCTCATACTATAAGACAACATGGACAGATTCACAGGACTCCATGAATAATTGACAAACACTAGCTGTCCTGGTCAATGTGTAAAATCAGCACACTCCCGACCTATAGCTGAAATCCAGTAACTTCTATAAATGTGAATTACAAGGCCGCTAGTGATATGGCAATCTGCTGTGGTATCTGCCTCAAATCTCTTCCATTGCCTTCGCATATTCGGTATCATAAGTAGACTTCCGATGTTTTTAATAATTGTAATAAGCATCTGGGTACAACTCCAGCTTCCTCAACATCCACAGAACTCTATATGAAACTGTTTAATGAAGCGAGTAAGCCTTTAACTGATTTTCTTTGTAAAGTATTCTACTGCATTTTTAAGAATTAAACTCCTCGTTCTCTCTCCTATATCCCCAGTGACTTACCGCAGTATAGTTCCTAAACTCAAGAAAATCAACACTTTCTTTAATACCCTTTTATCTTCTATCGGGAGATATCCTGCTTTATCCCCTACATCCTGCGAGTTCCACTCCAAATTTCTTCAATGCTTTCAGTCAGAAATCCGTAAAACTTCCGTACTTCGTTCCTGCATTAGACGGTACATAATCATCTGCATAACACACCTTACTTCTTTTGTGGCTTTATCTGTTTCTATTGCCGTACCTTTAAGTTAATTACTGAAGGATTCACTAAGTGTGTCCTTATAGACATATTTCATCTGTTACTAGACTCTGTTATATTTCCCTACGAGGTTAACTACTTTTACTGGCGCTCCAAGAACACGGAACAAGCGACTCGCAAAGACTTACCAAACTGGATTCTCGCTAGTTATATATTCAACACTGAATTGGTGCATGCTCCTACAACAGTTTTATTGTAGCACTTTACGACTTTCCAGTTAATTTCCCGATTGCTAGTGGTATGTGTCAAGTAATCGTTGGCACTTTTAGCTTTCTTTTTGATGTCTGTCTATTTGTTCTATTTTCTGACTATTCAAAAGACAATATTCTTACTTCTCCTTCAATGGATTATGAACAGAACGCCTTGATAAATGCCTTCCTTGATGCTGTTCTCATCCCATCCAACATGGGTATATGATGGGTGATCACATCTGCATACGCATTCCCTTTTCCTTCTTTTTTCGGCGCTTTTGCCGCACTCAGGCTCTCTATGACCTCCTCCATCTGCATCGTTAACACAAGTCCATCCGTATACCTCTCTATCGTTTCTACCAATTCCAGGTTTTCTTTCCGGTACAGCGTTTTCGCCATGTTATTTGCTCCATTCGCTGACCAGCGCATCCTTCTGTACTTCATCCGTAAGGTTATCACCGTACAGTTCTGGTTTTCCTGCACTCCCATGTTCTTATATAGAATCCCAGCCTTTGCCTCCGGGATCTTTATCCCACGTTCCTGATACGGTAGAAGACCCTCCTTATTATTTGGCAGATATTCATACAACTTCTTCGCGTTGCTGCTTCGTTTGTCTGTTTCATCGTCGCTCTCCACGCTGTCCTCATAGATCTGGATGTATTCCAGCATCTCGTCTATCTTCTGGCTTTCGAACAACTCTGTTACTGCTTCCTGCGCTTCCTTTTCTTTCAACCTCCTTTTTATCTCCTGATAGATATGGAACCGGTCAAGCTGGAATATGACTTCCGGATCATACGCTTCTTTGATCCAGCTTCCACCGTCCCCGTTCAGAACCCTCTGCTGTATTTCCTCTGCATCATACTTTTTCTCAATCAGTGCCTCCCGTTTCCGGTGAAACTCGCTGCTCTGCTCCATCCCTGCCAACATCGTTTTGTTCACCAGGCGGCTGCGATCCTTACTGTCCCCTTCCCATCCCTCATACATTGTGAAAACTTTCATTTCCTGCTTTTTCATCCTTTTATGGGAACTGTCCTGCATGGAAAGCCACACTCCGTCCATTTCTTCAAACAGCACCGGGAGGCTCTCCCTTCCTTCCGCCTGCCCTGCTTCCATCTGCTTTACGGCATGGCTCTCTTCTTCACTGATCCGCTCCCCAAGCCTCTGCACCAGGTTCCATACGCCTCCATGGCTGATACTCTGGCCACAGGTTTCGCTGATGAGCTCTGCTGTTACACGGTAGGGAGATTCGGTAGCCGTCATGGCAATCTTTTCGGCCAGGTTTGTAGAAATCAGCCCGATCTTATCCATGTGCATTGCTTCATCCAGCAGATACACACAGACTTTCCTTCCGTCCGCCAGCTCCGCATCATAGCTCTCCAGAATGGTCCGGGTGATCTCCTGTGCGAGTTCGCAGGCATATCTGAAAATTTCCTGTTCCAATGTCTTGAAAGATACCAGATTTTCCTCTACAATAGATTTCATCATACAGTCCTCTTTACGTGTTTTTCTCGGCAATTAACATCATAAAGAAAAACTGTATGATTGGGAAGCAGGGAATTTCTCTGCTTCCTTTTTATTTCAGGAATAATTCCTGATTCTGCCAACAATAATTATACACTAACATACGCCATTTGCAAAATGCCTTGCACATCTTCCCCGAAAAGACTATGATAACGGAGAAGACTAACTGCCTGCTGCAAGCAGCGCATAAGCTGCAGTCACACAAGAAGGGGAGACAATTTATCATGGAATTAAAAGGCAAAAAGATTTATTTTTTAGGGGGCAGTATTACGGAGGGTGCCGGTGCTTCTGATACAGCGCACTGTTATGTTTCCGTATTCGGGAAGCTTTCCGGCGCTGTTGTAAAAAATTATGGCATCAGTGCAACCAGAATCGCCTGTCAGACCGAAAACCTGACGACAAAGGAGCCTGATCTTTCCTTTGTCAACCGCGTTGATTCGATGGATTCCGATGCGGACGTTGTCGTTGTTTTCGGCGGAACCAACGATTTCGGACACGGGGACGCAAAGCTCGGCACGTTTGAATCCCGCGATCCTTACACCTTTTACGGCGCAATGCACGTTTTGTGTGAAAAGCTCATCAACCGCTTTCCAAATGCAGACATCCTGTTCATGACGCCACTGCACCGCTGCAGCGAAGATGAGGTGTCAAAAGAAAACGGTCTGCCGGAGGAAACAAACCTCGCCGGATATGTTTCCATCATCCGCGAAGTTGCTGAATTTTACGGACTTCCGGTTCTCGATCTTTTCTCCACAAGCGGTTTACAGCCCAAGGTCGATATCATCAAGGAAACCTATATGCCCGACGGACTGCATCCCTCTGATGCGGGAGCGCTGCGGATCGCCAGACGGCTGATCGGATTTTTACAGACCCTCTGACAAAAAAGATGATGCAATTGCGCTCACTTTATGTTATGATAATAAGGATTGAATGATTGGCTTATCCTGCCAATTCAGCGGAGGAATGTATATATGTTATTAGATGGTAAAACAATTCTGATCACAGGTGGTACCGGCTCTTTCGGCAAATGCTTTACCCGTTATGTCATGGAGCACTCCAACCCCAAAAAGGTGATCATTTATTCCAGAGACGAATTTAAACAGTGGATGATGGAAAATGAATTCAAGGAATATGCAGACAAGCTTCGCTTCTTCATCGGCGATGTCAGAGATCAGGAGCGTCTGCGCCGCGCATTTGAAGGTGTTGATTATGTCATCCATGCAGCAGCCTTAAAACAGGTTCCCGCCTGTGAATATAACCCGAACGAAGCAATCAAGACCAACATCCACGGCGCGATGAACATCATCGAGGCAGCCCTGGACACCAATGTAAAAAAGGTCGTTGCACTTTCCACCGACAAAGCGGTAAACCCGGTCAACCTTTACGGCGGCACAAAGCTCGTCAGCGACAAGCTGTTTATCGCAGCGAACGCCTATGTCGGCAATAAGGATATCAACTTCTCGATCGTTCGCTACGGCAACGTTGCAGGAAGCCGCGGTTCGATTATCCCGTTTTTCCGCAAGCTCATCGCAGACGGGCAGACAGAGCTTCCGATCACCGACCTGCGCATGACCCGTTTCTGGATCAGCCTGGAGCAGGGCGTGCAACTGGTGATTAAAGCCCTCGAAGAAGCAAAAGGCGGCGAAACCTTTATCAGCAAAATCCCTTCCTTTAAGATTACCGACCTCGCAGAAGCGATGCTTCCCGGCTGCGGAATCAAGGAAATCGGTATCCGCCCCGGCGAAAAGCTGCATGAAATCATGGTAACAACTGAGGATTCTTTTACGACCTACGAATACGAAAAACACTTCATCGTATATCCCCAGATGACCTGGAACAACAAACAGCAGCCTGACATGAGCGGTCACAAGGTAGCCGAAGGCTTCTCCTACAGCTCCGACAATAATACGGAATGGCTGTCCGTAGAACAGATCCGCGAGCTGTTAAAGACTGTTAAGACTGTATAAAACAATAGAATGCACGCTCTGCGAGCATTCTATTGTCATGAATAAAAAACCCGCTCCTGCACCTTTGGACGATAAATCCCGGGTGCGGGAGCGGTTTTTTTATTCTCTATTTAAATACCCTGCCGATCAGGCAATCGCATTTTGATTCATCTTTGCAAGTTTTGCTGCCTGGATCGCATGCTGATCAGGCAATCACGTTCTGATTCATCTTTGCAAGTTTTGCTGCCTGATCAGCGGCAGTCAGGTTATCGATCAGCTCCTGGATGTCGCCGTCCATGATCGCATCAATTTTGTACAGTGTCAGCTTAATTCTGTGATCCGTCACACGTCCCTGAGGGAAGTTGTAGGTACGGATTTTCTCAGAACGGTCGCCGGTTCCTACCTGACTGCGGCGCAGCTCAGCTTCCTCGTCGTGGCGCTTCTGCTGTTCCAAATCATACAGCTTTGCACGCAGCACCTTCAACGCCTTGTCTTTATTTTTCAGCTGGCTCTTTTCATCCTGGCAGGAAATTACGATTCCGGTCGGGATGTGGGTCAGACGTACCGCAGAGTCCGTCGTGTTGACGCACTGACCACCGTTTCCGGATGCACGGAATACATCGAATTTACAGTCGTTCATATCGATCTGCACGTCGAAATCCTCTACCTCCGGCATAATCGCAACCGTGATCGTCGAGGTGTGGATTCTGCCGCCGCTCTCCGTCTCCGGCACACGCTGCACGCGATGCACACCGCTCTCATATTTGAGCCTCGAATACGCACCCTGACCGGAAATCATGAAGCTGACATATTTCATGCCTCCGATGCCGATTTCTTCCACGTCCATCGTCTCCACCCGCCAACGCTGACGCTCTGCATAGCGCACATACATCCGATAAATTTCCGCTGCAAACAGCGCCGCCTCGTCGCCGCCCGCACCCGCACGGATTTCCACGATAACGTTTTTCTCATCGTTGGGGTCCTTGGGAAGCAGCAGGATTTTCAGCTCCTCCTCCAGCTCCGAAACACGGGTCTTTGCGCTGTTTAACTCCTCTTTTAACATTTCGCGCATATCCGGATCATTTTCCTCGTCCAGCATCATCAGGCTGTCTTCGATATCCTGATTGCACTTTTTATATTCCCGATACGCCTCGACGATCGGAGTCAGATCACTCTGCTCCTTCATCAGGGCACGGAAGCGTTCCTGATTGGCTGTGACATCAGGCTCATTTAATTCGCCCATAATCTCTTCAAACCGAATCAGCAAATCCTCCAGTTTATCAAACATCTGATTTTCTCCATTCTATCTGTCAAAACGGTTACAGTTCCCCGTGTCATTCATAGCTTCGTGTTCACAGATTCTCATGCAAGCATGGAAGCTGTGAACGCGAAGCCACGAGTGAACTGTAACTTACCACAACGTTCCAAATACGACTCTGTCCAGTCCGGCAAAATCCTGCACGCACTCCACTTCCCGGTAGCCTGCCTGCTCCATCAGCCGCTGCACAGCTTCTCCCTGATCGTAACCGATCTCGAAAAACAACTGCCCGCCGCCGCAGAGATGCTCCTTTGCGCCCTGTATGATTTTCCGGTAAAAATCCAGTCCGTCTGCACCGCCATCCAGCGCCTGCATCGGCTCATGCTCCCGCACCTCTTCCATCAGCGTCGGAATCACATCGGAGCAGATATAAGGCGGATTGGATACAATAATCTCAAACTTTCCCTCGACCGGCGCAAACAGATCGCCCTGCACAAACAACGCACTGCTTTCCCCCAGCTGCTCTGCATTTTTTCGCGCCACTTCCAACGCTTCCTCCGACAGGTCGGCGCCGACGCCGCTGCAATCGTTGGAATAGTGTAAAAGGCTCAGTAAAATACAGCCGGAACCCGTACAAAGATCCAGAATCCGAAATCCGTCATGAAGGTTTTTCATCACTTCTTCCACCAGAACTTCCGTATCCTGACGAGGAATCAATACATGTTCATTGACTAAAAAGGTCAGTCCCATAAACTCCTGCTCTCCGGTCAGCTGCTGCAGCGGGATATGCTCTGCGCGTTTTGCAAGCAACTGCTCATACGCCTGCTGCTCTGTCTCTGCAACCTCGCGGTCGCCGTGCACCAGCAGATCGTTACGGCTCGTATGGCAGACATATTCCAGCAACAGCCGCGCATCGAGATCGGCTTCCGGGATGCCTGCTGCCGCCAGCTTTTCTTTTCCAAGAGCATAAAGGCTACGGTACTCCATCACTGCTCCCTACTTTCTTCCGCAGCTTCTTTACCTGCCTCCATACCTTCAGCCGCTTCTGCGTCCTCTGCTTCCTGCGCTTTTGCCGCCGCATCCTGCTTTTCCCAGTCCTCCACGTCGTATCCAAACGTCTCTTTCAGATACGCCTTCCAGTCAAATACCGCTTCCACAGAGGCGATCGCAACCTCGATCATCGAATCGTCCGGCTCTTTGGTTGTCAGCCTCTGCAGCCACATGCCAGGCGCAGAAATGATCCGAACGAGGAAATTGTCGCTGCGTCCAGCCAGACGAATCAGCTCATAGGAAATTCCGGCGATCACAGGAATCAAAAGAATCCGCAATCCAAGTCTCAACAGCGGGTTCTGTACCCGGATAAACAAAAACAGTACGATGCTCACCAGCATGACAAACAACAAAAAGCTCGTTCCGCAGCGCTTGTGCAGTCTGGAGCTTTTGCGGACATTTTTCACCGTCAGCTCTCTGCCGCGCTCGATGCAGTTGATACATTTATGCTCCGCGCCGTGATACATATATACGCGCCGGATATCCTTCATCGCAGAAATTCCTGCTATATATGCAACGAAAATCACGATACGCAGCACGCCTTCCACAATCGCCAGCAGCGACTCATTCAGCACATAGTGGGAAAACAGCATGCTCAGAAAATACGGTAGCACGATAAAAATTGCAACTGCCATCAGAATCGACAGCGCAACCGTTCCGCCGACTGCAATGCTTTCTGCCGCGCCGGATTTTTTCTCTTTCGTATCCGTCGCATCCGCTTTCCCATCCACGTTTTCTGTGACTGCATCCGAAACCGTTTCCTTCTGCTCCGGCTTTTTGGCCTTTTTCTTCTGGTCGGCTATATTCTTCTCCGGCTCGTCTTCTTCAAAAAACTGCGCCGACCAGGTCAGTGTGCTCATGCCAAGCACCAGCGAGTCTATAAAATTAAATACACCGCGTAAAAAAGGAATCTTCGTGATCTTCTTATCGCCCCAGATTCCTTTATAATCTTCTTTTTTCAGCTCAATTTCGCCATCCGGTCTGCGCACTGCAACCGCATAGCTGTCCTGATTTTTCATCATGACACCTTCCAGAACCGCCTGCCCGCCGATTCCGCAATAGCATCTTTTTTTTCTCTTTTTTCCCATAATTGTAGTCCTTATTAAAAAGAATTCTGCACACTAAACAATAGAATGCACGCTCTGCGAGCATTCTATTGTCATGAATAAGAATGTGCCTTAGCACATTCTCGCGCACTCGGCGGGTCGTGTAAGCGACATTCTACCATTCCGCCGCAGTGCGATCCTCGCGGAGCGTTTTTATCGTATGAAAACGAAGTTTCCTATACGATAAGAATCCTGCTCTACAGGATTCTCCGCCTGCGGCGGGTCGCGTAAGCGACATTCTACCATTCCGCCGCTTATGCGTCCTCGCGGAGCGTTTTTATCGTATAGAAACGAAGTTTCCTATACGATAAAAAAAGAACAGGCGCGGATAAAATCTTTTCCGCCTTCTGTTCTCTTTCGTCGTTCTGATTTTAAAACGTACCGCCGCACTGCTTAAGCAGTGTGCGCACGTCTGTTTACTTTTGTAAATTGGCAAATTTTGTATAGTCCGGCAGCCATACCAGCTCTATCGTGCCGATCGGGCCGTTTCTCTGTTTTGCGATAATGACTTCTGCGATGCCTTTTTTCTCCGTATCCGGATTGTAATAATCGTCGCGGTACAAAAACATTACGACGTCGGCATCCTGCTCGATGGCTCCCGATTCACGCAGGTCGGACAGCATCGGTCTGTGCTCCGGACGCTGCTCTACCGCACGGGACAGCTGGGAAAGCGCGATAACCGGAACCTGCAGTTCTCTCGCAAGTGCCTTTAAGGAACGGGAAATATCGGAAATCTCCTGCTGTCGGGAATCCGAAGACCGTCCGCCGCTGCCGCTCATCAGCTGTAAATAGTCGATGATGATCAGCTTCAAATCATATTCCAGCTTATATTTCCGGCATTTGGAACGTAACTCTGCAATCGTGATGCCCGGCGTGTCATCAATGATCAGATTGGATTTTCCGATCACGCCGGCACTTTCGATCAGGCTCTCCCATTCTGCATCGGTCAGGTTACCGGTACGCAGATGCTGGGAGTCCACCTTGGATTCGAGGGAGAACAGTCGGTTCACGAACTGTTCCTTACTCATTTCCAGGCTGAACATTGCTACCGTCATTCCCTGCTTGAACGCCACATTCTGTGCGATATTCAGGACAAACGCGGTTTTGCCCATGGAAGGACGCGCCGCAATCAGAATCAGATCGGAGGGCTGCAGTCCCGCTGTCTTATAGTCCAGGTCAATAAAACCTGTCGGGATTCCCGTTACGTTTCCTTTATTGCGGGAAGCCTTTTCGATTCGATCCATCGCGTTCATAACGACCTGACGGATCGGGACAAAATCACCCGTGTTTCGGCGCTGAACCAGATCAAAGACCTTTTTCTCCGTCGTCTCAAGGATTTCTTCCAGACCCTCCTTGCCTGCATAGCAGGTGTTCGCGATTTCCTCATTCAGCCGAATCAGCTTGCGCAGTGTGGATTTTTCCGCAACGATACCGGCATAATATTTTACATTGGCAGAAGTCGGCACCGCCGTAATCAGGTCGCGGATAAACTCCAGACTTGAAATTTCAGGCGGCACATCTTTTTCCCGGAGCTTGTCCTGCAGCGTGACCAGATCCACCGGTCTGCCACTGTCGTTTAGCTCCACCATCGTTTCAAACAGCACGCCATACTGCCGGTTATAAAAATCCTCTCCCGTAATAATTTCGGACGCAACCACAATCGCTTCCCGGTCCATAATCATCGAACCGATGACCGACTGCTCCGCCTCAATGCTGTGGGGGAGTACCCTTTTTAAAATCGCCTCATCTGCTGCTGCCATGTTTTCCGCTCATTTCTGCGCACGCTTTTTGCGCATGTCAAGTTTGTGTCAAGTGCGCGCAGACACAAATCCCGCAATTGAAAAATTTTATTTTTCAATCTTTATCCTCTGTCTTTACGCTTCCACTACTTTCACATGAAGCTTTCCGGTTACCTGCGGATGCAGTTTTACGGGCACTTCATGCATGCCGAAGGTCTTAATCGACTCCGGAAGCTGAATTTTCTTTTTATCAATTTCCATATTGCACTGCTCCTTGTAGGCAGCTGCGATTTCCTTGCTGGATACGGAGCCGAATGCCTTCCCGCCCTCGCCAGCCTTGATCGACAGGGTTACGGATTTTTCTTCCAGCAAAGCCGCCTGCTCTTTTGCAGCGTCGAGCTGCTGCTGCGCAACCTTTTCGTCTCTCGCTTTCTGGAGTTTCAAATCGTTCATGTTAGCGCCGGTCGCTTCCAGGCCGAGCTTTTTTTTCAGAATAAAGTTCTTTGCGTATCCGTCGGATACCTCTACAACCTGTCCCTTTTTGCCAAGTGCTTTGACATCTTCCAGTAAAATTACTTTCATGATATTTCACCTTCCTCAATCATTTTATCCAGCGTCCGCTTCAGTACAATAATGCCTTCCTCCACGGACGTATTTTCCAGCTGACAGCCTGCGATGTTCAAATGTCCGCCGCCGCCCATCCGCTCCATGATGACCTGTACGTTGACTTCGTCGATGGAGCGTGCTGAGAAAAACAGTTTATTCTGATATTCCGTCAGGACAAAACTTGCCTTGACGCCCCTGATATCCAGAAGCTCGTTTGCAGCCTGCGCGCCCACAACAGTCGGGCTCGCAATTCCCTCGGAATGACAGATCGAAATTGCATAGGCATTGCGGTAAATTTCCGCCTGGCTGACAGCGTCCGCCTTTGCCTTATATTCTGCCGCATTTTCCCGGAAAAGCTTGCGGACACGGGTTACGTCCGCGCCGTTTCTGCGCAAAAATGCAGCTGCTTCAAACGTGCGCACGCCGGTTTTTGTCATAAAGTTCTGCGTATCTACCACCATGCCGGCATACATGCTGTCTGCTTCTTCGCTCTTGATCCGGATTCCATCGCTTGTATACTGCAGGATTTCCGATACCATTTCGCAGGCGGACGACGCATAGGTTTCCACATAGGAAAGGGTCGCGTTTTCAATCGTCTCCGTTCCGGCTCTGTGATGATCCAGAACGACGATGGATTTACAGATTTTTAAGAGTTCCGGGCATTCCGTCAGTGACGGACGGTTGACATCCACAACCACCAGAACGGTATTGGGCCCCGCACATTCCAACGCCTGAGCGCTCGTCAGCAGCATGTCGTTTTCATATTCCGGATTGTTCAAAAACAGATCGACCATCGGGCGAAGTGAAGTCGTCACATCGTTCAACACGATCTGCGCACGCCGCTCCAGTGTCCGCGCGATCCGATAAATTCCCACTGCCGCACCGAAGCTGTCCACGTCGCCGATCTTATGCCCCATAATCAGGACATTGTCCTTGCTCGTGATGATTTCACGCAATGCATGGGCTTTGACCCGGGCCTTGACACGTGTATTTTTTTCTACCTGCTGGCTCTTGCCGCCGTAATAATTGATCTTGTCCGGCATCTTGACTACCGCCTGGTCACCGCCGCGTCCCAGTGCAAAGTCGATCGCCGTGCGGGCAAATTCGTAATTCTGTGCATAAACCAGACCGTCCAGACCAATGCCGATGCTCAGTGTCACCGCCATCTCATTGCCAATGTTGACCGTCTTTACATCCTCAAGCAGTTCAAAGCGCTGCTCCTGCATCTGCATTACGGATTTTTTCTTCAAAATAACCAGATATTTATCCTTTTCGATATTCTGGCAGATTCCGTCGAAGCTGGAAATATATTTGTTTACTTTTCGGTCGATCAGCGCCTTTAACAGGGATCGCCGTACTTCTTCGACACTCGCAAGTGCCTCTTCGTAGTTATCCAGGTAAATCAGACCGACTGCCAGCGACTGCGCGTCGTTTTCCCGAAGCGCAAGCTTTAATGCCGTCTCATCATACAGGTACATCGCATACAGGCAGCTGTCATAATCTTCGTCATCTAAAACGTCGCTGTCTTCCGATATCATCCCCCGCAGCGATACCCGCGTAATATGCGCGATATAATCGCTCTCTTCAAAGGAAATCTCGATTTCCGCCTCCTGCTCGCCCTGCGGCAGCCGCTCCCGCGTGATTGCCGGAAATACATAGGTAATCGACTTATGAAAGCCCTTTTCGCTGTGGATTGCTGCGCGGAAGGCATCGTTGCACCAGATGACCCGTCCGGTTTCATCCAAAAGCGCATAGGGAATCGCCATATCCCGAAGCAGCGTCTTTTGTACCTGCCCGTACTGCGTTGCGAAGCTGATCAGCTCGTTTAAAATGATCGGTCTGTTATAGAACATCAGTAAAATGATCATTCCAAAATAAAACAGCAGAAAGCAGGTCAGCAGAAAGCCTGCACGGACATCCAGAAAATACGTTCCGATATCCACGATCAGGAGTAAAATCCCCATATAAAGGGAGGTCTGCATATAGATACGCAGCCTGCCTTTCAGCCTAATTCTCTTTTTTGTTCTCATAAACACACCTATGCCCTGTCAGAAAGACAGGCACCTTTATCATTTCTGTGTATGATTGCAGTAAAAATGCCCCGTTTTGGAAGCATGCATTCAGTATACCATTTCTTTTTGGAAAATTCCATAAAAATAACTGGCATCTGCGCGCAGGGTACGACAAAAAGGTACAGTTGTACAGTTCACTCGCGCCATTCGTACCTTTTTGTAGGCAGATTTTCATGCGAGCATGAAATCTGCCCCCAAACGGTACGAGTGAACTGCTAACTTAAAAAGACTGCCGTTTGTGAATTTCACAAAAACGGCAGTCCCAAATGTCTGATGATTTATTCAGCAACGTAAGGCATAAGTGCCAGATGACGTGCTCTCTTGATTGCAACAGTCAGAGCTCTCTGATGCTTTGCGCAGTTGCCGGTAATTCTTCTGGGAAGAATCTTACCTCTCTCGGAAACGTATCTCTTTAACTTATTGGTATCCTTGTAATCGATCACATTGTCCTTACCACAGAATACGCAAACTTTCTTTCTTCTGCGCATACCGCCTCTTCTCCGTGCGGGAGCGTCAGGTCTTTCAGATTTATTGAATGCCATGATGGTTTACCTCCTGTTTGAATATAGAAACTTCTCAAATGCTTTGCATCCGAGAAGCAGCGCAATTTTCCGCGAGCGGAAAATTAAAACGGGAAACATCTCAAACACTTCGTGCTCGAGATGTAGCGCAAAATTTTTGTGAAACAAAAATTTTGCTTAGTTGAACGGCAGCTCCTCGTCGATTCCATCCGGAATGTTCATGAAGCCGTCTGTCGCTGCAGCAGGCTGGGGTCTTGCAGGTGCACTGTTATAACCGCCGCCATTGTAACCCCCATCGTTACTGGCTGCACTGTTCTTGCTCTCTGCAAACTCCTGATCTTCTACAACAACATCAGTCGTATACACTTTGACGCCATCCTTATTGACATAGCTACCAGTCTGGATTCTGCCGGTCGCCACAATTTTGGTTCCCTTATGGAGATACCGCTCTGCGAACTCTGCGCTCTTGCCGAATGCAACGCATCCGATAAAGTCTGCGGAATTCTCATCGTTATTATTGCGGTTAAATCTCCGATCCACAGCCAGTGTATATCTGGCGATCGCCATAGCGTTGTCTCCCTGGGAATACCGAACCTCGGGATCCCTGGTAAGACGGCCCATAAGAATAACTTTATTCATATTGACTCTCTTTCTTACTTCGTCTCATTCTTGACAACTAAGTATCTCAGTACGTTGTCCATGATGCGAATACGGCTTTCGATCTCTGCAGGTGCAGAAGATTCAGCCTCGAACTGGATGAAGTAATAGAAGCCTTCTTTCATCTTCTGGATCTCGTAAGCGAGTCTCTTCTTGCCCCAGTCATCAACGTTGGTGATGGTGCCGCCAAATCTTTCGATCAGCGCCTTGCACTTGTCAACAACCGCAGCTCTTTCTTCATCTTCGATTTTCGCACTGACAACCACAGCTAATTCGTACTTGTTCATGCTAATTACCTCCTTTTGGTCTCTGGCCCCTTTCCAATAAAAGGAGCAAGGAATATATATCACGGGTATCTATAATACCATGAAATCATATTGTTTTCAAGCTTTTCTTTTAATATCACGCAGATTTTTTTCAACCAGTCTGCGTGCGATCATAATCTGGTGACCGCAGCCTGCACATTTGAGCCGAAAATCCGCTCCGATCCGCAGGACTTCCCATTCCCTGCTGCCGCAGGGATGCTGTTTTTTCAGCGTCACCACATCTCCGACCTGAATATCCATGAAAATCTCCTTATAAGATTCCGTTTTACAGAGAATCAAAAATCTCCCCTATGCTGCCTGTAACGACCAGATCCGCTGCCGAATCCCGCGCCGTAGGCGTCCGGTTAATCAAAACCAGTTTATCGCTACGGTAGTAATCAATCAGCCCCGCCGCCGGATAAACGACCAATGAGGTTCCTCCGACAATCAGCACATCCGCATGGCTGATAAAAGAAACCGCTTCTTTCAGCACTTTCTGATCCAGGCTTTCTTCATAGAGTACGACATCCGGTTTGATCACGCCGCCGCATTCGCAGTGCGGAACCCCTGTGCTTTCCAGAATTGCATTCTGATCGTAAAACCGCCCGCACTTCATGCAATAATTGCGGAGCGTACTTCCGTGCAGCTCCAACACTGTTTTGCTGCCGGCAGCCTGATGCAATCCATCAATATTCTGCGTGATGACCGCTTTTAATTTGCCTTCCTTTTCCCACTGGGCAAGCTTTTTATGCGCAGCGTTTGGTTTTGCGTGCGGCGCCAGCATCTTGGCACGGTAAAACCGGTAAAATTCTTCCGGATTCTGCCGAAAAAAGGTATGGCTCAAAATCGTCTCGGGCGGATAACGGTATTCCTGATGGTACAGACCGTCCGTACTGCGAAAATCCGGGATTCCGCTCTCCGTGGACACGCCCGCACCGCCAAAGAAAACGATGTTATCGCTCTGATCAACAATCTCCTTTAGTTTTTTCCATTGCAAATCTGGCATATTTCATATCCTCAACTTTGATATGATCCTGCAGCCACTGCTGCAGATACTCAAACAAATCCTGAATCATGGCGTCCTGCGTACCGAGCGAAAGCTTCGATACCCGATCGGTAAACTCTTCCAGCTTCTGCACGAACATCCGATGCTGTTTCTTCTGTTCTTCAATTCCGCCATAGCCCATCTTTTCCATCAGCTGCTCTTCATGTGTAAAGTGCATCGTCGTGTAATCCTCCAGCCGCTTTAAAAGCTGTCGAATATCCGCACATTTAAACAACATGTTTTCATCTGCCAAAAGCGCACCCACCTGGTCTGTCAGATCCAGCAGAACCACATGCTCTGCATCTACTGCTCCTACACCCGTCAGAAAATCTTCTTTGTTCTGTTTCATTCCTGCTTTCTCTCCTGTCATTTTCACGTTCGTTAAGATAGAAAAAGTGTATCATAAACAGCCATAGTTTACAACAAATCTTGCCTCCGGAAAGTGTGCATTTTCAGATACACAGACGTTTTTTCAGCGCATACTCAGTCCATGATGCGATCCCGCATTTTAATTCCCTCCGGCGTCGCGGCAAGACCGCCCTCTCCGGTTTCCCGAAGACATGCCGGCATCGAAATTCCGACCTCCCGCATCGCGTCAATCACCTCATCAGGAGGAATTCTGCTGCGCACTCCGGCAAGCGCCATGTCTGCCGCCGAAAGGGCGACAACCGCGCCGGATACGTTTCGTTTTACGCAGGGTACTTCTACCAACCCTGCTACCGGATCGCATACCAGACCCAGCAGATTTTTCAATGCCATCGCTGCAGCGTGCGCAACTGCCTCTACAGAGCCGCCCCGCAAATGCACCGCACCTCCTGCTGCCATTGCTGATGCTGAGCCGATTTCCGCCTGACAACCGCCCTGCGCGCCCGCAATAAACGCCCGGGATGCGATCACCCCGCCAATGCCGGACGCCACATACAGCGCTTTTGTCATTTCTTCATCCGTATAATGATATTTTTCCTGCATGCTCAGAAAAACTGCCGGCACAACACCGCACGCCCCCGCCGTAGGTGCTGCGACAATCCGTTTCATACAGGCGTTGGACTCTCCCATTTTGACCGCCTTTTCCATCACGCGCCCAAGAAAATCGCCGCAGATCGGCTCTTCCTGCTCCACATAGTGCTCCAGCTTGCCGCCGTCCGTGCCCACCAGTCCGCTGCGGGAATGCAGGGTTCCGTCGTAGTCCTGATCCGCCTCTTTCATCGCCTGGTACATGCGCTGCAGCTGTACAAAGGATTCCTCCTGTGCAATCTGCCGCTCCCGGCAGTCATCTTTTTGGATCAGCTCCCAGAAACTGCAGCCTGTCGCTGCAGCTTCCTTGCAGATCTCTTCCAATGAACGATACATATCTTTGCTGCCTCCTATTCTTCCAGACACAGGTAGATTACTTTTTCAATGCCCTCTTCCTGCTCCAGTGCTGCAATCCGCTCCCGCGGCACTTCCTGATCCACTTCGATTACCATAACGGCATGTCCGCCGCGTTCGTCCCGGTACACCTGCATCGTCGCGATATTGATCCCTGCTTCACCCAGACGCGACGTTACTTTTACGATACAGCCCGGCTTGTCCTGGTTGTATACAACCAGTGTCGGAGCTTCCCCGGAAAAATTTGCAGTCAGTCCATCGATCTCGCAGATTCTGATCCGTCCGCCGCCGATCGATGCACCGATCGCTTCCAGCTTTCGCCCGCTTTCTCCGGTCACCTCCAGCCGAACGGAATTCGGATGCGCATTCATAAGGCTGATTCCTTCAAAGGAAAACGAAAGCCCTGCCTTTTTTGCTTCTGCGAAGCTTTCCGGAATCCTTGGGTCGTCCACTGCCAGCCCCAACAGTCCCGCCACAATCGCGCGGTCTGTTCCATGTCCGCGCCCTGTTGCCAGAAAAGAGCCGTGCAGCCCGATTTTTGCATTCACGACCCGTTCTCCCAAAAGCTTTCCCACCGTCTGACCGATCCGCACCGCCCCCGCCGTGTGAGAGCTGGAGGGTCCTACCATCACAGGTCCAACAATATCCAGTATGTTCATAGCTTCTCCATTCCTCAGACACGCTTTTTTTCACAGCTTTCCGCACAGATATGCGCAGGCCTTCAACAGCGTCTCTAATTTTTTCCCTACAATAATATAATAATCCGGCTGCTGCGTACCTTCCATACAAATCTGGTTTCCGTATATGGGCAGGCTGCAGAAGATCACTTCTTTGGACGATGCCGACAAAATGCCATAGCCTCGGTCGGAAATCAGATATGGAAGTTCGTTTTCGACTCCATGGGAGATGCACCGCGCCGTCTTTTCCAGATGGATTCCGCCTTTACCGAGCGCACCTGCTGCATAGAGCCCTTCTCCTTTTTTCCAGTCAAAAAACAGCCTGCTGCGCCCACCGTTTGGCGCATTTTCGATCAGGCAACGATCCTGTCCGCTTTCTTCCAGCAAGATTTCGCTGTCCTTATCCAGAAACCGCAGCGCACCTGTCTTTTTGTCCGCAACCACATACATTTCCGGCGTTCGCATCTCCACAAGCGTCGGTTTTTCGCGCATCTGCCAGTTTTTCTCCACCCGGGTGACGGCGATTGCAGGATGCACCGGCGGCATCTCGCCCCGTGAAAAAGTGACGCGCAGAATTCCGCTGCCGACAGGGCTCAAACGGGTCACTCCATAACGACTCTGTAAATACAGACCGTCCTCCTTACGCTGTACCCAGCGAATCGAATGGTCGATCTTCGCATGTCCCGCCGCCCGCAGCTTCGCGGTATCCGGAAGTTCACCGAACGAAAGGACACCTGATGCTGTGCGGGCATGCATATCGCCTGTGACACGCGGCTGTACCGTGCCGTTCACCGTTCTGCCAGATCCCTGTGCAGATTGTCTATTGCCTACAGCTCTGCCAGATCCCTGTGCAGTCTGGCTGTTGCTCCCGTACAGCGACGCCAGCGGATGGAGGGCTTTCTGCGGCTGACCGGAAATAACCGGCTTCTGGCGCGACGTCCAGCCGGCACCAGCAGACGTCGGCCGGGGTGCAGCTGCCGCCGGACGGGCACTGCCCTGTGTTTTTCCATCTGCGCGGCGTGCGTCCGCACTTTCCTGCATCGCACCCGTTCCATATGGCAACGGTGCTTCCTGTCCGCCGGACGGATTCTGCACGATGACGATCTTTTTCTTCGCGCCGGATACTCGCTTTTTGTTCTTTTTCGGAATCGGGTCTGCGATCAGCCCGGTAAGGTTGCCGGTGTGCAGAACCTCCAGCCGGTGCAGTGCTCTTGTCGCCGCGACATACAAAAGCTTCGCGTGTCCATCGTCTATCGGATAGGACTCCCGATCCGGGCTGAGCAGCAGAACCGCATCGAATTCCAGTCCCTTGGTATATTCCACCGGAAATACCATGATTCCTTTTTCAAACGACGCTTTTTCCGGATCCCAGGGCATGACCGGCAGTTCTTTTTGCAGAAGCTCTGCCGTCTCCTGCGCCTGCTTCTGATCCCGGCAGATCACCGCGATCGTGTCAAAGCCCTCTGTCTGCCATCCTTTGCAGATTTTTGCTGCTTCCCGGTACAGATCCCTTCCTGCTGTCTGTCGGATGCCAACCGCTTCGCCATGCCGGATGACCGGCTCTGCCCCATACCCCGGGAACTCTCCGTGCGCCAGGATGTCCGATGCAAAATTTGCGATTTCTACGGTATTTCGATAGCTTTTCCTCAGCACGCAAAAGTTATCCCGCTCTCCGGTCAGCAGGATGTTTTTCACCCCTTCCCAGTCGCTGATACCGTAATCCATACGGATATTCTGGGATACATCCCCCATGACAGTGTAAGTGCAGCTTCTGACGCATTCTTTTAAAACTGCATAGACCATAACACCGAAATCCTGCGCTTCATCCACAACGATATGATGTGCCTCGCTGATGACCTCCGTTTCCCGCATTCTGCGATACAGATAGGCAAGTGCCGCCAGGTCGTACACATCCAGCTCCTCCTGCGGTTCTTCGACGCAGACGCCCTGCTGTTTCTGTTCTGTCAGGAAATCATGATACATCTCATAAACGGATTTTTTCCATTGCCTTGTGCCGAACCTTTTACGCATTGAGCGGCGGATTGCCTTTTTTTCTTCTAAGGTATAGCTGATGCCCTTTCCTAAAAATTCATCCTCCACTTTTCCCATCAAACGCTCCTGCAGCATCAGCACCTTGCTCTGCGCGGACACGGAGGGATTCTGACGGATATAGCGTTCGATCGCCTCACCTGTCATCAAAACCACCATATCCTTCGGGTCATTTTTGCCGCCGCTCTCATCGAACACACCGACACGACCGTCCCGAAGCCCCTCTACAAACTGCTTCCGGTTAAACAACACCGTCGTCCTCGGGATCGTGTTCCACTCCACTCTGCTGCAAAACTTCTGCAGCTTTTCAAACCACGCAAGGGTTCCTCGCACCGCACCGTCTTTCCCGGCATCGCGCACCGGGCAGATGCGGTAGGTTTCGTCCCAGTCCTCATATAAAAGGCGTACAAACAGCTGCTCCATCGTCATCTGTCGGATGCCATACACATCCAGATCCGGCAGGACACCCGTGATATAGTCCAGCAAAATCCGGTTGCTGCCGACGATATAAAAATCCTCCGGCTGAAACCGTTCTTTATAATTGTACAAAATATAAGAAATCCGATGCATCGCCACCGTGGTCTTGCCAGAGCCTGCTACGCCCTGCACGATCATGCTGTGATAGGGCGATTTCCGGATAATTTCGTTCTGCTCCTGCTGGATTGTCGCAATAATCTCGCCCAGAACTGCCTTTTTATTTTTTGCAAGATACCGCGTCAGAAGCTCATCGTTTGCCACGACTTCCGAATCATAATAGTCGATCAGCTTTGCATCCTCGATCTCATACGTCCGTTTGAGCAAAAGCTCGATCTCCATTTGCTGACCATCCGGTACGGGGTAGCTGCATTTTCCCAATCCGTTTTCATAATAGGCATTGGCCACCGGTGCACGCCAGTCCGTCACCATTTGGTGGGTGGTATCCTTTGCGATGCCGCCCCGCCCGATATAGAGGGATTCTTCTTTATTTAATGCCTCGTCATGAAAAACAATTCGCCCGAAGTAGGGCTTTTTCAGCGCCTTTTCATTGCGCTCCAATGCCCGCTTCATATGGGTGTGCATAGTTACGGTATTGTTCAGGATCGTCAGGACTTCCGCATCGTTATCATGATAATGCTCAAGCATTTCATCGATATCCTCCTGCATCTTGGCAACTTCCTGTCCATATTCCCGCACGTTGTCACGCACGACCCTCAGAGTTTCCGCCAGATAAGCTTCTTCCGCCTTACGGCTTGTATTTCGCTTCATACAGCGCTCCTTTCTTCTGTTACTCTTTCCTTTAGCTGTCCCTCTATTGTACCTGTTCGTCCGCGCGATTACAACCAAAAGACACTGCTTTGCCGGCTGTCAGGCAAATTTCTTTTTCTGTATCCAAAACAGGACGTCCTGCAGTGCAGGGCGTCCTGTAGTTCATGACAATAGAATGCTCGCAGAGCGTGCATTCTATTGTTTTTGTTCGTATTGCTGCCTTACAGCTCCTTTGTCTCGCTGCAGTGTACCTTCAGCACGCTGCAGGTCTGTCCGGTCAGCTCGCTGCTTCTGCGATCCGGCTGCTGCATGCCGACAGAAACCTCGTAATCGCCTGCTTCCAGCATAAAGTGTGCGTCCTCGTTGTACAGGGCAAATGCCTTGTCAGTCAGCACAATTTCCACTTCTTTTTCCTCGCCGGGCTGCAGGGAAAGCTTCTTCAAGCCTTTGAGCTGCGCGTTCGGTGTATTGTCCCGAAGCGCTTTGACATAAACCTGAATGGTCTGCCCGCCTGCAAATTTTCCGGTATTTTTTACGGAAGTTTTGATTCGAAGCTGTCCGCCTGCCTCGATTTCCATACGGTCTGCGCTCGTCTTTCCCTGTTCAAAGGAGGTATAAGAAAGTCCGAAGCCGAAGGGATAAAGCGCTTCCTTTTCCATGTAGCGGTAGGTGCGTCCCTTCATCGCATAGTCAGTGAATTCCGGCAGTTCCTCAGAGGTGCGGTAGAACGTTACCGGCAGCTTGCCCTCCGGGCTGTATTCTCCGAAAATCGCCTCTGCGACAGCTTTTCCGCCTGCCGCGCCGGGATACCATGCCTGCAGGATTGCCTTGCAGTGCGCATCCTCCCATTCCAGCGCCATTGCAGAGCCGGTCATGGATACCAGGATCACGGGCTTTCCGCTGCTATATGCGACCTCAAGCACCTCACGCTGCAGACCTGGGAACAGCAGGTCTTTTTTATCGCCGCTTGCAAATTCGTTGCCGGCGTCCCCCTGCTCTCCCTCGATGCTGGAATCCAGTCCCATCACCGCGATAATCACATCGCTGACCTCGCAGACTGCTTTTGCTTCGGAAATCCGGTCGTCCGCCTGTGCCAGTCCACTGGTTCTGTCCTTCCAGAGGTCGCAGGCTTCGGAATAATAAACCTTTACATCATCCCCGACATAATCCTCAATGCCTTCCAGCACTGTGATATAGCGGGATGCAGTTCCTTCATAGTTGCCCACCAGCGCTTTTCTGGAATCCGCATTCGGACCGATCACGCCGATCGTATGAAGTTTGCTCTTGTCAAGAGGAAGGAAATTGTCCTCATTTTTCAGAAGGACAAGGCTTTTTCTGGAAACGGTCTGGTTCAGTGCCTTGCTGGAAGCAAGATCTACCTGATCGTAACCGATTTTATCCAGTTCTTCCTGTCTCTCATCGCCAAGGATTCCCAGCTTCATCCGACATTCCATCAGGTTTGTCACCGCTTCATCCAGACGCGCTTCATCCACATAGCCGCCGCGCACCGCATCTCTCAAATTCGGAAAAACGCAGCCGCAGTTTAAGTCACAGCCATTGTTCATCGCCATCGTCGCGGATTCCAGCGGCGTCTTGGTAATTTTATGGTTTTCGTGGAAATCCGCAATCGCGCCGCAGTCACTGACAACGTGACCCTTAAATCCCCACTCTTTTCTCAGGATATCCTGCAAAAGTGTCTTGCTTCCGCAGCAGGGCTCGCCATTTGTCCGGTTATAGGCGCCCATCACGGCTTCTACCTTCGCTTCCTGCACACATGCCTTGAATGCCGGCAAATAGGTTTCATACAGATCCTGCTTCGATACGACTGCGTTGAACTCATGTCGGATGCCCTCCGGTCCGGAATGCACCGCAAAATGCTTCGCGCACGCCGCAGCCTTTAAATGATCCGGGTCTTCGCCCTGCAGACCTTTAATAAAGCCGACCGCCAGACGGGAAGTCAGATATGGATCTTCTCCGTAGGTTTCCTGTCCTCTGCCCCAGCGGGGATCGCGGAACAGATTCACATTCGGTGCCCAGAACGTCAGTCCTTTGTAAATATCGTGGTCGCCCGCTTTCTGCTGTGCGTTATATTTTGCACGTGCCTCGGTCGCGATCACATCGCCGACCTGCTTTAACAGCTCCTCATCAAATGTCGCCGCCATGCCGATTGCCTGCGGAAATACCGTCGCCGTGCCCGCTCTTGCCACACCGTGCAGCGCCTCATTCCACCAGTTATAGGACACAATGCCAAGGCGCTCCACCGCCGGAGCGGTGTAAAGCGTCTGTCCTACTTTTTCTTCCAGATTCATCTGTGCAGCCAGAGCTGCTGCCTTTTCCCTGTATTTACTCATTTTTTCCGCTCATTTCTGCGCACGCTTTTTGCGCATGTCGAGTTTGTGTCAAGTGCGCGCAGACACAAATCTCGCGATTGAAAAATTTTATTTTTCAATCTTTCTTGCCCTTTCCCATATGCTTTATGCGAACGGATTCTCTGTCGGATACATCATGCCCTTGGGCTGATTGAAGTTTAAGTCCTCTACCGGAACGCCGATGTATTTGAATACCTCGTACAGTGCTTTGCCGTAATGGCCGAAGGCAACTGCGCCGTGGTGCGGGAAGTTCTTCTCGATCAGCACATGGCGGTAGAAGCGTCCCATTTCCGGAATTGCGAATACGCCGATGGAACCAAAGGAATGGGATGCAACCGGCAGAACCTCGCCCTGTGCGATGTAAGCCCGCAGCTTGTTGTCCGCGGTGGACTGCAGGCGGTAAAAGGTGATATCACCGGGGATAATATCTCCTTCCAGAGTGCCGTTTGTCACTTCAACCGGAAGGGATCTCGCCATGATCATCTGATTCTTCATGCTGCAGAATGCCAGCTTTCTGGAGCAGGTATTGCCGCAGTGGAAGCCCATGAAGGTATCCTTATGGGTGTAATCAAATTTTCCCCGGATCGACTCTTCATACATATCGTCGGGCACGCTGTTGTTGATATCCAGTAAGGTTACAACATCGTCGCTGACTGCGGTTCCGATAAACTCACTTAAGCAGCCGTAAATATCCACTTCGCAGGATACCGGAATGCCCATACCGGTCAGGCGGCTGTTGACATAGCAGGGAACGAAGCCGAACTGTGTCTGGAATGCAGGCCAGCATTTACCGGCAATTGCAACGTATTCACGGTAGCCCTTATGTGCCTCTACCCAGTCGAGCAGGGTCAGCTCATACTGTGCAAGCTTTTCCAGAATTTCAGGCTTTTTGTTGCCCTCACCCAGCTCTTCCTCCATCTCTTTTACCTTTGCAGGGATTCTTTCATCCCCGGCGTGCTTGTTGAACGCTTCGAACAGATCCAGTTCGGAGTTTTCTTCGATTTCAACGCCCAGGTTGTAGAGTTGCTGAATCGGTGCGTTGCAAGCCAGGAAATTTAACGGTCTGGGACCAAAGCTGATGATCTTCAGGCTCTTTAAACCGATGATCGCTCTTGCGATCGGAACAAAATCATGGATCATATCCGCACATTCTGCTGCGGTTCCAACGGGATATTCCGGAATATATGCCTTTACATTGCGAAGCTTTAAGTTGTAGCTTGCATTTAACATACCGCAGTATGCGTCACCTCTGCCGCCAACCAGATCATTCTGAGATTCTTCTGCTGCAGCCACGAACATGACAGGACCGTCAAAATGCTTTGCCAGCAGGGTTTCTGCAATTTCCGGGCCGAAGTTGCCCAGATATACGCACAGCGCGTTGCAGCCTGCCTGCTTGATATCCTCCAGAGCCTGTACCATATGGATCTCGCTCTCTACAATACAGACCGGACATTCATAAATATCCGCAACGTCATAATTTGCCTTGTAAGCCTCTACCAGAGCCTTTCTTCTGTTGACAGACAGAGATTCCGGGAAACAGTCCCGGCTGACTGCTACAATACCGATTTTCACTTTAGGTAAATTTTTCATGATAAAATCCTCCATTTTTATGTCAGGTGCAACGTCTGAAACTATATATACAGGAACTGTTTTGCCTGTAATTTTTAATCTAAGGAAAGGTTTTCACCGATCAGTCCCATCGGGCTTCCTTCCGGCAGACCGCCTTCGGAATGTCCCAGCAGCCATTTGTTTTTGGCAGTCAGATGACCGTCTTCACCGCCCTGATGGTCTTTTTCCAGATCGAGGTTCGTTCCTTTCGGAAGTACAATTGTACACTGGAATCCGTCTTTTTCTGTATGGCAGGGTGCATAGTGTAAAGTCGTCGCATACAGCTCTACCGCCGTCCCGGCAGGAACCCGGAATGCTTTGACTTTCGAGGTGTCATAAGTAAACTCCTCTGTGATGTCCTGCTGTTTTCCCAGCATCAGCACCAGCTCTGTTGCCGCTACGTCCACCTCAGAGCTTCTGTGGTATTCCAGCGCGTTTAATTTCCGGTTATGACCGTTGCAATAGCCGATCTGGATCGGAAGCTCGCCATAGGTTTTGTCCGTCAGCTCTTTCATGACCGCAAGCGCTTCCAGCTTCGGCTCGGAAGCCACATATACCACGTCCTCCGGCACCGGCGTGTGCTTCATCTCTGCCAGCAGCTCTGTCAGCTCCACGCTGTCGATGATTTTGCCATACTCTTTAAAAAGAGGGTCTGTCACTTCATAAATCTGCATGATCGTATCTCCTTTCTGTGTCTCACTTCAATTTTCCGAACAGCTCCTTCACCGTCGGATAAATCTGTTTAAACTGCGCGTAACGTTCTTCGTATTTCGCTGCAAGCTCTGCATCCGGCTCCACCGTGTCCACGACTTTTAAAAGCTTTTGTGCTGCTTCCTCCACAGATGCGTACTCGCTACAGGCAACCGCCGCTAAAATCGCCGCTCCGTAACCGGGTCCCTCTTCGGTTTCCGGCACGTCCACTTTCACATTCAACACATTGGCAATAATCTTTTTCCAGAGAAGGCTCTTTGCACCGCCGCCGCAAATCTTCGTCCGGTCGATTTGGATGCCGAGGGATTTTGCAATTTCAAAGGAATCCCTCAGGGCAAAGGCAACGCCTTCAAGCACCGCCTGCGTCATGTCCGCGCGGCTCGTATCCATCGTCATTCCAATAAAGGCGCCTCTCGCATCCGGATCATTATGCGGAGAACGCTCACCCATCAAATACGGCAGGAAGTAAACGTGATTTTCGCCAAGCTTCGTGATCGCCGCCTGCTCTGTCCCATAATCCTTCGTGCCGATGATCTCGTCCATCCACCACTTATTGCAGGACGCCGCGCTCAGCATGCAGCCCATCAGATGGTAATGTCCATCCGCATGGGCAAAGGCATGCAGCGCATTATTTTTATCCACTGCAAACTGATCGGAGGAAATAAAGATCGTTCCGCTCGTTCCGAGAGAAATATTGCACTGACCGTTTCCAACTGTTCCGGTTCCCACTGCTGCCGCCGCGTTATCCCCTGCACCTGCTGCTACCTTTACGGTTTCCGGCAAACCGAGTTTCTGTGCGATTTCGGGGAGCAGCGTGCCGACTGTCTCATAGCTTTCATAGACCTTTGCAAGCTGTTCCTTATGAACGCCGCAGATCTCACACATTTCTTCCGACCAGCAGCGGTTCTTCACATCGAATAACAGCATGCCGGAAGCGTCCGATACATCCGTGCAATGTACGCCGGTCAGACGATATGCCAGGTAATCCTTCGGCAGCATGATCTTTTTGATCCGTGCAAAGTTCTCCGGCTCGTTGTTTTTCATCCACAAAATCTTCGGCGCGGTAAATCCGGTGAAGGAGATGTTTGCCGTATATTCGGAAAGCTTCTCCTTGCCGATCACCTGATTCAGATAGTCGTTTTCCCGGAAGGTTCTGCCATCGTTCCAGAGAATCGCGGGACGGATGACCTGATCGTTTTCATCCAGCACAACCAATCCATGCATCTGACCGCCGAAGCTGATGCCCGCCACCTGGCTCTTGTCGATTCCATCCAGCAGCTCACAAAGCCCGTCCATGGACTGCTCGTACCAGTCTTCCGGGTTTTGCTGCGACCAGCCCGGATGCGGGAAGTACAGCGGATACTCCCTTGAGGTAACTCTTACGATTTTCCCGTTTCCTTCCATCAAAAGCAGCTTCACTGCGGAAGTCCCCAGGTCGATTCCAATGTAATACATACTCTACTCCTTTATTCTGTTTTGCGTGCCCGTGCACGCAAGCACCCACAAGGGATTGTGATATAAAATCATGACACACTTTCCCTGTCGTTCTTTCACCATGCCTTTATCATAGATTTTAGACCATAAAAAATCAAGACCCCAATTTATTTTCAGAATTTTCACCAAAACCATGCCGTTTCCTCCGCACGCCTGCGTTTCCAATTTGTGCATTTTCCCGTTTTTGTGCACGGGCACGCAAACTATGCCGCGATTCGTTGACTTTCCATTTTCACCATGCTACGCTAAAAGCAGAGACGCTTCAATGGAACTATTACAGAAAAAAAGAGGTAACTATGGCAACCATTCGGGAAATCGCAGAACTGGCGGGGGTGTCCCGCGGCACGGTCGACCGCGTGCTCAATCATCGCGGCTCCGTCAACGCAGCCACCGCCGCTCTGGTCAATGATATTGCAAAAAAACTGGACTACAAGCCAAACCGCGCCGGGATCGCCCTCGCCGCACAGCGAAAGATGGTCCGGATCGGCGTCGTTTTATTCGACACCGGAAATCCGTTTTTTGATGAAGTATGGAACAGCGTTCTTTCCAAAGAAGAAGAATTAAACAGCTACAACTGCTCCGTTCTCAAAAAAAAGACCGGGTTTTCTGCGCAGGAGCAGCTGCAGGCTATCGCCGAGTTGGAAGTCGAAGGCATCGATGGACTCGTGATCAGCCCTTTTAACGACACAGCCGTCGCAAACAAAATCGATCAGCTGCAGAGCCGCCAGATTCCCGTCATTACCACCAACACGGATATCCGCAATTCCAGCCGCCTTGCTTTTGTCGGCAGCGACTTTTACCGCTGCGGGCAGACTGCTGCCGGTCTGATGGATCTCATGACCTCCGGGGAAGTGCGCGCCGGTATCGTCACCGGTTCCTCACAGGTGCTCTGTCATACCGATCGGATTGCCGGTTTCTGCGACCGGATCTCTGCCTGTTATCCGCGTATCCGGATCATCGCCGAGATTGAAAACAGCGATGATGATTTTGAAAGCTACGATAAAACAAGAGCGCTGCTGTCTGCACATCCAGACATCAACGCCCTCTACTTTACCGCTGCCGGTGTTTATGGAGGATGCCGCGCGGTTCTTTCCCTAAACCGCACCGACATCCATATTCTTGCTTATGACAAAATTCCTGCTACAAAAGAGCTGATGGAGCAGCACATTATTTCTGCTGTGATCTGCCAGCAGCCTGCCATTCAGGGCTCAAAACCCATCCAGCTGCTGTTCGATTATCTGACTGCAGGTGAGGCACCTGACCGTGAATTTTATTATACCGCTGTGGACATTCGGATTTTGGAAAACCTGTAAACGCGCCGCCCTTTTAGTTCGCCGGCTGGATCACTTCACTCCAGTTCGTGATCCCGATGACGGATTTTGCAAACTCTGTATAGCTGTTGGAATTTACCTGATCGATATTTTTGTAAACCTCGTAAATATATTTATGCTGTCCGCCCTGAGTGGACAGTCCCAGTGCAAGTCCCTGTGCAATCTCTTCTCCCGCATCCGTCTGTCTGGACAAAAGGATCGCATTGATATAAGGATTGTTCTCTGCTGCATAGTAGGCATAGGCAAATGCCGCCGCCTGATTGATTTCTCCCTGGGAAGAGGAATATCCCAGCTCGCTCAGAATCACCGGGCGCACTTCGCCGTCCGCCGTCAGCATTTCTTCCTTCTGCAAAAAGTTCGTAATGACATTGATATTCTGCATTGTCACGATCGACGTATTTTCCGAATTGGTAATCAGCTTCTGAATCTTGCCGGACGAATTCCAGAACGTCGTATTCGTCAGCGGATACGCATAGGGGTGATCTGCAAGTCCCCAGTCGATATTTCCCTCCGAGGAAATCACCTGGTTCATCGAAACCAGCAGGTCACGCACGTCATAGCTGTTCTTCGACGACAGATCCCGATTCCACTGCTGATCCATCGAAACATAGACTCTCGCATTCGCGTTCATACTCTTGATGCTGTTGTAAAAAACGCGCACCGCGTTCGCGTATTCTCTTGCATAGGTATCCAGATCGACGTACTGCATATAATTCCAATCAGAACGGACGTTGACCTCGTTGCCGACAATCCAGTTCATGACAATCCCGTGGTCATTGTCCCGGTATCTCTGCGCCAGAAACGCGCCGACCGCTGCAAGCGTCTCCACGCCATCTGCTTCCGCCGCATTGAACGCATAATAATTAGCAGAGCCGCCCCGGGAAAGCGGATGGGTGAGCTCCGGATACGCGCTGCTCTTATTATTTAACAGAATCGCAGAAATCGTAATTCCCTTTGCCGTCAGCCTGGAAAAAATAGAATCATATTCCGCAATCCGCTGACCGTTAAACGCATAGGTTCTGCCGTCGTATGTATAATAAACCGTAGGGAACAAGCCGTTTGTCGTCTCCCCGAGAATATTTCCGACCGGAATATTGTACGCCGCATGGTTGACATGCAGCTCATCCAGCTCATCTACCCGAAGCGGATCTACTAAAATCCCTTTAATCGAAGAACGCTGCGGATATACCGCCTGATAGGACGCAAGTACCTCCGGGTTTGTCATATAGCAGGGATCACAGAGCGGAACATACGCATCCTTTAATTTTACCGCTACGACGAATTTCGACATCAGCCTGGAATCCACCTGATTTTCGTTGACATTTGCTGTCAGGGAAAATTCCTTGTCCTTCGGCACGGACGCGATCGGCTCTGCCCCGGCATCCAGCTCGGTATCGTACATGTTCATTTTGAGCAGGTAAAAATTATCGTCGTCGCTCGCCGGCTTTTCCTCCACCGACGCCTTTACCGAAAAGGTTCCCGTCCCCTGCGCAATTTTGCAGGATTCCACTTTTACATAGCCGTCGATATTGTCCTCTGTCAGCTCGACAAGCATTTCGGTTTCCGTCTCTGTCTCCGTTTCTGTTTCCGTTTCGGGTTCCGTCTCCTGCGTCTCTTCTGTTTCTTCTATAGCAGCAGGTACTGTGCTTTCCTCTTCCGTCGTCGATTCCTGCGTATTTTCCGCAATCAGCTCTTCTGTTACCCTCGTCGAATGCACCGCCCAGAATACCCCTCCACCGATCGCGCCCGCCGCTACAAGCACCAGCGCAACATAAATCGCTGTCAGTTGTCTGACTGCTTTCGGATTTTTTCTTTTCCGGCTCCTCTTTTCTGCGTTCAGACTGTTCTGCCTCCCGTTTTTGTTTTCCTTCACAATACTCCTCTTTGCACCCATCCGGCTGCGGCCTGCTGCAACGGACTGAAACATGCGGCACCGAAAAAGTCGCGTCCTGCCATCGAAGCTGAGCCTTTCGCACAGCGCACATGCCATCCTTTTTTCCAAAAAACATCCGATTTATATCATAGCATCATCGAAATTACGATTGCAACAGATTTTTGGGACAAATAGCATACTTTACGCCATTTTTCCGGTATACAACTGCGAAGAACTGAATCTTTCGAAAGAATGTTTGAAAATAAATTGACTGAAAATATAGAAGATATTATAATATAGTCAGACAATACGATGTCAGGGTCAAAAGGTCTAAGCCCACATGAGCTTGCTCCTGTGTGGGCGAAAAATCTTATGCCTCGGAAATATCAGCGAGGTACAAAAGAAAAGAGGGTGAGCGTATGATGGAATCGATGATGATGATGGCAGCTGCAATTTTCCTTTTACTGGTGTTAGCAGACTTTTCACTGGCTGACACTCCGCAGGACCGAATCAGCGGAAGGATGTATGTACGGTTCTTATCCGGCTGGCAAACCGTATGCGCCGCATTTTCCAAAAAGGGGACGCTCGAAAAGTTCGATAATCCGGCAATCTGTCTCTCCGATCCCCAGATTACATCCGGCGCTTCCGAGCCCCTCGCCGCTGTCGCAAAAGCAACCGCAAAGTATTCCTCTTACCAGTCGCGTCAGAAACACAGAAATACAGAATCGCTTCAGCGCAGACAATATAACCGGAAAATGATGGAAAATTAAATTGGATAAAAAAGAATCCTGCTCTACAGGATTCTCCGCCTGCGGCGGGTCGCGTAAGCGACATTCTAC